>JAESGX010000016.1_pt1 | contig 580267 bp, 532 predicted proteins | sample 9269801 | NCBI WGS metagenome assembly JAESGX01 (sample SAMN16773122, study PRJNA677054) | algae metagenome | isolation source: Pleurocapsa minor GSE-CHR-MK-17-07R and co-occurring heterotrophs from wet... | place: USA: Lower Calf Creek Falls, Grand Staircase Escalante National Monument, UT ... | reverse complement strand
CCCATTGCTTGGTGGCCATAGCGTCTGTGACCCACCCGATCCCATCTCGAACTCGGCCGTGAAACCAGACAGCGCCGATGGTACTAACGCTCAAGCGTTGGAAGAGTAGGTCGTCGCCAGGCATTGAGACCAGTGGGAGCGGGTATGACCCATTCACAAGTCAACAGGGCTGACCCGCAAGGGCGGCCCTTTTGGCGTCTATGGTGCCTTTGGCATCGTTGACGCGCTCCCCCGATGAATTTCGAGGGAGAGAGCCAAACGGTCGCGTAGCGGCCGCAAGGCTAACCGGCCGCCCGCAGCGCTTGCGCGAGGAACGCTAACAAAAACGGTATCGCGGGATGGAGCAGCCCGGTAGCTCGTCAGGCTCATAACCTGAAGGTCGTTGGTTCAAATCCAACTCCCGCAACCACCGAAAAGGCCGTTAACCTAATGGGTTAGCGGCCCTTGGTGTTTCTGGCGATGGCGCTATTCCGAATTTTTCTGTCCGGACATTTCGAAAAGCTGCTTCGGCAGAGGCTGTGTTACCAGCGTGAAGTGCCCCCGGTCATTGACAGGCAGGCCGGCATTGAAACTTTTCCTTGGCGGATCAAGCCCCGGCCCTCCGCCTCGCTGACATCGGGTTCGTGATCCCGAAGCAGTCGTTGCGGCAGATGAACCACGCGATACATAGATATCGTGGCCCGAACCCTTTCGCCTTCTTTGCCAGACGCCGTCATTTTCGACATGGACGGCCTGATCTTCGATACCGAAACCCTGTATCGAAGAGCCCTTTTGGCCACAGCCAACGAAAGAGGTGCCAATTCGATCACCCCAACAACGTTTGATCGAACGGTCGGGTTATCTTGGAGCAGCACGCGAGCTTTGCTCGCGCTTGAGCTGCCGAACCTTGTCGACGTCGATGAATTCATCCGAGCCTGGACCGACAGGTATGAAGCAATGGCTCGAACCGAGTTGGCCTTGAAGGCGGGCGTCATGGAGCTCCTTGATGCGCTTGATGCCTGCGGCATCGCCCGCGCGGTCGCGACCGGGTCTCACCGTGACGTAGCCTTGCGTCACCTTGCCGAATTTGAACTGCATGACAGGTTTCAGAGCATCGTCGCCAAAGAGGACTATGTGACTGGCAAGCCGGCGCCTGAGCCTTTCCTGACCAGTGCGGCGCGTCTTCGGGTTGATCCGTCGAAATGTTGGGCGTTGGAAGACTCGCGGAACGGAATCCGTTCGGCACATGACGCCGGGATGGAGACAATCATGATCCCCGATCTGCTCGCGCCCGATGCAGAAACCTTGGCACTTTGCTGCCACATTGCAACATCGCTTCACGAAGTTGTCCGCTTGATCGACGAAAGGCGCTGACAAAGGGAAGACATCGGGCCGAGCAAGAGCCGCCCTTCGGCAGCTCATCGCGATGCGGTAATTCTCGTCTCCAGTCGCTTAGCGGCTGAACGGCGCTGAGCCGGGCCCCGCTACCCCGCCCGCACCGTCCGCAGGAACCCGCGCACCTGATCGCCCAGATGCGCCGCCTGGGCTTCGAGTTCGTTGGCGCTGGACAGCACCTGCGTGGCGGCCGCGCCCGTCGACAGCGACAATTGCCGCACGTCTTCGATATGCCCGCTCACCTTCTCGGTCCCGCGCGCGGCCAGGTCGATGCTCTGCGCCAGATCGCGGCCTGCCACCGACTGTTGATCGACCGCTGTGGCGATCGAGACCGCCGTAGACTCAAGATCGCGCACCTGCCCCGCAATCGCCCGCAGCGCCTTGACGCTGGCCCCGGTGGTGGATTGCATCGCGCGGATCTGTTCGGCCACCTTTTCGGTCGCGCGGCTGGTCTGGGTCGCGAGTTCCTTGACCTCGCTCGCGACGACCGCGAAGCCGCGCCCGGCCTCGCCGCCGCGTGCGGCTTCGATCGAGGCGTTCAATGCCAGAAGGTTGGTGCGCTGGGCGATGGTCTGGATCAACTCGACGATCTGGCCCACTTCCTCGGCTGAGGCCGCCAGGGCCGAGATCGTCTCGTCCGCCTCGCCGGTGGCGACTGTCGCCAGCCGGGCAAGTTCGCTGGAGGAGGCCGCCTGACGGCTGATCTCGGAAATCGACAGCGCGAATTCGTCGCTCGCGGCGGCTGCTGCGGTCGCGCCTGCGTTGGCCTCTTCCATCGAGGCAGCGACTTCGCCGGTGCGGCGGCTGGCTTCCTCGGCACTGTGCGCCATGCGGCTGGCGGTGGTGTGGAGCTGGCTGGAGGCTGCCGCCACGCCGCTCACCACATCGCCCACGGTGCGTTCGAACTGGCGGGCAACCTCGTCGAGCAGCGCGGCACGCTTGGCTTCGGCCTCCAACCGCTCGCGCTCGCGCTCCTGCTGCAATTGCAATTCCTGCTCGGCCTTTTCCGAGCGTTCGCGCGCAAAGGTTTCGAGCCGCTTGCTGGCGCGCTTGAACAGGTCGAGCGCGCGGACCATCGCGCCGATCTCGTCTTGGCGTTCAGCCCCGGCGATCACGAAGCTGCGGTCCCCATCGGCGAGCCGCGTCATGGCGTCGGTGATCTCCACGATCTTGCGGGAAAAATCGCGCGACAGATAGGCCAGCCCGAGCAACAATATCCCGCAGCCGATCAAGGCGATCAGACCGATGATAAGGATCATATTGAAGAAATAGGCGATGCCGGTCGCCTCTTGGGTGTCGCCGCGTGTCGCCAACTCACCCGCGAGCCGGGCGGCGGCGCCCATCAGCGCGCTGCCCTGTTCCGAGACCCGCGCGGCTGCATCGTCGGCATCACCGCCGCCGCGCACCGTTTCGCTCGCGCGGTCGAAGGTGGCTTCGAAGCGGGCGAGTTCCTCGCGCACGGCCGCGACGCGGGCGGAGAGTTCGGGGGCGTCCCTGCCAATCGCTTCATCAATCGTCGCCAGGCGGCTCGTCACCGCCGTTTCGCCGATGCGCTGCTGTTCGCGCAGATCGGCGCCGGGATCGTAGAGGACGCGGATCGAATGATAGCGCAGTTCGCCTGCGGTGGATTGCAGCTGCCCAGCCAGCACCAGCGCCTCCTGCACCCGCGCGGTGGCGTTGTAGCGGTTCCACAATTCGGTCAGGCCAAGGCTGAGCACCAGCGCCATCAGCAGTCCGGCGCCAAGGAAGGTGCCGAACACCGCATTGATTTTGGCTGCCAGCGGCAGGTTGCGGAACCAGGCGAGGCGTTCGAGCAGCGTTGTGCGCGGGGCAGGGGGGCTTTCCCCGGAAGCGGAGGCGGCGTCCGCCTGGTCCCACTCCGACCTCAGATCGCGCATGAATTCAGGCACCGCCTGCTCTTCGCGCTGCTCCTGCCAGCTCATCATGTTCATTGCCGAAATCCCCCGGGGTGCTTTTGCAAGCATTTGTAAAGGACATTCCTTTCCAAAAACTTGCCTTACCCCGGTCGGCCTGCGTCAACCGGTGCGCACCCGGCCGAGGAAGCCTTGCACCTGCGCGCGCAAGGTGGCGGCCTGCGCATCGAGACTGGTCGCGCTGGAAAGCACTTGCGTAGCCGCCGCGCCGGTCGACAGGGCCAGATCGCGCACCGCATCGACGTGGCCTGCGACTTTCTCGGTCCCACGCGCGGCAAGATCGATGCTGCGCGCCAGATCATGGCCTGCGACCGATTGCTGATCGACCGCCGTGGCGATGGAGACAGCGGTGGTTTCCAGGCTTTCGATCTGCGCGGCAATGGCGCGCAAGGCGCTGACGCTGGCCCCGGTGGTGGATTGCATCGCGCGGATCTGTTCGGCGACCTTTTCGGTGGCGCGGCTGGTCTGGTTGGCGAGTTCCTTGACCTCGCTCGCCACCACCGCAAAGCCGCGCCCGGCCTCCCCGCCGCGCGCCGCTTCGATCGAGGCATTGAGGGCGAGCAGGTTGGTGCGCTGGGCGATGGTCTGGATCAGCTCGACGATCTGGCCGACTTCCTGTGCAGAGGATGCCAGCGCGCCGATGGTGCTGTCGGCCTCGCGCGCCGAAAGGCTGGCCTCGCGCGCCAGTTGCGCCGAAGAGGCGGCCTGGCGGCTGATCTCACCGATCGACATCGCAAATTCGTCGCTCGCAGCGGCGGCCGCGGTGGCGCCGGAGTTTGCATCCTGCATCGCTGCGGCGGCTTCTCCGGTGCGGGTGGAGGTGTCTTCGGCGGCAGAGGCCATCAGCGCGGCGGTGGATTGCAGCTGGCTAGAGGCGGCGACCACCCCGGTTACGACTTCGCCCACGGTGCGTTCGAACTGATCGGCGATTCCTGCGAGAACCCGGTCGCGTTCAAGCCGGGCTTCCTCGCGCTGGACCTGCAGGCGGGCCTGCTGGTCAAGCTCGGCCTTGGCGCGGTCCTCACGCTCGCGGCTCAGCTTTTCGAGGCGCAGCCCGGCGCGGTGGAACACTTCGGTGGCGCGCGCCATGTCGCCGATCTCGTCGTGACGGTCCTTGCCGCTGATAGCGACATCGCGCTCGCCCGCGGCGATGCGGGTCATCTGCTGCGCCATCGCCTTCATCGTCCCGCCCACGGTGCGGTTGAAATAGCGTTGCGCAAACAAGGTGATGCCGGTGAGGATGGTGGCGAGCGCGATCCACATGACCATCAGGCGCGAAATCAGATCGGCGCTTTCGCCAGCGGTGGTTTCCGCTTCGGCGCCGAGCATTGCCGACATGTCGCGTGCCGCGCCGAGCACCGCGCCGCTGGTGGCGGCAATCTCGCTCGCCTGCCGCTGACGGATCGTGACATCGGCGATGCCCGGATCGAAGGCGCTGACCTGACGCGACAGATCGGCGATGCCTTCGCGGATCAGGGCGAGCCGGTCATAGACCGACACTCCGTTCGCCTTGGCGCTGCTTTCCAGCGCGGCCGCGCTTGTCGCTGCCCGGTCGAGCGCCTCGCGCGCGGTGCGGGCGCGGGCCATGTCACGATCCGCGATCAGCAGTTCGGCGTGGCGCTGGCCTTCGGACAGCTGCACCAGCAGCCGCTCGGCCTTGAGCGTGGCTTCATGGGTGGTGCGGCTGCGTTCGACATGGCGGCCCAGTTCGATATAGCCTGCCACCACGAACAGCCCCGCCATCAGCGCGAAGGTGAGGTTGAGGCTGAAGAACGCGGTGATCTTGCTGCCGATCGATAGCGCCGCGAACCAGCGCCGCATCCGTGCCAACCCGCTTGTCGCAGCTTGCGCCGGGGCAGGGGCCGGGGTGGGGGCGAGCTGCGCGGCGGCGCGCGCCTCGTGATCGAGTGCGATGTCGGAAAGCGCGCTCATGCTGCCTGTTCGTCCCTGTCCTCTGGCGCGGTCTGCGCCGGGGTGTTGGCGTTTTGCGCTGCGATCAGCCGGTCGATCTCGGCCGCCGGCAGTGCGCGATGATAGAGCCAGCCCTGAATCTGGTCGCACCCGGCAAGGCGCACCAGTTCGGCCTGTTCCTCGGTTTCGACCCCTTCGGCGGTCACCCCCATATCGAGCGCGCGGGCGAGCGCGATCGAGGAGAGCATCATCGCCCGGCTGCCGTCATCCACCCCGGCCAGTTCCACCAGAGAGCGGTCGAGCTTGAGCTTTTCGAACCGGAACCGCCGCAGGAACCCGATCGAAGCATAGCCGGTGCCGAAATCGTCAAGCGCGATCCGCACGCCGAAGCTGCGGATCACGTCCAATGTGCGCTCGGCCACCACGGGATCGAGCACCAGGCAGGTCTCGGTCACTTCCAGTTCCAGACGGTGCGGCGGAAAGCCGGTTTCCTCCAGCACCTCGCCCAGCTTGATCGGGAATTCGGCATTGCGCAGTTGCGCGGCGGAGATGTTGACCGACAGGCCGATCTCGCCCCAGCGCAAGGCATCACACACCGCCTGACGCAGCACCCACAGGCCCAGCGGGTTGATGAGGCCCGAATCTTCGGCGACGGGGATGAAGATATTGGGGCCGAGCGGATCGCGCGTCCCCCGGTCCCAGCGCAGCAGCGCCTCGACCGCGACGATGCGCTTGTCCTCGGCGCTGACCAGCGGTTGATAGGCCAGGCTGAATTCGCCGGTGGTGATGCCGGTGCGGATTTCATCCTCGATCTCGCGCACCCGTTCGCGGCGGCGGTCGAAGCTCTCGTTGAACCAGGTGCAGCGCATCTTGCCGCCGCGCTTGGACATGTCCATCGCCACATCGGCGCGGCGCAGCATCTCGGACGATGGCACGCGGCGTTCGCCGGTGGAGCGGGTGAGGCCGATGCTCGCACCGATTGCGATATGGCGCTCGCCCAGCATCAGGGGCGTGCCCAGCCGCTCGATCACGGTGCGGCACATGCCTTCAAGGATGGTGCCGGCAACCTTGCCCGCCATCACGGCGGCGAATTCGTCCCCGCCCAGACGGTAGCAACGCGCCTCGCGGCCGCAGACCTCGCGGATCAGATCGGCACACAGCGCGATCAGCTGGTCGCCGACGGCGTGGCCGAAATGGTCGTTCACCTGCTTGAAGCTGTCCAGATCGATCATCGCCAGCGCCACTTCCTGATCGCCGCGCGACAGCTGCTGCACATCTTCGTGGAGCGCGTGACGATTGGGCAGGCTGGTCAGCGGATCGGTGTTGGCGCGCACTTCCAGCCCGCGGATCGAAGCGATGCCGCTGCGGCCGAGGAAGAACAGCGTGGCGGCGAAGAACAGGATTGCGGCGATCATCAACGCGCCGGGGGAGCCGATCGTCCACCGCTCGCTCAGCGCAACCGCCAGCACGGTCACACCCGTGACCACGGCGGTTACCGCGATGGGAATGACGACCAGCCCGACCGAAGTGAGATGCAGGGGGGGCTTCGCGGTGAACACGATACGATCTTTCCCAGACGCCCGCAGCGCGCGGTGGCCAGGATCGTCCTAAACACAAGCGGCTAATGAAGGGTAAAGCCGCATCCGTGCAGAGGCGCAGAACATTGCCCCGCACCAGATGCAGTCAGGCGATCTTTCTGAGCGACTGCGCCGCCGCAGGGGCAGCGACGGGCTCGAAGAAGCTCGCGCGCCGGGCGGTGGGGGCAAAGCGGTCGGTCTGGCCGACCACGGTCTCGCCTGCGCCCAGCATCAGGAACCCGTCGGGCAGCACCGCACCAGCCAGTCGGTCGAAAGCGGCGGCGCGATTGGGGCGGTCGAAATAGAGCAGCACGTTGCGGCACAGGACCAGATCGTAAGCGAGACGGCCGGGATGGGGGCCAAGGATGTTGTGCTGGCTGAACCGGACCATCTGCCGCACCGCGTCGCGCACCTGCCATCCCCGCGGCGTTTCCTCGAAATGGCGCAGCATCTGCGCAACGCCCAGGCCCCGCTGCACCTCGAACTGGCTGTAGAGCCCGCTGCGCGCAGCGTTGATGGCGCGGTGCGAGACATCGGTGCCCAGGATGTCGATCGTCCAGCCCTGCCAGCGCTCGGCCTGTTCGGCAAACAGCATGGCGAGCGAATAGACCTCCTGCCCGGTCGAGCAGCCCGCCGACCAGATCGACAGGCGCCTGAGGCCCCGGCGGCGCTCGGCCAGTTCTGGCAGGATTTCGCCCGGCAACTGGTCGAAGGTCGGCTTGTCGCGGAAGAAATAGGTTTCGTTGTTGAGCAGCGCCTCGACCACCTCCTGACTGAGGTCCGGGCTTTCCGGCCCGCCGGGGGGCGCGGCGAGCAGGCACACCAGCTGATCGATATTGCTGATGCCGTGCGCGCGGAAAATCCCCGCCAGCGCGGTGTTCACGCGCCAGCGGCGGCCTTCGGTGAGGTGCTGTCCGGTGCGCTGTTCGAGCAGATCGGCGATGATCTGGTGGGAGGCTTCGCTGATATCCATCGCCAGCCTAGCGTGTCCCCGGCGCAGGTGCCAGCGCAAGGATCGCCTCGCCCAGCGTTTCGGGGGGTGCGATGATGCTCGCCAGACCGGCGCGGGCGACGGCGCCGGGCATGCCCCACACGGCGCTGCTGTCGGCATCCTGCGCGTAGATCGCCCCGCCCGCCTCAACCAGCGCCTGCGCGCCCGCAGCGCCGTCCCGTCCCATGCCGGACAGGATCACGCCGAGCGTGCGGCCTTCGGTTGCCGCTGCAAGGCTGGCGAGCATCGGATCGACCGAGGGGACACAGCCGCTCGCCGCCGGATCGGTGCTGATCGTGATCGCCAGCTGCCCGGTGGCACCCTTGCGGCGCACCACCATATGGCCGTGACCGGGCGCGATGAGGATGCGGCCCGGCGTCACCACCATGCCATCAGCCGCGATCTCAGCCGGGCGGCCGCAGGCGGTCTCGACCTGACGGGCGAAGACCGGCATGAAGGAAGCGGGCAGGTGCTGGGTGATGAAGATCGGCAGGTCAAGCGCCGGGCCGATCCGGCGCAGCATCAGGCCCAGGGCGTGAATCCCGCCGGTCGATGCGCCGATCGCGACCGCTTCGGGCCGCCATCCGCGCCGCACCGCCGTGCCCGGCCTCACGAACGAGGCAGCAGGACCGGCCTTCGCCGCGATCACGCTTACCGCCGCGCCCTCGGCCGGACGGGTGCCAAGTGCGCGGATCTTGCCGAGCAGCTGGGCGCGATAATCCTCGGTAAAGCCGCCGGGTCGCGGCTTCAGCAGCGTGTCGGCGGCTCCGGTCTGGAGCGCCGAAAGGGTGTGTTCGGCTCCGTCCACCGTCAACGAGGACACCACCAGCACTTGCGGCTTGCCGGGGGTGGAGAGGATCGCGGGCAGGGCGTGAAGCCCGCCCATGCCGGGCATTTCGAGATCGAGCAGCACCACATCGGCAGGATCGTCAGCAAGCCGCGCGAGCGCCACCTCGGCGCTGCTGGCGGTGCCCATTATCACCATCGCCGGATCGCTTTCCACCATCCGCTTGAAGATCGTGCGGACGGTCAGCGAATCATCGACAATCATCACCCGGATCGCCGCCGCCGCGCCCGGCCGGGCGAAGGGGCGGCGGCTAGTCCCGTCCCCCGCGTTGATGGGGGGCGGGCGAGTCAGATCGGCGGGGCGGTTCACGCAAACCCGACAAGTTGCAATTTTATCTGCAACGTCTCGTGATCGAACGGCTTCATGACATATTCGTCCGCCCCGGCGCTGATCGCCTCGCGGATATGCGCCACGTCGTTTTCGGTGGTGCAGAACACCACCTTGGGCCGGTCGCCGCCGGGGCGCTTGCGCAGCAGCACCAGAAATTCGATCCCCGTCATCACCGGCATGTTCCAGTCGAGCAGCACCACGTCCGGCATGGCCGTGTCGCACGCATCGAGCGCGAGCTTGCCGTTCTCGGCTTCTTCCACAGCGAAGCCGAGCGTTTCGAGGATGTGCCGCGAAACCTTCCGTATCACCCGGGAATCATCGACGATCAGGCATGTCTTCATGGCGAGTCCTGCGTTGCTCGCTAGGAGCCTAGGGGTGATTTGGTAAGGATTGGATTAAGGCCCGCTGCGATGCGTGCCCGATGGCGTCACGCGGCCTCGTCGATTTCGCGCCCACCTGGCCCGCACAGTAGCGCGGCAATGTCGATCAGCAGCGCCGGACCAGCCATGGTTTCGATCATCCCGGCGGCAATCCGCGACCATTCCGCCCCGAACCCGCCCGGCACTTGCTCCGGCGGGCCTGCCGCCGTGGTGATGTCCTCCACGAAATCGACCGTCAGGGCATAGGCATGGCCGCCATGCGCGACCACTGCGGCGCGGTGATCGGTGGGCCATTCGGCGTTGCCCAGCCCTAGCGCGCGGCGGCAATCAATCACGGTCAGCGCCTGGCTGCGCAGCGCGGTTATCCCTGCGATCCACGCTGGCGCGCGCGGCACCGGGGTGATCGCTCCCAGCTCGATCACCGACTTCACGTCAAGCGCGCCCAGCGCGCAGCGGCGACCGGCGATGCGGACGATGACGAGCAGTTCTGCGGTCATGCGGCCTCTCCCCTGGCGGCGGCGAGTGCGGCGAGCAGCGCCTCGCGGTCGTAACGGTAGATGCTGTCGCTGCCCGCAGGCGCATCGGGCTGCTCACGCAGCCGGATGAGGCGCGCGGGCAGCGGGCGGCCCAGCGCCCCGGCGATTTCGACCGTCTCATCGAACACGATGCCGACCGCACCGGCATCCGCCTCCGCCAGGCCGACGATATCGTAACCCGCCGCCGTCACCAGCGGGGCCAGAATGGTGCGCGCCCAATCGCCATCGGGCAGGATGCAGCGCGGGCGGTGCGCAGGCAGGGGCGGCTCGCCATGAAGCGTGAACAGCGCGTGCGCATCCAGCAGCGTGACCGGCTCCCCGCCGACCAGCGTCACCGCTTCGGCCAGCGGGTCTTCAGGCACGGGGCGCAGCGCCTCGGTCAGTTCGGCGGCATCCTCAACCTCGCGCACCGCGTAGAGCAGCTCGCACGTGCCGTCGCTGAGGCGCAGCAGCCGCACGCGCGGCAGGGTCAGCGGCGCATCGGGCAGGCCGACCAGCGGCAGGATAAGCCCGTCGATCACCGCGCGCGGACGCGGGCCGGAACGGTCGATGGCGCTGGCCGGGGCGGTTTCGATGCGCTGCACCAGTTCCAGCCGCACCGCCGCGCGGCGTCCGGTGAAATCGGTGAACAGCATCGCCCGGGCGGCGGCCTGCGTGCTGGCGGTGTGGCTTTCGCTGTGCGGATGGAACACCCGCGCGCGGCCATCGGATAGCAGGTTGTGCTCTGCCGCGATATTGGCGACATCCAGCAGCAGCACCGGTTGGCCATTATCCAGCAGCGTCGATCCGGCATAGAGGCCCGATGTCATCACCGGCGGCGCCAACGGCTTGACCACCAGATCGCCGTGTCCGTGGATGCCCTCCACCGCCAGCGCGAACAGATCGCCGCTGGCAAGCCGCAACATGACAAGGGTCGGCTCTGCCGGGGCCAGATCGGCATCGGCAAGGCGCAGCACCTTGCCCAGCATCAGGCAGGGCACGCGGTTGCCGCGGAAGGTGATCAGCGCGGTCTCGCCCATCGCGGTCAGTTCGAGCGCGTCGGCTGAAGCCTGCACGATTTCCTCGACATAGGATTGCGGGATGGCAAAGCGTTGCCCGGCCACCTCCACCGTCAGCCCGGCGATGATGCTGAGGGTGAGGGGGATCTGGAGCTTGAACAGCGTCGCCTCGCCCGGCTGGCTGCGCACCGCGATGGAGCCGCCGACCTTTTCGAGGTTCTGGCGCACCACATCCAGCCCCACGCCCCGGCCCGAAACGTTGCTGACCGTCTCGGCGGTGGAAAAGCCGGGTTCGAAGATGAGGTTCAGCAGCTTGTCGCGCGGCATCTGGGCGCGCTCGGCCTCGCTGATGAGGCCGGTGGCGATGGCCTTGGCGGCGATGCGTTCCTCGTCCAGCCCCCGCCCGTCGTCGGAAATGACAATGTTGATGGTATTGCCCGATTGCCGCGCGGCGATGGAGAGCAGGCCAATCTCGCGCTTGCCCGCGGCGAGGCGGGCGGCCGGGGTTTCGATCCCGTGATCGATGGCGTTCCTGATGATGTGGGTGAGCGGATCGCGGATCGTCTCGATCATCTCGCGGTCCAGTTCCACATCGCCGCCGTCAAGGTCGACCATCACCTGCTTGCCGAGTTCGGCGCTGAGATCGCGCACCAGACGGGGCAGGGCGCCGAACAGGGTCTCGATGCGCTGCATCCGCATCCGGGTGATCGCGTCGCGCACATCGGAGAGGATGGTGGTGAGCCGTTCGAACGGCCCATCAATAGTGGGCTGGTTGCCCGCCTGCCGCAGCCGGTGGGCCAGATCATTGCGGGCCAGCACCATGTCGCTGACGCCGCTCATCACCCGGTCGAGCAGTTCGACGGGCAGGCGGATGGTGCGCTGGGCGGGATCGGCGCGGCGCAGCTGGGCGCGGTCGGCCGCCTGGTCCTCGCTGACATCGAGCAGCGCGCTGGCGGGGGCGTGCAGGGGGGTGCCAGACCCGTCATCGGTCTCCGGCTCACCCGATGCTTCGCTTGAAATATCGAGCGCCGCGATAAGAACCGCATCGCCGCCTTCCGGGAAATCCTCGCCCGCCTCGATCGCATCCACCATCGCCACGATCCGGTCGATGATGGCAAGCACGGCGGTCACCAGCGCGCTGTCGGGTTCGCGCCGCCCGGCGCGGCAATCGGCCAGCGCATCTTCGGCGGCATGGCTGAGCCCCGCGAGGCGCGGGAAATCGAAGAAGCCGCAATTGCCCTTGACCGTGTGGACAAAGCGGAAGATCGTATCGAGCCGCGCGCGGTCGGCCGGATCGGCTTCCCACGCGACGAGTTCGCCGCCGGAAGCCTCCAGCGTCTCGCGGGTCTCGGCGATGAAATCCGCCAGCAGATCGTCCATCAGGAGCGCGCCCTTTTTCGCTTAGCGCGATGGCTATGCCGCAGGGTTGGTTAACAAGCGCCTAGCGCGCCGCCGGGCTTGCGGGTGCGCGGCGCAGGATCGTGTAGCGCACCAGCACCACGGCCGAGATCGCGCCAAACAGGTTGGCGGCCAGTTCTGCGGTGTAGATCGCGGCCGATCCCATGCCGGGCTGAAGCGCCAGCGCCACCGGCAGCATCACGAGAAACACCCGCGCCACCGATTGCGCCAGGGCGAAGGCGGCCTTGCCCACCGCGTTCATGATCCCGTTGCCGACGATCAGCAGGCCGAAGCCCGCATAGCCCCAGGCCGCGATCTTCAGATACAGATCGAACTCGGCGACCACGGCGGGATCATCGGTGAAGATGCGCCCCAGCGTCGCCCCGCCCGCCATCATCGCGATGGCGACCAGCAGGCCCCAGACGATGCAGAAGCCCGCTGCATAAAGCGTTGCCTCACGCGCCCGGTCCGTGCGCCCTGCGCCCCAGTTCTGCCCGACGATCGCGCCGATGGCTCCCGACAGGCCAAGCAGCGGCACGATCACGAAGCTCTGCAATCGCCCCGCTGCACCAAACCCCGCGACCGCCGCCTCGCCTTCAAGCGCGACCAGCCCGGTCAGCACGGCCAGGCCCAGGGGGTTGATCGCGTTCGAGAATGCCGCGGGCACCCCCACGCCGATGATCGCGCGGGCCTGCTCGGCAAGGTCGCAATCGCGCAAGGTTGCAAGGTCGAGCGGCAGGGGCGTGCCGCGCAGCAGCCAGACGGCGGTGGCAACGCCGATCCCCCAGCCGATCACCGTCGCATAGGCAGAGCCTGCGATCCCGAAGCCGTCGAAACCGAATGCGCCGGTAACCAGCACCGGGTTCAGCGCCCAGTTGGCCGCAGCATAGGCGATGCTGACGGTGCTGGTGCGCTTGGCCTCCCCCTGCCCGCGCAGCACGCCGTTGAAGCCCATGATGACGAGGCTCAGCGGAAAGCCGCAGGCATAGGGCGTCATATAGGCGCGGATCAGCGGCATCAGAGCGGCGGGCGCGTTCATGGCGGTGAAGATCGGGTCGATCGCCAGCCACAGCGCCGCCCCCATGATCACGCCGCAGGCCGCCGCGAACACGATCCCGAAATTGGCCAGCCGCGCGGCCTTGGCTTCGTCCCCTTCGCCCAGCGCACGGGCGACCACCGAGTTGATCCCCACCATCACCCCCACGCCCAGCGAGGTGGTGGCGACCGCGACGGGGAAGATGAAGCTGATCGCCGCCAGCGCCGCGCTGCCCAGTTGCCCGACGAAATAGGCATCGACGATCCCGATCGACATGATCGCCGCCACCCCGATCACCGCAGGCAGGGTCTGGCTGACGAGGTGGCCTGGGATCGAGCCGCTGACCAGTCTGGCGGAGGAGGGCCCGGGCACATTCATCGTGCCAGCGGCGTAGCGGCCCGCAGGCCTGCTTGCAAAGCATTCCCCGCGCGTGCGATAGGATCTGCCAACGACAGTCGGAGAGGACGCGCCATGGCAACCCAGCTCAAACCCGGCCCCAAGAGCCTTGAGGGCGAATGCAGCAAGGAAGAGTGGCAGGCGCGGCTTGATCTGGCGGCGTGCTACCGGATCTTCGACCATCTCGGCTGGTCGGAATCGATCTACAACCACATTTCGCTGAAGGTGCCGGGCGAGGACGCGGCGTTCCTCATCAACCCGTTCGGCCTCCTCTACCACGAAGTTACCGCCAGCAACCTCGTCAAGATCGATGTCGAGGGCAATAATATCGGCGGATCGCCTTACATGGTGAACAAGGCGGGCTTCACCCAGCACGCCTATTTCCACAAGCATCTGGGCGACCGGGCCAATGCGATCTGCCATGTCCACACCACCGCGACCATGGCGGTGTGCAGTCACAAGCAGGGGCTGCTGCCGACCAATTTCTACGCCTGCAATTTTCAGGACCAGATCGGCTATCACGATTTCGAAGGCGTCACCGTGCGCGCGGATGAGGGGGAGCGGCTGGTCGCCAATCTTGGCAATCACACCATCCTGATGTTGCGCAATCATGGCCCGGTGGTGATGGACCGCACGCTGCCGGGCATGTTCCTTAAGATGTGGGCGCTCCAGCGGGCCTGCGAAATTCAGGTGGCGACGCTGTCGATGGGAGAGCCGGTGCTGGTCCCGCAGGATGTGATCGACGTGCACCAGCGCGATCTTTCGGTGATGACCGGGCAGGGCGGTGCGGGGCTGTTCGATTTCGAGGCGTGGAAGCGCAAGGTCGACCGGATCGACGACAGCTGGCGTCAGTAAGCCGTTAGAGAACTGCCATGTCGCGCATGACCGTCAACGAGCGGCCGGTCGAATTCGACCTCGATCCGCGCATGCCGCTGCTTTACGCGCTGCGCGAGGCGATGAACCTTACCGGCACCAAGGCGTGCGGGGGCGGGGGTGCGGAGTGCCCGGGGGCCTGCATGGTGCTGGTTGACGGGGTGGCGCTGCGATCCTGCGCGATCACGCTGGCCGAGGCCGAGGGACGGATCATCACCACCATCGAAGGGTTGAGCCGCGATCGGTCGCACCCGGTCCAGCAAGCCATGGTGGCGCAGGCCGCGATCCAGTGCGGATATTGCACCCCCGGCATCATCATCGCGGCGGCCGCGCTGATCCAGCGCAATCCGGCGCCGACGCGGGAGGAGATCGACGCCGCAATCCCCAATATCTGCCGCTGCGGGGTGTATCCGCGCCTGATCGAGGCGGTCGCGCAGGCGGGCCGCGTGGCGCAGCGCCAGGAACGGGTCAGCGCCGCACCGGCTCCGAACATCAGCCCCGAGGATGCGGCCCGGACCGTGCCCGCGCTGCGCGTGTCGGAGGACGGGCGCTAGGCCCGCTCTTTCGTCAGCTCCCGGTCCGGCTGCAATGTCAGCCAGCCGTGGATCAGCACCACTAGGCACAGGGCAACGATCAGGCCGAAGCCCAGCCAGTCCGAATGGCCGTAAAGCCACACGCCCAGCGCCGGGGCGTAGATGTAGCTCGCCCCCGCCAGCGACGCGACGATGCCGCTCGCCTGTCCCTGTTCGGCGCGGCTGACGGCGAGCGAGGTGCCCGCCGTGGTCCCCGGGCGGAACAGGCCGAAGCCCAGCGAGGCGATGGCATAGCCCAGCGCGATCAGATGGAGGTCGCCCGCCATGCCCAGAATCACTGTGCCGAAGGCGGCAGCGGCAATGCCCCACAAGGTCGCCGCGCGCGGGCCGAGATCGAAGCGCGGGATCAGGCCCCACTGCGCCAGCAGCGTGGCGATCGCGCCGCTCATCAGCACCAGGCCGACCGGCCCCGCGCCCTCATTCGGCGTGTCGCGCAGGCCCAGCCGGTCGAGCACCAGAAAGCCTGCAATCCCCAGCACCATCGCCTGCGCATGCCCGCCGATCAGCCCGGCGAACACCCATGGCCGAAGGCGCGGGTCGCGCCAGCTGAGGCGGGGCGCCTCTGCCTGCGGCTCGGTGACCTCGTCGCTTTCCGGCGGGTCGACCGGCGCGCCCGATCCGCTCGAATAGGCAACCGCAGCCGAGCGCGCGGCATATTGCGGCTCGTCATCGGGCAGGCGCAGGCGCAGCAGCACCAGCGCCACCACGCCGATGGCGGCAAAGGCGAGGAACGGACCCGTAAGCCCCAGCCCGAGAAACGGCACCACCATCAGCGGGGCGAGCGCGGGGCCGATCACCGTGCCGAGCCCGAAACTGGAGGCAATCAGCGAGAGCGCCTGCGTGCGTTCGGCGCGGGCCGTGCGCGACGCGACGTAGGCCTGCACCGCCGGCGGCGCGGCGCTGCCGAACCCGCCATAAAGGCTGCGCGCGGCGGCAAAGGCGATCAGTGTCCACAGCGCCGACAGCCAGCCCGAAAGCCCGGCCCACAGCGCCGCGCCGCACAGCACGAAGGACACGATGAAGCCTGCCAGCCCCAGCGCCATCATCGCCTTGCGCCCGCGCTTGTCCGAACGCCGCGCCCAGAACGGCGCGCACACCACCCACAAGAGCGCCGACCACGAATAGGCAAGGCTGATCCACACATCATCGACCTGCAAGGCCGTGCCGATGGAGGGCATCACCGATTGCATCGCGGTGTTGCCCGCCGCTGTCACCAACATGACGGTGAACAGCAGCGCCATGCGCCCCGGCGGGATCGCTCCGGTCACGGCTCCAGCGGGGCCTTCCGGCACAGCGGGCCGGTGACGGGGATCGGGATCGGCCATCTATTCGAACAGGTCGGCCTGCTCGCCCCCCGGCCCGTGGGAAAGCTGGCGGTGGATCGCGGCGGTGAGCGCGTAGGAGACGGTATAGAACACGCTGAACAGCAGCGCGGCGCAGGCAGCGTTGCCGATCAGCGCCGCGCGATCGCCCAGCACCGACAGCGCCAGTCCCGCCACCAACACCACGATCAGCCCGATCACCGCCGCCACGATCCCCAGCAGGGCAAAGAAGATGACGAGGCGCAAGGCATTGCCGCTGGTCAGTTGCCACGATCGGCGCATGGCGGCGACCGGATTGGTCTGCCGGTCGATCACCACCACCGCGCTCACCACCGAAAACTTCACCGTCAGGTAAAGGCCCGCCCCCAGCGCCGCAAAGCCGGCCAGCGTGGCAGCCGGCCCCGGCAGCAGGCCAGCGAGGATCGAGGGAAGCTGCGTCAGCACCCCCACCAGCAACTGCGCGCCCAGCATCGGCAGCAGCAGGCGCGGCACCTGGCCCAGCACTTCGCGCACCGTCGGGCGGCGCGGATCGCCGAGCAGCGCGAGGATCGCGATGCCGCCCGCCAGCTGGCCGATTACCGCCAGCAGCAGCGGGGTCCAGTTGGCCGCCAGCAGCGCGTTGATCTGCGCAGCGACCCGTTCGGGATCGGGCTCGCTGCCGGGCGCGCCGAAATCAATCCCGGTGCCCAGCAGCGCGATCATGACCACGAACAACGGCACGAACAGGAACACCCCTGCAAGCACGCCCACAAGATCGCGGTTGGCGCCGAGCATGCCGGTCGCCTGCGTCCAGGCCTTGCCCATGTCGAGCGTGGGGTATGCCATCAATGTTCGGTCCGATCCCAGAGTGCCGGAGGCGCTGCGCTGCGCAATCGCCTCTTGATCTCGCCGCTCAATGCCCCCACCGATGCGCCATGGCAAGCACTGCTCCGGCTCCGGCCAACGCATATCCGGTCGAATGGCGGCGTGAGAGCGCGCCGGTGCCCTATGCCGATGCGCTCGCCGCGATGGAAGCGCGCAACGCCGCGGTGCAGGCGGGCGCGGCGGGGGAGCTGATCTGGCTGCTCGAACACCCGCCGGTCTACACCGCCGGCACCAGCGCCGATCCGGCCGAGCTGGTCGATCCCCGTTTCGAAGTGGTCGAGGCCGGGCGCGGGGGGCGCTACACCTATCACGGGCCAGGCCAGCGGGTCGGCTATCTGGTGCTCGACCTTGCCAGCCGGGGCAAGGACGTGCGCTGCTTCGTCCATGCCATCGAAGGCTGGGTGATCGCCGCGCTGGCGCGCTTCGGGGTGGAAAGCTGGCGGGCCGAGGGCCGGGTCGGCATCTGGACACGCGATATTGACGGCGGCGAGGCCAAGATCGGCGCCATCGGCGTGCGGGTGCGGCGCTGGGTGACGATGCACGGCTTTTCGGTGAACCTTGACCCTGACCTTGCCCATTTCGGCGGGATCGTGCCTTGCGGGATCGCCGAATATGGCGTCACCAGCCTCGCCCGATTGGGGCATGCGGTCAGCGCCGATGCGTGGGATGCGGCGCTGATGGCGACGTCAGGGGATTTCTTCGCGGCGCTGGATGCCGCTGCCGAAAGGGCCTGCCGATGAAACGCATCGCCATCATCGCGCTGTGCCTGATCGCCGCAGGGTGCGAGGATAAGCCCGCCGCCTCCCCGCAGCAGGGTGAGGCGGCATCGGGCGAAGTGCTCGCCGGATCGATCAGCGATGCGATGATCCCGCTCGGTCAGCTCGAATCGCAAGGCCCGCTCGCCCCGCGTCAGGCGCAGGCCTTGGATGGGGATATCGACGCCGAGCAGCCCGAGGTGACGCCGATGCCGGGGATCGAGGCGCTTGGCACCGGGCCCGCCCCCGCGCCGGGCGCCTCCCCGCCCCAAGCGCCGCCGACCGAATAACCCTACTCAGCCGCCTGAGCGCGCTCCTGCTCCAGCGTCGGATAATCGATATAGCCCTCGGCAATCGGGAAATACCAGCTCTGCGGCACGTTCTTGTTGGGGTTCCACTGCGCGCCCGCCGCAATCCGCTGTGCAAGATCGGGGTTGGAGATATAGGGCCGCCCGAAGGTGACCGCATCGCACTTGCCGGCGGTGATGTCGGCCACAGCTTCCTCGGCGGTGTAATCGGAATTGAGGATCAGCGCGCCGGTATAGATCTGGCGGATCAGCGGGCTCTGCTTGGGCACATCGGTGCTGCCGAATGTGCCTTCCGGCCCCGGCTCGCGCAGTTCGACAAAGGCGAGGCCCAGTTCCTCGCACACCCGCGCCGCCGCGCCAAAGGTGGCGGCCGGGTTGCTGTCGTCGGTGCCTTGCGAATCGCCATTGGGCGAGAGGCGGACACCCACCCGGTCCGCGCCCCACACCTCGATCAGCGCCTCCAGCACCTCGCGCAGGAAACGGGTGCGGTTTTCGGGAGAGCCGCCGTATTCGTCAGTGCGCAGGTTGGTGCCGTCCCGCAGGAACTGGTCGACCAGATAGCCGTTCGCGCCGTGCAATTGCACCCCGTCGAAGCCTGCGGCCTTGGCGTTTTCGGCGGCGCGGCGGTAATCGGCGATGGTGCGGCGGATGTCATCAAGCGTCATCGCGCGCGCTTCGACATAGGGCAGCTTGCCTTGCGGGGTATGCGCTTCGCCCGGCGCGGTGGTGGCGCTGGCGGAGAAGGGCGGCTGCCCATCGAGGAACACCGGGTGGACGATCCGCCCCATGTGCCATAGCTGCATGACGATGAGGCCGCCGTCCTCGTGCACAGCGGTGGTGGTGGCCTTCCACGCCTCGGTCTGTTCATCGCTCCAGATGCCCGGCGCGCTCGGCCAGCCGAGGCCTTCGCGGCTGATGCCGGTCGCCTCGGTCAGGATCATGCCTGCCCCGGCGCGCTGGCGGTAATAGGTCGCCATCATTTCGTTGGGCACGAACATCGGATCGGCCGCGCGCCCGCGGGTGAGGGGGGCCATGTGGATGCGGTTGCGGGCTGTGAGCGCGCCCATGGCAAGCGGCTGGAACAGGGCGTCGTGCATATCCGAATTATCCTCGTGAACCAGTTTCAATCGGCTATCCACTTGGGGCCCGCGCGGCTAGGGCGCAAGCATGGAAAATCCGTTGGCGTCCCAAGACAAGATTGTCGCTGCTCCGCCGCGCTGGCTGCTGCTGGCCGCGCTGCTGGGCGGCAATGTGGCGCTGGCGCTTGGCCCGTGGTTCGTGCGGGTGGCAGACACCGGCCCGGTCGCCAGCGGGTTCTGGCGAATGTTCCTGGCACTGCCCGTTCTGGTGCTGCTGGCGCGGACGAACGGCGAGCGACTGGGCGGGATGGGCGCGCGGACACTGTGGCTGGTGCTGCTGGGCGCGGTGACCTTCGCGCTCGATCTGGCGAGCTGGCACATCGGGATTGGCATGACTCGGTTGGGCAATGCGACGCTGTTCGGCAATGCCGGGTCGCTGGTGCTATTGTTCTGGGGTTTCGTGATGACCCGCACGCTGCCCGGTCGGCTGGAATGGCTGGCGATTGTGTTTGCCCTGGCAGGCGCTGCGATCCTGATGGGCCGGAGCCTTGAAATATCGACCGACACGCTTGTCGGCGATCTGGTCTGTCTGGTCGCTGGCCTGCTTTATGTGGTGTATCTGCTGGTGTTGCAGGGCGCGCGCGGACAATTCGGATCGTGGGGGCTGCTGGTGTGGGTCAGCCTGTTCGGCTCCCCGATCCTGCTGGGCATGGCTCTGGCGCTGGGCGAGCCGGTGTGGCCGCAGGCGTGGGGGCCGATCGCGGGGCTGGTCCTCGTCAGCCAGCTGATCGGGCAGGGGCTGCTGGTGTTCGCGCTGAAATACTTCTCGCCGCTGGTGGTGGGGCTGGCGCTGCTGACCCAGCCCGCCGTGGCCGCGCTGTATGGCTGGCTGGCGTTTGGCGAGGTGCTGTCGGCGGTGGACATCGTGGGCATGACGCTGGTGGGCGCGGCGCTGGCGGTGTCGCGGGCAAGAGCATGATTTCGTCACCCCAGCGAAAGCTGGGGCCTGGGGCGGCTATGCGGTGATCGTGAGGAAGAGATCGTCCCACGACGGGTTCTGCTTTTCGATAGTCTCGATCTTCCACATCCGCTGCCACGCCTTGATCGCCTTCTCGCGGGCGATGGCGTCGAGGATGGTGGGGTGGTGTTCGATGTAGACGAGGCGGGTGTATTTATACTTGGCCGTGAATGCGCTGCCCTTGCCTTCACGGTGCTGCATGATGCGGGCGGCAAGATCGCTGGTGACGCCGGTGTAGAGGACACCGTAACGCCTGTTGGTCATGATATAGACGTAGCCACCGCGTTCCATTTCAGGATCTTAGCACATGATCGCCCTAGGCCCCAGCTTTCGCTGGGGTGACGGAGCGGCGAACATCGTCACCCCAGCGAAAGCTGGGGCCTAGGGCGGCTGGCCACTTCAATCCCCGCTGAAATGCACCTTCCCCAAATCCCCCATGCCCACAGTCCCGCTCGCCATTTCCAGCATGCGGTCGAGGCTGCGCTTGGCTTTCAGGCGGATGCCTTCCTCGATTTCGATCTGCGGCTGGAGGTCTCGCAGGGCGACATACAGCTTCTCCATCGTGTTCAGCGCCATATAGGGGCAGATGTTGCACGAACAGTTGCCGTCTGCCCCCGGCGCGCCGATGAAGGTCTTGTTCGGCAGGGCCTTTTGCATCTGGTGGATGATGTGCGGTTCGGTCGCCACAATCAGCGTGTCGCCCTCAAACTCCTGCGCATACTTCAGGATGCCGCTGGTCGATCCGACATAGTCTGCGTGGTCGATAATCGTCGGCGGGCATTCCGGGTGCGCGGCAATGGGCGCGCCGGGGTGTTGTTCCTTGAGCTTGAGCAGCTCGGTCTCGCTGAACGCCTCGTGGACGATGCACACGCCGGGCCATAGCAGCATTTCGCGGTTGAACTTGCGGCTGAGATAGCCGCCCAAGTGCCGGTCGGGACCGAAGATGATCTTCTGTTCGGGCGGGATCTGAGCGAGGATCGTCTCGGCGCTGGACGAGGTGACGATCACGTCCGACAGCGCCTTCACCTCGGTCGAACAGTTGATGTAGGTCAGCGCGATGTGATCGGGGTGAGCTTCGCGGAAGGCGCGGAACTTCTCGGGCGGGCAGGAATCCTCAAGACTGCACCCGGCGTCCATGTCGGGCAGGATCACGGTTTTCTGGGGGCTGAGGATCTTGGCGGTGTCGGCCATGAACTTGACCCCGCAAAAGGCGATCACGTCCGCATCGGTCGCCGCTGCCTTGCGTGAAAGCTCCAGCGAATCCCCCACGAAGTCGGCGATGTCCTGAATGTCGGGCGTCTGGTAATAATGCGCGAGGATCACCGCGTTGCGTTCCCGGCGCAGGCGGTCGATCTCGGCCAGCAGATCGGTGCCGGTGGGGTTGCGGGTCAGAAGGCTCATCGGTTTGATCCCCGTTTGAATGGTTGCGGGCGATATAGCCAGCGTGCGCCGCTTATGCCAGCCGCCAGAGACCGTCTTCGCGCAGCGTCGCCCCGCGCTTTTCGAGATCGATCAGATGCGCGGTGACGCTCATCTCGGCCGCCCCGATCAGGCGCGGGTCGAGGCCTTTATACATCTCGGGGATGAAGCCGCTTACCGGACGGGCGGCCTCACCCAGCAGGCGCAGGATCTGCGCCTCGCGCTGGCGGCGGTGGCCGATCATGCCGCGCACCAGCTGCTTGGGCTTTTCAATCGCCGCGCCGTGGGCCGAGTGATAGCGCACATCATCGCGCGCCATCAGCTTGTCGAGGCTCGCCATGTAATCGCCCATGTCGCCATCGGGCGGGATCACCACGCTGGTCGACCAGCCCATCACGTGATCGCCGGTGAACAGCGCGCCCGATTCCTCCAACGCGTAGCACAGGTGGTTGGAGGTGTGCCCCGGCGTCGCGACCGCGGTGAGGGTCCAGCCGGTGCCGCGCATCCCTTCGCCGTCGGCCAGCACGCGGGTGGGCGCGTAGGTGGGGTCGAAGGCCTCGTCCGAGCGGGGCAGATCGGTATTCAGCACCAGCGGCGCGCAGCCGACGATCGGCGCGCCGGTCTGCTCTGCCAGCGGCGCGGCGGCGGGGGAGTGGTCGCGGTGGGTGTGGGTGCACATGATCGCCCGCACTGTGCGCCCGGCGATGGCGGCGATGATCGCGTCGAGATGGACAGGCTCGTTCGGGCCGGGGTCAATCACCGCGCAGTCGGGGCCGTCCGCCGCCCCCACGACATAGGTCTGGGTGCCAGTGAAGGTGTAGGGCGAGGGGTTGGGGGCCAGCACGCGGCGCACCAGCGGCTCGACATCTTCGGCAAGGCCGGTGGGCCAGGGCTGGGGAGGGATCGTCACCATGGCCTTGCATATGGGACGCGCCATGGCAGATGTCACGCCGGAGAGAGGAATACCCGATGTCTGACTATATCCTCGTCCTCGACGAGGGCACCACCTCCACCCGGGCAATGCTGTTTGCCAGCGACGGGGTGCTGGTCGCCAGCGCGCAGGAGCCGCTGACGCAAGCCTACCCGCAGAGCGGCTGGGTGGAGCATGATCCGCGCGAGATATGGGACAAGACGCTCGTCTGCGCGCAAGCGGTGATCCCCAAGGCGGGCGGGGCGGCGATGATCGCGGGGCTGGGCATCACCAACCAGCGCGAAACCGTGGTGGCGTGGGATCGCAGCACCGGTGAGCCGCTGTGCAACGCGATCGTGTGGCAGGACCGCCGCACCGAGCCGCTGTGCGCCGCCTTGCGCGACGGCGGGCACGAGGCCGGGGTGCAGGCGCGCACCGGGCTGCTGCTCGATCCCTATTTCTCCGGCACCAAGATGCGCTGGATGCTGGACAACGTGCCCGCGGTGCGCGCTGCGGCCGACAAGGGCACGCTGGCGTTCGGGACGGTCGAAAGCTGGCTGGTCTACAAGCTCACTGGCGGCGCGGCGCATATCACCGATGCCAGCAACGCCAGTCGCACATTGCTGATGGGGCTGGAGGACGCGCAGTTTGACGAGGGTCTTTGCGATCTCATCGGCGTGCCGTTGTCGGCTCTTGCGGGGGTCGTTGACATGGCCGGGCCGCTCGCCATGACCGATCCGGCGCTGTTCGGCCGGGCCATTGCGATCACCGGCCTTGCGGGCGATCAGCAGGCGGCGACTATCGGGCAGGGGTGCCTTTCGCCCGGGCAGACCAAGGCGACCTACGGCACCGGCGCCTTCGTGCTGACCGCGCAAGGGGCGGCAATCCCGCGCTCGACCCACCGCCTGCTCGGCACGGTGCTGACCCAGATCGAGGGGCAGCGCACCTATGCCATTGAAGGCTCGGTGTTTGTTGCAGGCAGCCTCGTCCAGTGGCTGCGCGATTCGCTCGGTATTGTCGAAGTGGCGAGCCAGACCGAGGCGCTCGCGCGCTCGATCCCCGACAGCGGCGGGGTGGTGATCGTGCCTGCCCTGTCGGGCCTTGGCGCGCCGCACTGGCAGGCAGAGGCGCGCGGCGTGATTGCGGGGCTGAGCTTCTCCAGCAGCAAGGCGCACCTCGCCCGCGCGGCGCTGGAGGCGATGGCGCACCAGACGCATGATCTGGCCACCGCCTTCGCCGCCGACGGCGCGGCCTGGCAGAGCCTCAGGATCGACGGCGGCATGGCGGCCAACAACTGGATGGCGCAGGACTTGGCCGACATGCTCGGCATCCCCGTGGAGCGGCCCGGCTTTGTCGAGACAACGGCCTTGGGCGCAGCGATGCTGGCGGCGACCGGGGCGGGCCTCTATCCGAGCCTTGCCGCAGCAGCCGAAGCGATGCGCGGCGAGCTGGCGCAATTCACGCCGCAGCTGGTAGCAGGTGTGCGCGAGGAACGGCTCATGCGGTGGCGCAAGGCCCTCTCCGCCGCCTGACTTACCCCAGCCGCCCGAACTCCCGCCCGATCCGTTCCTGAAAGGCGCGCGCGGGCGAATCCATCTCGAAATGTTGGCGCCATGCCTCATCCAGCCGGGCGATGCGCTGGTGGAGCTTTTCGGTATCGGCGATCAGCACCCGGGTTTCCGGTTCGAGCAGGGCAAGCTGCGCCTCGTCCGCGCTGCGATCGGGCGGCAAGGCGCCGTGCAGGCGCACCTGATTTTCCGACAGCTCGCCCGAAAACAGCGCGCGCTGGTTGAGCAGCCATGCGAGCACATGCATCATCCGGGTGGTGGTCTTGAGCCCCTCGGTCGACAGGGCGAGCCGCACGAAAGCATCCTCCCCGGCCAGCGGCTCGCGCACGCCGGCGGCAAACACCGCGCGCACCTCGTCGGCAAGGACCAGGGCTTCGGTATACAGCGCCTCGATGATCGGACGCGAAAGGTTGGTGGTGCGAGCCATGGGGCAAGAGACTACGCCGCAATCCGGTGCGCCGCTACAAGGGTATGGTTACTTTCCAAGCAATTTTTGTGCGCGTCCCGCACGGACACACAATTGACACTTTGGAAACCATCTTCCCCGCCTTGGCCCGGCCAGCGGTGCTCAGGCGATGATGTCTGGCAACAGCGTGTCTTCGATGATGGCGATCTGGTCCTTCAGGCGCAGCTTGCGCTTCTTGAGGCGGGCGATTTGCAGCATGTCGGCCGACGCAGAGCCGCGCGCCGCCTCGCTCAACGCTGCGATTGCAGCGTCGAGGTCGCGGTGCTCGGTCTTGAGCAATTCGAGCGTTTTCCTGAGCTCCTGCTCGGTCATGCGCCTCTCGTCATCCTTCCCTCGCGTCACGCGCGTAATGCACCGCCCCGCTACGCGTTCCTGCGTCGCTGCGAAAGATGGATTGTGGCGGCGGCCACCGGCCGCGACATTACCGTTCGTCGCGCTGCGCTGCGCATGCGCCGCTTAAGGAATGATCAGGGCTTTGCAAGCTAGCCTGCGTGTGGTTTCACTGAAACCTGCGGCTCGGCCGCTATGCATGCCGAGTCGCCTGCCCGGGGGCATCCCCCCGCTACGACAGGAGAATGCAGTATGGCATCGACCGCAGTGTCCTCACACATCCACGCCCTTCAGAGCAAACACGCGGGTCTTGAAGCCCGGTTGCGCGACGAAATGGCCCGGCCCGTGCCCGACACCGCGACGATCCAGTCCTTGAAGAAGCAGAAGCTGCGCTTGAAGGAAGAGCTGGCCGGACATTGACCGGCGCGGATCGCCGTCCCCCCGGATAACAGGGGGGCGGGCGGCGGCCAGCATTCGCGGCTTTTGCATTTGCCGCGCGGAAGTGCATAAGCTCCCCGGCAATGACCGCAGCTGCCGCCGCCCGCCAGATCCTTACCCGCCTGACCGAGGTGATGGCCTCGCGCCTGCATGCGCAGGGCAAGCTCGATCAGGTGGTAGAAATCATCGGCGAATGTCTGTCGAGCGAGGTCTGCTCGATCTACCTGCTGCGCGAAGGCATGCTGGAACTGTTCGCCACCCGCGGCCTCAATCAAAGCGCCGTGCACGTCACCCGCATGGCCATCGGCGAAGGGCTGACCGGCGCGATTGCGCGCAAGGTTGAAACCCTGAACCTGGCCGAAGCCAAGGCGCATCCCGATTTCCAGTATCGCCCCGAAACGGGTGAGGAAAAGTTCCACTCCTTCGCGGGCGTGCCGATCGTCTACCGCGAGCGTGCGGTGGGCGTCCTGTGCGTCCAGCATGTCGAGCCGCGCCGCTATGAAGAGGTTGAGATCGAGGCGCTCCAGACCACCGCAATGGTGCTATCAGAGATGATCGCGAATGCCGAACTGGTTGATGAGGAAGAGGCGCGCGGGCTTACCCAGGAACAGACCGGGCCGCAGCAGTTAGCCGGGTTGACTTTGGTCAAGGGGCTGGGCGCGGGCCATGCCGCCTACCACCAGCCGCGGGTCGAGATCACGCAGGTCATGGCCGAGGATACCGAGGCCGAGCGTCAGCGCGTCTACCGCGCCTTTGACCGGATGCGCGAACAGATCGACACCCTCGCCAGCCAGGCCGAATTCGGCATCGGCGGTGAGCACGAGGAGGTGCTCGAAACCTACAAGATGTTCGCTTACGACGAAGGCTGGTCGCGGCGCATCAACGAGGCGATTGACAGCGGCCTGACGGCGGAAGCCGCGATTGAGCGGGTCCAGCAGCACACCCGCATGCGCATGCGTGAGATCGACGATCCGCTGCTCGCCGACCGGATGCACGATCTGGAAGATCTGGCGAACCGTCTGCTCCGCATCGTCGCCGGGCAGGTCGGGACAGCGGCTTCGCAAGGGCTGAGGCGCGACACGATCCTGATCGCCCGCAACCTTGGCCCGGCCGAATTGCTCGAATACGACAAGCGGCGGCTGAAGGGCGTCATCCTTGAGGAAGGCTCGTTGACCGCGCATGTGGTGATCGTCGCGCGGGCGATGAACGTGCCGGTGATCGGCCGGGTCAAGAACGTGCGCACCACCATTCGTGATGGTGACGAGATCCTGCTTGATGCGACGGCGGGCAACGCCATCGTCCGGCCGCTGCCGCAGGTCGCCGAGGCGTTCCAGACCCGCTTTGTCAAGAGCCGCGAGAAGCAGGCGGCTTATGCTTCGCTCAGGGACGTCGAACCGTTCACCCGCTGCGGCACCCGTATTCAGGTGATGATGAACGCCGGGCTGCGCGACGATATGAGCGCGCTCGCCATGACCGGCGCCGATGGTGTCGGCTTGTTCCGCACCGAATTCCAGTTCCTCGTTTCGGCCACCCTGCCGCAGCGCGAACGCCAGACGCGGCTTTACCGCGATGTTCTGGATGCCGCGGGCGACAAGCCGGTGATTTTCCGCACGGTCGATATCGGCGGCGACAAGTCGGTGCCCTATCTCGCCAGCGAAATCGCCGCGCAGGATGAAAACCCGGCGATGGGCTGGCGCGCGCTGCGGCTGGCGCTGGAGCGTGAGGGGCTGATGAAGATTCAGGCCCGGTCCCTGCTCGAAGCTGCCGCCGGGCGTTCGCTTTACGTGATGTTCCCCATGGTTTCCGAGCCGTGGGAGTTCGACGCGGCAAGGGCGGTGTTCGACGAACAGCTCACGTTCCTGCGGGCGCAGAAGAAACTGCTGCCCGAACGCATCAATTTCGGCGCGATGCTGGAAGTGCCGGCGCTCGCCGAGGTGCTCGATCTGTTGCTGCCCAAGCTCAGCTTCCTGTCGATCGGCACCAACGATCTCACCCAGTTCCTGTTCGCCGCCGACCGCGCCAATCCCAAACTGGCAGAGCGTTACGACTGGCTGTCGCCGTCAATCCTGCGGTTCCTGCGCCGGGTGATGCAGAATTCGGTTGGCAGCGGCGTCGATATCGGCGTGTGCGGCGAGATGGGCGGGCGGCGGCTGGAGGCGTTGGCGCTGCTCGGCATCGGCTATCGCCGTCTCTCGATTACGCCTGCCGCGATCGGCCCGATCAAGGAACTGGTGCGCAAGGTGGATCTGGCCGAGCTGACTGCGGCGATGACCGGCTGGCTTGCCGATCCGTCGCTGAACCTGCGCGCTGAACTCGCAGCCTGGGCCGAGGCGCGCGATATGGAATACGACTGACACGGGCGGCACCGGACCGGGTGCTTGCGGAGAAGCGTGCCCGGCCTGCGTCGGTATGCTATTGCGCCGCTTGACAGGACTGGCCGGAGCGGTGAGTCCCGTTCAAGGACAATTCACGCCATATCTATCATGCAGCGCCTCACAAGAAGGCGCGGGAATCGGGTCATGAACAGCGAAACCACCATCAGCGCAGATGCCGCGCCCCAATCCTCCGTTGCCGGACCCGGGGCGACCTTGCGCGCTGCGCGGGAGGCGCTGCGGCTGGAACTGTCGCAGGTCGCTGCCGAGACCCGCATTCCGTTGCGCCATCTGGCCGCGATCGAGGACGACAATTTCGAAACCCTGCCGTCGCGTGCCTATGCGATCGGCTTTTCGCGCACCTTTGCCAAGGCGGTCGGGCTCGACCCCGCGGCGATCACCGACGCTGTGCGCGCCGAGCTTGCCGGCGGGACGATGCGCCGCAGCGTGCTGTCAGAGGAGATGGAGCCGGGCGATCCGGCGCGGCTGCCATCGGTGGGGCTCGCGTGGACGGCGGCAGGCGCGGTGCTGGTGGCGTTTGTCGGCATTGCCGCGTGGTTCTCAACCTCGTTCGGAGCCGGGACCGAGCCCGGCCCGCTGACCGCGCCGACGCCTGCTGCAACAGTCGCGGCACCGCCTTCCGCCGCGCCGGTGGCGACGGTCGGCGGTCCGGTGGTGCTGACCGCGCTCGACGAGAATGTGTGGCTGCGCCTTTACGAAGAAGGCGGAGAGCGGCTGGTCGAGCGCACGCTTGCCAAGGGTGAAGCATTGACCGTGCCGGCAACCGCTGCCGATCCCCGGATCAACACCGGGCGGCCCGATGCGCTGGCGGTGACGATCGGCGGGCAGCAGGTTGCCCCCCTGGGCACGCGGGCGGTGCGGATTTCGGGCGTCCCGGTTTCGGCTGCCGCGCTGCTCGCCCGCGCCCCGTCTGCGCCCGAGGCGGGGGCGAGCCCCATTGCCGCTGGGGTTCCTCAGGCCCGGCGGGCTCCGCCGCGCCGCTCCGCCCGGCCGGGCTTAGAAGCGGGAGCCGGTGCCGATGGCGCCGCTGTGCCCGATGCTCCCGCCGCTGAACCGGCCAGCGCAACGGCGGCTGACACCGAAAGCGCGCCCGGCTTGCGCGGCTAGGGCATTTCCCGTTGATTAGGGGCCGCCCCGCTCTCGACATGAGCACTGGTGCGGGGCAGGACACCGTGAAAATACGTTAATGCGGCCTGCGCCATCAATGCGCGGTCCTCGCCAGGGAGCCTGACCAGCCATGACCTTTCGTCTGCGGATTGCCGCACGCCCAGTTGCCGGAGCGATGCTTGCCGCCGCCGCCTTGTTCGCCGTTCCGATGCCGGTGTTCGCACAAGACCCCGCCCCCGAGGCGCGGCTGCGCAAGATCGAGGCCGAGGTGCGCGCCTTGCAGCGCAAGGTCTTCCCCGGCGGAGATGGGCGCTTTTTCGAACCGCAGATCGGCCCGGGCGACAACGCGGCTGCGCCCACGCCCGCCACGGGTGCTGCGGCCCCGTCGACCACGGCCGTGACCGATATCCTCGTCCGGCTCGATGCGCTGGAGGGGCAGTTGCAGCGCCTCACCGCGCGCTCGGAAGAACAGGCCAATGCGCTCTCGCAGATGGAGCAGCGTTTAGTTGCGCTTGAAACCGCGTCCAACGTCCCTGTCGTGCCTGCCGCCGCCACGGCGAGCCTGCCTGCCCTGCCGCCTGCCGCCGCAGCCGCACCGGCAAGGCCAGCGGTGCCCGCCGCATCGGGCGCGGCCCGCCCTGCGGCCCAGACCGCCGCTGCCGCTCCGTCCACACCGGCGCCCGCAACCGCCCCCGCCGCCGCGCCCAGCGCCGCGCGGCTTGCTGCAGTCCAGGCGATCGCCAAGCCGCAGACCGCCGATCCGGGGGACGATGAATATTCCTACGGCTTCCGCCTCTGGAACGCGCAGCTGTTTCCCGAGGCGCGCCAGCAGCTTACCCGCTTCGTTGAGCAATACCCTAATCACCCGCGCATCAGCTTTGGCCGCAACCTGCTGGGCCGCGCCTTCCTTGACGACAACATGCCCGAGGAAGCCGCGCGCTGGTTCCTCAAGAACTACCAGGCCAACAAGAACGGCGACCGCGCGCCCGACAGCCTGCTCTATCTCGCGCGGTCGATGATTGCTCTCAAGGACACGCGCAAGGCCTGCATCGCGCTGGCCGAATTCGGCGAGACCTATCCGCTGGTGGCGACCGGGCGGCTGGCCGATGATTACAAGGCCAGCCTTGCCAAGGTGAAGTGCAGCTAGACGCGCCCGCGCGCTTCGCTGCCGACCTTGCCCGCCTGTGGCCCGAGGCGGAGCGGGGCGGCCCGCTTGGCCTTGCGGTATCGGGCGGGCCTGACAGCCTTGCGCTGCTGCTGCTTGCGCATGCGGCCATGCCCGGACAGATCGCAGTCGCCAGCGTCGATCACGGCCTGCGCCCGGAAGCGGCGGGCGAGGTTGCGCTGGTCGAACGGATTTGCGCTGAGCGCGGTATTCCCTTCACACCGATCCGCGTGACGATTGCGCCGGGCAATGTGTCCGCCAGGGCGCGCGAGGCGCGCTATGCGGCGCTGGCCCGGTGGGCACACGCACAGTCGCTGGGAGCGGTGGCGACCGCTCACCATGCCGACGATCAGGCCGAAACGCTGCTGATGCGGCTCAACCGGGGCAGCGGCCTTGCCGGGCTGGCGGGCGTGCGGGCGCGCACCGTGATCGAAGGCAGCGAGGCGGTGCTGCTGCGCCCTCTGCTCGGCTGGCGCAAGGCGGAACTGGCCGATCTGGTCGCCGCCGCCGGGATCGCCGCCGCCGATGACCCGACCAACCGCGATCCCGATTACGACCGCGCCCGCCTGCGTGCCCGGCTGGCCGAGGCCGATTGGCTCGATCCGCTCCACATCGCTGCCAGCGCCGCACATCTGGCCGAAAGCTGGCAGGCGCTCGGCTGGTATGCCGAGCTTGACTGGCACGACATGGTGATGCGCGAGGAGAGCGACTGCGGCACCCCCGGTTTCACCTATTGCGCCAATGTGCCGCGGGTGATCGGGATCGAGACGATCCTCAGGATCATCGCCGAACTCGGCGGCCATGCGACGCGGGCCGAGGCGGCGCGGGCGTGGGACCGGCTCTGGGCGGGCGAGAATGCCTCGCTGGGCGGTGTGCTGGCGGTGCCGGGGGTGGAGCGGGTCGAGAAGGTCGGCGTGATGATGCGCGTCTGGCGCTTCCGGCTGGAACCTGTGCGGGGGAGCGTGAACTAACCCCCTCCCCGTTCGTCCTGAGCTTGTCGAAGGACTGTTTTTCTTCGGAACGCAGCGCATCTGATTGAAGCGGAGAACGGCCCTTCGACAAGTTCAGGGCGAACGGATTTCCGTCAATCTCACATTACCTTGTCGCCCACACCGATCATCTTGCCCCGGGTGACGATGACCTTGTCCCCGCGCTTGGCGGCGGCGAACAGCTTGACGGCGAATTCGTCCGGCACGCCCACACAGCCGTGGCTGGCATAGCCGTTGAGCACCGGCGAGCCGTGGATCGCGATCCCGTCCCAGGTCAGGCGCAAGGTCCAGGGCATCGGAGCGTTATCATATTTCTCCGACACATTGTCCTTCTCCTTGGTGAGGATCGGGAAGGTGCCGAGCGGAGTAGGGTGCGCCTGCGTGCCGAGCAGCGCCACGGCGGTGCCGATTTCGTGCCCGTCGCGAAAGGCGCTGATGACGCGCGCTTCAAGATCGACGGTGATGACGAGCTTGCCGGTGCGCGGCGCGGCGCTTTCGTCCCAGAACCAGTCGCCATAACGGATGCTGCCTTCAATCGGCAGGATCGACTTGATGACGAAGGGGTCGGTGCTGGCCAGAGACTGGGCGATTTCGGCCGGGGCCGGGGCCGGGGCTGGCAGGGCTGGCGCAGCAGGGGCGGCGGGAAGTGGCTGCACCACTTCGGCGGCGATCATCCGCACCGCCGGGCCGCGTGACAAGACAGGCTCGTCAACTGGCATATCGGCAGCGGCAAGCTGCGGCGCCGGCTCGCCCGCCAGTGGTGGCAGCCCGGCGTAAAGCTGCTCGGCATCGCTCTGGATGCGCGGTTCCTCGGTATCGGGATCGACCCGCTCGAACGCCGTGTCCGCCTGCGCGGCGACAGCTTCGGCGGCGCGCGCCGCATCATCGGTGGCAGACTGTGCGGCAGCTGCAAGCGGCACCGCCGCACAGGCGAAAGCAAGGGCAAGATTGCGGATCATGGCAACGAGTATGCCGCGTTGCGCGGTATGTTGCCAGCGGTTAACCAACCCGCGTCCCTTGCGGGGACGGCGAGGGGCGAGGGGTTAACGCGGGACGGCGCGGCAATCCAAAGCCTTGGGCAAACCGCGACGGACTGCCCGCACGACCATTGGCGGCTCACCGTGATCGGGCGTTTTCCTACACGCCGCTGCTTGCGCTACCCTGGTGCGCTGCTCTTTGCCATTGTCGATTCCATCGCCAGCCTTGTGCGAATGCAGGGGAACGGGCGCTCGTTCTGGCGCGCACTTCCCGTGTCCGTCCGCTGGCAGCGAACTGGAAAAATATTTCTGTATCAATGATATAGGTCTGCGTTGGGAAGTTGACACGGTGTAACCTTTGTCAACTTCCCAACAGCTTCAGGCGATCACCCCGAACAGATCATGCGCGTCGGCATCCTCGATTGTGGCTTGCACGATGTCGCCGGGTGCGAGGCTGGCGGGCACGTTGCGCAGGTACACCGCCCCGTCGATCTCGGGCGCATCGGCCTGGCTGCGGCCCGTCGCGCCGATATCGCCGTCCTCGTCCGGCTCGCCGACCTCGTCGATGATGACGGGAAGCGTGCGGCCGACCTTGGCGGCGAGCTTGGCGGCGCTGATGCGCTCGGTCACTTCCATGATCCGGGCATAGCGTTCTTCCTTGACCGCCTCGGGCACATGGTCAGGCAGGGCATTGGCCGCCGCGCCTTCGACCGGTTCGAACCGGAAGGCGCCGACGCGGTCGAGCTGGGCTTCTTCCAGCCAATCGAGCAGGTAGCGGAAATCCTCCTCGCTCTCGCCTGGGAAGCCGACCACGAAGGAGCTGCGGATCGCGATATCCGGGCAGATCGCGCGCCATGACTTGAGGCGTTCGAGCACCTTGGCCTCGTTCGCCGGGCGGCGCATCAGCTTCAGCACCTTGGGGCTGGCGTGCTGGAACGGGATGTCGAGATAGGGGGTCAGCAGCCCCTCGGCCATCAGCGGGATGACCTGATCGACGTGCGGATAGGGGTAGACGTAGTGCAGGCGCACCCACGGCGTCTGTCCGTCAGGCGTGCGCAGCTGGCCCAGTTCGCGGGCGAGGTCAGTCATGTGGGCGCGCACTTCGCGGCCCTTCCACGGGCGCGGCTCGTGGCGGATATCGACCCCGTAGGCGCTGGTGTCCTGCGAGATGATGAGGAGTTCGCGGGTGCCCGCCGCGACCAGTTTCTCGGCCTCGCGCAGGCACGCATCGATCCGGCGGCTGGCGAGCTTCCCGCGCAGGGACGGGATGATGCAGAAGGCGCAGGAATGGTTGCAACCCTCGGAAATCTTGAGGTAGCTGTAATGACGCGGGGTGAGCTTGATATCGGGTTGCGGGATCAGGTCGATGAAGGGCCCCTGGCTTGGCGGCGCATGAGTGTGGACCGCCTCCACCACCTGCTCATACTGGTGCGCCCCCGTCACCGCGAGCACCTGCGGATGCGCGGCGCGGATCGCGTCGGCTTCCTCGCCCATGCAGCCGGTCACGATCACCCGGCCGTTTTCGGCGATGGCTTCTCCGATCGCGGCAAGGCTTTCCTCCTTGGCGCTGTCGAGGAAGCCGCAGGTGTTGACCAGCACCACATCGGCCCCGGCATAGTCTTCGGCAAAGGCATAGCCATCGGCGCGCAGGCGGGTGAGGATACGCTCGGAATCGACCAGCGCCTTGGGGCAGCCGAGGCTGACCATGCCGATTGTTTTCTGATCGGCCAGAACGGTTGGCTTTATGGTGGGAGCGAAAGTCATAGCGGCGCGGCCCCTACACGAGGGCGACGCATTAGGCTAGCATGACGCTGCGAGAGAGGAGAGCGGGCCGATGAACGATTTTGCCCTGTGGCCGGTGCTGGCGGGAACGGCGGCGTTCTTTGCTGTGGGTGCGCTGTGGTATGGACTGCTGCTGGCAAAGCCGTGGCAGCGCGCCGCGGGGCTGACCAACACGCAGCTCCAGGCCGGCAACATGGGCCTGATCTTCGCGCTGACCTTCGCCTTCGAGATGCTGATCGGGATGGTGCTGTGGCACCTCATCGCCCGCACCGATCCCCCGCCGCATGTGGTGATGATGATGGCGGTGGGCTTTGCCGCCGGGGTGATGATCCCGGCGATCGGGATCAACTACCTCTATCTGCGAAAGCCTTTCGCGCTGTTCCTGATCGATGCCGGGCACTTCCTCACCGGCATGGCGGCGATGGGCGGCGTGTTCGTGTGGTTCCGGGGGTGAGGCTATCGAGGCCGTCAATGACCGCCGTTGGCGAACGCCGTGACGGAGACGAACGTCCGAACGTGGGTGGGAAGCTGCCATGCCCCGCGCTAGGCCATGGCATGCTCTGGCTCCGTTCTTTCTCAATCGCTCTCGCGTCGTCGGCGGCTCTCGGGTGGCCAACATCTGCCACGTCGTCATCTCTGCCAGAGGCACAAGCGTGCTTCGATTCCTTGGTTGTGGCCAAGGTCGTGGGACAAGTCCCGAGCGACTTTCCGGCTTCAGACGATGACTATATCGTCATGTCTTGGCCCTACTTCATTGACCTCGACATTGTGCGGGTTGTTGAGGGACACATTGAGGCGAGGAAGATCACCGCACTGTCTGTCCAGCACACCTATTGGCGTAGCGATCTGGGCGCACGAAAGTGGTGGCTGCGACGTAACACCGCGGGTGGCTACAACATCCTTCGGATCGAAAACGGTGCCGAACCACCTAAGTGCCCTCAGGGAGCAGCACCCGCCCGCGCATACTTGGAGCCAGCACCCGGCCAGACGCTAGACGAGATGCGGAAGGCGGGAGAGCGGAGGTATGGAAGCCGCACCTAGACCGATTGGATGATCGGACCGCATTTGCTCACGGCAACTATGGGGTCGATAGCCGAACGGCAGCTTTTCTCTCACGCATCCCCCAAGCTGCCATCACCTGTAAATCACACGCCCTCGCTCCCCGCGGTCGGCACGATCTCGACCAGCACATCGCCGGGCTGGAGCGTCTGGCATTCCTCCTCCCAGAAGCCGATGGCGCGGCCGTTGCGGTAGACACGCAGGCCCTGGCCGCCGCTTTCGAGATCGGTGATCGGCTTGCCGCATTCCTCCGGCTTCACCACCCGTTCCACCAGCTGCACCCGCCCCCCGACGCTGGCGAGGTCGGCGAGGTAATCGGCGATATGCGCGCCCTTGACGCTGCCCGCCAGCAGCAGCCCGGTGAAGCGCACCGGGTTGATGACGTTGTTCGCCCCCGCCTGCCGCGCCAGCAGCTCGTTATCGTCGGCGCGCACCACCACGCTGATCGGCACGCGCGGGGCGAGATGGCGGACGGTCAGCACGATCAGGATCGAGGTATCGTCGCGCCCGGCCGAAACCAGCACGCTCTGCGCCGCGTCAATTCGCACCGCCTTCAGCGTTTCGTCACGCGTGGCATCGGCGGCCATCACGTTGACGCCTAGCTTTTCGGCCTCGGCCAGGCGTTCCTCGACCGGATCGATCACCACGATGCAGCGCGGATCGACCCCGCGCTCGATCAATTCGTGGACGCTCTGCGAACCGGAGACGCCGTAGCCAAGCACCACGACATGATTGCTGAGCTGTTCCTGAATGCGGGCCATGCGCCATTTCTCCCAGCTGCGCTTGATAACGAAATCGTAAGCGGCGCCCACGAAGATAAACAGCACGGCGATCCGCACCGGGGTCACGAGCACCGCTTCGATCAGCCGCGCGCGGTCGCTGACCGGGGCGATGTCGCCAAAGCCGGTGGTGGTGATCGAGATCATCGTGAAATAGACGACATCGAGAAAGCTGATCTGCTTGTCGTAATTGTCCACCAGCCCCGCGCGGTCCCACCAGTGGATCGCGATCACCAGCCCGATCAGGCCGAAGGCAAGACCCAGACGGATGCCGAGATCGCCCCACACCGGGATCCGCACTTGCCTCCGCAGCGGACGGAACTGGTCAGCCAGCAGCGTCTTGCGCTTGAACAGCTTGCGGCCGGGCCGGGTCGCCATGCCGCGCGCTGTCAGCCGCCGAACCGTTCGGCGAGGATGCCGATGGTCGAATAATGCGTGAGGTCGAGCTGGAGCGGCGTGACCGCCACGAAGCCTTCCTCGATCGCTTCAAGGTCGGTGCCGTGGTCCAGCGTATGCTCGATCGGATCGAGCCCAAACCAGAAGTAGCGATAGCCGCGCGGATCACGGCCTTCGACGATGGTGCCGCGCGAATAATCGTGGAAGCCCTGGCGCACCACGCGGATGCCCTTCACCGCCTCGGGGTCGATGGCGGGGAAGTTGACGTTGATCAGCGTGCGCTCGGCCATCGGCGCATCGATCAGCTGTTCTAGCACGCGCGGCCCCCATTCGCGCGCCGCGCCGAAGGGCACATCGTCACCCATGCCTTCGCGGGCATAGACCTGGCTGAAAGCGATCGCCCGGATGCCTGCCAGCGCACCTTCGATGGCAGCCGAGACGGTGCCGGAATAGGTGATGTCGTCGCCCAGATTCGCCCCCCGGTTGACGCCGGACAGGATGATATCAGGCGGGGCGGGCATGACCGTGCGCAGCGCCATCATCACCGAATCGGTCGGCGTGCCGGTGACGGCAAAGCGCTGCTCGCCCAGCGTGTTGAGCCGCACCGGGCGGGTGAGGGTGAGCGAATGGCCAGCGCCGGACTGTTCCTCCGAAGGCGCGCAGATCCAGATATCGTCGGAAAACTGGCGGGCGATCTCCTCCAGCACCTTGAGGCCGGGGGCGTGGATGCCATCGTCGTTGGTGAGGAGGATTCTCAAGCGGGCGAACCTTTCATCCATCCGGGCATCTTCAACTCTCCGTTCGTCCTGAGCTTGTCGAAGGACTGTCCTTCTTTTCGATCCTGGTGCCTACCTCAAGGAAGTGCAGCCCTTCGACAAGCTCAGGGCGAACGGGTTTGAAGGTCAGTTGGGCATAATGACCTCAAGCCCGCCCATATACGGACGCAGCACCTCGGGGACGGTCACGCTGCCATCAGCGTTCTGATAATTCTCGATCACCGCCACCAGCGTGCGCCCGACCGCGAGGCCGGAGCCGTTGAGGGTGTGGACGAACTCGGTCCGCTTTTCGCTGCCCAAGCGGTAGCGGGTGTTCATGCGGCGGGCCTGAAAGTCGCCGGTGTTCGAACAGGAACTGATCTCGCGGTAGGCACCCTGTCCGGGAAGCCACACCTCAAGATCATAGGTTTTGCGCGCGCCGAAACCCATGTCGCCGGTGCACAGCAGCAGCTTGCGATAGGGCAGGGCGAGGCGTTCGAGGATCGTCTCGGCCGCGCGGGTCATGCGCTGGTGCTCGGCCTCGCTGTCCTCGGGCTTGACGATGCTGACCAACTCGCACTTTTCGAACTGGTGCTGGCGGATGAACCCCCGCGTATCGCGCCCGGCAGAGCCCGCTTCCGAGCGGAAGCAGAGGGTGAGCGCGGCGAGGCGGATTGGGAGGGTGCTCTCGTCGAGCAATTCGCCCATGACGCTGGCGGTGAGGGAGACTTCGCTGGTGGGGATGAGCCAGCGGCGGAGCTTGTCTTCACTTAACATGGTCGTTTCTAGAGAACCAGCTATTGCTCCCCTAACCCGTTCCATGCCGTCGGCATCAGGTGAGCGCATCTCTTCGCCAGTATTCTCGTCACGGATGAAATGAGATTGAAAAATCGCACCAATCATGGCTTCGACCATCGAGTCGATCTGGCCCTGTGAGATCCTAATCGCTGTCTTGAAGCTATCCTCCGCAAACTTCGGCAGCTTGTCGGTGCCATACATGGCATCGTCGCCCACCAGCACCGGCGGGTTGCATTCCGCATAGCCATGCTCGCCGGTCTGCACGTCGAGCATGAACTGGCCGAGCGCGCGGTGCAGGCGTGCCATGCCCCCGCGCAGGAAGGTGAAGCGCGCACCTGAAAGCCGCGTGCCGGTCTCGAAATCCATGCCCAGCGCCGGAGCGATGTCGGCGTGTTCGCGGGGCGTGAAGTCGAAGGCGCGCTTCTCGCCCCATTCCTTCTCGACGCGGTTGTCCTCCTCGCTCGCCCCATCGGGCACATCGGCGGCGGGGAGGTTGGGGATGATTTCGAGCATCCCTTTGAGCTCAGCCGCCAGCGCCTCGGCGCGGGCTTCCAAAGCGGGCATCTGGTCCTTCAGCGCGGCGACCTCGGCCTTGATTGCCTCGGCCCCGTCCTTGTCGCCCTTGGCCATGGCCGCGCCGATCAGCTTGGAGGCCTCGTTGCGGCGGCTCTGCGCAACCTGCACCGCCGTCGTCGCGGCGCGGCGTTCCTCGTCGAGCGCGATCAGCGCCGCGGCCTGCGGCTCCAGCCCCCTCCGGGCCAGACCCGCGTCGAAAACCTCGGGATTGTCGCGGATGAAACGGATATCGTGCATGGTGCGCGCCTATGCCTGCTCGCACCCGTCAAGGGAAGGCGCAAATCGCGTGGAACAACCCCGCCGCGCGCGCAGTTAGGGATGCGAAGGAGACCAATTTCATGATCCGCAAACTCATCGGCGCCGCAGTTGGCGCAAGCCTTGCCAAACGCAACCCCGCAGCAGGGGGCGTCACCGGAGCAATGCTGGCTTCGGCCGTGCCTTTCGTGCTGTCACGCATCAGCCTGCCCGCGATGGCAGCCATCGGCGTGGGGGGCTATCTGGCCAAACGCTACATGGACAAGCGCGACGCCCAGCCTGCTCCTGCGCCCACGCCCGCCAGCACGCCCGCACCGCCGCAGGCCTGAGCACGAACGGGCGGGGGAGGCCGTCGCCGCCCCGCCCGTCTGCCGTCTCAGAACACAAGGCCAACCATCCCGTTCCACGTGCGCGGATCGCCGTAGTAGGCGGTCTGGCTATTGCCGATGGAGCACAACTTCTGCCCGTCGGTATGGCCCTGAAATGACGGCCGAAGAAATCGCGGCCGGGATCAACCCGCAGCTCGCCAGGCGCATCGCGCGGCCATGGCAGCCGCCCCGGCAAGGCAGTGTGATTAGCACAACCCGTTGCAGCGGTGCCGCACGGCGCTAGAACGCGGCGGTATGATCCTCCTCATCAACGCCATCGATGATCCCGCCCACCTCGCCGCGCTGTCCGAACGGATCGCGCTGCTCGAATGGCGCGACGGGCGCCAGACCGCCGGGGCGACCGCGCGCGAGGTCAAGCGCAACGAACAGGCGGTGATGAACACCGTGCCGGGCCGTTCCTTGCAGGAGGAGCTGGCGCGGCTGGTGGGCGAGCATCCAGTGGTGCGCGCCGCCGCGCGGCCGCACCGCCTCACGCCGCTGCTGATCAGCCGCACCGGGGTGGGCGGGCATTACGGCGCGCATGTCGATAACCCCTTGATGGGCATGGGCAACGCGCGGCTGCGCACCGATCTGTCCTTCACGCTGTTCCTGTCACCCCCGTCGGACTATGACGGGGGCGAGCTGGTCATCCATGCCTCGGGCATCACGCAGGCGGTCAAGGGCGAGGCGGGGCATATGGTGCTCTACCCGTCGGGCAGCATCCATGAAGTGCGTCCGGTGACGCGCGGCACGCGGATCGTGTGCGTGGGGTGGATCGAAAGCCTGATCGCCGATCACGCCAGGCGCGAGATGCTGTTCGATCTCGAAAACCTGCGCACCGCGCTACGCCAGCAGGGGCTGGCTCAGTCGGCGGAGTTGCTCACGCTAGACAAGACCATCGCCAACCTGATGCGCATGTGGTCGCGCAGCTGAACCCTGGCGCGGCGGCGGCGCGGCGGCGGCGCGTTTGGCCTTGAGCGTGAAATAGACGATCAGGCTCACCCCGATCACGCTCGGCCCGGCCCACACGGCGGGGTTGAACACATGCTCGGGCACGAAGCGGATCAGCCCGACCGAAAGGAAGGCGGTGTAGGCCGAAATGCCCATGCCGATCAGCGCGCGGAAATGCTCGCCGATATAGGCCTTTGCCTTGCCGCTATCGTCGCCGCGCCAGATGTAACGCTGCTGGATCGCCATGGCGGCGATGCCGATGACGGCGACAAGCACCATCAACGGGTGGCCGACGACCACGCCATGAACGCCGCATACCGCGCCCGAAATCACCACCGCCGCGATCACCACCTGATAGCGCGCCTGTCGCAACGCCTTGCGGTCGCGGGCATGGCGCACCACCGCCAGACCGTAATCGACAAAGCCGATGGTGAGGAGGCCGAGGTAGAGCATCATCGATCCGAACAGCCCGTCGAACAGCGCGCGGTCGGTCACTTCGGGGTGCCGCTGTTCGGGGCCGTAGAGCGACAGCAGCGCCATCGCCACGGCAAGCGCCCCTGCCCCCAGAAAGCCGTAGCACGCCGCCCGGCCCCACTTTCGGTGATTGGCGGCGCCCTTGCGGGTGACGATCGGCCCCCAGAACGCCGTCAGGCCAAGCGCGCCGGTGGCGACGTGGGCGACGACGAGGGCCTCGAACAATGCCATCGGCCAGAGCATGGCATAACTTGCGCTGCCATCATAGATCAAAGCGGTTGCGCAAAGTTCGGGGAGGAAAGGAGCGGGCGAGGGGTGAAGGCGCGCGCGCGGCCTGTTCGTGGGCAGGGATTGCGCTTAAAGAGGCGCTGTCGGAACCCCGTTCAACCGCGAGGCCGACACCCACGACCCATTTGCCGCAACCCCCGTGTCCGGATCGCCCATGGCCGCCCCCGCCCCGCTTGAGCAGGCCTATCTCGCCCACCGCCCGCAGCTGGTGCGGTTCCTGCGCGCGCGCGGGGCGGGCGAGGCGGCGGAGGATCTGGTGCAGGAATTGTGGCTGCGCCTTGCCGCCGCGCCCGATCCGGCAGCCGCGATGCAGCCGGGCTACATGATGCGCGCCGCTGATCGGCTGATGATCGATCGCTATCGCTCCGAACGTCAGGCGGCGCTGCGCGAAAAGGCATGGGCCGAAACGCAGCCCGGCCTTGCCGATGACATCGCCCCGGCCCCAGATGCCGAGCGCCGGATCGCTGCCCGTCAGGAAGTGGCGGCCGTGGCGGCGGCGCTCGAAACCGTTGGCGGGCGGGCGGCGGCGATTTTCCGGCGCCACCGGATCGAGGGCGCGGCGCAGCGCGAGATCGCGGCCGAATTCGGTGTCAGCCTGAGCACGGTCGAAAGCGATCTGCGCCGCGCCTATGGCGCGATCCTCGCAGTCAGGAGAACGCTCGATGAGGGTTGAGGCGATCGGCTCCGTCTTGCTGGCAGGAGGCCCCGAGCGATGAGCGGTGCGATGAACGGTGCGAACACCCCTGACCAGTCGATTCGCGACGCGGCCCTTGGCTGGGCGGTGCGGACCGGTGATCCTGACTTTGCCGATTGGGACGGCTTCCTCGGCTGGCTTGAGGCCGATCCGGCGCATGCCCGTGCCTATGATGCGGTGCAGGCCGCGCTGGATGATGCGGCTGAGATGGCCCCGCTGCCAGAACCGGTTGCGGCCAATGACAACCCGCCCGCGCGCTGGCTGTCGGGCGGGCGCGCGTGGCTGGGCGGCGCAGTTGCGGCCGCGCTGCTGCTGTTCACCACCTTCGTGCTGTGGACCGCGCCCGGCGGGGAGACGCTCTATGCGACCGCCCCGGGCGAGACGCGGATGATTGCGCTCGGGGACGGCAGCACGGTGGAACTGAGCGGCGGCACACGGCTGGCGGTGGCAGGCGCGCGCGCGGCGCGGCTTGAGGCCGGGCAGGCGCTGTTCACCATCCGCCACGATGATGCCAACCCGTTCGTGCTGAGCGCCGGGGGCGACCGGTTGGTCGATGCCGGCACGGTGTTCGATGTGCGGCTGGCGGGCGAGACGGTTGACCTTGCCGTGGCCGAGGGTGCGGTGATCGTGAACCCTGCGGCCGAGGCCCTGCGCGTCGATGCCGGCGAGCGCGCGGTGCGCGAAGGCGGGCGTTATCGCCGGGCCAATGTCGATCCCGAAGCGGTCGGCGAATGGAGCCGCGGGCGGATCAGCTTCGAGAATGCGAGCCTCGCCGCGATCGCCGCCGAACTCACCCGCGCCACCGGCATCGCCTTTGCCAGCGGCGATACGGCCACCCGCCTGTCCGGAAGTATCGCGCTTGATCAGCTGCGCGATGATCCGCGCGCGCTGGGGCCGCTGCTGGGGGTGCGCGTCATAGCGGCGGGCGAGGGCTGGGCCATCGCCGCCGAGTGACGCCGTGAACCCGCTCGCCCCCTTCCTTGCGCCTTGCGCCGCCATTGCCGTGCTGGCCGCCCCCGCGCCGCTCGCCGCGCGCGCCGTCGATCTGGCGATCCCGGCGGGGACGGTTTCGGATGTGGCGATCGGGATCGCACGGGCGACGGGCGCGAGCATCGTCATTGCCGACCCTGCCGAAGGCCGCCGCCGGGTGGCCGGGATCAAGGGGCGTATGGATGCCGAGAGCGCGGTCGAGCGGCTCGCCCGGGCGAGCGGGCTCAAGGCGGTAAGGGTAGCGCCCGGCGCGTGGCGGTTGGTCGCCGCGCCGCGCCGCGCCCTCCTGCGCGAGCGCCCGCGCCCGGTGCGCCCCGCGCCCGCAGCCCGCGCCCCCTCATCCGCGCCGCCCCCCGAGGCAGAGGGTGCGCCGATCACCGTTTCCGCCTCCAAGCGCGATCTTGCCTTCGGCGAGGTGGCAGCGCAGGTCACGCTGCTCGACGGCGTGGTGCTGGAACGCGGCGGGGTTGGCGGGACCGAGCGCATCACCCAGCGCACCGCCACCGTCAGTTCGACCTATCTCGGCAGCGGACGCAACAAGCTGTTCATTCGCGGCATCGCGGATTCGAGCTTTACCGGGCCGACTCAGGCCACCGTAGGCCAGTATTTCGGCGACCTGCGCCTCTCCTACAACGCCCCCGATCCCGATTTGCGCCTGTCGGATATGGAGCGGGTCGAGATCCTGGAAGGACCGCAGGGGACTCTCTATGGCGCGGGGTCGCTGGGCGGGATCATCCGGCTGGTGCCGCGCGCGCCCGAGCCGGGGGAGACCAGTCTGACGGTATCGGGCGGAGCCAGCGCCACCGCCAGCGGCGAGCCGGGCGGCGATGTTCACGCCACGCTCAACCTCCCGGTCGCGGGCGAGACCGCCACCTTGCGCGCCAATCTCGATATCGCCTCGCTCGGCGGCTGGATCGACAAGCCCGCGCTCGGCCGCCGCGATGTCAACCGCACCGCGATCTATTCCGGGCGCGTGGCGCTGCGCGTCGATTTCACGCCGGACTGGAGCGCCGATGTCATCGTGCTCGGTCAGGATACCGAGGCGGACGACAGCCAATATGCCGACCGCGACGGGGAGCGCCTGGTCAGTTCGGCCCGGGTGACAGAGGGTAGCCGGGCACAATACGGGCAGGCGCAATTGGTGCTGAACGGGCGGATCGGCGATCTGCGCATCAAGTCATCGACCGGGATCGGCGCGCAGGATCTGTCCGAACGCTATGATGCAACCGCGCCCGATGGACTGCCGCGATTGTTCCGCCAGCGCAACGAAACCCGCATGATCGCCAACGAGACGCGCATCTGGCAGCCGGTCGGGGCTGACGGGTTCGGGTGGGTGCTTGGCAGCAGCATCATCGACAATCGCAACACCGTGACCCGGCGGCTTGGCGATCTGCCTGCGAGCTTTGCCGGCGGCACCGCCGTGACCGACGAGCGCGCGCTGATCGCCGCCTTGCCGACGGTGACGGGCGTGCGCAACACCGTGTTCGAACTGACCGGCTATGGCGAGGCGAGCTACCGGGTGGTGCCGCGCCTGACGCTGGCGGCGGGCCTGCGCGTCACCGGTGTGAAGCTGGGCGGGGCGGGCGAGGATGTGCCCTTGGCGCTTTCGGGGGCCGCCGAATCCCGCGCCATCACCGCCACCCGGCGCGAGACCGCCTATCTCCCGTCAGCCTCGGCGCTGGTGGACATCGGCGAGGAAGGGCGGGCCTATCTGCGCTATCAGGAGGGTTTTCGCCCCGGCGGGCTTGCGGTTGCTGGCAATTTCGTGCGCCAGTTCCGTTCGGACCATGCCCGCACCGTGGAACTCGGCGGCGGCTGGGGCGTGCCGGGGCGCGGGGATTTCGATATCGGGCTTAGCCTGTCCTATACTCGCTGGCGCGATATCCAGGCCGATTTCATCGATGATGGCGGGCTGCCGTCCACCGCCAATATCGGCGATGGCGACATCTGGGCGGCCAGCGTTTCGGGCAGCGTCCGCCTCGCCCCCGGTCTGCGCCTTGAGGCGGGGGCGACGCTGAACGAGAGCGAGGTCGAGGAGCCGGTCGTCCTGCCGCTCGCGCGCCTGTCGCGCATTCCCAACATCGCGCGTTTCTCGGGCCGCGCGGGGCTGCAATGGCGGCATGATTTCGACGATGGCTCGCGGATCGAGGCCGATGGCTGGGTGAGCTATGTCGGCAAGTCGCGGCTCGGGATCGGGCCCGAACTGGGCGAATTGCAGGGCGATTATCTCGATAGCGGGGCGATTGTGCGCTGGGGGCGGGAGCGCGCCGGGCTGACCCTGTCGGTCACCAATCTCGCCGGGAGCGAAGGCAACCGTTTCGCGCTCGGCACGCCGTTCAGCACCGGCCGCGCGCAGGTCACCCCGTTGCAGCCACGCACCATCCGCATCGGGTTCGACACGCGCTTCTGATTTTTTGCGCGGGCGGTCCAAGGTCGCAGGGCGAGGCCTCCGTCTGACTGGCAAAGGACCAGGAGGAACCCCCGCATGAACCGCAGACTGCTCGCCGGAACGGCGCTCGCCGCGCTCGCCCAACCCCTTGCTGCCCAGACCGTGATCAACACCGCGCGCACCACGCCGGTCGTCACCTCCACGGCGAACAACGGTCAGCCCGCCGACGTGCGGATCGATGCGGCCGGATCGGTGACGGTGACCAGCGGCACAGCGGTCACCATCGACAGCAACAACGATGTGACCAATGCGGGCAAGATCGCGGTCAGCAACGCCGATAACGCCAGCGGCATCCGGGTGACGGGCATGCGCACCGCCGACATCGCCAACAGCGGCACGATCACCATCGACGAAGCCTACACCGCCACCGATACCGACAATGACGGCGATCTTGACGGGCCTTTCGCCATCGGCACGGGGCGTACCGCGATCCGTATCGACGACGGGCTGATCGGCAACCTCAGCCACACCGGGACCATCGTGGTGGAAGGCAACCAGTCAGCCGGGATCAGGGCCACCGGGCCAATCACCGGCACCTTCACCCACGAAGGCAAGACCACCGTCACCGGCAACCAGTCGGTCGGGGTCGCGGTGGGCGACATTTCGGGCAACGTGCGGCTTGCTGGCGAGATCACGGTGCGCGGGGCCGGGGCGCAGGGCGCGGTGCTGGGCGGCGACCTTGGCGGGGCGCTGCGGGTGCAGAGCGCCATCACCGCCACCGGTTACCGCACGGTTCCCGCTCCGTCCGATCCCGCCCGGCTCGATGCCGACGACCTCCTTCAGGGCGGTAGCGCGCTGGTGATCGAAGGCAACGTCGCGCGCGGCATCGTCTTCGAAATCGCGCCGAGCGATACCGTCGCCAATGATCCCGACGAGGACAAGGACGGGATCGAGGACGCCAAGGAAGGCAACACCCGGATCATCGCCTATGGCGCGGCCCCGGCCGTGCAGATCGGATCGGCGAGCGAGGATATCGCCATCGGCGCGACGCAGGGCACGGCCAACCAGTTCGGCATCGTCATGGCCGGAACGATCCTTGGCGACGGGGTCTATGCCGGGGTGAACGGCACCGGCATGCGGATCGGCGGACGCGGCGGGGATGTCGCCATTGCAAACGGCATGCAGGTCAACGGCCAGATCGGCGGCGCATCGCGCGGGGGCAATGCCACCGGGCTCGATCTCGCGGCAGGCACCATTTTGCCCGAACTGCGCAATGCGGGCACCATCGCGGCCACGGTCAGCGGCACCACCGGCACCGGCACGGCAACGGCGGTGCTGATCGGCGAGGGCGCATCCATGCCCGTGCTGCGCAACTCCGGCACGCTCGCCGCCACCACCATCGCTGCGGGCAGCGCCTTTGCGATCCGCGACGCCTCGGGCACCCTCGGGCTGATCGAGAACAGCGGCACGATCCGCGCAGGCGGGGCCGACGCCGCCTCCAACCGCAATGTCGCCATCGACCTGTCGGTGCGCAGCGGGGACAGCATCATCCGCCAGACCGTGGTGGCGAGCGGCACGCCCGCGCCGTCGATCACCGGCGACATCCGCTTCGGCGGCGGATCGGACCTGCTCGACATCGCCGATGGCACCGTCACCGGCAATGTCAGCTTCGGCGGCGGCACCAACCGCCTTGCGCTGAGCGGCGATGCGGTGTTCATCGGCAATGCCGATTTCGGCGGCGGGGCGGGCACCTTCGGGATTGCAGGCACCGCCGGGTTCCTCGGCCGGTTGACGGGGGCGCAGAACATTGCGGTCAGCGTCAACGGCGGCACCCTGGCGGTGAACGGCCCGGCGACCATCGCCTCGCTCGACGTGACCGGCGGCGGGGTGATCGGCGCAACGCTGGGCGGCCCGGCAGGCACCGGGACGGCGATCACCGTCACCGGCAATGCGAGCTTCGCCGCCAATTCCAAGCTGCGCATCCGCGTGACCGACATCAACACCGCCATCGGCACCCACACCGTGATCGCCGCCGGCAGCCTGACGGGCGCGAACAACCTCGCCGCCGATAGCGCGCTGGTGCCGTTCCTCTACAAGGCGGCGCTGGCGGTAAGCGGCACCAACGTCAACGTCGCCATCACCCGCAAGGCAACCGGCGAACTGGGCCTCAACGCCTCCGAAAGCGCGGCCTTCGATCCGCTGTTCGCCGCGCTTTCCAAGGATACCAAGGTCGCCGATCTGTTCCTGTCGATCAACGATGGCAGCGCGTTCCAGGCGGTCGTCGCCCAGACCCTGCCGGATCACGCGGGCGGCACCTTCGAAGGGCTGAGCCAGGGGCTGCGCGCCTTCAACCGGCACTTCATGGACCCCAATTCGCCGTTCGACGAGGAAGGCAAGCTGCGGATCATCGCCGATTTCGCCAACTGGAATGTCGACAAGGAGCGCGGGCAATCGGCCGCCTTCGATCTCGGCGGGCTCGGCTTCCGGGCCGGCGTCGAATACCTCACCGGCATCGGCGCCTTCGGGGTGACCGGCAGCTGGCTGTGGAACAAGCACGAGAGCGGCCCGATCGACAATTCGGTGCTGAGCGACAGCTACGAAGCGGGCGTCCACTGGCGCGGAAAGTTCGGCCCCGTGATCGCCTTTGCCCGGGTGGGCGCGGGCAAGTCCGACTATTCGGGTAGCCGCGTGTTCGCAGGCGGCACCGGGGCGAACGCGGTCAATTACACCATCGCGCGCGAATGGAGCGGCGATTTCATCAGCGCCACCGGCGGCGTCTCGATCGAGGGCGGCGGGCAGTTCTTCTTCTTCCGCCCCTCGGTGGTGGTCGATTATCTGCGGCTGAAGGAGGACGGTTACACCGAAACCGGCGGCGGCAATGCGCTGAACCTGACGGTTGAAGGCCGGTCGAGCAAGGAGGTCGGCATCAATGGCGGCCTTGCGGTCGGCGTCGACCTGTGGGGCATGCAGGCGCGCGATCGCGGCTGGCTCAGGCTTGAGACCGAGGGCGGTTGGCGCGAGCTGCTGACCAGCGATCTGGGCAGCACCCGCGCGCGTTACAACAACGGGACGCAGTTCACTCTCAACCCCGACGGACGCGACAGCGGCTGGTTCGCCCGCGCCCGCGCGCTGGGCGGGGATGGCGGCTACCGGATCGCTGGCGAAGTCGGGCTGGAGGAACAGTTCGGCCAGATCGGCTACAGTTTGCGCGCATCGCTCCGCTTTGGATGGTGATGCGCGCGGGTGCCGGCCCCACAATGCCCCCCAGCGAGAGGGGGCCGGCGCCTAAAATTCCGGTTACTAAGGAGCAGTCTGATCGGCCTGCACCGCGACCATGTAATCCGCGATAGCCGGGATCGCTGCTGGATCGACCGGGGCCTTGTAGACGGCGATCATCTTCCTGGCGATATCCTCCCACTTCTCGCGGCTGACCCGGGGCTGCTGGAGCATGGTCGAGGGCGAATGGCAGGCGGTGCAGTTTTCCACCACGGCCTGCCGCCCCGGACCCTCGGGCAGATCGATCGGATCACCCGGCAGGGTGATGCTGGCATCGGCGAAGGTCACGGTCGCAGGCGCAGCTTCGCACCCGGCGACCGCCAGCCCCAGCGCGAGGGCAAGAGTGCCTCCGGCGGCTTTCATTGTGCCCTCAGCGTGATGCGTTCGATCACGTTGCGGGCATAGCCCGAAGGGTTCCACGCCAGCGCATCGGGCTGCACCGCGCCCTTGGCATTGGCCCCCCGGACACCGATGCGGACGAGATCGCCGGTGACCTGCGGGATCGTCACCTGCCAGCGGCGAAAGGCATAGGGCCCCGCATCCGGGCCGAGCGTGCATGGCATGTCCCAGCCCGGTCCCACCAGATCAACCCGCGCGAGCGCCGTCTCGCCCCCGAAAGCGATGCCTTCGAGCAGCAGCGGCTTGCCCAGCGCCACCATGTCGCCATCGGCATGGCTGGTGATGAAGGCGCGGGGCGGCATGGCGGTGACGGGGATGGTGGCGAAGTCCTTGTCGTCCGGCGTGATCGGCCGGGCGGGCAGGCGGTAGGACTTGGCGACGTAGTAGCTCTCGTCCTCGCCCGTCAGCACCTCGATGGTGCTGAGCATCTTCACCCAATAGGTCGAAAACCACCCCGGCACCACGATCCGCAAGGGATAGCCGTGGAGCAGCGGCAGGGGTTCATCATTCATCGCCCAGGCGACCAGCACATCATCGCGCATGGCAATGTCGAGCGGGACCGATTTGATGAACTGCGGCGCGCCGTCGGTAAGGGGCACGTCAAGGCCCGCAAAGCGCACCCGGGTCGCGCCCTTAGCGAGCCCCGCCTTCGCCAGCACATCCCGAAGCCGCACCCCGGTCCATCTGGCGCATGACATCGCGCCATTGCCCCACTGTGTGCCGGTGACGCGGGGTTCGGACAGCCCGCGCCCGTTGCCTGCGCACTGGTTGACCGCGACGACCGAGACAGGCTCACCCGCCGCCGCCACCTCGTCCAGCGTCAGCGACACCGGCGCCTTGACCGCGCCTCCCACCGCGACGCGGTGATTGGCGGCCGTGATGCGGGTGGGCATGTCCCAGTTCCAGCGCACGAAATGGCGGTCGTTGAGGGTGATGATTCCCTCGCGGAAGGCCGCCATCGGGGTTTCGAGCAGCGGCGGGCGGATGCGCTGGACGATCATGTCGCGCTTGCCGGGGAAGGCGGGGGTGGTGGGGCGCAGGCTCGGCCCGCCGGGGAGGGCGAGGTCGACCAGCCCGTTGCCGCTCAGCGTCTGCGCCGCCGCCGGGACGGTTAACGCCGCTCCGGCCAGCACCGCGCGGCGGGTAAGGCGCTCCCCGCTCACACCGCAGCCCCTTCGAGCCGGGCGATCAGCGCGCCGATATCGGCAATGGCCAGATCATGCGCCGCGATCAGATCGCCGATATCGTCGATCCGCGCCATCTCGCCGTCGTCACGCATGATCGAGCAGATCACCGCGGCATCGCCCGCTCCGGCGAGGCGCGCGAGGTCGATCGAGGCCTCGCACGCCGAAGCGCGCTCCAGCACGCCGCGTTCGCGGGCGATCAGGGGAAAGACGTGGCCGGGGGAGTGGACATGCGCCGGACCCGCCTCGGGCGCGATGGCGACCTGCACCGTATGGGCGCGGTCGGCAGCCGAGATGCCGGTGGAGACGCCTTGCGCCGCCTCGATCGAGCGGGCGAAGGGCCGCCCGGTCTGGCGCGCGGTGCCGGGATTGACGAGGGTGAGGCCAAGCTGCGCCGCGCGCGCGGGGGTCACCGCCAGGCAGATGAGGCCGCGCCCGTGGGTCGCCATGAAGTTGATCGCCTCGGGCGTCACATGCGTTGCGGCGCACATCAGGTCGATATCCCCGCCGCGCAGCCGGTCCCCCGCGATCACCACGATCCGCCCCGCGGCGATCGCCGCCAGCGCCGCATCAAGCCCCGCATCCGGCGGCCCGCCCATCACGCCAGATCCCTTCCCGCAGCGAAGCTCCTCGCGCCCAGCACCACCTGCTTGCCGACCAGTTCGAGCTGGCCCCGGGCGCGCTCGTCCAGACATTCGCCATCGGGGGAGAACATGCCCTGATAGGTGCGGATCGTCGCCCCCATCGGGGTCGGCCAGCCGCGCAGGGCATGAGTGATCGCGCGCATTGTCAGCAAGGTCGACATCGACGCCTGATCGCCAAACGCCGTGGCGATGAGGCCGACGGCGCGACCATCAAGATAGGGCCGCTCGTCCCGGGCGAGGTCTTCGAGGTAATCGAGCGCGTTCTTCACCACGCCGGAAATCGTCCCGTGATAGCCGGGTGCTGCAATCAGCAGGCCATCGGCGGCGCGCACCGCCGCGACCATCTCCGCGCCCATGGCGGCATTGTGGCCGGGGCCGAGATAGTGCGGCAGCGCGGTCAGATAGTCCCCGCCGAAGACCTCCACCTCGGCCCCTTCACCCGCCGCGATCCCGGCGGCAAGGCGCAGCGCCTGTTCGGTCGAGGAGCCGGGTCTGACCGTGCCGCCAAGAGCGACGATCTTCGTGGGGCCGGGGCGGGTCATGCAGGGGACATCCTTTCGGTGATGTAGGCGGCGAGGCGGGCGGTTTCGTCCGGGCTGAAACGCAGCCCCAGCTTGGTGCGCCGCCATAGCATGTCTTCGGCGGTGCGCGCCCATTCGCGGTTCATCAGGTGATCGACTTCGGCGGCGGTGAGGCCGTGGCCGAAGTGTTCGCCAAGATCGCCCGCCGCGCGCGCATCGCCAAGGATATCGGCCGCCTGCGTGCCATATAGCCGGACCAGCCGCTCCGCCTCGGCAGGGGCGAGGAAGGGGTGGCGGGCGGCCAGATCGCGGGCGAGGGCGGGGGCATTAAAGCGCCCGAAATCCCCGCCGGGCAGGGGTGCGGTGCCGGTCCAGTCGGGCCCGGCCAGCACCGGCAGGAACGGGACCAGCTGGCGGATCGCCGCGCCCGCAAGTTCGCGGTAGGTGGTGATCTTGCCGCCGAAGACCGACAGCAGCGGCGCCTCCCCCGCGTCACCGTCAATCTCGAAACGGTAGCCGCGCGTCGCCGCCTCGGGCTTGCCCGATCCGTCATCGACCAGCGGGCGCACCCCGGAATAGGTCCACACGACGTCTTCGGGGCGCACGGGCTCGCGGAAATATTCCGATGCGCCCTCGCACAGATAGGCGATTTCCTCAGGCGAAGCGCGGACCTCGTCGAGGCTGCCATGATGATCGACATCGGTGGTGCCGATCAGCGTGAAATCGCCTTCGTAGGGGATGGCGAAGAAGATCCGCCCGTCGGGCAGCTGGAAGAAATAGGCGAAATCGTGATCGAACAGCCTGCGCACCACGATATGCGAGCCGCGCACCAACCGCAGGCGCTGGGCGCTTGGCTCGCCCGCACGGCCCAGCAGATCGAGCACGCGCGGGCCGGCGGCATTGACGACGGCGCGCGCCCGGAAGGTCTCGCCGCCGGCCTCGATCCGCCACAGATCGCCCTCGCGCACCAGCGCCGTCACCTCGCAGCGGGTGCGCACCTCGGCCCCGCGGTCGGCTGCGTCGCGGGCGTTGAGGACCACAAGGCGCGCATCGTCCACCCAGCCATCGGAATAGGCGAAGGCACGGGTGTATTGCGGCTTGAGCGGCGCGCCCGCCGGGTGGCTCGTCAGGTCGAGGCTCTTGGTGGCGGGCAGATGCTTGCGCCCGCCGAGGTGGTCGTAGAGGAACAGCCCCAGCCGCACCAGCCAGCGCGGGCGCAGGCCGGGCCGATGGGGGAGAACGAAGCGCAGCGGCCAGATGATGTGCGGGGCGATCCCCCACAGCACCTCACGCTCGGTCAGGGCCTCGCGCACCAGGGCGAATTCGTAATGCTCCAGATAGCGCAGGCCGCCGTGGACCAGCTTGGTGGAATTGGACGAGGTGCCTGTCGCCAGATCGCCGCGCTCCAGCAGCAGCACCCGCGCCCCGCGCCCGGCCGCATCGCGCGCGATGCCTGCGCCGTTGACGCCGCCGCCGATCACCGCAAGGTCGAACAGGTTGTCGCTCACACCATCCACCACGCAAATCCGACAGCCACGGCAAGCGACGCGATGGTCGCCGCCAGCACCGGCATGACAGAACGCCAGCCCAGCCCGAGAAGCAAGTCCGTCCGCGTGCGCATCGCTGTCGCCGTGACCGCGAGCAGCAGCAGGGCCTTGGACAGGGCAAGTGCGGCGGGGGGGACGGCTGCGGGAAGGGCAATCAGCGAATTGACCCCGACCAGCGCCAGAAAAGCGAGGATGAAGCCCGGCAGCAGCGGCACCCGCGCCGGGCCTGCGCCCGCGGCAAGCGGCTGGGCGCGGGCAATCCACAGCGCGGCGAGTGTCACCAGCGGGGCGAGCAGCGCAACGCGGGTCAGCTTCACCACGGTCGCCTGCGCCCCTGCCGCATCCGACACCGCAAAGCCTGCCCCGATCGCCTGCGCGACATCGTGGATCGCCGCGCCCGTCAGGAAGCCTGCCTGCGCGTCGCTGAAGCCGAGCATTTGCGTCAGCGGCGGGTAGGCGATCAGCGCGATGGCGCTGGCAGCGGCGAGGATCACGAGGGTGAGAGTGAACAACGACTGGTCGATCCGTTCCCGCCCGATCACGCCATACAGCGCCAGCGCAGCCGAGGCGCCGCAGATCGCCGTTGCCCCGCCGCCCAGAAGGCCCACCGCCGGGCTCTGCCCCGTTGCCCGCGCAGCGGCGAGCGCAGCAGCCAGCGCCGCGCCCATCACCAGCGCGAGGCCAAGGAAGGGGACAAGGCCCATCGCCATCACCTGCCCCGCCGTCACCTGAAAGCCGAGCAGCACGATCCCGGCCCTCAGACCATGGCGCGAGACCAGATCGAGCCCGTCATGCGTGTGCGGATCGCCCGCAACGAAATTCATCGCCAGCCCGATCAGCAGCCCGGCCAGGATCACCGGCACTCCGTAATTCTGGCTGAGCCACGCGGCTGCCGCGCTGGCGATGGCGGCGACGGCGAGGCCGGGGATGAAGCGCGACAGCGGACGGCGCTCGGCCCGGGGCGCGGCGGCGCTTTCGGCAAGGATGATCTCGCCGAACAGATCGCCCGCGAACGCGTCAAAATCGGGACGGGCCCCTTGCTTCATGTGCGATGCGGCCTTGCCTTGCCTGCCCTGTGCGCGGGCACTGCGGCTCGCGTGTAATTGTCTTGCGGTGTCATAGCCTACCGTGCCCGGCCTCGCATTGCAACAGGCGCGCCCTGTTCAGGCGGGGATGGCGTCGGCGTCCTGCGGGCGGCGAATTGTGGGAAGCAGCCACTGGAACCACCCCAGCGCCAGGAAATAGGATGCGGCGGCGAAGATGAACAGCGGCGCAAAGCCCAGCCCGGCATCGAGCACCCGGCCCGTCACCAGACTGATCGCCACCCCGCCCATGTTGCCCATGAAGGCCCCGAACGCCGTCACCCGCCCGACCTTGGCGTGGGGGACCACATCGGTGATGGTCGAGAACAGCGAGAGCGAGAAGCCCTGATGCCCGGCCATCACCACCCCGATCATCACCGCCACCGGCCAGAACCCGCCCAGCATCAGCACCCCCGGCAGCGGCGCGACTAGCAGCGCCGAGCCGAGCATCACCCCCTTGCGCACCCGGTTGGGGCTGACCCCGCGCTCCAGCAGCCAGGTCGAAATCCACCCGGCCGCAAACGCGCCGAGCCCCGATCCGGCAAAGGCGATCGCCAGCGGCACCGCCAGTTCGAGGGTCGAAAGGCCGAATTCGCGGCGGTAGTAATCGGCGAGCCAGAAGTTGATGAACCACCAGGTCATGTCCGACAATGCCTTGGCGACGACGATCGCCCAGGTCTGGCGGTTGCCGAGGATCGGGCCATAGGCATCGCCCGGCCCCGCATCATGGCCGATCACCGCCGGCTGCGCGGCGGGCGCGCTGAGCGATGCGATCCCGCGCGCCAGCCACATCCAGGCGAGCAGTGCGGCAAACCCGCCGATCCCGCCTGCCACCAGCGCCCCGCGCCAGCCCGCCGCGTCGGCCAGCGCCGGGATCACAAAGGGCATCCCGATGGTCCCCGCCCCCGCCAGCAGGGTCGCAAAGCCGAAGGCGAGGCTGCGCTGGTCGGCCGGAAACAGGGTGGCGACGGTCTTGATCGTCAGCGGGGTCTGCACCGCCTCGGTCACGCCGAGGCCAACCCGCGCGGCGACCACCTGCCATGTTGTCGCCGCCCAGCCGTGCGCCATCGCGGCAAGGCTCCACGCAGAAGCGCCCACCTGCATCGCGCGGTTCACCCCCAGCTGGTCAACCAGCCACCCGGTGAACAGGAAGGCAAAGGCCGCAGCGAACTGCGTGACCGCCGCCAGATCGCCGAAGTCGCTGTCACTCCAGCCGAAATCATCCATCATGTCGGGCTTGAGGATGGCGATGATCGGCCGGTCCATCGCGTTGAACACCCCCGCCACACACAGCACTGCGAACAGCGACCAGCGCAGGCGTGCGGCAAGCGGCGGGGCATTGGCGTCCATCATCGGTTCCTCATGGCTGGCAGTAGACAAGGGCAGGCCGCGGTGCACGAAAAGGGCCGCCGGATCGCTCCGACGGCCCTTGTTCAGTCGGCAACCGCAGCCTGCGCCATCACATCCGGGCGCGCAAGCTGACCCCGAAATACCGGTCCGCATCGCGCGGGATCTGGAGCCGTCGTCCGTTCTCCAGATTAAGCAGCACATAGCTGTCATCGGTGATGTTGCGGGCGTGGAACGTGATCCGATAGCGATCATCCGGGTCGGAAAAGCCGAGCGAGGCGTTCCAGATTCCGAATGGTGCGATCCGCTGAGACGCGGCCTGACCAAGGTTGGAGAACTGCTCGCTGGTATGGCGGAAATCGGTGTTGAGATAGAGCACCGCCACATCGCCCAGATCGGTCGTGTAATCGCCGCCGATGGTGTAGACGAACTCAGGAGCGAGCGGCAGGACGGTGCCGTTGCGCGCATCGGGGGCGTTGTTGCGCGGATCGGGGTTGAACCGCTTCACCCGCGCGTCGGCATAGGCGGCGCTCGCACGCAGGTTCAGCCCGTCGATCGGCGCAACCACCAGGTCGGCCTCGAAGCCTTCGGACTTCACCGTCCCGGCGTTGGTGAGGTTGGAAACCGTGGAACCGTTGACGACGATGAAGTTGTTGGCCTGAAACCCGTCATATTCGACAGTGAAGGCGGCGAGATTCAACTGGATGCGCCGATCCCAGAATTGTGACTTCAGCCCGATTTCGAAGCTGTCGGAAAGCTCCTCGCTGATCGGCACCGCGTTATTGGGGGCAGTGTGGTTGAAGAATACGTCGACGGCTGGGCCCTTGTACCCGCGTGTGTAGGAGCCGTAGAACATGATGTCGTCGGTCGGCTCGTACTGGATCACCGCCCGGCCCGACAGGTTGCTGTTGTCGGTGGAACCGGCGCTGGTGTTGGTGCCGTTGCCGCCGTTCGAGGTCAGCCCTCCGGCCGGGTTGATGTTGATGCCCGGCCCCTCTGCCAACTGGCCGTTGGTCGCGTTGACGCCGGGCGCGCGGGTATGGGTGAATTCGATGTTGTCCCAGGTGTAACGCAGCCCCCCCGTCAGCGAGAGCTGGTCGGTGAAGCGATAGGTCGCCTGCCCGAACACCGCGTAGTTCTGGATCGTGACGTCGCTGCGCGACGTGGCGAAGGGGAAGATCGTGTTGACCGTGTCGGTGAGGTTGCAGGGCACCGCGCCGCTCGGTGTGGCTGGCAGCGTCGAGGTTGCGCAGGTAATCCCGCGGCGGGTGAAATCCTGCGAGTTTTCCGAACGCCAGGCAAAGGCACCAGCCTGATAGAAGAACGACTTGGTCTGGTCGGACGCGATCCGCACTTCGGCCGAAACCTGTTCGGTGCGCACCACCCCGGTATCGATCTGCTGCGGCGCGCCGACCAGCGCGCGTGGCAGGAAATCGGCTTCGCGCAGTTCCTGGTTGAACCAGTTGCGATAGCCCAGGATGAGGCTCAGCGTGTGCGTATCGCTCACCGCGAAGTCGCCCGATCCGGTGAGGCTCCACTGCTCGTCCTCGGTTCGGGTGGGGGTGTTGTGGTTGACGAACCGCTGATCCTCGCCCAGCCCGACGGGGCCCGGCAGGCCCAGTTCGGCATCCTGCGCCGCGCCCCGGCTGGCGCCGGTCACGTCCGCGCAGCAATCGTCGTTCGCCTTGAAGTAGTCCGCGATCACCCGCATGCGGTTGCTGCCATCGTCATGATCGACGATCGCGCGCACGCCGTAGCGTTCATAGCCGTTGATCTGGTCACGGCGTCCGCCGTTGACGTTGGTGATGTTGCCATCAAAGCTGCCGTAGAACCCGGTCAGACGGGCGCTGATGTTTTCTCCCAGCGGCCCGCTGATCGCAGCGCGCAGCCGATATTCGTCACCCTCGAACCAGTCGGCGCTGGCTTCGGCCTGAAGCGTATCGGTGCCGCCCTTGGAAACGATGTTGATGAGGCCCGCCGAGGCGTTGCGCCCGAACAGGGTGCCTTGCGGCCCGCGCAGCACTTCAAGTCGCTCGATATCCAGAAGGTCGGCAAAAGCCTGACCCGAACGGCTCAGCACCACCCCGTCGACAACGGTGGACACAGAGGGTTCTGCGGCGACCGAGAAGGTAATGGTGCCCACGCCGCGCATGACGATGGCACTGTTGGCGCTCGTAGTGCCCTTGCGGAACGTGACCGAGGGGACGACGGTGGAGATCGTTTCAAGGTTGAAGACCAGCGCCTGGTCCAGCCTGTCGCCGCTGACAGCGGTCACCGCGATCGGCACGTCCTGGACGTTTTCCTCGACCTTCTGGGCGGTTACGATGATTTCCTCAACCTGCGCGAAGGCCGGCGCTGCATGTGTGAGCGCCAGCGTGCTCGCGCCAAGGACCAGCGCCTTGCGCGCAAAGATGGTGTGGGTGGACATCCGGATTTTCTCCCCTGCGTTGTGATCGGTTCATTCGGGCGATGTGCGAAGATCAGCGCCCGTGCGGTCGATCTATCGGTGGTCGGGTTGCGCTTGTGGCCACAATATGTCAAGCGGTGTCAGAAGGGCCGGAAGGCGGTCTGAGGGATGGGATCCGGGTTGGAATGGTGCGGCTGACGGCTCTTGAAAACGGATTTACGCTTGAGGCGGCGGGCCGCCCGATCTTGCGTCATTGCGATATCTTTCGTTCCGTTTCAACGGCATATGGCGATCCCTCCGTCACGATGGTGCGAGGCAACTTCCGCCTGTCGGACCGCAGTGTGGCCGCAGCGCCACTATCGCGGTACGAAGTGGATGCGGCAGGCCGGATGGTGCTTTCCAGCGATGATGCGAGCGCCGCGGTGGCGGTGGCGCTGAATCAGGGGCCGGGGCATGGCGGTGCAGCGCGGCTTGCCGTCACGGCGCTCAGCGGGCATGACCGCCTGACGCTCGATTTCGCGCTGGGCGAGGGCGATGTGCTGTGGGGCGGGGGCGAGCAGATGAGCCATCTTGTCCTCAATGGCCGCCATTTCCCGATCTGGACCAGCGAGCCCGGGGTGGGCCGTGAGCCCGGCACCCCGCTCACCGACATGGCAAGCGCCGACGGGAGCTTTGCGGGTGGGGATTACTGGACGACCAACTATCCCGAACCCACGGTGCTGTGTTCGGGCGGCTGGGCGCTGAGCCTCGCCAACACCGAATATGTTGAGCTGGACGCGCGCGCGGCGGGTACCTTGCGCGTTCACGTCTGGTCGGGGGAGGCCCGCATCGACCTGTTCGAAGGCGCGCCCGCCGATCTCACCCGCCAACTCGCCGCCCGCTTCGGCCCGCGCGCGGCTCTGCCTGAATGGGCGATCGGCGGAGCGGTGGTGGGCCTCAAACAGGGGGAGGCCAGCTTCGACCGGCTCGACGCTCTGATCGATGCGGGCGCAGCGGTTTCGGGCCTGTGGTGCGAGGACTGGGTCGGCATCCGCGAAACCAGCTTCGGCCGCCGGCTGTTCTGGGACTGGCAGTGGAACGCAGGCCGCTATCCCGATCTGCCCGCTCGGATCGCCGCGCTGAAGGCGCGCGGCATCCGCTTCCTCGGCTATGTGAACCCCTATCTCGCAGTCGACGGTCCGCTGTTTTCCGAGGCGGCGGCGCAGGGGTTCTTTGCCAGGCGGCTGGACAGCGACACTCCCTACCTCGTCGATTTCGGCGAGTTCGAGGCAGGCGTGGTCGATTTCACCAACCCCGCCGCCTGCGCATGGTTCGCCGAGGACGTGATCGGCAAAAGGATGCTCGATTTCGGGCTCGATGGGTGGATGGCGGATTTCGGCGAATACCTGCCGACCGACCTCAGGCTCCACCATGGCGACCCGATGTGCGAGCACAACCGCTGGCCGGTGCGCTGGGCCGAGGTCAACGCCCGCGCGGTCGCCTCAAGGGGCCGCACCGGGGACGTGCTGTGGTTCATGCGCGCAGGCCACACCGGCGTGCAGGCGCATTGCCCCTTGCTGTGGGCGGGCGACCAGTCGGTGGACTTCTCGCGCCATGACGGCATCGGGACGGTGATTGCCGCCGCGCTGTCATCGGGGCTGGTCGGCAATGCCTTCAGCCATTCCGACGTCGGCGGCTATACCAGCCTGTTCGGCAATGTGCGGACCGTGGAGCTGATGCTCAGGTGGTATGAACTCGGCGCCTTCAGCCCCGTCTTCCGCACTCATGAGGGCAACCGCCCGGACGACAATCTCCAGATCGACAGCACTCCTGCGTTGATCCAAGGCTTCGTGCGCTGGAGCCGGGTCCACGCCGCGCTTGCCCCCTATGTCCGCCACCTGATCCGCGAAGCGCAAGCGAGCGGCCTCCCGGCCCAGCGCGCGCTGTTTTTGCACTATCGTGACGAGCGCGAGGGCCTGACCATTCAGGACCAGTATCTTTATGGTGCGGACCTGCTGGTGGCCCCGGTGATCGAAGCGGGGGCGGTAAGGCGGCGAGTCTACCTGCCAGGCAACACCGCATGGCGGCACCTGTGGAGCGGCACGGACCACGCCCCCGGCTGGCACGATATCCCCGCGCCCATCGGCCAGCCGCCGGTGTTCTACCGCCCGGCCAGCGCCTTTGCCCCGCTGTTCGAGGAGCTGGCCCGATGAGCCGCGCCAATATCAGAGACGTCGCCGCGCGTGCCGGGGTGGCGGTCAAGACCGTCAGCCGCGTGATGAACGGTCACCCCTATGTCAGCGCAAGTTTGCGCGCGCGGGTCGAAGCGGCGATGGCCGATCTCGACTACCGGCCCTCGGTCGCGGCGCGCATCCTGTCGGGCGCGAAGTCGGGGCAGGTGGCGCTGATCTACGACAATCACAGCCCCTATTACATGTTCCAGATCCAGAAGGGCTGCTGGGATGTGTGCCACGAGGCGGGCATCCGGCTGCTGGCGCAGCCCGTCGACGTCGCCGATCCGCGCGTTGGCGATCAGGTGCGGGGCCTCGTCAGCGAGACCCATGTCGACGGCATCATCCTGTCCTCCCCCGTCACCGATTGCGATCCGGTGCTGCGCGCATTGGAGGGGATGGACGTGCCCTTTGTGCGCATCTCGCCGGGGACCAACCATGCGCTGACCTCCAGCGTGTTCATGGACGACGCGCAGGCCGCCGACGACATGACCACGCACCTCATCAACGCCGGGCACCGCCGGATCGGGTTCATCAAGGGCCATGCCAACCACATGGCGTCAGACGACCGCCTGTTCGGATACCGCCGCGCGCTTGACCGGGTGGGTATCCCGTTCGAGCCGGGGCTGGTGGTCGATGGCGAGTTCGACTTCGATTCCGGGGTGAGGGGCGCAAAGGCGCTGCTGGGCCAGCCGAACCGGCCGACCGCGATCTTCGCCTCGAACGACGATATGGCCGCAGGCGTGCTGGCGGTGGCGCATGACGGGGGGATTGCTGTCCCTGCCGAGCTTTCGGTCGCGGGCTTTGACGATACCACGCTCGCCCGCACCGTATGGCCGCCGCTCACCACCATCCGCCAGCCGATGGCGGACCTCGCCCGCACGGCGACGCAAATCCTGATCGCAGGCGGGGACATCACCCACAAGCGCCTGCCCCACGACCTTGTCGAGCGCGCCTCGGTCGCGCCCCCAAAGAGGAACTGACCATGAGTGAACTGCCCTTGCCCCCCGCGACCCGCGCCCTTGGTGCAAGCGGGATCGACGTCTCCCCCATCGCCTGGGGCATGTGGCGGCTGGCCGAGGATGGCCGCACCGTGGCGCAAGCGGCCAAGCTGGTGCATGCGGCGCTGGATGCGGGGATCACCTTCCTCGACACCGCCGACATCTACGGCTTCGATGGCAAAGGCGGCTTCGGCGATGCCGAGGCGCTGCTGGGCGAGGTGCTGGCGGCTGACCCTGCGCTGCGGGGCCAGATGGTGCTGGCAACAAAGGGCGGCATCCTGCCCCCGCTGCCTTACGATCAAAGCGCGGCTTATCTGCGCAAGGCGATCGACGATTCGCTGCGCCGCCTTCAGGTGGACAGCGTCGACCTGTGGCAGATCCATCGCCCCGATGTCCTCGCTCACCCGCAGGAGGTGGCGCGGGTGCTCGACGATGCGGTGGCGAGCGGGAAGGTGAAGGCGCTCGGCGTGTCGAACTTCACGATTCATCAGAGGGCGGCGCTGAACCACTTCCTCGGCACCAAGCTGGTGACGACCCAGCCGGAAATCAGCCCGCTGCGGATCGACTGCTTCGAGAACGGGGAACTGGATCAGGCGATGATGCTGGGCCTGACCCCGCTGGCATGGTCGCCGCTCGGCGGCGGGCGTCTGGCTGCGCCGGAGACGGCGCGCGACAAGGCGGTGGCGGCGGCGCTGGATGCGGTGGCCGAGGCGCAAGGCGTCTCGCGCACGGTCGCGGCCTATAGCTGGCTGATGGCGCATCCGGCGGGGATCGTGCCCATCATCGGATCGCAGAACCCCGCGCGGATCGCGGAAGGGGCACAGGCGCTCAAGGTCCGCTGGACGCGGACCGAATGGTACGCGGTGCTGGTCGCGGCGCGGGGCGTGCCCTTGCCTTAACCTCCCACCGTTCGGGCTGAGCTTGTCGAAGCCCTGCACTTTCTTTTCTACCCAGCCCCGAAGAAGAACGGCCCTTCGACAAGCTCAGGGCGAACGGGAAATCGGAGGAACCTGACATGACCCAACAATGCGAAATCGCGTGGTTTTCCGCGCTGTGTGACGACGATTACGAGTTCCTCGGCGTCCCCGATCCCTATCTGCAATCGAGCTGGGAGCATTGCCGCAACATCGTGATGCGGGCCGAGGAAGGCGGGTTCGACAACATCCTGCTCCCATCGGGCTACCAGCTCGGGCTCGACACCACGGTGTTTGCCGCCGCGGTGGCCACGCAGGTCAAGCGCATCAAGCTCCTCTGGGCGACCCGCATGGGCGAGGACTGGCCGCCGCAACTCGCGCGCCGGATCGCCACGCTTGACCGCATCCTTGGGCCGAACGCAAGCGGCACCGGGGGGAGGCTCAACGTCAACATCATCTCCTCCGACATGCCGGGTGAAAAGATCGAGAGCGGCCCGCGCTACCGCCGCGGCACCGAGATCATGAAGATCGTCAAGACGCTCCTGAACGGCGAGCATCTCGATTTCGACGGCGAGTTCTACCAGCTGAAGCTCGATCCGCCGCGCATCACGACACTGAGCGGCAAGTGCCCGCCGTTCTACTTCGGCGGCCTCAGCCACGAAGCGCGCGAATGTGCGGCCGAGGCGGCGGACGTCTACCTGATGTGGCCCGACACGATGGACAAGGTGCGCGAGACCATCGCCGACTTGAAGGCGCGCGCCGCCATATATGGCCGCGCCCTGAAGTTCGGCTACCGCGTCCACGTGATCGTCCGCGAGACCGAGGACGAGGCGCGCCAATACGCCGACCGCTTGCTCTCCAAGCTGGACGACGAGGCCGGCCGCGCGATCCGCGAAAAATCGCTCGACGCCAAGAACTACGGCGTCCAGCGCCAGCAGGAACTGCGCGGCGCGGCGGATGGGGACGGCTTCGTCGAAGAGAACCTGTGGACCGGCATCGGCCGCGCCCGATCAGGCTGCGGGGCAGCGATTGTCGGCACCCCCGATCAGGTGCTCGCCAAGCTGCGGGCCTATCAGGCCGAGGGGATCGAGGCCTTCATCCTGTCAGGCTATCCGCACATGCACGAAGCGGACCTGTTCGCGCGCCACGTGCTGCCGCATATCGCGCACAGGCCGCTGGAGATTTAATTCCCCCACCTCGTCACCCCGGCGCGAACAGCATCCCCGATTCGCGCCTGCCGCACCCTCTCGCCGTACGCCTTGCCGCTACGGCGCCGCGCCCTCTCGCAATTGCCTCTTTTCCGCGTCCGCAGGCCGTGACAAGACGTATCGCAAAGACGAAACCGACCGAGAGGAAAGAGCCCGATGAACCTCGAATTCACCCCCGAAGAACAGGCCTTCCGCGCCGAAGTGCGCGCCTTCATCGCCGAGAACCATCCCAAGGAACTGGGCGACTTCGGCATGCGCGAAGACATGACCCGCGAGGAAATGGTCGCCTGGCACAAGATCCTCGGGCAAAAGGGCTGGTCCGTGCCCGCATGGCCCGTCGAATATGGCGGCACCGGCTGGACCGCGACCCAGCGTTACATCTGGTCGGAAGAAAACGCCCGCGCCAACACCTTCATGCCGCTCCCCTTCGGCGTCTCGATGGTCGGCCCCGTCATCTACACCTTTGGCAATGAAGAACAAAAGGCCCGCCACCTGCCCGGCATCCGCAGCGGCGAGGTGTGGTGGTGCCAGGGCTATTCGGAGCCGGGCGCGGGGTCTGACCTCGCCAGCCTCAAGACCACCGCGGTGCGGGACGGCGATCACTATGTGATCAACGGCCAGAAGACCTGGACGACGCTCGCCCAACACGCCGACTGGGGCTTTTTCCTGTGCCGCACCGATCCCACGGCCAAGCAGCAGGAAGGCATCAGCTTCATCCTCATCGACATGAAAACGCCGGGGGTGGAAGTGAAGCCCATCAAGCTGCTCGACGGCGGGTATGAGGTCAACGAGACCTGGCTGACCGACGTGCGCGTCCCGGTGGAGAACCTCGTCGGGCAGGAGAACAAGGGCTGGACCTACGCCAAGTTCCTGCTCGCCCACGAACGCAGCGGCATCGCGGGCGTCGCGCGCAGCAAGCGCGGCATTGAAAAGCTGCGCGAAATCGCGACCCACGAGACGCTGGGCGGCGAACCGCTTATCCAGGATTTCGACTTTGCCAGGAAGGTAAGCCAGCTCGAAATCGATCTCGCCGCGCTCGAAATCACCGAACTGCGCACGCTGGCGGGCGAGCAAGCGGGCAAGGGGCCGGGGCCGGAAAGCTCGATCCTCAAGATCAAGGGCACCGAAATCCAGCAGCGCCTCACGGAACTCACGCTGGAAGCGGTCGGCACCTATGGCGCGCCCTATATGGGCGGGGTTTCGAACGACAATTCGAACGAACACCCGGTCGGCCCGGACTATGCGACCTATGCCGCCGCGACCTATTTCAACATGCGCAAGACCAGCATCTATGGCGGATCGAACGAGATCCAGCGCAACATCATCACCAAGATGATCTTGGGCCTGTGACCTTTATCTCCCCTCCCCACCGGGGAGGGGCACCAATAACCCCCCCTCCCCGAGGGGAGGGGGCTGGGGGGTGGGGGGAGCAGACCCCCGGTACGGCAGACCCCCCATCCCAACCCTTCCCCGAAGGGAAGGGCTTTCAATGGACGGGAGAGAATTCGTGGATTTCAACTTCACCGAAGAACAGGGCATGGTGCGCGACGGTCTTTCGCGGCTGGTGCGTGAACAATACGGTTTCGAGGAACGCCGCAAGGCGATTGCAAGTGCCGAGGGCTGGCGTCCGGAAGTGTGGGCGCAGCTCGCCGAGCTGGGCATTCTCGGCATGCCCTTCTCCGAAGCCGACGGCGGATTTGGCGGCGGCGCGGTCGATGCGATGGTCATCATGGAGGAGTTCGGCAAGGGTCTGGTGATCGAGCCTTTCCTCCCCACCGTGGTCTGCGCGGGCGGCTTCCTGAAGCACGCAGGCACGGCGGCGCAGAAGGAAGAGCATATCGGCGCGATCGTGTCAGGCAGCGCGGTGTTCGCCTTCGCCTATGCCGAGCCCAAGGGCCGGTTCGACTATGCCGATCTTGAAACCACGGCGAAAAAGGATGGCGCGGGCTATGTGCTGAACGGCCACAAGGCGGTCGTGGTCGGCGCGCCCTGGGCGAGCCACTTGGTCGTCACCGCCCGCACCGGCGGCGAGCGGCGGGATCGCAGCGGCGTTTCGGTCTTCGTCCTCGCCAAGGATACGCCGGGCGTCACCACCCGCGATTATGTGACCGTGGATGGGCGGCGCGCTGCGGAAGTCTATTTCGAGAACGTCGCGCTCGGCGCCGAGGCGCTGATCGGCGCGGAGGGCGAGGGCCTCGCGCTGATCGAGCTGGTCACCGACGAAGCCATCGCCGCGCTGTGCGCCGAGGCCTGCGGGGCGATGAAGGTCGCCCATGCGATGACCGTGGAATACTCGCGCCAGCGCAAGCAGTTCGGCGTGCCGATCGGCAGCTTTCAGGTGCTCCAGCACCGCATGGTCGACATGTACACGGCCTACGAAACCGCTGTCTCGCTGACCTATCTCGCCACGCTCCGGCTCGGCTCGGACGAGGTCGAGCGCAAGAAGGCGGTCAGCGCCGCCAAGGTCGGCGTCGGTCAAGCGGCGCGGCTGATCGCGCAGGAAGCGGTGCAGATCCACGGCGGCAACGGCGTTACGGACGAATACGCCATCGGCCACTATTTCAAGCGCCTGACGATCTTCGATGCCGAGTTCGGCAATGTCGACCACCACCTCAAACGCCACGTCGCCCTGTCTTGAAGCGTAACCCTGCATGCGACAGGCCCCGTTCTCGCTTTGGCCAGAACGGGACCTTTGCCTGTAAGTGTAACCGCTAGCGGTTCCTGCGCGAACCGGCAGGCATGAGAGCGGACGAGACCACCTTGGCGCGGCTCATGATGCTGAGCCAGCAGGGCGACAAGGAGGCCTATGCCGCGCTGCTCGCCGCCTGCCAACGCTGGCTGCGCGGCTATTACAGCCGCCGCATCGCGCCTTCCCAGCTTGATGATCTTGTGCAGGATACGCTGATCGCGCTGCATACCAAGCGCGCTTCGTGGGATCCGGCGCGGCCATTTCTGCCGTGGCTTGCAGCGGTGGCGCGCTATCGCTGGGTTGATCACCTGCGCCGCCTCTACCGTGCGCAAACGCAGCAGCTTCACGAAGAGCTGACCGGCACCGACGACGAGCCCGCGATCGCGGCGCGCATAAGCCTTGAACGGCTGCTCGGCCTGCTCCCCCCCGCGCAGGAACGCGCCATCGCGCTCGTCAAGATCGAGGGGCTGAGTATCGCCGAAGCTTCTGAATTGACGGGGCAAAGCGAAAGCCTCGTCAAGGTCAATATCCATCGCGGGCTCAAGAAGCTCGCGCACCTCATCGAGAAAGAGTGATCATGCAGCACAACAGCGATGCCCTGATTGCCGAGCTTGTCGGCGACCTTGAGCCGGTGCGGCCCCTGCGCTTTGCCGAGGGGCTGGCGCTGGTGCTGGCGGTGGCGGGGGTTTCGGCGGTGGTGGTGGTGTGGCTTTTCGGCCTGCGCGCCGATCTCCTCGCGGGGCAGGTCGATCCGATGCATGTGCTGGCGACCGGGCTGTTTCTCGGCCTCGGGCTGGCGGCGAGCGCGACGGTGATCGTGATGAGCCGCCCGCAGGTGGGCAATGATCATGGCGGGTGGCGCTGGGCGGCGGGGATGGCGGGGCTGCTGCCTGTTGCCGGGGTGATCGTCGGCATCAGCCGGGGCGCGGACATGCTTTCGGCTGAAAGCATGCGGCACGGGGCGGACTGCTTCGCGATCGGCGGCGCGGGCTCGCTGCTGGTGTTCGCCGCGCTGACGGCATGGCTGCGGCGCGGCGCACCGACTGCGCCGGGCCGGGCGGGGCTGGTGGCAGGCGTGGCGGCGGGGGCCTTCGGGATTGCGGGCTTTTCGCTCCATTGCCCCGATAACGACATCGTCCACATCGGCGTGTGGCATAGCGCGGTGGTGCTGGCGATGGCGGGGCTGGGACGGGCGATGGTGCCCCCCTTGATCAAATGGTGACCTGATCCGCGGGCGATCAGCCGGCAATCGCGCCGGCGCGATTGCGGATGCGGCCGGGCGCGGTGCGGTGAGGCCGCCCCGGATGCTCACGACCGCAAGCCTCCCCGGGACAGTGCTCTAGCGCAGAGCGCAGGCCTCTCGCGCCAGCTGGGTGATGGCGGCCCCGTCGGGTGCGCCCTTGGGGGCAACCCAGCTCCCGCCGACGCACAGCACGGGATCGAAGGCGAGCCATTCGCGCGCGTTATCAAGGCTGATCCCGCCGGTGGGGCAGAACCGGCATTGCCCGAAGGGCGCGGCGAGGGCCTTGAGGGCGGGAAGGCCGCCTGCCGCCATCGCCGGGAAGAACTTGAACCGATCAAGGCCCAGATCAAGCCCGCGCATGATATCGCCCGCATTGGCGATGCCGGGGAGAAACGGCACGCCGCTGGCTATCGCCGCCTTGCCCAGCGTGTCGGTGAGGCCGGGGGAGACGATGAATTCGCTCCCCGCTTCCAGCGCCGCGTCCAGATCGCGTGGGGACGTGACGGTGCCTGCGCCGACGATGGCGCCTTCGACCTCTTTCATCGCCCGGATCGCAGACAGCGCGGCAGGGGTGCGCAGCGTCACCTCCAGCACGCGCAAGCCCCCTGCGACCAGCGCCTCGGCCAGCGGGACCGCGTGGGCCACATCGTCGATGACGATCACCGGGATCACCGGGGCCACGCGCATGATGGCGTCGATATTCATTGTCACATTCCTCCGGTGGCGAGCATCGCGCTGGCGCCTTGTTCGGCCCCGTCGGCAAAGCGGCGCATCATGCCGAACAGCTCGCGGCCCGTGCCGAGTTCCTCGCGCGGGTCGGGCGCGGGGTCGCGGGCGGCCAGATCGGCGGTGGTCGAAAGCTCGCCCGTCACCGCGCAGACCCGCACGATGTCGCCGTCACGCAGCCGGGCGAGCGGGCCTCCGCCGAGCGCCTCGGGGGTGCAGTGGATCGCGGCGGGCACCTTGCCGCTCGCGCCCGACATGCGGCCATCGGTGACCAGCGCCACCTTGTAGCCGCGGTCCTGCAACACGCCGAGCGGCGGGGTGAGCTTGTGGAGTTCCGGCATCCCGTTGGCTCGCGGGCCTTGGAAGCGGACCACCACCACCACGTCGCGGTCAAGCTCGCCCGCCTTGAAGGCGGCGGCGACCGAGGCCTGATCCTCGAAAACGCGGGCCGGGGCTTCGACCGTCCAGCGGCTTTCATCCACCGCCGAGGTCTTGAAGCAGGCGCGGCCCAGATTGCCTTCGAGCAGCCGCATGCCCCCATCGGGCTTGAAGGGATTGGCGACCGGGCGGAGCATGGTGTCATCGCCGCTTGAGCCGACGTCGCGCCAGACCAGATCTTCGCCATCCAGCCCCGGCTCCTTGGCGTAGTCGGCAAACCCGCCACGCCCCACCGTCAGGATGTCGCCATGCGCAAGGCCCGCGTCGAGCAGTTCGCCGATCACGAAGCCCATGCCGCCTGCGTTGTGGAAGTGGTTCACATCGCCCGCACCGTTGGGATAGACCTGCGCGATCAGCGGGACGGCGCTGGAAAGCTCGCTGAGGTCGTTCCAGTCGAAGATGATCCCCGCCGCGCGCGCCATCGCGGGCAGGTGGATCGCGTGGTTGGTCGATCCGCCCGTGGCGAGCAGGCCCACGGCAGCGTTCACCACGGCCTTTTCGTCGACGACCAGCCCGAGCGGGCGGTAATCTGCGCTCTTGCGGCCGATCTCGGCGACCCGGTGCACCGCCGCGCGGTCTAGTGCCTGGCGCAGCTTCGTGCCGGGGTTGATGAAGGCGGAATTGGGGATGTGCAGACCCATCATCTCCATCATCATCTGATTGGAATTGGCCGTGCCGAAAAAGGTGCAGGTGCCTTGCGAATGGTAGCTCGCCATTTCGCTCGCCAGCAGTTCCTGCCGGGTCGCCTTGCCTTCGGCATAGAGCTGGCGGACGCGCTGCTTTTCCTTGTTGGGGATCCCGGTTGGCATCGGCCCGCCGGGCACGAAGATCATCGGCAGGTGGCCGAACCTGAGCGCGCCCATCAGCAGGCCGGGCACGATCTTGTCGCAGATGCCGAGCAGCAGCGCGCCGTCGAACATCGCATGGCTGAGCGCGACCGCAGTCGACAGCGCAATCACATCGCGGCTGAACAGCGACAGCTCCATGCCGACCTCGCCCTGCGTCACCCCGTCGCACATCGCCGGAACCCCGCCTGCAACCTGCGCGGTCGCGCCGATTTCGCGGGCGTAGATCTTGAGGCGTTCGGGATAGCGGTAATAGGGCGCATGGGCCGAGAGCATGTCGTTATAGGCGGTGACGATCCCGATATTCGGCCCGCGCCCCGCCAGCATTGCGGGCTGATCCTCCTGCGCTCCGGCATAGGCATGGGCGAGGTTGGAGCACGAGACCGCGCTGCGCTCCCCCATATTGTCGCCTTCGCGGCGGATCAGGTCGAGATAGGCGGCGCGCGTCGCCTGCGAGTTTTCGATCACCCGCTGGGTGACGCGGTGCAGGGTGTCGTTCATCATATCCTCCCCTGCAAGGGGAGGGGGACCGCGACCCGCAGGGTCGGGGTGGAGGGGCACTTTCGGCTGTTCCGGACATTTGCCGTTCGGAGCAGCGCCGCGTGCCCCTCCACCATGCTGCGCATGGTCCCCCTCCCCGTTCCGGGGAGGATGCTTGCTCTATTCATGCCACGTCACTCCGTCGCGTTCGGCCAGCGCGATGGCCGCAGATGGCCCCCAGCTGCCGGCGGTGTAGGTCTTCGGCGTCAAGCCATCGGCTGCCCATCCAGCGCGGATCGCATCGACCCAATCCCACTGCGCCTCAACCTCGTCGCGCCGGACGAACAGGGTCTGATCGCCCTCGACCAGATCGAGCAGCAGGCGCTCATAGGCAATCCGCCGCACCGCGCCGCTGAAGGCATCGGGCATAGCGATATTGAGCGGCACCTGCCGCAGGCGAATACCCTCGCGGTCCAATCCCGGCACCTTGGCCATCAGCGAGAGGGTGATGTTCTCTTCCGGCTGGATGCCGATCACCAGCCGGTTGGGCTGCATAGTCGCACCCTTTCCTGCAAAGATGCTGTGCGGCACGCAGGCGAACTGAATGACGATTTCGGTCACCCGCCTGGGCAGGCGCTTGCCGGTTCTGAGATAGAACGGCACGCCTTTCCAGCGCCAGTTGTCGACATGGGCCTTGATTGCGACGAACGTCTCGGTGTCCGATTCCTTCCCCAGCTCCTCGTCATAGCCGGGGACGGCCTGGCCCTGGATCGCGCCCGCGCGATATTGCCCGGTGACCGTTTCGTTCGAGGCGACGGGGCGCAGGGCGCGCAGCACCTTGACCTTCTCGTCGCGCACCGCCGCCGCATCGAAATGCGCAGGCGGCTCCATCGCCACCAGCGCAAGCAGCTGGAGCATGTGGTTCTGCACCATGTCGCGGATCGCACCGGCATCGTCGTAGAAGGCGACGCGCCCTTCAAGGCCCACCGTTTCGGCGACGGTGATCTGGACGTGGTCGATATGCGCCGCGTTCCACAGCGGTTCGAACATCAGGTTGGCAAAACGCAGCGCCAACAGGTTCTGCACCGTCTCCTTGCCGAGATAGTGGTCGATACGGAAGATACGGTGCTCGGGAAAGGCGCCTGCAACCGCGTCATTGATCTCGCGGCTTGAGGCCAGATCGGTGCCCAGCGGCTTTTCCAGGCACATCCGCACCGTATCGCCCGTCAGCCCGGCTGATTGCAGCCCCTTGATGGTAGGGCCAAACAGGCTCGGCGCGGTGGAGAGGAAGATCGCGAGGCCGCGCTGCGGTGCGCCCACCTTGGCGGCCAGATCGGCATAGCCTTCCAGCGTGGTCGCATCGAGGGTTTGATAGGCGAGCCGGTTCATGAACTCGGCCATCCGCCCACGCCGGTCGGCCGGAAGATGCTTCTCCAGCGCCGCGCGGGCGAAATTGCGATATTCGCTGTCGCTCATCTCGCTGCGGGCGGTGCCGATGATCCTGAGATCGGGCGCGAGCAGCCCATCGGCATCGAGCGCGAACAGGCTGGGCAACAGCATCCTCTGGGCCAGGTCGCCCGTGGCACCGAACAGCAGCAGGCGATCAGCGGTGAAGCTCATGACAAAATGGCCCCTCGTTCCATCGCGCCCTACCTAGGCGCGTGACGCCCGCCCTGCCAGCCTCGCGCATACTTATTCAAGTGCGATCCACCGTCAGCATGATCGGCGCGTCATGCCTTGCGCGAGGGCGGCCTTACACCGTAGAGATCGGGATCATGAACGGGGGAACGCGCAGACGTCCGACATCCTTCGATGTGGCGGAGCGGGCGGGCGTCAGCCAGCCGACCGTCAGCCGTGCCCTGTCCGGTTCCCCCGCGATCGCCGACGCGACCCGGCGCAAGGTGATCGAGGCGGCGCAGGCGCTCGGCTATTTCGTCGACGAGCGTGCGGCGCGGCTCCGGCGCGGTTCAACCGGGACGCTTGCGGTGGTGGTGATCTGCCGCGAAGGCGACAGCGCCTCCAGTATCAACCCTTTCGCCTATGCCTTGCTCGGCAGCGTGTGCGCGGCGGCCTCGGCCCGCGGGTTTGAGACGCTGGTGTCGTTTCAGGCGCGCGCGGCGGAGTTCTTCGGGCGCTATCAGGAAGAAGGCCGCGCCGATGGGCTGGTGGTGATCGGCACCACCACCAACGCGCCCGCGTGGGACCATTTCCGCGGGCTTGAAGGTGAAGGGCGCCGGGTGGTGTATTGGGGATCGCCGTTCGACGAGCTTGACTGGGTGCGTTCCGATAACCGCGCTGCCGGACTGCTGGCGACCCAGCACCTGCTGGCCGCCGGATACCGCCGCCCGTGCTTCCTCGGCGCGCTGGGCACGCCGCAGGTGCAGTTCACCGAACGCTACGAAGGCTATGCCCAAGCGATGCGCGCCGCCGGGCTGGAGCCGTGCCTTGCCCCCACCGTAAACGCCGCGACCCGCGAAGAGGAAGGCCGCCGCGCCGCGCGCCGTCTGATTGAGCGGGGTGAGGATGTCGACGCGGTCTTTGCCGCCTGCGATGCGATGGCGCTGGGCGCGCTGGAAGCCTTCGCCGCCGCCGATATTGCGGTGCCGGATCAGGTGGGCGTGATGGGCTTTGACGATCTGGTCGCAGGCCGCTTCAGCCGCCCACCCCTGACGACCATCGCCCCCGACCCGGCCGAAGCAGGCGCGGCGCTGGTCGCTGCGGTGCTGGAGGGTAGTGCGGAAGATCGCCGCCGGGTGCCGGTATCGCTGATCCGCCGCGGGAGCACGGCGCGGTAATTCCCTTTACTCCCCTCCCCTTGGGGAGGGGCTGGGGGTGGGGGTGCCGCCCTCGATCTTACGTGGAACACCCACCCCCGACCCCTCCCTGCAGGGAGGGGAGAAAGAGGGCAGCCATCCGACTACCCGTGCGCACCGAATTCGTTGGCGATGGCAGTGCTGATCCGCAGCGACAATTCCTGCGCCCGGGCGATCGGCGTCATGAAGTCGCGCTCTATCGCGCCATATCCTTCCTCGCCGCCGTCGGGGTAATCGCTGGGCTCATCCAGCGGGAAGTCGCGCGGGCCGGGCACCCGGACCGGGAAAGCGCGGCGCAGCTGGGCCAGTGCCTCGTCAATCCGCAGCGAGAGCACCATGTCGATCACGTCGCGGCGGCTGATGTCGTTGGCGCGGCTGAAGGCGGGGACCGCGACGGCCTTCAGGAACATGTGCTGGAGCAGGGTGAGCCGCAAGGCCTGCAACACGCCGATCCGGCGGCGCACATGCTCGCGCGCCTCGTCCGGGCCTTCGCCGGGCAGCAGGTCGAGCAGGCGGTGGAACTTGAGCGCGTCGATCCGGAGGCGCGAGGCCAGGCGGCGGAACACCCCCGTCCGGTCATCGCCCACCAGATATTCCGCCAGCGCGGCGCAAGCTCCGGCCAGGTGATCCTCGGTCCCCCGGTAGGTCCGGCTCGCCCAGTAAGCGGAATTGAACAGCTCGCCGTAAGCCGCCACGGTCTTGATGCTGGCAAGCGCATTGGCGGCGCGCACCAGCCGCAGGATCTGGCGCCCGCGTGGCGAATCGGTGAGCAGTGCGGCAATTTCCTCGCGGTTCGCGTCCGCCGCGCTGCCGATCCCGGCGAGGACATTCACCGGGTAGCCGAGCTGCTGGAGGATCGCATTGTGCGGGATGGCGCGGATCTGGCGCAGGCTCATCTCGCGGTCGGCGTTGATGTCGCTCTGGCGGCGTGAGACGCGGCTGCCGGTGGGGTTCAGGAGGCCCAGCCCGAAAGCCGTCACCGCGCGGGCATAGGTGCGGCTGGCGAGGTGATCGCCCTGATGCTCCTTTATCGCTCGGTAGAAATCGAGGCTGAGGTCGGTCCGATGATAGAACGGATCGGCGGGCGCGGCGAGATCGGCTTCGGCGGGGCGCAGTTCGGCGATACGGCTGAGGGTGGCGAGCGCCAGTTCGGGCGTGGCGAAGAACAGATAGCCATCGCCGCCCTGAAAACTGACCTCGGGCTCCAGCCGGATACCCGCGCGCGCGAAGCGCCGCCGTGCCCACGGCGACAGCGGCCATTCCAGCCGGTCGGCGAATGACGCGGGGTGCGCACCGCGGCCCATGCTCTCGCCGTGGGTGTTGAACACCAGCGCCGCCACATCGCCAAGCCCGTTGGCGGCCATCGCTTCGGCAAGGCGGCCCTGAAGGCGCTCGATCGCGAGGCTCGCCGGGATCTGGCCGACGAAGCGCCCCGCATCCGAAAAGCCGGTCTGCACCGATACCCGGCCACGCGCCCGGGCATAGGCGCGGTATGCGGGCTCGGCGAGCAGCGCGTCGAGAAAGCGCCCGCCGTGCTCCAACGCGGTTTCGGTCTCGAACAGGGGGGAGACATCGACCTTGTCCTCCACCCCGAATAGCTTGGCGAAGTAGAGCGCGGCCAGCACGGTGGCGGGCTGTTCGCATTCGGCCACCAGCATGCGGATCGGGGCATCGGCGTCGATGTGCTTCACGATCTGCGCCATGGCGAGGAACTGGCGGATCGCGGTCGAGCTTTCGGTGGCGAGCGCGGCGAAATTGGTGCGCAGGGGGGCGGCGCCTTCCACCATCGCGCGCAGGCTGGCGAGCGCGCCCTTGCTGGCAAGGTCGATGCCTTCGTCGCTTTCGCCAAGACGGCGGCGGACGGCGTTGTGCAGCTGCTTGGCGTTCACCCGGAAATGGATCCACCCCATCCCCAGCCCATCGGCGCGCATCGCCGCGGCAAGGGTGAGGAGCGCAATGGCGCGGGGGCCGGGGGCGCCTGTCGCTTCGCTTTCCAGCGCGGCGATCAGCGGGCTCAGTGACAGCAGATTGTCCGCGCTCCCGGCGGTGAGCCGGTTGGCGGCGGCAGCAAGCGCCTCGGCGCTGGTGAGGTCGCCTGCGAAGTCTTCCGCGCGCGCATTGGCGAAAGCGGCGGCGGGCCTCAGGGTTTCGAGCAGCGGGTGCGCGGGGTCGATGCCTTCAAGGCTGGCGGTGTAGCGCGCCAGCCGCTCGGCCTTTTCCTGCAAGCGGAAGGCGATCGAGGTGTGCCAGCCGATATCGGTGCGCCCGTCCATGTCGTAGCCGACCCAGCTGGCGAAGCGGAACGGCAGGGGACGCAGCGAGCGCCAGTGTTTGGGCCAGCGGGTGCGGGCTTCTTCCAGCAGCCGCGCGACGATGACATCGCGGGCATCCTGCGCGCGGGCCATGGCGGCCATCACTTCTGCATGCTCGTGCGCCAGCGTCACGGCGGTGCGCGCAGGCGGCACGGCGCAGGCAGCGGCATTGACCTCGCCGGGCGCGGAGGCAGCTTCGGCCACGGCCTGCGCTTGCGCGGGGGCGAGCAGGAAAGTCGGGTGAGCGGTGAATACGGCGTGAAGCTGCGGACGCTCCCACCGGGCGCGGAAAGCCTCGAAATCCGCTTCGTCACCGGCCAGCGCAAGGGGCGCGGCGGACGGGGCGAGAAGGACACGCAGCCGCCGCGCCCGGGCCTTCAGGCCGTCGCACTCCAGCTCTGCCACGAGCGCCGCAATATCATCAAGCGCAAGGTCGCCGCTTTCCAGCGCGCGGGACATGTCGAGCGAGAGTTGAAACACCGGGTTGAACAGCGGGGTCTCGCGCGTCTGCTGGTGCAGCACGCCAAGGCGGGCTTCGAGTTCTGCCAAGGTCTTCATGCAATTGCTCCGTGCTCGGCGACGAAAGCGGCGGCGGCGCCGAACAGGCCGGGTTGCGGATGAACGATCAGTTTGACGGGGATTTTCGCCATCAGGCTTTCAAAGCGGCCCTTGGCCCGGAAGCGCGCGGCAAAGCCCGAGGCAAGCAGCGTGTCACGGATGCGGTAGCCGAGGCCACCGGCGATCACGACCCCGCCAAATCCCCCCTGAGCGAGGGCCAGATCGCCTGCGACCGAGCCCAACGCAAGGCAGAAACGGTCCACCGCCGCCGCGGCCAAGCTGTCCTCCCCGCTGGTCCCGCGGGTCCAGATGTCGATCGCATCGCATTCTGCAACGGAGCGGTGTTCAAGCGCGGCGAGCGTCTGATAGATGTCGACGATCCCCGGCCCGGCCACCACCCGTTCCACAGAGACGCGGGTGTGGCGGCGGCGCAGGCGGGCGAGGATCGCATCCTCGATGGTGTCGAGCGGGGCGTAGTCGATATGCCCGCCCTCGGTCGCCTGCACGCGGTAGTGGCCACCCGAGCGATAAAGGTGCGCCACCCCAAGGCCGGTGCCGGGGCCGATCACGCTGATCGTGCCTTCGTCCCCAAGCGGCGCATCCGGCCCGGCAAGGTGGAGGAACTGGCTGTCGTCCGCGCGGGCGACGGCGTGGGCGACGGCGGCGAAATCATTGACGAGGGTGAAGCTCTCCACCCCCAGCTTTTCCGGGATCAGCGCCGGACGGATGATCCACGGGTTGTTGGTGAAGCGGATCACGGGGTTGATGCTGCCGGGCGTGCCCACTGGCCCGGCAATCGCCATGCTCACCGCGGGCGGCAGGGTGCCGCCTTTGCGTGTCCGAAAGGCTTCCCATGCGGTCTGGAAGCTGGCGTGATCGGCGGTGTGGAGCGTTTCGGGCGTATCGAGCGTGATGGCGCCATCGCTGGCGATGCTGGCAATCGCAAAGCGGGCGTGGGTTCCGCCGATGTCGACTACCACCAGATCGTGCATGTAAGCCTCCCCGCTTGCCATGGGGGCCTGTAGCAGGCGGCGCGCGGAATTCCACGCGCCGCATAGCTATTCAGATTGCCGACCTTCGCTGGCCGGCTTCCCCGGTGCTACGGGGGAGGGGGTAGGGGGGCGATGGGACTATTCGCCCGCGACGCCCATTTCCTCAAGCAGGCGGGTCGCCCCGTCGACCTTTTCCATGGTCCACAGCATGAATCGGCTGTCGACGTGGATCGTGCGGTTGATCGCCGGATCGAACATCCAGTCGGCCACCACGCCTTCGATGGTGCCATCAAAGGCAAGGCCGACGAATTCTCCGCGCGCATTCAGCGTCGAGGAGCCCGAATTGCCGTTGGTGATGTCCACGGTGGAAAGGAAATCGACCGGCAAGGTGCCCAGTGCGGGCGCGACATAGCGGCCGTAATCCTTGGCCTTGATAAGCTCGATCATGGTGTCGGGCGCATCAAATTCGCCGCGCCCGGTATGCTTAGCCGCGATCCCTTCCGCGGTGGTGAACGGCGTCCACACCTGCCCGTCGACCGCCTTGCCGGTGACCTTGCCATAGGTGAAGCGCAGCGAGCCGTTGGCGTCGGGATACATCGTGCGCCCTTGCGACGCGGCATAGGCGAGGCGCGCGGCCATCACCGCCGAGCGCGCCTTCTGGATCTGCCCGGCGCGTTCCTTCTCGGCCGCTTCGATTGCCATCATCTCGTCATAGGTCGCCGCGGCGAGCTGGATGAAGGGATCGTTCGACGCCTTGAAGTCGGCGACCGGGCGGCCCATCCATTCAAGCCGCTTGGCGGTGTCGCCGAGTTCGCTGGTCGCATAGAGGGCGGCAAGCTCGCGGCCTTCCATGAAGGCATCGAAGCTCTTCAGGCGCTCTTCGGCGGGAAGCGCGCGGTATTCGGCGATGCCATCGGCCCAGAGCGCCTGATCGATGGCCTGCACATAGCGCCGCTCGATCCGCTGCATGGCCTGCGTCATGAAGGCCTTGTCGCGCGCCTGATAGCCGGGTTCGCGGTCCTTGTCGGGCTTGGCCTGTTCGTTGGCCCAGCGATACAGCTGGCGCGCGGCGGCATAGAGCTGGCCGCGCGACAGCATCGCGCGGCGGGTATCGGCCAGGGCTTCGGCGTTCGTTTCGGTGACCAGCCGGTCAAGCTCGGCCAGCGCCGCGCCATACTGTGCCTCGCGCTTGGCATCGGCCTTGATCCAGTCGCGGAACGCCGCTTCCTCGGCCTGCTTGCGGGCGACCAGCGAGATCGCATCGGCCCCGGCCAGCTGCCCGGCAATCTTCTTCTCGTAATTCTCCACACCCTGAAGGGTCGCGGCATAGGCGATGATGGCGGCCTGATTGCCCGCCGTCAGTTCGTCGATGCGGTCGCCATATTCGGCGAGCATGCGCTGTTCGTAAGGGAGCAGCTCCTCGAACTCGAAGCGCGCTTCATCGGCGGTGCGCAGCCTTTCGGTGACGCCGGGGAAGCCCGCGACCATCACGAAATCACCTTCCTTCACGCCTTCCGTGGCGATGGGGAGCCACGCCTTGGGCTTGAACGGCACATTGTCCTTGCTGAACGCCGCCGAGGAGCCGTCGGGTGCCACATAAGCGCGGTAGAACGAGAAATCGCCGGTGTGGCGCGGCCACATCCAGTTGTCTTTCTCCCCGCCGAAATTGCCGACGCCTGCCGCCGGGGCATAGACAAGGCGCACGTCCTGAATTTCCAGCTGCTGCTGGAGCCAGTATTGCGCCCCGCCGAAATAGGCCCGCACATCGCAGCGGCGGCTGGCCTGCTTTTCGCACGCTTCGATCAGCGCGGCGCGGTTGGCCTGCAAGCGATCATAACGCGCACGGCCTTCCAGCTTGTCAGCACCCTTGAGCATCGCCTTGGTGACATCGCGCAGATCCTCGATCACATAGACCCGGCTGCCGGGCGCGGCGGGCAGTTCATCGCCGAGCGTCTTGGCCAGAAAACCGTCGGTCAGATAATCGTTCTCGGGCGAGGAATTATATTGCAGCGAACCGGCAACGCAGTGGTGGTTGGTCGCCACCAGCCCCTGCGGCGACAGGAACGCAGCCGAGCAGCCACCCAGCGATGCGATGGCGGTCAAAGGTGGGCGCTGGAGATCGCCCAGGGTGGCCGCGTCAAGCTCCAGCCCGGCGGCTTTCATGTCCTCGGCAATCGCGCCGGTCTGGCTGGGGAGCCACATCCCCTCTTCGGCCTGAACCACGCCGGGCACGATAAGCATCAGGGCCGCAGTCCCGGCCAGCAGAAACATCTTCATCGGATACATCCTCTTGCGGACGGCGACCGCGCCGGGCCGCCGGAATGGTATCGCGCCCGGGGGCGCATGACCGGTTTGTTAAGCCAGATCACCAGAGTGCGGAAGGGACGAATCCGCGCCATCGACGAACGACCGACTGGCGGGGTTGAGCACCAACAGCAGCCGCGCGCCGCCCGCCGTGCCCGCAATCGGCGGCGAACGGTGGATTGCAGGGCGGGTGGTGGACAGCTTGCCCTTGAACAGCCCGACATGGAACGGGGCGAGCCGGTTGATGCGCAGCGGTTCGGCCCCTGCGGCGACCCGGTCGGCATCGGCCTCGTCCAGCCATTCGGTTCCTTCACCCGCATAGGTGGTGATGAGGCGGGCCGAGACGTAGTCGGCATGGAACTTGCGGCACGAATCGGTGCGCACCACTTCAAGGCGCAGCTCGAAACGGGCAAGGTCCATCGCATCGCAGAACAGCGCGGCCAGCTGCACCGCGTCGTCTGTCAGCGCGCGGTGCAACGCGGCATCGCCGCCGAAGCCGCCATGCTGCAACGCGCGCAGCAGCGTGTCGGCAAGCGATCCGGGGTCGCTGGTGAAGCGCACATCCTTGGGGGTGCCCAAGGTGAGCGGAGCGAAGTCGGCGAAGCTCTCACGCCGCCAGATCGCAAGGTTGCAATCCTCATCACGGATCGCGGTCAGCGCCGCGGGCGTATTGGCGCAGTGCTCAAGACGAGGGAGAACGGTAGCCATGAGGTGTCGACGCTTTCCACATATGTAATGTTGTATCATACGCCTAGCTTTGCGCGACGGACATGGCAAGCCCGGCGGCCTCGAAAGCACTTGCGAGTGATTATCACTTGAGCCATGAGGCGCAGCATACCGCCCCATTTGCGAAGGATCGTTGCCGATGAACACCACCCTCAAACTCTGGACCCAGTTGGGGCTCGGCACTGCGCTTGCAGGCGGGCTGCTGGCGGCTTGCGGGGGCGAGGCGGGCGGTGAGAGTGGGGCCGGTGAAGCCGGCACCCCGACCGATGCAGCCGCCACCGGCGGAGAGGGCGAAGGCGGGGGCGGCCCCGGCGAGGGCGAAGGCGCCACCGGCGGTGAAGGCGAAGGCGGCGTTGCGGTCGCCGATGCGGCCACCGATCCGGTCGCTTACGGCACCGCGCTTGCCGTCACCGAAGCCCATGTCGTTGCCGCCCGCGATGCCTATGCCGCAGGCCGCAAGGATGCCGCTGCCGAGATGTTCGCGCACCCGGTCAGCGAAGTGCTGGTGGATATGGACCCGGTGTTCACCAAGCTCGGTGTTACCGATTTCAAACCGCTGCTGACCGCCGCCTCGGTCGCGGCCGTGGAAGGCAAGCCTGCCGCGCAGGTGAACAAGGCTTACGATGCGATCATCGCTGCCCTGCGCGCTGCCGCACAGAAAGCCCCCGCCACCGACGCCGCTCCGGCCGCTGTTGCCGCGGGCGTAATCGCCGATCAGGTTGAACGCGCCAGCGCTATGTATCGTGTGATCGCCAAGGACGAAGGCTATGAGCCCTATCTTGACGGCTACGGGTTCGCTCAGGTCGCCAAAAACACGTTCGCGCGAGAAGGTGCTGCGATCAAGGCCGCCAACCCGGCCGCACATGCGCGCATTGCCGAGGCGCTCGAAGTGCTCGCCAAGGCCTACCCGTCGGCTCTGCGTCCCGATCGCCTGCCGGTGGAGTCTGGCGCGCTGTCGGGCGCTTCGGCCAAGGTGATGCTCGCCATCGGGCAATAGGCCCCGCGCGCGGTGGGGGCACCGGCGCAACATTTGATTTGTGCAAACGCGACAAAGTGCGCCAGCGCGGCGGTCGGGGGCTTTGCGTGCTTGTGTTTGCCTGCCGCGCGAGTAAGTTCCCGGCGTGGGGTCGCGGGTCCCGGGTCGGCAGGCGCATAAGCGTTGCTGAACGGCGGGACGGCGAGGAAGAGCGGATCGACCGCTCGGCGCGTCAGGTGCCGAGCGGGCTTGCTCTCGTTGGGGGGAAACATTGCCGCATCCTGTTATCAGTCTGCCCGCCGTGCCGCGTTGCGCCTTGGGGATGTTGCCGCGCGCGCGGTTGCTGCTTGCCGGTGCGCTGGCGAGCGGCGTGATCCTGGCGAGCCCCGCTGTCGCCCAACAGCAGCCGCCGGTCCCGCCCGCGCAGCTCGTCACCCCGCCCAACCGGGCCGACCTGCTCCCGCCCGAACTGCGGCGCGAGGAACGCAGCGTCACGCTCACGATCGACGGCGATTTCGAACGCCCGCCCTGCGCGCTCGACCGGCCGGAATTCGCCGACATCCGGTTTACCGTGCAGGGGGCGCGGTTCGAAGGGCTCGACCGGGTGCCGGGCCTGTCGCTGGATGCCGCCTTTGCCGACTATGCCGGGCGCGAGCTGCCGGTGTCGGTGCTGTGCGATATCCGCGCTGAAGCCAACGCGATCCTGCGCAGCGCGGGCTATCTCGCGACGGTTGAAATACCCGAACAGAGCCTGTCGGACGGGGTGCCCGATTTCAAGGTGATCTTCGGCCGGCTGACAGCAGTGCGGGTGCGCGGAGACGCCGGGCCTTCGGAAAAACTGGTGGCAGGCTATCTCGAAAAGCTGACCACGCAGGACGTGTTCAACACCAACGCGGCCGAGCGGTATCTGCTGCTGGCCGACGATCTGCCCGGCCTCAACGTGCGCCTGTCGTTGCGCCCGGCGGCGGGCGGCGCGCCGGGGGATCTGGTCGGCGAAATCGCGGTGCTGCGCGATCGGGGTCTGATCGACCTCAACGTCCAGAACCTCGGTTCCGAGGCCATCGGACGCTTCGGCGGGGTGCTGCGGGGCGAAATCTACGACGTCACCGGCCTCGGTGACCGGACCTCAATTGCGGTGTTCAGCACGCTCGATTTTGCCGAGCAGCAGACGCTCCAGCTCGGCCACGATTTCCGGGTTGGCAGCGAAGGCCTGCGGATCGGCGGGCAGCTGACCCTCAGCCAGACCAATCCGTCCACCGGGCTTTCGGGTTTCAACGTCGAAGCCGAGACGGTGTTCGCCAGCATCTATGCCAGCTACCCGCTGGTGCGCAGCCGCCAGCATAGTCTGTTCCTCGACGGCGGGTTCGATCTGGTCGATCAGACCGTGGATGTGAACGACGTCGCGCTTACCCGTGACCGGGTGCGGGTGGTGTTCGCACGCGTGGCGGGGGAACTGGCCGACCGGGCATCGGTGCAGCGGGTCGGCGGTTACACCCCGTTCGAGCCGAAGTTCCGGCTGCGCTACGCGGTGGAGGCGCGCCATGGGCTAGGCATCCTCGGCGCCAGCCCCGATTGCCGCCCCAATCTGCTGGGCTGCCTGTTTGCCGGTGCCGCCCCGCCAAGCCGGATCGAGGCCGATCCCACCCCGCTGCTGGTGCGGGTGAATGCCGATATCGAATATCGCCCCGTCCCCGACATCGCCTTCGTGCTGCGCAATCAGGCGCAGATCACCGGCGACGCGCTCCCCGCCTTCGAGGAAATCGCGGCTGGCAGCTTTTCAATCGGGCGCGGCTATGATCCGGGCGCTGTGCTGGGCGACAGCGGGATCATGAACGGGCTGGAGCTGCGCTACGGTTCGCTCTCGCCGCAGAGCATGACGGCGGTGGCGCTGCAACCTTACGTGTTCAGCGATGTCGCCCACGTCTGGAACGAAGACCCGAGCCGCCGCGCCGCCAACCCCGACCGGCTATGGTCGGCAGGCGGCGGGATGCGGTTCGCTTGGGGGCCGGGGGTGCAGGGCGATTTCCTCGTCGCGGTGCCGCTGGTTCGCCCCGATCTTGCCGCCGACAAGGGCGATGTGCGCTTCCTGTTTACGCTGACAGCCCGCCTGTTTCCGTGGAGATTCTGACATGACCCACCCGCTCCGCAGCAGCAGCAGCAACCATCCGTGCCCGCGCCGCTCGCGCTTGATGGTCGGCAGCGCGGCGCTGGCGATTGCGCTGGCACTGGCCACTCCGCAACGGTTGAGCGCACAGGCGATCAATGCCGAATCCACCGTGACTTACGGGGCGGCCGAAATCGATCAGTCACTGCCCAACCAGACGCAGGTGGAGGTCGGCAGTTCGGTAAGCGTGATCGATTGGCAGCCGTTCGAGGATGCGGGCGGCAATGCGCTCGATTTCCTGCCGACGGGCACCACCGTGACTTTTCAGAACACCCCCGGGCAGGGTGAGTTTGCGGTGCTGAACCGCATTCTGCCGTCCACCAACAACAACATCGCCGTCATCAACGGCGCGGTTGTTTCGCGCGTCCTCGACGGCTCCGGCATCGCCGCGCCCGGCGGCTTCATCGCGTTCTATTCGCCCACCGGACTGCTGGTGGGCGGCACGGCCAGCTTTGATGTTGGCAGCCTGATGCTGACCACGCTCGATGCCGACCCGGTGAACTTCGACAATTTCTTCACGAACGGCAGCCAGCTTTTCCTGAACGGCGCACCCGGTTCGACCGCGCGTATCCAGATCGCCGCCGGAGCGCAGATCACCGCCACACCCGAAAATGCCTTCTTCGCGGTCGTTGCCGCCGATGTGCAGATGTCGGGCACCGCCCGCATCAACGGCAGCCATGCCTATATCGCCGGCGAGCAGGTGCGGCTGCGCTTTTCGAACGGGCTGTTCGATATTTTCGTGGATGCCGGCACCGCAGCTGCGGGCGAAGTGGTGACGCTGAATGGCACCGTCGGCGGCCCCTCCAGCAACGGGGGAACGCTGGACAACCACATGATCTATGCGGTCGCACGGGCATCGCAGGATCCGATCAGCATGCTGTTCAGCGGCAATCTCGGCTTCGATCCGGCGCAGTCGGCGGGCATCGTCAATGGCGAGATCATCCTTGCGGCCAATTACAACGTGTTTGGCCGGAACGTGAATGGCGACACGATAACGAACGGGATCACGGCGGATTTCTTTGCCGAGAACGCCCTGACCGACGTGCAGGGTGACGTGACCTTGCGGGACTTTTCCTCCTCGTCCACCGTTCTGGCGGTCAGCAACGGCAACACTGTGGCCAGCGGTAACAGCGATGTCACCGGCAATCTGTTGCTGGTCGCCACCCAGCGCGCCGCAATCGACGTAGCGGGCGGTAATCTGTTCGAGGTCAGCGGCGATGTGCTGGTCGACGCGGTCGATTTCGGGGCGGTGGGTTCCAGCCTGCAATCGCTCGATGCCATCAACGCGACTGGCGGCACTGCGCAGATCCTCGCGCAGGAAGGCGGCGTTGTGCAGATCGGCGGCAATGCCGCGGTGCTGGCGGACGCCATTGCCGGTGCCAACGATCTCACCCGCAGGGGCGGGAGCGCCCAGGCGGGCACAGCGCAGATCCTGGCCGAAGAGGGCCAGATCACCATCGCGGGCGAACTGACGCTGCGTGCCGCTGGCATCGGCTCCACCATCGACAATATCGTCACCGGCGCAGTTGCGCGCGGCGGCACCGCGCAGTTGGAGGCAGGCACCGACGGCATCGTGTCGATCGGCGCCGGCCTGTTCATCGACGCGAGCGCCTTTGGGGCCGAGGGTGACCTTGCCAACCCCTCTACCGTGTCCGACGCCTTCGGCGGCACGGCGTTGCTGGCGATCACCGGAAACGGAAGCGTCGGGGTCGATGCGGGGCTGGTTACAGTTACCGCCAATGCTGTCGCTGGCAGCGCGAATACGTCCGGTGCGGGCGCGCTGGCGGATGCCGGATCGGCCGAGGTGGCGGTCGAAGGCACGGGTCGCCTTACCATTGTCGCCGGTCTGGAGCTTGAGGCGAACGCCGAGGGCGGTGCCAATGCCGGGGGCATCGGCGGTGAGGCGCTTGGCGGGGCTGCACGACTGGTCACGCGGGGCGCAGGCCAGGTCAGCGTTTCGGGCGACTTCCTCGCCTTCGCTACGGCTACGGGTGGAAATGGTATCGGCGGCGGCGACGCTTTCGGCGGGATCGCCGGGGCCAATGCGATCGGCGGTTCCATGACGCTGCTGGCCGACGCCACATCCGACAGTCGCGGCACCGGGGGCGAGGCCGATTTCGGCTTCGGCGGCGATGGCGGCACGGGGCGCGGCGGCAATGCGTTCTTCCAGGCCGACGGCAGCGTCAATCAGCTCGCCAGCATAGCCATAACCGGCCAGGCGAGCGTGCGGGCGGACGGCTTTGGCGGCAGCGGCGGGGCGAGCGACGGGCAGGCGATTGCGGCGGGTAACGGCGGCGATGGCTTCGGCGGCGATTTCACCATCCCCAATCAGGCCGATCCCACCTTCAACAGCGGCGCATTTCTGCTGGCGGGCGGCGATTACGGCACCATCTCGGTCGGCGGAGAGGCTTTCGTTTTCGCGCAAGGCGATGGCGGGCGCGGCGGATCGGGCGGCGGACAGTTCACCCCGGGCGCAGGCGGCAATGGCGTTGGCGGGCTGGCGCAGGCGGGGCTGGCCTTGCTCGGCGGGCCGGGAACGGTCGGCGGCGGCTCGGCGACCTTCGCCAGCCTCACCATCGACGCTATCGGATTTGGCGGCGTCGGCGGGCTCGATGTGCAGACCGACGAGAACGTGGGCCTCGGCGGCAATGGCACAGGTGGGACCGCTTTCCTGAGCGTGCGATCCGGCGAGGTGCTGGCGGATCTGGTCAACATCAACGCGATCGGCTTTGGCGGAACCGGGACTGACGGAGGGATCGGCACCGGCGGCACCGCCGGTATCGCCGGGACTGGCGGCGGCACGTTCGAAAGCGATACCGTCACCCTGCTGGCTGGCGGGCTCGGCGGCTTTTCGATCACCGGGCGCGGCGGCGACGGGATCGGCGGCATCGCCGTGATCGAGGGCGATGGGCTCGCCATCACGATTTCAAGTGGCGCGGTGGTCGATGCGAGCGGGTCCGGCGCAGCGCCAGCCGATGGCGAAGGCGGTAACGGTGCGGGGGGGCAGGCCTTCATCGGCTTTGCCAACGCCGTCACCACGGGCAGCATTTCCATCGGCGGCCACACCCAGGTCTTCGCCAATGGTGAGGGCGCCAGCACCATCGGCGACTTTGCGGCGGGCAATGGAACAGGCGGACGCGCAACCATCCAGGCGCAGGGCGGCGGCACCATCACGCTGTCTTCCGCGCAGGTCGTGGCGACCGGGCGCGGGGGAGATGCCGCAGGCAACACCGGCGGCAACGGGACCGGCGGGTTTGCCGAACTGCTGAGTGTTGGCACCGGCAGCCGTCTCACCATCACCGATTATGTGCCCGGCGATTTCCTCTCCGGCCCCGGCGATGGCGCGATTGCGAATGCCGACGGGATTGGCGGCGCCACCAATGGCGGAAACGGCATCGGCGGCCTCGGCAGGGGCGGGCAGGTGCTGGTCAGAGCATCGTCGGCCGGACGTGTCGTCCTGCCCAGCGGTCCTTCGAACGATCCCGGCACACCCGCAATCGTCAACCTTTTCGCGCGCGGTTTCGGCGGGGGTTCGTCGTCGATTGGCGGGGCAGGCGGGGCCGCACGCGGCGGTGCTGCCGTTCTGTTCGCCGATGGCGGCGTTATCGAAGTCGGCACGCTCTTCGCTGCGGCGACCGCTTCGGGCGGATCGGGCGGCGTATCGACCCAGACCACCGCAGGCGGCGCGGCCAGTGGCGGCGGGGTCGGCTTCACCATCAACAATGGCGGCGCCTTAACCATGGGTTCGTCCCAGTTCATGAGCGGCGCGCGCGCCGGTAATGGCTCCGGCGACGGCAATGGCGGGGCGGCGGTGGCGGGCTCTGCCGACTTTGCGCTCAGCGGCGGCACGCTCAACCTCAACGGCACTCTCAGCGTCATGGACGAGACCGTCGGCGGCATCGGTCGCAACGGCGGATCGGCGCTGGTCCAGGGCGAAGGCGGGGTGGTTGAATTCACCGCGGACAATTCCACCATCTCGGTCAGCGGCGGCGCTGGCCTGGAGTTCATCACGGTGGCTACCGGGGGCGACGGGCTGAACCTCGGCGGTCGGGCCGACGCCACGCCGATTGCCCTCAGCTTCACCAACACCGATGTCAGCGGCGATCTGCTGCGCGTCACCTCGCGCGCGCGCGGCGGCAATGGCACCGCTCCGAACGGAACCGGAGGGCTTGCCAATGGCGGATCAATCACCGTCAGCCTGACCGATGCCGATGTAACCTTCATTGGTGAGGTCGGGATCATCTCCGAAGCCTTCGGCGGCGGCGGCGGCCTTGTCGATGGCACGGGCGGCAATGCCGTTGCCGGCATCGCCGAACTGAGCGCGGTACGATCTTCCTTTGAAGTCAGCGCCTTGGCAGGGGTCGGCGGAATCTTGCGACTGGGCGCGAACGCCGTCGCCGGGGTGGGTCTCAACGCCGCGACCGCAACCGGCAACCGGGCGCGCCTTGCTCTCAATGCGTCGGTGCTGCGCGTCGATCAGGTGTTGGTGGACGCATCGGTCACCGCCGACGGGGCGCAAGGCGGAACCGCCCGCGGCGGCCTGGCGGCAGTCGACATTGCCGGGGCCAGCCAGATCGAATCCAGCCAGATCGAGATTACCGGCAATGGCCAGACGCTGGGATTGGGCACCGCAGAAGGCGGGACCGCGCGCTTCCAGACCGCCACCGGCAGCACCGCGACCGTCACAGTGCAGGACATCACCTTGCGCGCCAATGCCCTTGGCGGAACGGCAGGCGGCGGGAGCAACGCGGCCGGGCAATTCGTGTTCAACGTGCAGGGCGGCACGGTCGACGTGCAAAATCTGACGCTTCAGGCGCGCGGGTTCAGTGTTGGCGGCAACCTGCCTGCCTCGCTGATCCGCGCGGTGGGCGGGGCAATCAACATCGGCAGCAGTCTCAGCGCCGATGCCTTCGGCGATATCGCAATCGAGACCGGCAATGCCGGAACCATCGGCGGGCCGGTGAGCCCCGGCGGCGAGATCGAGATTGCCGTGTCGTCCCAGCAGGGGATCGCCATCGGCGGCGACAATGCCGGTGTCACGGGCCTCGTCGCCGACGCAGTGCGGCTCTCCGCCCGCGCGCTCGACATCACTGATGGTGCCAGGATCGAGGCTGGCAGGGTGGAGATCGCATCGATCGAATTCGATGTTGCAGCGCAGGTTGGCGGAACCACGGAGGCCGCTTCGGGCTTCAGCCTGACCGCCCCTGAAATCGGCCGCATAAATGCACGCGAACTGATCGTCTCCCTGCGAGAGGTGGAGGGGCTGTCCGATCCCAATGCCGCCGATGTCGTCATCCGCGACCTCGGGCTGATCGGATCGCAGGATGGCGGCTTCGAATTCGTGCGGATCGACGTGGGTGACGAGGCGCGCGGTATCATGCGGATCGAGGGGACACTCTCGTTCGGCGATGCGGGCGTCGAGGACACCCTGTCGCTCAGCGCCGGGGAGCGGATCGAGATCGTCACCCCCGGAGGTATCCGGATCACCGACAGCAGCAACCGGCCCGGCGGCAATCTTGACTTGCTGGCAGGCTACATCTGGGCCGCCGACGCTGATCTGATTGCGGAATTGCAGGATAATCCGACCTTCGCCGGCCGCGATGTCATCCTCGGTACGGCTGCTGCGGGCAGTGCCGATCCGCTGGGCTACATTCGGGCGCGGGATGTCGATATCGAGATAAGCCGGGGGCTGCTGGTCCGCAACACCGGCAATGCGCTCCAGCAGGGAGGTATTCTTGTCGGCGAAGGCGGGCTTTCGATCGTTGGTTTCGATCCGCTCGACAGTGCGACTGCGGGATCGTTTACGACCTTCAGAAATGCCGGGCTGCTTGATGTCTTTGCCTATGGCCGGGCGCAGCTGTCCAACGGCACTTTCGTGACCGGCGAGGCCTTCTTCCGCGAGGTCAACTTCAACAGCGCCGGACAAGACCCGACGACCTACAGCGCGGCCAGTGCGCTCAATGATTGCATCATCACCACCGGCCAATGCCCGGAGCCGCCGCGACCCGAACAGGAACCGCCCGCACAGATCAACAACCCCGGGGTTTTCGAACGGCCGATCGACATCGTCGAAACTCCGCCTTCGGTTGAGGGTGAGGAAGAGGAACGCTTCGGCATCGATTTCCCCGACCGGCCCGAAGCGCCGCTGATCGCGGAAGACCCATTGCTTGATGATCCGGTCGCCAGCGGCAGCGATGCCTCGGCCTATGGCACCCCGGCACCGCCTTCCGGGGGAGGGAAGTGAGATGACCGTGAAGCCCAACCGAACCGCCCGCCCTCACCGTCTGGCGCGCGCCGCCATCGCCTTCGCGCTGGCCGGGGGCGCGGCGCTGCTCGCCAGCGCGCCGGGCGCAGCCGGAACTGCCGAGCCGGTCTCCGGGCTCAGCCTGCGCGATACCTTCCCGATTGGCAGCAATGGATTGTGCGAAGCGCAGATCCTCCCGCCAGAACCGGGGGCGGGGCTGTTCGATCGGCGCTATTCGGTGATCTGCCGCGATGCCGCAGCGCCCGTCGGCACGCTGTGGGTGGTGAAGGGCAATGCCGTGGAGCCTGCGCGTTTCGTCGGGCGGGAAAGCACCTGCGAAGCCGCCAGTGCCGGGGGCGGCGGCAGCCTGCCCGGGCTTGGCGCGGTCGAACGGCTGGATTGCCGCCAGCAGGGCAGCCCCCTGCGCACCGATGTGCTGATCGGCAGCCGCGCCGGGCGCACCTATGCCGCATCGGGGCTGGCCGCCTATGCCAAGGCGCTCGAACTGGGGATCGCCTCGCTCGCCAGTGACGCGGTGGTGCCCGGGACGGTCGAAATTCCGCTCACCAGCACCACCGATGCCATCGCCTTCGCGCGCCAGCAGGCCGAAGCGATCGCTGCCGATCAGGCTTTGGCGGAGGCCTATCGCCGCTCCAACGCCGGCAATTTTGCCGAGGCGTCGGAATTTTTCACCGCTTCCGCCGCCGCGCTGGCCGGGCCGGGTGCGGCGGAGGCTCAGCTCAATGCCGCGCTCCAGCAGTCCAATCTCGGCAATTTCGCCGAAGGCCGCCGCCTGTTCGCCGCCGCCCGCCCGGCTACCGGGGCGAGCCCGGTGCTGGCCCGGCTGATGCGCAATTACGAGGCGATGGACGCGCTCAACCAGCGTAAGCCGGCGCGGGCGCTGAGCCTGCTTGAAGCGCCGCTGGCGAGCGAGTTCGTCGATGCCGATGCGCTGCGCAGCCTTGCCATTGGCCCGGCGCTGGCTGGGCAACTGGCGAGCGAGAGCGGGCGGATCACCGGCGAATATTCGCTCAGCCTCACCCCGCTCGAACGGGCTCGGCTGCTTGACGGGCAGCACGCCTATCTGAAGGCGAGCGCGCTGCGCCAGCTTGGCCGCAACGACGAGGCTGCCGCCGCGTTGCGCGCGGCCGAGGCTTCGTTCGGCGACGTGCGCGGCGGGCGTGTGGTGTCGGTCGCGTGGCTGCGCGGGCAGGTGCTGAGCGAACTCGCCGAGGTGGCTGAGCGCGAAGGGCGCCCGGCCGAGGCCGAGGGGCTGCATCAGCGTGCCATCGCACTGCTGGGGGCGACCTATCCCGGCACCCCGGCGCTCGGCAGTGCGCGCGCGCTGCTGGCCGGATTCTATGCCCGCAGCGGGCGGCGCGATGAGGCGCTGACGCTTTACGGGTCGATCATCGGCGAGGCGGAAGGGCGTGCCCTGCCGTCGCTGCGCGGGGTGATGACGCCCTATTTCGCGCTGCTGACCGAAGGCGGGCAGGGCGGCACGGCTTCGGCGGCGGGGGAGCTTTTCGCTGCCAGCCAGCTGCTCCAGCGCCCCGGCCTTGCGCAGACGCAGGCGGCGCTGGCGCGTGAGCTGTCGGGCGGATCCGACGAGGCCGCGCAGCTGTTCCGCACCGCCACCAATCTCGGACGCGGGATTGAGCAGCTGCGGGTCTCGCTGCTGGAACTCGAAACCCTGCCTGAGGTGACTGACCGCCAGCAGGCCCTCATCACCGAGCGCGCGGCGCGGCTGGAACAGCTCCGCAGCCAGCAGGCCGAAGTGCTCGCGCGGCTTGCCGCTTATCCGCGTTACCGCGCGGTCAGCGGCGATGCGATCACACTGCCCGAATTGCAGGCGATCCTTGCGCCGGGCGAGGCCTATGTGAAGCTGGTGACGCTGGAGGCCGATGCCTATGTCGTCTACGCCACGCGGGACGAGGCGCAGGCGTGGCGGGCGGATGCGACGCCCCGGCAGCTGGAAAGTCTGGTCAGCCAGATCCGCGAGAGCATTGCGGTGGTCGAAGGCGGGCAGGTGCTGACCTATCCCTTCGACATCCTCCGCGCGCGCGAGCTTTACACCCGCCTGTTCGCACCCGTCGCCGACCGGCTGCCTGCGGCCGAGCACATCATCTTCGAGCCCGACGGCGCGCTGCTCAAGCTGCCGATCAATCTGCTTGTCACCGACGATGCCAGCGTTGCCGCCTATCAGGCGCGGCAGAAGGCGCGGAACCCGGACGAGTATGATTTCCGCGGCACCGCCTGGCTGGGGCGCAAGGCGCGGATCAGCACTTCGGTCGCGGCGGCGGCGTTCCGGGATGTGCGCAAGGCGCGGCCGTCTGATGGGGCGCGGGCCTATCTCGGGCTGGGCGAGAACCAGCCGATCGGCCCCGATGCGCTTGGGGCCACCCCGGGCGCGGCCCGCACGCGGGCGGCGCTGGAGGCGGGCGAGAAGTGCCTGTGGTCACCCAATATCTGGAGCAACCCGGTCAAGGCCGACGAGCTGCGTCAGGCAGCCGCGCGGCTCGGCACCGGGGCCGATGTGCTGACCGGCGCGGCCTTCACCGACAGCGCGGTGCAGAACCTGCCCAACCTTGCCGAATACCGCATCCTGCACTTTGCCACCCACGGCCTTGTCACCGCGCCGCAGCCCGAATGTCCGCCACGCCCGGCGCTGCTGACCAGCTTCGATCCGGGGGAGGCATCGGACGGGTTGCTGAGCTTTGGCGAAATCTTCGACCTCAAGATCGACGCCGACCTCGTGATCCTTTCGGCCTGCGACACCGCCGGCACCGCCACGGTCGGCGCCACCCGTGAGGCGGGGGTGACGAGCGGCGGCGACTTCGCGCTTGACGGGCTGGTGCGCGCTTTCGTCGGCGCGGGCGGGCGCACGGTGCTCGCGAGCCATTGGCCGGTGCCTGACGATTACGACGCGACCGGGCGGCTGGTCGGGGGCCTCTTCGCCGAAGACGGGCGCGCCACCGGCGAGGCGCTCCGATCCTCGCAGGAGGCGCTGATGGACACCGCCGAAACCTCGCACCCCTTCTACTGGTCGGCCTTCGCGATTGTCGGCGACGGCGCGGCTCGCCTCGCGCGCTGAGGCGGGCGGGCGGGGCGATGGAGCAAGCGGCCCAGCGGCGCGCGGCGCGCTTCGGCTGGATCGGGCGCGGCTGGCGCAACGTGCGCGAGGCGGGCGGCATCCAGCTTGCCGCGACGCTGGTGGTGCTGTGCGCCGCGCTATTCATCGCCCGCTTCAGCTGGGTGCTGCCCGATGGCAAACTGCCCACCCCGCTGACCGGCGAGGCCGAGCGCGCGCTGTATGATCTGCGCGCCTATTACGCTGCCGATCTGGTCGATCAGGACGACCGCATCGTGATGGTGGTCTATACCGATCAGACGCTGATCGCCGCCCGCAAACGCTCGCCACTTGATCGCGGGCTGCTGGCGCGCACGCTGACCAATCTCGATACCATGGGTGCCAAGGCCATCGGCATCGACATCCTGTTCGATCAGCCGCAGGACGAGGATGCGCAGCTCATCGCTGCGCTGCGGGGCATGAAAACGCCGGTCGCGGTGGCCTATGCCAATGTCGCCACCAATCAGGACGATGTGGTCTACGAACAGCAGCAGTTCCTCGAAGCCTTTCAGGCCGAGCTGACCGGAACCCGCGCGCGGCCCGCGAGCATCCGGCTCGACAACACCTTCGGCGCGACCCGGGTGTGGCCGAGCATCGTCGCGGGCCTGCCGCCCCTGCTGGGGCGCGCGATGCTGGAGGATTCCGGGGTCAGTATCGCGCCTTTTGCAGGCTACGAGGGCGCGCTCGATTACCGGCGGGCGCGGTTCGTGGATGCGCCCTTGTTCGCCTCGCTCCAGATCGACCTTCTGGCCGATCCCGATCCGGCGGTGCTGCCGTTCCTGGCGGAACAGATTCGCGGCAAATATGTGCTGATCGGCGGCGACATTGTCGATTACGACCGGGTCGAGACGACCTTCACCTCGATCAATGGCGAAGTCCCGCCGGGGCTTGCCGTCCATGCCGAGATCATCGCCCAGATGCTGGACGGGCGGGTGCTGCGGCCGATCCCGCAATGGGTGCTGTGGACAATGGCGGGGCTGGTGGTGCTGAGCGCCGCGCTGGCGGCGTTGCTGGAATGGCCCGCCCGGCGGCTCGCGCCGTTGCTTGTCGTGCTGTTCGGGGCCTTTGTCGGCATCCCTGTGCTGCTGCAACTGGCCGATGTCGATACCTATGGGCTTCCCGCCGTCGGCTGGCTGGTGGGCTGGGTTCTCACCTTCACCGCCGTCACCGCCGCGGCGCGGGCATCGGGCGCGGTGCAGCGCAACTTTGCCACCGGGGCGCTGGGCAAATACATCCCGCGCGACATCGCCCAGGCGATCATCGACAAGCCCGAGCTGTTGTCGCTGGGTGGCGAGAAGCGTGCGATTTTCGTGCTGTTCAGCGATCTTGAGGGCTTCACCAAGATGAGCCACGCGATCCAGCCCGAGATGGTGGCAAAGCTGCTCAACCGCTATCTCGATATGCTGAGCCAGGTGGTGCTCGACCATGGCGGGGTGATCGACAAGTTCGTCGGCGATGCGGTGGTGGCCTTCTGGGGCGCGCCCATATCGCGCGCGGATGATGGGGAGCGTGCGGCCCGCGCGGGCTATGCGATCTGGCAGGCGGGTGAGGCCTTCCGCCGCGAGGTGGCAGCGATGGACGCCAGCCTGCCGCCGATCGGCAAGACCCGCGTGGGCCTGCACTACGGGGAGGCGGTGATCGGCAATTTCGGCGGAGCGAACCGCATCCAGTATACCGCGCTGGGCGATTCGATGAACACCGCCGCGCGGCTCGAATCCGCCAACAAGGCGCTCGATTCGGCCATCATGGCGAGCCGCGAGTTCGCCGAGGCCTCCGGGCTCGACTGGTGGCGTCAGCTGGGCCGGGTGGCGCTGCGCGGCCGGGCGCGCCCGGTCGATCTGTTCGAGCCCGCTCCCGATTTTCCGGAGGATGACCGCGCGGCCCTTACCGAGGCAAGCGCGCTCGCTGCCACCGATCGCGCCGCTGCGCTGGCGCTGGCGGAGCAGGTATCGGCTCGCTATCCGGAAGATTCAGCGTTACGTAATCTGGTGCAGCGCATGCGCGCGATGGACGAGGGAGGGACTTATGTTCTCGGATAGAATCAAGGCGCGGATTTCCGCGTTGGCTCTGGCCGGAGCCGCACTGGCTCTGCCTGCGGCGGCCCTTGCCGGGGTGGTCGTCAAGTCGACCGGGCCTTCGGCCACGCGCTACCCGGTGGGCACCAAGCTCGACGACAGTGCCTCGATCACGCTGAAGGCGGGCGATGTGGTGACCGTGCTGACTGATACCGGCACCCGGATCATCAAGGGCGCGGGCACGTTTCGCGTGGGCGACCGGCCGCAGGTGGCCGCCGACCGCTTCGCCTCGCTCACCCGCAAGCGCGCCGCCACCCGGGTGCGCACCGGAGCGGTCAGGGGCGGCCCGGATGAAACGGTCACCAACCCCAGCCTGTGGTATGTCGACGTCACCCGTTCCGGCACGATCTGCCTCTATGATCTTGCCACGGTGCGGCTGTGGCGTTCGGGGACCGAGGGGACCAGCACCTACACCATTGCCGATCATGCTGGCGGGGCGCAGGCCGAAGTGACCTTCGACGACACCGTCACCATCGCCGCGCTTGATCCGGCGCGGCTGCCGATCACCGAAGGCGGGCAATACATGATCACCGCGCCCGATGGGGCGACCACGGCGCATGTCAATTTCGTGGCCCTGCCTGAGGACTTCGAAGCGCCCGATGCGCTCGCCGAGGCGCTGATCGCCAAGGGTTGCACGGTGCAGCTTGAGGCGCTGGCTTCCAGCCTTGAGGCTTCGGCCGAGGCGGCGGGGGGCTGAACGGGCGAAACTGCCGGATTTCAGCGATTGCCTGTTGCATCGCGGGCGCAAGATTGGGACAAGGACGCGGGCCGACGGGGAATCGCAGGATCATCGGCACGATGTGATGCAGGGCTGCTGCTGCCATACGGGATGGCGATGGTAGCATTGCAAGCAGTTCGGACGGTTCGTCAGGCGTCGTCCCTGCGGGGATGGGCATCTCGGGGGGGATGGGATGAGACGAGTTTGGGCGGAAGTGTTCGCAGGCTCCAGGGGGCAGAGCGGGCGGCGGCCCGTTTTCCTGCGTGTCATTGCGGTGCTGGCCCTCGCGGCGTTCTATCCCGCATCCGGCGCAATCGGTGGCAGTGCGTCTGGCGGCACCTTTGAGGGCGTGGCGAGCTGCGCCGGATCGACCTGCCATGGCCGGGCCGAAGGCAATGGCGCGGTGGTCCGGCAGGATGAAATCGCAACCTGGCAGGAACCCTCCTCCCCCAGCGGCGCGCACGCCCGCGCCTATGCCGTGCTCGGCGGACGGCGGGGCCAGCAGATTGCCGCCAGCCTTGGCCTTGGCAACGCGCAGAGCGCGCCGGCCTGCCTTGGCTGCCACGCCACCAACGCGCCCTCCGGCCAGCGCGGGGCGAAGTTCACGCTGACCGACGGGGTGGGGTGCGAAAGCTGCCACGGCGCGGCGGGCGGTTCCTGGCTTGCTGAACATTACGCGCTTCCCGCCACCCATGCCTCCAACGTCGCGGCGGGGCTGACCCCGCTCGACAACCCGGCAGTGCGGGCGGGCGTGTGCCTCGATTGCCACTACGGATCGAGCAAGCCCGGTCAGTTCGTTACCCACGCGATGATGGCCGCCGGCCACCCGCGCGTGTCGTTCGAGCTGGATCTGTTCAGCGCGCTCCAGCAGCACCACAACATTGATGCCGACTACACCCGCCGCAAGGGCACGCCGGATTCGGTGCGGTTCTGGGCGGTCGGTCAGGCCGAGGCGGTGCAGCGCGCCACCGGGCTGTTCGCGCAGCCCAAATTCGCCTTCGAAGGGGCCTTCCCGCAGTTCTATTTCTACGACTGCCACTCCTGCCACCGCACCATTGCCGATGGCCCGCAGAGGAAGCTCACCTTCGAGACCAATCCGGGCCGCCCGATCCCCTTCGGCAACCCGCCCTTCAACGATGAGAACATCATCATGCTGTCGGCCGTGGCAGGCGCGCTGGTTCCGGGCGAGGCGGCGCGTTTTCAGACGGCGAGCCGCGATTTCCACAAGGCGATGGGTCAGGGGCCGACTGAAGCGCGTACCGCTGCGCAGGCATTGTCGGCGCGTGCGGGGGTCTTGTCGGAGGCGTTGTCAGGTCGTGCGTCTGGCAATGCCGATGCTTTCCGGGTGATCGCGATCATCGCCGGGGAAGCGACGACGCCGCGCTTCACTGACTACGCAGGATCGGTGCAGGCCGTGATGGCGATCGACACACTGCTCAATGCGCTGGTGCGCGAAGGCCGGGTAACGCAGGGCGCTGCTGCCGGCATCCGGGGCGACATCGCGCGGGCCTACAAGGCGGTGGAGGAGCCCAACGCCTACCGCCCCGCGGATTTCCGCGCGGCGCTCAAATCCGCGGCTGGCGCGATCGGCAGGCTGGGCTGACGATGCGCTACCGGGGGGGATCGTTGTTGACTGCCGGGGCGCTGCTCCTTGCCGCGTGCGGCGGGGGCGGCCCGTCCAGCAATGGCGGCGCGACCGGCGGCGGCCCCGCGCCAACGCCCACGCCGCCGCCCGCCGGGCAGGTATTCTCTGTCCCCGCTGCCGAAAGCCTGTCGAGCGCCGAGGTCGGCACGATCATCGCGCAGGCCGCCGCCGAAGCGCGGGCACGCAATCTGGCCGCGACCATCGCGGTGACGGACCGGGTGGGCAATGTGCTCGCCGTCTTCGCCATGCCCGGCGCGGCGGCCAATGCCCAGATCCCTTCCGCCCCCGACGGCAGCGATAATGACGCGCAGGGCCTCACCATTCCGGCCGCAGGCGCGGCCATCGCCAAGGCGATCACCGGGGCTTACCTGTCGAGCGGCGGCAATGCCTTTTCCAGCCGCACGGCGAGCTTCATCGTGCAGGAACATTTCCCCCGCGCGCCGACCACTGTCGGCCTTGAAAGCGGCCCGCTGTTCGGGGTGCAGTTCAGCCAGCTGCCGTGCTCCGATCTTGCCGCGCGGGCTGGCGAGGGGCTGATCGGCCCCAAGCGTTCGCCGCTTGGTCTGGCGGCGGACCCGGGGGGCTTCCCGCTGTATCAGAACGGCGTGGTGGTGGGCGGCATCGGCGTGATCGCCGACGGTGCCTATGGCTTTGATCCCAATGCGCTTGACCGCGACGCCGATGTCGACGAGGCGATCGCGCTGGCGGGCACGGTCGGCTTTGAAGCGCCGGTCAGCATCCGCGCCGACCGCATCACCGCCGACGGCACGTCGCTGCGCTATACCGATGTCGAATACCCGCAGCTCAGCGCCGTCGCGGGGGCGAGCTTCGCGGCGACGGCGGGGGCGCTGGTGCCGGTGGCGGGCTATTACAGCGGCGCGGCGGTGCTGGCGGGAAGCACCTACGGCACCGAAGCCTCGGGTATCCGTGCTTCGACGGTGGCCGAATTTGCCAACCGCGATGCCTTCATCCTCACCAACGGGGCCGGGGTGAACCGCTTCCCGGTGCGCGGCGGGACCGACGCGGGCGATATCGCCGCGCCGATTTCCGCCACCGAAGCGCGCGGCATCCTTGAGGAAGCCTTCGGGGTCATGAGCCGCGCGCGCGCGCAGATCCGCCAGCCCTTGGACAGCCGCGCGCAGGTGACCATCAGCCTCGTCGACACCCGCGGGCGGGTGCTGGGGATCGTGCGGTCTCCCGACGCGCCGATCTTTGGCATCGACGTGAGCTTGCAAAAGGCGCGCACCGCCAATTTCTTCTCGGGAGCGTTCGCAGCGAACGACTTGCTGGCCGCCAGTGGCGAAGTCCCGCAATTCGTGGCGCGCACGCGCACGTTCCTGGGCGATCCCGCTGCGCTGGGGGGCGCATTCGGGATCGCCAACCGTTCCGTGGGCAATCTGGCCCGGCCCTATTTCCCCGATGGCGAAGCGGGCCGTCCCAATGGCCCGCTGTCGCGCCCGATCCAGCAGTTCAGCCCGTTTTCGACCGGGCTGCAATCGGCGCTGATCGTCGGCAATCTGGCGCAGCATCTGGGCTTTGTCACGGGCGCCAGCGCCGAGGATACGCCGCGCGCCTGCACCACCCTGCCGGGCGCGGCCGGGGGCGATCCGCGGCTGGCGAACGGCATCCAGATTTTCCCCGGATCGGTCCCGGTCTATCGCAGCGGGGTGCTGATTGGCGGGCTCGGCGTGTCGGGTGACGGGATCGATCAGGACGACATGATCAGCTTCCTCGGCCTTCACAATGCAGGCCAGCGCGTGGGCGGCGGGATCGGCAATGCGCCCGCCACCAGCCGGGCGGACCGGATCGTGGTGCAGGTCGGCAACCGGCAGGTGCGGCTGCGTTATGTCAACTGCCCCTTCGCGCCGTTCATCGGCTCGTCGGTGCAGAACGTCTGCGAGGGGTTGTAGCCGATGGCCGCGCTGCTTCCCGCCCTGTTGCTGCTTCAGGCCGCCCCGCCGCCTGAAACGGTCGCGACGCCGACCGCGCCCCCGGGCGAGGAAGCCCTGCCGCGGGACTGGGAGGTCGATGTCCCCCCGGTCGATCCGCAGATCATCGAGGGGCGCGAACGTCCCGGCTACACCGCGCCGCTGCCCGAGAAGATCGAGCAGACCAATGAAGGCGCGGTGCGTGCCCCGCCGCCGCAGGCCTTCCCCAAGGACCAGCTGCCCATTCCCGATCGCTGGCGGCTGATCGAAAGCCTCGGCCTGGTGCGCGAGAACCTGTTTGATCCCTACAACCAGAACACCTACAAGGGCGATCGCCCGATCAACCGGGCCAAGGTGCCGTGGCTGCCGATCAAGGAGGATGACTGGTTCTTCGTCGCCAACCTCATCAGCGACACCGTCTACGAACCGCGCACCTTCCCCATCCCCGTCGGCGTCCAGACTACCGAAGACCCGGACCGCAACGACGTGTTCGGCAATGATTTCAGTCAGGTCTTCAGCCAGACCTTCATCGCCGGGTTCGCGCTGCTGAAGGGATCGACCACCTTCAAGCCGCCCACCATCGAATACCGCGTCACGCTGGCCTACAACGTCAACTATGTCGATGTGCCCGAACGCCGCGTGCTGTTTGTTGAACCGTCGCGCGGGTCCGAAAGGCTCGATCACTTCCTTGGCGTGCAGGAAGCCTTCGTCGATTATCACTTCAGCCAGTTCGACAATGACCGGTTCGATTTCATCTCGATCCGCGCCGGTATCCAGCCGTTCCAGTCGGATTTCCGCGGGTTCCTGTTCAACGATCAGCAATTGGGCGTGCGCCTGTTCGGATCGCGCGACAACAACCGCTTCCAGTTCAACCTGGGCGCGTTCTGGCGGTTGGAGAAGGATACCAACTCAGGCCTCAATTCGGTGGTGAAGCCGCTGCGCGACGATTTCGTCTTCGTCGCCAACGCTTACCGCCAGGATTTCCTGATCCCCGCGCTCACCAGCCAGTTCACCGTCGTCTACAACATGAACCGCGAGGCCGACGATATCGAGATCGACGAGAACGGCTTTCCGGTGCGCCCGGCCCTCCTCGGCACGCTGCGGGGGCGGGAATATGATGTCGTCTATCTCGGCTATAACGTGGATGGCCGCATCGGCCGGGTGAACCTCACGGGCAGCTTCTACTGGGCGCTGGGCGAGGACCGGAATTCCTTCTTCACCGACCGTCCGGCCGACATCAACGCGCAGTTCGCCGCGATCGAGGCGAGCTATGATCGGGACTGGATGCGCTTCCGACTTTCGGCTGCCTATGCCAGCGGCGATTCCGACCCCTACGACAACAAGGAAGGCGGGTTCGACGCGATTTTCGAGAACCCCGTGTTTGCGGGCGCGGACACCTCCTACTGGATCCGCCAGACCATTCCCTTTGCGGGCGGCGGGCGCGCGATCAGCGTCAACGGCCGGAACGGTCTGCTCAATTCGCTGCGGTCCTCGAAAGAGCAGGGGCAATCGAACTTCAACAACCCCGGCCTGCTGCTGCTGGGGGCGGGCGCCGATTTCGACCTGACGCCGCAATTCCGCCTGTCGGCCAATGCCAATCACCTGTGGTTCGAGAACACCTCCAGCCTTGAGGCGCTGCGTAACGAGGGCACGATCCCGGAGGAGATCGGCTTTGACCTGTCGGCGGCGGCGATCTGGCGTCCCAAGGCCAATCAGAACCTCGTCTTCCGCCTGTCGGCCGCAACGCTGCTGGCGGGCGACGGGTTTCAGGATCTGTTCGCCACACGCGGCGGCGGGCAGGAATTCTATTCGATCCTCGCCAACGTGGTGCTGACCTACTGATGCTGAACATCGTTCGCCTTTCGGGACAAACCCTTGTTCGCTACCTTGCGCTGCTGGCGGCGGCGCTGATCCTTGCGCTCGGCCTGTTCGCCGGGCAACCGATGGCGGCCGACAAGGAAAAGCCGGTCAAGCGCGATTACAGCCGCGTCATCGCCCCGCCCGCGCCGCAGCGCCAATCGGTGGCGGAGATGAACGCCAAGTCCGAAGGCTGCCTCACCTGCCACATCAAGACCGATGCGCCCACGATGCACGTGACGCCGGCAGTGCGGCTGGGCTGCACCGATTGCCACGGCGGCGATGTGAGCGTGCGCGGCAATTCGGACCTGCCGCATGATCACCCGGACTATGTCGCCGCACGCGACAGCGCGCATGTGCTGCCCAAATATCCGGGCAGCTGGCACTTCCCGTCCTCGGCGAACCCGCAGCGGTCCTATGCGCTGCTCAACAAGGAATCGCCTGAATTCGTGAAGTTCATCAACCCGTCCGATTACCGTGTGGCGCGCGAGGCTTGCGGGTCGTGCCACATCCAGGCGATCGAGGCGGCGGAACGATCGATCATGGCGACGGGCGCAATGCTGTGGGGCGGGGCGAGCTACAATAACGGGATTCTGCCGTTCAAGAACTACCTGCTGGGTGAGGCTTATACGCGTGAGGGCGATGCGGCCAAGATCACCACGCCGGGCGCGGGGCCGGGGGGCAAGCTGTCGGACGATCAGGTGGCGCGCGGGGTGCTCGCCGAGATGTATCCGCTGCCCACCTGGCACGTGATCCCGCCGGGCGACGTGTTCCGCGTGTTCGAGCGCGGGGGGCGCACCATCAACTCGCAGTTCCCCGAAATCGGCCTGCCCAACCCGTCGGGATCAATCCAGCGTCTGGAGGAGCCGGGGCGGCCCGACTTGAAGCAATCGAACCGCGGCCCCGGCACGGGTCTGCGGGTGGCGATCCCGGCGCTCAACATCCACAAGACCCGCCTCAACGATCCCTTCACCTGGTTCATGGGCACCAACGACCAACCGGGTGACTATCGCCATTCGGGCTGTGCGAGTTGCCACGTGGTCTACGCCAACGACCGCGAACCGCGCCATTCGCTGACCTATGCGCAATACGGGCGCGACGGGCAGTCGATCTCGGTCGACCCGACCATCGCGGGCAAGGTCGAACACGCGGCGGGGCACGGGGGGAAGATGGCCAAGGGTGCGGTCAAGCAGCGCAGCGATAGCGCAGAAAAATACGCCCATGGTTCGGTGAAAGAACCGGGCCATGACGACCACGGACATGCCGATAAGCCCAAGGATGATGGCGCGCTGCTGACCGCCGACGGCAAGGTGAAGGAAAAGGGCCACCCGCTCCAGCACGTCTTCACCCGCGCGATCCCCACATCTCAGTGCATGAACTGCCACATGCACCAGCCCAATATCTTCCTGAATTCCTTCCTCGGCTACACCATGTGGGATTACGAATCCGACGCGCCCCACATGTGGCCGGAAAAGCAGAAATACCCCACCGCCGAAGAAGTCCGCGCGATCAACGACCGCAACCCCGAAGCCGCCGCCGCGCGCGGGAAGTGGGGCGACCTTGACTTTGTGCGCAACGTCTATGACCTGAACCCGAAGCTGAAAGACACGCAGTTCGCCGATTATCACGGCCACGGCTGGAACTTCCGCGCGATCTTCAAGCGCGACCGCGAAGGCAACCTGCTCGATGCGGAAGGCAAGATCGTCGATCCCGACGACCCAGAGAAATGGCGCAAGGAAGGCGAGGGCAAATTCGTCCCCGCCGGCACCAATCCGGGCAAGGCGGTCCACATGATGGACATCCACGCCGAGATCGGGATGCAATGCGCCGATTGCCATTTCGAGCAGGACAGCCACGGCAACGGGCTGATCTATGGCGAGGTTGCGAACGCGATCGAGATCACCTGCAAGGATTGCCACGGGACGCCCGACAAGTATCCCACGCTGCGCACCAGCGGCCCGGCCGCCCCGCCCGAAGGCCACAACCTCGCCCTGCTGCGCAATCCCGATGGCAAGCGCCGCTTCGAATGGATGGAGGGCGAGGATGGTCGCCGCAAGCTGATCCAGCGGTCGATCGTCGACCCCAGCCTCGAATGGGAGATGAGCCTCGTCAAGGACACGGTCGATCCTGCCACCCCCACCTTCAACGCCAAGGCCGCGCGCGCGAAGCTCGTCAGCCGCTATGGCGCCGAGACCGGCAATTTCGAATTCGGCATCGGCATTTCCGAAGGCGAGCGCGCGCACCGCGAACCGGAGATGGCGTGCTTCACCTGCCACCTTTCCTGGACCACCAGCTGCGGCGGGTGTCACTTGCCGATCGAGGCGAACTGGAAGACCAAGAGCCACCGCTACGAAGGCGGGGAGACGAGGAACTTCGCGACCTACAACCCGCAGGTCGCGCGCGACGAGATGTTCCAGCTCGGCAAGCACCAGACCACCAAGGGCAATCAGGTCGCGCCTGTCCGGTCGTCCTCGGCGCTGATCCTGTCATCGACCAACATCAACCGCGAACGCATCTATGTGCAGCAGCCGCCGATCAGCTCGATCGGTTTCTCGTCGCAGGCCTTCGCGCCGCACTTCCCGCACACCGTGAGGAAGACCGAGACCAAGACCTGCACCGATTGCCACCTGAGCGCCGCGGACGACAACAACGCGATCATGGCGCAGCTCTTCCTGCTGGGCACCAACTACGTCAATTTCGTCGGGCTCAATGCATGGACCGGCCTCGAAGGCGGTTTCCAGGCGACCCGCGTCACCGAATATGACGAGCCGCAGGCGGTGATCGGGTCCTACCTCCACCGCTATGCCTATCCCGATTACTGGGGCCTCCACGTCGACCAGAACGGGCGCGAGCTGAAGAACTGGGTGCGCGGCAAGACCTTCGACAAGGACATGTCGGGCGAGACCCATCCCTTCGAGGAATTCGCCAATGTCCACGAAGGCACCTCGGGCCGGGTCGGCTGCCTGCAACTGCGCGGCGAATACATGTTCGTCGCGGCAGGCAAGGGGGGCTTCACCGCCTATGACGTCGCCAGTATCGCCAACAAGGGCACCTCGGAGCGGATTCTGAAAGGGCCGTTCTCGGCGCTCGGCCATGACACGCAGGTCAAGACCACCAACGCGACCTGCATGGCGCTCGCCACCAATCAGCCGATCGCGCCGACCCGCAACACCGAGAAGATGCGGGAGATGAATCAGGAACAGCCCTTCAAGCCGATCTACAACTACGCCGTCGTCACGGATGCGGTGGAGGGCCTGATCCTTGTCAACGTCAATACGCTGGCTGACGGCGAATTCCGCAACAACAAGCTGACCCGCAAGACCTATGCCGATGGCTCGACCTCCTGGAACCCCGATGGCGTGCTGGCGGGCGCGCGGCATATCGTGCTGGCAGGCGAGGTCGCCTACATCACCGCCGACACGGGCCTGGTGGTGGTCGATCTCGCCGATCCCGACACGCCCAGGCTCGCAGCGGTGCAGCCCTTGCGCGATGCGCGCGCCTCGGCGATCCAGTTCCGGTATCTGTGGGTGACCGACGCTGACGGGGTGAAGCTGTTCGACGTGACCAACCTGCGCCAACCCGTCGCCGTGCCCGAAGGGACGGTGCCGCTGACGGATGCACGGCGGCTCTATGTCGCGCGCACCTATGCCTATGTTGCGGCCAAGGGTGAGGGTCTGGTGATCCTCGACGTCAAGAACCCGCGCAGCCCGCGCATCTATCAGAAGGTGACGCTGGACGGTTCGCTCAATGATGCCGAGGATGTGATCGTAGGCACCACCAATGCCTCGCTGTTCGCTTACGTGGCGGACGGCAGGAACGGGATGAAGGTGCTGCAACTCACCAGTCCTGACAGTCAGCGCAATTTCTACGGCTTCAGCCCCGCGCCCAAGCCCGAGATGATCGCCTGGGCGAAGACGCCTTCGCCTGCGATTGCGCTGTCCAAGGGCCTCGACCGCGACCGTGCGGTAGATGAGACCGGGGGGCAGATGGCGGTGTTTGGGCGGCTGGGGTCACGGCCCTTTACCCGCGCGGAGATGGAGCGGCTGTTCATGACGCGCTCGGGCGTGCCGTGGAAGGTGAGCGATACGGTCGACATGAACCGCTGGGTCGGGCTGCCGCCAAGCGGCGGGCGCAGGGCGGCGGTGCGGAAGTAGGCCTCCACCTTCGTCATTGCGAGCGTAGCGAAGCAATCCATGGGCTATCGGCGTGCATGACTGCGAGCGCAGTCTATGGATTGCTGCGTCGCCTTCGGCTCCTCGCAATGACGAAAAGGGGGAGACGAAAAGGCGGGGCCTAGCCCCGTTCTGCGAACATGCCTTCGATCATGGGTTGCAGCGCTGCGTGGAAACGCGCCAGCACCTGCCAGTCCCCGACCCGCTCGTAATGCGAGACGAGCGCCGCGCCGTCCCAGCGGTGGAGGGCATAGGTCGGCGGCTCGGTGGTGATCAGCTCGCGGCCATCGGGCACGTCCTGGTCGATCGGGGTCAGGTCCATCGCCACCAGCGGTGCGACAGACGGCGTCACGCCCAGCGGGATACCGGCAAAGCGCGTGGTGATCTGGCGGTGCAGGTGCCCGCTGTGGATCGCCTGCACCTGGCGCTGCCCCTCCAGCACCTCGCGCAGGCGCAGGATCCACGCTTCATCGGGCGCGGGGTCCATCCAGTCGATCCCGGAGGCCACCGGCGGGTGGTGCATGAAGATCAGCGTTGGCGTGGCAGGCGCTTCGGCCAGCCGATCGGCCAGCCAGCGCGCGCGCAGGTCGCAGAAGGCCCCGCCGTGGCGTCCGTTCTCAAGCGTGTCGAGGCAGATCACCCTGAGGCCCAGCCGCGCTTCGACGACACAGTGGAGAAACCCGCCCTCGGCTGGCACCACCTGCGGGAAGGCGCCGAGCAGGCCCTCGCGGCTGTCGTGGTTGCCGACCATCGGCACAATCGGGAAAGGGCACGCTTCGAGCAGCATCGCGGTCTTGGCGAAGCTCTCGGCATCGCCGTGATCGGTGATGTCGCCTGACAATACCAGCATGTCCGGCTGGTTCGGGCCATCCAGCAGCCGTTCCAGCGTCGCGCGGAAGCGGGTGAGGTTCAGCTCTTCGGGTTTTTCCTCCGGAGCGAAACCGACGTGTATATCGGTCATCTGCGCGATCAGCACCGCGCGGTCCGCCGAAGAATTGTCCCCGCCCATCGCTACTTTGTAGCTTGCGCCAGTTTTGCCGCAAGCGCGGTTTTTACAGGCGGCGGAGGCTTGTAATGCGGCGCGGGGCCTTTCTGCGTCCATTGACCGGCGGGCAAGTGGTATGCGTGACACATCGCGCAGTCGCTGGGCACGATTTTTTTGGTCTTCACAGCGGCTGCACCCAGGTGGCAATCGCGGCAGCTTTTGAGATCGGGGATCAGCAGATCGGTCGCCGCCTTGGAGGTGTCACCGGCGTGGCAATCGGTGCACTTCTCGCGTTTGTGCGCTTCGTGGTTGAAGTAGCCGCTGCTGAGGAAGCGGTCGGGCAGGTTGACCGGGATGAGATCGGCCTGCCCGGTCGGTCCGGTGGTGGGCAGGTGGCATTCGGTGCACACGCCGCCCGCGGATAGGGCGTTGGACAGGCCGATATAGGCACGCACCGGACGGCCGAAATCCGCACGGTAGGGCGCGGCGCCGCTGCCGATCTGGCCGGGGCGTTGGCGCGCCGGACCCACGGACAGGCGGCGCGGGCCGGCGCTGATGCGGGCGAGATCTTCGGCCAGATCCTTCACATCGCCGTGCCTGAGCTTGCTGAAGCCCCCGCCGGTGGTGCGCCCGGAGACGAGCGAGTGGCACCCCTCGCAATCCTCCTCCATCTTCACTTCGGTAAAGCCAATGCGGTCGGCGGTGAGGGTGTGGCAATCCTTGCATTCCAGCGGCGCGCCATACTGGCTGAGGCTTACCGCCATACGTGCCGCGCCGCCGCGCGTGTCCATGTGGACATCGTGCGGGAACACCAGCCCGCTACGCTCCACCGGCCTGCTGCCCGCCGCCGCGCGCACGGGCTTCGCCGCGCCGAAGCTGGCGAAATAGACCGGCCGGAACTGCGGGTGCGCCTTGCCGAAATCATGTGCATTGGCGAGATCGGTGTCGGTCAGGCGCGTATCGAGCTTGTCGTGGCAATCGCCGCAGAAGGCCTCGGTCCCCGCCTGCGTGCGCACAGGGCCTTCGTGTTCCGAGTGGCACGACACGCAGCCTAGCGGGCCTTCCTTGCCGAACCCTTCCGCAATGCGCCATTGCAGCGCATCGCCGGGGGAAAGCGCCGGCATCCCCTCAGCCAGCCGGGGCATGGGCGCATGGTCGCCGGTGTCCTTGTGGCAGGAGACACAGGTTTCATCAGCCACGCTTTCAAACGCGGCGACGTGGCAGCTTTCGCAATTGTCTTCGAGGCTGTGGTGCTTCACCGAAAGCTCGCCGCTGGTCCACGCGCTGTCGAGCAGCACGGTGCCCGGCGTCTTGCCGGTCGGATCGGGCTTGGCCGGGGTCCGCAGCAAATGGCTCGCCACCGGCACGGCGAGCAGCAGCAGCATGATTGCGGCGGCAAAGGCCCAGCTCATCGCGCGCTTGGACGGCAGTTTGGAAGCGAGCGAGAAGCCGCGCAGCGCATCGGTCTTGCCTTCGTCGGCTGTGACCTGACGGATCGTGACGATAATGCGCCCGTCGGCCTCGCGCGCCACGGCAAGGCGCGCCGCGCCCAGCGCGATCTCGCCCCCGGTGCGCGGGTCGATCACGCCTTCGGTCACCACTCGCCCATCAAGCCCGAAACCCAATGTGCCCAGCGCCGTCACCGCCAGCGTGTCATCGGCCAGGGTATCAATGCGCAGGTGATGCTGTTCGACCGCCAGGTCGGGCAGGTGAACCGCGTTCTCGGCGGCGCGGCCGACGGTGAGGCCGGGCTCCTCTACCACCCGTTCGCGGATGATCTCGCGCCCCGCAGCGGTGAAATCAATGGTGCGGATCAGGAATGCCACGCGGAGCCCCTCACCAGTAGTAGAAGACGCTGACGACATGCGCGGTCAGCGCGGCGATCAGGGCGATGGTGAGCGGGATGTGCACGAACAGCCAGATTTCGAGCAGTGCGCGGATGCGCAGCGCGCCGCGGATCTGGGCGAGCTGTTCGCGGCGCTTTTCCAGCAGGGCGCACACCCGCGTTTCGGCCTCCGAACCGCTGCCCATGCCCCGCAGCGCCCGGGCGGTCGCGCAGCCGGGATAGCTGGCGGTCAGCCGTGCCAGCGCGCCGCCGTAGAACACGTCCTGTTCCAATGCGCCGATCACTAGATCCGCCTCGGCCCGGGCGAGCGGCTGGGCGGCGCTTTCAAGCTGGCGGTCGATCGCGGTCAGCGCGTCCAGCATCTGCGCACGGGTCATCTCGCGGCGGTTGGCCGAAAGGCTCTGCGGCAAGGTGGCGTAGGCGACCACGCCCCAGATGCCGGTCGCGATCACCAGCAGCATCAGCACATAGGCGAGGGTGTGGACATTCCAGCCGATCTGGAAGCCCGTGTGAAGCGTGCCCACCACCACCAGCGACAGGCCAAGATAGACATGCGCGGAGGTCCACGCCTTCAGGCTCCACGCCCCGGTGGTGATCTTGCGCTTCCTCACCCCCAGCAGCGACAGCCACACGATCAGCCCAAAGCCGATCGTGCCAAGGGTATAGCCATACCAGGTGCCGCCGTTGGGGCGCGGTTCCTGATCGATGAGCAGATAGCCCGCGATGGTGACGCCGCTCAGCAGCAGGGCGATCCACAGCCAGCGGAAGCCCTTGTGCTTCAGGAAGCTGACATGGTCCGAATCCCGCCGCCGTTCATCCTGCGAGAATCGCCCGGTCCCCGCTGCCGCCTTGCCCCCCGCGCGCGTTGCCATCATTCGGCGTCCTCGGTGAGCTTGGTGAAGGTCAGGAACTTGTCCGGGCTGACGCGGATCGCTGCGCCCGTGGGGCAGGCGCGCACGCAGGCCGGGCCGCCATCAATGCCCGAGCACATGTCGCACTTGATCGCGAGCTTGGCCTTGGCGACCCCTTCCTTCTCGGCCTCTTTCTTGCGCCAGCTATAGGGCGCCTCGCCCGGGCCGGGGCCTTTGCCGAACAGCATCCATTGCAGCAGGCTTGGCTTCTTGGGCGGCTTGGCGTCCATGCGGATCACGCCGTAGGGGCAATTGCGCTGACAATTGCCGCAGCCGATGCAGGTTTCATCGATGAAGACTTCGCCATCCGGTCCGCGCTTGATCGCATTGGGTGGGCAATCGGCCATGCAATGCGGATGCTCGCAGTGGCGGCATGACGTCGGCACGTGGAGATGGGCGTAGGTCCGCCCCGCCTCCCGGTCGAGGCGCGAGAGGCCGTCATGGCTGTCGGCGCAGGCCTTTTCGCAATTGTCGCAGCCGATGCACAGCTTCTCGTCGATCAGCAGCACGTCGGTCGCCTCGCCGATGCCGTTGTCGACCAGGAACTGCGCGGTTTGCGAATAGAGATCGACCGCGCCGGAAAATTCGTCCTTGCGGCTCTCGATGAAGTCGTTGGTGGCGCGCCGTCCGGCCATGTCCTTGAGCGCGCGTTCGCGCAGGGCAGGGCGCTTGGCGAGCAGGGCGAGGAAGCCTTCGCCCGGCAGGCGGATCACCTCCGACTTGATCGCCGCCCTGACGGTCGCGGTGCGAGCCGAGCCGTCGATCACCGCCATCTCACCGAAATAGGAGCCCGCCGGAAGGTAGGAGAGGAACACCGGCCGCTCACCCAGAGCCTTTTCGACGATCATCGATCCGCGCCGGATGATGAACACGTCCTTGTCATCCGCGCCTTCGGTGACGACCACATCGCCCGCGCGCTTTTCCTCGACCCGGGCCGCTTCCACCAGCGGGGCAACATCCTCGCGGGTGAGGCCCGATCCGAACATCTGGAGCAATTGCCGCTCAATCGAGATGCGCTGGATCGCTTGTCTGGCCGATGGCACCTGCGATTGCAGCTTCAGCGCGGCAAGGCGCGAGATTTCCACCACGATGGTATCTTCCGCCGCGCGGATGGTCGCGCCCCGGCGGCGGCCGGAGATGAGGCCAACCTCGCCGAAGATTGACCCGGTCTCGATCGGGATGGTGATCGAGGGATCGGCCGGATTGACCTCCACCGCCACGGACCCGCTGGCGATGCCGAACAGCGAGGAACCCGGCGCGTTGCGTTCAAATATCACCTCGCCCGCGCGGAAGAACTTCGCCTCGCTGTCCAGCATGAATTCCCGCATCTGCAAGGGATTCATGCCATTAAGGATCGAGACGCCCGCACGCAGGAAATCGAGCCATTCCTCCGTGCTGCGATGGCCCGGCAGGCCTGCAAACTTGGCCGCGATGATCGGTTCGTCGGCGGGCTTCAGATCGGTGTTGCCGTTGATGAACTCGATGACATCGTGGCCCTGGTTCATGCAGTGCTTGATCAGCGGATAGCCCGCCAGCGCGCCGATCACGAAGATGCCGGGCGCGGTCGATTCGAACACCGGCGACAGGCGCGGGAAGGCGCCGCGATCCTCGCTGGTGAACTCGATCCCGCATTCTTCCACGAATGCGCGCGGCGGGGCGGAACCGATGCGGGCGATGATCCGGTCACACGGGATGCGGATTTCGCCATCGCGGGTGGTCAGCGTGATCCAGCCGGGTTCGATCGCCTTGGTCTCGCTCTCGTTCCTGACGGTGAGCTTGCCCGCTTCGTGATCGGCCATCAGCGCGCTGACGTTGGCGGCCTTGGCGGTCGGGAATTCGGTGCCGCGGTTGAGGATCGAGACGGTGTTGCGCTGCGCCGGGTCTTCGGCAAGGCCGCGCGCGTTCTCGATCCCGGCGTCCCCGGTGCCGACGATGACGATGTGCTCGTCAACATATTCGGCCGGATCGTCGAGCTGATACTGCACATGCGGCAGGTCGGCCCCCGGGCAACGCATCCGGTTGGGATTGCCCTGCGTGCCGATGGCGAGGATGACGTTCTCGGCCATCACGACCTCGCCATTGGTCAGTTCGATGGCGTAGGGCGGGGCGTGGCGCTGGATTTCCTTGACGCTCTTCGTCCCGTCACGCGCGCGCATCACGATCTGCTGGACGCTTCCGGCAATCGCCTCACCCGTGCCCCGGATCGCCTTGGCCTCGGCGTGGTATTTCACGTTGACCTTGTGGCCGGCGATCTGCTCGTCCCAGGTGCCGAGAATGACCTCGCGCTTGCCCGCCTCGAAATCGACATCACTGCGCAGCACCAGATTGCTGGGCGTCGCCATGACGTGCTTGCCCTTCTGATACTTGTAGATCGTATCGGACAGGTGATCGGTCTTTTCCAGCAGCACATGGCTGAGCCCAAGCGCCGCCGCACGCGCAGCCGCGCTGAGGCCCGCCGGACCCGACCCGATAATGGCGACTTTGAACACCCCGCTCACCTATCCTCCCCCCTGTGGATAGATCGCACCAAGGCCTCCACCATAACCGAAACATGCCGCGATGCCAGAGCGAATTGCCCCGATTTTCCGCCGGTGCTAACGCGGCGGCATGGGAACCGGGGAACAGGCGCCGCAGCGCGCAGCATCGAAGGCGGGTTGGGTCTTGCTGGGGGCGGCATTGTTGCTGGCCGCAGGCTCGATCGGGTTCAACGTGATGAGCGGGGCAGGGGGCAATTCCGCGCCCGAGGCCGCGCCCACCGGCACCAGCATCGAGGCGCTGCGTGCCGCTGCCGAAGCGTCGAAGGACGATGCCGGGCCATGGGCCGATCTCGCCTTTGCGCTGTTCCAGGAACGCCGTTTTGACGAAGCGGCCGCCGCCTATCGCCGTGCGCTCGCCATCGATCCGGACGAGGCGGTGCTGTGGTCGGCGCTGGGCGAAACGCTGGTGCTGGGCAGCGCGCGCGATCCCCTCCCGGCAGAGGCCTTGCAGGCGTTCGAGAAGGCCGTCGCGCTCGACGCCGACGATCCGCGCGCGCGCTATTTCCTCGCCGCCAAGAAGGACATCGACAAGGACCACGAGGGCGCGATTGCCGCGTGGCTCGATCTGCTCGGCGATTCGCCGCAGGGCGCGCCGTGGGAGGCCGATCTGGTGCGGACCATCGAACAGGTCGGCCAGATGAACAGCATCGACGTCGCCGAACGGATCGCCGCCGCCCAGACGCGCCGCAAGCCGGCGCTGATCGCCCCCGGATCAGGCAGCGTGGCAGGCGATGCCGCCTCCCCCAATGTGCGCGGGCCAAGCGCGGCGGAGGTTGCGGCGGCGGGCGGGATGAAGCCATCCGAACAGCGCCAGATGGCAGAAGGCATGGTCGCGCAGCTGGAAGCGCGGCTCCAGAAGGAGCCGAAGAACGTCGATGGCTGGGTGATGCTGATGCGCAGCCGCATGACACTGGGCGAACCCGCCAAGGCGAAGGCTGCGCTGGAAGCAGCGGTGAAGGCGAACCCGGGCGCGGCGGCGGAATTGCGGGAGCAGGCGGCGGGGCTGGGGGTGAAGTAAGCTCGCCCCCGTCCCGGGTCAAGCTCGGGGAGGGGAAAGGTGGCTTGCGCAGGCTGCCTTGGCAAAGGTCCGCTTTCGGGCAAGACGCCCTTGGCCTTGAATGGCCGCAAGTGGGTGGTTTGCTACCCCCCTTCGTCATCCCAGCGAAAGCTGGGGCCTAGGGCGGCAAGCGCGGCCCTATCCGGCCCTAGGCCCCAGCTTTCGCTGGGGTGACGGAAATGGCAGGAATGGGGTCGCTTGCTGAATGGCAGGAATCATCACGCAGCAACGCGAAGCCGCCGTGCCGCTTTCAGGATCGCGACGCGCCCCCGCTTATGGCTGGTCGTGGGTGGTTTTCTGCCGTTGTCACTTTGGAAAGCCATCGGTATTTCGACCAGATGCTTTGGAACATCATCGACAGGCGAACTCGACCGTATCGGTGGCGGGAGGTCAACGCCATCGTCGAAGCTACCGAGCACGATAATAGCTGCAGGGATTCCGATCAGGCGCCTGAGAGTGATCCAAGCCTGACCGTCGATTATGAGGCACTTGAGGCCGTCTCGGTAGCTGAAGCTGTGCAATGGGCTGAAGGTAAGCCGTGCCCTGTTACGCTCTATCTCTACGACGTCGGGCAAGGTTTCGCGGACGAGGAGCATTTCACGAATGTCGAGGTTCGCTTTAGCGACGAGGACTAGGCCGATCGGCGACCGCTTCGGGGTCGCTAGCCGAATGGCAGCTTTTTTTCGAACCACCCCTAAGCTGCCATAACCAAGACTCAAAAAGCCCCCGCGCATGGGAGCGCGGGGGCCTTCTTACGCCATAGCGGCGGTGCTCACACCACCCCAAACGCCAGCATCGCATCGGCGACCTTCTTGAAGCCTGCGATATTCGCGCCCTTCACGTAGTCGATATAGCCGCCGCCCTGATCGCCATACTTGATGCAGGAATTGTGGATGCCCGACATGATGTCCTTGAGCATCTGCTGCAATTCCTCCTCCTTCCACGAACGGCGTTCGGAGTTCTGGCTCATTTCCAGACCCGACACCGCAACCCCGCCCGCGTTGCTGGCCTTGCCCGGGGCGTAGAGGATCTTGTGGTGCTTGAAGGTGTGCACGCCGTCCAGGTCGGTCGGCATGTTCGCGCCTTCGCTGACCGCGCGGCAGCCGTTCGCGACGAGGGTCTTGGCGTCCTCTCCCAGCAGCTCGTTCTGCGTGGCGCAGGGCAGGGCCATGTCGCAGGGGACGCCCCACGGGGTCTTGCCTTCGTGGAAGGTCGCCTGGGGGAAGGCCTCGACATATTCCTCGATCCGGCCGCGGCGGTGGGTCTTGTGAGTCTTCACCCAGTCGATCTTTTCCTGATCGATGCCGTCGGGATCATGGATGAACCCGCCCGAATCGGACAAGGTCAGCACCTTGCCGCCGAGCTGGACGATCTTTTCCGCCGCGTGGGTGGCGACATTGCCCGAGCCGGAGATGACGGCGGTCTTGCCGGTCAGATCCTCACCCTTCACCGCCAGCATGTTGGCGAGGAAATAGACCGCGCCGTAACCGGTCGCCTCGGTGCGAATCAGGCTTCCGCCCCATTCCAGCCCCTTGCCGGTCAGCACGCCGGTGAAGTTGTTGGTGATGCGTTTGTATTGGCCGAACATGAAGCCGATCTCGCGCCCGCCCACGCCGATATCGCCCGCAGGCACGTCGATGTCGGCGCCGATGTGGCGATACAGCTCGGTCATGAAGGACTGGCAGAAGCGCATGATCTCACGCACGCTCTTGCCCTTGGGATTGAAGTTCGACCCGCCCTTGCCGCCGCCCATGGGGAGGCCGGTGAGCGCGTTCTTGAAGGTCTGTTCGAAGGCCAGGAACTTCAGGACCGATTCGGTCACCGAGGGGTGGAACCGGATGCCGCCCTTGTAGGGGCCGATCGCATTGTTGTTCTGGACGCGCCAGCCGCGCTGGACGCGGATATTGCCCGCATCGTCTTCCCAGCACACGCGGAACGAAACGACCCGGTCAGGCTCGGCAATGCGGCGCAGGATCTGCTGGGAGTGATACTCCTCCTTGTCCTGCATGAATTCAAAGATATCCTCGGCCACTTCCTGGACCGCCTGGACGAATTCCGGCTGATGCGGATTGCGCTTTTTAACGCCCTCCATGAAGCCGTTCAGGTCGACGTGATCGGTAACTGCCATGATGTATTCCCCCCCCAAAAGATTGATCGATGCGCCCGATAGAGACTCCGTATGTTGCGGGGGTGTGTATCCCTGCAAAGCAGCGTGCTGGCAAGGTGGATCATTGCGAGAAATGCATGCCCGTCAGATTGCCGAACTGAAGGTGCGGGGCGCCTCGGCACGGTAGCGATCAAACAGCGCGGCGATGACCCGCGCATAGGGCAGGCCGCCGGGGAGAATCGTCAGCCGGTCGGCGTGCAGATGCGCAAGTCCGGCGGCGGTGAAGGGGACGAGCCGGTCGTGCGATGCGGCGAGAAGGCACGGCGGCAGGGTCGCTTCGCCCGCGCACAGCAGCGCCTCGATCACCTGTCCGCGCAGGCGATCATCCCGGTTGCGGGCGATGCCGTGACCCGCCGACAGCCGCCCTTCGCCCGACAATTGGCGATAGCGGCCGGTGTGCTTCTCGTTCTGGGCGAGAAGGCCCGGGAAGCCGCTGATCGCGCTCGCTCCAAGGCCGATCAGCACCTCGGCTGGATCGTCGGTGAAGCCCTGGAAGTTGCGCCTCAGCGTGCCCGCTTGCACCGCCCGCGCCATCGGGTCGCCGGGCAGGGCGAAGTGATCGAAGCCGATCGCGTCATATCCGGCAGCGGTCAGAAAGGCGTGCGCCTGGCTTGCCATCATGAACCGCGCTGCTGGGCCGGGCAGGACGTCTGCCGGGATCATCGTCTGGCGCGGCACAAGGTGCGGCACATGGGCATAGCCGAACACCGCGATCCGGTCCGCGCCGAGCCTGACCGTCCGGTCCAGACTGTCTTCGAGGTCCGCCTCGCTCTGGTGGGGCAGGCCATACATCAGATCGAAGTTGATCGAAGTCACTCCCGCACCGCGCAGCAGGTCCACGCTCCGGCATATCATGGTCGACGGCTGTTCGCGCCCGATGGCCTGCTGGCAGTGGTGCGCGAAGGTTTGCACGCCCATGCTGGCGTGGGTGGCCCCGATCTCGCCGAGCACCGGGCCCCAATCGGGGGTGAGGCTGCGCGGATCAAGCTCGATCGACCATGCCGGTGCGACGATCGGGAAATGGTCATGCAGGCTGGCGACCAGCGCGAGGAATTCGTGCGGCAGGATCGCGTTGGGGCTACCCCCGCCAAAGGCCACGCGCCGCACCCGCGCACCGGGCGGCAGCAGGCTTGCGACCGTGGCAATCTCCTGATGCAGCGCGGCCAGATAGGCCTGAACCCGCGCGCGCTTGCCCGACTTGCCGGTGTTGCAGCCGCAGTAATAGCAGATCTGCTCGCAAAACGGGATGTGGAGATAAAGCGAGATGTCGCCTGTGGCAGCGGCGATGGCGCGTTCGATGGTGCCGGGCGCAAGCGGTCCGAAATCGGCGGCGGTGGGATAGCTGGTGTAGCGCGGCACGGGGGTCGCGAGCAATTCGGGGTGATAGGTCCACATTTTGTCCGGCGCTCCTTCGTCGCGGCAGACCGTCCGCCCCGCCTCCCCACCCGGCCACCATAGCATGATGATATCATTGGTGGCCGGGTGGGGAGGCGGGGCGGGTGGTCTGTGGTTCGCGTTAGCGAACCTCGCTACAAGCCGTCTTTGCGCAAGATCAATTTGGCCGGCTTGTCCTCACGGCAGGTGCCCGCGTGGCAGCCCTTGGGGTGGCAGGCGCGCTCCTGTGGGGGCGTGCCGTGTCCGACCGGAATGGTGATGATGCCGCCCTCGCACAGCCTGGCCGTGATGGTCTCGCCGCTCTGTGGCAGAGGGCCGACCATCACCGGGACCAGCGTCAGCAGCGCCAAGGGCAGGGCGGCGGCGGTCATGCCCCGTCCTCCTCGTCGATCAGGATGCGGTTGGCCGCGCCGTCCATATCGTCATACTGCCCATCCTTCATCGACCAGAAAAAGGTGGCCAGCCCGAGCAATCCCATGCCGAGCGCGATCGGGATGAGGAAGGCAAGGCCGGTCACCGTGCGGCTCCCGCCAGCCGCAGCGAATTGGCGACCACCACCAGCGAACTTACCGACATGGCGATGGCCGCCACCAGCGGCGTGACCAGCCCCATCAGCGCCAGCGGCACGGCGAGGAGGTTGTAAGCGATCGAGAAGGCGAAGTTCTCGCGCACGACCCGCATCGTCGCCCGGGCGACCCGCACCGCGAGCGCGACCGGCATCAGCCCCTCGCCCACGAATACCGCGTCGGCGGCCTGCTGGCTGGCGTCGGATGCGGTGCCCGGCGCGATCGAGGCGTGGGCGGCGGCGAGCGCGGGGCCATCGTTCAATCCGTCGCCCACCATCAGCGGGCGGCGGCCGCGTGCCTTCAGCGCCTCCAATGCGGCGAGCTTGTCCTGCGGGCTGGCCTGCGCTTGTGCGAACAGTCCGAGCTGGCGCGCCACCTGCCCGACCGGGGCGGTGCGGTCGCCCGACAGGATGCTGGCGGGCAGCCCCTCGGCGGCGAGCGCGGCAATGGCTTCGGCAGCATCGGAGCGCAGCGGATCGCTGAAGGGGATGATCTGGCGGGTGTCGCCGATCCTCAGGCACGTGGCGAGGAGGGGGGCGCCAATCGCCGGGTTGCCCGCGCCTGCGGGAGCGGGGGCGGCGGGCTTTTCAAGCGCGACGGCCAGCCCCTGCCAGCGGCCGGTGAGGCCAAGCCCGCCTGCTTCGCACAGGTCCGCAATCGCGGCAGGCCGGACACCTGCGCGCAGCAGCGCGGCGGCAAGGCCTCGGCTCAGCGGATGGCAGCTCGCCTGCGCAAGGGCGAGCGCGACTGCGCGGGCCTCCGCATCGAGCCCGGCGATATCGGCGCGCGGGGTGCCAAGGGTCAGCGTGCCGGTCTTGTCGAGCAGCGCCACGTCGCACTCTGCCAACCGCTCCAGCGCGCTCCCGTCCTTCACCAGCAGCCCGCGCCGCATCAGCGCGCCGCTCGCCACCACCTGCGCGGCGGGGACAGCAAGGCCCATGGCGCAGGGGCAGGTGATGATGAGGACGGCAATCGCGATGGTGAGCGAGGTGTGCCAGCCCGCCCCCGCGATCATCCACCCGGCAAACGCCAGCAGCGCCAGACTGTGCACCACCGGCGCATAAAGGCGGCTGGCACGATCGGCGATGCGCACATAGTGGCTGCGCGATTGCCCCGCCTCGTCCATCGCCCGCGCGATTTCGGCGAGCGCGGTATCCTCGGCCACGCGGGTCAGGCGGATGCGCAGCGGACTGCCAAGATTGATCGCCCCGGCATGCACTTCGGCGCCCGGCCCCACCGGCTCGGGCGCGCTTTCGCCGGTGAGCATGGCGTTGTCGAGCGCGCTGGTGCCCTCGATCACTTCGCCATCCGCCGCCAGCGCCTCTCCGGCGGCGACCAGCACCAGCATGCCCGGTTCAAGATCCCGGGCCGCCACCCGCCGGGCGGTGCCATCGGGCGCGATGACGCTGGCGCTCTTGCCCATGCGGCCGAGCAGCGCAGCGATCCCCGCGCGGGTGCGGCCGCGCATCGCTGCATCAAGCGCACGGCCTGCCAGCAGGAAGAACAGCAGCATCACCGCGCTGTCGAAGAAGGCATGTTCCCCCCCGGTGATGGTCTCGTAGAGCGACATTGCGGTCGCCAGAATCACGCCGATGCTGATCGGCACATCCATGTTGGTGCGCCGGTGCGACAGCGCCATCCATGCGCTGGCGAAGAAAGGGCGTCCGGCATAGGCGACCACCGGCAGGGCAATCAGGGCCGAAAGCCAGTGGAACAGCGCGCGCGTTGCCCCGTCCGCGCCCGACCAGACGCTGACCGAGAGCAGCATGACATTCATCATCCCGAAGCCCGCCACGCCGAGCGCGCGGTTGAGCTGCGTGCGCTCCTTCGTGTCGTCCGCCAGCTGACTGTCGGCGACCGGCTGTGCCTCGAAACCGAGGCCGAGCAGCGCCGCCGTCAGCGCGTCCTCGCCCAGCGCCGGATCGTGGCTGATCGCGACACGTTTCGCAGAAAAATTCGCGCGCGCCGCGGCGATGCCGGGCACCTTGGGCAGCTCGCGCTCGATCTTGCCGATGCATCCGGCGCATTTCATGCCGGGCACGGTGAGCCTTGTGGTGGCGAGGGTGCGCGCGTTGTCAGCGGCAAGGACAGCGGGCGCGTTCATCGCAGGTCAGCCTTGCCAGCCCAGCCCTGCGCGCCGGCGCGGATCGCCATGCGCAGCTGCCAGCGGCCGGGCGCGAGCCGTTCGGTGGAAACCCAGCGGCCCCCGCCGTCGGGCGTGAAGGCAAGCGCCGTCTCCTCCCGCGCGCCCAGCGGGCGTTCGGCGGTGGCGGTGAGGGCGGCGCCTTCGGGCACCATCAGCGTTTCGACGACCACCCGGCCATCGACACGGCGCGAAGGCACGGCCTGCCAGCCGAGCGCCTGCGATGCCTCGGCCTTTGCGATCCAGCCATTGTATTGCTGGCTTGCCACATAGGAATTGTCGACCACCGTCCCGTGGAAGCTCGCCACCGCAAAGCTCGCCATGACGAGGTTGACCGCGATGACCACGCCGAACCCGCCGACGAACAAGGCGGCCATGTGCCTGCCGGTGAAGGCTTTGGATGCGGCTTTCATCAATCATTCTCCGGCATGACGAAGGTGGTGGGGGTCACGTCAGTCTCGCGCTGTTCGTCGCGGCTGGTGAGGCGGAAGCTGAAGCTCTCGGCGCGCTCGCGTTGGGGCAGCAGGACGTAGGCGCGCAGCACCTTGGTTGCGTTGGCGGGCACGGCGATCACCTGCGTGCGTGCGGCGTTTTCGAGGCTGACGCTCTCGGTCCACATCACCGCGCCCCGGGGCAGGCCTTCCAGCGCCACTTCCATGTCGCGCGGGCGCGCCTCCATGTTCCTGAGGCGCAGGGTGTAGGCGTTTCTGACCGAGCCGTCCTTCAGCAGCATGAAGGGCGGATTGCGATCGGGCGAGACGGTGAGATCGGTGTGGGTGCGGGTGCCGAGCGCGAACAGCAGGCCTGCGCCGATCGCGGCCCAGACGCCGAAATAGACAAACAGGCGCGGGCGTAGCAGAGCCTTCCAGGCAGGGGTCGCAGGCGCGCCCGCGGCCTCGGCCTTGCACTGGTCGAGCGTCGCATAATCGATCAGCCCGCGCGGGCGGCCGATTTCGGCCATCACCCGGTCGCAGGCGTCGATGCACAGCCCGCAGGTGATGCAGCCGATCTGCTGGCCCTCGCGGATGTCGACCCCCGTGGGGCACACCGCAACGCACATGGCGCAATCGATGCAGTCGCCATAGGCTTCGGGGTTCTTCGCCGCCTTCTTGAGGCTGCCGCGCTGTTCGCCGCGCCAGTCCTTGTAGGTGACGATCAGCGATTTCTCGTCGAGCATTGCGGTCTGGATGCGCGGCCAGGGGCACATATAGATGCACACCTGTTCGCGCATGAACCCGCCGAGCCAGAAGGTCGTCCCGGTGAGGATCGCGACGGTCGCGTAGGCGACGGGGGCGGCGTTGCCGGTCCAGAAGTCCACCGTCAGCGTCGGCGCGTCGGCGAAATACATGATCCACGCCCCTCCGGTCCAGAAGGCGATTGCAAGGTAGATGGCCCACTTGGCGCTGCGCCGGGCGATCTTGGCAGGGGTCCACGGGGCCTTGTCCAGGCGCATCCGGGCGTTGCGGTCCCCGTCGAAGAAGCGGTCGACGTGCTGGAACACATCGGTCCACACCGTCTGGGGGCAGGCATAGCCGCACCATGCCCGGCCCACGGCTGAGGTGACGAGGAACAGGCCGATGCCCGCCATGATGAGCAATCCGGCGACGAAGTAGAATTCGTGCGGCCAGATCTCGATATCGAACATGTAGAAGCGGCGGTTCGCCAGATCGACCAGCACGGCCTGATCGGGTGCGTAAGGCCCGCGATCCCACCTGATCCACGGGGTGATGTAGTAGATGCCCAGCGTCACCAGCATCACCAGCCACTTGAAGCGGCGAAACGGCCCGTCGATCCGCTTGTTATGGACCGTCCGGCCCTTGGCGTAGAGATCGGTGCGCAGCACCTCCCCGTCCGGCTGGGGCGCGGCAGCGGCTGCGGAGCCGAGCGCGCCGCCCCAGTCGCGGGGGTTAGCCGCTTCGGGGACAGCGCGCGGCTCCTCGGGATCAGCCATCGGTTCCGGCCTTGTCGGCAGTCTGGGCCACATCGCCCGCCGCCTCGGTATCAGGCTGAGCGGGCGCAGCCTTCTGCCCGCCGCCGCGCGAGTGGACGTAGGCGGCGAGCATCTTGATGGTCACCGGGTCCAGACGGTCCTTCCACGCGGGCATGACGCCGTGGCGGGGGGCGAGGATCTGTTTCGTCACAGCCGCCTCGCTGCCGCCATAGAGCCAGATCGCATCGTTCAGCGCCGGGGCACCCATGTCGGCCATGCCGCCACCGGCCGGGCCGTGGCAGGCGGCGCAGTTGTCGGCAAAGGCTTGCGCGCCTGCCGGATTGGCCGGGGCCTTGCCGCTGAGCGAGAGGACGTGGCCCGCGACCGCTTTCGCCTGGCTCGCATCCAGCACGCCTTCGAAAGCAGGCATATAGCTCGCGCGGGTTTCGTCGGCGGTCTGCCAGCGGATGCCGTGGGTCAGGGTGTATTCGATGGCGGTCAGCGTGCCGCCCCAGATCCAGTCATCATCGTTGAGATTGGGATAGCCATATTCCTGATACCCCGCCGCGCCCGCGCCGTGGCACTGGACGCAGTTGACCTTGAACGCCGCCGCGCCGCCCGCGATGGCCGCCTGCATCAGTTCAGGGTCGGCGGGCAGCTTTTCGATATCGGTCGCAGCGATCTTCTCGACCGTGCTCTGCCGGGCGATGTCGGCCGCGCTCATCTCCTTGGCAAGATCGCCGCGGCTCGACCATCCGAGCGTGCCTGCGGTCGCCCGGTCGATCAGCGGCCAGGCGGGATAGAGCACCACGTAGACGAGCGCAAAGACGATCGTCGCGTAGAAGGTGTAGAGCCACCAGCGCGGCAGGGGGGTGTTGAGTTCCTCGATGCCGTCCCATTCGTGGCCGACGAACTCGGTGCCGGTGGGCTCGTCGATGCGCTTATTCGCCATGGTCGTCGTCCTTGAAGATCGAGTGCTTGGCCGCTTCCACATGGGGCCGCGCGGCGGGCCGGAAGTGCCACAGGCACAGGGTCAGATAGAGCGCGCAGATCACCGCCAGGCCGTAGCTGTCGGCGGCGTGGCGCAAGGTTTCGTAGAGGCTCATCGGCCCTGCTCCTTGGTCAGGACTTCCTGCGCGGCGGCGCTGTTCACGTCGACCAGCGTGCCGAGCATCTGGAGGTAGGCGACCAGCGCATCCATCTCGGTCACCCGCCCCGGATCGCCGTCAAAGTCGCGGATCTGCGCCTTGGGGTAGCGGGTGGCGAGATCGCCCGAGTCAGCCTCGGGATCGGCCTGGGCGAGGAGATCGGTCCCGGCCTGCGCGATGTCGGTATCGGAATAGGGCACGCCCACCGCCCGCAGCGCGGCAAGGTTGGCGGCGGGCTCCGCCACCGTCAGCTCCGTCTCGGCGAGGAAGCTGTAGCTGGGCATGATGCTTTCCGGCACCACCGAGCGCGGGGCCTTCAGATGCTGGACGTGCCATTCGTCCGAATAGCGCCCGCCCACGCGCGCCAGATCAGGCCCGGTGCGCTTGCTGCCCCACTGGAAGGGGTGATCATACATGCTCTCGGCCGCAAGGCTGTAATGGCCATAGCGTTCGACCTCGTCCCGGAAGGGCCGGATCATCTGGCTGTGGCAGGTGTAGCAGCCCTCCCGGACGTAGATGTCCCGCCCCGCCTGTTCCAGCGGGGTGTAGGGCCGCATCCCCGCCACCTTCTCGATCGTGTTGTCGATCCAGAACAGCGGCGCGATCTCGACGATCCCGCCGATGGCTACCACCGCAAGGGTTCCGGCGGCCAGCAGGGTGACGTTCTTTTCGAGCTTCTTGTGGCTTTCGAAAACGTCGGAATGTTGTGCGTTCTTGCTCATGACTGTGTTCCTGGGATGAGCGTCTATTCGGCCGGCTCGGCGAGAAGCGGGCGGTCGGCGGCGTGATCCTGCGCGGTGTCGCCCATCGGCGCTTCGCTCCGCAGCCGCCCGGCGATGGTCATGGCGATGTTGAAGGCCATGATCCCGGCTCCGGCGAGATACATCAGCCCGCCCACCATGCGCAGGATATACATCGGGTGGAGCGCGGCGACGGTGTCGACGAAGCTGTTCACGAGGTAGCCGTCCGCGCCGTATTCGCGCCACATCAGCCCCTGGGTGATCCCCGCCACCCACATCGAGGAGGCGTAGAAAACGATCCCCAGCGTCGCGAGCCAGAAGTGCCAGTTGATCATGCGCAGGCTGTAAAGCCGCTCACGGTTCCACAGGCGCGAGGTGAGGTAATAGACGCAGGCGAAGGTGATCATCCCGTTCCACCCCAGCGCACCGGAATGGACGTGGCCGATGGTCCAGTCGGTGTAGTGCGACAGCGAGTTCACCGCCTTGATCGACAGCATCGGGCCTTCGAAGGTGCTCATCCCGTAGAAGGCGAGCGCGAGCACCATCATGCGGATGATCGGATCGGTGCGCACCTTGTCCCACGCGCCGTTCAGCGTCATCAGCCCGTTGATCATGCCCCCCCACGAAGGCATCCACAGCATGATCGAAAACACCATGCCCAAGGTCTGCGCCCAGTCGGGCAGGGCGGTGTAGTGGAGGTGGTGCGGACCCGCCCAGATATAGAGGAAGATCAGCGACCAGAAGTGGATGATCGACAGGCGGTAGGAATAGACCGGCCGCCCCGCCTGCTTGGGCACGAAGTAATACATCATGGCGAGGAAGCCCGCGGTGAGGAAGAAGCCCACCGCGTTGTGGCCATACCACCACTGGGTCAGCGCATCCTGCACGCCCGCAAAGGCGCTGTAGCTCTTGGCCCCCAGCAGGCTGACGGGCAGGGCGAGGTTGTTCACCACATGCAGCATCGCCACGGTGATGATGAAGGCGAGGTAGAACCAGTTCGCCACATAGATGTGCGGTTCGTGCCGCCGCAGGATCGTGCCGACGAACACCGCCAGATAGGCGAGCCACACCACCGTCAGCCACAGATCGACATACCATTCCGGCTCGGCATATTCCTTGCCCTGGCTGATGCCGAACAGGTATCCGGTCGCGGCGAGCACGATGAACAGCTGGTAGCCCCAGAACACGAACCGCGCGAGGCCGGGGAAGGCCAGCGTGGTGCGGCAGGTGCGCTGAACCACGTAAAAGCTCGTCGCCAGCAACGCATTGCCGCCGAAGGCGAAGATCACCGCGCTGGTGTGGAGCGGGCGGACCCGGCCGAAGTTCAGATAGGGTTCGAGGTTCAGCCAGGGAAAGGCCAGCTGCGCGGCGATGAACACGCCCGCCAGCAGCCCCGCGATCCCCCAGAACATCGTCGCGATCACGCCCCAGCGGATCACGTCGTCGTCATAGCGGCTCGGCCCCGGTGGCATCCGGAAGATGCTCTGGGCGCGGGCGAGCGGATCGAAGGTGCCGAGCGTCGCGATGATCAGGATCACCGCCACCAGCGCCACGATCCCCATGTGGATGGCAAACCCCGCATCGGGGGTGAGCGCGATGGCGGCGATGCTGGCCATGAGGACGCACGCCCACACGCCCAGCCGCTTAACGACTGTTTCCATGTTGAATTATCCCTTCCGTCGGCGCGGCTCTAGCGCGTGATCCCGCGTGCTGTGTTTGACCGGGATCAAAACTGCTTCAGTTTTTAGGCAATCCCGTCTGCCTTCCAGCGATGCGAGCGAGCGCCGCGACATCGCTCAGCACGACGCCCGATCGCCCCTCGGTGACGACCAGCCCTGCCTCGCGCAGTTCGGTTAGCTGGCGGCTGACGGTCTCGATGGTGAGGCCGAGGCTGTCGCCGATATCCCGGCGGCTCATCGGTAGGGCGAAGGCGCAGGCCCCTTGGGTGCAACCGGCCAGCCTGTCAGCCATCGACACAAGGAAATCGGCGATCCGCGCCGCGGCCGACTTGTGGCCCATCTGCATCATCCGCGTGCGCGAGCGGTGGAGCGCCTGAAGCGAGCGGGTCAGCACCGCGCGCAGCACCGCCGGGTCGGCCTGCGCGGCATCGAGAAAGCGGTCGGCGGGGAAGATCACAAGGTCGCTCTCCACCAGCGCCACCAGGCGGAAATCGCCGTCCGCCTGACGCAGCACCGAAACCAGATCGCCTGCAAAGTGGAACGCCAGCACCTGCCCGCCCGGAACCGGCCCGTGCAGCCCTGCGGCATGCGGCGCGACCAGCTTGGCCGCGCCCTGGGCGATCCACACCAGCCGGTCATCTTCCGCATCAGCGGCCAGTGCGCGGCCCTTGGCCAGCTGCGCAGCCACCCCCAGCGCGCACAGCCGGTCAGCAGTGGGCGCATCGCCCGTGCCCTGCGGCAATGCCGCACGGAACAGCGCAAGCCCGGCGTCGGGGGGAGAGGGACTGATAGTCGCCATGATGGTGCGGGCAATGGCGGCTTGCAGCGCAAAGGTCTTTGATCGGGATCAATGAGCGCCGCGGCGGAATTGGCGACAGGCTGCCGCACGGGATCGCAATATCCTGGGCCGCAACGGGCGGCCACTGCGTCTCCCTGCGGCGATCGGCATAGCCCAAGCGGCGCACCGATCGGCAGATGGCAGCCTCGCAGCGCCGTTTACGACGACAGCGGGCAGGGGCGGCCATCGTCGAGCCATCAGTTATGCAAGGAAGAAACGGAAAAATGACAAGAACGATTGTGTTGGGTGCGGCCCTTGCCGGGCTGCTCGCCGTCCCTGCCGCAGCGCAGGAGCAGGATGATCGGACCGGCGACGTGCAGGTCAAACTGCTGGCAACCGCCGTCCTGCCCGATGGTTCGATCAGGGACGTTGCGGTGGACGAATTCGGCCTGCCGAACGGCACCGATAGCGCCGCCAGCGACAATTACGTGCCGACCCTTGCGGCGGAGTATTTCCTTTCGAACAACGTCTCGATTGAAACCATCGCGGGCACCACGCTGCACGACGTCGATGCCACCGCCGGTCTGCCTGCGGGCACCGAGCTGGTGTCCGACGCCTTGCTGCTGCCTGCGACGGTGACGGCAAAGTATCACTTCGATCTGGGCGGCGTTAAGCCCTATCTCGGGGCCGGAGCGGCCTATTTCATCTGGCTTGAAGACAGTGCCGGGGCAGGTGTGCGTCCGCTCGGGATCACCGATGTGGATCTCACCGATGAATTCGGCGCGGTGCTCCAGGCCGGGTTCGATGTCGCGCTGGGTGACAAGGGGCTGGGCCTCAGCTTCGATGCCAAGCGTTACTTCATCGGCACCGATGCGCGGTTCTTCGCCGGGGATGATCTGGTGATCGAGACCGAGCATCGGCTTGATCCGTGGGTCGTGAGCGCGGGGCTGAGCTACCGCTTCTGAGGCCTTGCGCGGCGCGCCCTGACCCCGCTGGCCCGGTGCGGCTGGCGGGGTTTTGCCTTGGGACAAGACCATTGTTTGAGGGTGCGTCACTGGTAGCGTGGTGTAGAGCGGTCGGACAATCAGGGAGAGTCGAGATGATCCACGCCGTCGGGCGGCCCCAGCCCCAAACGCCCACCTATTGCTCGCCCGAGCAGTATGATGCGCTCTACCGCCGGTCGGTCGAGACGCCGGGGGAATTCTGGCTGGAGCAGGCCGGGCGGCTCGACTGGTTCACCGCGCCCACGATCGCGGGCGACTGGGCGTTCGATCCGGTCGCGATCCGGTGGTTCGAGGATGGCACGCTCAACCTGTGCCACAACGCGGTTGACCGGCATCTGGCGCAGCACGCGGATCGCACGGCGCTGATCTTCGAGCCCGATCACCCGGGCAGCCCCACCCGCACTCTCACCTATCGCGACCTCCATGCCGAGGTGGTGCGCATGGCCAATGCGCTGAAATCGCTGGGCGTGACCAAGGGCGACCGGGTCACCATCTACATGCCGATGATCATCGAAGGCGTGACCGCGATGCTCGCCTGCGCGCGGATCGGCGCGGTGCATTCGGTGGTGTTCGGCGGCTTTTCGCCCGAGGCGCTGGCAGGCCGTATCGAGGATTGCGGCAGCCGTTTCGTCATCACCGCCGATGAAGGGCTGCGGGGCGGCAAGCAGGTGCCGCTGAAGGCCAATGTCGATGCCGCGCTGGCGCATGACGGGGTGGCTGTCGACGGGGTGCTGGTGGTGCGCCACACCGGCGGGGCGATCACCATGCAGGATGGGCGCGATCACTGGCTGGATGCCCTCGCCAGCGACGCGGATTGTCCGTGCGAGATCATGAACGCGGAAGACCCGCTGTTCATCCTCTACACCTCAGGCTCGACCGGCAAGCCCAAGGGCGTGCTCCACACCACCGGCGGCTATGGGGTGTGGACGGCGACGACCTTCCACTACATCTTCGACTATCAGCCGGGCGAGGTGTTCTGGTGCACCGCCGATATCGGCTGGGTCACGGGGCACAGCTACATCGTCTACGGCCCGCTGCTGAACGCGGCGACCGCGGTGGTGTTCGAAGGCGTGCCCAATTACCCCGATCACGGGCGCTTCTGGGACGTGGTCGACAAGCACGGCGTCAACATCCTCTACACCGCCCCGACCGCCATCAGGGCGTTGATGCGCGAGGGCGACCACCATGTGACCAGCCGCAGCCGCGCCTCGCTGCGGTTGCTCGGGAGCGTCGGTGAGCCGATCAATCCCGAAGCCTGGCGCTGGTATTTCGACGTCGTGGGCGAGGGCCGCTGCCCGATCATCGACACCTGGTGGCAGACCGAGACCGGGGGCTGCATGATCACCACGCTCCCCGGCGCGCATGACATGAAGCCGGGGAGCGCGGGGCTCCCCTTCTTCGGCATCCGACCGCAGCTCGTCGACAACGAGGGCGCGGTGCTGGAGGGCGCCACCGAGGGGAACCTCACCATCACCCACAGCTGGCCCGGCCAGGCGCGCACCGTCTACGGCGATCATGACCGCTTCGTGCAGACCTATTTCAGCACCTATGCCGGCACATATTTCACCGGCGACGGATGCCGGCGCGACGCGGACGGCTATTACTGGATCACCGGGCGCGTTGACGATGTCATCAACGTCTCGGGCCACCGCATGGGCACTGCGGAAGTCGAGAGCGCGCTGGTGCTCCACCCCAAGGTCGCCGAGGCGGCGGTGGTCGGCTACCCGCACGATTTGAAGGGGCAGGGCATCTATTGCTACATCACGCTCAACGCCGGCGAGGAGGGCAGCGACGCGCTGCTCGCCGAATTGAAGAGCCACGTTCGCAAGGAGATCGGACCGATCGCCACGCCCGACGTGATCCACTTCACCGATGGTCTGCCCAAAACCCGCTCCGGCAAGATCATGCGCCGCATCCTGCGCAAGATCGCCGAGAACGATTTCGGGTCGCTGGGCGACACCTCGACGCTGGCCGATCCCTCGCTGGTCGACCGGCTGATCGAGGGCCGCCAGAACGGCTAGCCGGCTATTCCGCCGCGGTGAAGGTGTAGCGCAGGGTGCCGGTTTCGAGCACCAGCTGACGCCCGTCGAGCGTGGTGATGAACCGCTCCGCCCCGGTCAGGCCCTGCGCGAGCGCCTCACCGAAGCTGGGCTCCGGGCAGAGCATCCGGGTGCTCGCCACCGGACCGATGGTGATCGCGCCAGCGCCGTTCATCGGCTTCTGCGCGCTCCAGGTCGCGCGGCCGCGGTTGCAATCGAGCTGCGCCTCGAGCGCCCCTTCCTCGCGGAAGGCGATCGTGTGGCGGCGTTGCACTGCCGGGGTGAGCGTGGTGGTGCTGCCCGCGGTGTCGATCGCGGTCAGCTGCCATTCGGTCCCGTTGAGCGCGTGAGGGTCGGGCACGGTCGCGCAGCCTCCAAGCACCAGGGTGGCAGCAATCGCGGCAAAAGCGGCGCGGATCATCATCGGCAAGGCACTCCCCTCAATCGAACCCGGTGCCGGTGTAACTCGCTCACCTGAACAGAAGCAAACCGGCAATAAGTCAGGCCTAACGCCGCCGCGAACCACGTTCCAGATTACGCTTCGCCTTGGGCGCATATTCGACGAAATTGGCTTCGATAGCCTTGCTCACTTCGCGCACGACTTCGGCAGGGTCGTCATCTTCCTTCACTGGAAAAACGGTGAGCTTGTTGCCGCCTTCTCCGCGGTGGCGGAACACCCATTCCGGACCCTCGCGATATTGCCGCAGATCGAAGAGCGTTCCGAAGCGGTCCCCCCAGACGATATCCTCGACCAGGTAGCTATAAGAGACATGAAGCTCGTAGTAACACGGTGCTTGCGATGCCGAGCGCCTCACCTTGCGCTGCTTCGTAATCTTGTCGTCCTCGGTTTCAGGGTGGGCGATAACCTCGGTGCCTGCCGGCAGACCGAGGCTCGCAACGGGGTCGGCCCGCATCACCGCTTCGATTTGCAGATTGACGCTGGCGATCTCGACGAACTGGCTGTCGCTGTCCGCGCCCAGATTGCCCGGAAACATGGTTGCGAGTCCCGGAGCAAGTCCATTGCCAAAGGGCAGGCTGCTGAACTCCTGCGCGGCCCAGACATGCAGTTCACATGGAGCGTTGCTGCTTGGCTCAGCGGCTTGCGCCGATGGCGGCGCGGCGATGCAGCCGGTCGCTGCAAGGGCGACAAAAATTCTTGAAAAGGAACGAACTTTCACTTGTCATTGCCCCCAAAGAAATGGCCGCCGCAGCGTGAGCTGCGGCGGCCATTTCTTGCCCATCTGGGCGAAGCGATCAAGCCTCGCGGGTGCCCGACAGCGGCATGGCACCGAACGCGCCGGCATTGACCGAACCGGTCAGCGTGTCGCCATCGATGGTCGCTTCGCAATCGAGCGTCATCGGCATCGGCACGACCATGTTCATCGCCCACTTGATGGTATTGCCGTCGATGGTGCCGCCGGTGATGTCCATCGAACCGAGGCTACCGACCAGCGAGCCCGAGAAGGTGTCGCCATCGGGCACGACGGTGAGGGTGCCGGTCTGATCGCCCATCGGGCTTTTGACGACGGTTTTGTAGGTTCCTGCAACGGACATGGATTGGCTCCTCTGGATAGGTCCGGACCATGGGCGACCCGGCACAACTGGCAGGCTGTTTACACCGATGTCAGCGCGCTTCAACCCGAATTGGAGCGGAGCGTGTCTACTCCGCGGCCATCTCCCGCTGTTCGATCGCAAGGCCCAGCGGTTCGAGCTGCGGGCGCACCTTGGCGGCATCGCCCACCACCACCCACACGAACCTGTCGGTATCGAGCACCGCCCGCGCCGCTGCATCAAGACCTGCGGTGGTCTGCGCACGGTAGATGCTGGCGAGCGTTTCGTAATAGCCGTCGGGCCGACCGAACAGCGCGTTGCTTTGCATCGCACCGAGCACGGCAGGGGATGCCTCGAAGCTCCCCGGCAGTTCGCCGATCAGCGCGGCCTTGGTGCGATCAAGCTCGGCGGAGGTGACGCCGTTGGTGGTCAGGAACTCCTGCGTCTCGCGGATCAGTTCGGCGACCGAATCGCCGGTGCGGTCGGCCTGCACGCCCCCGGCGATCTGGTAGACCACCGCGTTCTCGCGCTCCTGCACCTGGCCTCCCACGCCGTAGCTCCAGCCCTTCGTCTCGCGCAGGTTCATGTTGAGCCGCGACAGAAAATCGCCGCCCAGCGACATGTTGGCGCTGTTGAACGCGACAAAGGCCGGATCGCCCGCGTCGAGCGGCATGACCTGCGCGCCGACGATGAAGCTCTGCGGGGAATTGGGACGGTTGACGAGGATGATCCGGCCACCTTCGGCCTCGGCACCGGCGGCGAAGGACTTGGTCCCCTTAGGCGCTGCGGGGGGCCGCCAGTCGCCGAAAGCGGTATCGAGCGCGGCGACGATTTCGGCCAGCGGCTTGTCGGAGATCACGAAAACCTCGCCATTGTCGGGCCGGACCCAGCGATCCTTGAAGGCGACCAGATCGTCACGGGTGATGGCCTCGACGCTCGCCACGGTTGCAACCGCGCCATAGGGGGTGTCCGCGCCGAACAGCTCCGGCGCGATGGTGCGCATCGCAATGCCCTGCGGCGATTTCATCGCCTGCCGGATGCCGGTGAGGGTCTGGGTGCGCACCCGTTCAAGATCGGCGGGATTGAAGGCCGGTTCGCGCACCACCTGCCGCATCAGATCAAGGCTGGGGGCAAGGTTGGCGGTGAGCGCGGAAAGGGTGAATGTCGAGCGGTCCTCGCCCCCGCCGACCGCGATGTTCGCGCCCAGCCGCTCGCCCGCTTCGGCGATGGCCTGCGAGGAAAGCGTGCGGGTGCCTTCATCAAACAGCTCAAGCGCGAGGCTCTCAAGCCCCGCCTTGCCCGCCGGATCAGCGGCGCTGCCCGCATCGAAGGACATCGCCACCCAGGTCGCGGGCACGGCGGTGCGGCGCGCGAAGGTGACCGTCATCCCGTTCTTGAGGGTGGCGCGTTCGATATCGGGAAAGTCGAGATCGACCGAGCCGTCGATGGCCGGCTTGGGCCGTTCAAGCGATACTGTGGTCGTCTCCGCAGCAGCGCCGGGCTGAGCGGTCGTCGCGCCGTCGGCTGCCGCTTCGGCATAGGCGGCATCGCGCGGGCCGGGTTCCAGCACCACGGTCAGCGCAGGGCGCGTCATCCACCGGCCCATGGCCGCCTTGACGTCAGCAGGCGTGATCCGCGCCAGAGCTTCAAATTCGCGTCCGTAGAAGGCGGGATCGCCCGACAGCACCTCGCCCTCGGCCAAGGTTTGCGCCTTGCCGCTGAAGCCGCCGACCTGTTCAAGCGCGCGGATCGTGCGGGCAAGGTTGCTGGTGACGGCGCGGCGCACCTCGTCCTCACTCGGGCCTTCGGCGATCATCTGGCCGACCACTGCATCCAGCCGGGCTTCGAGCGCGGCAATATCGACGCCCGGTTTCGCGGTTGCCGAGACGCTGAGCATCCCCACCCTGTGATAGGCCGAATTGTAGGCGCTGACGCCAACCGCCAGCTGCTCCTCGCGCACCAGTTCCCGGTCCAGCCGGCTGGAAGCCAGCCCGCCGAGGATCGAGGCCCCGACATCAAGCGCAATGCGATCCGTGCCGTTCACGCCTTCGACCGGCCAGTAACGGGTGATGCTGGTGGCCGCGACCTGATCCTTGAAGGTCTTGCGCACCGGCGCGGCGAGGCTGGGCACAGCGGCGTCGGCCGGGTTGTTGGCCGGGCCGCGCGCGATCGGGCCGAAATACTTTTCGACCAGGGGCCGTGCCTCTCCAGCCGACACGTCCCCGGCGATCACAAGGGTCGCGTTGTTGGGGCCGTAATTGTCACGGAACCACCCGCGCACGTCCTCCATGGAAGCCGAATCGAGGTCCGCCATAGATCCGATCGGGGTGTGGTGATAGGGGTGCCCGGCGGGGAACAGCGTGTTCAGCACCGCTTCGAACACGAGTCCGCCCGGCTGGTTGTCGCCCTCGCGCTTTTCGTTCTGCACCACGCCGCGCTGGTTATCCAGCTTGCCCTGCGTCACCGCGCCGAGCAGGTAGCCCATCCGGTCGCTTTCCAGCCACAGCGCCCGTTCCAGCGCGGGGCGGGGCACGTTCTGGAAATAATTGGTGCGATCAAACCAGGTGGTGCCATTGAAAGCGGTCGCACCGATTTCAGCGAGATACTGGAAATAGTCGTCGGGCGCGTTTTCCGATCCGTTGAACATCAGGTGTTCGAACAGGTGGGCAAAGCCGGTCTTGCCCTTGGGCTCGTCCTTGGAGCCGACGTTATACCACACGGTGACATTGACGATCGGGGCCTTGCGATCCTCGTGCACCAGCACGGTAAGGCCGTTGGCAAGCTCGAACTGCTGGAACGGAATGTCCACCTGCGAAACCAGCGCGGGAAGATCGGCGACCGGCTGCGGCGCGGCGTTGGCAGGGGCGGCGGCGGGCGCGGCGGCGGTCTGGGCGAAGGCCGGGCCGAACGGCACGGCAAGCGCAAGAGCAAGCGCCGACAGGCTGGCGGCGGCGAGACGATGGGTCATGGGACGGCTCCGGTGATGGGATCGTAGAGCACGGCGGGCGTGCAGATCAGCGCGGCGTGGTGACGATGTTGCGCGCGCGGGCGTTGGGCACAACTTCATCGCGCCAGAAATGGACCGGCTTCATTCTGTGTTCGACGAACAGCTGCATCTGGTCGGTGTAATGCTTGGCTTGCGGCCGGGTCGAGGCCGCGCCGAAGGGCTGCACCGAGCGCGAGACAACCCGCGCGCCCGGCTGCCATTCGATCCACATGATGAAGCTGTCGCCGTGTTTCAGGCTGAGGCGCCCGTCATCGGCGACGTCCCAGGTGGTGGCAGCGCGCAGCGTGTCCGACCCGCCGTCCATCGGCAGATCACGCGCGCCCTGCCGCAGCCGCAGCAGCTCGCGCATCGGCGGGTCGAGCCGCCCGAAATGGGTGGCAAGATGCTGCGCCGCCTCGCCCAGTTCGGCGGCGATATCGGGGAAGGGCTTGTTGTTGTAATCAGCCGCCATGAAGTCGCGGATCACCAGCAGCGCCAGCGCATCGGCGCGGCCGTTGCCGTCGGAGGTGAAATCCCAGCTGAGCAGCAGATCGCGCGCCTGTGCCAGTTGCCCGCCGGCCTCCATCCCCTCCAGCGCCGCAAACAGCCGCGCGACATAGCCTTCGCGGGCATAGGCGGTGTCATACTTGATCCGCTCCAGCGTCGCCCGGTCCAGCATGCTCGCTTCGCTCAGCAGGGTATAGGCGCGGCGCGAACGGTTGGTCTGCTTCAGCTCGATCCCCAGCACCGGCGAGAAGGCGGCGGGCGAAAGGTCGCTCCCCGCGCCCGCGGCGGTGAACGGGGTGTTGTTCGAATTGTAGAGCCACCCCGACGCAGGGTTCACGATCCGGGGCAGCGCCTTGTAGGGGACTGCGCCCTGCCAGATCAGATCGCTGCGGTTGCCGGGCAGCACCCCGCGCCAGTCGGCCTTGATCCCTTTCGGCCGGGCGGGAATGGCGGCGTTGTAGACATAGGCGATCGTGCCGGTCTTGTCGGCATAGAGAAAATTGGTCGAAGGGATCGCCAGGCGCGCCAGCTGCGCTTCCCATGCGGCAAAGCTGGTCGCCTTGTTCAGCCGGTAATAGGCATCGAGCTGGCCCAGCTCGCCGATCCCGCCGTAACGGATCGCGAAGGCACCCTTGGCGTTCCTGATGACGGGGCCATGCGCCGAACGCAGCACCTCCTTGCGGATCGGCAGGACCACGGGGCCGACCTTGACCGGCAGCGTCACCCACTTGGCTTCGAGATCGCGCCATTGCCCGTCGAGCTTGTAGCGCGTGCCGCCCTCGTCCAGCTCCAGCTGATAGACGTCGATCATGTCGGGGGTGTTGACCGTGTTGGTCCAGCCCAGATGCTCGTTATGGCCGAGGAAGGGGAAGGGCGATCCGGGGAAGTTCGCCCCGGCGAAATGCCAGCCCTCACCGCTTTCGACGACGAGTTCATACCACGCCACCCCGCCCCGCAGCGGCTGGTGCGAATTGGAGACGAGCGTGGTGGTCCCGCCGCCCTTCTGCGGGGCGACGGCAAAGGCGTTGGAGCCGAGGTGTTCGGCCTCCTCGCCGAGCGGGAGCGCAAGGGTGCGGGCCTGTGCGGGTTTGGCTGGGAGACCCGGCCCAGCCTCCGGCAGCGGGGGCCGCGGAAAACCGGGGATGTCGGGGCCATGCTCGCGGCGCAGCGGATCGCCTGCCACCAACGGTCCGATCACCCCGTCTAGGCCGAAGAAGAACGGCTGACGCAGCGCAAAGCCCGCCGCCACGTCCGTCCCATCGACCGGGAAGAGATTGGCGAGCTTCACCTCCTCCGGGTGCTCTGCCGCGTATTGGTTGAGCCCTGCGGCATAGGCTTCGAACAGCGCGCGCGTATCGGCCGGGAGCTTCGGAAACTCCCGCTCCGCCGTGCCGCGCGCGTCGATCAGGTGGTAGACGTAATCGACCTTCGCCCCGTCCTCTCCCGCAATCGCGCCATACCGCCCGCGCGCCATGGCGACGACATCCTGAAGCGTGAAGAAATCGTCCTCGGCATGAGCGATGGCGACCCCGAAGGCGGTGTCGGCATCGGTTTTGCCGTAGATATGCGGCACGCCGTAATCGTCGCGGATGATCTCGGCGGTGTAGCGGCGCGCGGCGGACGGGGCGGCGGCACTGGCGAAGAACGGCTCCCACGTGGCCAGCACCACAAAGCCGAGCACGGCGGCACCCAACAGCGCCATCGCGCCGCGCTTTACCCAGATCATCGCCGATCGCTCTCCCACATCGTGCAGGCCATTTCATCGCTTGGCCGGGCGGGCAGGTCAAGGCTGGCGGCGGGTCTTGCCTTGCGGTCGCGGCCCACCCACCTAGCCGGGTAACACACCTGCTGACGAGAAATCGACGGCGGGGCCTTGTGTGGCCAATGTGCAACACTATCTGCGAGCGGTAACCTTTGGAGGGGTTAGACGATCATGAACCTGGAAAAATTCACCGACCGCGCGAAGGGCTTTCTGCAAGCTGCGCAAACCGTCGCGATCCGGCTTAATCACCAGCGCATTACGCCGCTCCACATCGCCAAGGCGCTGCTGGAAGACAGCGAGGGCATGGCCGCCGGGCTGATCCAGCGCGCGGGTGGGCAGGCTCCGTTGGCGGCGACTGCGGTGGATGCGGGGCTATCGAAGATCCCCGCGGTGACGGGCGGCGGTGCGCAGGCGACCCCGGGGCTGGATAATGATGCGGTGCGGCTGCTCGACCAGGCCGAACAGCTGGCCGACAAGGCGGGCGACAGCTTCGTCACAGTCGAACGGATGCTGACCGCGCTTGCCCTTTCGCCGACCTCTGCGGGGGAGGCGCTGAAGGCCGCCGGGATCACGCCGCAATCGCTCAACACCGCCATCGAGCAACTGCGCGGCGGCAAGCGGGCGGACAGCGCCGGGGCCGAAAGCACCTATGACGCGATGCAGAAATTCGCCCGCGACCTGACGCAGGCGGCGCGCGACGGCAAGCTCGATCCGGTGATCGGCCGCGACGAGGAAATCCGCCGCACGATCCAGATCCTTGCCCGCCGCACCAAGAACAACCCCGCCCTGATCGGCGAGCCCGGCACCGGCAAGACCGCGATTGCCGAAGGCCTCGCGCTGCGCATCGCCAATGGCGACGTGCCCGACAGCCTCAAGGGCCGCACGCTGATGAGCCTCGACATGGGGGCGCTGATCGCGGGCGCGAAGTATCGCGGCGAGTTCGAGGAACGGCTCAAGTCGGTGCTCGACGAGGTCAAGCATGCCGAGGGCCAGATCATCCTGTTCATCGACGAGATGCACACGCTGATCGGGGCGGGCGCGTCGGAAGGGTCGATGGATGCATCGAACCTGCTGAAGCCCGCTCTTTCGCGCGGCGAGCTCCATTGCATCGGCGCGACCACGCTCGATGAATACCAGAAATATGTCGAGAAAGACCCCGCGCTCCAGCGCCGGTTCCAGCCGGTGTTCATCGCTGAGCCGACCGTGGAAGACACGATCTCGATCCTGCGCGGGATCAAGGACAAGTACGAACTCCACCACGGCGTGCGCATCACCGACGGCGCGATTGTGGCGGCGGCCAAGCTGAGCGATCGCTACATCCAGAACCGCTTCCTGCCGGACAAGGCGATCGACCTGATGGACGAGGCCGCCAGCCGCATCCGCATGGAGGTGGAGAGCAAGCCCGAGGAGATCGAGGCGCTCGACCGGCGGATCATCCAGCTGAAGATCGAGGAGCAGGCGCTCCAGAAGGAAAGCGATGCCGCATCGAAGGACCGGCTGGTCGCGCTGCGCGAGGAGTTGGCGAACCTCGAACAGCAGTCGGCCGAACTCACCACCCGCTGGCAGAACGAGCGCGACAAGATCGCAGCCGAAGGGCGCATCAAGGAGGCGCTCGATGCCGCGCGGCTTGAACTGGAGCAGGCCCAGCGCGAGGGCGATCTGGGGCGCGCCGGGGAGCTGTCCTACGGGCGCATCCCCGAACTCGAACGCCAGCTTGCCGAAGCGCAGGGGCAGGCGGCCAACGCCATGCTGCGCGAGGAGGTGACCGAGGAGGACATTGCCGGGGTCGTCAGCCGCTGGACCGGCGTTCCGGTCGACAAAATGATGGCGGGCGAGCGCGAGAAGCTGCTGGCGATGGAGAGCATCCTCGGCAAGCGGGTGATCGGGCAGTCGCAGGCCATCGAAGCCGTGTCCAAGGCGGTGCGCCGCGCGCGCGCCGGTTTGCAAGATCCGGGCAGGCCGCTCGGCAGCTTCCTGTTCCTCGGCCCCACCGGCGTCGGCAAGACCGAGCTGACCAAGGCATTGGCCGGGTTTCTGTTCGACGATGACAGCGCGATGGTGCGCATCGACATGAGCGAGTTCATGGAGAAGCACGCGGTTGCCCGCCTGATCGGCGCGCCTCCGGGCTATGTCGGCTATGAGGAAGGCGGGGTGTTGACCGAAGCGGTACGCCGCCGTCCCTATCAGGTGGTGCTGTTCGACGAGGTCGAGAAGGCGCACAGCGACGTGTTCAACGTGCTGCTGCAGGTGCTTGACGACGGGCGGCTGACCGACGGGCAGGGCCGGGTGGTGGATTTCAGCAACACGCTGATCATCCTCACTTCGAACCTCGGCAGCCAGTACCTCGCCAACCTGCCCGACGGGGCGGAGGTTGCCACGGTCGAGAAGGATGTGATGGACGTGGTGCGCGGGCATTTCCGGCCTGAATTCCTCAACCGGCTGGACGAGATCATCCTGTTCCACCGCTTGGCGCAGGAGCACATGGCGCCCATCGTCCAGATCCAGGTGGGCCGCGTGCAGAAGCTGCTCGCCGAGCGCAAGATCACGCTCGACCTGACCGAGGCGGCGCTGCGGTGGCTGGGGCGAGTGGGCTATGACCCGGTCTACGGCGCCCGCCCGCTGAAGCGCGCGGTGCAACGCTATCTGCAAGACCCCCTGGCCGAGATGCTGCTGCAGGGCAAACTGCCCGACGGCACGACGCTGCGGGTGGACGAGGGGGATGGGGCGCTGCGGATGGAGGTGGGGTGAAGGTTCGCCCGAGCGCACAAAAAAGGCCCCGGTTTCCCGGGGCCTTTTCTTTGGGCAGGGACTGTCTCCAGTCCGAGGGTGTCAGAAACCCAGACTGTCGGTGTTGATCCGAATGCCCGCATAGAAATACCGACCAAGCCAACCCGTGGGGGCGTTGTTCAGACCGCGTGCCGGCAGTTCGTCAGTGAAGTTGTTTACGCCAACAAAGAAGCTAGCCTGCTGATTGTCCGTGGTAAACTCGGCACGAAGATCGTGGATGAATCGATCACCGATCACCAGGAATTCCGATGCCACAATGTCTGGATCACCGGCGATCTGGTCCAGCTCGAAACGGAGCTGTTCGCCGATGTACTGCACCCCATAGTTAAGGGTGAAGTTGTCGAGCGCCCATGTGACATCAGCAGTACCAATCCACTTGGGCGCACCGGATTCACCGCGGTCGTTATCCACGATCCCGCCATTGGCCGGAAGAACCAGCAGCTTATCGAGGTAGCCCACAGTTCCGCGCAGGTTGAAGTTGCCAAAGGAACCACTTCCCGGCGTGAAGGCATAGTTCACCGTCACATCGGCGCCTGCGGTTTCGATGAAGGCCACGTTCTGCGGACCGAGCAGATAGTTGCTCACAAAACCTGTATCTGTCGAACGCGTAATTGCCTCGCAGAAGATGTTGTCGAGCGTCGCCGAATCGACGCAGAATTGCGCCGTTTCGGTGAGGCTGGGCGTCCGCACCGCATTGGTCAGGCGAATGTCATACCAGTCGCCAGTTATCACCAATCCCGGTACGAAGCTTGGCTGAAGGATAACGCCTGCGGTCCAAGTCTGAGCTGCTTCTTCGGTAAGGTTTTGGTTCCCCGCAAACACCCCTTCGATGCTTGCGCTTTGGGTCGGGTCTCCGCTGGGATTAAACGTGTCGAAATCGACCCCAAGACCTTCGATCAGTTCGCGACAGTTGTCTACACGGAACTCGGTCCCTTGATTGATGTTCGGGATGTCGCAAGGGTCGTCCAGAAACTCGAAGGTGCCCGAACGAGGCGCGAAAAGCTCAGTAATATTCGGCGCACGCACGGATTCCGAATAACCGCCACGGAAGCGGATATCCTTGATCGGAGCCCATTGGCCGTTGATCGACCACGCCTCGGTAGTGCCCACCGTCGAGTAGTCCGAATAACGCCCTGCCACCGTGAATTCGAGCAGTTCGAAGAACGGCCTGTCAGAGAGCAGCGGCACGTTGATTTCACCAAATACTTCCCAAACGTCGAAGCTGCCACGCTCGGGTGCCAGCAGGGCGAGGTCGGCAAGCACACCTGAGCCGGGGTCGAAGGTCGTGACCTGCGTCGAAATCGCGTCAGGCTGGAAGTTGCTCTTCTCCTTGCGATATTCTCCGCCGAAGGCGAAGTTCACCGCGCCGCCCGGCAGTTCGAAGAACTTCCCGAAATCACCTGTGACGAACCCGTTCACCACATGCTGCTCAATCCGGTACTCGTTCGACGTGTCGGCCAAGATAAAGTCTAGCGCAGCTTGGCTGGCCACACCTTCACCAAAAATGTTGAGCGGTACGCACTGGCCGGGCGAGAAGGTTTGCGGAGCTTCGCCGTAGGTGCCGTTACCCGCATCCACGATCGCGCCGCCATCGACATTGACGCGGCAATCGATCACGCCGTTCGCAACGCCGGTGGTGAAAGCTCCAACATCAACCGCGTCGAGGGCGGCGAAGTAACGGTCCTCGATCCGCTGATTGGTGGAGATGTACTTAGTGTCGTTGCGGCCATAGACATAGCTGGCTTCGAACTTGACGTTGTCGCTCAAGTTACCGTCAAATCCGATCACGGTGCGATAGAGATCACGCTCAAAATTCTCGTTACGCGTGCCGAAGTCGAAATTGTCACGACTGAACAGGAGGCCTTCCGGCAAGCCGAAGTCCGCGAGACCGTCCAATCCCTCGGCACGGACGTTCTCGGGAATGAAAGGGTTGTCAGCAGAGACGAAAGTGAAAAAATCAAACGACGGCTGAGCAATCGTGAAGTTTTCGCTCTTTACGTATTTACCTTCAGCAAAGAAGCGGATGTTGGGCGTGAGCTCGAAGGTGAAAAAGGCGTTGAACGAATGATGTTCCGTCGCGGCCTGAAGATCGCCCTGGTAATCATTCACCGGGGTGTTGTCACCGCCGATAGCAAAGAACGTCTCTGGCAGCAGGGTGCCGCGATCATACACCTGGCCGGCACCCCGAAAGCGGGGGGCCAAGCTAGTATCGAGGATCAATGCGCCGTCTGGCGAACTGTCAGCCCAGCCAATGCGGTTGAAGAAGGCATTGTCCGGGATGTCCGGATCATCGGGAATATCGTCGGGGTTGCGGACAAGCGCGTCGGCTTCGTAACGCCCGTTCGGACGGTCACCGAAACCAACCCGCGCATCGTCACGATATTCGTAGTTGAGCGTGAAGTTGCCGCGGCCGTCGGAGAAATTCTTGCCGATGGTCGCCGAAAAGAACCGGCTTTCCGCATCGCCGAAATCCGAAAGCCCGTTCTGCGCACGGATGTCGATGCCTTCGAAGTCGCGCTTCATGATGAAGTTCACAACGCCCGAAACGCCGTCCGCCCCATAAATCGACGAAACACCGCCGGTGAGGATGTCGACACGCTCGATCAGGCTGACAGGGATCGTGTTGGTGTCAACCGCCGCTTCGCCCGAAACGCCTGCAACGTGCCGGCGACCGTCAACCAGCACCAGCGTGCGGTTGGCGCCAAGGTTGCGCAGGTTGAGCAGGTTGACGCCCGCCGCGCCGGTGCGCCTCTGCGAACCGGCGGCATCGAAATTGGTTTCGGAATTGAACAGCGCCGGGCTTTGCGCCAGCAGTTCGGTAATGTTGTTGATACCGGACTGCACGATGTTCTCGGAGGTCACGGTTACAACAGGGGTCGCCGTCGCGGCTTCCGGGCGCTGAATACGGGTGCCGGTGACGGTGATGACGCCAGCAGATTCTTCAGCCATGTCATCGGTGGTAACAGCGTCGTCCTGCGCCATCGCGGGCGCGGCCAGGGCGAGGGCCAGAAGGCCCACACCCGAGCGGAGGCCGAACCGCTGTTCGGCAACGAAAAGCCTCTTCATGAAGTCAGTCCCTTATTGCATGGAGCGATATGCGCTCGCTGAACGGGGAATGAAGCCTCTGCCTTTTTCAGGCAATCGCGATGGCGCTGTCTGGCGTAATTCGTGGGCCATATGTTACAATCACGCAACACTCGGCGAAAGGGGCGCTTGGCATTTCTGCGCTCCTGAAAGAGGTTGGTATGCGTTGAGGCGTTCCCTGACTGCGACCAAATTGTCACAGTTCCGTTACGGCACGCGTCGCTGCATTCAGCATTGCCGTAACAAGCACCTCTGACTGTCGCTTTTGGCTGCTTGATTTGGACCGGGCGCTTCAATAGTCGGAGGCGGCGAAAGCGCGTGGCAAAACACGGGCCGACATCGCCGCACGCAGGCTGCGCGGCAGGGTGATCGCACAGGAGAGAGACATGACCACAGCCTATATCGTCGAAGCCGTCCGCACCGCCGGAGGCAAGCGCGGCGGCCGCCTTGCCGGGGTGCACCCGGTTGATCTGCTGGCGGCCTCGCTCGATGCCATTGTCGAGCGCAGCGGGATCGATCCCAAGGCGATTGACGATGTGGTGACCGGCTGCGTCAGCCAGGCGGGCGAGCAGGCGATGCAGGTCGGGCGGATGGGGGTGCTGGCGTCCAAGCGGCTCCCCCAGTCGACCCCGGCGGTCACCATCGACCGCCAGTGCGGATCATCACAGCAGGCGATCCAGTTTGCGGCGCAGGCGGTGATGAGCGGCACGCAGGATGTGGTGATCGCCAGCGGGGTCGAAAGCATGACCCGGGTGCCGATGGGCTCCAACGCGACGCTGCACATGAAGGAGGGGCTGGGGCACTACAAGTCGCCTGAGCTTGAGGAAAAGTATCCCGGCATCCAGTTCAGCCAGTTCATGGGCGCCGAGATGATCGTGAAGAAGCACGGCTTTTCCAAGGACGAGCTCGATCGGTTCGCCTTCGCCAGTCACCAGAAGGCGATCGCCGCGACCGAGGCCGGGGCGTTTGCGCGCGAAATCGTGCCGATCGCCATCGAGACCCCTGATGGGGCGCAGATGCACACGGTCGATGAAGGTATTCGCTTCGATGCGACGCTGGAGGGGATCGCGGGCGTCAAGCTGATGAGCCCTGACGGGTCGCTCACCGCGGCCTCTGCAAGCCAGATCTGCGATGGCTCGTCAGCGGTGCTGGTGGTGAGCGAGGCGGCGCTCAAGGCCCACGGCCTGACGCCGCTGGCGCGCATCCACAACCTGACCGTGACGGCCGGCGATCCGGTTATCATGCTGGAAGAGCCGCTGTTCGCCACCGACCGCGCGTTGCAGCGCGCCGGGATGAGCCTTGATGATATCGACCTGTTCGAAGTGAACGAGGCTTTCGCCAGCGTCCCGCTTGCCTGGCTGAAGCATACCGGGGCCGACCCGGAAAAGCTCAACGTCAATGGCGGGGCGATTGCGCTGGGCCATCCGCTGGGCGCGAGCGGCACCAAGCTGATGGCGACGCTGGTCCACGCCCTGCGCGCGCGCGGGAAGAAATACGGCCTTCAGACGATGTGCGAAGGCGGCGGTGTGGCCAATGTGACGATCATCGAGGCGCTTTGAGTTCAACCGTCACCCCGGCGAAGGCCGGGGCCGAGGGCCGAAAGGCCCCACCCATCCGATCGAGATCCCGGCCTTCGCCGGGATGACGAAGTGATTGAGAGGACTAAACAATGGACATTTCAGCCAATACCCCCGCCGTCGTCACTGGCGGCGCCTCAGGCCTCGGCGCGGCCACCGCGCGCGCTCTGGCGGCCAAGGGCGCGAAAGTCGCGATTTTCGACATGAACGAGGACAAGGGTAACGCCATCGCGGCCGAACTGGGCGGGGTGTTCTGCAAGGTCAACGTCACCAGCGATGCGGATGTCGACGCGGGCTTTGCCAAGGCGCGCGAGGCCCACGGGCAGGAACGCATCCTCGTCAACTGCGCCGGGATCGGCAATGCGATCAAGACCGCCAGCCGTTCGAAGGAAGACGGCTCGATCAAGCACTTCCCCGTCAGCGCCTTCGATTTCGTGGTGCAGGTGAACCTCATCGGCACCTTCCGCTGCATCGCCAAGTCGGCTGCGGGGATGCTGACCCTCGATCCGCTCGACGAATTCGGTGAGCGCGGGGCGATCGTCAACACCGCCAGCGTCGCGGGTGAGGACGGGCAGATCGGGCAGGCGGCCTATGCGGCATCGAAGGCGGGGGTGATCGGCATGACGCTTCCCATCGCACGTGACCTGATGAATGAGGGCATCCGGGTGAACACCATCCTGCCGGGCATCTTCGATACCCCGCTGCTCGCCGCTGCGCCGCAGAACGTGCGCGATGCGCTGGCGGCTTCGGTGCCGTTTCCCAAGCGCCTCGGTATCCCGACCGAATATGCCAAGCTCGCCCTGTGCATGATCGAGACGGGTTACTTCAACGGCGAGGATGTGCGGCTGGACGGCGCGATCCGCATGCAGCCGCGGTAAGCGTTTCGCATCGCCACGCCTGAGAAAGCCGTCCGCACCTTGGGGGAGCGGGCGGCTTTTTCTTTTGCGCAGGGCGTGGCATCACGGGCGGCCCGGCAGGAGAAAGACCCAATGGCCGAATACACCCAGATCATGCTCGCCAAGGCCGATGGCATCGCCACCATCACTCTGAACCGTCCGGACAAGATGAACGCCTTCACCCCCCGGATGGGCGCCGAGATCATCGCCGCGATGGACGATATCGACGCCGATGACGCGGTGCGGGCGGTGATCTTTACCGGCAGCGGGGAACGGGCCTTCTGCGCGGGGGCGGATCTGACGCCGGAGGGGGGAGGGCAGGTGTTCTCCGATCCGGCCGAGGTTGCCGACCTTTCTGATCCCAAGGTGCGTGACGGCGGGGGGCTGGTGACGCTGCGGCTGTTTGAAAGCACCAAGCCGCTGATCGCCGCCTGCAACGGCGTGGCGGTGGGCGTGGGGGCGACGATGCAGCTGGCGATGGACATCCGCCTCGCCGCCGCCAACGCGCGCTACGGCTTTGTCTTCGCCCGGCGCGGGATCGTGCCGGAGGCGGCATCGAGCTGGTTCCTGCCGCGCATCGTCGGCATCAGCCAGGCCTTGGAGTGGTGCTATACCGGCCGCATCTTCGATGCCGAAGAAGCCAGAGCCGGTGGCCTCGTGCGGTCCATCCATGCGCCCGAAGACCTGCTTCACGCGGGCCAATCCCTCGCCCGGGAAATCGCCGACAACACCTCGGCCGTCTCTGTCGCCATGACCCGGGCGATGATGTGGCGGCTCGCCGCCGCCGACCATCCGATGGAAGCCCACCGGATCGACAGCCGCGCGATCTACCGCCTCAGCCGCGGCGCGGACGCGAAGGAGGGGATCGCCAGCTTCCTTGGCAAGCGAAGGCCCATGTATCCCGGCAAGGTCAGCGCCGACATGCCCGATTTCTACCCCTGGTGGGACGAGCGACCCTATGCGTGACGGGGTCGATCCGAACAGTGCAAGCGAGCTTGCCGGGTTCCTGCCCTATCAGCTTTCGGTCACCTCGAACGCGGTCAGCAGCCTGATTGCCGAGCGGTATCGCAAGCGGTTCGGCCTCAAGATCCCCGAATGGCGCGTGATGGCGGTGCTGGGCGATGCGGGGGGAAGCGGCGGCGGCGCGATGACCCAGCGCGCGCTGACCGCTGCGACCGTGATGGACAAGGTTGCGGTCAACCGCGCGGCCCGCGTGCTGGAAGAACGCGGCCTTGTCGCCCGGGTGCCCAATCCCGGCGATGGCCGCTCGCACCTGTTGGCGCTGACCGGGGAGGGGCGGGCGATCCATGCCGCGATCATGCCGCTGGCCCGGGCGATCGAGGCCGATTTGCTGGCCGGGCTCGATCCCGAAGAGGAGGCGGTGCTGCGCCGCCTGCTTGCCCGTCTGCGCGAGCGGGCGCTGCGGCTGGCGGGCGACATGCGCGAAGGGCCGGAGCAGGGGTAATCCCCCCGCTCCGACCCTCCACAGCCGGCTTGGCGCTGCCGGAACTCTACTTGTTGACGAAGTTGTCCGCGATCGAACAGGCCGCCGGGCCAAGGATCACGACGAACAGCGTCGGAAGGATGAAAATGATCAGCGGCACGGTCATGATCGCGGGCAGGCGCGCGGCCTTTTCCTCGGCGCGCATCATCCGCTCGTTGCGGAATTCGGCCGATAGCACGCGCAACGCCGAAGCCAGCGGGGTGCCGTAACGCTCGGTCTGGATCATGGTCGTCACCACACCCTTCACCGCTTCCAGATTGACGCGGTAGGCCAGGTTGTTGAACGCATGGCGCCGTTCGTTGAGGAACGAAAGCTCGATCGCGGTCAGCGCGAATTCATCGCCCAGTTCGGGATAGGCCCGGCCCAGTTCGCGGGCGACGCGGTTGAAGGCGGCATCGACGGTAAGGCCCGCTTCGGCGCAGATCACCAAGAGGTCGAGCGCGTCGGGCAGACCCTTCTGGATTTCCTTGGTGCGCTTCTGGGCCTTGTTGGTGAGGAAGATTTCCGGGCCCTTGTAGGACAGGAACACGCTGCCACCGAACACCGCCAGGCGGAACATCGGGCTCCAGTCGGGCCAGAAATCGACGAGGTAGATCAGCACGCCCATGATGCCGCCCACCACCACCGGCAGGATCGCGCGGGCGCCGATGATGATGACTGCCAGTTCCTTGTTGCGGTAACCGGCATGGGCCAGCTTCTGCTGGATATCCTTGATCTGGCTTTCCTGCAGCACGTTGAGCCGCCCGAGGCTCGATTTGACCTTGTCGGTCGTGTCGGTGCGGCGGACGAGGCTGGCGCGTTTCTTGGTGGCGGAGGTGACGATCCCCGCCTTCAGCTGTTCGCGCCGCGCTTCCAACGCCTTGACGCGCTTGGCCATCGGATCGCGGATCGTGACGGCGGCATAGATCGCCAGCATCACGGCGAAGGCGGCAAGCCCGGCCAGCAGGGTTCCGACGAGGATGACGTCGAAACCGAGCAGCATGGGTCCGGTGGGTTGTTCGATCATGGTCTGCTTGCCCCCGCCGTCAGATCTCGAAGTTGACCATCTTGGCCATCATCAGCACGCCGATGCCCATCCACACCCCGGCACCAAGCCCGGCAATGATGAGGCGATCATCGGTGAAGAAGCCGCCCATATATTCGGGGTTGATGTAGAGGATCATGGCGAAGACGATGAAAGGCAGCGAGCCGACGATCCAGGCCGACGCCTTGGCTTCGGCGCTCATCGCCTTGATCTTCAGCTTCATCTGGGCGCGCTTGCGCAGCACGTCGGCCAGGTTCGACAGGGTTTCGGCCAGGTTGCCGCCCGTCTCCCGCTGGATCGCGAGCGTGATGGTGAAGAAGTTGAACTCCGCAATGCCGAGCTTGTCGGCCGTGTCCTGGAGCGCATCCTCCATCGTCTTGCCGACCTTAATCCGGTCGATCACGGTCTTGAATTCATAGCCGACCGGGCCGGGCACTTCGGTTGACACAATGCCGAGCGTTTCGGTCACTGGCAGGCCGGAACGCAGACCGCGCACCAGCAGCTCGATCCCGTCCGGGAACTTGGACACGAAGGCATTGGTGCGCCGGTTGATGAGGGAACCCACCACCATGTGCGGCAGCCCCGCGCCCAGCAGCAACCCGACGCCGAGCGAGAGCATCGGCGCGCGGGTCAGCACGAACATCACCACCGCCAGACCCAGCGCAAGGCCGATCGAGGCATAGACATACTGGCTGACGGTCCAGCTTTTGCCGGTGCGGTTCAGCCGCACCGCCAGCGCCTCCAGCCGCGAACCGGACCCTGCGACCTTGTAGGTCTTGGGCTTGCGCGCCGCGACCGCGCGCTTGAACTGCGCGTCAACCTTGGCATCGAGGCTTTCCGAGTGACGGTAGCGGACCGCCTGCATGCGGCGCTTCTGCGCCTTGGCAGCGCCCGAACCGGCGAAGGCCGCATAGCCGACGACCAGCACGCTGAAGATCAGCAGCGTCACGAGCAGGGTTTGGAAAAAGTCCATATCAATGCTTCCTGCCGGGTTCCGCCGGAATGGGGCGGTTCGGATCATCGGGTCGCTGCGCGGGGGGCGGGGTGGGGCCTTGCGGCCTGTCCCGCCCCCTGCGCGGGCGTGGTTCGGCTCAGTCGGCCTGGGTAAGGTCGACCTTCGGTTTCTTGGCGAGCATCGCCTTCAGATCGAAATTGCCGAGCAGCGATTTCTTCTCGCCGCCCGCCGCCGCCGCTGCATCCTCGGTGCTCACGCCCATCACGCGCTCGGCGATCTGGCGGATCGCCGCGGTCGCCTTGCTGGCGCGGTTGGCATCGACGAACACCTGACCCAGCTTGGCTGCGTTGGACGCCGCCTTGATGTCGTAAGGCACCATGAAATCGACCTTGCGTTCGATCGAGGCTTCGAAGTCCGCCTTGCTGATCTCGGCCAGAGCCGGCTGCACCTTGTTAGCCACGATCATCGGATGGGCGTGGCTGGCGTTGGTCTTGAGCCATGACAGCAGCCGGATCGTGTCGCGCGCCGAAGCCAGCGTCAGCTCGCACGCCAGCACCACCAGATTCACGTCGGCCAGAAGCTGCGGGAAGTTGATGAGCATGTTGCGCGGCAGATCGATCACCGTCATCTCGAACGCCTGGCGGAACTCGTCCTCCAGCTGCACGAAGGCGGCGCCATCGGTCATCAGCGGCTGATTGATCGGAGCCTCCGCCGACAGGATCGACAGGTTATCCCCGGCGCGCACCATGGCGCGTTCGATGAACAGCGGGTCGATCCGGCTCGGGTTCTCGATCGCGTCGGTCAGGCCCCGGCCCGGCTCCAGATCGAGCGCCAGCGCGCCCGTGCCGAAGTGGACATCCAAGTCGAGCAGCGCGGTCGGCGCCTTGTGCTGTTCGGCAAACAGCCAGGCAAGCGAGGTTGCGATCGTCGAAGCGCCCACGCCGCCGCGGGTGCCGACGACAGCGGTGGAGATGTGGCGTTTGGCCGCATCGGCATCGCCGGCCTTGGGGCTCATGAACACCGCCAGCGCCTGGCTCAGCGCATCATGCACCTGCTGCGGCGACAAGGGCTTGAGCAGGTAGTCGTGAATGCCGCTGCCCAGCAGGTCGCGGTACAGGCGCACGTCGTTGACCTGGCCCATGGCGATCACCACCGTGCCCGGCTCGCACACTTCGGCGAGCGCGTTGATATCGTTCAGCGGATCGCCGCTTTCCGACAGGTCGACGATCAGGATCGCCGGAGAGGCGCTGACCGAGAGCGATTGCACCGCGTTGCGCAGGCCGCCCTTGTTGCACTTTTCCGGCTGCCAGCCGAGTTCGATCACCACGGGCCGCAGCACATCGAGCGAAGCATCGTCGCAGATATAGGCCGAGAAGGGATCACGATTGCCGGGCAAGCCCGATTTCCAGGGAGCATTCATGGCTTAGTTTCCTCCTCCGCCGCCGCCGCCACCGCCGCCGCCGCCACCACCGCCGCCGCCTGCCGACTGCAGGCCACCGGCGCCGGTGGGTTGCTGTTCACGATAGCTTGAAATCGCCTTGTTCGAGGTGGCGATCACGTTCTCGCTCGACCCCTTCTTGCCTTCCAGCAGATCCTGCGGATCGGCGACCATGGCGGCAAGATTGCTGTTGACCGCGCAGCCATAGTTGGGGCTGAGGCCGTTGTTGTAATTCATGTCGGACGTGGCCGTCCAATCGGGGCAGCCCGGCACGCTGGCGGTGGCACGGGTAATCACCACCCGCGCCTGGCCCGGCTGGAGCATGCCGCCGGTCACCGGCGCGGTATCGCTGATCATCAGGCCGTAACGGGCCGCCAGATCGCGGATTGCGTTTGTCACCGCCGGGTTCTGACCCGGGTTCTCGATTGCGATGCGATCACCGTAACGCAGGTCCATCGCCTCGAACCAGCCGTTCAGACGCTGCTGTTCGGAAATCGGCAGGCCGCCCGTGGTGGTGGTAAGATCGAGCGTCATGTTGGTCCGCTCGACCACCGGCTGCTTCACACTGTAAAGCGAGTTATTGGACGGCATCCCGCCACACCCGGCAAGGCCAAGGGCAAGCGTTGCCGCCAGCGCCAGCTTGCCCACTGTGAGGCCGGGGATCGTGGTGTTTCGTGCATTGGGCATCGTGATCACCTTTCTCACGTTAGATGCTGAAGCCGGGCTCGGCGGCGCTGGCTTCGCGCTCGTCCTTGCGGTTCTTGCGATCCGCACGGCGCGGCTTTTCGGGCTGGGTCGGGATCAGCCCGGCCGGGTCGGCCTCGCTGATCGCCGGGGCCGGCGCGTCGGGGTCGGACGCGACCGGGCCGGGGCGCTGTTCGCTTGAAACGCCGGCGCTGTTCTGGAAGGTAAGCAGCTGCTGGAATTCGTTGGCGGAACGGAAGCCGTCGGTCGGCAGCTTGATGTCCTTGGCGTCCACCGGCTTCACCAGATAGGGGGTGACGATGATCACCAGCTCGGTCTCGCCCTTGCGGAAGCTGCGGCTGCGGAACAGGTTGCCCAGGATCGGCACGTCGCCAAGACCGGGGGCCTTTTCCAGCTGGTTCTGCGAGTTCGCGCTCATCAGCCCGGCGATCATGAAGCTCTGGCCGGAGCCCAGTTCGATGGTCGTCTCGGTCCGGCGGGTCGTGATCGCGGGCACCTGAAAGCCGTTCAGCGTGATCGCGCCCTGCGTCGACAATTCGGACACTTCGGGGCGCACCCGCATCGAGATCCGGCCGTTGGACAGCACCGTCGGGGTGTAGGCAAGGCTTACGCCGAACTGGCGGAACTGCACCGTCACCTGGCCCAGACCCTGCGCAATCGGGATCGGGAATTCGCCGCCCGCGAGGAAGGTCGCGGTTTCGCCCGAGAGCGCGGTGAGGTTGGGTTCGGTGATGGTCGTCACCAGGCCAAGCCGTTCACTGAGGTCAAGCGCGCCAAGCATGTTGAGCCCGAACAGCTGACCAAGCCCGGCGAGCGAAGTGCGGCCGTTGGAGTTGACCGACGGGCCGACCAGCTGGGTGCCATCGGGCAGCGTGATCGACGTCTGCGCCGCGCCGTTGCCAACGCCGAGCGGGCCGCCGTAATTGAATTCCTCGCCGCCGATACCGCGGCCGGTGCCGACGCCGAACCGGAACCCGCTGGTTGCGTCTGCCATTTGCAGGTTGCCGCCGACTTCGCGCAGCAGGCTGCGGCTGACTTCGGCAAACTTGACCTGAAGATTGACCTGAAGCGGCGTCGCCGTCTTCATCCGGCTGATGACGTTGGTGGCGTCGCCCAAGAAGGCCTTGACGAGGCGCTCTGCCTCGGCGGCGTCTTCGGGGGCGGATACGGTGCCGGTCAGCAGCACGGTGTTGGAACCCATCGTCGACACGCTGACCTTGGCTTCGGGCATCGCCATCGCCAGCATCTGATCGATGCTGCCGATGTTCGATCCGACCCGGATATTGGCCGAGAAGATCACATCGCCGCGTTCGTTGCTGGCATAGACGGTGGTTTCCCCGCCAGCCTTGCCGAAGACATACAGCTGGCGCTGCGATTTCACCTGCACATCGGCGACCGCATCATTGGCGACGAACACGTCGGCCATGGTGCCCGGCACCGTCACCAGCTCGCCCCGGCCGATCGACAGGACGATTTCCTGCGCCGGGCTGGCGACCTGCTGCGCGGTGGCGGTTACCGCCGGCATCACTGCCATCGGCACTGCGCCAAGCGCGGCCACCAGCAGCTTGATCTTGAACTTGCGTGTCATGGGTTGCCCCCCCTCGGGTCTGTCCTTGCGCGCCGGGATATGCGGCGCCTGACGGGTCACGAACTTCGACATGGCTGCGGCCCCTCGCTCAGTTGATTACGGTCAGGCCGGCAGTCGGCGCGACCCGGGCAGCACGGCCCACGGCTCTGGACTGGCCGGAGAGCACCGCTCCGCTGTTGGTCTTGGCGTCGACGGCGGTGTCTTCGGTTTCCTTGCCGCGGGTCACCCGCACGCTCGGCCCGCGATAGACGGGTGCGGCATTGCCGCCGCCGCCGCCGCCGCCCGAGGCCGCAGCCGGAGCCGGGGCGTAGGACACAGCCGGTGCGGCGCGCTGTTCGGGCGCCTTGGCAGGCACGGTGCTGCGCTGGAAGCGCGACACATCGCCGCCGGTCACAAAGGTTGTGCCCTTGTCGATCGGACGGGCCATCGCCGCCTTGAGCAGCTTTTCTTCCTGTTCGGGCGTGGCGCCCGCCGGCAGCTTGACATCGCCCGAGGCAACCGCGCGCTCCAGTTCGGCCGGGCTGTCAGCGAGCGAACGCAGCACCAGGCTGATCGTGCCGATGGTCTGGGCCACCGCAATCTTCTCCGCAATCTTGGGCGTCACTTCCAGCGTGACGGTGCGGAATTCGGTCACCACGGTCTTGCCGTTTTCGTCGGTGGTCTTCTCGACCGTCTGGTCGGTGGCGAGCACGCGCAGGTTGCGCAGCACGGTTTCGGCGGTGCGCAGCGGCTCGCCGTCGCCCTGGGCCTGCACTTCCTGGGTCAGCACCAGATCGACATGGTCACCGGCGAAGACAAAGCCTGCAACGCCGGTCGTGGCCGACACCGGCACCGTCACAGCGCGCATGCCCGGCCCCAATGCCGCAGCAAGGAACCCGCGATCGCCCGGCGCGACCAGCGAGCCTTGCGTCACCGGCTCGCCCGCCGTGATGGGATAGCGGACCACGGTGCCGAGCAGCTTGTTCATGTCGGCCTCGCCGTCGATGAAGTAGGCGTCCTGCACCAGTTCCTTGGGCCAGGGCTGGAAGCCCAGCGCATCGGCGGTGATGATGGTGCCCGCGGTCAGCGCCCGCTTGGCGACAAGGACGCGCGGCCCGGTGGGCTGGGCGGCCTCGGCATCGGGGGCGGCGCCTCCGGCGAAGATGCTGCGTGCGGCAAAGGCCGTCCCGATCGCGATGATCAGCGCCCCGATCAGCAGAACCAGTTTCTTCCTATCCATGGCTGAATAAGCCCCCTCGTAATCGCCCGTAGTTGGTTAGCGGGCCGGTATGGTTGCAATCCGTAAGTCGTTACTGGTTAAAATCGGGTTCACGCCGCGATGGCCGGAAACGCATTTTCGGGAATGTAGTTGATCGCCAGCACCCACAGCCCCCCGAAAGCGATGGCGACGCCGTAAGGCACGGCGAGCTTGTCCTTGCGGCGGCGCATGGTGTGCCAGGCGACCATCACGATGGTCAGCGCCCCGCCTGCGAGCGCCATGACCAGCAGCAGCTCAAGGAACAGGTCGGGCCGCACCCACAGCGCCAGCGCGGTCAGCAGCTTGACATCGCCGCCGCCCATCATCCGCAGCGCAAACAGCCCGGCAAGAATCGCAAAGGCGGCCAGCGCCACACCCAGTTGCACCGCCACCTCGGGCCACAGGCTGAGCCCGCTCGCCCACCAGAACACCGGCGCGCCCAGCGCGATGGCGGCGTTCAGCCAGTTGTCGATCTGGCGGCGGCGGATATCGGTGAACCCGGCCACCAGCAGGGCGATTGCCAAGGCGATCAGCAGACCGTAGGAAATGGTTGTCATCACGAATGTGCCCCCGGCAAGGCCGCGTGCCCCAGCACCGGCCGTCCTTCATTGGGACACTGCTACAGACCATGACTTACCAAATAGTAACCACACCGAACCTGCCCTGCCTCCACCCCGTCCCGAGCGTCCCGGCATGATCGACCGGCGGGCGATCCCGGCGCGCGCGCGTGAGAGCCAGTGGCACGCGGCCGACGGCCATGCGCTGCGCCGGATCGACTGGCCGGGCGCGGCGGATGAGGGGGGGCAACCGCGCGGTTCGATCCTGTTCCTTCCGGGGCGCGGCGATTTCTACGAGAAATATCTCGAAACGCTGGATGAATGGCACCGTGCCGGGTGGCGCGTGACAGCGGCCGACTGGCGCGGGCAGGCGGGATCGGGCAGGCTGGGCAAGGACGCCGTCACCGGCCATGTCGAGGATTTCGCCCACTGGATCGACGATCTGGCCGCGCTGTGGGCCAGCTGGGTTGCCGAAACGCCCCGCCCCCATGTGCTCGCCGCCCATTCGATGGGCGGGCATCTGGTGCTGCGCGCGCTGGCGGAGGGGCGGGTGACGCCCGATGCCGTAGTGCTCAGCGCGCCGATGACCGGGGTGGCCGGGCCGCCGCTGCCGCTCGGCGTGCTGCACGCGGTTGCACAGGGGATGACCCGGATCGGCGATCCCACCCGGCAAGCGTGGAAGTGGAGCGAGAAGCCGGGCGAGATGCCGTCCGCCCGCGCCAACCTGCTCACCCACGATCCCGATCGCTACGCCGATGAGCTATGGTGGCGCTCCCACCGCCCCGAACTGAACATGGGCCCGGCGAGCTGGCGCTGGGTCGAGCGGGCCTATGCCTCGTGGCGGCAGCTGGAGGCGCCCGGCGCGCTGGAGGGTGTGCGCGTGCCGGTGCTGTTCCTTTCGACATCTGATGACAAGCTCGTCAGCCACGCGGCCAACCTGCGCGCCGCCGCCCGCCTGCCCCGGGGCGAGATGGTCGCCTTCGGCCCCGAGGCCCGCCACGAATTGCTGCGCGAAGCCGATCCCGTGCGTGCGCGGGTGATGGCGGCGATCACCGAATTTCTCGATCGGACGGCACCAATTTCTTTCCGTTCGTCCTGAGCTTGTCGAAGGACTGTCTTTCCTGTTGAGGCTTGCACTATGTTTAAGTTGAAGTGCGGCCCTTCGACAGGCTCAGGGCGAACGGGCGGAGCGAGGAAACGGCCTGCTCCACAGCCAGGATACGTCATGCGATGATCCACGATATCGCCGTGATCGGTGCCGGGATGGCAGGCGCCAGCATCGCCGCCGCGCTGGCCCCCGATGCGCGGGTGCTGCTGCTGGAAGCCGAGGATACGCCGGGCTACCACTCCACCGGGCGCTCGGCTGCGTTCTGGGAGGAGACTTATGGCGGCCCCGGCGTCACCCCGCTGACCCGCGCATCTGGCCCCTATCTGGCAGAGCATGGCTTTCTCACCATGCGCGGCGCGCTGCATATCGGGCGGGGGGAGGACCGTGCGGCGCTCGATGCCTTTGCCGCCACGTTCGCTGCGGCCGGGGTCTCCTTCAACCGCCTTGCCCCTGCCGCACTGGCTGCGCGCGTCCCCCGGCTGCGCCCTGAGTGGAGTGACGGGCTGGAGCAGCCCGCCTGCGCCGATATCGACGTGGCGGGGCTGCATCAGCATTACCTCGCCCTCGCGCGGCGCGGCGGGGCGGCGCTGGCCTGCCGCGCGGCGGTGGCGGGGCTGGCGCGCGCGGGCGGGGTGTGGACCATCACCGGCGCGCGCGGCGAGACGTGGCGCGCAAACACCATCGTCAACGCTGCCGGGGCCTGGGCCGACCGGATCGCCGCGCTTGCCGGAGTGACCCCCGTCGGCATCGCCCCGCTGCGCCGCACTGTCGTGGTGCTGCGCGTCGATCCCCCCGCGCCCGCCGACTTGCCGCTGGTGCTGGACGTGAACGGCGGCTTTTACTTCAAGCCCGATGGCGGGCGGCTGTGGCTGTCCCCGCAGGACGAGATTCCCAGCCCCCCCGGCGATGTCGCGCCCGAGGAGATCGACATTGCCGTCGCGCTCGACCGGTTCCAGCAGGTCGCCGACTGGCGGATCGCGGCGGTCGAGCGGCGCTGGGCGGGCCTGAGGAGCTTTGCGCCTGATCGCCTGCCGGTATACGGCCCTGATCCGCAGGAGCCTTCGTTCTTCTGGTTTGCAGGCCAAGGCGGCTTCGGCATCCAGACCGCGCCTGCCGCCGCGCAGCTGGGGGCGCAATTGCTGCTGGGGCAGGGCAGCTGCGATCTGACCCGGGGGATTGACCCTGCAGCCTATGCGCCAACCCGTTTCGCCTCCGTCCTCACCCGACAAACGGCCTAGCCAAGGCCGGGCCGATCTGCCATTTCCTAACCTGGATCAACCATAAGGGAGGGCCCGGCGATGGCGCACACATTCGAGATCTACAAGGACAAGGCGGGCGAATACCGCGTCAAGTTCAAATACAATTCCGAGACCATGTTCTCGACCGAAGGCTATGCGAGCAAGGCCAGCGCGCAGAACGCCATCGATTCGATCAAGAAGAACGGCCCGGGCGCCGAAGTCGAAGACAACAGCTGATCGCTTACCGCGTCATTGCGAGCGGCGCAGCCGCGCGGCAATCCATGGCCTGACCGTGCGGCTTGCGGAAACCTTGGGTCCATGGATTGCTTCGTCGCCTGCGGCTCCTCGCAATGACGAAAGGGGGCATTAACCCCCCGCCGCCACCTTATCCGCTGCCGCGCTCGCCAGCGCGTCCACGCGCTCATTTTCCGGGTGGCCATTGTGGCCGCGCACCCAGTGCCACGTCACCTGATGCGGGCGCGCGGCTTCGATCAGATCGTGCCACAAATCGGCATTGCGCACGGGTTTCTTGCTGGCATTGACCCAGCCATTGCGCTGCCAGCCGTGGATCCACTTGTTCATCCCGTCGAGCACATATTTGCTGTCGGAATACAGATCGACCTTGCACGGCTCGATCAGCGCCTTGAGGCCCCGGATCGCCGCCATCAGTTCCATGCGGTTGTTGGTGGTGTCCGCTTCCCCGCCCGAAAGCTCTTTCTCGTGCGCGCCCATGCGCAGCAGCACGCCCCAGCCGCCGGGGCCGGGATTGCCCTTGCACGCGCCGTCGGTGAAGATTTCGATCTGTTTCATCGCCATGGTTCTTGGCTCGGCACGGCTCAGCCTGCAAGCAGGGTGGGGCCGCTTTTATCGTAGAAGTGCCAGCGCCGGACGAATTGCATCGGATCCTTGCGGGTGACCAGCGCATCATCGGGCGTGTCGAGCCAGTCCTCGGCGCGGGATGCGACGAACCTGAGGCAGGCGCCCTTGGCGATATCGGGAAACAGCGCGCGCTCTGCGGCGGTGAGGCGGCGGACGGACTGGTAGCCCTCCAGCAGCGCCGCGCCGCAATCGGGGCGATAGGCGTCGCGCTCGTCAAAGCACCAGGCCGCGTGGGTCACGGCGAGGTCCAGCGCCATCGGCCCGGTGCAGGCGAAGTAGAAATCGATGAGCCCCGTCACCCGGTCGCCAAGCATCAGGACGTTGTCGGGGAACAGGTCGGTGTGGGTCTGCGATTGCGGCAGTGCGGCAAGGTCGAGCGCGGCGGCGGCGCTGGCGGGCGCGAGCATGGCGGGAAGCCCTGCGTCAATGGTCGCCAGCCGCTCCGCTCCGCAGGCTTCGAGGATCGCGGCGCTGGCGGCAAAGTCCATCGCGTTGGCGCGGGCGCGGGGGAAGTCCTGCGCCGCCAGGTGCAACCCGGCCAGCACCGCGCCGACATTGCGGGCCTGCGCGGGCGTGGGGCGGGTGGGGGAGACGCCCGGGAGGAACTCGATCAGCGCCGCCGCCTTGCCCTCGACCATCCGCCATGAAGCGCCCGCCCGGTCGTGCATGGTGCGCGGCACCGGGCAGCCCTTGCCGGCGAGGTGATCCAGCAGATCGAGGAAATAGGGCAGATCGGCATAGTCGATCCGCCGTTCATAGAGGGTGAGGATGAAGCGGGTGCCCGATCCCGCAGCCCCGGTCGTTTCCACCAGCCAGTTGGAATTGGACACGCCTTCCGCGATGCCCTTGGCCATTACCAGCTCGCCCACGTCATATTCGCCGATCAGCCGGGCAAGGTCTTCCGCGCCCAGATGGGTGTAGACCGCCACAATGCCCCCCTGCGTCTATTCGGTCAGCTGGCGGGGCAGTTTGAAGACCATCTTTTCGACCGTGGCGGTGATTTCCTTCTCGTGGATGGTGCGGTGCTGCGACAGGGCGGCAACCACTTCGCGCACGAGAATTTCCGGTGCCGAGGCCCCCGCGGTCAGCCCCAGCGTTTCCACGCCTTCAAGCCACGCGAAATCGATTTCGCTTGCCCGCTGGATCAGCTTGGCCGGGGTGCCCAGCCGCTCCGACACTTCGACCAGCCGCAGCGAATTGGACGAATTGGGCGCGCCGATCACCAGCACCAGATCGCAATCATGCGCCAGTTCCTTCACCGCCGCCTGACGGTTGGAGGTGGCATAGCAGATATCCTCAGCCTTGGGCCCGAGGATATTGGGGTAACGCCACTCCAAAGCCTGAATCACCTCGCGCGTGTCATCCACCGACAGCGTGGTCTGGGTGAGGTAGGCCAGCTCCTCATCCGAATCGAAGGGCAGCTTGTCGACATCCTCGATCGTTTCCACCAGCGTCATCTGGCCGGGCTCGACCTGACCCATGGTGCCGATCACCTCGGGGTGGCCTTCATGGCCGATGAAGATGATGTGGCGGTTCTTTTCGATCAGGCGTTCGGCCTGGCGGTGGATCTTGCTGACCAGCGGGCAGGTGGCATCGACATAGAGCAGCTGGCGGCGCTTGGCCTCCGCCGGAATCGCCTTGGGCACGCCGTGGGCGCTGAACACCACCGGGGCATCATCGGGCACTTCGTCCAGTTCCTTGACGAAGATCGCGCCCTTGGCCTTCAGCCCTTCGACCACGTATTTGTTGTGGACGATCTCGTGCCGGACATAGACCGGGCGGCCATAGCGTTCGAGCGCCTTCTCGACGATCTCGATCGCGCGGTCGACCCCGGCGCAGAACCCGCGCGGGGCGGCGATCAGGAGGTTGAGCGGCGGCGGACCGGCGGTGCCAGTCTCGGCCTCGGCGGCGGGAAAGGGCGCGTTCATATCCCACCCCCTAGCGTTTTCCGCACGCCCTCGCTAGGGCGCAAGCGATCGTAATGTTCGAGGACGGCTTTTGATGATGCTCCGCGCGCGCGCCCTGTTGACCTTTGCCGCGTTCGCCGCGCTGGCGGGATGCTCGCGCGAGGGCGAGCTGGTGATCGATCAGGGCGTGGGCGTGGCCAGCGTGCTGACCCTGTGCCCGGCGGTCGGCATCCCCGATTACACCGGCGATATCACCACCTTCCGCACCCCCGGCGACACCAGCGTCGCCAGCCTCGATGTCAGCGCGGCGATGACCGGGCTGCGCAGCGAATGCAACGACACCGGGGAGCGCGTCTATTCCGAGGCGAGTTTCACCGTCAACGCGCGCCGCACCGATACGCGCGGCGGCCGCAGCGTCGAACTGCCTTATTTCGTCACCGTGCTGCGCGGCGGCGGCGCGGTGGTCTCCAAGCGGATCGGCACGGTTACGCTCGCCTTTGCCGACGGGCAGGAACGCGCGACCGCCACAGCCCGCGCCGCCAGCTACATCAACCGCGTCGATGCCGCCCTGCCCGAGGATATCCGCGAACGCATCACCAAGCGACGCCGCGCGGGCGACGAGGACGCGGCGCTCGATCCGCTCGCCGACCCGGAAGTGAAAGCCGCCATCGCCCGCACCCGGTTCGAGATGCTGGTGGGCTTTCAGCTGACCGAGGAACAGCTGAAGTATAACGTAACGCGCTAGGTTCGTGCGGGCGCATCCGCGTCCGCATCCTCGGTGCTGTTTCGATCCCTGCGGGATCGAGCACCTGCAGGCGGCCGGTCGGCCTTGCGGCACCTTTCGTGCCGAGATTGTGCCCCACGCTGCGTTGCTGTGCCGCTTCGCCTTTATCGTCACCCCGGGCTTGACCCGGGGCTCGGCTTCCTTCTTTGCACGCGCGAACCATCGCGCCGAGAGCACGAGACAACCATGACCCAGACCCTCTACGCCGCCCACGCAAGCCTGATCGAAACCGTGCTGGCCGACCTCGTCACCGAAGGCACCCTGCCCGCTGGCACCAGCTTCGCCAACGTCACGCTGGAACCCCCGCGTGACCCCGCGCACGGCGACCTTGCGACCAACGCCGCAATGGTGCTCGCCAAGCCTGCGGGCCTCAACCCGCGCGCGCTGGCTGAGGCGATCACCGCCAAGCTCAGCCAGCAGCCCGGCATCACCAGTGCCGACATCGCCGGACCGGGCTTCATCAACCTGCGGCTCGCGCCCGAAGCGTGGCTGGCAGAACTGCGCGCCATCGCTGCGCTGGGCACAGACTACGGCCGCTCCACCATGGGCGGGGGCACGACCGTCAATGTCGAATATGTCTCGGCCAACCCCACGGGGCCGATGCACATGGGCCATTGCCGGGGCGCAGTGGTGGGCGATGCGCTGTCCTCGCTGCTGGAATTCGCGGGCCACAAGGTGATCCGCGAATATTACGTCAATGATGCCGGAGCGCAGGTCGATGTGCTCGCCCGCTCGGCGCACCTGCGCTACCGCGAGGCGCTCGGCGAAAGCATCACCATTCCCGAAGGGCTCTACCCCGGCGATTATCTGGTGCCGGTGGGCCAGAAACTCGCTGCCGAGTTCGGTGACACATACGCCGCCGCGCCCGAAGGCGACTGGCTGATCCTGTTCCGCACCCGCGCGGTCGCCGCGATGATGGACATGATCCGCGAAGACCTCGCCACGCTGGGGATCGCGCATGACCTGTTCTCGTCCGAGGCCGAATTGCAGGCCTCGGGCAAGGTCGATGCGGCGGAGCAATGGCTGCGCGACCACGATCTCGTCTACGACGGCGTGCTCGAAGCGCCCAAGGGCAAGGCCCCGCCGGAGGATTGGGAGCCGGTCTCGCTCCCGCTGTTCCGCTCCACCCGGTTCGGGGACGATCAGGATCGCCCGATCAAGAAGTCGAACGGGGCCTGGACCTATTTCGGCGCGGACCTCGCCTACCATTTCCAGAAGGCGCAGACCGCCGATGCGCTGGTCGACATCTGGGGCGCGGACCATGCGGGCACGGTGAAGCGGATCAAGGCCGCCGTCGCCGCGCTGTCCGAAGGGCACGGGCAGATCATCCCCTTCGAAGTCAAGCTCGTCCAGATGGTGCAGCTGATGAAGGGCGGCCAGCCGTTCAAGATGTCGAAGCGGTCGGGCAATTTCGTGACGCTGGCGGATGTGGTCGAGATGGTCGGCAAGGATGTGGTGCGCTTCACCATGCTGACCCGCAAGCCCGACGCGCAGATGGATGTCGATTTCGACAAGGTGGTCGAGGCGTCCAAGGATAATCCGGTGTTCTACGTCCAATATGCCCATGCCCGCATCCGATCAACGTTGCGCAAGGCGGCTGACTTGGGGCTAATCCCCTCTGACGCGGCGCTCGACCGGCTCGGCGCGGAGGAGCTGGCGCTGGTCGCCCGCGCCGCGCAGTTCCCGCGCGAGATCGAGCTGGCCGCCCGCGCGCGGGAGCCGCATCGGATCGCCTTTTATCTCAATGACCTTGCGGGCGATCTTCACGCCTATTGGAATCTCGGTAACGACCGGCCGGACAAGCGGTTCATCGTGGAACAGGACGCGCAGCTTACCGCAGCAAGGCTTTTCCTCGCAGCTGCAATCGGGCAAGTGATCCGCGGCGGGCTTGGCGTGTTGGGTGTCGAGGCTGTCGAAAGCATGTGAACGCCCGCGGAAGGCGCGCCGGGGGAAGGCACAGGGGTTAGCCAATGGTCGATGCCGAATACGAAGAGCTGGACGGGCCTGAAGGCGAGCTTGATCTTGCCGACATGGACAACCTGCCGTGGCTCGAATCCGATGATGACGACGGTGAGGCGGGCGGTCTGGATGCAGGGCAGATCATGCTGTTCGCCGCCGGGCTGGTGGCGCTGCTGGGCGCGGTCGTCGGCGGCGTCTGGTGGGTGTCGAACCGTGCGGGCGGGGGCGAGGCGGTTGCCGATGGCAGCGTGATCGAGGCTCCGGCCGGCCCCATCAAGGAGCGGCCCGACGATCCCGGGGGCAAGGCCTTTGCCGGCACCGGCAGCGTTGCCCCGGTGGTGGGGGAAGGCGGATCGCGCCCGGCGGTGGTCGCCGAAGCGCCGCTTCCCTCGCAGCCGGGCGAAACGCCGGGGGCAAAATCTGCGCCCGCGACAGGCGCCGCACCGACCGCGGCCGCGACCAAGCCGGTCCGCGCCGACAGCGCCCCCGCTGCTGCTGGGGCGAGCACCGTTCAGGGTGTAGGCGTCCAGCTCGCCGCCTACGGCACCCGCGCCCGCGCCGAACAGGGCTGGACAGATATCGCCCGCCGCACCGATGCGCTCGCCGGGGTGAAATACCGCGTGGTCGAAGGCAAGGTCGATATCGGCACGGTCTATCGTTTGCAGGCGGTCACCGGCAGCCGCGCCGAGGCCGACCGGCTGTGCGCCGCGTTGAAAGCCGATGGGGTCGACTGCCAGGTAAAGTAGAACAGCCGCGCAAATCGGGCATCGTATCGACGTAGCGATGCGGTTGCGGGGACGCGGGCGGGGCGTTGCGCGAGCGTTGCGGGTTCATTGTCGGGTCATTGTATGGTCGTTGCCGCACCATTACCCGGCCTTTTCCCCGTCTCTGAGCCCCCGTTGCCCTTGCTAGAGCCGGGCTGCGGTGCGACTTTGCAGGCACCATGATTCCGGCAATCTTCGGCCTTTCCGGCCCCCATCTGACGGCAGACGAGCGCGCCTTTTTCCGCGCGGCGGACCCGGCTGGCTACATCTTGTTCGGCCGCAATTGCGAGGGGCCGCAGCAGCTGCGCGCGCTGACCGACGACCTGCGTTCGATCCATGGACGGGATCGTCTGCTCATCTCGATCGATCAGGAAGGCGGCCGCGTCGCGCGTCTGCGGCCGCCACTATGGGCGCCCTATCCTTCGGGGCAAGCCTTTGATAAGCTGTATCAAATTGCCCCAGCAAGCGCAATCGAGGCGGCCCGGGTGAATGCCCATGCGATGGCGCTGGAGCTGTCGGCGATGGGTATCAATGTCGATTATCACCCCCCGCTCGATCTGCGCGTTCCCGGTGCCCATGACGTGATCGGGGACCGTTCCCTGGGGGCCGATCCGGTGCAGGTGGCGGCCCTTGGGCGGGCGGTGCTGGAAGGGCTGGCGGCGGGCGGCGTCACCGGCTGCGTCAAGCACATGCCGGGCCATGGCCGCACCGATGTCGACACCCACAAGGCGCTGCCCACCGTCACCGCTCCGGCGGACGAACTGGAGGCCGACATTGCCCCATTTCGGACGCTGAATCAGGCACTTGTCGGGATGACCGGACACCTTGTCTTCACCGCCTGGGACGCCGAAAACCCCGCCACCCTGTCGCCCACGGTGATCCGCGAGGTGATCCGCGGACGCATCGGGTTCGACGGGTTGCTGCTGACCGACGACATCGACATGGAGGCGCTCGGCGGCACAATCCCCGATCGCGCGGCCCGCGCCCATGCGGCGGGATGCGATATCGTATTGAATTGCTGGGCGAAAATGGCCGACATGGACGGCATCTGCGCCGTGCTCCCCGACATGTCCACAGCCACCGCCGCGCGGCTTGATCGGGCGCTGGCGGGCACGCGGATCGCTCCCGGCATTGCCCCGCAAGCCGCTGAATTGCTGGCTAAACGCGACAGCCTGCTGGCCCTCGCCGGAGCGGCGGCGTGACCGCCGACGACACGCCTTTCCTGTTCCCCCCCGAAGCCGCGAAAGGGGATGAGGGCGCCCTCTATCTCGAACTCGGCGCGTGGGAGGGGCCGCTTGACCTGCTGCTCGATCTGGCGCGGCGGCAGAAGGTCGATCTGCGGCAGATTTCGATCCTTTCCCTTGTCGATCAATACCTTGGCTATATCGAGCGGGCCGGGGCGATGCGGCTGGAACTGGCCGCCGATTACCTCGTGATGGCCGCCTGGCTCGCCTACCTCAAATCCGCGATGCTGCTGCCCAAGGCCGAGCAGGAAGACCCGAGCCCTGAGGAACTGGCGCTCCGCCTGCAACTGCGGCTCCAGCGGCTCGGCGCGATGCGCGAGGCGGCCGCACGGCTCATGGGGCGCGACCGGATCGGGCGCGACGTGTTCCTGCGCGGCACGCCAGAGGGCCTGCGCACTGACCGCAAGGCCGTGTGGCGCAGCGATCTTTTCCAGCTGATTCAAGCCTATGGACAGGTCAAGGCGCGCACCGCCCCGCGCATCTACCACGTCGCCAATCGTCCGGTGATGACCCTTGATTCCGCGCTGGAGCGGGTCTCCGCGATGCTCGGGGTGACGCTTGAATGGATGGAGATCCGCGATTTCCTGCCGCCCCACGCTTCGCCCGAATTGCGCCGCTCGGCGCTCGCCTCATCCTTCGTTGCCGCGCTGGAGCTGGCCAAGCGGGGCCGGGCGGAACTGGCGCAGGAGGGGGCCTTTGCGCCCTTGCGCATCCGGCGGTTGAAAGACAGCGCGTCTCTATGAGCGAGGAGCCCGGCACGCTCGAACGCGCGGTGGAGGCGACGCTGTTTGCCGCCGAGACGCCCCTGGGGGTCGAGGCGCTCGCCGCCCATCTCGGCGGTCTGGCCCCCGGTGAGGTGCGCGACGCTTTGGCTCAGCTTGAGGCCCGCTATCGCAACCGCGGCATCCACCTTGTCGAGCGCGGGGGGCGCTGGCATTTCGAGACCGCGCCCGATCTGGCGCACGTCTTGCGGCGCGAGCAGGAACAGGTGCGCCGCCTCAGCCGCGCCGCGACCGAGGTGCTGGCGATCATCGCCTATCACGAACCCGTCAGCCGCGCCGAGATCGAATCGATCCGCGGCGTGCAGACCAGCGCGGGCACGCTGGATGTGCTGATGGAGGCGGGCTGGGTGCGCCCGGCAGGCCGCCGCGAGGTGCCCGGCCGTCCGGTGATCTATGCCACCACGCCCGAATTTCTCGACCACTTCGGCCTTGCCAGCCGCCGCGATCTGCCGGGAATCGACGAATTGCGCGCAGCCGGGCTGCTCGATCCGGTCGATGCAGCGATGGAATCGGCGATGGCCTTCGAACGCGACGAGAGCGATGATGTATGAGCCGCCGCGCAACGCTTGTCGCACGCTTGCCACAGTGAGGTGGCATCGCGCAGCCGAAGTCCCTATACAGGGTGTTCAATTCAACACGAGTCTCGCCCCATGAATATCGGTATCTGGCAAATCCTCATCGTCGCCCTGGTCGTCCTGGTTCTGTTCGGGCGCGGCCGCATTTCGGAAATGATGGGCGATTTCGGCAAGGGCATCTCCAGCTTCAAGAAAGGCATGAGCGAGGCGGAAGAGCCCGCCAAGGCCCGCATCGAAGCGCCCACCGCCGCCCCGCAGCCGGTCGAAACCAAAGCACCGGCCGACAAGACCGACCCGACCGGCGCCTGATCCGCGCAGGCACGGGAGGTCTCGCTAACACCACATGTTCGACATCGGCGCCGCAGAACTGCTGGTCATCATCGTCGTTGCGGTGGTGGTGATCGGCCCCAAGGATTTGCCGCTCGCGATGCGCGTCGCGGGCCGCTGGATCGGGAAGATCCGGCGGGTCTCTGCGCATTTCCGATCCGGGATCGACGCGATGGTCCGCGAGGCCGAGCTGGAGGACATGGAGAAGAAGTGGAAAGCGCAGAACGAGGAAATCATGCGCCGATCCGCTGCCCTTACTGACGCAGAGGCGAACCGCGATGGTGACGCGTCGGTAATGACCGGGCCTCCGCCCGTGGCAGGGCCGGGGGAAAACCCGCCGCCTGCGGACACGCTTCCTGGCGAAGCCACCCAGTCCGAACACGGGCCGCCTCCGCCCCCGCCACCCCCTCTGCCGCTTGCGCCCGTTACGCCGGCCGCCCGGATTGCGAGGGTCGAAGTCGGCGGCGATGCCAACAACCTGATGCCTGATCCCCCGCGCGAACCCATGCTTCCGGCGCGCCCCCACACGGGGGCAGAGGATGTTTGATATCAAGGATCTCGACGAGACCCGCGCCCCCCTGCTCGATCATCTGATCGAACTGCGCACCCGGGTGATCCGGGCGCTGCTGGCGCTGGCGGTGGGGTTTGGGATCTGCCTGTGGTTTGCGGACGAAATTCTCGGCTTTCTGGTGTGGCCGCTCAAGCAGGCTTTTCCCGAAGGCGAAGGCCAGCTGATTTTCACCAAGCTGCCGGAAGTCTTCTTCGTCGAGCTGAAGGTCGCGCTGTTTGCGGGCTTCATGATGAGCTTTCCGGTGATCGCCAATCAGCTGTGGGCCTTCATTGCGCCGGGGCTCTATGCGCGTGAGAAGCGGGCCTTTCTCCCCTTTCTGATCGCCACCCCGGTGCTGTTCACCGCAGGCGCGGCGCTCGCCTATTTCGTGGTGATGCCCACGGCCTTCCGCTTCTTCCTAGGCTTTGGCGGGGAGACCGGCGGGCTGGCGGTGCAGGCCCTGCCGAGCGCGGGGGATTATCTCGGTCTGGTGATGCAGTTCATCCTCGCCTTCGGGATGACCTTTCTGTTGCCGGTGCTGCTGCTGCTGCTGCACCGCGCCGGGATCATCACCCGCGCGCAGATGGCGGGGGCGCGGCGTTATGTGATCGTCGGTATCTTCGCGATTGCTGCCGTGGTGACGCCGCCCGATCCGGGTTCGCAGATCATCCTGGCGATACCGCTGCTGCTGCTGTTCGAAGCTGCGCTGGTGCTCATGCGGTTTCAGGAAAAGGCGGTCGAAGCGGACAAGGCAGCACGCGAAGCCGATGAGGCGGGAGAGCGAGTAGCGGCGGAATAGCTACTCCCCCCGCACCCTCACCCCGCCAATCCACACCTCTAGCACCTTTATCTCCCGCAAGGCCTCGGGCGAGGCGAACAGCGGGTCGCGGTCGACCAGCACGAAATCCGCCCGTTCGCCCGGCAGCAACCGGCCAAAGCGCCCTTCGGCAAAACCCGCGAAAGCAGCGTCGGCGGTGAAGGCGGCGAGCGCCTGTTCGCGGCTCACCGTCTCCTGCGGGAACCACCCGCCAAAGGGCTGACCGGCGGCGTCGGTGCGGCTGATGGCCGCGGCCATTCCGGCCCATGGATCGGCAGGCTCGACCGGCGCGTCCGAGCCGAAGGCGAGCCTGCCGCCTGCCCCCAGCACGCTGCGCCACGCATAGGCCCCCGCCAGCCGCGCCGGGCCAAGCCGCGCTTCGGCCATCACCCGGTCCGAGGGCTGGTGCAGCGGCTGCATCGAGGCGATCGTCCCGTGCTGGCCGATGCGCGCCAGATCGGCGGGGTCAATCACCTGCGCATGTTCGATCCGCCAGCGCCGATCCCCGGGATAGCTTTCGGCCAGCTCCGCGATTGCCGCCAGCACCTCGTCATTGGCGGCATCGCCGATGGCGTGGACCGCGCTCTGGAACCCGTCCATCGCGGCGCGGCTCATCAGGTTTCTGAGCTGCGCGGGGGTGAGCAGCGGCAGGCCGCGCGTGGCCGGATCATCGGCATAGGGCGCCTTGAGGCTGGCCCCGCGCGATCCCAGCGCGCCATCGAGAAACAGCTTGATCCCGCCCATCCGCAGCCGGTCGCCATACAGCCAGCCGGTCGGCGCGCCGCCCGCCATCAGTTCCAGCGTCTCGAAGCTGTCGGCATAGGACATGATCCGCACCGTCAGCCGCCCCTGATCGCCTGCGCGGCGGAAGGTTGCCCAGTCGGCGGCGCGGGTGCCCATGTCGGCCACCGCCGTGACGCCGCGCGCCAGCAGCACCTCCTGCGCCTTGGCGAAGGCGAGATCGCGGTCCTTGGGGCGGGGCGGGGGGACAACCTGGCCCACCAGCGCGACCGCCTTGTCGACGAACACGCCCGCCGGATTGCCCTTGGCGTCACGGATGATCCGCCCGCCTGCGGGATCGGGGGTCTTCGCGCTCAGCCCGGCGGTGGTGATCGCCAGCGTGTTGCCCCAGTTGGCGTGGTTGTCCGCCCGTTCGAGCCACACCGGACGATCGGCCACCACACTGTCAAGCTCGGCAGCGGTGGGGAAGCGCCCAAGGCCCCACTTTTCCTGATTCCATCCGCGCCCGAGAATCCACGGCCTGCCGGGGTTCTCCTCGGCAAAGGCCTTAATCTTCGCCAGCGCGTCTTCCAGCGAAGTCGTGTCCGACAGGTCGAGCGTCAGCGCGGCAAAGCCGATGTCCATCACATGCGCATGGGCATCTATCATGCCCGGCAGCATCACCTGACCCCGGCCGTCGAGCCGGTAATCGACCTGCGGACGCTTGTCCCCGCGCGCCAACACCTGGACAACCTTGCCCTCGTCGTCGAACACCAGCCCGGAAAAGCGGCGCACCTTGCCCTCGGCGTCAATCGTCACCCCATCCACATTGTCGACCAGCGTGTCAGCCCAGGCGGGCGAGGCAAGTGCAAGAGCGCAGCAGGAGGCAAGAGCGGTAGTCAGCGGGCGCAGGGGCATGACGATCCTTGGACAAGCGGGGCCGGGCGGGCCGGGCAGAGCGTGCGCCGGTGCCTATCGCCTTGGCGCGCGCTTGCCAATCGCCCCGCGCGCCCGCCGCCCGTCCGCCCGCGCGCCGGACGCGGAAATCCGCGCAAGCGCGATTGCCCTTCCGCCGCCAAGCCTCTAATCGCCGCCCGGTCATGTCATCCCAGCTTTTACCCGCAAGCCCCAAGGGCGCCGCCGCCACTCCGGCCGATCTCACCCTCAACGATGTCCGCGCCGCCGCGGCGCGGATTGCGGGCGCGGTGGTCGCCACCCCGATGATGCATTCGATTACCCTGTCGAACATCACCGGCGCGGATATCTGGCTGAAGTTCGAAAACCTCCAGTTCACGGCCGCCTACAAGGAACGCGGTGCGCTCAATGCACTGCTGCTGCTGTCGGAAGAACAGCGCGCCCGCGGCGTGATCGCGGCTTCGGCCGGGAACCACAGCCAAGGCCTCAGCTATCACGGCACCCGGCTGGGCGTGCCCGTCACTATCGTCATGCCGCGCACCACGCCGACGGTGAAGGTGATGCAGACCGAAAGCGTCGGCGGGAAGGTGCTGCTGGAGGGCGAGACCTTCGATGAGGCCTATGCCCACGCGCGGCGGCTGGAAGGCGAACTGGGCCTCACCTTCGTCCACCCCTTCGACGATCCCGATGTCGCGGCTGGCGCTGGCACGGTGGCGCTGGAAATGCTGGAGGTGAAGCCCGATCTTGATTGCATCGTCACCCCGATCGGCGGGGGCGGGCTGATTTCGGGGATGGCAACCGTCGCCAAGGCGATCAATCCCAAGATCGAAGTGGTCGGCGTGCAGGCCGGGCTGTTCCCCAGCATGTTTGACCGCATCAAGGGCGCGAACCTGCCCTGCGGCGGGGACACGCTGGCGGAAGGCATCGCGGTCAAGGTGCCGGGCGATTTCACCGCCAAGGTCATTGCCGAGCGGGTGGATGATATCCTGCTGGTCGATGAACCCGCGCTGGAAAAGGCCGTGGCGCTGCTGCTCCAGATCGAAAAGACGGTGGTGGAAGGCGCGGGCGCGGCGGGTCTTGCCGCGGTGCTGGGCAGTCCCAAGCGGTTTGCGGGCAAAAGCATCGGCCTCGCGCTGTGCGGCGGCAATATCGACACCCGGCTGCTCGCCAATGTGCTGCTGCGCGATCTCGCCCGGCAGGGGCGCCTCGCGCGGCTCAGGATCACGTTGCAGGATCGACCCGGCGCCCTGTTCAAGGTGATGCGGCTGTTTGACGAGCACAACGTCAACATCATCGAGATCTATCACCAGCGCATTTTCACCACGCTGCCGGCCAAGGGCCTGATCACCGATATCGAATGCGAAGCGCGCGATGCCGATCAGGTTGATCGGCTGGTCGAGGGGCTACGCGCCAAGGGATATTCCGTTCAGCTGGTCGAACTCGGCTGATATCGCGCCTGTTTGCGTGCTGTTGTGCCACTCCTGAAGGGTTTTTGCGCCAAGCTGCGTGGCTTTGAGCATTTTTGCGTTATATTCATGGTTAAGGGACTTTTACCGGAACGGCGAAGGGCATAAGAATTTGTTAATGAATTGACGGCGCGATTCCGCCCGACGAAGGACAAGCCCCACCCGTGACGGCACCGATCCGCTTTCCCCGGTTCTTCGTGACCAGCCCTGCGCCGTGCCCCTATCTGCCGGGCCGCAGCGAACGCAAGGTCTTCACCGAACTGAAAGGGCCGCACGCGGACCAGCTTAACGAGGCTTTGGGACGGATCGGGTTTCGGCGCAGCCAGACAGTCGCCTACCGGCCTTCCTGCCTCGATTGTCAGGCCTGCGTGTCGGTTCGGGTCGTGGCGACCGCCTTCCAGCCCTCGGCCACCCAGAAGCGTGAACTGAAGCGCAACGCCGATCTGATCGTGTCCGAATGCCGCCCTTGGGCTACCGATGAACAATTCGAGCTGCTCGCACGCTACCTTGGTCAGCGTCACCCGGATGGCGGCATGTCGGCGATGGACGAGCTCGATTATGCCGACATGATCGAGCACACTCCGGTGACAAGCGTGGTCACCGAATACCGTGAGCCGCTGCCCAACGGGAAGCCCGGGCGGCTGATCGGCGCCTGCCTGACTGATCGGCAGGGCGATGGCCTGTCGATGATCTATTCGTTTTACGAACCCGATCATCCGGCCCGCGCGGGGCTCGGCAATTTTATTATCCTCGATCATATTCGCCGCGCGGCGGCTGAGGCATTGCCTTACGTATACTTGGGTTATTGGGTCGAAGGCAGTCCCCGCATGCAATACAAGGTTCGTTATCGCCCGCTTGAGAGGCTGACACGTGAGGGTTGGCAGCTGATGGAGGCGCAGGAGCAGCACCGGCTGATCGCCGCCGCAACGGCCCCGCGCCGTTCGGGGGACAGCGGTCTGGCAGGCGCGCGTGGCAAGGATGGCCAACCTGTCAAATTTCCGGCCCGCTGAGGTCCGGCGGCGTTTCACGCTCGGTCTCGCAATCATTGCCGGATTGAGCCAGGGAACGCTGGTGCTGGCGGCCGCTCCGGCTGCGGCGGCGCAGGACGTGCCGTCGCCGCGCCGCGACGCATCCCCACCCGACGTTCAGGAAGAAAGTGGCACTGAGACAGAGGGTGCAGAGGTTTTGGCAGCGCCGCAGCCCGCAGCGCCGCAGCCCATCCCTGATTCGCTCGACAGGCTGATCCCACCCGAAGCGGTGACGAATGCCGAGGCGTGGGCGGCTTCCGGGGTCGCTGACCCCGCTCCGATAGCGACGCCCGATGATCTCTTCGCCGACCCCGCGCTCGGCAATCTTGAAGGCTTGTCCGACCCTTTCCTGGCCGACCTCGGGCCGCCGTCAGACTCCGGTGAGGCACCCGCCAGCGGTGACGTGTTCGCCGATTTCGCGCTGGAGGTGCCAGAGCCACTGCCGGTCGATCCGGAGGTTGAGGCGCTCCCCAGCCTCGCCGCCCCGGTGCTTGCCGATCTGCCCGAACTGGCGGAGACGCGCATCAGCGGTACACTGGTGCTCGCGTTACCGGCCGCCGGTGAGCTGTTCCCTGAACGGGAAGAATTCGTTGAGCGTTTCAAAGACTTGTCAACCCTGCGCGAGCTGGATGACGGGGTTGAGGCAGCCCCACAGGTGGCGGCCCGCGCGCGCGCGGATGAAGAACTGCTTGGCGATATCCTGCGCACCTACGGCTATTACGATGGCGAAGTGGTGCGCCAGCTTTCCGGCGGCCGCCGCGCCCGCGAAGATGGCACTGAAAGCGCTGTCGAACAAAGCGCCGAGGCCGCCGCGCGTGAGCCCAGTGTGCGTTTCGATATTCTGCCCGGGCCGCGCTACCGTTTCGGCCGGATCGATCTTGGCGCGCTCCCCTCCCTGCCCGAACCTGACGCCAGCCGCCTGATCGCCGCCTTCGGCATTGCGCCGGGCGACCCGCTCTATGCCGATCGCATCATCGATCAGGAACTGGAACTGCGCGTGGCGCTGGGCGAAAGCGGCTATCCCTTTGCTTCGCTTGACGAACCCGAGTTGCTGATTGACCATGCGCGCCAGGAGGGCGATCTCACGCTGGCGGTGCAGCCGCGCGGCAAATACGTCTTTGGCGAAGTCGTCAGCAGCGATCCGCGCTTCCTGTCGGGCCGCCACCTCGCCCGCATCGCCCGCTTCGATAGTGGCGATGTGTTCCAGCAGAGCCTTGAGACCGACCTGCGCCGCGCGATCATCGCCACCGGTCTTGTCTCCAGCGTCACCATCACCCCCCGCGAAACCCGCGCGCCAGAGCCCGGCGCACCGGGCGAGGTGGCGCTTGATGTCGCATTTGAACGCGCTCCGCTGCGCACCATCGCTGGCGCGATCGGTTACGGCACGGAAGATGGCTTCAAGGTGGAGGGGCGCTGGGAACACCGCAACCTCTTCCCGCCGGAAGGCGCGCTTCGCCTGCGCGGTATCCTCGGCACGCGCGAGGCGCTTGCCAGTGTCGGCATCCGCCGCAACAATTTCCGTGCCCGCGATCAGGTGCTGACCGCCGACCTCTTCGCCAGCGACATCACCACCGAAGCGGTGGATTCGCGTGGGTTCGGGGTGCGGACGACGTTCGAGAAGGTGTCGAACTTCCTGTTCCAGAAGCCGGTGAGCTGGCAGATCGGCACCGAGCTGCTCTACACCGATGAGCGCAACCGCGTAGCCCGCGACGCGCCGGGCGGGGTGCCGCGGCGGACCTTCCTGATTGCCGGGCTGTTCGGCAGCGTCACGCTGGACGGGAGCGACGATCTGCTCGATCCCACCACAGGCTACCGCGCGACCCTGTTCCTCGCCCCCGAAGCCTCGCGTGAGGGAGGGGCGGAGACATTTTACCTGCGCGCTCAGGGGGATGCGAGCTATTACCAGTCGCTCGGATCGACCGTGCTGGCGGCGCGCCTGCGGGCGGCGACCATTCAGGGTGCCGAGATCGACGACATTGCACCATCGCGGCGGCTTTACGGCGGGGGCGGGGCTTCGGTGCGCGGCTACGGCTTTCAGGGCGTCGGCCCGCGCGATGTGGTGGGCAACCCCACCGGCGGAGCCTCGCTGGTCGAAGCGGCAATCGAAGCGCGGATCGAAACCGGCCTGTTCGGCGGCGCGGTTGAGCTGGTGCCCTTCATCGATGCCGGATCGGTGTCGCGCAGTTCGACCCCGGATTTCGGCCTGATCCGCTTCGGCGCGGGGCTGGGGCTGCGTTACAAGACCACCTTCGGCCCGATCCGCATCGACGTGGCGACCCCGATCAATCCGACCGAGTTTGACAGTCCGGTGGTTGTCTATGTCAGCCTGGGGCAGGCGTTTTGATGTCTGACGCGCCCGTGCCTCCCGAAAGCGATACCGAGAGCGTCGCCCCGCGGCGGCGCCCGGCGGCTGGGCGGCGCTGGGCGAAGCGGATCGCCTGGGCGCTGGGGCTGATGATCGCGCCCTTCCTGCTTGCTGCGGTGTTTTTCGCCACTCCGATCGGCAAGCGTTTCATCGCCGATCAGATCGCCGCCGTGGCCCCCGCATCGGGCCTGCGGTTCACGGTGGGGCGGATCGAAGGCGATCTTTACCGTCAGGCCGTGCTGCGATCGGTGGTGGTGAGCGACCCCAAGGGCGCGTTCCTGACCATCCCCGAGGTGCGTCTGGATTGGCGGCCGCTGAACTGGCTGTGGAGCGGGCTCGATATCCGCGAGGTCACCGCGCGCCGCGGGCGGCTGGCGCGGTTGCCCGAACTGCTCCCCGGCGATCCCGATGCGCCGCTGCTGCCCGATTTCGACATCCGGGTCGACAAGCTGGTGGTCGAGGATCTGACCATCGCCAAGGGCCTTGCCACCCCGCGTGCCGAGCGTGCCGACCTTACCGCGCGGATCGACATTCGCAAAGGCCGTGCGCTGATTGACTCAGGCGCGCGGCTGGGTGCGGCGGACCGCATCGCGCTGCTGCTTGATGCCGAGCCGGACGGGGATCGCTTTGACCTCGCAGGTGAATTCCGTGCGCCTGCGGGCGGCGTGATCGCCGGGCTCGCCCGGCTTGAAGCGGGCTATGGCGGCCGGATCGTCGGCGATGGAACCTGGCAGAGCTGGGAAGGCGCGGCGGTGGCGCGGCGGCTGGGGGATGCAGACCGGCCGCCAGTTGCAGCCGTGCGCATCGGCAACCGCGCGGGCCGCTATGCCGTGATCGGGCAGGTTGATGCAGGGTTGGGGGATGCGACCCTGGTGGGCCGCGCGCTCGGCGAAACCCTGTCGCTCGCCGCCAGCTTCACTCTTGCGGACAGCGTGCTTGAAGGGCGGGGGGCGGCGGTCTCCTCGGGATTGGAGCTGCGCGCTGGCGGCGTGGTTGATCTCGCCGACAATCTTGTGGATGGTGCGCGCGTCAACCTCGTGCTGCGCGATCCCGATCTGATTGGCGGCGGCCTTCGGATCGAAGGTGGGAGGCTGGCTGCGAACCTCACGGGTGCGTTCAACGATCTGGCGATCCGGCATGAGATTGCGGTAAGGCAGCTTGCAGCGCCGGGTGTTGCGGCCAGCGGGCTGAAGCAGGAGGGTGCCGCGCGCTATAACGGCGCGGTGCTGTCGATCCCGCTTGCGCTTACGGCCGAGCGGGTCACGACCGGCAACGCCTTTGCCGACCCGCGCCTGATCCGCGGGCGGGCGACGGGCGTGCTGAGCTACGATGTCCCTGGCCAGAAGCTGGCGCTGGACCAGATGCGGATCGCGTTCCCCGGGCTCGAAGCGGTGCTGACGCTGCGCGGCGATATTGGCGCGGGGGCCTATGCCGTTGCCGGACCGATCACCGCCAAGGCCCTGCGCGTCGAAGGCGCGGGCGAGGTGACGGCCAATGCCAAGATCCTCGTGAAGTTCGGCCCCGACGTGCCCTGGAGCCTCAACGCTAACGTCGCAGGCGTGCTGAGCCGGATCGGCAACGCCACGATCGTCAACCTCGCCGGGGAACAGGTGCGCTTCAAGGGCGCGGTCGGCATGGGCGCGAACCAGCCGATTGTGGCGCGCGATTTTATCGTCACCGCGCCCCGCCTCAATGCCCGGCTCGACAGCCGGGTGGTGAGCGGCGGCGGGGTGACCCGCACGGTGCTCGCCGGGAGCGGACGGCAGGCTGAATACGGCCCCTTCCGTTTCGATGCCGAAATCGCGGGCGATGGGCCGCGCGCGGTGCTGGTGCTCGCCGATCCGCTGCCCGCCGCCGGGCTGAAGGACGTTCGCATTGCGCTTGCGCCGAGCGCGGAGGGCTTCGGGCTTGACGTTTCCGGGCAGTCGCTTCTGGGGGAATTCGATGGCACGCTTGCGCTGATCCTGCCAGCGGACGCGCCCACCCGGATAGCGATCGAGCGGCTGGAAGTCTACCGCACCACCGTGACGGGCGACGTGGTGCTTGCCGATGCCGGGCCGACGGGCGATCTTCGGCTGGCGGGCGGAGGGGTCAACGGCACGCTCGCCTTCCGGCCGCAGGGCGGGGGCGCGTTCGGTTTTGCGGCTGATCTTGCTGCGCGGGGTGCCCGCTTCGGCGGGGCGACCCCGATTGCCATCACCCGCGCCGATCTTGCCGCCACCGGGCGCTATGCCGATGGCGGTGTCACCATTGATGCGGACCTGTCTGCGGCAGGCGTCGAATATGGCGGCCTCAGCCTTGCCAGTCTTGAAGCAGACGCAGCGATTGCGGGCGGGCGCGGGAAGATAACGGGCAGCCTTGCCGGACGCCGCGCGGATCGCTTCGCACTGGCTTTCGATGCCGATGTTGCCCCCAGCCGCATCGCCGCCGCCGCGCGCGGGCAATATGGCGGCGCGCCGATCACCATGCCGCGCCGCGCGGTGCTGACCGCGCAGGATGACGGCGGCTGGAGCCTCGCGCCCACGCAGATCGGGTTCGGTGGCGGCTATGCCATTGCCGAAGGCCAGCTGGGCGGAGGGACCACCGCGCTCGAAGTCAAGCTTGCACGGATGCCGCTGCGGTTGCTCGACATTGCCGGGGCGGATCTTGGCCTTGGGGGGCGGCTGACCGGGATCGTCGATTACCGCCAGGTGGGCCGCGAGGCCCCGACTGCGCGCGCGCGCGGGCGGATCGAGCGGTTCAGCCGGGCGGGCCTTGTGCTGTCGTCGAAGCCCATCGGTGTGCTGGGCGTGGTCGATCTCGGCCCCCAGCGCCTCACCGCCGCCGCCCGCCTGTTCGAGGGTGAGACACGGCGCGGCGATGTGCAGGTGCAGGTCGACGGATTGGGCGGAGACGGCGCGCTGACCGACCGCCTCATGCGCGGGCGGCTGGATGCCCGGATCGCGTTCGACGGGGCGGCCGAAACCCTGTGGCGGCTCGCTGCGGTCGAGGTGTTCGACTTTGCAGGGCCGGTGCGGATCGCGGCGCGGGCGACCGGGACGCTGGCCAATCCGCGCATCGCCGGGACGCTCGCCAGCGACGATCTGACGGTGCAGAGCGAACTCACCGGAACCCGCATCACCAGTGTCACCGCGCGCGGGCGCTTTGCCGGATCGCGGCTCGAACTGGTGCGCTTTGCCGGGGTGACCGGCGGCGGGGGCACAGTTAGCGGCAGCGGCACGGTTGATCTTGGCGGCATGAGCGCGACGCGCGGCCCCAGCCTCGATCTGCGCGCCGCAGTGAAGGATGCCCGCGTCCTTGATGCCAACGGGTTGGAGGCGACGATCACCGGCCCGCTGCGGATCGTTTCCAATGGCCTTGGCGGAACCATCGCCGGGCGCGTTGCGATCGACCGCGCGCGCTGGGCGCTTGGCACGGCCGCGGAAGATGTCGCCCTGCCGCGCATCGCCACCCGCGAGATCAATGGCGACGACCGGCGCGACCGGGTGCAGGTGTCGGGCCGGGATGCGGCGTGGCGCTATCTCGTCAATGCCTCCGCCCCCAGCCGGGTCGCGGTCGAAGGGCTGGGGCTGGACAGCGAATGGGGGGTTGATATTGCCCTGCGCGGCACGGTGGACGATCCGCGCATTGGCGGCACAGCGCGGCTGGTGCGGGGTGATTACACCTTCGCCGGCACCCGTTTCGAACTGACCCGCGGGCGCATCCTGTTTGACGTCGGGGAGCCGATCAATCCGCGGCTCGACGTGCTTGCAGAGACCAGCAAGAACGGCACCAATGTCGACATTGCGATCACCGGCAACGCGCAGGCCCCGACGATCGCCTTTTCAAGCGATCCTTCGCTGCCCGAGGAGGAAATCCTTGCGCGGCTGCTGTTCGGCGGATCGGTGACGTCGCTGTCCGCGACCGACGCGGTGCAACTGGCGGCGGCGCTCGCCGCGCTTCAGGGCGGGGGCGGGGGGCTCGATCCGATCGGGCAGCTGCGCCGCAGCATCGGGCTGGATCAACTGCGCATCGTCAGCGCCGACCCCCTGACCGGACGGCAGACCGGAGTTGCGATCGGCAAGAATATCACCCGCGACATCTACGTTGAACTGGTGACCGACGGGCGCGGCTACAGCGCCACCCAGGTCGAGTACCGCATCACCAGCTGGCTATCGCTGCTGGGCACAGTCTCGACCATCGGGCGCGACAGCGTGCTTGCCGAAGTTTCGCGCGATTACTGATCGTCAGGAGAGGTAAAGCTCCACCTCGGCGGCGCGGCGGCGCACGAGGCCCTGGAGCACGCGCCCGCCGGCGCGCTTCCATCGGGCAAATTCGTGCGCGGCGCCTTGGTGGTCGCCGGCGACATGCTTGCGGGTGAGGGTCGCGCGGCCAATCGCGCCGGTGTTGTAGTGGAAGCTGACCAGCGCATCGAACTGGCCCTGCGTGGTCGGCGCTGTGCCGATTGCGGCGGCGACTTCGGCGGCGAAGCGGGCGAGATCTTCGGCAAGCCGCGTGTCGCATTGCGCCTGGGTCCAGCGGGTCTGCGGGCCGATGCGGCCGCCGTTGAAGTGATCCTGTCCGGTTGCGCCCCAACCGATGGTCCACGGCTCCGCGCCCGTGCCGGGATCGGGATAGGCCTCGATCAGCCCGTCGGTCCGCAATCGCGCGCAGCCTTCGAACCGTTTGACGAGCGCGATCCCGGTGGGGCTCACCGTGCGCGGTCCCGGGGCAGGGCGGGGCGGCACGGAGGCGGCGGCGGGCGTGCGGATAGCAAACCGGCGCATCAGAGTGAGCAGCGGAGTGGAGGGGTGGAACGGCATGGGAAGCGACCTCCTGTGCGGGGAAATAGGCAGCGAGGCGCGGCAATTAGGCACAGTCCGGCGCAGTAGGAAAACGGCTTTGCGCCGCGCGCAAAGCAAAGGGGGCGCCCGCATTGCTGCGGGCGCCCCCTTGTGTGTGCCGGTCGGCAGGATCAGAAGCGATAGGTTGCCGACGCGCGGAAGGCGCGGGCTTCGGCCGAATTGCGGCCGAGGGTGGTGTCGAAGCCGATCCCGAACTGCACCGGGCCGCGGCCGATCTGCGCCGAGAGACCCACCTCAACCCAGTTGCTGTCGGCCTGTTCAAGCACGAAGTTGGCGTTCGGCCCGACCCCTTGCGCGAAGTTGGCGGCCAGCAGCTGCGGTCCGTCCTCGAATTCGTGGACATATTGCGCGGTGGCGTTGATCTGCACCACCTTGGCCTGCGTCTCGAAATCGAACCCGGCCCGCGCCTGCTTGCTTTCGAAGCGATTGCGCTCGACCGCGAGGCCAAGGGTGCCTCCGGTCTCCTCGATGCTCGCCAGATCGACGCTGGCATAGCGCCCCTCGACCCCCGGCGACAGCGTCGCTCCGCCCAGATCGATATCGTAGGACAGGCCCAGCACGCCTGACACCAGCAGATCCTCGCTGGAGGACGTCAGGGTCTGCGTGCCGTTCAGGAACTGGACGGTGCGGGTGGTGTCAAAACCCATGCTGCCGATGGTGAACTGGCCATCCACGACCGGCCCGGCTTCCAGCTTGTGCCGGACATACAGGGTCGCCGCATAGGTATCGCTCTCCACCTGCTGACCAAGCGGCACGTCGGCGTCGAGCGAGCTGTAATAGCCCGATACGCCCACCATCGTTGCCTCGCCCGGATAGAATTCGAGGCCCGCAGCAAGGTAGAACCCGTCAATCTCGGTTTCGCGGGCGATGAAGTTGCCCGCCACTTCCTCGCTTGCATTATAGCCGGGGAGCGAATCCGAATCCCCCGACACGAGCCCGCCCGCCACGAAAATCGCGAGATTTTCAGGCAGGTTTGCCTCAACCATCTCGGTTTCCTCGGTGCCGCTCTGCATGCCCAGCGCCGCCGCGCCAATCGGCTGGCCGACCGGCGAAAGCCCGGCAGCCGCAATGCTGAGCGGGGCGCCCGTCACCGCAATCTTGCCGCCTGCCTGCGACTTGTCGGCATCGCGCAGGCGCGTGTCGTAGAAGTTCTGGAGCAGGTTGACCGTCTGTGCCGACATCGACCGGACCGCCTGCTCGTTCACTGGCGCAAGGTTCGAGAAGGTGTTGCGGATCGTGTCGACGTCGGCAAAGTCCAGCCCATACAGGCTGGCAAGCGCCGCGTTGGGGCGGTTCTGGTCGAACAGCTGCGCGTAGGCACCCTGCACCGGGTTACCCTCGTCAATCACCGTTTCGTAACTTGCTGCGGTGATTTCCATCAGCACGGCGTTCTCTTCGTAGATGAACTCCTGCGTGAGGATCGCGGACAGCTCGCGCTCGGTGAAGGTGCCGCTTACCCCGTCGCCTGCTGTGACGATGGTGTAACGCTGGCCCCGCCCATTGACTGTCTGCGTGACGCCGGTGCCGACGCTGACGACGCCGCCGACATCGGCGACCCCGGTCACCGCAAGACGATCGGACGCCCCATTCGGGCCGAGGTCGACAAGGAAGGTGGAGCCTGATGCCATGATCAGGTTGCCGTCAATGGTGAGCGTGCCGGTCGTACCCATCGTGCCGGGCGAGATGACGCCCGTGATGCTGGTGACGAACGGCGCGATGACAGTGCCCGTGCCTTCGAGCATGCCGGCAAACAGCGTATAGTCGCCGACCGAAGTAAGCCCGCCATTGACGTTTACCCGGCCACCGAACTGGTTGATGTCGATCAGCGAGACAAGGTCGCCTGCGGCGGTCAAGGTCAGCCCGGCATTGCCGCGCACGGTCAGCCGGTCGATCGTTACTTCGCTGCTCAGCGTGGTGGTGCCGTTTTCCCTGAGAGTGACGTCGAAGTAGCGCGGGTCGACGTTCTCTTCCGGATCGGCGCTGACGATCGGATCGATGTTGTTGGGCACAAACCCGGTTGCGCCGGGCAGGCCGTTGGCAAGCGTGGGCTCGGGCAGCGTGGGGGCATCGGAGGTTTCGGCCTCGCCCCGTGCAGCTTCGGCCGACGGCTCGCCCGTTGTGTCGCGGGCCGCGATATTGAGCGGGAAGGTTGCCGTGCCCCGGTTGTCGTGGAGTGCACTGGCAATGCCCTGGGCGCCGGTGGGCGAGGGTTCGGGGGGCGCAGTCGATTCGAACTCGCCCGTCGCAACATCGGTGCATCCGTCGAGTTCATCCTCGAATTCGACACATACCGAGCCGTAATCGCCTTCGGTTCCGTTCAGACCGAGCTCCGGCGTCGTCGGCAATCCGTTAACGACTGCGCCATTGCTGTCGATCACCCGGTACATCGGATCGAGCAACGACACCCAATGTTCCGGGTCTTCCCAATCGCCGTTGCCGGCCTTGGCGCCGACGTAGCGGTAGGGGTTCGTCTCGGCGATGTATTGCCAATAGAGCGAAAGCGGCTGGTAGAACGAAATTCCGCCCAGTGAACTGGGCGGTCCGAACAGGTTGCCGCCACCGGACAGCACACCGATGATGAGGTCTTCATCCGACAGGGTGTTGTTCGCTGCACCCAGGATCAAAGGTCCGCCAGAATCGCCGCCTGCGGTGTCGCCTTCGTTGGGCAGGGCATCGTCCCGCAGCAGGTTGAGATCGGAAAAGACGCTGCGGTCCTGCGAATCGAAATCGAGGAAGTAAAGGTTCTGCGGCAGGTTTGGCTCGCCCGGCCCGAAGATCGCCCCATCCAGATCGTCATTCGAGAGAAACCCGCCGAGCATGTTTTCAGCCGCGCGGCGGCGGAAATCGATGTCGTCGATAGCGCCATCGAAGGCATTGCCGGTGCGGCCATATCCGACGATGTCGACCTGATACCCTGTGCCTCGCACCGGGTCGATCGCCTCAGGGGCTGGCAGGGTGGAGAACAGCAGCGCCCAGGTTGGAATGCCGGCTGCCGGAGTGTCGAGGCTCGCCAGCGCGATGTCGGCTTCGATAAAGCCCTGCGCCTGCGGGTTCTGCAGCGAGCGCGGATCGTAGAAAATCCGGTTGATGTTGTAGGATGCAAGGGCCGTGTTCGTCACGCCTCCCGAACTGAACCAGCTGACCAGTCCTTCGAATGCATCGAAGTTGAACGAGACAACGCTCCTGACCTGGTTGTCGTTATAATCGGTCGCGGCCCTGTCGTTGACACAGTGCGCGGCAAACAGAACGGTGCGAGGGTTGATCAACGATCCTGTGCAAATACCGATGGTTTCTTCGTTGGGATCGCTGGTGACGATAACCCCCACGCCGGCATACACATTCTCGGTATCGACGATCGCCTCGGAATCGGTGGTTTCATTGGGCACCACGGCTGCTGCAGGCGAGGCGAGTGTCGCCGCCGCGAAGGCGGTTGCTGCGGAGCCGGCCAGCAGGCGACGCCGCGTTTCAATCTTCGTGTTCAAGGTCAGTTCCCCAGCAAGACAAGGCCGCATCACGGCCAATGGGGAGCAAGCTAACCTGTCAGATTGCTATGACAATTCTGATCCGAATCCGCGCGAATCTTGATGGCGCGGCGTTGCAAGAATGTCTCATCATACCAAGGTCTGCACGCGAAACGGGCGGAAGGATCGCTCCCCCCGCCCGTTTTGTTTGTTCGGAAATGACGCCGATTACATCGAGTAATACATGTCGAATTCGACCGGGCACGGGGTGGTTTCGGTGCGGATCACCTCTTCCCACTTGAGCTCGCAATAGGCCTCGATCTGGTCCTTGGTGAAGACGTCGCCCTTCAGCAGGAAGTCGTGATCGGCGGCGAGGCTGTCGAGCGCCTCGCGCAAGCTGCCGCATACGGTCGGCACTTCGGCCAGTTCAGCCGGCGGCAGATCGTAGAGATTCTTATCCATCGCTTCGCCCGGGTGGATCTTGTTCTCGATCCCGTCGAGACCCGCCATCAGCAGCGCCGCATAGGCAAGGTAGGGGTTGGCCATCGCATCGGGGAAGCGGAATTCCACACGCTTGGCCTTCTCGCCCGCACCGTAAGGAATGCGGCACGAGGCCGAACGGTTGCGCGCAGAATAGGCCAGCAGCACCGGCGCCTCGAAGCCCGGCACCAGCCGCTTGTAGCTGTTAGTGGTCGGGTTGGTGAAGGCATTCAGCGCCTTGGCGTGCTTGATGACGCCGCCAATGTAATAGAGGCACATATCCGACAGGCCGGCATATTCATTGCCCGCGAACATCGGCTTGCCGTCCTTCCAGATCGACATGTGGGTGTGCATGCCGCTGCCGTTGTCGGCCTTGATCGGCTTGGGCATGAAGGTCGCGGTCTTGCCATAGGCATGGGCGACCTGGTGCACGACATACTTGTAGATCTGCATGCGGTCAGCGGTCTGCACCAGCGTGCCGAAGGTCAGGCCAAGCTCGTGCTGTGCGGCGGCGACTTCGTGGTGGTGCTTGTCGCAGGGCAGGCCCATTTCGAGCATGGTCGAAACCATCTCGGCGCGGATATCGACGGCGCTGTCGACCGGCGCGACGGGGAAGTAGCCGCCCTTGGCGCGCGGGCGGTGGCCCATGTTGCCGCCGTCATATTCCTTGGCGGTGTTGGTCGGCAGTTCGATATCGTCGATCGAGAAGCCCGATCCGGCATAGCCGTCTTCAAAACGCACATCGTCAAACATGAAGAACTCGGCTTCCGGGCCGACATAAACGGTGTCGCCGATCCCGGTGGACTTCAGATAGGCCTCGGCGCGCTTGGCGGTGGTGCGCGGGTCGCGGGCATACCAGTCGCCGGTCGAAGGCTCGACGATGTCGCAATTGATGATCAGCATCGGAGTGGCGCTGAAGGGATCGACCCAGGTTTCGCTGAGATCGGGCTTCAGGATCATGTCGCTTTCGTTGATGACCTTCCAGCCGGCGATCGACGAACCGTCGAACATCAAGCCGTCTTCCAGCTCATCCTCGCCCATGATGCCAGCAACCATGGTGAGGTGCTGCCACTTGCCCTTGGGATCGGTGAAGCGCAGATCCACCCACTCGATTTCCTCGTCCTTGATCTTTTTCAGGACGTCTTTTGCTTTCGACATTTTGGTATTGCCTCCGGTTTTATGCGTGGCCCGCCGCTGTGGCAGGCAGGAGAGGGTGGAAAATCAGATCGCCTCGTCGTCGGTTTCGCCGGTGCGAATCCTGAGCGCGCTTTCGATGGCGGTAACAAAGATTTTGCCGTCGCCAATGCGGCCGGTCTGCGCGGCGGCGGCGATAGCTTCGACGACGCGTTCGGCCTGATCGTCGGCAACGACCACTTCGAGCTTCACCTTGGGCAGGAAGTCGACGACATATTCCGCGCCGCGATAGAGTTCGGTATGGCCTTTCTGACGGCCGAAACCCTTGGCCTCGGTCACGGTGATTCCGGACACGCCGATTTCATGCAGCGCCTCCTTCACCTCGTCGAGCTTGAAGGGTTTGATGATCGCTTCGATCTTTTTCACGTCGTCCCCAATTCGCACCTGGCCGGTTGCTGACCGATTCTTAACAAGAACCGTGCCAAGCCATAGGGTGGTGGCACAGAACGATCCTTGCCGCTTGAAGAGTCAGCCGATGGTATCTCTGTCGCCGATCAGCCGCGGTTAGCAAGATTATGGTGCGCTGCGCAATGGTGCACAGCTTATGATCGGGGTTTGCCTAAATTTTAAGCATCGCCGAGGCGCAGGCCGGTGGTTTCGGGGAGGCCGCACATGATGTTGACGTTCTGGATCGCTGCGCCGGATGCGCCCTTGCCGAGGTTGTCGAGGCGGGCAATGAGGCGGGCCTGCGTGCCGTCGGGCGATCCGTAGACAAACAGCTCCATCCCGTCCCACGGCGCCGCCGATGTGCGAAGCAGCAACTCGCCATGCGCATCGCAGTTCACGCGCACGACCGGGCTTTGCGCGTAGGTCGAGATCAGTTCTTCCCTCAGCATGCGGGTGCCTTTGCGGCCCATCCCCGCCAGCGACAGCGGCACATCGACGATCATGCCGCGATGCGCCGGAATGACACTCGGCGAAAACACCGGGGGGTGCGCGAGGGCAGCATAGTGCTCCATCTCGGGCAGATGCTTGTGCTCGAGGGCCAGGCCATAGGCGCGAAACGCAATGTCTTGTTCAGTCGCGAACCGGTCGATCAGCGCGTTGCCGCCCCCTGAATAGCCGCTCACCGCGTTGACGGTGTAGGGCCAGTCGGCGGGCAGCAGTCCCGCGCGCACGAGCGGCGCGACCAGCGCGAGGAAGCCGGTCGGGTAGCATCCCGGATTGCTGACTAAACGGGCGTTGGCGATTGCCTCGTGCCCGATCAGCTCGGGAAAGCCGTAGGTCCACCCCTCGGCCACGCGGTGCGCGCTGGAGGCGTCGATGATGCGGGTGCCCGAGCCTTCCGCCAGCGTCACCGCTTCCTTCGCGGCCTCATCCGGCAGGCATAGGATCGCAATATCGGCAGCATGCAGCGCGTCGCGCCGCGCGCTGTCGTCCTTGCGCTGGGCATCGTCGAGCACGATCAGATCGAACTCGCTACGTCCCTGCAAACGCTCACGGATTTCAAGGCCAGTGGTGCCCGCAGCCCCGTCGATGAACAGCCGGATGGCCACCGCCTCAGTCTTCCTGCTCAGGGGCGAGTTCGCTTGCCCGGCACCATCCGGCGGGGCCCTGCGGTCCGGGACAGCCCCACACCCATTCGCCCGCCACATCGAGCAGCTCGAACCGGCTGCCTGCCGCAAGCGTCGCAAACACCTCGGCATCGGTGCGCGGGGTAAGCCTGAGGCCAATCCCCTGCGCCCCGGCGGCACGCGCCTGCGGGATCACGTAATGCGCGGCAAGGTGGCTCCCTGCGAGCGCCATATGGGCAAGATCACCGCGCAATGGCAGGCTGCCGGGCGCGGGCTTTTCGACCGGACCTTTCAGACCCAGCACACCCGCCGGCACGGCATATTCAATTCCCTCGCGCGTCGCGCCGCTCATCTGTGTTCCGTTGGCCTCGGTTGGTCGCGCCGCATCCCCCTGCGCAGCCGTGTGGCAGGCCCGTTAGCGACAAGCACTGCGCGGGGCAAGCGCGGGCCTGTGGCCCTAACCCGCATAGCGCGCCTGGATCGCGTGCCAGGCCGCCCGCATCCCCAGCCCCCGGCCCCCGCGCGCCCGGCCGGGCTTGGGCGCGGGGCTCCAGGCGAAAGTGTCGAAGTGCACCCAGTCGACCCCCTCTGCGACAAAGCGGTCGAGGAACAATCCGGCCACGCATGCTCCGGCAAACGGGCTGCTGGCCGAATTCGCCATGTCGGCAACGTCCGAGGCGAGATATTCGCGGTAGCCCTCGTGCAGCGGCAGGCGCCAGGCGGCGTCGTCATGCGCTTTTCCGGCGACGAGGAAAGCCTCGGCGGTCTCATCGCGGCGGGCGAAGAGGGCGGGGAGATCGGGGCCGAGCGCGACCCGTGCCGCGCCGGTCAGCGTGGCGAAATCGACGATCAGATCGGGCTCCTCCTCCGACGCGCGGGTCAGCGCATCGCCCAGAATCAAGCGGCCTTCGGCATCGGTATTGTCGATCTCCACCGTCAACCCTTTGCGTGTCCTGAGCACGTCGCCGGGCCGGAAAGCATTGCCCGAAATCGCATTTTCCACCGCTGGAACAAGCAGATGCAGCCGCACCTTCAGCCGCGCGCCCATGATCAGCCCGGCCAGCGCCAGCGCATGCGCCGCACCGCCCATGTCCTTCTTCATCAGCCGCATGCCTGCGCCCGGTTTGATGTTCAGTCCCCCGGAATCGAAGCATACCCCCTTGCCGACCACCGCCAGCACCGGATGCGAAGGATCGCCCCAGACAAGGTGCATCAACCGCGGCGCATGGTGCCGCGATGCCGCTCGGCCAACCGCATGGATCATCGGATAGCCCTGCTCCAGCGCATCGCCGCGCACCACCGCCAGCTCGGCCTTGTGGGCCTTGGCTAGCGTCGCGCACTCGGCCTCCAGCGCGGCTGGCCCCATGTCCTCGGGCGGCGCGTTGACCAGATCGCGCAGGAACAATTCCGCTTCCGCTTCAGCAACATATCCGTCAATCTGCCCGACCTGCGCGGTCAGCAGCACGCGCGGGCCTTCCGCTTTGTCTTCGCTCTTGTAACGCGAAAAGCGGTATTGCCCGGTCACCCACCCGAACATCGCCGGACCCGGATCACCTGCGGCGAGGCGATAGACCCCTTCGGGCAGCTCGTCCGCCAGCTTGGCAAGGCACCAGCTCGACAGGTTTTCCGGGTTCGCCACCCCGCTGACGACGAACCACGAATCTCCATCGGGAATAATCGCGTATTGATACCCCCCGCCTTCGAATTTCTGCGCGGCGATGCTTGCGCGCTGGCCTGCGGTCAGCCCTTTGGCGAAGGCTTCAAGGCCGTCCTTGTTCACCAGATGAATCGCAATCGCATCTTCGCCGCGATCGGGCCGGATCAGTGCTTTGGGTTCGCTCATGCCTGTTCCATAAGCGCAGGCGCGACGATGTCGCCAGCAGATTCGGGCACGGAATGGGAGAATGCCGATGAATGTTCGTGAAATGTTTCACGTGAAACATTGGTTGCGCCGGCAGGTTGCGATGACCATCGTGATGCTGACGGCGGCGCTCGCGGGCTGTTCCTCGCCCGAAGAGATTGCCGAAACCGCCGGTGCATCCACGCCCGCACCGCCGCCCGCTCCGCCTGCCGCCGATCCGGGCAAGGTCGCGTTCACCGACAATGCCAAGCAGGGCGAGGCTGCGCGCGAATTCGCCTATGAATGGCCCGCCGCCGTCACCGCGGTCCCGCAGCTGGTCGAACGCTTCACCGCCGAGCGGGACAAGACCCTCGCCGAGCAGAAGTCCGATTGGCAGAGCATCCTCGCCGAAATGGCGGGGGAGGACTGCACGGCCTGCAAAAGCCTGACATTCAGCAAAAGCTGGGCGGTGGTTGCTGATCTGCCGCGCTTCCTGTCGCTGTCGGCCGAGATGTATTTCTATACCGGGGGCGCGCACGGCAATTCGGGCTTCGATGCGCTGGTGTGGGACCGCGAAGCTGGAGCGGCGCTTGATCCCCGGGCGATGTTCCGTTCGCCGCAAGCCCTGCAAGCCGCGCTGGGCGATCCGTGGTGCAAAAGTCTGAAGGCCGAACGGCAAAAGCGCCTCGGCTCAGATTACAGCGACGACGGCTTTTTCCCATGTCCGTCCATTGCGGATCTGACCGTGCTGGTCGGATCGTCGGACAAGCGCGCCTTCGACCGGATCGGTCTGATCGCCGGACCCTATGTGGCAGGATCATACGCCGAAGGGCCATACGAGCTGACCTTCCCCGTGACCCCCGCCGTGATGGACGCAGTGAAGCCCGGATACCGACCGGCCTTCGCGCTGGGCAAGTAGCTTTTTCCGCTCGCGATCTTTATATAGGCACGATGCACGATTACCAACTCATCGACGGCGATCAGACCGTCTACCGCGATGGCAGCATCAAGCTGCACACGGCCGAAGGCGTTGAAGGCATGCGCAAGGCCGGGCGTCTGGCCGCCGAGATCCTCGATGCCTGCGCCGATCTGGTGCGTCCGGGGGTGACCACCGGCCAGCTTGACGATGCGATCCGGGGGATGATGCTGGATGCGGGCGCGATTCCCGCAACGCTGGGCTACCGGGGCTATGCGCATAGCTCGTGCATTTCGATCAACCATGTGATCTGCCACGGGATTCCGGGCGACAAGGTGCTGAAGGATGGGGACATCCTCAACATCGACGTGACGCCGCTGGTGGATGGCTGGCACGGCGATACCAGCCGCATGTTCTACGCGGGCGAGCCGTCGCTGAAGGCGCGCAAGCTGGTCGAGGTGACCTATGAATGTCTGATGCTCGGCATCGCAGCGGCACAGCCCGGCGCGCGGCTGGGCGATATCGGCGCGGCGATTGAAGCGCATGCCGCGCAGTTCCGCTACGGCGTGGTGCGCGAGTTCTGTGGGCATGGGCTGGGACGGCTGTTCCACGATGCGCCCGAGGTCGTCCATGCGGCCAAGGCCGGAACCGGACCGGAGCTGCGTCCGGGGATGTTCTTCACCATCGAACCGATGATCAACCTCGGCAAGCCCTGGGCCAAGGTGCTGGGCGACGGCTGGACCGCCGTGACGCGCGACAAATCGCTCTCCGCGCAGTTCGAACATTCGATTGCGATCACGGAAACGGGCAACGAGATTTTCACGAAGAGCCCGACGGGGCGGGATTGCCCGCCTTACGTGTGATGCAAGGCCTTGAAATAGCGTCTCCCCGGGCTTGACCCGGGGCCCCGCTTCCTTTTTTCTAGCAACATGGATCGGGAATAGCAGGGCGGCTGGGTCTACATCATGACCAACCGCTATCGCGGCACGCTTTATGTCGGCTCCAGTGCCGATCTCGCAACACGGGTCTATTAGCACCGGCTAGGGCGGGGATCGAAATTTTGTGCCGAGAAGGGCCTGATCCGGCTTCATTGCTGCCCCTATTCCCAACGTCGTCGTTGCGAGGAGCCGCAGGCGACGCGGCAATCCATGGCCCGCTGGCGCGGCGAGCCACACGGTCAGTCCATGGATTGCTTCGCCTGCGGCTCGCAATGACGAGTGGGACTAAAGAAATACCGCAGCCAACCCTGCGCTCATCACAGCCACCAGCCCTACCGAAAACCCGAGCATCGCCAGCACCGGCCGGGTCACGCGCCCATGCAGCACCCAGTCATACCCCGCCGAAACTAGCACCGTGATCGGCACCTGGACCGCAATCGCCACCGGATCGGGCAGGCCGAGCACCTGCACCACGCGGGCATAGGCCGGGGTCATCAGCGCCAGCGTTGCGATCAGCATTGCCTGGCGGTGCGCGGCGATGTCGCGCGCCCTCGCGTAGTGAAGACTGAGGAAATAAAGCGGCACAAAAGTCGCAAAGGCGGCGAGGTTCACCACCGTGACCTCCGGGCGACCGAGTTCCAGCCCGATCCGCCACGAGATTACGCCGCCGCTCACCAGCATCGCCGCCACCAGCGCAATCGAGGCCCGCCCCGTCGCGCGGTGGGCGGCGAGGCGGAACCTGGCGGCAAGCAGGCTCTGGCTCGCCAGCAGGCCGAGCCAGGCGATCATGCTCACCGCATGGAACACCACCAGCGGCGTGTAGCGCGCCTGCACCTCAGGGTGCGCGGTCGCTTTCAGGGCGAAGGCGAACAGCGTGAAGCCGAGCAGGCCAAGCGCGATCTTGCCCATCAGCAGGTTGGCGCGGATGTGGCTTTCGGGTGCTCTCACTATTGCTCCCTCGCGGCGCGGATGGCAGCCCCGGCGGCGAACGGCGCGAGCGCCACTAGCCCGAGGCTTATCGCTCCAACGAAGCCGAGGCTCACTTGATCCTGACGCGCCAGCGCGCCTGCGCCGAAAATCAGGATGGGGAGAGCGAGCGGGATGAGGAGCAGGCCCGAAAGCGCCGCGCCTGCGCGCAAGGAAGCGGTCAGCGCGGCGATCATCAGGCCTATCGCGGCCAGCCCCGGCGTGCCGGCGAGGAGGCCGAGGAGGAGGATGGTCAAGCTCTCCCCTTCGATCTTCAGCAGCGCGGCCGCCGGAAAGGTCGCCAGCAGCAGCGGCGGGCCGAAGCTCAGCCAATGGGCGACAAGGCGCACCGCCATCATCGCTTCCTCGGCAAGGCCGCGCAGCTTGAGCTGATCGAAAAACCCCAGCGCGATGTCGCGCGCGACCAGCTTTTCCAGCGGCAGGATCGCCGCCAGCAGCGCCGCGATCCACACCACCCCGCCGCCAGTCCGGGCGAGGATGTTGGCATCCGGCCCGACCGCGAAGGGAAACAGCATGGCGACCGCGACGAAGAACACCACGGGAAGGGCCGCGCCGCTGCCAGTGAAGGGGAAGAACTGCGCAAGGTCGCGGCGCAGCAGGGCGGCGATCATGCCTCTGCCTCCGCGCCAATGTCTTCTGGGGCGGGGGCGAAGTCCTCGATGGCGAAGCTGGTCATCCCCGGCACATCCAATGGCTGATGCGAGGCGATCAGCGCAATCCCGCCTGCTTCGCAATGCGCGCGCACCAGGGCGCTGACGAGGCTTTGCGAGGCGGCATCGAGGCCGCTCAAAGGCTCATCCAGCAGCCAGATCGGCGCGGCCTGCCCCAGCACCCGGGCCAGCGCGGCGCGTTTCTTCTGCCCGGTGGAGAGGTAGCCCACCGGCACTTCGGCCAGCGTATCGAGCCTCAGGCGGGCCATGATCGCCTCGGCCTGCGCCGCGCCGTCGAGCGTGAGCCAGAAGGCCAGTGCTTTCGCCAGCGGCAGGTCGGGGTCGAGCCCGCTGCGTTCATCCAGCAGCGCCAGCGCGCCCTCGCGCGTCACACTTCCGGCATAGGGCGTGGTCAGCCCCGCCAGCGCGCGGATCAGCGTCGTCTTGCCTGCCCCGTTGGCGCCCGTCACATGGCACGCCGCGCCGCCTTCGAGCCGGAACGACAGCCGCCGGAACAGCAGCCGCTCCCCCCGGCGGCAGGCGAGATTTTCAGCGGCGAGGGATGGCGCAGGCGCTTGCATTGCGGGCCAGCGTTAGGGAAAAGGCGGGCCGCAAACAAGCGACGCAAACAAGCGACGCCCTTAAGGAATTGCCCGCCATGTCCGTCCCCGAACTCACTTCCGCCGAAGCCGCCGCCCTGCTCAGCCAGCATCCCGAATGGGAGATCGCGCGCGAGGGCAAGGCGATCGCGCGCACCTTCCGCTTCGCCAATTTCTCCGAGGCCTGGGGCTTCATGAACCGCGTCGCCCTGCTGGCTGAGGTGCAGGATCACCACCCGGAATGGTTCAACGTCTACAACCGGGTCGAGGTGACGCTGACCACCCATGATGCGGGGGAAAGCGGCGGCCTGTCGGCGCGCGATGCGAAGATGGCGGCGGCGATTGATGGGATTGTGCGCTAAACTCCATTCGCCCTGAGCTTGTCGGAAGCGAAGCTGACGCGCAGCGTCAACGGCTGCACTTATCTTCGGAAGAAAGTGCAAGGCTTCGACAAGCTCAGCCCGAACGAAGCTTTTGCTACCTCCCCAGCGGCCCCGCGCTCTGCCTGACCTGCTTTCGCACCTTGCCCGGCATCCACCGCTTGGCGAAGGCCATCCGCTTAGATGTCGCGCCGACGAAGTAATCGAGCTTGGTGCCGTGCACCGCGTCCCACACCGCTTCGGCAACGCGTTCGACCGGGGTGATCTCCAGCCCGGCTGCGGTGACGCGGTGGCGGATCGTTTCGTTCGATTTGCGATTGCCGGTGCCTTCCAGCAGCGGGGTTTCGATGAAGGCCGGGCACACCGCGGCAACGGTGATGCGGTCGCCCGCCCATTCGGCATCAAGGCTTTCGGTGACGGCCCGCACCCCGAACTTGGTGGCGCAATAGACGCTCATCCCCGGCGATCCGGCGATCCCGGCCGCGCTGGAAATGTTGACGAGCGCGGAGCCCGGCGCGGTGTCCCGCAGATAGGGATAGACCGCCTGCGCACCGTAGAGCACGCCTTTCAGATTGATGTCGAGACAGCGGTCGATCTCGTCGGGATCAAGCTCGGCAAGCGCGCCGCCGATGCCGATCCCGGCGTTGTTCACCAGCGCGTCGATCCGGCCCCCGGCGGCGGCGGCGAACTCTGCGAGCGCCGCATCCCACCCCGCGCGGTCGCGCACGTCGAGCTTGCCTGCCCACTTCGCCTCGCCCGCGATGGCCCCGAGGGTCTCCGCCATGCCCGCCTCGTTAATGTCGGCCACGCCCACGAACCAGCCCCGCGCGGCAAAGTGCAACGCGGTGGCCCGCCCGATACCCGATCCGCCGCCGGTGATAAAGATGCTGCGCTGCTGTCCCATGGGGCCCTCTCTCCCGATTGTTGTTTGCGGGCTGGTCTAGAGCGGACTGACACGCTTGTCAGCAGGAAGCGCGCCGCGTCTACAGATGTGGTTCAATATTACCGGATTCCGGCGCTGGTTTGCATAGCAGTTTCCGGGCCGGTCCGAAGGGAGGCGGAATGACTGGGATTGGGTGGATTCCTGCCTTCCATCCCACCGTCACCCCGTGCTTGACACGGGGCAAGGCTTTTCTTCTTCCCCGCCAGAGCAGCAAAGTAGCCAAGCCCCGTGTCAAGCACGGGGCGACGAGGAGGGGGACGTCCACTTCGGGGTCGCTACCCGACCGGCAGCTTTTTGGCGGGAAACATGAAACCCGGACGCAGCCTCACAGCGCCGGGTTCGCATAAAAATGCCATGTAAAAATCGCCATCGCCCCGCGCTGGGGCGACCATGGTTCGGCCAGTATCCGGGTGGCCTTTTCCGCCGGGCGTTCGTCCAGCGCCAAAAGCCGCTTCACCCCCTCCTGCACCGCAAGATCACCCGCGGGCCATATGTCGGGGCGGCCTTCCGCGAACAGCAGGTAGATTTCCGCCGACCAGCGCCCGATCCCCTTGATCCGGGTGAGCAGCGCGATCGCCTCCTCGTCATCGGCCGGAAGCCCTTCGAAGTCCAGCTCGCCCGCTGCGACCAACTCGCATAGGGACCGCGCATAGCCCTGTTTCTGGCGCGAGAGGCCGCAGGCGCGCAAGGTGTCGAAATCGCGCGCCAGCAGGCAGGCGGGGCTGAAGTCCGGTCCCAGCTCACCCTCCAGCCTGGCCCACACCGACGCGGCAGAGGCGACCGAGACCTGCTGGCCGATGATGGTGCGCAGCATGGTGACAAATCCGCGCGCGCGGATGCGCGGTTCGGGATAGCCGACCCGCTCCACCGCCCGCGCTACAGGCGGCACGCGCAGGGCAAGGGCATCGAGATCTTCGCGCAATCTTTCAGCTGTCAGCCCCACGGCCACTTTCCTCATCTTGCCTTGCGGCTGAGACTACCTTAGCAGCGCCCTCAAGCCTTTCACAGCGCAGCGTCCTGCGCCCAATAGCCGAAAAGGAATTCCGATCCATGCCCAGACTGGTCGTCACCAACCGCGCCGGCGCCACCAGCGAGATCGAGGTCGGCGATGGCCTGACCGTGATGGAAGCCATCCGCGATAACGGGTTTGACGAGCTGCTGGCCCTGTGCGGCGGGTGCTGTTCGTGTGCGACGTGTCATGTGGTGGTCGACCCGGCCTTTGCCGACAAGCTGCCCAGGATCAGCGAGGACGAGGACGACCTGCTCGATTCCTCCGATCACCGCGCGCCCACCAGCCGCCTGTCATGCCAAATCCCCTTCACCGCCGATCTGGATGGCCTGCACGTCACCATCGCTCCTGAAGACTGAGTTTGCGCAAAGGGCGGGGCCGAAGGCAGACGATGTGGATGCTGATCTCGCCCGGTTCCTGCGCGACGAGCTTGGCGTAGCGCCCGAGGGCCACGCGGCAGGCCCGTGGACGGTACGCGGCCCCGTGTGGCTGTGGCAGGGCAGCGACGGCGCGCCCGCCAAGGGATCGTGGTATTTCCTCACCATCGATGGCGAAACCGCGCAGGCGATCCGCGCGTCGGCCGTCAATGCCGCCGCATGGGGATCGGTCTATGTCGAGGCGACCATCGGCGGCACCACCTGGCGCACCTCGCTGTTCCCGTCCAAGCAAGTTGGCGGCTGGCTGCTCCCGCTGAAGGCCGCGGTGCGGAAGGCTGAGAAGATCGCGGAAGGCAGCACGGTTGAAGTGGTGATGGCGCTGTCCTGACTTTCGTCATTGCGAGGAGCCAAAGGCGACGCGGCAATCCATGGTCTGCGGTGTCCGTCTGGGGGAATCTCCGCCCATGGATTGCTTCGCCTGCGGCTCGCAATGACGGGTTAAGGATCAACCCATCGCCTTCGACATTGCCCCGCGCAGCCCGAGCGCCTAATTCACACCCATGAACATCACCCGACCCTTTGGCGATACCCTCGCCCTGATCGGCAACACCCCGCTCGTCCGCCTCGCCGGTCCATCCACAGCGGCGGGCTGCGACATCTGGGGCAAGTGCGAATTCGCCAACCCCGGCGGCTCGGTCAAGGATCGGGCGGCGCTCTGGATCGTCCGCGATGCGGAAGCCAGCGGCGAATTGCAGCCCGGCGGCACGGTGGTTGAAGGCACGGCAGGCAACACCGGGATCGGCATCGCGCTGGTGGCGAATGCACGGGGTTACAAGACGATCATCGTCATGCCCGACAACCAGTCCAAGGAGAAGATGGACACCCTGCGCGCTCTGGGTGCGGAGCTTGTGCTGGTGCCGCCGACGAAATTCGCCGATGCGGGCCATTTCGTCCACACCTCGCGCCGCCTTGCCGAGGAGGCGCCGGGGGCGGTGTGGGCCAACCAGTTCGACAATATCGCCAACCGCCGCGCCCATATCGAAGGCACCGCGCCTGAAATCTGGGAGCAGACGGGCGGCAGGCTCGATGGCTTCACCTGCGCGGCGGGCACGGGGGGGACGATTGCGGGGGTGGGTCTCGGCCTCAAGGCGTTCGACGAGAATGTGCGCATCGCGCTGACCGATCCGCACGGCGCGGCGCTCTACAACTACTACGCCCACGGCGAGCTGAAGGCCGAGGGGTCTTCGGTCGCGGAAGGGATCGGGCAGGGGCGCATCACCGCCAATCTCGAAGGCGCGTCGATCGACACGCAGTTCCGCATTTCGGATGAGGAAGGCCTTGTGTGGGTGGAGCGGCTGCTGCGTGAGGAGGGGCTGTGTCTGGGCCTCAGCTCCGGCATCAATGTCGCCGGCGCGGTGGCGCTGGGCCGCGCGCTGGTGGCCGAGGGACGCGATAACCCGCAGGTGGTGACAATCCTGTGCGACACGGGCTTCCGCTATCTTTCGACCCTCTACAATTCCGAATGGCTGGCCGCCAAGGGCCTGCCGGTGTTCGATTGGCTGGCCCGACCCGCCCATGCGCCGGAGGCCGCCGCGTGAGCGGGCTGTCGTGGCGTGAGCGGATGCGGCGCATGAACCAGCGCAGCCTGTTTGGCCGCGAGGGTCGCGGCAGTGTCGGCGAAGCTTCAGGGGCGCTGGCGGGCGACGCCGAGGAATTGCCCCACGCCGGGCAGACCCGCGCCGAGGCGGTGCAGCGGCTGCAAGTGGGAATGTTCGGGATTGGCGCGATGGTGCTGCTGGTCGGCCTTGCCAGCATCATCGGCGGGCAGGCCGAGCGCAATGAAGACCTCGCCGTGCCCGAAGCCGCCCCCACCACCGAACCGGGCGCTGCGCCCGCGCAGGCCAATCCGCTGGCTGATGCGGGCGTGGTGCCAGACATCGCTGCCGAGCCGAGCCCTTCGCCTGCGCTGCCGCCGCTGGATCTGCCTGCGCCGCCCGCTGCCGATCCGGGCAATGCCCCACCTGCGCCCTAGGCTGGCTTTCGCCTGCGCGGCGTTAGCCATGGCCGGGCTGGGCGGGTGCCGCGCCGCCCCGGCCGATCCCGCCCCGGAACCGAGCGCCGCGCCCGCTGCCGAAGGCACCGCTGAACGCGCTCGCCCCCGTCTTGGGCTGATGAGCAGTCTGCCGCTCTATTGGCCGCTCGGCGCGGGGGTGGCGGAGATCGCTACCGGGCGCGCAGCCCCGACGTGGCAGCGCCGCGCAATTGTGGCGGCCTATGCGCTAGAGCCGCTCGACACGCTTTCGCCGATCGCCGCGCTGGCACCCGGCGCAGCCGATACCGACCCGCTGGCGGGCCTCGCGCGGCTGGCGGTGATCCAGCCGCGCGGGCTTTCGCCGGCCGATAATGTCGCGCTTGATCGCTGGGTGAGGCAGGGCGGGCGGCTGCTGCTGGTGCTCGATCCGGCGCTGACGGGGGAATATGATCTGCCGCTGGGCGATCCGCGCCGCCCCGTCGATTCCGCGCCGATCCCGCCGGTGGTGGCGCGCTGGGGCCTCGCGGTCCGCTTCGACGAAGAGCAGGCGGCGGTCGTGGCGGAGCGGGCGCTGGATAAGGCGCCGCTCTCGCTGGCGTTGGCGGGCGAGGTGACTGTCACCGATCCGGCGGCGGCTGGATGCACCCTGCTTGCCGATGGCGCGGCGGCGCGCTGCCGGGTGGGGGCGGGCCGGGTAACGCTGATCGCCGATGCCGCAATGTTCGAGCATGCCGAGCTTGCGGGCGAAACCGGAGCCGGACTGCGCGCCGTGTTGGCAGAAGCGTTGGAGTGAGCACAGCGGGGAAATTGCGGGAAGGGCCGGACTCGGCGGGAGCGAGTCTGCGGGGAAAGACTCGATGTGCTAGCTTTGTTCTCCTGAAATCAGGGATTTGCCGGGGGTTCTTGCGATGATGACGAAGTTGGAGGCGGCCAGATTTCTACTATGAATCAATAAAATAACGACTTATCCCGCAAAATCCCGCAAAATTCCCTTTCATCCCCGCGCCTTCCCCGATATGACCGGGGTCCATCAGACATGCCCGAGTGCATTGCGTCCGCCTGGTGGGGGCGGCGCATCCCGATCGCGTGCGCGCGGTCGGGGCGGTGAGGGTGTGTCGATCATCACGCGGAACGCCGACAGGGGCGCGCCGCCATGGGGCGAGAGGGGGTCGCAGGCACGTGTCTGCTTTTGTGGGATATAACGGCCAGGCCTACTCGCCCGCGGGCGAGAAGGGGCGGTTTGTCCTGCCTTCCGCGTTCCGCAAGGCGGTGAAGGAAAGCTCGGGCGGCAACCGCACGCTGTGCCTTGCCGCGCACGGCCGTTACGAATGCCTTGTCGGTTACGGCACCTCGCGCCTGCCCCAGCTCGAAGCGCAGCTCGACCGTGAGGAGGAGCGCGCCATTCGCCTCGGCGACGCCGCCTTCGACCGCGATGCCCGCGCCGGGCAGCTGTTCACCTACGAAGCCCTGCCCTTCGATGAAAGCGGCCGCTTCGTCATGCCCGAGCATCTGCGCGAGCTGGGCAAGGTGGAAGGCGGCCTGTTCTTTCAGGCGGCGGGCCAGTTCTTCCTGGTGTGGGCTCCCGATGAGCTGATGCGCATGGGCGCGGAGTTCAAGAGCGCGCAGATCGCTTGTGCAAAGCTGATGGCCGCCGCGAAGAAGGGGGGCAGCGAATGAGCGCGCCTGCGCCCCATATCCCGGTGCTGCTGGACGAGGTGCTCGCCGCGCTCCAGCCGCGCCCCGGCATGACCATCGTCGATGCGACCTTCGGTGCGGGGCGATACTCCCACGCGCTGCTGGAGGCGGGCGCCCGGGTCTATGCGTTCGACCGCGATCCTTACGCCATTGCCGAAGGTGCGGCGCTGGAAGCGCATTATAACGGGCGCCTGTCGCTCCACCCGCACCGCTTTTCAGCGATGCGCCATGAGCTTGCCCGGATGGGCGTGCCGCAGGTCGATGCGGTGGTTATGGATATCGGCGTCTCCTCGATGCAGCTCGATCAGGGGGGGCGCGGGTTCGCCTTCATGCATGACGGCCCGCTCGACATGCGCATGAGCCAGGCGGGGGAGAGCGCCGCCGATTTCCTCAACACCGCCGACGAGGAAGCGATTGCCGACGTGCTCTATACCTATGGCGAGGAACGCCAGTCGCGCCGGGTGGCCCGCGCCATTGTCGCTGCACGGCCGCTCGCCACCACCGGCGAGCTTGCGCGGGTGGTGCGCCGCGCGCTCGGGCACAAGCCGCACGACAAGAAAGACCCCGCGACCCGCACCTTCCAGGCCGTGCGCATCCATGTGAATGACGAGCTGGCTGAGCTGGAGACCGGCCTCGCCGCCGCAGAGGCGCTGCTGGTGCCCGGCGGGGTGCTGGCGGTGGTGAGCTTCCACAGCCTCGAAGACCGGATCGTCAAGCAGTTCCTGCGCGCCGCATCGGGCGCGGGCCGGGCGGTGTCGCGCCATCTGCCCGGCGAAGTTCCCGGCCCCGTGCCCACCTTCGCGCACGTCTCCAAAGCCATACGTCCCACCGAAGCGGAGATCGCCCGCAACCCGCGCGCCCGTTCATCCACCCTGCGCCACGCCACCCGTACCGGCGCGCCTGCGAGGAGCCTTGCCGCATGATGAACCGCTCTCAGGCCCGTTCGCTCGGCTGGGCTGCCGTGCTTGCGATCTGCGCGGGCGCGCTGGTGGTGCTGAGCTTCAGGGTGCATGCCGTGCGCAGCGAAGTGCTGCTCGCCGAACGCCAGCTGATTGCGCTCCAGCGCGAGACGCTGCTGCTGGAAACCGAGTTCGAGACCCGCGCCAGCCAGCGCCAGCTGGCGGAATGGAACGCGGTCGAGTTCGGCTATAGTGCGCCGCGGGCCGGGCAGTTCCTCGATGGGGAGCGTCAGCTGGCGAGCCTTGGCGAAGTGCGCGCGCCAGGAGCGCCGTCGCCGATCCGGCTGGCGCGCGCGGACGCTGGGGATGCTGCCGCAGCCGCTGGCGAGGCGCCGATGCGCTCGCCGGTATCGGGGGCGAAGGTGACGCTCGCCGCGCTGGAGGCTGAGAAAGACGCGGGCGCGGTCTTTGCCGAGGCCTTTGGTGACTTCCTGATCGACGCCTCTCCGATCCGCCCTGCCAAGGCCGAAACGCCCCGTATCGCCGCGACGGAGCGTCAGGAATGACCATGCTGGCGGTCCCCCGGACCGGCCCTTTGATCAATTATGCCGCCGCCCCTGCCATCCCGGCAGGCCGTTTGCCGGGCACGGGCCTGCGCGCGCAGCTGCTGTGGACCGCGCGGGTGCGGGTGCTGTGGCTGCTGGCGGGCTTTGCGCTGGTGGCGCTGATCGCGCTGCTCAGGATCGCCTCGCTCGGCCTGGTCGGCCAGGCTCCGGCGCGCACCAGTCTGGAAGAGGCGCTGCTGCCGCCGCGCGGCGAGATCACCGACCGCAATGGCGCCCCGCTCGCCCGTGCGTTTCCGGCCTATGCCTTGTGGTTCGATCCCAAGGCGATGGGCGATGAGGGCAGCCCGCTGGTGCGCAAACCGGCCGAGGTGGCGCGTGCGCTGAAGGCGATCTTCCCCGATATCGACGAGGCGCGCATGACCCGTCGTCTCGCTTCGGGGCAGGCCGGCTATCTGCGCCGCCGCATCCTGCCAGAAGAAGCCAACCGGGTGTTTGCGCTGGGCGAGGTGGCGCTGGAAATCCCGCGCGAGACTGATCGCTATTACCCGCAAGGCACGCTCGCCGCGCATGTGCTGGGCTATGTGGTCGAGGATGAGGGCGGCAAGATCGGGATGGAGCAGGTGCTTCAGGGTCGCCTGTCCCACCCCGATACCCGGATCGATCCGGTCGCCCTGTCGATCGACGTGCGCGCGCAAGGGGCGCTGGAAGACGAGCTGCGGCGCGGGATGCTGGCGACCAATGCGCTGGGCGCCGCCGGGATCGTGCTGGATGTCGATACCGGCGAAGTGATGGCAATGGCGAGCCTGCCCGAATTTGATCCCAACACCGCAGGCGCAAGCGGGGCTCCCAATGTCTTCAACCGCGTCACCAACGGGGTTTACGAGCTGGGCTCCACCTTCAAACCGCTGAGCGTTGCCGCCGCCATCGATGCAGGCGTGGTGCGCGATCTCGGCAGAGCATGGGATGCGACCCCGGTGGCGGTCGGGCGGCGCACGATCAAGGACTTGAAGCCCAAGGGCGCGAGCCTCAACGTGCCGCAGGCGCTGGTCTATTCCTCCAACACGGTCACCGCGCGGGTTGCCGATGCGCTGGGGCCGGAACGCCTGCGCCGGACCATGATTGATCTGGGCATGGACCGCCGCCCGTTCATCGAACTGCCCGCGCGGGGCAAGCCGATCTGGCCGCAGGGTTCGTGGAGCCGCGTCACCAATATGACGGTGAGCTATGGCCACGGGCTTGCGGTGACGCCGCTGCACCTTGCCAGCGCCTATGCCGCGATGGTCAACGGCGGGATCTGGCGTCCGGCGACATTGATGAAGCTCGCCGCGAAGGACGTGCCCGCCGGGCGGCGCGTGTTCAAGGAATCGACCTCGTCCAGGATGCGCCAGATGCTGCGCATGATCTCGCTCTACGGCACCGGCAAGCAGGCCGATGCGCCCGGTTACCGGGTGGGCGGCAAGACCGGTTCTGCCGAAAAGGCAAGCGGCGGGGGCTATAACAAGACCGCGCTGGTATCCACCTTCGCCGCCGCCTTCCCGCTGGATGCGCCGCGCTATGTCGTCGTGGTGGTGCTGGACGAGCCCAAGGGGACGGTCGCCAGCAGCTTCCAGCGCACGGCCGGTTACACCGCCGCCCCGGTTGTCGGCAAGCTGGTGCCCCGCATCGGCCCGATGCTGGGCGTGCAGCCGGACGAGAGCCGCGATGTCGACATCTCGGACCTGCGCTATCTGGTCGACAAGAGCAAATGAGGCTGGCGGAGCTTCTCACAGCCGCGGGGCTGGACGCAGGCGGCGCGGGCGAGACGGCCGTGACCGGCTTTGCCATCGATCACCGCAAGGTTGCCCCCGGCACGGTGTTCGGCGCCTTTCCCGGCGCGCGGGTCAATGGGGAGGATTTCATTCCGGCGGCGGTTGCGGCAGGGGCAGCGGCGGTGGTCGCCCGGCCCGAAGCGGTGGTCGACGGCGCGCTGCACATCGCCGATCCGGCCCCGCGCCGGGCCTTTGCGCGCCTTGCCGCGGGCTTCTTCGCGCCTTACCCCGGTACCATCGTCGCGGTGACAGGGACCAACGGCAAGACCTCCACCGTCGAGATGACCCGCCAGATCTGGCGCATGGCGGGCGAGCGCGCGGCGAGCATCGGCACTCTGGGCGTCACCACGCCCGATGGCAGCGTGTCGACCGGGCTGACGACGCCTGACATCGTCACCTTCCTTGCCAACATGGCGGGGCTGGCGCGCGAGGGGGTGACGCATGTCGCCTATGAAGCCTCCAGCCACGGGCTCGACCAATACCGCAACGAGGGGCTGACGGTTGCGGCCAGCGCCTTCACCAATTTCAGCCGCGATCACCTTGACTATCACGGTACGATGGAAGCCTATTTCGCGGCCAAGATGCGGCTGTTCACCGAAGTGGTCGCGCCCGGCAGCCCGGCGGTGATCCACGTTGGATCGCTTGGGGCAGGCGACGGGTCGGAGTGGACCGCGAAAGCCATCGCGCAGGCACAGGCGCGCGGCCTCACAGTCTTGACCGTGGGTGAGGGCGGCAGCTTTCTCACGCTGATCGCACGCGAACCCGGGCAGTTGGGGCAGGTTCTTCACATCGAACATGAAGGCGCTGTGCGAAAGATCAGCCTGCCGCTGATCGGAGCCTACCAGGCCGCCAATGCGCTGGTGGCGGCGGGGCTGGCCATCGCGACCGGGGTTGCCCCCGCCACGGCACTCGACGCGCTCACCCGGTTGCAGCCGGTGCGCGGGCGGCTGGAACGGGCGGCGCTGAATCAGGCAGGCGCGCCTGCCTATGTCGATTATGCCCACACCCCCGACGCGCTGGAGGCCGCCATCGCCGCGCTGCGCCCGCACGTGGCTGAGGGCGGCCGGCTGATCGTGGTGTTTGGCGCGGGCGGGGACCGCGATGCGGGCAAGCGCCCCGAGATGGGCGCGGTTGCCGCGCGCGCCGCTGACCGCGTCATCATCACCGACGACAACCCCCGCTCGGAAGACCCGGCCGCGATCCGCGCCGCGATCATGGCCGGGGCGGGCGAAGGCGCGCGCGAAATCGCGGGCCGCCGCGCCGCTATCGCTGCCGCAGTTGGGGAAGCCGGTCCGCGCGACATTGTGCTGATCGCGGGCAAGGGCCACGAACAGGGACAAATATTCGGGTCTGGAGAAAACATGCGGATCGAAGCATTCGACGATGTCGAAGTGGCGCGTGAATGCGCCGGAGGGCGGTGTTGATGACTGTGCCGCTCAGTCACCCGATGCTGCACCCCTGGCCCGTCACCGCGCGGGACAGCCTGCCGCTCGCCCTGTGGAGCGCGGCGGAAATCGAGGCGGCGACCGGCGGGATCGCCAGCCATGATTTCGAGGCAGCCGGGATCGAGATGGATTCGCGCGATGTGCGGCCCGGCGATATCTTCGTGGCGCTCAAGGGTGAGGCGATGGACGGTCACAGGTTCATCCCCCAGGCCTTTGAAAAGGGCGCGATCGCCGCAATCGTCGAGCGTCCGGTCGCCTTTCCGCATGTGCTGGTCAGGGATACCACCGCCGCGCTCCACGCGCTCGCCCATGCCGCCCGTGACCGCGCGATCGAAGCGGTGCGGATCGGCATTACCGGGTCGGTCGGCAAGACCGGGATGAAGGAAGCGATCTTCGCCTGTCTCGATCGCGCCAGCCGGGGCGCGGCGCACCGTTCTGTGCGCAGCTATAACAATCATGTCGGCGTGCCGCTCAGCCTTGCGCGGATGCCGGCACGGGCAAAGTTCGGCGTGTTCGAGATGGGGATGAACCATGCGGGCGAAATCGCCCCGCTTGCCGCCCACGCCCGCCCCCACGTGGCGCTGATCACCACCATCGCGCCTGCCCATATCGAGAATCTCGGCAGCCTTGAGGCGATTGCGGACGAAAAGGCGCAGATCTTCACCGGGCTTGTCCCGGGCGGGGTGGCGATCATCCCGGCGGACAGCGAATGGGCCGAGCGGATGATCGGCCACGCCAGGGCCTGCGGGGCGAAGGTCGTGACCTTCGGCCGCGCTGCGCATGCCGATGTGCGCCTGCTCGATGCCATTCCGGCAGCGGGAGGCACCGGGTCGCTCGTCACCGCCGATCTTGGCGAACGGCGGATATGCTACACCATCGCCGAGCCGGGGGAGCACTGGATCGTCAACTCGCTGGGCGTGATGGCGGCGGTGCGCGCGGCGGGCGGCGATCTGGCGAGCGCGGGCCTTGCGCTTGCCGAGTTGGGCGGCTTGAAGGGCCGGGGCGCGCGCCACACCATCGCGGCCGAAGGCGGCACGGCGCTGCTGATCGATGAAAGCTACAATGCCAACCCTGCCTCGATGCGCGCGACTTTGAAAGCACTGGCCGCCACGCCTGCGGCGCGGCGCATCGCGGTGCTGGGCAGCATGAAGGAACTGGGCGACTTTGCCGATGCCTTCCACCGCCAGCTTGCCGGGCCGATCGCCGATGCAGGGGTCGCCCATGTGATCCTGGTCGGGCCGGAGATGGCGGCCCTTGCCGACGAGCTGGGGAAAGGTGCGACAACCTCGCTTGGCAAGCCCCTCACCTTCGCCCATTGCGAAGGGCCGGCCGAGGCGATCGCGCTGCTCGGGCAGTTCGGCCTCGCACAAGGGGATGCGGTGCTGGTCAAGGGGTCCAATTCGGTGGGCCTCGGCAGGCTGGTGTCACACCTTACGTAAGATTGCCCGCTGAACCGCCGCGGCGGCGCGCGCCAGAGGACGTTTGAATGTTCTATCTGCTTGCCGAGTGGCTCGGCTTTGAAGGCATCCTCAATCTGGTGCGATACCAGACCTTCCGCGCGGGTGCGACGCTGATGACCGCGTTGCTGTTTGGCCTGGTGATTGGTCCGCGTTTCATCAACCTCCTGCGCGTGCGGCAGGGCAAGGGCCAGCCGATCCGAGCCGACGGACCGCAATCGCACCTTGCCAAGCGCGGCACGCCGACGATGGGCGGGCTGATGATCCTGACCGCGCTGACGCTGGCGCTGCTGTTGTGGATGGACCTGTCGAGCCCCTTCGTCTGGGCCTGCCTTGCGGTCACCATCGGCTTCGGGGTGATCGGCTTTCTCGACGATTACGACAAGGTTGCCAAGAACAGCCATGCCGGGGTGCCGGCGCGGGTGCGGCTGGCGGGCGAGTTCGTGGTGGCGGGGATCGCCAGCTGGCTGATCGTAAGCCAGATCAACACCAATCTCTACCTTCCCTTCCTGACCGGCGTGAGCATCCCGCTGGGCCCGGCCTATTACGTCTTTGCCGCCTTCGTGATCGTGGGCGCGGGCAATGCGGTGAACCTCACCGATGGCTTGGATGGCCTTGCGATCATGCCCGTCATCATCGCGGCGGGCACCTTTGCGATCATCGCCTATCTTGCCGGGCGAGCGGATTTCAGCGCCTATCTGGGCATCCCGCATGTGCCCGGCGCAGGCGAGCTGGCGATCTTCTGCGCAGCGATCATGGGGGCGGGGCTCGCTTTCCTGTGGTTCAACGCGCCCCCTGCGGCCGTGTTCATGGGCGATACCGGATCGCTCGCACTGGGCGGCGCTCTGGGCGCGATTGCGGTCGCCTCGCATCATGAGGTCGTGCTGGCGATTGTCGGCGGGCTGTTCGTGCTGGAGGCGGTCAGCGTGATCGTGCAGGTGTTCTGGTTCAAGCGCACCGGGCGGCGCGTGTTCAAGATGGCCCCGATCCACCACCATTTCGAACAGCTCGGCTGGAGCGAGAGCAAGGTCGTGATCCGGTTCTGGATCATCGCCATCGTGCTGGCGCTGATCGGGCTGTCGACGCTGAAGCTGCGATAGGGGCGCGGATGATCACCTCCCCCGTCTTTGCCGGTAAACGCTTTGCGGTGCTCGGCCTTGCGCGCTCCGGCGCGGCGGCGGCAGAGGCCTTGCTGGCGAGCGGGGCGGAGGTGATCGCGTGGGACCGTCAGCCCCATGCGCGTGAACCTTTCGAAGGGCGCTGCCGGTTGATCGATCCGCTGGAGCTTGACCTGACCGGTTTTGCGGGCGTGGTCGTGTCGCCCGGCGTGCCGCTTAACACCCATCCGATCGGTCCGCACGTGTGGCAATATGGGCTGCCCGTCATCGGCGATATCGAGCTGTTCGCCATGGCCCGCGCGCACCTGCCCGCCGCCCGCGTGGTCGGCATCACCGGCACCAACGGCAAGTCGACCACCACCGCGCTGGTCCACCACATCCTTGCCACCGCAGGCGTGCCGAGCCTGATGGGCGGCAATATCGGCGATCCGATCATGGGGCAGGCGCCGCTGCCCGATGGGGGCGTCTATGTGCTGGAGCTGTCGAGCTTCCAGATCGACCTTACCTTCACGCTCGATTGCGATGTGGCGGCGCTGACCAACATCACGCCCGATCACCTGGATCGCTACGCCGATTTCGCCGCCTATGCCGCCTCCAAGGAGCGTTTGTTCCAGATGCAGGCGCACGGCGCGGCGATTATCTGCGATGAGGACGCGCCCACCATTGCCATTGGTGACCGGTTGGCTGGTGCAGGCCGGGCGCCGGTGCGGGTCAAGACTGCCGATCTTGCCGCAGCGGGCCTGGCCGAGGGACGCTCGCCTTCGCTTGCCGGGCCGCATAATGCGCAGAACGCTGCCGTCGCCGCTGCGATCTGCCGCGCGCTTGGCCTTGCCGATGCGCAGATTGCCGCAGGCCTCGCCACCTATCGCGGGTTGCCGCACCGGATGGAGCGGGTGTGCGAGGCCGGGGGCGTCATCTACATCAACGACAGCAAGGCCACCAACGCCGCCTCGGCCGCCCCGGCGCTTGCCGCCTTCCCGCCCGATCCGGCGGTGGGCGGCGGCGCGCCCCGCATCCACTGGATCGTCGGCGGCCTGCCCAAGGAGGATGGGCTGGGGGCCTGCGCCGATCATCTCGGCAACATCGCCGCCGCCTACACCGTGGGTGAGGCCGGGCCGATGTTTGCCGATCTGCTCGATGGGCAGGTCCGCGTCGAACGGTGCGAGCTGATCGGCGAGGCGGTGCGCCGCGCGGTCGAGGCTGCCCGCCCGGGCGAGATCGTGCTGCTCAGCCCGGCCTGCGCCTCCTACGATCAGTTCCGCGATTATGAAAAGCGCGGCCACCACTTCCGCCAAGTGGTCGGCGCGATCACCGGCTGCGACACGGCCACCGACGGGCGGAGCATCCTGCCATGACCGCGCCGGTCTACGCCCCAGCCGCGCGAGCGCCGGGCAATTATCTCCCGCCGGCGTCCCTGCAACGCGGCTGGCGTGAGCGCCTGCGCATCTGGTGGCGCGAGATTGATCGGGTGCTGCTGCTGCTGATCGGCCTGTTGATGGCGACCGGTATCCTCGCGGTCGCCGCCGCCTCGCCCGCCAGCGCCGATCAGCTTTCGACAGCGCGGGTGACGCTCGACCCCTTCATGTTCTTCAAGCGGCATATCGTCTTTCAGCTGCTGGGCCTTGCGCTGATGATCGGGCTTTCCTTCGCCAGCCGCGATTCTGCACGGCGGATCGGCATTCTGGTGGGCGCGGTGATGCTCGCCCTGCTGTTCGTCGTGCCGCTGATCGGCGAGGAGAAGAACGGCGCGCGGCGCTGGATCAATGTCGGCATGAGCCTTCAGCCGTCCGAATTCCTGAAGCCCGGCTTTGCGATCATCTGCGCTTGGATCCTCAGCTGGCGGCTGCGCGATCCGGGCCTGCCGGTGATCTGGTATGTCAGCGGGTTGATGGGCCTGATCGCCGCGCTGCTGATGCTCCAGCCCAACCTAGGCGATGCGATCCTGTTCGGCGGGATCTGGCTGGTGATGGTGCTGCTGGCCGGGGTGACGTGGCAGCGCATCGCCGGGCTGATCGGCGGCGGGGCGGCGGCGCTGGGCCTTGCCTATGTGTTCTACGACAACGCCCGCCACCGGATCGACGGCTTTCTGGGCGGAGGCACCGCCTTCGATCAGGTCGATCTGGCCCAGCGCACCATCACCGCAGGCGGCTGGACCGGCACCGGCCTGTGGCTTGGCACCCGCAAGATGAACCTGCCCGAAGCCCACACCGATTACATCTTCTCGGTGATCGGCGAGGAGTTCGGCCTTGTCATGTGCGCCGGGATCGTGCTGCTTTATCTCGCGCTGGTGCTGCGCGCGCTGGCGCGGCTGGTGGGGGAGGACAACCTGTTCGCGCTGCTCGCCGCCGCCGGGCTCATCACCCAATTCGGCGGGCAGGCGCTGATCAACATCCTTGTCAACCTCAAGCTGTTTCCATCGAAGGGGATGACCCTGCCGCTGATTTCCTATGGCGGTTCATCGACACTGGCGGTGTGCTTCACGCTTGGGCTATTGCTGGCAATCACCCGGCGCAATCCCTTCCTCGCCCGTGAGGGGGGGAGTTTGCGCGAACTGCTTGAACGCAAGGACGATCGCCCATGACCAGCGAAACCCCGAAGGGAGCATCGCGCCATTTCGTGCTCGCCGCAGGGGGCACCGGCGGCCACCTGATCCCGGCCTTCGCGCTCGCCGCAGAGCTGCATGAGCGCGGCCATCATATCGCCCTCATCACCGATGAACGCGGGGCCAATATCCCCGGCAAGCCCGATTTCCTCACCGCCCATGTGCTGCCCGCCGGACGCTTCGGCAAGAACCCGCTGGGCTGGCCCGCCGGGATCAGCGCGGTGCTGGATGGCCGGGCGATGGCGCTGCGCCTGTTTGAAACCTTCGCGCCGTCCGCGATCGTCGGCTTTGGCGGCTACCCGGCGCTGCCCGCGCTGCTCGCCGCGACCGCTGCAAAGCTGCCGAGCATCGTTCACGAACAGAACGCGGTGCTCGGGCGCGTCAACCGGCTGCTTGCCGGGCGGGTCGATGCCATCGCCACCTCTTACGAACAGGTCGCGCGGCTGAAGCCCAAACACGCTGCCAAGGTGCACCTTGTCGGCAATCCGGTGCGGGCCGAAGTGCTGGCCTTGCGCGCATCGGATTTCCCCGCCTTTACCGATGAAAGCCTGCTGCGCATCCTTGTCACCGGCGGATCGCAAGGGGCGCGGGTGCTGTCCGAAGTAGTGCCCGATGGCCTTGCGATGCTCCCGCCCGCGCTGCGTCAGCGGTTGCAGGTGACCCAGCAATGCCGCCCTGAGGATCTTGAGGCGGTGCGGGCGCGTTATGCCGCGCACGACATTCCCGCCGAACTGGGCACCTATTTCGAGGACATGCACGAACGGCTGGCAGGCGCGCATCTGTTCATCGGGCGCGCGGGGGCATCGACGATTGCCGAGCTGACCGCAGTGGGCCGCCCGGCGATCCTGATCCCGCTGCCCATCGCCACCGACGATCACCAGGCGGTCAACACCCGGGAGATGACGCGGGCAGGCGGCGCGCGGATGATCCGGCAGGAGGCGTTCGTCCCCAAGGAACTCGCCAAGCAGATACAGGCCATGGCGATGAACCCCGCAAGCCTTGCCAACGCGGCGCATTGCGCCTTCAACTGCGGGCGGCCCGATGCGGCGAAGGACTTGGCCGACCTCGTCGAGAGCATGAGCGGGATTGATCTGATGGACGTGATCCGGGTCAGCGAGCCCGCCTCTGCCGCCACTCGTCTGCGCACCCGCGCCTCTACCGCTGCGGCGGGCGGCGAAAAGACCGAGGAACAGAACGCGGCATGACGGTCCTTCGGCAAGCTCAGGATGCACGGACCACGCCCTTCACAGGAGCCCTCCTGTGAAGGGCGTCGGCACCGATATCGGCATCATCCACTTCGTCGGCATCGGCGGGATCGGCATGTCGGGCATCGCCGAAGTGATGCACAACCTTGGCTATCAGGTGCAGGGCTCTGACATCGCCGAGGGCGCGAGCGTGGAGCGGCTGCGCGCGCGCGGCATGGTGGTGCATATCGGACACAAGGCCGAGAACGTGGAAGGCGTCGCGGTGGTCGTCACCTCCACCGCCGTGCGCCGCACCAACCCGGAAGTCGCCGCCGCATTGGAAGCCCGCATCCCCGTGGTGCGCCGCGCCGAGATGCTGGCCGAGCTGATGCGCCTCAAATCCACCGTCGCGGTGGCGGGCACACACGGCAAGACCACCACCACCAGCATGATCGCCACCTTGCTCGATGCAGGCGGGATCGACCCGACAGTGATCAACGGCGGGATCATCGAGCAATATGGCTCCAACGCGCGGCTGGGCGACAGCGACTGGATGGTAGTGGAGGCTGACGAGAGCGACGGCAGCTTCCTGCGCCTTGATGGCACCATCGCGGTCGTCACCAATATCGATCCCGAGCACCTGGATCACTACGGCGATTTCGACGGGGTGAAGCGCGCCTTCGTGGAGTTCATCCACAACGTCCCCTTCTACGGCGCGGCGGTGCTGTGCATCGATCATCCGGAGGTGCAGGCGGTGATCGGCGAGGTGCGTGATCGCAAGGTGGTGACCTACGGTTTCTCGCTTCAGGCCGATATCTGCGGGGTCAATGTCCGCAGCGCCGAGGGCGGGAACAGCTTCGATGTGATCGTGCGCCAGCGCGGCGAACATGATCGCCGGATCGAAGGCGTGCATCTGCCCATGCCCGGCCGCCACAATGTCCAGAACGCCCTCGCCGCCATCGCAGTCGCCATCGAGATGGGCTGTTCGGACGAGGTGATCCGCACCGGCTTTGCCCGTTTCGGCGGAGTGCGGCGGCGGTTTACCAGGGTCGGCAGCGTCGATCTGGCGGGCGGCGCGGTGACGGTGATTGACGATTACGCTCACCACCCGGTCGAAATCCGCGCCGTGCTCGCCGCTGCGCGCGAGGCGGTGGGGGCGAGCGGGGGGCGCGTCATCGCCGTCGCGCAGCCGCATCGTTACAGCCGCCTCAAGGATCTGATGAACGATTTCCAGTCGTGCTTCGATGATGCCGACATCGCCTATGTCGCCCCGGTCTACCCGGCGGGCGAGGAGCCGATCGCGGGCGTCGATCACACCGCGCTGGTGGCGGGCATGAAGGCGCGCGGGCACCGCGCGGCGCGGGAGATCGCCGGGGCCGAGGCGCTGGCCGAGGTGCTGGCGGGCGATATCGCGCCCGGCGACATGGTGGTGTGCCTTGGCGCGGGCGATATCACCCGCTGGGCGGCGGGGCTTGCGCCTGCGATCATGGCCCGGCGGCCGGTGGCGGCGGCATGAACCAGCCGGGCGACGATTATCCTTTTGATGACGGCGCGGCCCCGACCTGCGCGGTGGAAGGCGCAGTGGCCGCGCCCGTGCCGCTCGAAGGCATCCGCGGCAAGCTCACCTGCAAGGCCCCGCTTGCGCCCTATACCTGGTTCAAGACTGGCGGCCCGGCCGACTGGCTGTTCGAGCCGGCCGATCTTGATGATCTCAAGGTGTTCCTCGAACGGCTGGGCGGGGAAATCCCGGTGATGGCGCTGGGGCTGGGATCGAACATGATCGTGCGCGACGGCGGGGTGCCGGGCGTGGTGGTGCGGCTCGGCAAGGCCTTTGCCGGGGTCGCGCACAGCGCCGAGATGGAACTGACCTGCGGCGGCGGGGCGAGCGGCATTCTGGTCGCTTCGACCGCCCGGGACAAGGGCATCGCGGGGCTCGAATTCCTGCGCGGCATCCCCGGCACGGTCGGCGGCTTCGTGCGCATGAACGGCGGGGCCTATGGCCGCGAGGTCGCCGACGTGCTGCTGGACTGCGCGGTGATCCTGCCGGACGGCAGCTGTGTCACGCTGACGGCGGCAGAGCTCGAATATTCCTATCGCCATTCGGCCCTGCCGGACGGCGCAATTGTGGTGTCGGCGCGGATGCGCGGGCGTCCGGGCGATCCGGCCGCGATCGGCGCGGAGATGGACCGCATCGCCGCCGCCCGCGAGGCAAGCCAGCCCCTGCGCACCAAGACGGGCGGATCGACCTTCAAGAACCCGCCGGGCGAAAAGGCTTGGGAACTGGTCGACCGCGCCGGGTGCCGGGGTCTCCAGCTGGGCGGCGCGCAGGTGTCGGAAAAGCACACCAACTTCCTCATCAACACCGGCACCGCCACCAGCGCCGATATCGAAGGGCTGGGCGAGTTGGTGCGCGACAAGGTCTACGCCGCGACCGGCGTGAGCCTTGAGTGGGAAATTCAACGGGTAGGGCGGCCGTGATGGTTTACGCACCACACCCGTTCGCCTCGAGCGAAGTCGAGAGGCCAGTGCGGGGTGTCTCGACTTCGCTCGACACGAACGGAATTGAAGAATGAGCCTGGACAAACAACTCCACGTCGCCGTCCTCATGGGCGGCTGGGCCAATGAACGCGAAGTCTCGCTCACCAGCGGCGCGGGCGTGGCCGATGCGCTGGAAAGCAAGGGCCACCGCGTCACCCGCATCGACATGGGGCGCGATGTCGCCCTGCGCCTTGCCGAGGCCAAGCCCGATGTCGTCTTCAACGCGCTCCATGGCGTGCCGGGGGAGGACGGGACGGTGCAGGGCATGCTCGATCTGATGGGCCTCGCCTATACCCACTCCGGCCTCGCCACCTCGGTGATCGCGATCGACAAGCAGCTGACCAAGCAGGCGCTCGTCCCGCACGGCATCCCCATGCCCGGCGGGCGGATCGTGACGCGCGAGGAGCTGTATGAACGCGATCCCCTGCCGCGCCCCTATGTGCTCAAGCCCGTGAACGAAGGCTCCTCGGTCGGCGTTGCCATTGTCACGGCTGGCAGCAATGTCGGCGACCCGATCAACCCGCAGGCCACCGGTCCGTGGCAGGAATTCGCCGAATTGCTCGCCGAACCCTTCATCAAGGGCCGCGAGCTGACGGCGGCGGTGCTGGATGGCCCGGATGGCCCGCGCGCATTGGGCGTCACCGAGCTTGTGATCGAGAACGGCTTCTACGATTACGAACACAAATACACCGCCGGGCGGACCGAGCATATCTTCCCCGCGCAGCTCCCCCCCGAAATCACCGCCCTGTGCGAGCACTATGCTGTCAAGGCGCATCAGGTGCTCGGCTGCCACGGCACCAGTCGCACCGATTTCCGCTGGGACGAGGAAGCAGGCGAGGACGGGCTGTTCGTGCTTGAAACCAACACCCAGCCGGGGATGACCCCCTTGAGCCTTGTGCCCGAACAGGCGGCGGGGCGGGGGATTGCCTATGCCGATCTGGTCGAAATGCTGGTGGCCGAGGCGCTCCGGGTGCACGCGCTGAAACGGAAGGGAGGCAGCGGTGGCACAGCAGATCCGGCGTAACGGCTCCACCGGCGTGCGCCGCGCCGCCAAGGCGCAGAGCCGCGCGGTCGCCGCGCGCAAGGCGCAGCGCGGTGCGAGCGGCGTGCTCGATACGGTGATGGGCGTGCTGCCCTTTACCGAAGAACAGTGGAGCCGCATCTGGCTTGCCATGATTATCGGCACGGGCGTGGGCGTCGCCTTCGTCATCGCCAGCCTTGCCGGCGTCCCCGCGCTGGCACAGGCGCAGGTCGCCGCGATTGCCGCTGATGCCGGGTTCGAAGTGCGCCACGTGCGCGTCACCGGCACCGCCCGGATGGACGAACAGCAGGTCTACGCCCGCGCGCTCGCACAGCGCAATCAGGCGATGCCTGATGTCGATGTTGAAGCCTTGCGCAAGGAGCTGCGCGCCCTGCCGTGGGTGAAGGATGCGCGGGTCTCGATCCAGCTGCCCCACACGCTTGCCATCGACATCGTCGAGCGTGAGCCGCATGCGGTGCTGGAAAAGCCCGATCGGCTGGTGCTGATTGATGCGACGGGCGCGGAGCTTGAACCTGTCAGCGCCGACAAGGCCAAGGGCATGCTGCGGCTCGCCGGGCCGGGGGCGGCGCGGCAGGCGCAGGCGCTCGATACCTTGCTGGCCGCAGCGCCCGCGCTCGCCCCCAAGGTCGAGGCCGCCGAATGGGTCGGCAACCGCCGCTGGAACCTCACCTTCACCACCGGCCAGCTGCTCGCCCTGCCCGAAGGCGAGGTGCCTGCGGCCACCGCGCTCGTGAAGTTCGCCCGGCTTGACGGGCAGAACCGCCTGCTGGGCGGCAAGGTGCTGGCCTTCGACATGCGCACGCCGCCGCGCCTGTATCTGCGCCTGCCCGAAGGGGTCGCCAAACCCGATCTGGCTGGCACCGGCGAAGACGGGGAGACCACCTGATGGCCTCACGCAGCCCCGCCGCCCGCCGCCTTGCGCGCACCTATGCCGCCGTCAATATCGGCTCGTTCCGCGTCTCGGCGATGATTGTGGGCGAGACCGAGAACGGGGAATTGCAGGTGCTGGGCAGCGGCCACCGCGCCAGCGCCGGGATCAAGCGCGGCTATGTCACCGACATGACCGCTGCCAGCCACGCCATCCGCGACGCGGTCGAACGCGCGGAAAAGAGCGCGGGCACACCGGTGCGCAGCGTGTGGATCGCCTGTTCGGGCGCGGGGCTCGCCAGCCATGTGGTCGCGGTGGATATCGAGATCGGCGGGCGGCGGATCGAGGACGAGGATGTCGAGCAGTTGCTGATCCGCGCGCAGGACATGATCCAGCCCGACGGACGCCGGGTGCTCCACGCCCAGCCTGCGCATTACACCCTTGACGGCGCGCACGGGGTCGCCAATCCGCGCGGGCTGCATGCCGAGCGGTTGGGGGTCGACATCCACGTCATGCTGGCAGACGGCGCGCCGGTGCGCAATCTGACCGAAGCGGTGCAGAACGCGCACCTTCAGGTCGATGGCGTGGTTGCCGCGCCGCTTGCGGCCGGTCACGCCTGCCTCAGCCCGGAAGAGCGCGAACTGGGCGTGGCGCTGGTCGAAATCGGGGCGGAGATCACCAATGTGGCGGTGTTTGCGGGCGGGATGCTGCTTGGCCTCCATGCCTTGCCGATGGGATCGGGTTCGATCACCGATGCGATCGCCAGCAGTTTCGGCATCCGCCGCTCGCAGGCCGAGCGCCTGAAATGCGTCGCCGGTTCGGCGGTCGCCAGCCCGGCTGATCACCGCGAGCTGATCCCGGTGAGCCCGCCGGGCGAGGGCGGCGACGGCGCGCCTGTCGGCCCGCTGGCGCGCGGCGCGGATGACAAGAACCGCATTCTGCGCGCAGAGCTGGTGGCGGTGGTGACGCAGCAACTGGCGGTGCTGACGGGCGAGGTGGGCAAGGCGCTGAAGGGCATGGGCTTTACAGGGCCGCGTGCCGGGCAGGTGGTGCTCACCGGCGGCGGTGCGGAACTGGCGGGGATAGCGGACTTCATGCAGGGCGCGCTCGGTCAGGCGGTGCGGCTGGGGCGTCCATCGCAGCTACCCGGCATGCCCGAGGCGCATCATGCGCCAGGCTTTGCCACGCTTGCCGGGCTGTGCCTTTACGCCGCTGACGATCCCGTGGATATCCGCGCGGTTGGCACCAATGGCGGGGGCGTATACCGTGCCTTCACGCGCGAAAGCGGGGTCGGGGCGCTCACTGCGCGGCTGTTCCGCGCGCTCAGGGAGTATTTTTAGCCCGGTCTGGTGTGCCCACTGCGTTTCTGGTGCTGTGGATAAGGGCTTTGCAGCTATAATATGTGCACCACGATTATGTCACAGATGAAGTAAGCGAGGGAACAGGATGCTAAACCTGCTGCCCCGCGCCTGGAGGACAAGCTGATGAGCATCAATATCGGACCTGCCGCCTCGGATGATCTGCGTCCACGCATCACCGTAATCGGCATCGGCGGGGCCGGCGGCAACGCGATCGCCAACATGATCGCGGCCGAGATCGAAGGCGTCGAATTCATCGTCGCCAACACCGACGCGCAGGCGCTCAGCACCTCGCCGGCCGAACGGCGCATCCAGCTTGGCCCCGACATCACGGGCGGCCTTGGCGCGGGCGCACGGCCAGAGGTCGGCAAGGCGGCGGCGGAAGAAACCGTGGCCGAGATCGAACGGGCGCTGGAAGGCGTCAACATGTGCTTCATCGCGGCGGGCATGGGCGGGGGCACCGGCACCGGCGCTGCGCCCGTGATCGCCGAAGCCGCACGCCGCATGGGCGTGCTGACCGTGGGCGTCGTCACCAAGCCCTTCCTGTTCGAAGGCACGCGCCGCATGCGCGCCGCCGAAGCCGGGATCGAGGAGCTTCAGCGTCATGTCGATACGCTGATCGTCATCCCCAACCAGAACCTGTTCCTTGTCGCCAAGGCCGAAACCACCTTCAAGGAAGCCTTCGAGCTGGCCGACGAGGTGTTGCAGCAGGGCGTGCGCTCTATCACCGATCTGATGGTCATGCCGGGCCTCATCAACCTCGATTTCGCCGACGTGCGCTCGGTCATGAGCGAAATGGGCAAGGCGATGATGGGCACGGGCGAGGGCGAGGGTGAGAACCGCGCGCTCGACGCCGCTGAACAGGCGATCGCCAACCCGCTGCTCGACGGCGTCAGCATGGCGGGTGCCAAGGGCGTCATCATCTCGATCATCGGCGGCGAAGACATGCGCCTGCTCGAAGTGGACGAGGCCGCCAACCACATCCGCGAACTGGTGGATGAGGATGCCAACATCATCTGGGGCAGTGCCTTCAACCCCGATCTCAAGGGCAAGATCCGCGTCTCGGTGGTCGCCACCGGGATCGAGCAAGGCACCATCGCCTATGCCGACCGCTCTCAATCTGTATCGCTCGGCGGCGGGCGGGCGCCCAAGCGTCCGGTGCTGGAACTGTCCGCAGACGAAGGCCTGGCCGAACTGCCACCGCAATCGAGCGTCGCTCCGGCCCCTGTGCCTCCCGTGATGCCGAGCTTCGATCTCGGCCAGACAGCTGCGGGCAAGGAGGAGGCCTTCGATCTGGACGAGGTGCTGGAGGATGAGGACGTCACCCCCGCCGCGCCGTTCGAGCTGACCGGCATGCAGGCCGGAGACGACTACAGCAATGAATACGAGGACGATGTCGACGACATCGTCGATCCGCTCGCCGGAATGCGGAGCGGGGAGCAGAGCGGCGGCTTTGGCCTGACGGGCGCTGGCACCGCCACCGGCACGGATCAGGGCGGCATGCTCGATCTGGGGGAAGCCGACTACGATGACGCCGATCCGGCTGATGATGATCTGCTCGCCAATGCCGATCGGCTCGCGGCCGAGGATCGTCCGGTCGAAGCGCGGCTGGGCGGCGGGCGGCGGCGCGCGCTGCTTGGCGGCGGCGGCGCGGAGGCCACCCCGAGCGCGACCAGCGGCAGCACCCTGTTCGAACGCATGGCCAACCTGTCGCGCAGCAGCTCGCGCGATGAAGAGGACGATGATGACGGCGATGATGGTCCGGCGCTCAGCATCCCGCGGTTCCTGGGGCGGCAGAACAACCAGTAGGCCGCGCCGCCGCGCTCCGGTCGGCGCACGCGCAATGCTGTTCGCCGCGCGCGGCGCGCCGATCTGCGGAAAGCCGCTTTAAGGCACAAGCTATGGTGTCGCGTATTTCCCTTGTCCCGGCCGTCATGCTGGCCGCAGCCGCGCTCCCTCATGCGGGCGTCACGGCGCAGGATACCTTTTCCCAGCCGGTGGTGCAGGCCCTGCCCGCGCCCGAAGTGCAGCGGCTCAACCGCGCGCTGGTGGCGCTCGCCAAGGCACCCCGCGATCGCGATGCGCTGGTGGAGGCGGGGCAAGCGGCGATCGGGGTGGACGACCTTGAGGCCGCCATCGGCTTTTTCGGGCGCGCGGCGGAAGTCGATCCGGGGCACCCCGATGTCGCGCAGGGGCTCGGCTCGGTCTATTTGCGCGCCGGGCGGGCGGGTGAGGCGCTGCTCCAGTTCGAACGCGCGCTGGCGGGCGGGGCGGACCCGCGCGAAGTGCTGACCGATCAGGCGCTGACGCTCGATCTGGTGGGCGAGCAGAGCGCCGCGCAGGCCGCCTATCTGCGCGCGCTGGAACTCGATCCCGCCAATGACGAGGCGCGCCGGCGGTTGGCGTTGAGCCATGCCATTGCAGGCAGCCGCGCCCGGTTTGAAGACACGCTGCGCCCGCTGCTCGACCGGCGCGACATGGCGGCCCAGCGGACGCGGGCTTTTGGCCTGGCGATCCTTGGCGATGCGGACCGGGCGGCGGCGATTGTCGAACAGGTGATGCCGCGCGATCTGGCGACGCGGCTGGTGCCCTATCTTGCCTTCATGCCGCGCCTGACCAAGCCGCAGCAGGCGGCGGCGGCCAATCTGGGGATATTTCCGCGCGCTGCGGATATCGGGCGGGATGACCCGCGCCTTGCGCGCTTTGCGGCAGAGGAGCGTGCCGACAGCCGCCTGGCACCCACCGGCCCGCCACTCGACGCGCGCCCCGCGCCTGCGCCCACGCCCGCGCCCGCGCCAGCGCCTGTCGTGCCGGTTGCGGCAAGCGCGCCCGCGCCTGCCCCCGCGCCGCCTCAGCCGCTTCCACCCCCACCACCACCGCCACCCCCACCGGCGCGGGTTGCCGATGCCTTTGCCGATCTCATCGGTGCACCGCTCCCGGATGCGCGGGTCAGCGGGGATGCGGTCGACATTTCGCGAATCGCGGTGAAGCGCGAAGCCCCGCCGCCCCCGCCGGAGAAAGCCAAGCCCAAACCCAAGGAGCCCGCCAAGCCCGTCCATCCCAGCCGCGTGTGGGTGCAGGTGGCGACCGGCAAGGACATGAAGGCGCTCGGCTTCGACTGGCGGCGCATTTCCCGCAAGGGCGGCGCTGCGCTTAGCCGGCTCAAGCCACACACCACCCGCTGGGGCGAGGCGAACCGGCTTTTGGCCGGGCCAGTCGAAAACCGCGACAAGGCGCAGGCGCTGATCCGCGAACTGAAGGGCGAAGGTCTCGACACCTTTCTGTATGTAAGCCCGGAGGGCGAAGAGATTCAGCCGCTTAAGTGACTGATCTAGCGCGCTGCCCACGATCTTTGCACAGGCTTTGCACAGCTCTGTCCGGTTCTCCCCAGCCGCTCCACCCAAGGTAATTGCCAAGGCCACCCCTTACCGTTCATGCGTTGCGGCGATGGTTCAGACGTTCCCCCCGTGCCCCGCCCCCCCTTTCTCCGCCCCGGCGCCCCGATGAGAGCAGCTGACATGGACTATTCCGCCGAGGACGATGCCGCCCCCGTCGAAATGCTCGCCAGCCTGTTCGCCGCGCGCGGCTGGCCATGCGAGCTGGTCTCGGACGACGAGATGACCGGCGAGGTGCAGGGCAGCTGGGCCAATTACCAGCTGCGCGCGATCTGGCGGGCGGAGGACGGCGTGTTGCAGTTCCTGTGCCTCCCCGACATCCGCGTGACGGATGACAAGCGCGCGGCCGCCTATGAACTGCTGTGCCTCGTCAACGAACAGGTATGGCTCGGGCATTTCGACATCTGGTCGAACGGCGATGTGCTGCTCTACCGCCACGGGGCCTTGCTGGGCGATCACGGGCGGCTGAGCCTCGATATGGCGCAGGCGCTGGTCGAAAGCGCGATCGACGAATGCGACCGCTTCTACCCCGCGTTCCAGTTCGTGCTGTGGGGCGGCAAAAGCCCGCGCGCCGCGCTGGATGCGGCAATGGTCGACGCGGCGGGCGAGGCTTAGTCCTTACGCCGTTGAGGCTGAGCTTGTAGAAGCCCCGCATTTTACTTTAGCGATCAGGCACTGAAGAAGGACGGCCCTTCGACAGGCTCAGGGCGAAGGGGAATTTATCGTGTTCCAGCACCTCCTCATCATCGGTTGCGGCAATATGGGCGGGGCGATGCTGGCCGGGTGGCTGGCGGCGGGGGAGCGGCCGACGCGCATCAGCGTGCTCGACCCGGGGCTGCCCGAGGCGCCGAATGGCGTCGCGCTCTACCGCAATGCCGCCGATGTGCCCGCAGGCCATGACGCGGTGCTGCTTGGATTCAAGCCGCAGCAATTGGGGATGCTGGGTCCGGGCCCGCAAGGGCTGACCGGCGCGGGGGTGACGGTCTTCTCGCTTCTCGCCGGGATCACGCTGGATCGTCTCGCGGCCGCCTTCCCCCAGGCCGCATCGCATGTGCGGGTGATGCCCAACCTTGCCGCCGCGATCAACAAATCGCCCGTCATTCTGGCGGCGCGCGGGCTGGACGAGCCTGCGCGCTCGGCCGCCTTTGCGCTGTTCGACCGGCTCGGCCGTGCGGTGTGGCTGGCGGACGAATCGCACTTCGATCTGGTCACGGCGCTGGCCGGATCGGGACCGGGCTTCGTCTACCGCTTCATCGATGCGCTGGCGGGCGCGGCCATCGACCTTGGCCTTGACGAGCCCACCGCCGCACAGCTCGCATTGGCGATGGTCGAAGGGGCAGCGGCGCTTGCGGCGACCTCCGATGCCAGCCCCGCAACCCTTGCCGACCGGGTCGCCAGCCCCGGCGGCATGACCCGCGAAGGGCTGAACGTGCTCGACCAGGGGAATGCCCTGCGCGACCTCCTGACCGCCACCTTGCGCGCCGCGCGCGACAAGGGCGCGCAGCTTGCGCAAAGCAGTTAAGATTAACACGGGTTAAGCTGAACCATTTGCGCCGAATGCAATCCGGTTTCGCTTGAAATACGCCGCGCAAACCCCGATATTCGCCTGCATGGAGAGCGCGGGCTTTTCCGCGCTCCTGGTTGAAAGGCTAAAAGGGTTTCGCAATGGCTGACTGGAATGACTCGGCGCGCAATGCGCAGCGTTTGGGCTCCGTCCCCCGCGCCGGAGGCGATGTCGCCGGCCGCGTGAGCTTTGACGAGGGCCTGCGTTCGCACATGCTCTCGATCTATAACTACATGACCTCGGGAATCCTGCTGACCGGGATTGTCGCGCTGCTGGCCTATACCAGCGGCACGGCGGCTGCGATCTTCAGCGGCGGCATCCTGCGCTGGATCGTGGCGCTGTCGCCGCTCGCCATCGTGTTCGCGATGAGCTTCGGGGCGAACCGGTTCAGCACCGGGGCGCTTCAGCTGATGTTCTGGGCGTTTTCCACGCTGATGGGTCTGTCGCTGTCGTCGGTGTTCCTGGTCTACACCGGGGGCTCGATCGCCACGACCTTCTTTGCCACCGCGGCGGCCTTTGCCGGCCTGTCGCTGTGGGGCTACACCACCAAGAAGAACCTGTCCGGCATGGGCAGCTTCCTCATCATGGGCGTAATCGGCCTGTTGGTGGCGATGGTGATCAACATCTTCCTCCAGAGCCCGGCGTTCCACTACGCGATCAGCTTCATCGGTGTGCTGATCTTCGCTGGCCTCACCGCCTATGACACGCAGCGCCTGAAGAACGAATACACCTACCTGCGCGGCACGGAATTTGCCGGCAAGGCGGTGATCCTTGGCGCGCTGAGCCTTTATCTGGACTTCGTGAACATGTTCCAGTTCCTGCTCAGCTTCCTCGGCAACCGCGAGTAAGGCGAGGGATCGACAGCCGCAAAGGCTCGCACAGCCTCGGTCTGTCGCACAGGTGTTGAAATGTCGAATGCCCGGAGCCTTTCCATAGGTTCCGGGCATTTGCTTTGTTAGCCGGGGCGTCTATCGCCCGGGCTTCAGGCTGGAGCAAGCCGGGGGCAACCACGATCAGCCCCACAGCGGCCGCACAGCCGCAGCAGGAGAGGTCTATTTTCATGAGCGCGTCCCCGCACATGCCTTCCACCCTGTCGGCCGGTTCGGTGGCGACGGGCATTCCCGAAACCACCACCGCCCGCCGCACGCCGTTCAGCCTTGCGGTTGCCGCGGTGATGGCGGGCAGTGCGATTCTGGGTGCATGCGCAACCCCGCCGCCTCCGCCCCCGCCGCCCCCGCCCCCTCCGCCGCCGCCGGTTGTGGAGGCCGTCCCCTACCGTCCGCTCCCCCCCGGGGGCGCGCATTACGTGATGGACCTGCCGGCGCGCGGGCCTGACGGGCGGCGCATCACGGTCAATTCGAACCTTTCGGATGACCAGCTGGTCTGGAACCTGCGCTCGGCTTGGAATGTTGCCGCGCTCAATTGCCTGGCGCCGGAATATCAGCCGATCCTTGATGGATATCGCGCCTTTCTGACCAATAACGTCAAGGGGCTGAAGGCGGTCAACGACCGCATCGAGAAGAGCTACACCAGCCGGTTCAAGGTCCGCCGCGATGCAATCGTCGCGCGCGATGGCTATACCACGCAGGTCTACAACTTCTTCGCCGAGCCTGCCGCGCGCGCCGGGTTCTGCCGCGCCGCGCTCGACATGGCGAACCGTTCGCTTGCCGCACCCTCCGCCAAGCCGATTGATTTTGCGCGTGCCAATTTTGACGGGTTGCTGCTGCCGTTCGAGACCTTCTTCAATGAGTATGAGGCCTACCAGCGCGCCTCCAACGAATGGGACGCCAAGTGGGGTGCGATGTTTGGCGCGTCGCAGCCCGGCTGGGTTGCCGTGCAGCAGGCGCGTGCCGGCGTGATCGAGACCGGACCTGTGCCCTTGCAGACCGTGATCGACCCGGAGACCGGCCTGCCGGTTCCGGTCATCCCGGTGAACGAGGAAATTCTTGCCCAGCCGGTGGTGCAACCAATCGCGCCGCCACCCGGCAGCGCGCCGCGCGGTTGAGGGGGCAGCGGGCTGCAAAATCGCCGTTGCAAGCCCGCCCGCTTCCCGCTAATCCGCGCGCTCGCTCGGCCTCCGGATCGTGGGGGCAGGACGCAAAGCTGGAACGGGGCCGTAGCTCAGATGGGAGAGCGCGTCGTTCGCAATGACGAGGTCAGGGGTTCGATCCCCCTCGGCTCCACCAGTTCCTCCTAAGCCGTTGATTGGCTGGGATAACGTTGAAAAACAAAGGCTTTCTTCCAAGTGGCTGCTACAAATGTACCAGTCAGGAAAGCCGAAATGTCCTATCTGCATCGACGCGTTGGCGGAGTGTACTACACCCGCATGGTGGTCCCGCCCCGGCTCAAGCCGATCATCGGCAAAACCGATCTAGGGCGCTCGCTGCGCACCAAGGATCGTGCCGACGCATTGCGGCTGCTGCCCGAGTGGCTTGCCGAGGCCCAAGCCACCATTGCCGCCGCTGAGCTTGAGCTAGCCCGTTCACTTTCACCCGCTCCCCGCGTCGCCCCCTACGCACAGCTATCCTCCCCTAATCTCCAACCGTCTAACATCGCTGTGGAGCCACCTCGCACAGGACTGTATCAGTTCGTCCATTGGCAAGCGGGCCTTGCCCTTTATGGCGCACTCCCAAACCACTCCAACCCGCCAGCCTGTAGCCGCCAGCGCAGAGACGGCACGCGCATCAACTACCCTGTTGCGCTCAATCTTCGCCCGCCAAAACTCGGTTCTAGTGGAGGGCAGCTTGAACAAGTGACAATCGTGACCGTGCCAAAAGCAGCCGTGCGCGAACAGGGCAGCTTTGTAACGAGGGAACACCAAGTCTGGCTTGCCGGGAAGTTCCCTCACATGAAGGCGGAACCGGAAGCCAGACCTGTGAAGGGCGCTTCGCAAAACAAGTTCGGGCTTGGTGTTCTTCCCTTTGATGCCCGCCATCATCCGGCTTCGCACGCCAGCCGGAACAACGTCAGCCATTTGCCGCCATGCGCTCCCGCGAGGGCGGTGCGATCGTGGGAACATCGCCCGCAGTCCTGAGAGGCGCTTCCACCTCAAGAGCTTTCCGCAGGTGAGGCTCCATCGCTTTGGCAATGAACTCCACAACGGGAACCACCACCGCGTTACCGAACTGCCGGTAAGCCTGAGTATCAGAAACCTCGATGCGCCAGCGCCTGTCGCCCCGGTCGAAGCCCATCAGGCGGGCGCATTCGAGTGGCGTCAGTCGGCGAGGGCGATTGCCCGGCTGGGCGATCAGGACTTCCGAACCATCCTTGTAATAACGGGCGGAAAGTGTCCGCGTTACGTCATCGGGTCCGAACAGGCTGTAACCAAACCCATTACCCTTCGCTTCATGCTTCGCCCGATAAGCCTGCAAATACTCCCACAAACGAGGGGTTAGCGTGTACTTGGGGTCTACTGCTTCATGCGGCTCAAGGATGCTCCCGAGCTTTGGTCCGCTGGACTTCGATGGTAGTTCGACCTTGTCTAGATCGAAGTCTGTGACGTCCCGGAACCCGACGATGAAAATGCGCTCGCGTTTCTGAGGCACCCACGGCTCTGAACTTATCACACGTGCCTGCACCCTGCTGTAGCCAAGCTCATGTTGGAGCACATTCATAATCGTAGCGAACGTGCGGCCCTTGTCATGGCTTTCGAGGTTCTTCACGTTCTCCAGTACGAAGGCTGCGGGCCGATGATGGGCAATGATCTGCGCAGCGTCGAAGAACAGGGTGCCTTGCGTATCGCAGAGAAAACCATGTGGCCTCCCGAGTGCGTTCTTCTTCGATACGCCAGCGATGGAGAACGGCTGGCAAGGGAAGCCCGCGAGCAGCACATCGAACTCGGGTATCTTGTCCGGCTCGCTTGAGAACTCCCGAATGTCGCCCCCAAGTTCATGGTTGTCCCGGAAGTTCAGAGCGTAGGTTTTGCGAGCGTTCTCGTCCCACTCCGAGGTGAAAACGCAGTGGCCCCCGATGCTCTCGAAGCCTAGGCGCAGGCCGCCGATCCCGGCGAACAGGTCGATGAAGCGAAAGGCGCGTGGCGCAACCGCGGTGCTACCCCGCATAGCCGCAGACCGGAGAACGCTGAGGGCCAGAGCGCTGGGGCGGCTGTCGCCGCTAGCGTACCGATAGGCAGTACGCTCTGAGACCTTTAGCAGTTCGGCAGCTTGCTCAAGGGTCAGCCCCGCTTGGTCGCAAAGATACTGAAACTCGCTACGCTTGCCGACAATCCGCATGGGTAGTCCCTCTGTGTCATTTTTTGACACCATGACGCTTCGCTACCCAGCAATCAAGGGCGAAGTTGTGCCTTTGTTCTTTTTCTGTTCCGTTGTGGAGGTAAGGGCCGGTTCCGGTGGCGAAGAACTGCCTTGCTCGATGCCCCGCCGCTGCTACAAAAGGGTGCCGCAATGGTAACAACCGCTCGGAATAAAAGCGTTATTTTTCAATGGTTTTAAGGTCAGGGGTTCGATCCCCCTCGGCTCCACCAGTTTTTGCCAGCGGCGCATCACCAATACAGCACCGGTTCGTCGGTGAAGACATTGACCATGTCGCCCGGCATCATCACGGCGGACCTGCCGGAAATCCACATTGAGCCGAGCAGTGCGCCCACCGTGTTGCCGCGTCCTTCCTGTCGGAACTGGCCTGTCAGATTGTAATCGCGCCCGTCGACCTTGACGGTATCGAAGCGCAGTTCGAACTTGCCCGATTTGCCGCCGATTGCGCGGCCGGTCTTCCAGGCCACGGTGGCATACACCGGCGATCCGCGGCGGATGACGACCCGGCCCGCTTCGACCACGTCGCTCACCACCCGGAACATCACGCGCTGTCCTTCCTCCACACGCTTGCTGCTGATTTCCTGCGCAGGCGTGACCACCAGCATCGTGCCGGCCGGCATCAGATAGCTGCCGGGCTTGGGTCCGGGAATGGGCTGGTTGGCGGCGGCAGCGACCGACGGTGTAGGCGCAGGCACCTCGGCGAGGACGGCGGGGGAGCAGGCGAGAAGCATGGTGGCAGCACAGATTCGAAGCATCGGAAGAAGCCCTCAGGTTGTCGTCGGATTCCTTTGCAGGTCAGCCGCTTAAGATTCGGTAAGAGCCGCAGGGCGAGCGTGCGGGGGGCCATGGCAGGCCAGCTGCTCCCCGCGATGCGCCAACACTCTCGCAATTCCGGGCGGAAGGCACTAGAGCGCGCCCATGCATTTCCTTGATCAGGCCAAGATTTACGTGAAGTCCGGCGGAGGCGGCCCCGGGGCCGTCTCGTTCCGGCGCGAGAAATATGTCGAATATGGCGGCCCCGATGGCGGTGATGGCGGGCGCGGCGGCGACATCGTGTTCGAGGCGGTCGCAGGGCTCAACACCCTGATCGACTTCCGCTATTCGCAGCACTTCAAGGCACCGCGCGGCGGCCACGGCATGGGCAAGGACCGCACCGGCGCCAGCGCGAAGCCGCTCGTCATCAAGGTGCCGGTCGGCACGCAGATCCTGTCGGAAGACAAGGAAGACGTGCTCGCCGATTTTACCGAAGTGGGCCAGCGGGTCGTCTTCCTCGAAGGCGGGATGGGCGGGCGCGGGAACGCCAGTTACAAGACCTCCACCAACCGCGCCCCGCGCCAGCACCAGCCCGGCATCCCCGGCGAGGAGGCGTGGGTGTGGCTGCGGCTGAAGCTGCTGGCCGATGTGGGGCTGGTGGGCCTGCCCAATGCGGGCAAATCGACCTTCATCAACGCTGTCAGCAACGCGCAGGCCAAGGTCGGCGATTATGCCTTCACCACGCTGGTGCCGAAGCTGGGCGTGGTGCGCCACAAGGGGCGCGAATTCGTGCTGGCCGACATTCCCGGCCTGATCGAGGGCGCGGCCGACGGCGTCGGTATCGGCGACCGCTTTCTGGGGCACATCGAACGCTGCCGGGTGCTGATCCACCTGATCGACATCACCGGCACCGAGGACGCCGACCCCGCCGAGGCGATGCGCATCGTCGAGGAGGAACTGGCGGCTTACGGCGACAAGGAGCATACGCGCCTTGATGAAAAGCCCCGGCTGGTGGTGCTGAACAAGCTCGATCTGGCCGATGCCGAACTGGCCGATGCCTATCGCGACGAACTGCTGGCGGCGGGGGCAGAACGGGTCTTTGCCGTATCGGGCGCGACCGGTGCGGGCATCCCCGAATTGCTGGACGCGGTGCTCGGCTACCTGCCCGCTTCGACCGCGACCGAGACCAAGGCCGAGGAAATCGAGGACGACGGCGACGCGCCCGCATGGTCGCCCGTTTGATCTGACCCCATGCTGACCCGGTGCCCATGAAGAATCTGGCCGACATCACCGCCGCGCGGCGGATCGTGGTCAAGATCGGCTCGGCGCTGCTGGTCGGCGGTGGGCAGGCGCGTGAGGCGTGGCTGACGCGCATGGCGGGCGACCTCGCCATGCTGCGGCAGGCGGGCGCGCAGGTAATCGTGGTCAGTTCCGGCGCGATTGCGCTGGGTGCGGCGCGGCTGGGGCTCGCCAAGGGTGGGCGCGGGAGCCTTGCAGATGCGCAGGCCGCTGCTGCGGTCGGCCAGATCGCGCTCGCCGATCTGTGGAGCCGGGCTTTGGCGGCGCAGGGCATCACCGCCGCGCAGATGCTGCTGACGCTGGGCGATCTGGAAGACCGGCGGCGCTATCTCAATGCCGCAGCGACACTCGACCGGCTGCTGGAGGCAGGGGTGATCCCCGTCATCAACGAGAATGACAGCGTCGCCACCGAGGAAATCCGCTTCGGTGACAATGACCGCCTGGCCGCGCGGGTGGCACAGGCGGCCAATGCCGATGTCGTGCTGCTGCTGTCCGACGTCGACGGCCTTTACGACCGTGACCCGCGTGAGGACGGCGCGACTCTCATCCCCGTGGTGGAGGCGGTGACGGCTGAGGTCATGGCGATGGCGAGCGGGGCCTCATCGTCCGGCCTGGGTTCGGGGGGGATGGTGTCGAAGTTGCAGGCGGCGCAGATCGCGACCCGCGCAGGCATTGCGCTCGGCATCCTCAACGGCACCCATGACGCGCCGATTGCCCGCGCGCTGGCTGAGGGGACGGGGACGCTGTTCCTCCCGGTCAGCGCGGCCTCGGCGCGCAAGGCCTGGCTTGGCGGGCGGCTGGCTCCGGCGGGCGAATTGCGCGTCGACAAGGGCTGCGCCGAGGCCTTGAAGGGCGGGGCGAGCCTGCTGGCGGCGGGGGTGGTGGGCGTGTCGGGCACGTTCCGGCGCGGCGATCTGGTCAGCGTGGTGAGCATGAAGGGCGAGCGGCTGGCGCAGGGCTTGGCCGAATATGACGCCGCCGAGATGCAGGCGATTGCCGGTCGGCGTGCGGAGGATCAGGCCGCGCGGCTTGGCTATGCGCCGCGCTCCTGCGTGATCCACCGCGATCACATGGTCCTGCTGTGAGCCTGTTGGCGATCACCGGGGCGACCGGTTTTGTCGGCAGCGCAGTGCTGAACGCGGCGCTGGCTGAGGGGCATGAGGTGAGGGCGCTCGCCCGGCGCGATCAGGCCGCGCGGGGCGGAGTGAAGTGGGTGCGCGGCGATCTTGCGGACACGGCGGCGCTGGCGGTGCTGTGCGAGGGTGCGGACGCGGTGGTGCATGTGGCCGGGCTCACCAACGCCCCCGATCCAGCCGCCTTCGATATCGCCAATGCCGCTGGCACCGCCAATGTGATCGCCGCGATGAACGGGGCGGGGGTCAGACGGCTGGTGTTCGTCTCCTCGCTCGCCGCGCGGGAGCCCGCCCTGTCGCGCTATGGCGCGTCCAAGGCCCGGGCCGAGGCGCTGGTGGAGGCTTCGGGGCTGGACTGGACGACGGTGCGCCCGCCCGCGGTCTACGGCCCGCGCGATATCGACATGCTCGATCTGTTTCGCGCCGCCAGGTGGGGCGTGGTGCCGCTGCCGCCGGGGGGCGCGACCTCGATCATCCATGCCGATGATCTGGCCGCGCTGCTGGTCACGCTTGCCGCCAGCAACGCCGCGCCGACCCGCAAGAACACCTACGAACCCGATGACGGGCGTGAGGGCGGGTGGAGCCACAAGGAGCTTGCCGCCGCGATCGGGCGGGCGATGGGGCGCAGCACGCTGTTCGCGCCGCATCTCCCCCGCGCGGTGCTGGACATTGCCGCCGCCGCCGACCGGCTGGCGCGCGGCGACCGCGCCAAGCTCACCCCCGACCGGGTGGGCTATATGTGCCATCCCAACTGGGTCGCCCGCTTCGACCGCAAGCCCCCGCCCGGCCTGTGGCAACCGCGGATCACCGGCGAGGAGGGGCTGCGCGCCACCGCCGAATGGTACAAGCGCGAGGGGTGGCTTTAGCCTCTCGCTTTGTCATTGCGAGCAAAGCGAAGCAATCCAGAGCGGCGCGCGGAACGCTCTGGATTGCCGCGTCGCCTTCGGCTCCTCGCAATGACGAAGGAGCGGCTTACAAAAACGGTTCCTCGCCCGGCTTGTGGATGCCGCATTCGGTCTTGTCCCAGCCCTTCCACCGGCCCGAACGCGGGTCTTCGCCCGGGGCGACCTGCGAGGTGCAGGGCGAGCAGCCGATGGACGGATAGCCCTGCGCGATCAGCGGGTGGCGCGGCAGATCATGCGCTTCGAACCAGGCCGCGATGTCGGCAGCGCTCCAGTCGATCAGCGGGTTGATCTTGAGGCGCCCCTGCGCGTCGGAGCTGTCCATCTCGAAGCGCGGCAGGTTGGCGCGGGTCGCGGCCTGAAATGCCTTGCGCCCGGTGAAGCTGGCGTCGTATCCGGCCAGCGCCTTGGCCAGCGGGCGCACCTTGCGGATCTCGCAGCAGCCATCGGGATCGTAGGACCATCTGAGGCCGGTTTCGTCCCGTTTGGCGAGGTCTTCGGGATCGGGAGAAAGCACCACGAGGTTCAGCCCCAGCCGCTCCACCAGCGTGTCGCGGTAGGCCAGCGTTTCGGGGAAATGCTTGCCGGTGTCGAGGAACAGCACCGGCACCTTCGGATCGACCGAGGCGACCAGATGCAGCAGCACCGCGCTCTCCGCCCCGAAGCTGGAGACCACCGCCAGATCGCCCGCGAGGCCATCGCGGATCACCGCTTCGAGCATTTCCTGCGTGGAGCTGCCGCGAAACATGCGATTGAGCCGCACCGCGTCATGCTCGCTAAAGCGCGGGGCAAGGTCCAGCATGTCGGGCGTGTGGGCTTGTCTGCCGATCTTCGACAGCGAGACATCAGGCTTCATGGCGCAGGTCCGCAATGGTGCGCCGCGCATCGGCGGCGCGCTGGTAGACATTGTCCCAGGTGGCAAAGGCGCGGGCCGCATCTTCCTCGTCGAGGCGCTTGTCGGGGGCGAAGCTGTCAAACCCGCAGCGGCGCATGTGCGAGAGCTGGTCGATCAGCACCGCGCCGACCGCGCGCAATTCGCCGGTATAGCCCGCTTCGCGCAGAATGCGGGCAGCGGAATAGCCGCGCCCGTCGCCGAAGCTCGGGAAGTTCACCTCAACCAGCGCCAATCGACCGAGAAAGGGCAACAGCACCCGCGCATCGTCACCCGGTTCGATCCGCACGGCGGTTGCGTTGGACTGGTCGCGGGCCGCATCCACGGTGACAGCGGCATGATCGACCGGCTCGTCATCGCGGAAACGGAACTGCACTTCGTCAGGCGAAGTGCCAAGATTATCCGCCATACAATGCCTCCTTGAACGGCTCCATGCCGATGCGGCGGTAGGTATCGAGAAAGCGTTCGCCATCCTCGCGAGCGCCCAGATAGACATCCGTGACTTTCTCGACCGCGGCGATAACCCCGTCCTCGTCGAAGCCGGGGCCCGTGATCTTGGCGAGGCTGACGTCCTCGGCCTCCGACCCGCCAAGCGAGAGCTGGAAGTTCTCCTTGCCCTTCTTGTCGACGCCAAGGATGCCGATGTGGCCCGCGTGGTGGTGCCCGCAGGCGTTGATGCAGCCGGAGATTTTCAGCTTCAATTCGCCGACCACTTCGGTGCGCCCGGTTTCGGCGAAACGTTCCGAGATGCGCTGGGCGAGCGGGATCGAGCGGGCGTTGGCGAGCGAGCAGTAATCGAGGCCCGGGCAGGCGATGATGTCCTCGATGGTGTCCATATTGGCCGCGCCAAGGCCCGCCGCGTCGAGCGCCTGCCACACCGCCGGAAGATCGGCGATGGCCACGTGGGGCAGCAGCAGGTTCTGGGTGTGCATCACGCGCAGTTCGTCGAAGCTGTAGTCGCGGGCGAGGCGGGCGACGACGCGCATCTGCTCGGACGTCGCATCGCCGGGGATGCCGCCTGCGGGCTTGAGGCTGATGACGGCGGAGACGTAGCCCGGTGCCTTGTGGGCGTGGGTGTTCTGGCGCACCCAACGGCCGAAGGCGCTGCCTTGACCTCCGTTCGCCTCGAGCGTAGTCGAGAGGCGCTGTGCGAAGGGTGTCTCGACTTCGCTCGACACGAACGGGGGGTCGGAGAAATATTCGGCGATCCGCGCCAGTTCCTCGCGCGGCGGTTCCACACCCACGCTCAGCAGATGCGCAAACTCCTCCTCGACCTGCCGGATATATTCCGCTGCGCCCAGTTCATGGACGAGGATCTTGATCCGCGCCTTGTACTTGTTGTCGCGCCGCCCGTAGCGGTTGTAGACCCTGAGGCAGGCCTCGGCATAGGTGATGAACTGGTCCAGCGGCACGAAGTCGCGGATCAGCGGGGCGATCATCGGCGTGCGGCCCATGCCGCCACCGGCGTAGAACTGCGCGCCGATTTCGCCGTCACGCTTGACGATGCGCACGCCGATATCGTGCAGCCGCATCGCCGCGCGGTCTTTCTCGGACGCGATCACCGCGATCTTGAACTTGCGCGGGAGGTAGGTGAACTCCGGGTGGAAGCTCGACCATTGGCGCATCAGCTCGGCATAGGGGCGGGGGTCCACCACCTCGTCCGCCGCCGCGCCTGCGAAGTGATCGGACGAGATGTTGCGGATGCAGTTGCCGCTGGTCTGGATGGCGTGCATCTCCACCGTGGCGAGATCGGCGAGGGCGTCGGCGCAGTCTTCCAGCTTGATCCAGTTGTACTGGATATTCTGGCGGGTGGTGAAGTGGCCATAACCGCGATCATACTTGTCGGCGATGTCGGCCAGCATGCCCAGCTGGCGCGAATCCAGCGTGCCATAGGGGATGGCGACGCGCAGCATGTAGGCGTGGAGTTGCAGATAGAGCCCGTTCATCAGCCGCAGCGGCTTGAACTGGTCCTCGGTCAGCTTGCCTTCGAGGCGGCGGCGGGCCTGATCGCGGAATTCCTCCACGCGGGCATCGACCATGGCCTGGTCGTATTGGTCATACTTGTACATCAGATCACCCAGTCCCAGCCGGTCTTGTTGGCAGTCGGCACGGCAAGGTCGCGCCGCACCGTCGGGCCGAGTGCGCGCACGCGGTCCTTGATATGCGCCGGGCGCACATGCCCGCCCCCGTCGATGGTGGCTTCGATAGCGTAGGGCACATTGACGCGGCGTGCGGCTTCCTCGCGGGCGAGGATTTCCTCGGCCGTCTCGCCAACGTCCACGGCATCATCGACGAACAGCGACCAGCCCGTGCCGTCCCACCATGTCACCGCGCCGGTGCGCAGGTCATTGCCGGTGAGGATTTTCATGGCTTGATCTCTCCGAAAAAACGCCCGTCATCCCGGGCTTGACCCGGGATCGCTTGCAGCAAGGCGCCAAGTTCGAACCGGTCCTGACTTTCGTCAGGATGACGGTGAAGGCGCGCGGTCACCTCGCCGATGACGATAAGAGCGGGGCTCTTCACCGCCTCGCGTTCCACCAGATCGGGCAGGCCCGCCAGCAACCCGCGCAGCACGCGCATTTCGGGGCGGGCGGCGTTTTCGATCACGGCGACGGGCATGTCGGGGGCGAGGCCATCGGCCATCAGCTTGTCGGCGATTTGCGCGGCGGTTGAGACGCCCATATAGATCACCAGCGTGCGGCCCTTGCCTGCAAGGCCCGACCAGTCCTGCTCCGACAGGCCCTTGCACTGGCCCGCGACGAAGCTGACGATGCTGGAAGCCTCGCGGTGGGTGAGCGCAATCTGCGCCGCCGCGCCCGCGCCCTGCGCCGCGCTGATGCCGGGGACGACCTCGACCGGAACCCCGGCCGCGCGCGCGGCCTCGGCCTCCTCGCCGCCGCGCCCGAAGATGAAGGGATCGCCGCCCTTGAGGCGCACAACATCATGCCCGGCAAGCGCCTCGCGCACCAGCAGCGCGTTGATGCCCTCCTGCGGCAGGGTATGGCGCGCGCGTTGTTTCGCCACGGAGATCAACTGCGCATCGCTCCGTGCAAGGCCGAGGATATCGGGGCCGATCAAACCATCATGAACGATCACCCGCGCGCACTCGATCAAACGCGCGGCGCGCAGGGTCAGCAGGTCCACCGGACCCGGCCCCGCGCCGACGAGATAGATGGTGCCGACTGTGTGCATGTCGGGCAGATGGGCCAAGCCGCCGATCCATTCCAGCGAGAATGGGTTGGCGGGCGCGTAGCTGAGCTATCGGGGCTCAGCTATCGGGGCTCAGCTATCGGGGCGATGCGGCAGCAAACGCGCCGATCAGCGCGCGCACTTCCGCGGTATCGCGCAGGTTGATGTCGCGCTGCGGGAAGGGGATCTCGATCCCGTGTTCGCGGAACAGGCCCCACAGGTTTTTCAGCACATCGCTGCGCACATTGCCGACGCCCTCTTCGGGGTCGTTGATCCAGCAGTGAATGGTGAAATCGACCGAGCTTTCGCCGAACGCGCTCCACCACACCGAAGGCTTGGGATCGGCGAGCACCCGCCGCGCCCGGCCTGCGGCTTCCAGCATCAGCCGCTCGGCCAGCGCCATGTCGGTCTGGTATCCCACCCCAACCTGCACCTGCACCCGCACATTGCGCGAGGAATAGGACCAGTTTTCAACCTGATTGATCATCAGGTTCTCGTTGGGGATCAGATACTCACGCTCGTCCCTAGTGATGACCGATACCGCGCGGATGCCGATCCGGTTGATCTGGCCGAAGGTCTGCACCCCGGCCTGATCGGTCACCGCGATCACATCGCCCGGCTTGATCGACTTGTCGAGCAGCAGGATGATGCCTGCGATCAGATTGCCGAACGTCTTCTGCAGGCCGAAGCCGATGGCCAGCCCGAAGGCACCGGAAAACACCGTCAGCGCGGTCAGATCAATGCCCAGCAGGTCGACCCCGATCAGGAAGGTGGCGACCCAGATGACGATGGTGGCGAGCTTTTCGGCCAGCACCGCCTGCGTTCCGTTGAGCGCGGTGACGCGCCGCAGCGCGCCGCGCATCAGCCGGGTGACGATCCACGCGAAAGCGAGGGCGAGGACGATGGCGGCGATGGTGAACAGCACGTCGAAGGCCGAGATGCGCCACGTGCCGACTTCGAAGGCGAAGGCATCGAGACGGTCGAGAATACCGCCCAGGGTTTCGCTGCGTTCGGCGATATCCTCGCGCAAGGTATCGGCACCGCTGACGATTTCGCCGGTGTCGGCGGGCGAGGGCGCAGGCGCAGGCGAAGGGGCGGGAACGATCATCTGGCCTGCTCCAGCGCCTGCGCGAGATCGGCGATCAGATCATCGGGGTCTTCGAGGCCGATGGCCAGCCGCAGCGCCGGGGCGCCGCCGGTGGGGCAGGGCATGCAGCTGCGATACTGGCGCGGCGCGATCGGCAGGGCGAGGCTTTCGAACCCGCCCCACGAATAGCCAATGCCGAACAGCGCCAGCGCATCGGCGACCCGGGCCGAGGCGGCCGGATCATCGCTGGCCAGCACGACGGCGAACAACCCGCACCCCCCGGTAAAATCGCGGCGCCACAGCGCATGGCCGGGATCGCCGGGGAGCATCGGGCACAGCACCTTGGCGACCTCTGGCCGCTCTGCCAGCCACTCAGCGATCCGCAAGGCCGATCGGGTCTGCGCCTCCAGCCTGACGCCCATCGTCCGCAGCCCCCGCGCCGCCAGCGCCGCATCGTCGGGCGAGACGACTTGCCCCAGTTCCTGCGCGGTCCGCCTGAGCGCCGCATACCAGCGCCGCCCCGCACTCGCCGCGCCCATCATCAGATCGGAATGGCCGCCGACATGCTTCGACAGGCTCATCATCACGATGTCGCAGCCATGCTCCAGCGCCGCAAAGCCGAGCGGGCTGGCCCAGGTGTTGTCGATCAGGCTGACCGCGCCAGCTTCGCGCGCGATGGCGCAAAGGGCCGGGACATCGCACATCTCGAAGGAGAGGCTGCCCGGCGCTTCCAGCCACACCGCGCGCACGGGGTCAGCGAAAAGCGCGGCATAGGCATCCAGATCGCGCGGGTCGAAGAAGGTCGTCGTCACGCCCATCCGTGCGAGCAGCCCGGTGGCCATGCTGCGCGCCGGATCATAGGCATTGTCGGTCATCAGCAGCCGGTCGCCCGGCTTCAGCACCGCCAGCAGGCACCCGGCAATCGCGGCCACACCGCTGGGGTAGAGCACGGTGCCATCAGCGCCGGGCTCGATCCGGGTCAGCGCCTCGGCCAGCGCCCACTGGGTCGGCGCGCCCCGGCGGCCGTAGAAGAACTGCCCGTCGGCATTGTTGCTGCCCGCTGCCTGCCGGTCGGCGTCGCGATCATACAGGTGGGTCGAGCCGCGCCAGACGGGCGGGTTGACCACCGGCCCGGTCCATTCCGGGCGCCGCCCGCCGCGCACCAGCCGGGTGGCAGGCCTCAGATGCTCGTCATCCCCGCCGCCGCTCATCCTTGCGGCCCCTGCGCTTTGGGCGTGGCGGGGTCCGCGCCCCATTCGGCCCAGCTGCCATCATAGAGCGCGGTATCCTGCTTGCCGATGAGGTGCAGCGCGAACAGCAGCACGCTGCCCGTGACCCCGCTGCCGCAGGTGGCGGTGACGGGGCGGGCAAGATCGATCCCGGCGGCGGTGAAAGCAGCACGGATCGCATCGGGCGATTTGTAGGTGCCGTCGGGGTTGAAGACTTCGGTATAGGGCAGGTTGCCGCTCCCGGGGATGCGGCCCATCGGCAGGCCGTGGACCGGATCGGTGCCCGTGCCATACACCCGGTCGGCGGAGCGCGCGTCGAGCACCTGTTCGCGGCGATGTTCGAGGTTGGCCAGCATGGCGGCCTTGCCGCGGACCCGCTCCAGCGGGGCGAGCCGGGCGGGGGCGACTGCCTCGTGCGTCCCCGCGCCGGTCGCCAGCGGGCGTCCCTCGGCGCGCCATTTGGCCAGCCCCCCATCGAGGATCGCGACTGTGTTCCACCCGGCCGCGACCAGCATGAACCACGCGCGCGCCGATGTGCGGATCGCGCTGTCGTCATAAAGGACGATGGCGTATTCGGGATGCACGCCGAGCAGCGCGAGGCGGGCCGCGAGCTGATCGGGCGTGGGCAGCGCGGCGGGCACGGGGGAGCCGCTGTCCACCAGGCTCCCCAAGCCCAGAAAGCGCGCTGCGGGGATGTGCCCGGCGGCAAACTCTGCCGCCGCGTCACGCCCGGCAGCGGGCAAGTGATGCGAGGCATCAAGCACGGCAAGGCCCGGCGCATCGCAGTGTGCGGCCAGCCATTCGGTCGAAATAAGCGGGGCGGGAAGGTCAGTCATGCCCGCGACCCTAGCCTGCCCGGCGCGAAGCTGCAAAGGCCCGAGCGGTCAGGCGGCGGCAGGCCCGCCGGTAACGGCGATGGCCTGCGCCACCAGCCCCAAGATGGTGCCCGGCGGCTGATCGAGCCGGATCGGGTGGACCCGTCCGCTGGCGCTGGGCGTGCCGATGACGAAGCTGTTGGCCAGTGCGCGCTGGCTCTCGCCTTCCAGCGTGACGTGCACCAGCGGGACGAACAGCGGGGTGTTGCCCTGCCGCAGCGGGGCGACCGCGCTGAGCGGAAGTTGCACCGTTCCGACGATGCTGCGCGCCTGATGCGGGCCGATCCGCGCGATGGTTTCAAGCTGCCGGGCTGCGCCTGCCGAAGGGGCATTGGCGCCCGCCTCTGCGCCCGCGCTGGCCCGGGCGCAGGCGATTTGCAGGGCGAGCGCGAGGTCGCACACCGCACGCTCGGAGCGGTTGGCGATGGTGAGCCGGTATTGCAGCGTGAACATCATGACGCTGCGGGTCGCCCCGGTGATGTCAAGCGTGAGATCGAGGCGGGGCGGATCGGCGATGTCGGTTGCGGCATCGGACTGCGCGGCACCGCCGGGCGCGGCAAGGCGCAGCGCCTTGGGCCTGCGTCGCCGCCGCAGCAGCGCGCCGCCGCCGAGCAGCAGCGCCGCTGCGCCCAGGGCTCCGCCAGCCCACAGCCACCAGTCGGCCATAATCGGGATCGACCCGGGTTGCGCCTCGTCCGGCCCGGCAGTCGGCGCGCGCGGGGCGGGAGCGTCGGGCTGCGTCGTGCCGGGGGGAATGGATTGCGGGTAATCCGACACACCGTCGTCGAATTCGCCGGGCGTAAGTGGCGGCGGGAAGTCGGGGGCGGCGCCAGTCGCGGATGGCGCTGCCTGCGGAGCGGGCCGCGCGCCGCCGCGCGGTGGCGCAAATTCGGGAGGCGGCAGGATCACGGCATCGACCGGAATCTCGGCTGGTGGCGAGGCGACCGGCCGGGCGGTAGGGCTGGGGCTTGGTGCGGCGTCCGGCACCGAACGCGGCGGGATGGCCACTCCGGCACGCTCGTCAGCCGGGCCTGCCGGGGCCGGGCTCGGCGTCGGCGTTGCGGTCGGCAGGGTGAAGGATTGCGGGGCTTGCTGCGCGGCGAGGGCTGCTGTCAGCGATCCCGCCAACGCGAAAGGTGCGCTGGCAAGGGCAAGGGCGGAGGAACGGATCATGACACGATGCTTGGCAATGACAGCGGCTCGACGGTGACTGAGGGGCTCTGTGCAGCGGCGGGGGTGAACCGGCGCTGTCGCGGTGCCATAGGCGCAGGCTGGCGGGCTCGTCCAGATCGGCCCTGCGCTCGTGCTTGCGTCGGTCGCCCAATCGGGGCAACAGCGCGGCATGGATACCACACCCGACACCCCGCCGCGCGCACCCCAGTTCCTCGGGCGCGATACGCCGCTGCCCGCCTCTCCTGAGGAAGCGGTGCTCGATTACGTCCCCAACCCGCGCCCCGGGCTGACCTATCTGGTGCGCTTCGTCTCGCCCGAATTCACATCGCTTTGCCCGGTGACCAACCAGCCCGATTTCGCGCATCTGGTGATCGACTATGTGCCCGGCGAGACGATCGTCGAAAGCAAGAGCCTGAAGCTGTTCCTCGGCAGTTTCCGCAATCACAACGGCTTTCACGAAGATGTGACGGTCGGCATCGGGGTCCGGCTGTTTGAAGAGATGCGCCCGCAATGGCTGCGGATCGGCGGATACTGGTATCCGCGCGGCGGCATCCCGATCGACGTGTTCTGGCAATCGGGCGCGCCGCCTGAGGGTCTGTGGCTGCCTGATCAGGGCGTCTCACCCTATCGTGGGCGCGGCTGACCGGCTGCGCATCGCGGTCCCCTGCCCGTTGGCAGGTGGTTGTCACTGCGTTGCCGGGTCATTGCACGGTCCTGCAATGTTCCACGTGAAACATTGCAGGCCCGTTCAGGCTCCCGGCGCGCTCAGTTCGAGCTGCACGAACTTGGGCACGGTCTTGTTCGCCTCGCGCCACTTGGCGAGCGGGAATGCGCCTGCCCCCAGCGCCGCCAACGGAATCCCCGCCTCGGCAAGCGAATAGGGCGAGATGCGGTGGCGGGTCATGAACCCGCCGCTGCCATCGCTGATGAGGGACGTCTCGAACCGCAATCCCTGGCTGTTTTCGGTGGCATTGGCGACCTTGCTCACCACCAACTGCCCGTGGCCGAGATCAAGCACCACGTCTGTTCCCACAGGCACACCCGCCAGCCCGGTAATCCGCGCGCCCGTTTTCGACAGATTGCGCAGGATTACATCATAGTAGTGGTCCTCGTGGATCAGGCCGACCTTGCGGAATATCGTAATGCGCTCGGCACGGTGACGCGGCGGGCCGCTGGCCTTGAACCGTGTATTGCCCTCGGCAAACTGCGCGAGCACCTGATCCTGCGTCATGGGCTGTGAATAGATGTAGCCCTGAACTAGATCGGCACCGCGCTCGCGCACCAGTGCGAGTTCGTCCATCGCCTCGACCCCTTCCGCGACTGTCTCCATTCCCAATGCTTTGGCGAGCGCGACGATGGCGGTGATGATTGCGGGGTTGGTGTCGCCGTTCTCGGTGCAGCCGCGCACGAAGCTCTGGTCGATCTTGATCTTGTCGAAATGCCCGTGCTTGAGATAACCCAGCGAGGAATAGCCCGTCCCGAAGTCGTCAAGCGCAAGCCGCACGCCCAGCTTCTTCAGATCGCGGAAGATCGCGTCGACCGTTTCGAGGTCGCCTACGAACACGCTTTCGGTGATCTCCAGTTCGAGCCGGCCGGGGGGTAAGCCCGACGCCTCCAGCGCGGCGGCAACCGTCTTGCGAAAGCCCGGTTGGACGAACTGTTTGGCCGACACGTTGACCGCCACCCGAATGGTGTCTGGCCACACAAGCGCGTCCGAACAGGCCTGCCGCAGCGCCATTTCGCCCATGCGGATAATCAGATCATCGTTCTCGGCCACAGGGATGAAGTCTGCCGGGCTGATGTCGCCCTCGTCCTCGTCATGCCAGCGCAACAACGCCTCGAAACACTTGACCTCGCTGGTTTCGGGGTCGACCAGCGGCTGGTATGCGAGCTTCATTTCCCCCTTGTCCACCGCATCGCGCAGCCGGTCGCCAAGACGCGCGGTTTTGGAGGCCGCATCGCTCAGTTCGCTGGTGAAAAAGCAGAAAGTGCCGCCGCGTGTTTCCTTGGCGGAATAGAGCGCCATGTCAGCGGCGCGGGTCAGTTCGTCCGCCTCCACACCGTCATAAGGCGCGATTGCGATGCCGACGGAAGTGCCGATGATCGCGCGGCGCCCGTTCACCTGGTAAGGCTGTGAGAGCGACTGGACGATGCGATTTGCCAGCTCGCCCAGAGTGCCGCGATCGTCCATGTCGGGCAGCAGCACCTGAAACTCGTCCCCGCCGATGCGTCCGACCTCGCCACTATCCTTGACGATCGATGACAGCCGCTGCGCAACCTGCTTCAGCAACTCGTCGCCTGCGGGGTGGCCCATGGTGTCGTTGACCTGTTTGAAGCGGTCAAGATCGATCATCATCAGGGCACAGCTGCGCTGGCTCACCCGGAAGGCGGCGAGGGTGGCGATCAAACGCTCGTTCAGTTTGCGGCGGTTGGAAAGCCCGGTCAACTCATCGACCTGCGAAGCGCGCGCCACTTGCGTTTCATAGGCGTATTGCGCCGAGATATCGACCGCGCTGCCGCGATAGCCGCGGAACGTGCCGTCGGCATCAATCAGCGGCCGCCCGTTGAGGCGCCACCAGCGGGTAGCGCCGCGCACCGTCGGCACGGCGACGATGTGCTCCTCCAGCTTTGATCGCGCCCTGAGCTTGAAGGCGATGCTGCGCTGTGTCGGAGCCGGGCCGTCGTCATCGACATCACGAAACACCTGGACCAGCGGCTTGCCGATCAAGGTGTCTGCATCCTCACCCTCGCTCAGATCGGCGAGCGCACGCTGCGACAGAAAGCTGAGGCAATCGGCTGCATCGGTCGCCCAGAACATCCCGATGCCAAGCTCTTCGACCTCGCCCAATACCGCCGACCGGCCGGGGCGCGACGCCGCAGGCTTCTCCTGCGCCTCCTGGTGAGGGCGGGACGGTTCACGCGGGGATTTGAGAAAGCCGATAGGCATGCCTCGTCCTTGTTCCGGTCGCTCGCTTGATAAGGGGCGTGCCAATCGCCCGCCGTGTTGAACGGTAGCGGCAACATGATTGATAAAGCGTTACCCATGTTCCTCGGGGTTTGGCGCAGCAGGGCGGGAAGGCGGCTGCGCGACCGGCAGCCGGAACTGATCGCACGGCACCGCGTTATCGAAGCATGCGTCGGTTTTGGCATTTAATTGCCCAAATATGTGCGCCAAAGTCATATTGATGCACCGCCGCCAAGCGTAAGGGATCACGCGCTGCGGCAGGATGCGAAGATGGGGGAGGATGCCATTCCTGACATCACTTTGCGTGATCGCGCGAACGAACCTGTGACGCACGCCCTGCGTACCCGCGCTGGCTGGGATGCGATGCGCGCGGCTGTGCTCGCCGACCCCGGTGCCTTCCATGGCGAGATCGCCGCGCGCAACATGCACTGGTTCGTGGCCGATTGCGGCCCGGCGGGCGCGTGGCTGGCCAAGGGAGAGGACGGGCGCTGGCACGGCTGGGACGCGGTAAGCTGCGCGCCCGTGTCGCCCGCGCTGCCTTCCGGTTTCACGCCCTGGCACACCGGCTTTGACGGCTCCAACCCGCCCCACTGGCGCTGGTTCGTGGGCGGGCGCACCAATGCGGCTTTCTCGGAACTCGATCGTCATGTGCTGGCCGGGCACGGCGATGAGCCTGCGCTGATCTTCGAAGGCGACCGCTGGGACATGTCAGCGGGCGGCGGCAAGGGTGCACCGATCGACTGCTTCACCGTCAGCCGCAAGCGGTTGCTGCTGGAAGTCGCCAAGTGCGCCGTCGCGCTGGAGGGCCTTGGGCTGAAACCCGGCGACCGCATGGCCTTGAACATGCCGAGCATCGTGCCGCAGATCTACTGGACCGAGGCCGCCAAGCGCATGGGCGTGGTCTATACGGCGGTGTTCGGCGGGTTCTCCGACAAGACCTTGTCCGACCGTATCGCCGATACCGGCGCGCGGGTGATCGTGACGTCTGACGGCAGCTACCGGAACGCCCAGGTCGCCGCCTTCAAGAACGCCTATACCGACCCGGCGCTTGACAACTTCGTGCCTGTGACGACGGCACTCGCCATTCTCGGCGGGCTCGATCTGGAACTGTCCGAGGGCGGTCACGAGGCGATCCTCGACACAGTGCGCGAGGCGCTGGCGGGCGAGATCACGGTTGACCGTTCGGACGTGATGCGCGGCGTGGGCCGGGCGCTGATCAATCTCGGAGCGGAAGGGCGGATTACCTCTGCCGATGCCGCGCGGGTGCGGATCGCGATTGCCTCCAGCCTCGTCACTCTCCCCCCGCGCGTCGAGGCTGTGATCGTGTGCCGTCACACCCACCAGCCCGACATGATCTGGCGCGAGGAGCGCGACCGGTGGAGCCATGAACTGACTGATAGCGCGCTGGTGACGGTGCTGGAGAAGGCGCGGGGGGCGGGCTTCGCGGTGCAGTCAGAAGCTGAGCTGATGGCGCTTCCCGACACCGATTTCGTTCGCGCGATCTGGGCTTCGTCCAAGCCTATGCCGGTCGATGCGGATTATCCGATGTTCTTCATCTACACCTCGGGCAGCACCGGCAAGCCCAAGGGGATCGTCCATTCGCACGGCTATGCCGCGGGCGTCGCCGAAACCATGGCGGCGAGCTTCGACGCGCGCCCCGGCGATACGCTGTTCGTGGTCGCCGATCCGGGCTGGATCACCGGGCAGAGCTATCTGATCTGCGCGCCCTTGATGACGCGGGTCACCAGCCTCGTCTCGGAGGGCTCGCCGGTGTTCCCGCACGCGGGCCGCTTTGCCTCGATGATCGAGCGGCACAAGGTGCGCATTTTCAAGGCGGGGGTGACGTTCCTCAAGTCGATCATGTCCGATCCGGCGAACCTCGCCGAGGTCGAACGCTACGACATGAGCGGCTTGCGCGTGGCGACCTTCTGCGCCGAACCTGTCTCGCCATCGGTGCAAGCCTTCGGGATGGAGCACGTTACCCCGCGCTACATCAACAGCTACTGGGCGACCGAACACGGCGGGATCGCGTGGACGCACATGTTCGGGAATGACGACTTCCCGCTACGGCCCGATGCCCACGCCTATCCGCTGCCGTGGATTGTCGGCGATGTTTGGGTCGAAGATGATGACGGCACAGGCGCGCCTTCGCCCTTCGCGCGCTCCGACGCGGGCGGCGTGTCGTGGCGCAAGGCGGATATCGGCGAGAAGGGCGAGATCGTGATCGCCGCGCCCTATCCCTACCTCGCGCGCACCATCTGGGGTGATATCGCCGGCTTCAAGGTCGCCGATGGCCGCGTCGATCCTGCCTGGCGCGGCGATGCGGCGCGCTGGGAGGAAGGATACTGGCGGCGCTGGAAGGGCGCATGGGCCTATACTCAGGGCGATTTCGCGATCCAGCATGAGGATGGCTCCTTCTCGCTCCACGGCCGCTCGGACGACGTCATCAACGTCTCGGGCCACCGCATGGGGACCGAGGAAATCGAAGGCGCGGTGCTGCGCGACAAGGCGCTCGCGCCGGACTCGCCGGTCGGCAACGTTCTGGTGGTCGGCGCTCCCCACCGAGAGAAGGGTCTGACCCCGCTCGCCTTCGTGGTGCCGGTCGCGGGCCGCAAGCTGACGTACGAGGATAAGCGCCGCCTGTTCGATCTGGTCCGCACCGAAAAGGGCGCGGTCGCAGTGCCGGCGGACTTCATCGAGGTCTCGCAATTCCCCGAAACTCGCAGCGGCAAGTATATGCGCCGCATGGTCCGCGCGCTGGTGGTGGGCGAGGATGTCGGCGACGTCACCACGCTCCGCAACCCCGAGGCATTGGACGAGCTGCGCACCGTCATCACCGATTGGCAGCGCAAGCAGCGCATGAGCGACGAGCAGGCGCTGTTCGACCGTCACCGCTATTTCCTCGTGCAGTACAACACGGTCGCGCCCGGCAAGCAGGTGGCGACCGTCACCGTCACCAACCCGCCGGTCAATGCATTGAACGAACGCGCGATTGACGAGCTGGTGCTGGTCACCTCCACTCTCGCACGCGATGATTCCGTGGTCGCGGTGGTGTTCACCGGCGAGGGCACCTCGTCCTTCGTCGCGGGCGCCGACATCCGCCAGATGCTCGAGGAAATCCACACGGTCGACGAAGCCATGGTGCTCCCCAACAACGCGCACCTCGCCTTCCGCACCATCGAGAGCATGAACAAGCCCTGCGTCGCGGCGGTGCAGGGCGTGGCGCTGGGCGGGGGCATGGAGTTCGCGCTCGCGTGCCACTACCGCATTGCCGAGCCGGTGGCGCGTTTCGGCCAGCCCGAGATCCGGCTGCGGCTGCTCCCCGGCTACGGCGGCACCCAGCGCCTGCCGCGCCTGCTCGCCGACCGGCGCGGGGCGGAAGGCCTGCGCGATGCGCTCGACCTGATCCTCGGCGGGCGAAGCATCACCGCGGAACAGGCGGCGGAAATCGGCTTGGTCGACCATCTGGTCGACGGCGCGGAAGATGCGCTCTCCGCCGCCCACGCTGCGGTGCGCGATTTCGTCAAGCACGGCCCCGGCAGCGCGCTCGGCTTCGCCTTCGCGGAAAGGCAGGCGGCGACGGTGCGCTGGGAGGCGGCATCCGATGTCAGCCTTGATGCGGTGCTCGAGGACGATTTCCTCCAGCGTATCCTGCGCCAGCTCGAATGGGCGGGCCGCGATGTGGCGGGCGCGCGGGCCTTGGATGCGGTGCGCACCGGGCTCGAGCACGGCATCACCCAAGGCACGGCGCGCGAGGCACAGCTGTTCTCCGAAGCCATCGTCGACCCGCAAGGCGGGAAGACCGGCATCCGGCAGTTCATGGACAAGGTTGCGCCCCCGCTCCCGGTGCGGCGCGATGGCGTGTGGATCGACGCCGAGCACGAAATGCGCGCTCAGGCCTTGGAGGCGGCGGGCGATCTGCTGCCGGTGGGTGCGCCCTTCTATCCCGGCGTCACCCCGATCCCGCGTCACCAATACGCCTTCGGCATCGCCCGCGATCCCGACACCGGCGAGCCCCGCTTCGGCCCGCCTGCGAGCCATGAGAAGGAGCTGATCGTCACCGTGCCCGAGCCCGCGCCCAACGAGGCGCTGCTCTACATGCTGACGAGCGAGGTCAACTTCAACGACATCTGGGCGCTGACCGGCATCCCCGTTTCGCCCTTCGATGCGCACGAGGAGGACGTGCAGGTCACCGGATCGGGCGGCATCGCGCTGGTTGCGGCCTTGGGGAGCGAGACGCGGGCTCAGGGGCGGATCAAGGTCGGCGATCTGGTGACGGTCTATTCGGGGACGAACGATCTCCTCTCGCCGCTGGTCGGCAATGATCCGATGTATGCGGACTTCAGCATTCAGGGCTACGAGACCGAGACCGGCAGCCATGCGCAGTTCCTGACCGTGCAGGCCCCGCAGATGCACAAGGTGCCGCCTGACCTCACGCTGGAGCAGGCGGGGAGCTACGTGCTCAACCTCGGCACGATTGCGCGCTGCCTGTTCACCACGCTGCAGATCGCGCCGGGCCGGACACTGTTCGTCGAGGGCGCGGCGACGGGGACGGGGCTGGATGCGCTGCGGTCCTCGGCGCGGACGGGCTTGCAGGTGACGGGGCTCGTGTCCTCGGAAGAACGCGCGACTTTCATCACCGGGGTGCAGGGCGCGGTGGGCGCGATCAACCGCAAGGATGCGCGCTTTGCCAGCCTTTACAGCGTGGTGCCCGAGGACAAGGCCGAAGCCTCCGCATGGGAAGCCGCAGGCGCGCCACTGGTGGAGGAATACAAGGCGCTGAACGGCGGCAAGCTCGCCGATTACGTCGTCAGCCACGCAGGCGAGACAGCCTTCCCGCGCTCGTTCCAATTGCTCGCCGAAGGCGGCACGCTCGCCTTCTACGGTGCTTCGTCGGGCTACCACTTCAGCTTCATGGGCAAGCCCGGCACAGCCACGCCTGAAGAAATGCTTCGGCGCGCGGCGCTGCGTGGGGGCGAGGCGGTGCTGATCTTCTACGGGCCGGGATCGAGCGAACTGCTCGACGAAACCGGCCTTGAAATGATCGAAGCCGCGCGCCGCTTCAACGCCAAGCCCGTCATCGCCACCACCACCGACGGCCAGCGCGAATTCCTGCAATCGCTGGGGCTGGAGGACGCGATCGAGGGGATCGTCTCCCTCGAATCCATCCGCCGCCGCGAGGGGGCGAATGTCCACTGGCCCGACACCATGCCGCGTTTGCCGGACGCCAAGGCCGATATCGAGGTCTTCAAGGCGGCGGTGCGCGACTATCAGGACCGGGTGATGAAGCCGTTCGGCTCGGCGGTGGGCAAAATCCTGCGCTCACCCGACAATCCGCGCGGCAGCCCCGATCTGGTGTTCGAGCGGGCCGGGCAGGACACGCTCGGCATCTCGACCTCGCTGGTCAAGCCCTTCACGGGGCGGGTGATCTTCGCCGAGGACCTGACCGGCTGCCGCTTTACCTTCTACGCCCCGCAGGTCTGGACCCGCCAGCGGCGCATCTACATGCCCACCGCGCAGATCTTCGGCACGCACCTGTGCAACGCCTACGAGGTCGCGCGGATGAACGACATGATCGCGGCGGGCCTGCTCGAAGTTACCGAGCCGGAAGTCGTGCCATGGGACGGCTTGCCCGAAGCGCATCAGGCGATGTGGGACAACCGGCACACGGGTTCCACCTATGTGGTCAACCATGCGCTCCCCGAAATGGGTCTCAGAAGCCGCGACGCGCTGCTCGAAGCGTGGGCGGCCTTGGGTGCGGCGCAAACGACATCTGCAAGTCCCGGGGAACCGGAAGCCTAGCCTGTGCATTGCAGTTTTTGAAACGTTCGAAGCTCTCCTCCCCAAGGATTGAACGAAACGCCAAGCGAGGCACCGCTTCGCGGTAATTTTACGTGAGGAGAGCTTATGGCCAAGTCGAAAGCCGCCGCCGCTGCGCCTGCCCTCCAGGGCGATATCCCCGGCCGTCTCGCCGGCAAGATTGCCGTGGTAACCGGTGCTGCGGGCAATCTGGGCGGGCACATCACTGCGCATTATCTTGCAGAAGGCGCAACAGTGGTGATGACCGGGCGCACCCCCGAGCGCACCGAGGCGGCGGCAAAGGCGCTGCTTGAGGCGACGGGGGCGGACCCCTCGCGGCTTGCCACGGTGGCGCTTGATGGCGGGGACATCGCCTCCGTCCGCGCCGCAATGGCCGAGGTGGTGAAGCGGTTCGGGCGGATCGACATTCTGGTCAACAATGCCGGGAGCGCCGGGCCCAAGCAGCCGATCGAGAACCTGCCGCTTTCGGCGGAGGAACTGGCCGCGCTCCAGAAGACCGGCAGCACTGACAGCGAGACCGTGGGCGATGCGCTGCGCAACATCTTCGGCGTGGCCTGGAACGTCGCGCGGGTGGCGGCGGAGCATATCCCCGAGGGCGGGTCGATCATCAACGTGTCGACCATTTTCAGCCGCACGCCCTATTATGCGCGCGCCGCCTATGTCGTGCCCAAGGCAGCGATGAATGCGTGGAGCCGCGAACTCTCGCTCGAACTTGGCCCCAAGGGCATCCGGGTCAACCTCGTCTATCCCGGTCCAATCGAGAGCGAGCGTATCCGCACTGTGTTCGCCACCATGGATAAGGCACGCGGGGACGAGGCGGGCACAACCGCCACGCAATTCTTCGACATGATGAGCCTCGAACGGTCCACCGGGGGCAATGACAAGGCCAAGACCTTCCCGACGCCGACCGATATCGCCACAACCTGCGTGTTCCTGGGCTCGGACGAAAGCGCGGCTTACAATGGCCACGATTTCGAAGTCACCCACGGAATGTCCGTGCGCAAGGAGCAGCGTTCGACCTACCTCGCGCGGCCCACCATGCGCTCGATGGATGGCACCGGCCTTGCGGTCCTGATCGCGGCGGGGGACGATTGGGAAGAGGCGCTGGAGATCGCACAGGTGCAGCTGGCCTGCGGGGCGGACGTGGTGCTCGGCCTGCCGCGTGCGGCGGACGTTGCCATTGCGGAAAAGCGGTGCAAGGCGCTGGGGCTGGGCGACAAGCTCAGCATCCTCCGCTTCAGCCGGAAAGACCCCGCCGGGATGGAAGCCGCGCTGGAGGATTACACCAAAGGCGGCACCCCGATCAGCGGGGCGCTGTTCCTGCCCGCCCTTGGCGCGGGGGAACTGAGCGGCGCGATTACCGCTGCCGATGATGGCGTCATCGAGGCGCTGATGGACGGCGAACTGGCGGGCAACATGGCGCTGGCGCGCACGATGAGCCGTTACTGGAAGCGGCACGACAACCTGCTGCAACCGCCGCGCTTCGTGTTCCTCAGCCATGCCAGCGACGGGAAGGGCGATATCTACGGCCATATCCTGCGCGCCGCGACGGAACAGCTGATCCGCATCTGGCGCGACGAGAGCGCGATCGACACCGCCCATGGGCGTCGTCGTCAAGCGGAATGGGGCAACCAGATCGTGCGCTTCACCAATACCGAGGCCGAGAATATCCGCTTCACCGCGGGCCATGCCGCGCGCATTCTGCTGAAGGAAAGCAAGCTCGGCGAAATCACGCTCTATGTCCCCGCCAATATCGGCGAGGCGACGGGGGCGCGCAAGGCCATGCCCGGCTTCTCGGAGAACATCACCGGGCTGCACTTGGGCAAGGTCGCGCTGATTACCGGCGGTTCGGCGGGGATCGGCGGGCAGGTCGCGCGGCTGCTGGCGCTCGCAGGCGGCAAGGTGATGATGGTCGCCCGGCGCGAAAGCGAGCTGGCGGTGGCGCGGGCCAAGATCGTCTCCGAGCTGGAGGATATCGGCTTCGCGGGCGTCGAGCGGCGGGTGCAGACCCTCGCCAATGTCGATGTCAGCAATTTCGAGAGCCTGAAGGGCGCGGTCGACGCGACGCTGAAGGCCTTCGGGCGGATCGACTACCTCATCAACAATGCAGGCGTCGCGGGCGCGGAGGACATGGTGGTCGACATGGGGGTCGATGCGTGGAACTACACGCTCGATGCCAACCTCGTGTCGAACTACTTCCTGATGCACCACGTTGCGCCGCTGATGAAGGCGCAAGGATCGGGCTATATCCTCAACGTCTCATCCTATTTCGGTGGGGAGAAGTATCTCGCGGTGGCCTATCCGAACCGCGCCGATTACGCGGTGTCCAAGGCCGGGCAGCGCGCGATGGTGGAATCGATGGCGCGCTATCTCGGCCCCGAGGTGCAGTTCAACGCGATTGCGCCGGGGCCGGTCGATGGCGACCGCCTGTCGGGCACCGGAGGCAAGCCCGGACTGTTCGAGCGGCGCGGCAAGCTGATCCTGGCGAACAAGCGGTTGAACGCTGTCCACGCCGCCGCGATCAAGGCGATCCGGCGCGGGGTGCGGGTCGAGGCGGTGCTGGCGCGGCTTGCGCGCAATGACACCACCAAGATGAGCCACGACACCAACAACCCGCACGAACTGCGCGAGCTGGCGCTGGCCTGTGCGCGGGAGGGCGATGGCACCTGCACCTGGGACCAGTATCTGCTGACCCCCGGCATTGCGGCCGCGCTGATTTCGCGCCTCAGGCAGGCGGGCCTGTTCCTCGACGCGCCCGAATGGAACGACCGCCCGGCCACGCCCGAGGCTGACGCCGACTGGCTGCTGCGCGTGCCCCCGGAGGATGCGCCCTTCCTCCCCGCCGACAAGATCGCGGTCGAGGCCAAGAAGGTTGGCACTGGGGTGCTGTCAAAGCTCTATCTGGGCAAGATGCCGACCGAGCATGATGTGGCGCAAGCGACGGTGTTCTTCCTCGCCGACCGCGCCGTTTCGGGCGAAACCTTCATGCCCTCGGGCGGGCTGTCGGTCGAACGCTCCACCACTGAGCGCGAGCTGTTCGGCAGCCCCAAGCAGGAGCGGCTCGACCAGATGCGGGGCAAGACGGTGTGGATCATCGGCGAACACCTCGCCGACTACCTCGCCGAAACCGCGCGCGCCTTCATCGAGGATTGCCATGTCGCCAACGTGGTCGTCATCACCCGCACGGCGGAAGGGTTCGATGCGATCAAGGCGCAGCTGGAGGGCGAGACGGCCGAGGCGTTGACTTCGCTCGTCGTCACCTCCGATATCGAAGCGGCGATGGACGAGGCGCTGATTGCCTGGGGCAAGCCGACCACGATCCTTTCGACCCCGATGGCCGCACTGCCGGGGAAGCTGTTCGGGCAGGACGATCCGCTGACCCCGGAGGAATTCCGCACCGTGGTCGCCGACAACCTCACCCACCATTTCCGCGTCAGCCGCCGCGCCTCGCTCTATGACGATTGCCAGCTGGTGCTGACCAGCCCCGATGTGCCGATGGGCGACAAGTCCCCGGCGTTTGCGCTGGCGAACTTCATCAAGACCACGCTCCACGCCTTCACCGCGACCCTCGCCGTGGAGAACGAGCGGCTGGTGCATGATGTGCCGGTGAACCAGATCAACCTCACCCGCCGCGTGCAATCGGAAGAACCGCGCGATCTGGACGAGCATCTGGAGGAAGTCCGCCGCTTCGCCCGCGCGGTGCTGCTGGTGGGCGCGCCGCTGCCCGATGCGGAAGATTCGCGCTATCGGGCGCGGATCTATCGCGGCATGTCGATGACGGTGTGATACAGGGTCAGCGATGATCCAGTATCTGCCCTTCGAAAAGCCGATCGAGGCGCTCGACAAGCATGTCGCCGAGCTGGCGGCATTGCCCGAGGGCACCGAAGAGGCACACATGCTGCGCGAACGGGCGGACAAGCTGCTCGCCGATACCTATGCGCGCCTGTCCGCGTGGGAGCGCACGCTGGTGGCCCGCCATCCGCAGCGCCCACGGTTCGAAAAGCTGGTGGCCGGGCTGTTCACTGACTTCCTTCCCATCGCTGGCGATCGCACCTTCGGCGAGGATGAGGCGATCATCGGCGGCTTTGCGCGGTTCGAAGGGCGCAAGGTGGTCATCATCGGCCATGTCAAGGGCGAGGACACGCCGGGGCGCCTTCGCCACAATTTCGGCATGGCCCGGCCCGAGGGCTATCGCAAGGCGATCCGCCTGATGGAGCTAGCCGACCGTTTCGGCCTCCCCGTGATAACGCTGGTCGATACCCCCGGCGCCTTCCCCGGCGTCGATGCCGAGGCGCGGGGGCAGGCGGAAGCTATCGCCCGCTCGACCGAGGCCTGCCTTGGCTTAAGCGTGCCGCTGGTCGCCGTCATCATCGGCGAGGGCGGATCGGGCGGGGCGGTGGCGCTTGCCGCTGCGAACCGCGTGCTGATGCTGGAACACGCGGTCTATTCGGTGATTTCGCCCGAAGGCTGCGCCTCGATCCTGTGGCGCAGCGCCGCCCGCGCGCCCGATGCGGCCGAAGCGATGCGGGTGACCGCGGCGGACCTGCTGCGGCTCGGCGTGATCCACCGCATCGTCTACGAACCGCGCGGCGGCGCGCACCGCGATGCGCCGGCGATGGTCAAGCGGCTTGCGCTGGCGCTGCGCAGTGAGCTGGACGCGCTGGCCGCGATGAGCCCGGCCGACCTCAGGCGCGACCGGGAGGACTTCTTCCTCGCGCAGGGGTGACCGATCAGAACGTCATGAACAGATTGACGTTGGCCGTGTGGTCCGACCGGTCGCGGCCATCGCGGAAGACGTGCTGGTTGAGATAGCCCGGCACCACCTCGATGCCTTTGGCCAGCGGGACGGAGACCCCGACAAAGTTGCGCCAGATTGACAGGCCGCCGCGCTGGACGCCGGTTTCGTTAAGATCGACGAACGGCTCGGTATAGGCGACGATCTTGTTGGTGTCGCTGATCGGCACGCGCAGTTGCACGAACTGGCGCAGGCGCCACGAGGTGTCCTCGCGCTCTTCGAAGGTGCGCTGTTCCAGCCGGGTGCGCGAATCCAGCGTGATCCCGTCCCTGTCGATCAGGCGGACATTCAACTCCTGGTAGTAACGATGCTCGTTGAGCTTTGTCGGGCCGACCGGATCGGTCAGGACGAAGGCGTAGCCGATCCCGGCATTGACCTTGTCATTGAAGCGATAGGCCACCAGCGAACGCAGCAGCAGCTGCCCCAGCCGCTCGGCATCATTGGTGAACCGCTCCTGCGCTTCGAGCCTGACATACACCTTGTCGGTCGCATTGATCGTCGCAAACTGGCCGAGCCAGACGTTCCCATCGTCCTCGGCAGCGGCGAGGGGCGAGGCGGCAAGCCCGGCGACAAGGCCACCGGCAGCAATGCAAAAGCGACGGAGCATGAAATCACTTCCCGAAAACAAAGGGAGCGCGGGCCGTGCGATCCTTATCGGCGACCCGCGCTCAGGGGGAGACACAAAACGAAGCGTTACGCGCCGTTATAAGGAACCGACGACTGGTGCACGACGATCTTCAGCGCGCCGTCCTGCCCGCGGATGTAGCCGAAGGTGTATTCCACCTTGGTTTCCTCGGTGCTTCCGGCGGGGGTGAACCAGTAATTGCCCATCGCTACGGCCATGGTGCACGAATTGTTGGTGATGCCGACATTCTTCCAGCGCACCTTGCTCCACGGCTTGATCGCGAAACCCTTGTCCTCGGGATAGGTGGGGTTGCCGCCGACGAAGTAGGACAGCGCGGAATCGAACGAGGTGCGGAACTGATCGACCGAGGCGAGCGTGGGCTTGAACAACACCAGGCTGAGGTCATAGGCGTAGAAACGGTCGATATGGGCGGCCGCGGCAGCGGTGTAGTCCCCGCCATCCGAATAGGTCTTGCCGATCGCGACGATGCCATCGCCCCACGCCTTTTGGGCAGCGACGACTTCCTTCTCGGTGATGCAATTGACAGTCTGTTCGGCAGGAGCTGTGGGGGCGGCCGCGCGCGGACGCTCCTTGGCATAACCGGGGCTGCACGCGGCGGCGAGCACTGCGGCGGATGCGAGGAAGAGGGCGGGGGTCTTCATGTTGTGTCTCCGATGATGCGCGTGAACGCTTGAACGAGCCCGAGAATGCCGCGCTGACGGTTCGGGCGCATCGGCTGGATGGCGCGCTGATCGGCCTATGCCGTTCGGCATATGACAACGGCGGCGCGCGCGTTTAGGTATGGGTGATGCTCGACGCTGGCACCTCTTGCGAAACCGCAGCCGACTTGCGCGTGCTCTATCGGTCCGCCGAAGCGCGCGCGGCGCGTTTGCGGGTGCTGGTGGAGGCGAGCCGTGCGCTGACGTCGTGCGATGCGGACGGACTTGACGCAGCGGTGCAGCAGGTGGCGCTGCGGGCCGCGCACCTTGCCGGTTATGCGCAAGGACAGATCGTGGCAGCCGATGCAGCGGTGCATCCCCGCGAAAGCAGTTTGGTTCTCCCGCTGGTCGCGCCGGGCGGCAGCGGGGAGACGATCGGGGCGCTGATGCTGGAACAGCGGGTGGGCGCGCCTTCCGCCGATGATCGCGAGGCGCTGGATATCATCGTTCAGCTGGTCGGCAGCGCGCTGGCTGCCCGCGCGCGCGAGGCCCAGCTCGCGCGGCTGCTGACCGAGCTTCTGGGCGCGCAGGAGGCCGAACGCAGTCGGGTGGCGCATGAGCTGCACGATGGGGTCGCGCAATCTGCTGCGGCGCTTGCCCGGCGGCTTGACCTTGCGGCCGATGGCGAGCCTGAAGACCTTGCCGAAGCAACCCGCCAAGCGCGTGCGCTGGTGCGCGAACTGCGCCAGGTGATCGCCGGGATGCGGCCCCCGGCGCTCGACGATCTCGGCCTTGCCCCGGCGCTGCGGCAATTGGCGGACGATGCCGGGGATACGCTGGGCGTCTCGCTCACCGTGGACCTTGCCGCGCGGCCGTCCGCGGCGATGGAGACCGCGTTGTTCAGGATCGTGCAGGAGGGCCTGAACAATGCCCGCGCCCATGCCGGGCCGGGCGCGCAGGTCGTGGTTCGGATCGAACAGGATGCGGGCACCTATCGGATCACAATTGCCGATGACGGGGTGGGCTTCGATCCCCTCGCGGTTGCTGCACCGGGCGGTGCGGGCGGGCTTGGGCTGGCCTATATGCGCGAACGGATCGCACGCCTTGGCGGACACCTGCGGATCGCCGCCGCGCCGGGGCAGGGATGCCATCTGTTGGCCGAGATTCCTGCGGGATGAGCGGCCCGCGCGTCCTGATTGCTGACGATCATGATCTGGCGCGCGAGGGTCTGCGCGCTCTGATCGAGCGCAGCGGTGCCTATGCCGTGGTCGCGGAAGCAAGAACCGGGGAAGACGCACTGGCGCTGGCTGCCGAACACCATCCCGATCTCGCCCTGCTCGATATCCGCTATGCAGGCGGCGGGATTGACGGGCTGGAGGCGACCCGCCGTCTTGCCGAAGCCGCGCCCGGCACCGGCGTGATCCTCATCACGATGCACGACAGCGCCGATTATCTGCGCGCCGGGATCGCCGCCGGTGCGCGCGGGTTCCTGGCGAAGGAGGCTTCGCGTGCCGAAGTGCTGGCCGCGCTGGCACAGGTTGCTGCTGGCGGGGTCGCCTTCCCCCCTGCGCTGATGCGCGCCGCGGTGAGCGACAATGCAGGCGCAGCGGCGCTTGACGCGCTCACCCGGCTGACCCCGCGCGAACGCGAAGTGCTGGAGGCGCTGGCGGGCGGCGGCACCAACAAGGAAATCGCGCTCAGGCTGGGGATCACGCCGGGCACGGTCAAGACCCATGTCGAACGGCTGATCGGCAAGCTGGGCGTGCGCGATCGCACCCAGGCCGCGATCCTCGCCACCCGCCACGGCATCGGGCGCGCGGCGTAATGCTTGGGACAGTCCTCGCATGGTGGGCCAATCGCCCGCTTGCCACCAAGGGGCTGGTGGTGGTGGCCGTGCCGCTGCTGATCTTCCTCGGATCGGTCGCGGCGCTTTATGCCATCAGCCGGATGGAGGCGCGCGCCGAACAGGACGTGCGCCTGACCATCGCGATCCAGAACGACGTCAACGAGGTGCATGCCGTGCTGGCTGAGGCGTCCTCCGGCGTTCGCGGTTACCTGCTGACCGGCGAGCCGCGCTTCCTTGAACCCTACCAGCGCGCCGAGACGCTGGTGCCCGAGGTGACGCAGCGTCTGCGCGCGTCGGTGCGCGATCCCGAAGCGGCGATGCGGTTGTCGCGGATCGAACGTCTGGCCGGGCAGAAGCGCGAGGGGCTTTCCCTGCTGCTCGCCGCGCGTGAGCGCACGGGGGCGGACATCGTCGGCGATCCGGCCATCGCGGCCGGGCTCGCGGCCAACAAACAGGTGCTCGACGCGCTGCGCGGCGAGATCGAGGGGATGCAGCAGCGCGAACGCGAATTGCTGGCCGCCCGGCAGGACCGGCTCGACACGGTGCGCCGCAACGGCCTGATCGCCACCGGGGTGCTGACGCTGGCGGGGCTGATCGGCAGCCTGTTTGCGGTCTTGCTGTTCTCGAACGGTATCGTCCGCCGCGTGCAGCGGCTGGAACGCGACGCTGTACTGCTGGCGCAGGGCGAGGCGCTGGCCGAACGCGGTGCCGGGCGTGACGAGATCGGCCTGCTGGCCGAACGCATGATCGAAGCGAGCCGGTTGCTGCGTGCCCGTGAGCAGGCGCTGCGCGAGGGTGAGGAGCGGTTCCGGCTGGTGATCGAGGGCGTGCGCGATTACGGCATTTTCGCGCTCGACACGCAGGGCCATGTGGTGAGCTGGAACACCGGCGCCCAGCGCATCAAGGGGTGGACGGGAGAGGAAGTGCTGGGCCGCCATTTCTCCGTCTTCTACCCCGGCGATGACGCCCGCGAACGCTCGATGCGCAACCTTGCCGAAGCGGTACAGGGCGGCCGCACCGAGGACGAAGGCTGGCGGGTGCGAAAGGATGGCACGCGCTTTTGGGCCAACGTCGTGATTACCGCGCTGCACGACGAGGCGGGCCGCCTGCGCGGCTTTTCCAAGGTCACCCGCGACATCACCGAACGCCGCCGCGCGCAGGAGGCGCTGGAGCTGGCCCGGCAGGAGGCCGAGCAGGCGAGCGCCGCCAAGAGCCTGTTCCTCTCCCGCATGAGCCACGAACTGCGCACGCCGCTGAACGCGATCCTGGGCTTTGCGCAGTTGCTGGAACTTGACCGTGCCCGCGCCGGAGGCACTGACCGGGCCAGCATCGAACAGATCCTGCGCGCGGGGCGGCATCTGCTGGCGCTGATCGACGAGGTGCTCGACATCGCCCGGATCGAGGCTGGCAAGCTGGGGCTGTCGATTGCGCCGGTCACGATCTCGGCGGTGGTGGCCGAGGCGGTCGGTCTGTCGCTGCCCGAGGCTGAAAGCCGCCGCATCGTGCTCGTCAACACGGTGGGCGAGCTGCCGCCTGTTGCCGCCGATCAGCGCCGCCTGTTGCAGGTGCTGCTCAATCTGCTCAGCAACGCGATCAAGTATAATCACGACGGCGGCGAGGTTCTGATCGCCGCGCGCGTGGTGGAGGGGCGGGTTCGGATCACGGTGACCGACACCGGCATCGGGATCGAGGCCGATCAGGCGGGCGAGCTGTTTCAGCCGTTCACGCGCCTTGCAGCCGGCGCGGCGCGCAGCGAGGGGACGGGGCTCGGCCTGTCGCTGTCGCGCGCGCTGGTGGAGGCCATGGACGGTGCCATCGGCTACGCCCCGCGGGCCGATGGGGGCGAGGGCGCGTGTTTCTGGTTCGAACTGCCGCTTGCAGAGGAGGCTGCGCGTCCTGCCCCGCTGCCGCCCGTCGCCGCGCAGGCAAGCCTTGCGGCGGCGCGTCAGGTCACGATCCTGCTCGTTGAAGACAATCTCGCCAACGCCCAGCTGATCGAGGCAGTGATCGCGCGCCATTTGCCGGAAGCCCGGTTGGTGAGCGCGATGCAGGCGCGGCTCGGGCTTGATCTTGCGCGGCGACACCGGCCGGATCTGGTGCTGCTCGACCTTCATCTGCCCGACCGGGATGGCGACTGGGTGCTGGCCGAACTCGCTGCGGATCAGCCCCAACTGCCGGTGATCCTGCTCACCGCCGATGCCATCGCCGCACAGGGCGATTGGCGCGCGCGGGGCGCGGCTGCCGTGCTGACCAAGCCGATTGACGTGCCCGCGCTGCTCGCAGCGATGGATCAGGCCCTGCTGGAGCGGGCGCGGTGAAGGGCGCGCGGCTGGCGGCCGACGCTCGCATCCTGGTGATCGATGACGAGCCGGCCAATCTGGCGCTGGTCGCCGCGGTGCTGGTCCGCGAGGGCTACGCCCATGTCGAAACGCTGGCCGATCCCCGCTGCGCGGCTGAGCGCCACCTTGCGTTGCGCCCCGATCTCGTCCTGCTCGACCTGATGATGCCGAGCATCGATGGCTACGCCCTGCTGGACAGTCTCGGACGGCTGACGGACCCTGACGATCTTGTGCCGATCATGGTGCTGACGGCCGATACCTCGATCGAGGCGAAGCGCCGCGCGCTTGCATTGGGCGCGCGCGACATTGTGACAAAGCCCTTCGATGTCATCGAGTTCGCTCTCAGGGTCGCCAATCTCGTCGAACTGCGGCTGATGTTCGCGCAGACCCGGGGGCGCTAAGCAGGGCACAGGCGCGTCGGCGCGAGCATCGCCGGGCGTTATTCGGTGACGGTTGCCGGTACGCCCTGCCGTTTCAGCAGCCAGCTGGTAAACTGGCGATAATCCGAAAAAGCCCTGCGCACGTCGATACTTTCTGGTGCAACAAGCCATTGATAGATCGTGCCGAACACGAAGGAACAATACTGGATCGCATATTGATGGGGGTCGATATGATCGACGATCGAGCCTTCTTCCTGCCCCCGCTGCACCCATTCAGCCACATCCCGCCGGTAGGCATGGTGGTGTTCCGTCAGCCGGGCGCGCACTTCGCTGTGGCTGCCGATGGATTCGTACCACAGGATATACATCGCCCGCATGTAATCGGACTCCTCGATCAGGAAGTCCTCGACCGATTTGAGCGCCGCGAAGATCGACGACAGGCCGCTGTGCCCGGCGAGATGCTTTTCGAGCTGATCGGCCCAGCGGATGTTGAAGTTGTGGATCAGCTTGGCAAACAGCATGTCCTTGGAGCCAAAACGGTTGCTCGCCAGACCGCGGCTGTAGCCGGCCCGTTCGCCGATGTCCTTGAGGGTGGTGTTGTGCGTGCCGGTTTCGCAGATCAGCGTGATTGCAGCGGCATACATCCGGCTGTCGGACAGGGCCGTGCGCTCGGCCTGGGTCATGCGCCGAAGTGACGTGGGCTTTTCGGGCTCATCATCGCGGGCCATGACGATAAGGTCGGTGCGCTGGGACATTCCTTGGGCAATCATACCGGCGACAGGTCGTGAATGACGCAGACCCTGCCACCGGCAACCTGTTCGCGCAACACCTTCTTGTCCACCTTTCCCACCCCCGTTCGGGGCAGTTCGGCAAGGCTTGCCCAGTAATCCGGCAGCCAGAACCGGGCGACGTGCCCGGCCAGGTGGCGGCGCAGTTCCACTGGCGGCACCGGATCGCCGGAATGGACGATGATTGCGAGCGGTCGTTCCTCCCAGCGCGGGTCGGGCACGGCAATCACCGCAGCTGCGGCGACACCGGGATGGGCCTCAAGCAGGTTTTCCAGCTCGATCGAGCTGATCCACTCACCGCCCGATTTGATGAGGTCTTTCTGCCGATCGGTGATGCGCACATAGCCGCGCGCGTCGATCGTGCCGACATCGCCGGTTCGCAGCCATCCATCGCGGCTGAGAACATCGGTGTTATCGAGCCCGTGATAACCCGCAGCGATCCACGGCCCGCGCAATTGCAGCGCGCCAACGCTCACCCCGTCATGTGGCAGGGGGGCGCCATCATCGCCGATAATCCGCACCTCGACGCCCGGAACCGGCCGCCCGCTGGCAGACCGCCAGTGGGTTTCGTCCTCTGGCAAAGCATCGCGGGGCGGGATGCTGAGGGCGCAGAGCGGGCTGGTCTCGGTCATGCCCCAGCCTTGCAGGACAGCCACTCCCCAGGTGCCGCGCACCTCTTCGATGAGGCTCGGCGACACTGCCGAACCTCCGACGACGATCACCCGGAACGACGACATATCCAGCGGTTGTTCGCGATGTGCCCGCAGAAGATCGCCGACTAACGTGGGGACGGTGGCGGTGAAGGTGGGCCGCTTCGCCTCTATCATCGCGCGCGCCCTGGGTGGTTGGAGATGCGGGCCGGGTAGCAATAGATCCGCGCCCGCGAACCATGCGGAAAACGGCAGGCCCCAGGCATTGGCATGGAACATCGGCGGCAACAGCAGGATGCGGTCGCCTTGCGCGATGGCGAAGGTGTCTGCGCCCAGCGAAGCCATGGTGTGCAGTACGATGGTGCGGTGGCTGTAGACCACGCCCTTGGGATTGCCGGTGGTGCCACTGGTATAGCAGGCGGCGGCGGCGGCGGTTTCTTCGAGGGCGGGCCATTGGGCCAGCGGGGCATGGGCGGCGATCAGCGCCTCGTAATCGTGGACCGCTCCGGCAAAACCGGGCGCGCCATCGGCCGGGCCTACCACGATTATCGCCCGCAGGCTGGGAACCTGCGGCAGGATATCCCGGATCAGCGGCAGAAGGCTGCCATCCACGATCAGTGCCGCATCTTTGGCATCGTTCATGATGTAGCCGAGTTGCTCGGCGAACAGCCGCAGGTTCAAGGTGTGCAGCACTGCGCCCATGGCGGGCACGGCCAGATAGGCCTCAAGATGCGGCTGATGGTTCCAGCACAGCGTTGCCACCCGTTCGCCCTGCCGGATGCCGATTGCCCCGAGCGCGGCGGCAAGGCGTGCGGCGCGCTCTGCGATGCAGGCGAACGTCGCATCGTGAAAGCGTGTCCCATCGAAGGTCGAAACCGTGCTGCCGCCGTGCAGCGCCGCGCCGTGACGCAGGATCAGCTGGGTGGTCAGCGGCATGTGCATCATGGTTGCCTGCATCTTCGTCATCCTGCCGCGTCGCAATCCGCGTCGATCCCGGCGGCCTCGGCTGCTGCGGCGAGCAGGGCGGGCACATCCTGCGTCAGCCCGCGGGCATAGGGCGTGTCGACAAGGCCGCGCCGAAACAGGACATGCGCCCCTTCGACAATTGCCGCCAGACGCCAGAAGGCGAAGGCCTGATAATAGGCAAGATTGGCAATCGAATGGTCACTCGCCGCGCTCCATCTTTCGGCAAGGTCTTGGGCCGAAGGCGCGTCCGCCCGGTTCGACACCTCCTGAATGGCCGGAAAGCCCCGGTGCTTCGCCGCGCTGCGATTCCAGAACATCGTCAGCAATCCGAGATCGAGCAGCGGGGGGCCGACTGTCGCCATTTCCCAATCGACGATCGCCCGCAGGCGCGGTTCGGCGGGGTCGAACAGCGTGTTGTCGAGGTGATAGTCGCAGTGGATGATGGTTGCCGGATCGTCATCGGGAAGGTTTTCGAGCAGCCACTCGCCCAGCCGCTCCAGCAGCGGAAGCGCGCGCACCGCCTCCTTGCGCCGCACTGCAAGCCAGCGTTCGATCTGGCGCTGCACGAAGCCTTCGGGGCGGCCGAAGCCATCGGGCAGGGTGCCGCGCCAGTCGATCCGGTGCACTGCCGCCAGCGCATCGACCAGCGCCTCGCCGATCTGCCGCGCTGTCGCCGCATCGTCTGCATAGGCGGGCGGCAACGTATCCGTGATCGCCACCCCGTCCACGAACCGGGCGAGCAGAAACGGCGCGCCAAGCACGGCCACATCCTCGCAAAAGGCAACCGGCTGAGGCACCGGCGCCTTGCCCGCAATCGCGCGCATCACATCATATTCTCGCCTGATCCCGGCGGCAGCGCGGTCCGATACGGTGTGGGCGGGCGGGTGGCGCAGCACCATGCGCTCCCCATCGATCACCACCAGCCGCGTGACATTGGCATTGCCGCCGCCAAGCGCCTCGCCCAGCCGCGCCTCATGCGCGCCGAGTGCAGCACCAGCCCATGCGGCAAAGGATGCATCGGCGCCTACAGCGAGCACATCAGTCCGCCGTCGGTCGCCACGATTGATCCGGTCATGTAACGCGCCTCGGCGACCCAGCAGATCACCTCGGCGATTTCGTCGAGGGTGCCGGGACGGCCAAGCGGGATGCGCTGGAGCAGCCGCGCGCGCGCGCGGGCTGATAGCGCGGCGGTCATGTCGGTATCGACAAAGCCGGGCACGACCAGATTGATGCGGATGCCGCGCCGCGCCAGTTCAACGGCAAGCACCTGCGTCATCCCGGCCAGCCCTGACTTGGACGTGCCATAGGCAACATCGCCGGAAAATCCGCGAAAGCCGACCACCGCGCCGACATTCACGATCGAGCTTTGTTCGCTCATCAGCGGAAGGGCGCTGCGGATGGTGTTGAACGGCCCTGACAGGTTGGTCGCCAGCACCGCCGCCCAGTCGCCCGCGTCGATCTGTTCGATCAGCCCGCCCCGGTGCAGGCCGGCATTGTTGACCAGCACGTCGATCCGGCCCCAGCGGTCGGCAATCGCGGCGAAGACCGCCGCGATACGATCGGCATCGCAGACGTCGGCGACAAGGCCGATTGTCTCGCCGCCGATGGCACGGGCGGCCTCCTCCACCTCGGTGCCGCGCGCGATGATGGCGACGCGGGCACCGGCGGCCGCCGCCCGTTCGGCGACCGCGCGGCCAAAGCCGCGCGATCCCCCGGTCACCACCCAGACCTTGCGTTCGTCGATTGTCACCAGGCCGAACTCAGAATGACTGGGTCACAGCCACGCCAAACATGCGGGGCTGGCGCGGCGCGCCGTAGCTCCACAGGCCCTGGATGTCGAAGCCGATGGTCCAGCCGTCCTCCTCCAGCAGGTTGCGCACAAAGGCCGAAACCATAGTGCCGTCGATCCGGTAATTGATCGACGCATCGACCAGATGCTGCCCATCGTTGCGCAGCGCGGGATTGTTGAGGAACGTCATCTCGTGCGCGCCCAGATAATGCCAGGTGCCGTTAAGGATCAGATCCCCGGGGCCGGCGGGGGTTTCGTAATTGAAGCCCAGCGTCCAGTTCCAGTTGGGGGCGCGGCGGAAAGCCAGCCCGGTGTTGTCGGTTTCGATCCCGTCAGCATCGACGTCGGCGAAGAAATCGTCGTAGCGGGCATCAAGATAGCCAAGCGTGCCGCTGATCGTCAGGCCATCGGTGGGTGCTGCCGTCACGTCGAGTTCCACCCCCGTCACCTTGGCGCTCGCGGCGTTGAGGATGCGGGTTTCCTGCCCGGTTCCGACCGGGGCGGGCACGCTGAATTCCTCCTGCTTGTCATCATAGATGAGATGGAAGATCGAGGCATTGAACCGCAGCCGCCGATCAAGAAATTCCGATTTCATCCCGATCTCGAAATTGTCGACAAGTTCCGGGTTGAAGGGGGTGCGCGCGGCGTTTTCCGTCGCCGGGCGGCCGGTGAAGCCGCCGGTGCGATAGCCCCGCGAATAGAGCCCGTAGAACAGCAGGTCTTCGTTCGGCTCGAAGCTCAGCGCCACTTTCGGGGTGAATTCCTCCCAGCTGTTCTCGATCGGCGTATCGAGAAAGTCGAAGCCGAGATCGCGGACGCCCTGGGTTTTCTCGTCGCGGGTGTAACGTCCGCCGACTGTCAGCTTGAACTGCTCGCTGAAGCGGTAATCAAGCTCGAAGAAGCCGGCATAGGACTTGTTGGTCTGGCGCACCGTCTGCGGGATGACGAGCACCGTGTCGGGCACGACAAAGCCGATATAGCTGACCAGGTCGATCGTGTATTCCGAATCCCAGTAATACAGGCCCGCCACAAGGTTGATCGGGCCATCGCCGCTCTTGGTCAGGCGCAGTTCGTGGGTGTCCTGTTCGTAAACGGCGGGCCGGTCGGTGTGGAACAGGGTCAGCGGCGTGGCGTCGAAATCCTGCGTGATTGCTTCGTCGGTGAGGTAGCGGCCGAAGATGTACTGGATGTCCAGATCGTCGGAGATGTCATAGCGGACCTTGCCGATGAGCAGGTTGGAATCGAAGAAGGCATTCTTGCCCAGCGGCCCGTTGCTGATCGATTCGTAACGGTCCCCCTGCTGCGGCACGCCCGGCGCGGGTGAACACTGGCCCAGCGACTGGCAAAAGAGATTCGGGCGCGCGATTGGAGGAGAGCCGAGCAGTGAGGTCTCCTGCGCCAGGTTCGACAGCTGCGGCGGATCCTGCCGGGTGTTCTGATCATCGAAGCTGATCGAGATTTCGAGGTCGGGCGCAGGCGTCAACAGCAGTTGCACGCCGAAGGCCGAAAAGTCCGACCGCTGCCCATCCTGGTTTTGCAGCGTGTTGAAGATATAGCCATCGGTGGTGCGATAGGCGGCGGTGAACTTGACCGCGGCCCAATCGGTAAGGCCGAAGCTGACAAGCCCTTCCAGATCGACCGAATTGAACGACGCATAGGTCGCCCGCACCTTGCCGCTCAATTCCTGGGTCGGGCGCGACCGGGCGAGGTTGATGACCCCGGCGATGGCATTGCGCCCGAACAGCGTGCCCTGCGGCCCGCGCAGCACTTCGACCCGGTCGATGTCGATCGAGCGGATCAGGCCGCCCGAACTGGTGCCGAAATAGATGTCGTCCAGCACCACGCCGACGGTCGGGTCGATCGCTTTTTCGACGTCGGCGACCCCGATGCCGCGGATGGTGACCGAGGCAACGCCGCCCGGCCCCTGCTGCGTATCGTCGATCAGCACGTTGGGCGCGATATTGGCAAAATCGCGCACGTCCATGTCGAAGCGGGTTTCAAGCTGTTCGGCTGACAGCGCGCTGACCGAGGTGGAGACGTCCTGCAGATTTTCGGCGCGCTTGCGGGCGCTCACCACGATTTCGCTGAGACCGCGTTCGACCGGCTGTTCAACCTCGCCTTGGACGGTGGCGGAATCGGTGGTGGCCTGCGCCGCTGCCGGCAGGGTCTGCGCATGCGCGATCCCTCCGGTCACGATTGCCAGCACGCCTGTAGAAAGTTTCAGGCCAGCCCGAAGCTGCGCCATGCGCATGATCGCCATCATTCTCTCCCCCTGTGCGGCCCTTTGCGAACCGCTGCTTTTCAGAGTGCTCCGCAAGGCCCCGAGACGAAATGGCGCGGTCTTGCCGAACGCTGACCATTGCTGGATAAAATACTTGTTGACGTCAAGCAAGAAGATGGAGAACGATATCGGCAGGCAATGTGCGTGTCCTTGAGGACACAGCGGGCCGCAGGAATGCGATCGGGCCGGGAGGTGGTCGGCTTCGATTGACAACACCTGCTTGTTCGGGTCAAGTAAGTTTCAAAGATGGCGCAACGCCGCAAGAGCAGGGGAGAGCGAATGCAAAGGCTGGGCGGTAAGGTCGCGTTGATTTCCGGCGCTGCGAGCGGTCTGGGCGAGGCGCAGGCGATGCTGTTCGCCCGCGAAGGCGCCAAGGTCATGCTGGGCGATATCCAGGACGACAACGGCGAAAAGGTCGCCGGTGCCATCCGGGATGCAGGCGGCGAAGCGCGCTATACCCGGCTCGATGTTACCAGCCTCGACAGTTGGGCCGCCGCGGTGGCGCTGACGGTTGAGACATTCGGCAAGCTGACCACACTGGTCAACAACGCCGGGATATTCCACCCCGGCGGGATTATCGACGAAACCCCCGAAGGCTGGGCGAAGATGATCGCGGTGAACCAGACCGGCCCATTTTACGGGATGAAGGCTGCGATGCCCGCACTGCTCAACACCGGGAACGCGGCGGTGGTCAACATCTCGTCCCTGTTCGGTATCGTCGGCAGCCCGGCAGCGATCAGCTATCACGCGTCCAAGGCAGCCGTGCGGCTGATGAGCAAGGGGGCGGCGCTGGAATTCGCGAAAAAGGGCGTGCGGGTGAACACGATCTTCCCCGGCCAGATCCGCACGCCCATTCTGGGCGACATCACGCCTGAACAGGACGCCGCGATCAAGGCCGTCATTCCGATGGGCTTCACCGGGGAGCCGAGCGACATCGCGCATGGTTCGCTGTTCCTCGCATCGGACGAAGCGAAATACATTTCCGGCGCCGAGCTGTGCATCGATGGCGCCTGGTCGGCAGGGAGTTGAGATGGCCTGGGATTTTTCGACAGAACCGGAATTTCAGCAGCAGCTCGACTGGATGCTGGAATTCGTGCGTGAGGAGATAGAGCCGCTCGACCTGCTGTTCCGCGGCCCGGCCGATCCCTTCGATCCGCACGGACCTGCCCGCCCGATCATCCGGTCGCTTCAGAAGGAAGTGCAGGCCCGCGATCTGTGGGCGGCGCATCTCGGGCCAGAGCTGGGCGGCAAGGGGATGGGGCAGGTCAAGCTGGGGTTGATGAACGAGATTCTCGGGCGAAGCCGTTTCGCTCCGGTAGTGTTCGGGACACAGGCGCCCGATACCGGCAATGCCGAAATCCTGGCGCGCTTCGGCACCGCGGCGCAGAAGGCCCGCTATCTCCAGCCGCTGCTCGATGGCGAGATCGTGTCGTGCTATTCCATGACCGAGCCGCAGGCGGGATCGGACCCGGCGCAATTCACCTGCCGCGCCCGGCTGGACGGCGAAGAATGGGTGATCGACGGCGAAAAATGGTTCGCCAGCCACGCCTCCATCGCCGAATTCCTGATCGTCATGGCAATCACCGATCCCGATGTGCCGGTGCATGAAGGGTCGACGATGATTATCGTGCCCCGCGGCACGCCGGGCATGACGGTCCTGCGCGACACGGCCGTGGGGCCGAAGGACGAGATCGGCGCAGGCGTGCATGGCTACCTGCGGTTCGCCAATTGCCGCGTGCCGCGCGAAAATGCGCTCGGCCCGGTGGGGGAGGGGTTCAAGGTCGCCCAGTCGCGGCTTGGGGGCGGGCGCATTCACCATGCGATGCGCACCGTCGGCATGCTCAACCGCGCGATCGAGATGATGCGCGAACGCGTCGTCAGCCGCAGCACCAAGGGCGAACGGCTGGCAGATAAGCAGATGGTGCAGGAAAAGCTCGCCGACAGTTACACGCAAGTCCTGCAATTCCGGCTGCACGTGCTCTATGCCGCCTGGCTGCTTGACCGCGACAAGGCCTATACCCGGCCCGTCCGGCGCGAGATTGCGGCGGTGAAGGCGGCGATGCCCGGTGTGCTGCGGGACGTGATCTACCGCGCCTTGCACCTCCACGGATCCCTCGGCATGTCGAACGAGACGCCGCTGATGGACATGTGGCAGCACGTGCCGGAAATGGGCATCGTCGACGGCCCGACCGAGGTTCACAAGGTCGCGGTCGCCAAGGATCTGCTGCGTGATGCGGTGCCTGCGCCGGGGCTGTTCCCGACCTACCACGTGCCCAGCGCCCGTGCGGCGGCCGAGGCCAAATATGCGCACTTCCTCCATCCGAGAAAGGACGCGGCCGAATGACCGAAACGCTTGAGGCCCGCATCGACCGGATCGAAAGCCGGGCAGCGATGCACGATCTGGTGTCGGACTATTGCCACGGCTTCGACAAGCGCGACTGGGACCGGTTCCTGGCAATCTGGTGGGAGGATTGCGTGTGGGAGATCGGCCCGCCTTTCGGTGATTTCGAAAGCCATGCCGGAATCGCCGAGGCGGTGAAGGACATCCTGTGGCCCGCGTGGCGCGCATCGACCCATTTCACCACCAACCTCGTCATCGCCTTCGACGGCCCTGACCGCGCCAGCGGGGTGTGCGATGTCGATTGCATCGGCACCACCGCAGATGGCGTCGCGCAGACGGTGGCGGCAACCTACCGCGACCATTTCGAGCGCCGCGGCGGCGTGTGGAAGATCGCCCGCCGCAAGGTGACGATGCACCACTTCAGTCCGCTTGTCGGGATCACGCTTGCCCCGCCGCAATAGGAACAGGCCATGGCTTTTCTCGACGTCGATGACGGACACCGCGTCTATTACGAACACCGCGCCGGGCCGCGCCGCCCGGTGATGCTGATCCACGGCTGGGGCATGGGCTGCCGGGTATGGGATGCGACCATCGACACGCTGGCCGAGGCAGGGCACGCGACCATCGCCTTCGACCATCGCGGCTGCGGGCAGACCGACAAGGATTTCGCCGACATCTCGATTGCGGCGATTGCCCGCGATGCGGTGGCGATTGTCGATCGGCTTGGGCTTGATGGCGTGGTCGTCAACGGGTGGTCACTAGGCGGTGCGGTGGCGACTGAGGTCGCATCCGCACTCGGCAAACGCTGCGCCGGGCTCGTCCTGACCTGTGCTGCGTCCCCCACCTATAACGGCTCGCCCGAGGATATCCGTGCGAGCGAAGCCGCCTACCGCGCCGACCGGGCGACCTTCCTCAAGGGGCTTTCGGCGGCGGTCTGCGCCAAGCCGGTCGATCCGGCGGTGGTCGACTGGATGTGGTCGATATTCATGCAGCAGGGCGCAGGCGCGATCCGTTCGCTGCACGATCTGGGCGGGATCGACCAGCGCGAGATGCTGGCGGGCCTGTTGGTGCCCGTGCTGGTGTTCGGCGGCACGGCCGATGTGATCGTCGCGCCCGAGATTGCGCAGCAGGCCGCCGCCACCGCCCGCGATGCGCAGCTCGTGCTGCTTGAAGGCGTCGGCCATGCCCCCTTCGTCGAGGATTTCGACGGCTATCACACCCCCCTGTTGCGCTTTCTGGAGCGGCTTGGATGATGTTCGATACCCTTATCACACCCTTCGCCTGCAAGTCGCTTCGCCTCGGCAACCGCTTCCTGATGGCGCCGATGTCGCGCTATTTCGCGCCGGGCGGCATACCGGGGCCGGATATCGCGGACTATTACCGCCGCCGGATCGACGGAGGCGTAGCGGGCGTCATCACCGAAGGCGTTGCGATTGACGTGCCCGGATCGGTGGCGGCCGATACCGTCCCCGACTTCCACGGCGAGGCGGCGCTCGCGGGGTGGCGCAAGGTGGTGGAGGACGTTCATGCCGCAGGCGGGGCCTTCATCCCGCAGCTGTGGCATGTGGGCGGGTGCATTGATTTCAACTTCCCTGATGCCGTCCACCCCCCGCTCAAAAGCCCTTCCGGCCTCGTTGGCCCCGCGATGGAAGGCGGGCTGGTGATGAGCGACAAGGACATTGCCGATGTTATCGCCTCTTTCGCCCGCGCCGCGCGCGATGCGGCGGCGCTGGGGTGCGATGCGATCGAGCTGCACGGGGCGCACGGTTATCTGTTCGATCAGTTTTTCTGGGATGTCACCAACCGCCGCACCGACCGTTACGGCGGCGCCGACATCGCCGCGCGATCACGCTTTGCCGCCGATACCGTCGCCGCGATCCGCGCCGAGGTAGGCCCCGATCTTGCGATCATGTTCCGCATATCCCAGTGGAAGGTCTATGATTACGAGGCCAAGCTGGCGCGCAACCCTGCGGAGATGGAGCAGTGGCTCGCCCCGCTGGTCGATGCGGGCGTGGACATCATCCACGCCTCGGACCGCCGCTTCTGGGAGCCCGCCTTCGAAGGCTCCGACCTCAACCTTGCAGGCTGGGCCAAGAAGGTCACCGGGCTGCCCACCGTCACGGTTGGTTCGGTCGGACTGTCCCGCGATTTGATGGCCGATTTCGTCGAGGGCACGTCGCACCCCGAGATCGAGCGTTTCCACGATCTCGAACGCCGGTTCGATCGCGGCGACTTCGATCTGGTCGCAGTCGGGCGCGCGCTGCTGAGCGATCCGCAGTGGCTGCTGAAGGTGCGCGGCGGGCAGTTTGCTGACCTCAAGCCCTACAATCTGGCGACCAAGGAAGAATTGTACTGATCGCAGCATCGGCCACCGCGCCTGATCGCTGATGCGGGGAGAGAGAGACATGAAAAGCGGACACGGTTTCGATTACGATGTCATCGGCGTCGGCGCGGGCTTTGCCGGGCTCGCCCTGATCCATTACATGCGGGAGAGCGGCCGGAGCGTGCGGGTGTTCGACCGCGCGTCCGATGTCGGCGGCACCTGGGCGTGGAACCATTATCCGGGCGCTGCCACCGATAGCGAAAGCTATTACTACTGCCTCACCTTCTCGCGCGAGTTGCTTCAGGACTGGAGCTGGACCAAGCGGTATCCCGGCCGCAAGGAAACGCAGGATTACATGCGCTTCGTCGCCGATCGCTGCGACATGTGGCGCGATATCCAGCTTGATACCGAAATCGTCGAGGCCGCTTACATGGCCGACGCCGGCGGCTGGGCGATCACCACCGCTGCCGGAGAGCGGTTCACCTGCAAATATTTCGTCAGCGGCATGGGGATGATCTCCGAACCGCTGATCCCCCGCATCGCCGGTATGGACCGCTTCAAGGGGCCGCTGTTCCATTCCTCGCGCTGGCCCGAGGGGCTGGACTATGCGGGCAAGCGGGTCGGAGTGATCGGGGCGGGGGCCACCACGGTCCAGATGGTGCCCGAACTGGCGAAGACCGCCGCTGAAGTGACGGTGTTCCAGCGCACGCCCAACTACATCCTCCCCGCCATGCAGCGCGACATGACCCCCGAATGGGAATGCGCGATCAAGCAGGATTACGACGCGATCGTTGCCAAGTGCCGCGCGCATGTGTTCGGCATGGCGTTCGACAGCCCGGTGGGCCGCAATGCGGTCGACACCCCGCCGGAGGAACGGCGCCGCATCTTCGAGGAAAACTGGACCGGCAGTTTCCGCTGGGTGTTCGAAACCTTCGACGACCTGCTGGTCGATCCCGCCGCCAACCGCATGGCTGCCGAATTCATCGGCGAAAAGATGCGCGAACGGGTGAACGACCCCAAGCTCGCCGACCTGCTGGTTCCAACCTTTGACGATTACCCGCTGTTCGCCAAGCGCCCGCCGCTCGATCACGGCTATCTTGAAGCCTTCAACGAACCGCATGTGCACCTCGTCGACATCAAGACCGCAGAGCCGATCGTCGAAGTCACCGAAACCGGGGTCAGGACCACCCGGCAGGACTACGAATTTGACATCATCGTGCTTTCGACCGGGTTCAAGGCCTATACCGGGGCGCTGGAGGCGTTTCCGATCCGGGGCGAAGGCGGCCAGACCATCAACGACAAGTGGCGCCAGCAATCGGCCAGCATCATGGGCGTATGCCTGGCGGGCTTTCCCAACCTGTTCATGGTGACAGGCCCGCAGGCGCCCTTTGCCAACCTGCCCACCTCGATCGAGCAGAACGTCATCTGGATCACGCGCTGCATCGACAAGATGGAGCGCGAGGGCCTGGCGACCTTCCACCCGCGCAGCGAGGCCGAAGCGGCCTGGACCAAGGCAACCGCCGACATCCACAACCAGACGCTGATGGCCGAAGGCGACAAGGTGAATTCGTGGATGATGGGCGCCAACCGCGAGGACAAGCCGGCCCGCGTGCTGATCTATTTCGGCGGCGCGTCTGCCTATTACGATGCGCTGGACACATCGGCGGACCAGGGTTTCCCGGAACTGGCATTCTCCAAGGAAAAGGCGCACCCGGTTTCGGTGCTCTAGATATTGGGGATGGCCGGCGGGATGGGTCCAGCATCCCGCCGATGAGCGCGAACCCGATCAGCCCCCCTTGCGGGACGTCCCTTCCTCGATCAGCGCCAGCGCCTTCGCGCTGGCCGCTTCGGAGGTTTCCTTGCCGTCCTTGATGTTGTCGGCAAGGGTCATGAGTTCAGCGGCGATGGTGGTGCCGGCGGATGCCTCCTGCGCGATGCGGATGCCGCCATTGGCCGCGGCGACTTCATCCCACTTGCCGCGCACGGCATCCCAGTAACCCTTGGTCTTGTCCCAGTAAGCCTCGGCCGCCGCGACATTGTAACCGTTGAACCGTTCATAGGTGTTCAGCACGTATTCCTGCACCACAGGCTTGGCGTCCCCACCTTCCTTGGGCGTGGTCATCTTGGTGTTGTCCTGCCAGTGAATCCACCCCGTCGGCGTAAGCTGGTGGCGATTGATGCCCATGTAGTGATCGTAGACGGGATTGCGGATCGCATCGCGCCGGGCGAGCGGGCGTGCGGTCCAGTTGGATCGCCAGCGGCGGATGCCCTGCGTGGTCTCCCATTCGCCCCACCCGGCATAGCGCGGACTGTCATCGACCTGCCAGACGGTCTGCGACCAGCGCCCGGCGCGCATCCTTTCAGGCACCGCTTGCCATTCCCAGGTATCGCCGCCCTTGAAGGCAAGGATCTTGTCGGGCTGATATTCCCAATCCTGCCGCCAGTGCTTGACGACATAGGGGTTGGCCTCGTCGCCGGTGACGAGCAGGTGCTGGAGCACGATCCGCGTGCCGGTGTCCTCGATCACCCGCACGCTTTCGTACCCGCCGGAAATCTTGCGTTCGAGCGGAGTATAGCCCGCCATCCAGGGGGTCGATTCCTGCATGTCGAAGGTCACCTTGAAGTCGCCCGCCATCGCCAGAATGGTCTGGCGATCCGCCTCGAAAGCGGTCGTCGCGGCCTCGGCGCTCTGGATGATCGGGCCGTCGGCAAGCACCGGGGCGGGCACCACAGCCAGCGCCAGCGCGGCGAGGCCGGACGAAAGGAACAGCTTGGTCAATCGGGTCATGGGAAATCCTTTCATGGTTGGTCAGAAGCGGTAACTGGCCGAGACGCTGAGGTTGCGGCCCGGACGGGTGAAGGCGTCAAGGATGTTCGCATCGGCCACGCGCAGGCCGCGCACGTCAGACCACAGCGCGTATGTTTCGTCGGTAAGATTGAACAGCCCGGCTCGCAGCTTCAATGCGTCGGTCACGGCGGCAAAGACGGTGAGGTCGAGAATGGTCGAAGCCTCGGGCCGCACGAACAGATCGTCGCCGTTCGCCGCGCGTTCCAGCTCGCCCCGTTCCTTGCGGCCGTTGTGGGTGAGGATCATCTCACCCCCGAAGCGCCCCTGCGGATCGCGGTAGCCGATGCTGGCGACAAGGTTGAAGGGGTCGATGGTGTCCAGCGGCAGGCGCACGCCTGCCTGATCGAAGGTGTCGCCATCGGCATAGGCCATCGCGAACCGCCCGGTGATGCCGTTCCTGAGCTTCATCTCGGCGCGCGCCTCCAGCCCTTCGATCCGCGCGCCGGCGAAGTTGATGAACTGGAAAATTGCCGGGTTCTGCGGGGTAAAGGCGCCGCGGATCACCTGCTGGCTGATGAAATTGTCGTAGTCGCCCCGAAACCCCATGACCTGCAACGAGAAGATATCCCCGACATAGCGTGCGCCCAGCTCGAAACTTTCGCTGGTTTCCGGCCGCAGATCGGGGTTGGGGATCGAGGTGTAGCCACCGGCGATGAATTCGAAGAAATTGTTCACCTGGCTTGGCGTCGGCGCGAGGAAACCTTGCGCGTAATTGCCGAAAAGGATCACGTCGCCCGCCAGCTTCAGCGTCGCGCCGAACTTGGGCGAAAGACGGGTGTCGCTTTGGCCGGCGGGTTGGAACGTCGTCAGCAGCGGATCATCGGTCGGGTTCAAATCGTAAAAGTCTAAGCGCAGCGCCGGGAACAGCGTCAGCGTGCCATCGAACAGGGTGATCTCGTCCGATACGAACAAGCCGCCCAGTGTGAAATCGGTCGCGGGGAAGGCGCGGGTCGGGAAGCTCTCGCCGCGGCCAGGAAAGGTGCCGTCCCGCAGGCCTTCCTGCCGGGTCCAGCTGATGTCGCCGCCGATGGCGATGCGGTGCTTGATCCCGCCAGCCTCGAACCCGGTGCGCGCTTCGCCTACCGCGCCGTAGACCCGGTTCTCGAAGGTGTTCAGTCGCTCACGATCCGGCGCCGGGGTGGCGGTGAGTGTGGTGCGTTTCTCGAAGGCGAACTGACGGTCGCTTGCATCCTGCCAATAGGCCGACAGGAAAGCATATTCGACCGCGTCTTCAGGGGTTCCGTCGTAAGTCCAGTCGAGCGAGGCGCGGGTGCGCTCGGTCGTGTCGCGGGCATTGAGCGCATCGACGTTCCAGACCGGGCGCGGGCCAAAGGTGAAGGCGGGGCCAAGGCCGGTGAGAACCTCGGTTTCGACGGCGCTTTCCAGCCATTCCCCGGTCAGGCGGATACGATGCGGGCCATTGTCCCACACCAGCTTGGCCAGCACTGCGTCGCTCTTCCCGTCCTGTGGGTTGGGCGCAGTGCGCAGCGGGCCGGTGCCCTCGGTCGTGCCCCGATTCTCAAGTTCGGCGAAATCGCGCCGCGTGTAGGCGACCATCGCCGAGACATCGCCCGTCCGCCCGGCGAGGGTGGCGGTCTGAGCGAATTCGTTGTCGTCGGAAGAGTATTGCGATGAGACGAAGCCGCCGAAGCTCTGCTCTTTGATGAGATCAACCGGATCGGCGGTGACGAAGCTGACCGCGCCCGCAAGCCCATCCGAGCCGTAGAGCGCCGAGGCCGGGCCGCGCAGGATCTCCACCTGCTTGACGAGGCTGACATCGGCAAACACGCCGCGCCCGGCGTCCTGCGGTCCGAAGCTGAACCCTTGTGGTGAGCGGATGCCATCAACCTGGATCAGCATGCGATTGCCGCCGATCCCGCGGATCGCAATATCCTCGTTGCGGCCGCGGCCGGTTGATCCGATCGCTGCCCCGAAACGCGCCGGGGCCCGCCGGACAGCCACGCCCGGCTCGAAGCGGACGAGATCCTTGATGTCGGTGGCGAGCTGATCGGCGATCTCCTCGCTGGTGATGACCGTCACGGTTGCCGGAGCCTCTTCCTGCAAGACGGGGGTGCGGGTGGCGGTGACGGTAATGCGCCCGGTCTGCTGCTGGCTTTCGGCAGCTTCGGCGGCGCCTTCTGCCAGGGCCGGGCAACCGGCGGCAGCAGCAGCGATGGAAAGGACAAAGCGAGGTGAAAGCAGAGAAGGCATCCGGCAACCTGTCATAACGTTAGGATGGACGCTGGATGGCTTTATTGAGAATGAGAGTCAATACTGATAAATGGAATCAGATCCGGAGGGGTGGCCGCTCGGTCTGATGCCTTGCTGATGGGCGACGATGCGAAGTGCCGCTCGTTGACGGGCCGTCGGCAGGGCATGTCGTGGTCGTTGCGCTGGCGTCCACATGGCGTATTGGACAACCCCTGCCCAGTTAAGAGTGATTAGCATTTACATTTCATTTGGCCATGGCTATTCGGTCGCTCCGACAAAGGCCAGGGGTGTAGAATGCAAATTCGGCATGCAGCGAGCGCATGAGGCGTTCCACCGTCAAGACTTGGATCTGGGTGCACAAGTGGACCAGCCTGGTGTGCACGGCGTTCCTGCTGATGCTGTGCGTCACCGGCCTGCCGCTGATTTTCCACGACGAGATCGACTGGCTGACAGAGGAACAGCCGACCTATGGCATGCCCGGCGTCGGATCATCGGGCACGACGCCCGGCCTGCTCCCGCTTGACGATATGCTCGCGCGCGCGCTGGCCAACCGGCCGGGCGAGGTGCCGCTCTACATGGCGTTCGACAATGACCAGCCGTCGATGACGATCACCACCGGCCCGCGCCCCGACGCGCCGGGATCGGCGATGACAATCCAGTCCTTCGACCGTTCGACTGGCGAACTGATCGGGGCCGCCTCGGAGGACAGCGCCAGCGGCGTCGGCGCAGTGATGCACTTCCTGCTGGAGCTGCACACGGACATGTTTCTCGGCCTGCCGGGCATGCTGTTTCTGGGAGCGATGGGCGCGTCGTTCGTGATCGCGCTGATATCGGGCGTGGTGCTTTACGCACCTTTCATGCGCAAGCTCGATTTCGGCACGCTGCGCTCCGGCCACGCGCCGCGAACCAAGTGGCTGGATTATCACAACCTCCTTGGCATTGTGGGCCTTGCGTGGATGCTGGTGGTGGGGCTCACCGGCGTGATAAACGCGCTCGCCGTGCCGATCGAGGATGCCTGGAAGGCCAATGAACTGGCCGCTATGACCCGCGATTATGCCGGGCGCGCGCCGCTCGACCCGGCGCGTTATGGTTCGCTGGATACCGCGATGGCTACGGCGCGCGCACAGCTGCCCGGCAACAATCCGCAGTTCATCGCCTTTCCCGGCGGCACCTTCAGCTCCAATCATCATTATGCGGTGTTTTTCCAGGGCGACACCCCGCTGACCGAGCGTCTGCTGACCCCCGCCCTGATCGACGCCGAGACCGGAACCTTCACTGCCGCCCGGCCAATGCCGTGGTATTATCAGGCGCTGTCGCTGTCGCGGCCGCTGCATTTCGGTGACTACGGCGGCCTGCCGCTGAAACTGCTGTGGGCGGCGCTGACGCTGTTCACCGTTCATGTTCTGGGCACCGGGCTTTACCTGTGGCTCACCCGGCGCAAAGCGCCCGCCCTTGCGCCGGCGCGCGCCAGTGTTGCCGACCTTGCCGAGCCCGCCGAATGAGCCGCACCCGCCCCATCGCCGCGATTTTCGCTTGGCCATTGGCGATCTTCATCATCGGCCTTGCCGGGCTGATCGTCGCCCTGACCGGCGATGGCTGGCGCGACACAGCCGCATGGGCTGCGCTGGCTGCGCCACTCGCTGCCGTGTTCTGGGCAATGGCCCGGCGCCGCACCTGACTTTCGCCAGATTGCATTCACAAGGATCAACGAACGTGACCACACTTGCCTTCCGCCGCCGCCTGCTGCTGGCCACTTCGCTTGGCCTTGCCCCGCTGACCGTTCCCGCGGCCGCGCAGGAGCGGGCCGGAGACGATGAGAATCTTATCATCGTCACCGCCCAGCGCGCCAACCAGTCGGGTGTCGAGCAGCAGGGCAGCGTCGGCGTGCTTGGCGACAAGGATGCCGCCGACGTTCCGTTCAGCATCCGCAGCTACAATGCTGCGCTGATCCTGAACCAGCAGCCGCAGACCTTGGGGCAGGTGCTGGAGAACGACCCGACCATCCGCACCACCACCGGGTTCGGGATTGCGGGCGAACTGTTCGTGATCCGCGGCTTTGCGCTGGCGGGCGACGATATCGGCTATGACGGGCTCTACGGCATCATGCCGCGCCAGCTGGTTGCGCCCGAACTGTATGAATCCGTCCAGGTGCTCAACGGAGCGACGGCCTTTCTTAACGGCGCGGCGCCCGGCGGCACCGGCATCGGGGGCAGTGTCAACCTGATTCCCAAGCGGGCAAGCGATGACGAAATTACCCGCATCACCGCTGGCTTCATCGGCCCGGAGCATATCGGCGGCAGCTTCGATTTCGGCCGCCGCATGGGAAGCGGGGGCGAATGGGGTATCCGCATCAACGGCACCGCGCGCGCAGGCGACGCCTCCATCGACGACGAATTCCGCAGCACTTATGTGCTGGGCGCCGCGATCGACTACAATTCGGGGCCGCTGCGCGCGTCAATCGATCTGGCATATCAGCGGGTCAAGGTTTCCCACTTCCGGCCCAAGCTTCGGGTCAACAGCCTCACAGTAATCCCGGACGCTCCGGATGCGGAAACCAATTTCGGTCAGCCGTGGCAGTTCACCACGCTGCGCGACATCTTCGGGCAGGCGCGGATCGAGTATGACATTGCCAGGGACGTGATGCTGTACGCCGCTTTTGGCGCGCGCGACGGCGCGGAGGAAGGCGTCTACAGCACGCCCAACTTGGTCAATGCGACGACCGGCGAGATCACCGTCAGCAGTTCCTTCATCCCGCGCACCGACAACAATGAGGCCGCCACCGCCGGACTGCGGGCCAAGTTTGCCACCGGCGGGATCACGCATGAGGTGAATGCGGGCGGATCGATCAACCGGCTGGTCAACCGTAACGCCTTTGAATTTTTCGCTGTGTCGGCTGATCGCAACAATCTCTACGCGCCGGTGACGGTGACGCCGTCGACGAGCGTAACCTTTGTAGGCGGCAATATCGATGATCCCTTCCCCATCGGTCGCACCCGGCTGACCAGCGGCTTCATCTCGGACACCATTGGCCTGTGGGACGACCGCATCCTGCTGACCGCCGGGCTGCGGTTGCAGGCAATTAACGTCAAATCCTATTCCAATGCCAACGGTGCGCTGACCAGCGAATACGACGAGGACAAGCTGACCCCCGTGATTGCCGTGGTGGTGAAACCGGCCGAGGGCCTGTCGCTCTATGCCAACCGGATCGAGGCGCTGGTGCAAGGTGCGGTAGCGCCCGCGGGCGGACCCAATCCGAGCGGCGGGGCGGAGCTGCCGGTTACCAACGCGGGCGAGGTTTTGCCGCCCTTCGTTTCGGAACAATACGAGGTCGGTGGCAAGCTGACGCTGGGTGGGATCGACCTGTCGATCGCGCTGTTCCAGATCGACCGCGAGACCGCGATCCTGCGGCCCGCCCCGGACAATGCGGATGCGCTCGAATTCGGCCCGTTCGGCATCCAGCGCAACCGGGGGGTCGAATTCACCATCGCGGGCGAACTGACCGATGGCCTGCGCCTGATTGCGGGCGGATCGATCATTGATGCCAAACTGCGCCGCACCCAGAATGGCGTGAACGAAGGCGCGCAGGCGGTCGGCGTGCCCGAATACCTGCTCAACGCCAACCTTGAATGGGATGTGCCGATCGTTCCGGCGCTGACGCTGACCGGGCGGGTGGTGCATACGGGGGAGCAGGCCGCCAATATCGGCAACACCCTGTTCCTCGACGATTGGACCCGGTTCGATCTGGGCGCGCGCTATGTCGCGGTGGTAGGCGGCGCGCCGCTTACCTTGCGCGTCAACGTCGATAACGTGGCGGATGCCGATTACTGGGCATCGGCTTTCGACAGCTTTCGCCCAGATCTGCTCCTCGGGGCACCGCGCACTTTCAAGGCTTCGGTCAGCTACGATTTCTGATCCGGAACGAGCGGGGCAGAGCGAACATTATGTCGACGCCTGGCCCCCAACTTTCGGCCAAGCTGCCCGCTGGATCGAAGGCATGGTGCCGGCTGCAGGGATCGAACCCGCGGCCCCCTGATTACAAATCAGGTGCTCTACCATCTGAGCTAAGCCGGCGCTGCCGCACGCTCTAATCCTAGAGCGCGCCGAAAGTCCAGCCTTCGGTGCGGGCGACCTGCGGGGTTAGGCTAGGGGGCTGCCACAGTTCGCCGATGCCGTGGACTTGGCGCAGCCAGGCGGCGGTGACTATGGCGTCGGCGGAATGATCGTCGATTGCGCCCGCACCCACAACCGGCGGCGAGCCGAGCGCGGCGAGCGCGTCGTTCAGCGCGGCGTAGCTGCGCAGCTTGGTCGCCGTGCCCGTCACCCCGCCATGCCGGGCGGCGAGAGACGTGTAGATTTCGGTGATGACGGAGCCATCGGCGGGCAGCGGATCGACCGGCCACACCGGCACGCGGCCCGCAAGTCGGTGAAGCATGCGCATCCCGGTGAGGCTGGACTTACCGACTTGCGCTGCGCCTACCAGGTTGAAATTGCTCACCGGCCTGACGCCCTGTTTGCGCTGGGCATGCTCGGCGAGGCGGAAGCGGCCTTCGCGGGTTGCGGCATGGGAGAGCAGGAAACGGTCGCCTTCCAGCCCTTTGCCGTGGCGGAAATAGCGTGCGGCCTCGGCGTGGGTGAGCAGGCCGCCCGCTTCCAGATGCGGATCGGCAACGCACAGCATTTCAACCAGCGCCCACAGCCCGCGCGCATCGGTGGGCGAGGCGTCCCACCCCGGAAAGAACGCGCCCGCATCGAGGAAAGGCAGGCTGATGCCAAGGTCCAGCCCGACGAGCGTCGGTTCCTCAAGACCCAGCAGCAGCGCCAGCACCTCGGCCCGCGCCCAGCCCTTGGGATCGGCCGGGGGGAGCAACACCGGCGGGCCGCCTTCGGCCCGCGCCATGGCCAGCGCGATGCCTTTGTGCCGCGCGCCTTTCGCGCCTGACCAGTCCACGGCGAGGAAGCGGGCGAAGCGGGCCTTCACACTCATAAGCCCGTTCGTGCTGAGCTTGTCGAAGCACTGCACTTTCTTTCCGCCATAGGATCAGAAGCAAGACGGCCCTTCGACAAGCTCAGGGCGAACGGCGTTTGGTCGAGGGTCATGTTGCCCGCTCTGTCCGCATCTTGTCCCAGTATTCGAGCCGCTTCTTCACCTCGCGTTCGAACCCGCGCTCCACGGGTGCGTAGAACTGTTCCGCCGCCATCCCGTCGGGCCAGTAATTGTCGCCCGAAAAGCCTTCGGCTGCGTCGTGATCGTAGCTGTAACCCGCGCCGTAACCGATATCCTTCATCAGCTTGGTTGGCGCATTAACGATATTGGCGGGCGGGGCGAGGCTGCCGGTGTTCTTGGCCGCTGTCCATGCCGCCTTCTGCGCCACATAGGCGGCGTTCGATTTGGGCGCGGTGGCGAGGTAGAGGCAGGCCTGCACCAGCGCCAGCTCTCCCTCCGGCGAGCCGAGAAAGCGGTAGGCCTCCATCGCCGCCATGCATTGCGGCAGGGCCTGCGGATCGGCCATGCCGATATCCTCCACCGCCATGCGCACCAGCCGCCGGGCGAGGAACAGCGGCTCCTCGCCTGCCACCAGCATCCGCGCCAGCCAGTAGAGCGCCGCCTGCGGGTCGCTGCCACGCACCGATTTGTGGAGCGCCGAGATCAGGTTGTAATGCCCGTCGCGGTCCTTGTCATACACCGCCACACGGCGCTGGAGGAACTGGCCCAGCGCGGGCGGATCGAGCGGTTCGGCAAGTCCTGCCGCATATAAGGTCTCTGCCTGCCCCAGCAGAAACCGCCCGTCGCCATCGGCCTGCGCGATCAGCGCCGCGCGGGCCTCGGCGGTGATGGGGAGGGGGCCTTCGAGCCCTTCGGCCTTCGCCAGCAGCGCCGCCAGCGCCGTCTCGTCCAGCCGGTTGAGCACCAGCACCTGCGCGCGGCTCAAAAGCGCGGCGTTGAGGGCAAAGCTCGGGTTCTCGGTGGTTGCCCCCACCAGCGTCACCACCCCGCGCTCAACAAAGGGCAGGAAACCATCCTGCTGGGCGCGGTTGAAGCGGTGAATCTCGTCCACGAACAGCAGCGTCTTGCGGCCCGCCTTGGCCATCTTCTCCGCCTCGGCAAAGGCCTGTTTCAGGTCAGCCACGCCCGAGAATACCGCGCTGATCGCGGCATAGCGCATCCCCACGGCATCGGCGAGCAGGCGGGCGATGCTGGTCTTGCCAGTGCCCGGTGGGCCCCACAGGATCATGCTGGCAAGCCGGCCTGCCGCCACCATCCGCCCGATCGCGCCCTCGGGGCCGGTCAGGTGCTCCTGCCCCACCACCTCGCCAAGCGTCGTCGGCCGCAGCCGGTCAGCCAGCGGCGCATCGGGCGAGGGGGGCGCCTCGCCGTCGCGCCGGGCCGCGGCGGAATCGTCTTGTCCGAACAGGTCAGCCATTGGTCGGGCGTGATAGGCCAGCCAGCGGAAAAGAAAACTCCCGCGCGCATCGCAGGCTTGAAACGATAGGTCTGCGATATATCTTAGCCCTATCGCTGATACAGGCGAGGAGGAACAAGCATGACCTGGAACCGGTATGGCCGCGGCGGCGGCTGGGAGAAATTCGCCGAGACGATGGCGATGATGGCGATGAACGGCAATATGAACTTCGCCGGCCCGGGCTGGAAAGCCCGCTCGCGCTGGGAAGACGATGGCCCGCGCGGCCCCGAAGCCGAAGGCGAGGGGCGTCGCGGTCGGCGCGGACGGATGTTCGGCACGGGCGAATTGCGCCTCGCGCTGCTGGCGCTGATCGCCGAAAAGCCCTCGCACGGCTATGAGCTGATCAAGCAGATCGAGGAAATGACCGGCGGTGCCTATGCCCCGAGCCCGGGGGCGGTCTACCCGACGCTGCAACTGCTTGAGGATGAAGGCGCAATCACCGAGGCCGATGCCGAAGGATCGAAGAAGCCGTTCCGCGTGACCGAGCAGGGCGAAAGCGAACTGGCCGACCGCAGTGATGAGGTGGGCGAGTTGATGCGCCGTCTCGGCCGCCACGGCGAACGCACCACCACGGTGCGCTCCCACGATCTGTTCCGCGCGATGGGCAACCTCGGCAGCGTGCTCAAGAACCGTGCGCGGGCGGGCAAGCTGGACGAGCGCACCATCAACGAGATCGTCGACATGATCGACGAGATGGCCAAGCGTATCGAGCGGCTGTGACGCGGCGAGGCGCGGCGGGGCACGGGCACAGCGCGCAGGATCAGCAGGCGCCGGTGCTGCGGCGCTGGCGCACCAGCCTGAGATAGGTTTCGGCCACCACCGCGTTGATCGCTTCCCAGCTGTAATCGCAGGCGCGTGTCTCGCCCGCCGCGCCGTGGGCTGCGCGCAGGGCCGGGTCGGCGCAATAGGGGGCAAGGGCCTCGGCAAAGGCGGCAGAGTCCGCCTGATTGTCGCCCGACGGTGCGACCAGCCTGCCCGTCACGCCGTCCGCGACAAGGCTGGCACTTCCGGTTGCCCCTGCCGCGACCACCGGCAGGCCGCTCGCCATTGCTTCCAGCGTCACATTGCCGAAGGTCTCCGTGACCGAGGGGTTGAAGAACACATCGCCGCTGGCAAGCGCCTGACCCAGCGCCTCGCCGGTCTTGAACCCGGCAAAGATGCCGCCCGGCAGGTTCGCCTCGAACCAGCCGCGTGCCGGGCCATCGCCGATCACCAGCACCTTGTGTCCCGCGCCCCGCTGGCGCAGCCGGGCGATGGTTTCGGCAAAGACATCGAGCCCCTTTTCCATCACCAGCCGCCCGAGGAAGACGATGGCGACATCGCTGTCGGCAAGGCCGATGCTGCGCCGCCATTCGGGATCGCGGCGGGCGGCGGCAAAGATCGTGCGGTCGACCCCCCGGCTCCACAGCCCGATATCGCGGTGCATGCCCATCGCGGCGAGTTCGTCGATCATCGACTGCGACGGCGCGACCAGCGCGTCGCAGCGACCGTAGAAGCGGCGCAGGCCCTTGATGATCAGCGGTTCGAGGAAGGCCATGTTGTAATAGCGCGGATAGGTTTCGAACCGGGTGTGGACGCTGGCGAGCACCGGCAGACCGCGCGCCCGCGCCCAGCGCAGCGCGGCATGGGCAGCGGGATCGGGTGAGGAAAGATGCACGATGTCGGGCGCAAAGGCGGCCAGATCGCGCTTGACCGCGCGGCCCAGATGCGTCGGCATCCGGTATTCCCCGCGCCCCTTCACCGGCATCGGCACATTGGGCAGGCCGACCAGATCGCCGGTCGGCTCGAAATCGGGCTGGGCAACCTTGGGCGAATAGACCCGCACCTTCGCTCCGCGCGCCAGCAGCGAGCCGACGAGGCGATTGAGGGCCTGGTTGGCTCCGTCGCGGGTGTAGTTGTAATTGCCGCTGAACAGGGCGATGCGAAGGTCGGAAATATCCATGGAACGGCAGTGCTTAGGCGAGCCTCGCGGATTTTGCGAGGGGTATCCGCCCCGGTAAGGGCAGGGATTGGACCATTAGGTCATTGACTTGTCACCGCGCCTCTCTAATGCGGCCAGCGGGCCACGCGGTCCCAACGCCGCGCGTGCTCTCTGCAAGGAGAGAATACATGACTGACTATGTTCGCGGGCTCGCGCATGAGCCTTCGCTTAAGCCTGAGCGCCCCTTCTTTTCCTCGGGCCCCACGGCAAAATTCCCCGGCTGGTCGCTGGATAAGCTCAAAACCGATGTGCTCGGCCGCTCGCACCGTTCGGGGCTGGGCAAGAACCGGCTGAAATATGCGCTCGATCTGAGCCGCGAATTGCTCGGTATTCCCGATGATTACCTGATCGGCATCATGCCTGCCTCCGACACCGGGGCGATTGAGGCGGCGATGTGGTCGATGCTCGATCCCGCGCGCCCGGTGACGGTCGCGGCGTGGGAGAGCTTTGGCAATATCTGGATTCAGGACGCGGTAAAGCAGCTCAAGCTGCCGAACCTTCAGGTGCTGACCGCCGACTATGGCCAGATCCCCGATCTCACCACAGTGCCCCAGCGCAACGACGTAGTGTTCACCTGGAACGGCACCACCAGCGGCGCGTGCATCCCCAACGCCGACTGGCTCGAAGCCGGGCGCGAAGGCGTGACGATCAACGACGCCACCAGCGCGATTTTCGCAATGGAGATGGACTGGGCCAAGCTCGATGCCACCACCTATTCGTGGCAGAAGGTGATGGGTTCCGAAGCGCAGCACGGCATGCTGATCCTCAGCCCCAAGGCGGTCGACCGGATCGAATCCTATGATCCCGCCTGGCCGCTGCCCAAGCTGTTCCGCATGAAGAAGGGCGCGAAGCTCAACCGCGGGATCTTCGAAGGCGAGACGATCAACACGCCTTCGATGCTGGCGACCGAGGATTACATCGCGGCGCTCGAATGGGGCAAGGCGATCGGCGGGCGCAAGGCGCTGATCGAGCGCGCCAATGCCAATGCGGCGATCGTCAAGGACTGGATCGAGGCGACCCCCTGGCTGCGCAACATGGCGTCCGATCCTGCCCAGCAGACCAACACCGGCGTGTGCATGGTGTTTCAGGGCGACTGGTACGAAAGCCTGTCTGATGAGGACAAGGCAGGCGTTCCCAAGAAGATCGTCAAGCTGCTCGAAGAACGCGCCGTCGGCTACGACTTCAACGGCTACCGCGATGCGCCGCCGTCCTTGCGCATCTGGTGCGGTTCGACCGTGGAGCAGGAGGACTTGAAGCGCCTGCTGCCGTGGATCGAGTGGGCCTACGAGAAGGTCAAGAACGGCTGATCGCCGTCGACTGCCAACTCCCCTTCCGTTCGTGCTGAGCTTGTCGAAGCACCGCTTTTCTTCTGACGTTGTGCCGCCCCCAAAGTGAAGGGCGGCCCTTCGACAGGCTCAGGGCGAACGGTTTTTCCATTCAGTGGAAGGTATTCAAAATGACCCGTCCCAAAGTTCTCATTTCCGACAAGATGGACCCCAACGCCGCCCGCATCTTCGAAGAGCGCGGCTGCGACGTCGATGTGATCACCGGTGAAACGCCCGAGCAATTGATCGCCCGCATCGGCGAGTATGATGGCCTTGCCATCCGTTCCTCGACCAAGGTGACGAAAGCGATCCTCGATGCCGCGACCAATCTGAAGGTGATCGGCCGCGCGGGGATCGGCGTCGACAACGTCGACATCCCCTACGCCAGCGGCAAGGGCGTCGTGGTAATGAACACCCCGTTCGGCAATTCGATCACCACAGCCGAACACGCCATCGCGCTGATGTTCGCGCTCGCGCGCCAGCTGCCGGAAGCCAATGCGCAGACGCAGGCGGGGCAGTGGCCCAAGAGCGGCTTCATGGGGGTGGAGCTTACCAACAAGACCCTCGGCCTGATCGGCGCGGGCAATATCGGCTCGATCGTGGCGAGCCGGGCGCTTGGCCTCAGGATGAAGGTGATCGCCTATGATCCCTTCCTCACCGAAGAGCGCGCAATCGAACTCGGGATCGAGAAGGTCGATCTCGACACGCTGCTGAGCCGCGCCGACTTCGTCACGCTGCACACCCCGCTGACGGAAGAGACACGCAATATCCTCAGCCGCGAGCGGCTGGAGAACGCGAAGAAGGGCATCCGCATCATCAACTGCGCGCGCGGCGGGCTGATTGACGAGGCGGCGCTGAAGGATTGCCTGATAAGCGGCCAAGTCGCGGGCGCCGCGCTCGACGTGTTCGAAACCGAGCCGCCGGCCGCCGATCACCCGCTGTTCGGCACGCCCAATTTCATCTGCACCCCGCACCTCGGCGCATCGACCACCGAAGCGCAGGTCAATGTCGCCCTTCAGGTCGCCGAGCAGATGGCCGACTATCTCGTCAACGGCGGCGTCACCAACGCCTTGAACGTGCCCAGCCTGTCGGCGGAGGAAGCCCCCAAGCTCAAGCCCTACATGGCATTGGCCGAAAAGCTCGGCAGTCTGGTCGGCCAGCTGGCCCATGGCAACCTCACCCAGATCGGGATCGAGCGCGAGGGCGCGGCTGCGCAATTGAACGGCAAGCCGATCACGGCGGCGGTGCTGGCAGGCTTCATGCGCCGCTATTCGGACACGGTGAACATGGTCAACGCGCCCTTTCTTGCGAAGGAGCGCGGCCTCGACGTGAGCGAGATCCGCCATGACCGCGACGGCGCGTTCAACACGCTGGTGCGGGTGACGGTGGAAACCGCGCAGGGGCCGCGCTCGGTGGCGGGCACGCTGTTCGGGGCAGAAGCGCCGCGCCTGGTCGAAATCTTCGGCATCGGGATCGAAGCGGACCTGTCGGGCCACATGCTCTACATCGTCAACGACGACAAGCCGGGCTTCATCGGCCGCATCGGCACGCTGCTGGGCGCGCGCGGCATCAATATCGGCACCTTCAACCTCGGCCGCCGCGAAGCGGGCGGGGAGGCGGTGCTGCTCTTGAGCCTCGACGAAGCCCTCCCCGCCGACGTGGTGGCCGAGGCCGAGAAGCTCGAAGGCGTGAAGCTGGTTAAGGCGCTGAGCTTCTGATCTCCGGCCCTGTCTCGTCATCCCGGACTTGATCCGGGATCGCTTGATGCTTGGCTGCGACCTTGCCGACAGCGATCCCCGCTTTCGCCGGGATGACGATTTGGGTAGGGGCATGACCATATGACCCAACCCAACGACCTCCTGCCCGAAGGCCTCGAAGACCGTCTGCCGCAAGAAGCCGCGCGGATCACGGCTGCGATGCGTGCCTGTCTCGCGGTGCTGGACGCGCATGGCTATGACCGGGTGCGCCCGCCGCTGCTCGAATTCGAAGCCTCGCTTGCCGGGCGGATGGCGGGGGCGGTGAAGGGCGAGGCGAGCGGGATGTTCCGCTTTGTCGACCCCGCCAGTTTGCGCACGCTGGCGCTGCGCAGCGACATGACCCCGCAGATCGGGCGCATCGCCGCGACCAGCCTGGCCGCCGCCCCGCGCCCGCTGCGGCTTGCCTATTGCGGCGATACGGTGGTGATCAAGGCGAGCCAGCTCGACCCGGCGCGTGAGCGGTTGCAGCTGGGGGCCGAGCTGATCGGCAGCGACAGCGTCGCGGCGGCGGGGGAGGCGGTGCTGCTCGCGGTCGAGGCGCTGAAGGCGGCGGGGCTGACCGGCATCTCGGTCGATTTCACGCTGCCCGATCTGGTCGATACGCTGGCGGAGAAGGCCTTCCCCCTCAGCGCAGCGCAGATCGAAGGCGTGCGGCGCGAGCTTGATACCAAGGATGCGGGCGGATTGAAGGCAGCGGGCGGCGCGGCCTATCTGCCGCTGCTTTATGCGACCGGCCCGTTCGAGGGGGCCCTCGCTGCGCTTCGGGCGGTGGATGCGGGCGGGGCGCTCAAGTCGCGGCTCGATGGCCTTGCTGCAATCGCCGCGCATGTGGGAGAGGCCGCGCGCATCACCCTCGACCCGACCGAGCGGCACGGGTTCGAATATCAGACGTGGTTCGGCTTCACGCTCTATGCCGAAGGCCAGAGGCGCGCGGTCGGGCGGGGCGGGACGTACCGGATCGCGGGGAGCGAGGAGGCGGCGACGGGCTTCACGCTCTATCTTGACCGGCTGGCCGAGGCCGCGCCGCAGCCTGCGCCGGTGCGGATGTGCTACCTCCCGCTCGGCCATGACCGCGCGGCGGCGGCGCGGCTGCGCAGCGAAGGCTGGCGCACCCTCGCGCAGCTTGCGGCAGGCGAGGATGCCGGTGCGCTCGGCTGCGATCACGTGCTCATGGGCGATGCGCCCGTCTTGCTGGAGATCCGATCATGACCGATAGTCCCAAGCCGATCACGTTGGAGGGCGATCCACTCGCCCCCTATTTCATCGCGCCCGCATGGCAGGCTGGCGGCCTGCTGTTCCTGTCGGGTCAGGCGAGCATCGGCGCGGACGGCAGCATCGTGGGCGAGGGCGATTTCGATGCGCAGCTGGCGCAGACCATGGGCAATATCCAGACCGTGCTGGCAGCGGGCGGGAGCGACCTGTCCAAGGTGGTGAAGGTGACGATCTACCTCACCGACATGGGCCATTTTCCCAAGATCCTCGAAGCGCGGCAACGCTGGTTCACGCCGCCATACCCGGCCGACACGACGGTCGAAGTGAAGAGCCTCGCCCTGCCCGAGTTGATGATCGAGATCGATGTGATTGCGGCGGTGTAAGGGGAGTGGTTCCTGTTCCGCTGTCCCGTGCTTGACCCGAAACGGGGGGGCAGGATGGCTACCCCAGCACCTTCTTCAGCCACGCATCCATCACCGGGGTCGCGGGGTAGTCAGGCTCGCCCAGCTTGCGGTTGATTTCGGCGTGGCCCTTGAGGCCCTCGCCCGGGAAGCTGCCGACTTCAACCTCAGCGCCCGCGCGCCGCAGCGCCTCGGCCAGTGCGGCGTTCTGCGCCGCCCCGTCGGGGCGCTGGACGTGGATGAGGAGGAAGGCCGGCGCGTTGGGCGCGGCCGCGTGGGCCAGCGGGGACAGCGCCTGCTGGCGCGCCGGATCGGTGCCGAAGGCCTGGCCATAGGTCTCGCGCATCCGCGGCCCGGCCTGCCCCATCTGCGCCGCAACGTCATAGGCCGCGCCGTCATTGGGCATCACCCCGTCGATGTCGGCGAAGCTGAGGCCCGCCGCCTTCAGATACCGCTCGTCCGTCCCCACCAGCGCCACCAGATGCGCGCCTGCCGAATGGCCTGTCAGCACCACGCGGCTGCGGTCGATACCCAGTTCGTCGGCGCGCTTCAGGAGGTGCGCCAGCGCCGCCGCCACATCGGCCGCCTGCTGCTCTACGGTGGCGGCGGGGACGAGGCGGTAGTCGATCGAGGCGAAGGCGTAGCCCTGCGCCAGCATGTGCCCGGGCATGGCGCAGCCCACCGCGTTGCTTTTCGATCCGCGCTTCCACCCGCCGCCGTGGACGAACAGGACGAGCGGTGCGGGCCTGCCCTCGGGCACCCACAGGTCGAGGCTCTGCAAGGGATCGCTGCCATAGGCGAGGGTCTGCTGCGGGGCCGGGGCGGCCATCGCCCCGCCGCGCTCCCCGCGCCGCGCGCCCGCACCCCCGCGCGCTTCCATCCGTTCGCGCAGCGCGGCCTGGCAACCCTCCGACAAGGCGGCGGCATTGTCGCGCAGGCAGGTGCGCATCTGCGCCCGGTCCACCCCGCACAACGCCATGATTTCCTGACGACATTCGGGTGCCATCCGCTCGCTCCCTCGGCGTTGCTGAGCAAGGATCGGGCTGGCCAGCACGGCGAGCGTTCCGGCGGCAATCAGGACTTTGGCGGCGGTGTGCATCGGGATTATCCTTGTCCGGCGTTCGCTCCTCAACGCCGTCCGCGGCAAAACCCTTCGCGGGCCGCTTGCCTCACCGGTCCCAAGCGCCTAGGCCCCGCGCGGTTTTGACGGCTAACGGACAAGGATAAAGATGGCCAACGTCACCGTGATCGGCGCCCAGTGGGGCGATGAGGGCAAAGGCAAGATCGTCGACTGGCTCGCCAGCCGGGCGGACGCCGTGGTGCGCTTTCAAGGCGGCCACAACGCGGGCCATACCCTGGTGATCGATGGCAAGACCTACAAGCTCTCGCTGCTGCCTTCGGGGATCGTCTCGGGCACGCTGTCGGTGATCGGCAATGGCGTTGTGCTTGATCCGTGGGCGCTGCGGGATGAGGTCGCCAAAGTCGAAGGGCAGGGCGTTTCGATTACGGACGAGAACCTCGCCATCGCGGATAACTGCCCGCTGATCCTCCCCCTCCACCGCGACCTTGACGGGTTGCGTGAGACGGCGGCGGGCAAGGGCAAGATCGGCACCACCGGACGCGGGATCGGCCCGGCCTACGAGGACAAGGTGGGCAGGCGGGCGATCCGGGTGTGCGACCTTGCGCATCTCGACACGCTGGAGCCGCAGCTTGACCGCCTGTGTGCCCACCACGATGCGCTGCGTGCAGGCTTCGGCCAGCCCCCGGTCGACCGCGCGGCGCTGCTGGAAGAGCTGCGCGAAATCGCACCCTTCGTGCTCAAGTTCGCCCAGCCGGTGTGGAAGCGGTTGAAGAAGGTCCGCCGCGCCGGGGCCAAGATCCTGTTCGAGGGCGCGCAGGGCGTGCTGCTCGATGTCGACCACGGCACCTATCCCTTCGTCACCTCGTCCAACACCGTCAGCGGCACGGCGGCCAGCGGCAGCGGCCTTGGCCCCAATTCTACCGGCTTCGTGCTCGGGATCGTCAAGGCCTATACCACCCGCGTCGGCAGCGGCCCGTTCCCCACGGAACTGGAGGACGCGGTCGGCCAAAGGCTGGGCGAGCGGGGGCATGAATTCGGCACCGTCACTGGTCGCAAGCGCCGTGTGGGCTGGTTCGATGCGGTGCTGGTGCGCCAGTCCTGCGCGATCTCTGGCGTCACCGGCATTGCGCTCACCAAGATCGACGTGCTCGACGGGCTGGAGCGGGTGAGCATCTGCACCGGGTATCGCCTGCACGGGAGGGTCTATGACTACCTCCCCAGCCACGCCGCCGATCAGGCCGCGTGCGAGCCGATCTATGAAGACATGCCCGGGTGGTCCGAGAGCACTGCGGGGGCGCGCTCCTATGCCGATCTGCCCGCTAACGCGATCAAGTATATCCAGCGGATTCAGGAGCTGATCGAATGTCCCGTGGCGCTGGTCTCGACCTCGCCGGAGCGCGATGACACGATCCTGATGCGCGATCCGTTTGTGGATTAGGTCGCCGCTTGCGCCCCTTACTTTCCCTTCCCCGAGGGGAGGGGAGATGGCAATTGATCGCGGGGCCATCGGCAGGCTAATATCACCCGGGTGATACGCCTCGCGCTCCTCCCCCTCATCGCGCTCGCCGCCTGCGCCGCGCCGCCGCCGATGCAGTCCGAAGCGCCCCCTGCCACCCAACCGCCCTTGGCGCGCGAGGCCGCGCGGATCGTGCCGGAGCGGCGCTTCACGCAGGTCGATTACCTCATCGTCGACAAGTCCGAACGGCTGATGGTCGCCTATGCCGGCGGGCGGCCGGTCAGGGCGTGGCGCGGCCTGCAACTGGGCGACGCGCCCCAGGGCCACAAGCAATTCGAAGGCGACGAACGCACGCCCGAGGGCCGCTATGTGATCGAAGGCCGCAACCCCGGGAGCGCCTATCATCTCAGCCTCAAGGTCTCCTACCCCAACGCCGCAGACCGCGCCTTTGCCGCGCACCATGGCCGCTCGCCCGGGGGCGACATCTTCCTGCACGGCCAGCCCAATGCCCTGCCTTTCGGGCGCATGCCGGGCGACTGGACCGATGGCTGCATCGCCCTGTCCAACGCCGAAATCGCCGAGCTGTGGCAGATCGTCCCTGATGGCACGGTGATCGAGATCAGGCCGTAATCCTCCCCTTCAGGGGAGGAGGACCACCCGCAGGGTGGTGGAGGGGCACGCGAGGCTTTCCGCAGAGGCGATCCAACAGCGATTACGCAGATTTACTTGACCTGATCTGCATTTGTTCTATCCATGTTCCAACATTGTTGGAGTCGATTCGATGCTGACCCAGTTTTGCGAACAGGCCGATTTTTCCTACGGATCCGCCAGCGACGGTGCCGGATTACCCATACGGGTCGCTATTTTCGGTGAGGATGAAGGATTACGCCGCCAGATCGGTGCCGACCTTGGCGGGGCGGGTTTGCGGAACATCGACGGCGGACCGCTGCGTTCGTTGCTGGAAGGGCCGATAGCTCTGCTGGGTGATGTGGTTCTGGTCGATTGCGCTGTCACCGGATCGCGCGGAGTGGATGGCATGATGCTGGCGGGCCTCGCGCGGCTCGACATGCGGGTGGCGCGTTCAGGGGCGAAGCTGGTGGTGGCAACCAATCTCGCCGGGCTCGACGATGTCTTTGCGGTGCTGGATCAATCGAACCCGCAGATCCTCGTCTCGCCCAGCCGTGCCGAGCGAGTGATCGCGGTTGGCCGGGTAATGGGTGAGGCAGGGGCGGCGCGTCTCAGGGAAATGGCCGAGGAGGATCGCATCGCGTTGCTGCGCCTGTCGCAGCAGGTTGAAGCGATCGCCCACTCGCTTGACCGGATCACCCACGCGCCCAGCAGTCGCAGTGTCTTCGGGGAGCTTCGCCGTGAGCCGCGCGGGCCAGACAGCGATCTGCCGCCTGCCTTTGGTGCGGCCCGTTCGGCGCCGCTGCCACCTTTGCCCGATCCCGCAACCGTGCGCCAGATGATCGCCAACCGCCAGGCGCGAGGGCGCTTTTTCGATCCGGCGCTGTTTGGCGATCCGGCGTGGGACATGCTGCTCGATCTGACCGCCGCGCATGGAGAGGGTGTGCAGGTCTCGGTGACGTCCCTGTGCATCGCAGCCGGAGTCCCCGCCACGACGGCGCTGCGCTGGCTGACACAGATGGTGGAAAGCGGGATTTTCGAACGCGTGCCCGATCCGGCCGATCGCCGCCGTGCCTTCATCGCGCTGAGCGACAAGGCGATTGCGGCAATGTCGGCCTATTTCGCCAGCCTGCGCGCTCCAGTGCTGCAGGCGGCCTAGAGCCTGTCCTGGTTAGGTGGAGGCATTGGCACGGAGCCGATTTTGGCCCAGCGCGAGAAGCGAGGAGGGAGCGATGCTTACCCATCGTGACCGACGAGCGACGTGGCGCTGGGCCAAAAGCGGCCCGCCCCACGCCGTAGGCGTGTTTACCCTGAGCGCCTGCCTTGGCAGGCAGTCGAAGGGGGGTCACGTCAGGAAGCCCGCTGGCTGCGTCGCGGCACTTGCAGGGGCAACCAGCCCCTGCTGCGCACCACTCCTGTCCAGCGGGCTTCCTGATGCGATGACAATGCCTCCACCTAACCAGGACAGGCTCTAGGACACTAGGCCTGATCTGGCCGCCAGCGCAGGATCAGGGTTAGGGTGGCGGGGGTGTCCGGATCGTCGGTCGGCGCAGCCGCATGCCCTTCAAACCCGCGCTTGCCCGCTTCAGGTCCGGCATTGGCGGCGTCAGCGGTTGGCGTGATCGGCTCTGCATCGATGCAGCTTTCGCTCAAGGGCTGCCGCGCAGCATCCGCGCGCGCGCGGGCGAGAATGGCCGCAGGCACCGCGCCGTCCAGCAGCAGCACATCAGCCTCGCCCAGCAGCCGGGCCTGTTTGAGGGTCAGGTCTTCAGGGTCAGCACTGGTCAGAGCAAGCGTGAAAAGCGCACCCCTGGGGGCAAAGGCAGCGCCCTGCGACCAGGCCTGAACCCGCTGGGGCGAACGGGGATCGAACGGGTCCAACGGTCCGCCCTCTTGCAAGGCCGCATCGACAATCCGGCGCCGCTCGCCGCCGTCCGGAAAGCGCGCCCGCAAGGCCGGACGCACCGCTTCCAGCGCGCGCGCCAGCGCGCCCAGCGTCTCGGGCAGCACCCGTTCGAGCCTGAGCCGCACGTGCTTTGCCAGTCCGGCCGATGCCCCCCCGGTCCCGATCGCGACCAGCAGCGGATCGCGGTCCAAAATCGAAGGCGTTGTAAAATCGCACAATTCCGGCCGGTCCACGACGTTGACCAGCATCCCCGCACAGCGCGCATTGATGGCCGCGACCTCGCAGGCCCGCGCGTCTTCAAAGGCGATGAAGGCCAGCCGCACCCCTTCATCCACCGCGCGGGCGAAGTCCTCGACGATCACGCCCCCGGCACGCTCGACCAGCCGCCGCTTGGGCTCGGCCGCAGGACCATCGCCCAGCACCAGCACCTGTTGCCCGGCGATCTGGTGGAACAGCGGCAGGCTGGCGATACGGCTCATCGCGCCCTCAGGCGAGCCATTCCGGAACGCGCTCGGCATCCATGATCGCCCCTGCATCGATCCGGTCAGCGACCACGGCGAAGCGGTCGCCATCCACCAGCACTTCGGCCACGAACCCGCGCGAATTGTAGGAGGAGGCCATGGTCGCGCCGTACGCGCCCGCCGTGCGGAACACCGCCAGATCGCCCGCCTCCAACGCATCGCACGCGCGGCCCATAGCGAAGGTGTCTCCCGTCTCGCAGATCGGGCCGACGATGTTCGCGGTCATCTGCGCGCCGCGCGGCTCGACCGCTTCGAAGTGGTGATAGGCCCCGTAAAGCGCCGGGCGGGCGAGGTCGTTCATCGCCGCATCGACGATCACGAAAGGGTCTTTGATCCCGCGCTTTACCCGGACCACGCGGGTCAGCAGCACGCCTGCATTGCCCGCAATCACCCGGCCGGGTTCAAAGATGAGCTTTACGCCCCAGTCCTTGGTGACCCGCGCCACCATCGCGCCATATGCGGCAGGCTGCGGGAAGACCTCGTCGGCCCGATAAGACACGCCGAGCCCGCCGCCAAGATCGACATGGGTGATCGTGTGCCCCGCGCTGCGCAGCGCCGTCACCAGCGCGCCGAGCTTGCCGAAAGCGGCCTCCAGCGGTGCAAGATCGGCAAGCTGGCTGCCGATATGCACTGCCACGCCGCGCAGGTTGACGCCCGGCAGACCCGCCAGCTTGCCGAAGATTTGCCCGGCCTCGCTGATCGGCACGCCGAACTTGTTGTCGGCCTTGCCGGTCGAAATCTTGTCGTGGGTGCCCGCGTCAACATCGGGGTTGATCCGCAGCGTGCACTGCGCGGTCATCCCCTTGGCAGCGGCGAGAGCGGCAAGCTCCTCGCCTTCTTCCTCGCTCTCGATATTGAACTGGCCGATCCTTGCGTCGAGCGCGGCGTTCATCTCGGCGGCGGTCTTGCCCACGCCCGAGAACACGATCATGTCAGGCGCGATTCCCGCCGCCAGCGCCCGGCGCATTTCGCCGACGGAGACGACATCGGCCCCCATGCCCTGCCGCCCCAGCACCTTCAGCACCGCAAGGTTGGGATTGGATTTGACCGCAAAGGCAATCAGTTTGTCGGGCACCGCGTCCAGCGCCTCGCGGAACACCCGCGCGTGGCGTTCCAGCGTGGCGCGCGAATAGACATAGACGGGGGTGCCGACCGCTGCGGCGATGTCCGGCAGCGGCACATCCTCGGCGTGCATCACGCCGTTACGATAGGTAAAGTGGTCCATCGGGCTCGTTTCTATTCAGGGGGCAGGTCGAAGGGATCGTCCTGCCGGTCTTCCGAGCGGCGGCGCAGTTCAACGCTGCGTTCGGGCGCGGCGAGGGCGTCGCGGCGGAGCAGTTCCTCGGCGGTCGGGCTTTGCTGCGCGCCATAGGGGGCGACCGGCAGGCTCGCCCCCTCGGGCGGGGTGAGCGGTGCCTGCGAGCCGCAGGCCGCAGTGAGCGCGGCAAGGGCCGCGATGATCGGCAGGCGCATCATTCCTCCATTCCCAACGCAGCGCGGGCGGCAGCCACCTGGAAGCGCACCTGATCGGGAGCGGTTCCCCCCAGGCTTGCACGGGCCGCCACCGAAGCATCGACCGAAAGCGCGGCATAGACGCTTTCGTCGATCCGCGCATCGATCGCCGTGAGGTCGGCGAGCGGCAGGGCATCCAGCGCCAGCCCCCGGCTTTCCGCCAGCTTCACGGCCGCCCCCGTGATGTGGTGCGCCTCGCGGAAGGGGATGCCGCGCGCGCGCACCAGCCAGTCGGCAAGATCGGTGGCGGTGGCATAGCCCAATTCGGCGGCGGCGCGCATTCGGGCGGTGTTGAAGGTCGCGCCCGCGATCATCCCGGTCATCGCCGCGATGCTGAGCGCCATCAGGCTGGCGGCTTCGAACACCGGCGGCTTGTCGTCCTGCATGTCCTTGGAATAGGCCAGAGGCAGGCCCTTCATCGTGATCATGAGGCTGGTTAGCGCGCCGATCACCCGGCCCGAATGGCCGCGCACCAGTTCGGCGGCATCGGGGTTTTTCTTCTGCGGCATGATTGACGAGCCGGTCGAGAGGCTGTCGGGCAGGCGGATGAAGCCGAAGGGCTGGCTCGCCCACAGGATCAGCTCCTCGGCAAGGCGCGACAGGTGCAGCGCGGTGGCCGAGCAGCACCACAGGAAATCGAGCGCAAAGTCGCGGTCCGACACGGCGTCCAATGAATTGGCGGTGGGCCGGTCGAAGCTGAGCACGCGTGCGGTTGCCTCGCGGTCGATGGGAAAGCCCGTGCCCGCCAGCGCGGCCGAGCCGAGCGGACATTCGTTCATCCGCGCCCGCGCATCGCCGATCCGCGCACGATCGCGCCGGAACATTTCGTAATAGGCCATGAGGTGGTGGCCCAAGGTGACCGGCTGGGCGGTCTGCAAATGGGTGAAGCCCGGCATGATGCTGGCGGCATGTTCACCCGCGCGGGTCACCAGCGCGCGCTGCAATGCGGCCAGCCCGTCGTCCATCTGGTCGAAGGCATCGCGCACCCACAGGCGGAAATCTGTCGCCACCTGATCGTTGCGGCTGCGCGCGGTGTGGAGCCTGCCTGCCACCGGCCCGATCATTTCGGCAAGGCGGGCTTCGGTGGTCATGTGGATGTCTTCGCGGTCCCAATCCTCGGGCACGCCCTGTGCCGCGTATTCGGCGGCGACGGCATCGAGGCCATTCGCGATGACGAGCGCATCGTCGGCCGGGATGATCCCCTGGGTGCCCAGCATAGCCACATGGGCCTTGGATGCGGCGATGTCCTGCCGCCACAACGCCTTGTCGAACGGGATCGAGGCGTTGATTTCGCGCATGATCGCGCTAGGGCCATCGGCGAAGCGGCCGCCCCACATCGCGTTGGTCGCCGTGCCCTGGTCCGATCCATTCCCGGAGCCTGCCATGTCCCGCTCGCCGCTCATCCTTGCCGTGTCGCTCCTGCTGCTGGGGGGCTGCGATAGGGCCGCCGAGCCGTCAGCGCAACCGGGCGAACAAGCGGCTGCGGGCGAGGCGGCGAGCGGGGCGGTTGATCGCAGGTTCGCCGGCACCGCGATTCCCGCGCTCAGCTTTGCCGATCCGGCTGGCCGCATGCTTGATCTTGCCGCGCTGGACGGGCCGGTGCTCATCAACCTGTGGGCGACATGGTGCGGGCCGTGCGTCAAGGAGATGCCCCAGCTTGACGCGCTGGCGGACGCGCTGGAGGGCGAGGTGCGGGTCATCACCGTCAGTCAGGATGTGCGCGGGGCCGAGGTGGTGAAGCCGTTTTTCGCGCGGGCGGGGCTGACCCGGCTGGAACCCTGGCTCGATCCCGAAGCGGCGCTATCCGCGCAATTCTCTCCCGAAGGCGCGCTGCCGCTGACCGTGCTGTTCGACGCACGCGGCAGGGAAGTGCTGCGGGTGACAGGCGCCTATGACTGGGGCAGCGCCGAGGCTGCGGCAATGGTGCGCGAGGGGCTCGCCGCCGGGTAATGTCAGCCCAGCCGCCGCCCGATGGCCTGTCCCATGCGCAGGGGATCGCCTTCGGCCAGGCCCTCCAGCCATGCCACACGGCCCGCTTCGAACAGCAGCACCACGGTGGAGCCCAAGTGGAACCGCCCCATCTCGTCGCCCGCCACAAAGGCGTGGCCTGCACCCGCGAAGTCTTCCTGCACGGGGGCGGCGGCATGGGTGCGGAAGGTGTTGGGCCACACCGTGTCGATCCCGGCGACGATCATCGCCCCCACCATGACGCTGGCGAAATGCCCGTCCGGCCCGTCGAACCGGCAGGCGAGCCGTTCGTTCCGGGCGAACAGCCGGTCGACCCCGGCGGCGGTGGCGAGGTTGACCGAATAGAGATCGCCGGGGATGTAGCGGGTCGCCATCAGGCTTCCGGCCGCGGGCATGTGGACGCGGTGATAATCGCGCGGGGAGAGGTAGATGGTCATGAACCGCCCGCCCTCGAACCGCGCAGCCTCGCCCGGGCTGCATCCCAACACTTCGGCGACCGAATAATCGCGCCCCTTGGCCTGGATGATGCGCCCGTCGGTGACGGGGCCGAGCTGGCTGATCGCGCCATCGGCGGGGGAGAGGATGAAGGCCTCCGCATCCGCCAGTGGCCTTGCGCCGGGCTTCAGTTCGCGGGTGAAGAAATCGTTGAAGCTCGCAAATTCCCCGATCCCGCGCGCGGCCTCCGACAGATCGACATCGAAGGCGGCGACGAAGCGGCGGATCAGCGCATCGCGCAGCCACGGCACCTCGCTCGCCGCGAGGCGGCCGGCGAGGCGCGAGAGCGCGTGTTGCGGCAGGACATGCTGGAGCGCGATGAAAGCGGCGGACATGCATGCCCCGCTACCGGTGCACCGGCACGCGCGCAAGCACCGCGCGGCGGCCGTGGGCGGTAACGGGCTCGAACCGCTGACCCTCTCGGTGTAAACGAGATGCTCTACCAACTGAGCTAACCGCCCCACGGCGCTGGCGCCCGGGCGGTTTAGCGGGGTTTGTGACAGGGTCAAGCTGCGGCTTGCCAAGCGGTGCGGGCCTTGCTTTAGGGCGCGTCGCAACATGCTGCGGTTTGTTCGTGCTCAACCCCATCATCGCCTTGTTCGCCCGGCTGTCGGTCGTGACGCTGTCCCTGTGCGCGGGCCTGCTGCCAGCCGCGGTGTGGGCAGGTGGAGGCGCGCATGTCGTCGATGACGACGCGGTGCTCGATCCGGGGGTTTGTCACGCCGAAAACTGGGTGACGCTGTTCGATGACCCGCACGCGCAACCCGGCGGACGCGGGCTGGTGACGGTGGCACCGGCCTGCACTTTTGCCGATCTGCCCGGTCTGGAGCTGGCGGTGATCGGCCAGCATGCATGGGACGATGGCACGGCCCAGACCGTCACACCGGCTGCCAAATACAACTTTCGCCCGGCCTCCGCAGGCTGGGGCATTGCCGCCTCGGCGCAGGCGACGGTCGATCTCGATACCGGCCGGGTCGAAGGCTTCGCCGTCAATCTGCCCGTCACTGTCCCGGTTGCCCCGCGGCTGATGATGCACGGCAACCTCGGCTGGATCGGCACGCCCCGCGAACAAGATCGCCATGCCCTGTTCTGGGGCGTGCAGGCGGAGTATTTCCTCCGGCCCGATCTGGTCCTGATGGGCGAGGTGTTCGGGCAGGATCGGGGCGCGGTGGGTGGGCAGGCGGGCCTGCGCTGGGTGACCGACCGTGGGCGGATCGATGTCGATCTGCTCGCCGGCCGGAACATCGACGGATCGCGCGCCAGCAGCGTCACGCTGGGCATCACCATCAGGCGCTGAGTGGCCGATGCGGCGCTGGTCTGCTAGGTCTGCGCCACTAAGGAGTGCGCACGATGGTGATCGACACCCACCTCAACGATGGCACCCCGGTCTGCATCCGCCGGGTGCGGCCCGGGGACGAGGCGCGCATCAAGGACGGGATCGCCCGCCTGTCGCCGCAATCGCGCTATCTGCGGTTCTTCAGCGGCATGCGCGAGGCGCCGCCGCAGGTGCTGCGCATCCTCGCCAGCCCCGATGGGCAGGCGCACATCGCCTGGGGCGCGCTGCGCTCCGATCTGGCGGATGCGCCTGCGCTTGGCGTGGTGCATGCGTTCCGGGACGCGGACGATCCGGACAGCGCGGAATATTCGGTGGCGGTGATTGACGAATATCACGGCCGGGGCCTGGCGCGGTTGCTGACGGCGGTGCTGCTGTGCGATTGCGCGCGTGAAGGGCTGGACCGGTTCACTGTGCACATTCTCCCCGAAAACCGCCCGGCGCTGGCGCTGGCACGCTCGCTCGGGGCAGAAGGGCTGGGGCATGATGGCGGGGTTTCGGTGCTGGAGATCGACATCGCCGCCGCGCTCGCGGCGCTGCGTGCGGAAAGCGACGTGCCGGGGCTCGCGGCGGTGTTTGCGCAGTTCGGGGCTTCCCCGGCGGGCTGACAGGCTTTACGCGCGGCAGCCATGAACCCGCCCCGCATTCTCGTTCTCGGTACCGGCGGCACGATTGCGGGCGCCGGATCGGGCGGGACGGGTGCGGCTTACCGCGCCGGGGGGATCGCGCTGGAGGGGCTGATCGCGCATCTGGCCGCGCTGGGGCTTGCCGCAGAGCTGCACCCGCAGGAGATCGCGCGGATCGGATCGCAGGACATCGGGTTCGCGCAGTGGCAGGCGCTTCATGCGGCATGCAGCGCGGGGATCGCCGATCCGGGAGTGGACGGCATCATCATCACCCACGGCACCGATACCGCGGAAGAAACCGCCTTTCTGCTCGACCTCACGCTACCCACAACCAAGCCCGTCGTGCTGGTCGGCGCGATGCGGCCTGCCGATGCGGTGGGGGCAGACGGGATGAGGAACTTCGCCAATGCGGTAAAGGTGGCGAGCGACCCTGCCGCAAGCGAGCGGGGGGTGATGCTGGTTATGGGCGATGCGGTGCTGGCCGCGCGCGATGCCCGCAAGGCCGCGACCAGCAGCATCGACGCCTTCCGCACCTTCCCGCGGGGGCCGCTGGCGCGTGTCACGCCCGCCAGCCTCGACTGGTACGGGCCTGCGCACCGTGCGGGAGAGGCCGCGCGCTATCCCTTCCCGGCAGAGCTACCGCGCGTGGCGATCCTGACGGCGGGGGCGGGGATGGACGCAATGCCGGTCGAGGCGCTGCTGGGCATAGGTGCGCGGGGCATCGTGCTCGCCGGAATGGGGCAGGGCAATGCGCCCCGGCCGGTGCTGGAGGCTCTCGCCGCCTGCGCGGCCTCGGGCGTGCCGGTAGTGCGCGCCTCGCGGGTGGACGAGGGCCTTGTCGACCGCAATGTCGAGGTGGACGACGACGCGCTGGGCCTGGTCGCCGCCCGCGCGCTCGGCCCGGCCAAGGCGCGGGTTTTGCTCATGGTGCTGATTGCCAACGGGGTTACGGAGGCGGGCAGTTTGCAGGCGGCGTTCGACGGGGGGTGACGTTGCCGAGCGAACGCTTCGCCGATGGCGAACCGGCGCAAATCCGGCACGCTTCGGATTAGCAGGCTATGCCCGCATGGTCACGCGCCTATAGGCCCGCCCTTCCCGTAACAATCGGAGAATGCACTGTGAAATGGGAATACAAGCTCCACACCGTAACCATGGGTGCCGACGAGCTGAACGAATTGGGTGCGGAAGGCTGGGAACTGGTCATGGTCGTCTCGCCCGCCCATTTCGTGTTTCACTACTTCTTCAAGCGCGAACTGCGGGACTGAGATAATTTCGATCCATCGTCACGCACCGACGCATGATCGGATGCCTGCGGCCCAAGCACGCCGGCGCCGGGGTGGCGATGGATCGCACAGCCGGTATCCTTACCCCCAGGGCGTGACCAGATATTTCTCGCCGGTCTTCATCTGGCGATAATCGCAGATCGCGTCCTTCTCCAGCATCCCTTCCAGCGTGACCTTGGCCTTGTAATGGCTCGCGAAAGTGGTGGTGAGATTGGCCTGCACGCGGCTGCGCATCCGCATCACGGTTTCCACGCCCGCCCGCTGGAGGAACGGCGTCAGCAGCCATCCGGCGAGGCACCACTGGAGGCCATAGGAGGGCGTCAGGATCGTCGGCGACAGATCGAGCCGGCCATAGACATACATCTTCTTGAGCTGGTTCGAACCATAGCGCGAAAACTCGCCCATCTGGCTCACTGCGACCTGCTCCATCGCCTTCAGCACGCCGTCCGATGCCTGCCCGCCGCCAATCGGATCAAAGCCGAGGAATGCGCCGGTTTCGGCAATCGCGGTGCGCAGGTCGGCCATGTAGGTGGGGGCGGAGGAGTCCACCACGTGAGTAGCGCCCTGCGCCTTGAGCATCGCGACGTGTTCCGGCTTGCGCACGATGTTGACCAGCTTCATCCCGTCCTCGATGCAGATGCGATTGAGCATCTGGCCGAGGTTCGAGGCGGCGGCGAGGTGGATGATGGCCGAGTGGCCTTCCATCTTGGCGGTCTCGACAAAGCCCAGCGCGGTCATCGGGTTGACGAAGCTCGATGCGCCGGTCTCGGACGAATGATCGCCCAGCGGCAGGCACATCATCGCATCGGCAATGGCATACTGGCTGAAGGCATTGCCCGGCACGCAGGCGACGCGCTGGCCCATCAGCGCCTTGGCCATGTCGCTGTCACCGGTGGCGATGACGGTGCCTGCGCCTTCATTGCCTGCCGGAAGCCGCTGGCCGTGGCGGGCCTTGTTGCCCGACAGGAACGGCTCGGGCATGGTCGCGACGACCTTGCCGGGGACGTATTGCGCGCTCTCGAAATCGGCGGCGCTGGTGAGGATCGCGAGATCGGAAGGGTTGATCGGCGCGGCCTCCATCCTGACCAGCACCTGATTGCCCGTGGGCGCGGGGAACTGGCTTTCCGCGACTTCCAGCGTCAGCGTGCCATCGGCGGCGAGGGTGGTGAAAAGCTGCTTTCCGGTGGTCATCCTGCCTGTCCCTTTTTTCTGTATCGTCATTGCGAGCGTAGCAAAGCAATCCAGAGCGGATGCGTGCGGCGCTCTGGATTGCCGCGTCGCTGCGCTCCTCGCAATGACGGGGGTAAAGGTCAATCGGGATAGGTCGCCGCGACAAAATACAGCCCGTGCGGCGGGGCGTTGAGCCCCAGCGCGCTGCGGTCGCGCGCGGCCAGCGCCTCGGCGATGCGGCCTTCCGGCCATGTGCCAGCGCCCACCAGCTTGAGGCAGCCCACCATCGAGCGCACCTGATGGTGGAGGAACGAGCGCGCGGCGGCGTGGATATGGATTTCCTCGCCGACCCGCTCCACGTCCAGCAAGTCCAGCGACTTGACCGGATCGGCCGCCTGACAATGGACCGACCGAAAGGTGGTGAAATCATGCCGCCCCACCAGGGCCTGCGCGGCGCGGTGCATCGCGGCGGCGTCAAGCGGCTGGGGCACGTGCCATGCGCGGTCGCGCGTGAGGGTCAGCGGCGCGCGGCGGCCCGCGATGCGGTAGAGATAGCGCCGCCCGGTGCAGGAAAAGCGCGCGTGCCAATCGTCCGGCACCACCGCGCAGGCCGTCACCGCGATGGGATCGGGGCGGAGCTGGGCGTTCAGCGCGGCCATCAGGCGGAACGGATCGAAGGGCTTGGCAATGTCGACATGGCTGCGCATCGCCAGCGCGTGCACGCCTGCATCGGTGCGCCCGGCGGAGTGCAGGGTGACCTGCTCCCCCGTGATGCGCTGGAGCGCGTCCTCCACCGATTGTTGCACGCTCGGCCCGTGCGACTGGCGTTGCAGCCCGAAGAAGGGCGTCCCGTCGAATTCCAGCGTGAGGGCGAAGCGGGTCATGGTTGTTCCCGCATCATTGCGAGGAGGCGAAGGCGACGCGGCAATCCATGGACTGCCGATTGTGCCTGACGCGACGGTCGGCCATGGATTGCTTCGCTACGCTCGCAACGACGATCATTCGAGCACCGTCCCCGCCACCACCGGCCGCCCGCGCAGGAACTCTGCGCGCGCCATCGCCGGCTTGCCCGCCCGCTGGAGCGTCAGCGGCCGGATCGCGCCCGACCCGCAGGCGATGGTGAAGTCATCGCCGATCACCGTGCCGGCCGCGCCGCTGGCACCCACCGCCTCGGCCAGCAGCAGCTTCACACGCTCATCCCCCAGCGCGAACCATGCGCCGGGGAAGGGCGCGAGCCCGCGCACCAGCCGCTCGATCACGGCGGCGTCCTGCGACCAGTCGATCCTGGCCTCGGCCTTGTCGATCTTGGGCGCGTAGATTGCGGCGCTGTCGTCCTGCACCTCGGGCGGGAAAGCCGCCAGATCAGCCAGCACCTCCACCATCGCCGCCGCGCCCACCGCGCCAAGCTCAGCGAACAGCTGTCCGGTCGTCTTGCGGCCCACCGGCACACTCACCTTGTGCAGCATCGCGCCCGTATCCAGCCCCGCTTCCATCTGCATGATCGTCACGCCCGTCTCACCATCGCCCGCGATCACCGCGCGGTGGATCGGCGCCGCCCCGCGCCAACGCGGCAGCAGCGAGGCGTGGATGTTGAGGCAGCCATAGCGCGGCGCATCCAGCACCGGCTGCGGCAGGATCAACCCGTAGGCGGCAACCACTGCCACATCGGCGTTCAGGGCCGCAAACTCCGCCTGCGCCTCTGCCCCCCGCAGCGATACGGGAGAGCGGACCGGCACCCCCAGCCGCTCGGCCTCAAGCTGCACGGGCGACGGCATCAGCTTCTTCCCCCGACCCGCAGGGCGCGGCGGCTGGGTGTAGGCGCAGACGATCTCGTGCTTCGCCTCGTGCAAAGCGCGCAAGGCCGGAACCGCGAAATCGGGCGTCCCCATGAAGATGATGCGCAACTGAACAATCCCCGTTCGTGCTGAGCTTGCTTGTCCCGGCGAAAGCCGGGATCGATGGGCTGTCCTTACTTTTGGCGCGGGAAAAGAAAAGGGCAGGGCTTCGACAAGCTCAGCCCAAACGGGTAACGGGGGGCATGGCCTCACAGGAAATCGAAGCCCTCAGTTCCGCGCTCGCCCGCCTGCCGGGGCTCGGCCCGCGTTCGGCGCGGCGCGCGGTGCTGTGGCTGGTCAAGCACCGCGAAAGCGCGCTCCCCGCCCTGCTGGAGGCGCTCGCCGGGGTCGCCGAAACGCTGGTCGAGTGCCACATCTGCGGTAATGTCGACACCTGCGACCCCTGCGGCATCTGCGCCGATCCGCGCCGCGACGCACGGGCGCTGTGCGTGGTGGAGGAGGTGTCCGACGTCTGGGCGCTGGACCGCGCGCGTCTGTTTCCCGGGCGCTATCACGTGCTCGGCGGGCGGCTGTCGGCGCTCGACGGGGTGGGCCCGCAAGACCTCAACATCGCCAGCCTGCTCGCCCGGGTGGAAGGCGGCGGGATCGACGAGGTGGTGCTCGCCATGAACGCGACGCTAGAAGGGCAGACCACCGCGCACTACCTTGCCGAGCGGCTGGAGGCATGCTCCGTGCGCGTCACACAGCTCGCCCACGGCCTGCCCGTCGGCGGCGAGCTTGACTATCTCGACGAAGGCACGCTCGCCCAGGCCCTGCGCGCCAGGCGGCCGGTCGGATGATCCGATCATCCTGATCGCAGCATGCCGCTTGCCGGACGGCGGCGGGGCTCCTATCTTGCGCGCATTATGGCCATCCGCGAAATCCTCGAAGTGCCGGACCCCCGGCTCAAAGCCGTCTCGACCCCGGTCGAACCGCATGAATTCGGACCTGAACTGAACCGTCTTGTCGAAGACATGTTCGAGACGATGTATGACGCCCCCGGTATCGGCCTTGCCGCGATCCAGGTGGGCGTGCCCAAGCGGGTGCTGGTGATCGACCTGCAACCCGACGATCCGGACGCGCCGCCGGTGGAATGTGCGCATGATGGCCATGCCCACACCCACCCGGCAACGAAGAAGGAGCCGCGCGTCTTCGTCAACCCGGTGATCCTCGATCCGGCGGCCGAGCTTTCGACCTATAATGAAGGGTGCCTGTCGGTCCCCGAAATCTACGCCGAGGTCGATCGCCCCGCGACCTGCGCGGTGCGGTATCAGGATCTTGACGGCAACACTCACGAGGAACGCCTCGAAGGCTTGCTGGCGACCTGCTTGCAGCATGAGATGGATCACCTTGAAGGCATCCTGTTCATCGACCACCTGTCGCGGTTGAAGCGGGCGATGGTGCTGAAGAAGCTGGAGAAGATCAGGCGGGCTGCGTAACCGGTTGCGAAGACGCCTGCGCACCTTTGTCCTCGGTGCGTGTCCTCCGCTGCGGTGCGGGGCCGATTTTTTCCCATCGTCACCCCGGACTTGATCCGGGGCGATGCTTTCTTGAGGATTGTTGAACGAACGCTGGCGTTCTCCATACGTTCCATGTAGGATCAGGCCATGGACCCCGCGATTCTCTCGATCATTGCTCTCATCATCGGCGCCGCGCTGGGCTGGTTCATCGCCTCCCGCCCGCTCGCTGATTTGCGCGCGCGGCTGGCGGCGGCGGAGGCAGCAGGGGCCGAGGGGGAGGCGAGATTCACCCGCGCCATTGCCGAACTGGGTGAAGCGCGGATCGAAGTCGCCGGGCTGAAGGAGCGCGCGTCGCAGGCCGATGGGCTGATGTCGCGGCTGGACGCGGTGCAGGCGGAACGGGCGCAGCTCGCTCAGCGGCTCGCCGGAGCCGAAAGTGCGGCGGCTCAGATGGAACAGAATCTGGACGAGCGCACGCAAGCGGCGAAGGTTCTCACAGCGAAGTTCGAAAGCCTTCAGGATCAGTTCCGCGAGGTCAGTCTCGAACTCGAGCGCGAACGCAGCGAACGCGTCGAGCGGGAACGCGCGATGGCGGCACGGATGGATGATCGCGAGCAGCAATTCACCAAGGAAATGAAAAGACTGCAAGAGGCTGAGGAAAAGCTGCAGGCCAAGTTCAATGAGATCGGCGACAAGATGCTCGAAGGAGCCCGCACGAAATTTCTCGAAGGTGCGCAAACCCACCTTGCCGCGTTGAACAAGGAAAGCCTTGCTGAACTGGAAAAGAAGGTCGGGCCGGTCGGCGAGACACTGGAGCGTTATCGCCTTCGGGTCGAGGAGCTCGAGAAGAACCGGACCGAAGCCTATCACCAGCTCCAAGGTGTTATCAGTGAAGTAAAGGCCGGTCAGAGAGAAGTGATCGATGGTGCCAATCGCATTACGACCACGCTGCGCGGCGCTACGAAGGCAAGAGGCGACTGGGGCGAATTGCAGCTGGCCAATTTGCTTGAAAGTTGCGGGCTTTACGACAAGGCAGACTTCGATTTCCAGCTCAATGTGAAGGATGTGGAAGGGAATAATCTGCGTCCCGACGCTGTCATCAAGATCCCCGGCGGGCGATGTCTAGTTGTCGACGTGAAGAATGTCTTCAACACCTACCAGTCGGCAAATGAGGCAGCGAACGAGGAGGAGCGTCAGGCGCTCTTGAAGACCCACGCCCGCGAAATCCGGATGCATATCGATGAATTGTCAGCCAAACGTTATCAGGATCATGTCGAAGGCTCGGCGGACTTCGTGGTCATGTTTGTGCCTGGCGAACACGTGCTTTATGCAGCCCTTACGCAAGACAGCGGCCTGCTCGATTACGCGCTTAAGCGCCAGATCGTGCTGTCCAGTCCGCTCAACTTCATGTCGATCGCGCTGACGGTGTCGACGGTCTGGCGTCAGGCCGGGGTGCAGGCCGATGCGCAGGAAATTGCCCTCTTGGGCAAGCAGCTCTACGACCGCCTCGGTGTTGTCGCGGGACATCTGGCGGCGTTGCGCAAAAGCCTGCTTTCCACCAACCAGCATTTCGACAGGCTGGTCGGCTCCTTCGACACCAATCTTCGGAGGGTTGGAGAGCGGTTCGAGGAGTTGAATGTCGATACCAGCGCACAGGAGTTGTCTGAGGCACTTCCTGTCGGGCATAGCCCTCGCGCGCTAATGAACTTTTCCGAAACCGTGGCCGGCGCGGGGAAGGACGCAGCGGAGTAGTTACCCCTCCAGCCCCGCCAGCACCTCGTAGGCCAGCACCGCTCCGGCCACCGCCGCGTTCAGCGAATCCGCGCGGCCCCGCATCGGCATCGTGACCCGCAGGTCGCAGACGGCCTCGTAATCCTCGGGCAATCCTTGCGATTCGTTGCCGACCAGGATGAAGCACGGCGCGCGGTAATCCGCCCCGCGATAGGGCACCGCATCGCGCAAGCTCGCGGCGACCAGCTGGGCGTCGGCGGCGCGCAGCCACGGCAGGAACTCGTCCCACCGCGCCTGAGCAAGATCCACCGTGAACACCGCCCCCATGCTGGCGCGCACGGCCTCGGCGCTGAAGGGATCGGCGCAATCGTCGATCAGGATCAGGCCGCCTGCGCCGACCGCGTCGCAGGTGCGCAGCATGGTGCCAAGGTTGCCGGGATCGCGCAGGGCCTGTGCCGCCAGCCAGATCGGCGCGGCGGTCCGGTCGAGCCTGGCGAGCCCGGTGCCCCACTCATCGAACACCCCGCAGACCGACTGGGCGTTCTCCTTGCCGGTAATCTTGGCGAGAATGTCGGGCGTGGTGGCAATCACCTCGCCGCCCGCCGCCGCCACCTCGCCTTCGAGCCGCGCCAGCAGCGGATGCTCGCGCCCCTCGGCCATCACCAGCGTGCGGGGCAGCCGTCCGCTGGCGCGCGCATCCTCCAGCAGGCGCAGCCCCTCGACCAGAAACTGGCCCGCGCGCCGGCGATGCTTCTTGTCCCGCAGCGAGCGCAGGTATTTGACCGTCGGATTGGAAAAGCCGGTTACGTGCTTGCGCATGGGAAGGCTGCTAGCCGCTCAGGCGGCCGGCCTCAATCCTCGCCGAAGCCGTCGGCGATCAGCGCGATCAGATCGGCGAGCACGGCCTCAGCCCCGTCCCCCTCGACCGCCACTTCTACGCGATCGCCCTTGGCCGCGCCGAGCATCATCAGCCCGAGGATCGATCCGCCCGCCGCGCTGTGCGGGGCCTTGGACACGGTCACCCGGACCCCATCCGGCAGCGCCGCAACCGCGCCCACGAACTTCGCGCTCGCCCGGGCGTGGAGGCCCCGGCGGTTGACGATGGTGACGCTGTCCCGTGCCTCCCCCACGCGCAGAAGCCCTAGGCCTTGGCCCGCGCCGGGGGGGCAGCGTCCTGGCCGAGCAATTCGCTGGCGATGGTAATGTAGTTGCGCCCTGCGGCCTGCGCGGCGTGGACCGCGGCGGTCACGTCCATCGCCTTCCTCGCCCCGGCGAGGCGGATCAGCATGGGCAGGTTGATCCCCGCGATAACCTCGACCCGGCCCGCATCGAGCAGCGAGATCGCAAGGTTCGACGGTGTGCCGCCGAACAGGTCGGTGAGGATGATGACGCCGCCGCCCGTGTCGACCGCCTCGATCGCGCCGGCGATATCGGCGCGGCGCTGCTCCATGTCGTCATTGGGGCCGATGCAGACCGTGACGATCCCGTCCTGCGGGCCGACCACGTGCTCCATAGCTTCGACAAACTGGTCCGCGAGGCGGCCATGGGTTACCAGGATCAAGCCGATCATGTGTGAATAGGGATCCGTTACCTGCCCGCCCGTGGGGCTGCCTTACGCGTTTATACCTTGGCGGGCAATCCGCCTTGCGCCGCAGCGGGATTTTCCTGAACCCGCAGCTAACGGCGATCCCGTTCAATGGCATCCGCCGGGCGCGAGCCCAAATTGCGATGTCGCACAGTGGGCGAAAATCCGCTGGCGCGCAAGGCCTCGGCCATGGCTTCGGCGGTGAAGACGGAGCGGTGTCTCCCTCCGGTACAGCCGAAAGCGACATGGACGTAGGGCTTGCCCTGCGCGGCATAGCGCGGGAGCAGCAGCAGCAGCAGATCGCGGATCTGCGCAAAGGCCTGGGCAAAGGCCGGGTCGCGGGTGATGTGATCGCCAACGGCGCCATCCTGCCCGGTCAGCGGGCGCAGCTCGGGCACCCAGTGCGGATTGTCGAGAAAGCGCATGTCGAACACCAGATCGGCAAGCGGCGGGGTGCCCCGGGCAAAGCCGAAGCTCGAAAGGGTAAGGGTCAGCCCGGTCCCGTCGGCGCGCGGGGCGAAGAGTTCGCGGATGCGGGTTTGCAGGTCGTTGCTGGTCATCGCCGTGGTGTCGATCATCAGCTCGGCCCAGCGGCGCAGCGGTTCGAGCAGCTCGCGCTCGGCAGCGATGCCCTCCATCACCGGGCGGCCGTCGGCCATCGGATGGCGGCGGCGGGTCTCGTTGAAGCGGCGTTCCAGCTCGTGGCCCGCGCAATCGAGGAACAGGAAGGTGAGCGCGATGTCGGGCCGGGCGGCGAGTTCCTTCATCAGCGCGATCATGTCGGCCGGGATAAAGCCCCGGGTGCGCGAATCGAACCCGATGGCAAGGCCCCCGCGCGCATCATCCGGCCCGGCGACGAGGCGCTTCAGCATGCGCACCGGGAAGTTGTCGATGGTTTCCCATCCCAGATCCTCCAGCACCGCCAGCGTGGTCGATTTGCCCGCGCCGGCAAGGCCGGACACCAGCAGCAGCTGGCGCGGTGCGGGCAGGGCGGGGGCAGCGGGCTCGCTCATCGTGCCTGATCTGGGGCTTGCGGGGCGCAAAGGGAAGGGGGGCCGAACACCAGCCCGTGCAGCGCCAGCGCGTGTTCGGCCCGGACGGCGGGGGCGATGCTGCCGGGATCGAAGGCGAGCACCGGCACGGCGATCCCGGCAAGGGTGCGGTGCGGCAAGGGCGGCTCGGGCAGACGCGGCGCGGGCGGGCCGCCGAGCGTGAGGATCAAAGCGACCGGGGTGGGCGGCACAAGTGCGATCCGCACAAGGCCCACGCCGCGCACCTCCATCAGCCCGGCGATGTTGGGCGGAGGGCCCGCGATCAGCCGCCCGTCTTCTGCCAGCAGCGTCACCGCATCGTCCCCGATCAGCCCCGCCCCGCGATCCATCAGCGCGAGGACGAGGCTCGATTTGCCGCTGCCCGGCGGCCCTTCGATCAGCAGCGCCCGCCCGCCGATCGCCACCGCGCTTGCCTGCATCACAAGGGCGCTCATGGTGCGGCCGGCAGGGTCAGGCGCAGGCACGCCCCGGGCGCACCATCGGGCCGCGCATCGGCGGTGAGCGCACCGTCATGCGCATCGGCGATGGCGCGGCCGATGGCGAGGCCGAGGCCGGAGTGATTGCCGAAGCTCTCGCCTTCGGGCCGGTCGGAATGAAAGCGCCGGAACACGTCCTCGCGCCGCTCGGCGGCGATCCCCGGACCTTCATCGCACACTTCGGTCACCACCCGGCTGGCGGCCCGGCGGATCGCCACCGTTACCGTGCCATCGGGGGGCGAAAAGGACACCGCGTTGTCGAGCAGGTTCTCGGCCACCCGTTCAAGCTGGGTCGGAACCCCCATCACCGTAAGCCGCCCGCCCGGCGCCGCATCCAGCACCAGCTTGCGCCCGCCATTCATGCCCCGATCCTCACGGCTGCGGATCAGGTTGGCGAACAGTTCGGCAAGGTCCACCCGCTCCAGCACTGCACGGCTGATCTCGGCATCGACGCGGCTGGCGGCGGCGATTTCGGTGACGAGCCGGTCAATCCGGCGCACGTCGTGGGCGGCGATCTGGGTCAGCTCGGCACGCAACGCGGGGTCGTCCACGCGCGGCAAGGTGTCGATGGCGTTGCGAAGGGACGCCAGCGGGTTCTTGATTTCATGCGCGACATCGGCGGCGAAGCTGTCGACTGCGTCGATGCGGTGGCGCAGCGCGCCCGTCATGTCCGAAACCGCGCGGGCGAGCAGGCCGATCTCGTCGCTGCGCTGGGGCAGGCGTGGCACTTCCACCTCGCGCTGACGCCCCTGCCGCACGCGCACGGCAGCGCGCGCCAGCAGGCGCAAGGGGGTGACGATGGTGCGAGCGAGGAACAGCGATAGCGCCGCCGAAGCCCCCATCACCAGCAGCATCGCGAAGAACAGGGTCGAGCGCGCCGCGCGCACGCTTTCGGTGATGTCGACCGCATTGCGCAAAGTCAGCAGCGTCGCACCTTGCAGCCCCACCGGCGCAGCGGCGGTGATGACCGGCGTCCCGTCGGCCCAATCATACAGCCGCACCTGCGACAGGCCGAGTTCGCGCGCGCGGGCGACTTCGGGCCAGGCCTCGGCGTCCTGTGCCTCGGGCTCGGCATAATCCTGCACGGCTTCGGCGGCGACGAAGGTGTCGACCGTGCGGTCCAGCCAGCGCGCGAAGCTCTGCTCCCAGTCATCATCGGCAATGTCGTTGAAACGGAAGGCGGGTTCGGCCAGGGCAAAGCTGTCAGCGGTGAGCTTGCCCTCGGTGTCGAACAGCCTGAGGCGCATGCGCTGTTCCTTGCCGATCTGCACCAGCAGCGCCTCCTGCCGTTCGCGCGTTGCCCCGGCCAGCGCCTCGGCGGTGATCTGCGCCTCGATCCGCGCGAGCTTGAAGCGTTCGTTGATGAGCTGCGTGCGGTAGCTATCGAGATAGAACAGCCCGCCGCCCAGGATCAGCAGCGGCAGGATGTTGACGGCAAGGATGCGGCCCGTGAGCGCAAAGCGCCCCGTGGCGCTGAGTTGTTCGCCGCTGCCCCCCTTGCGCGTGCTGTCAGCCATCGGTGAAGCTGTAGCCCGCGCCATACAGCGTGTCGATCGCGTCGAACCCGGGATCGACCAGCTTGAACTTGCGCCGCATCCGCTTGATGTGGCTATCAACGGTGCGATCATCGACGAAGACATCGTCGGGGTAGGCGGCGTCCATCAGCTGATTGCGGCTCTTGATGACGCCGGGGCGGATCGCCAGCGCCTCAAGGATCAGGAATTCGGTTACGGTGAGGCTGACGGGCTCGCCCTGCCAGGTCACCTGATGGCGGGCCGGGTCCATGAACAGGCGGCCGCGGTTGAGGGTGGCGGGCGCCGGATCGGGCATGGCGGCGGGGGTGCCGCCTGCGACCAGCGGTTCGGCGCGGCGCAGAATCGCGCGGATGCGGGCGATCAGCAGGCGCAGGGAAAAGGGCTTGGCGATGTAATCATCCGCGCCCAGTTGCAGGCCGGCTTCCTCGTCGCTTTCATCGTCCTTGCTGGTGAGGAAGATCACCGGCAGCGGCGAATTTTCGCGCAGGCGGCGCAGCAGCTCCATCCCGTCCATCTTCGGCATCTTGATGTCGAACACGGCCAGATCGGGCGGGTTGTCGAGCAGGGCCTTCAGCGCAGTTTCCCCGTCGGAATAGAGGCGCGTGGCAAAGCCTTCGGCCTGGAGCGCGATCGAGACGGTGGTGAGGATGTTGCGATCATCATCCACCAGCGCGATCTGCATCTTGCGCGCTTCGCCCCCCGCTGCCTCGGCAGGCGCGGCTGCGGGGTGCGCAGCAGGTTCGGCGGTGCCTTCGGACATGTGCGCTATCCTCTGTATCGCAGCCATCGCATCGCCAGCGTGGGTAGCGCCATCGAAGGCGGCTCGCAATCGCCTGGGGTGCCGCATCCTGCGCACAGGTCGCTTCGGTTTGGCCGAGAGCGAAGGGGATTGGGCGTGCGGCGATCTTGCATGATGTTGCATACGTATGCGCAGATGCTAGGGCGTGAGGGAACGGGATCGGGATTCGGCCATGGTGATCGGCTTCCCGCCCCCACGACCATGCCCCGTCGCTTCGCTCAGGAGACGCAACGTGATTTCGCTCGCTACCCCGCTGGCCGCCCAGAACCTCAAAACTGCCGCGCGTATTCACGCCAATCTGGGCACCGCGCCGCTTGTCGAGCATGCGGTGGCGCGGGGTGAGGGCAGGCTGACCAAACACGGCGCGCTGCTGGTGGATACGGGGCGCTTCACCGGGCGCAGCGTCAAGGACAAGTATGTCGTGCGCGATGCCGAAACCGAGAACAGCATCAACTGGGGGCCGATCAACCAGCCGATGAGCCCGGAGCATTTCGCCGCGCTGAAGGCCGATTTCCTCAAGGAGCTTGAGGGGCAGGAAGAGCTCTACGTCGCCGACCTGTTCGGCGGCTCGCAGCCCGAATACCGGGTGAACGTGCGGGTGATCACCCAGATGGCGTGGCACAACCTGTTCATCCGCACCCTGCTGGTGCGCCCGACCACGGAAGAGCTGGCGAGCTTCGTTCCCGAATACACCATCATCAACCTGCCCAGCTTCAAGGCCGACCCCGAACGCCACGGCTGCCGCAGTGACACGGTGATCGCGGTGAGCTTCACCGAGAAGCTGATCCTGATCGGCAACACCGAATATTCGGGCGAGATGAAGAAGGGCGTGTTCGGCCTGCTGAATTACCTCCTCCCCGCGCAGGGCGTGATGCCGATGCATTGCAGCGCGAATATCGGGGCGGATGGCAAGAGCGCGATCTTCTTCGGCCTGTCGGGCACCGGCAAGACCACGCTCAGCGCCGATGCCAGCCGCACGCTGATTGGCGACGACGAGCACGGCTGGTCGGACACCGCAGTCTTCAACTTCGAAGGCGGCTGCTACGCCAAGATGATCAACCTCTCGGCCGAAGGCGAGCCGGAGATTTACGCCACCACCAGGATGTTCGGCACGATCCTCGAAAACGTGGCGATGGACCCGGCGACCCGCGAACTGGACTTCACCGATGGCAGCAAGACCGAGAATACCCGCGGCGCCTACCCCATCGAATTCATCCCCAACACCAGCGAAAAGAACCTCGGCCCGGCACCGTCCAACGTCATCATGCTCACCGCCGATGCCTTCGGCGTGCTCCCCCCGATCGCGCGGCTGACGGCGGATCAGGCGATGTATTACTTCCTCAGCGGCTATACCGCCAAGGTCGCCGGCACCGAAATCGGCGTGACCGAGCCGGAAGCGACCTTCAGCACCTGCTTTGGTGCGGCCTTCATGCCGCGTCATCCCAGCGTCTATGGCAACCTGCTGAAAGAGCGCATCGCCAAGGGCGGCGTGCAGTGCTGGCTGGTCAACACCGGCTGGACCGGCGGCAAGTATGGCACCGGCCGCCGCATGCCGATCAAGGCGACCCGCGCGCTGCTGAACGCAGTGCTCGATGGCAAGATGGACGCGGCCGAGTTCCGCAAGGACGAGAATTTCGGCTTTGACGTGCCGGTGTTCGTGACCGCGCTGGCTGAGGCAGGGCTTGACCAGACCATCCTCGATCCGCGCAGCACCTGGGCGGACGGGGCCGAGTATGACGCGGCTGCGCGCAAGCTGGTGCAGTTGTTCATTGATAATTTCGCGCAGTTCGAAGCCCACGTCGATGACGGCGTGCGCCAGGCCGCGCCGGGCCTCATCGCAGCCTGAACTTTTCGCGAGTTGGAGAGGGAAGCCCCGCCCGGCGCAAGACCGGAGCGGGGCTTTTTCCTTGTATCGCCGCATATGTCCGCCACACTCGCAGGCGAATCGATCCCATGGGAGACACGACATGAGCATTCTCGACGGCATCCTGAAAAACATCGGCGGCGCGCCCGATGACGTGGTGAACCTTGCCGCCAAGATCGGGATCGACCCGAAAATGGCCGAAACCGCGATCGCCGCGCTCGGCAAGACCCATCAGATGGACGGCGACACGGTGACGCTGGCGGCGGAGAAGACCGGCCTCAGCCCCGATATCCTGAACCAGATCGTCGGCGCGATCGGCGGCGAAGGCTCGCTCACCCACTTCGCCGCGATGCTGGACGCCGACAAGGATGGCAATCCGCTCGACGATATTATCGGCATGGCGGGCAAGCTGTTCGGCGGCAAGAGCTGAGCGGGCAGGCTCAGCTTCCTGCAACCGCCACTTCGGGCACCTCGACAGGCTCGGGCAAGGTGGTGAGATCGACCGGGACGCCTTCGGGCGCATCCGCCATCGCAGCCATCAACTGCTTGGCGCGTGTCGCCGTCCAGCCGCCGTGGGGATTGGCCGCGACGGGTGCAAGGAACATCCGGGCGATCTGGATCTTGCCTTCGCCCGCCAGCATGATCCCGGCATTGATCTGCAATCCGTGATCGAATGGAGCCAGGTCCGCCGCCCGTTCCAGGGCGGCCCGGGCGTTTTCGGTGGGCTCAAGGCCGCGCTCCACCTGCGCCCGGAAAAAATAGAGCAGCGGCAGAGGGTGGTCGATTTCGATCCGGTTGAGCGCGATAAACGGCTTGACCGCAGCGGCATAGGCTGCATCGCGGGTGTCATAATCGGCCTCTGACGCTTGGCGGAACAGCGCATAGCCTTTCTGGATATAGGCGTTGGTGCGTGAAGGATCGCGCGCGATGGCCGCATCGGCAGCCGCGATGGCTTGCGCGTCGTTGCCTGCATCGAACTCGGCCTCGGCCAGCGCGGTCAGCACGCCGGGATCATCGGGATATTGCGATGCGACCAGCCGTGCCTCGCCGACCAGCGTGGCCGCTTCCTCCGCGTCCACCCCGCGCTGCGAGCGGATCTGGAGCGGCATCATCGCTGCTTCACCCGCAGTAAGCGGACGCAGGCTGATCGGGCCGGTGGTGAGCTTGTCCGGCCCCAGCTTCAGCGACATCATCTTGGGCCTGCGCACGTAGGATCGAAGCTCGCGCTCCAGCTGCTCGATATCACCGAAAGCCGCTTCCCCGGCGGCGGTCTGGTCCATGCCCTTCAGGAGATTGGTGACGTAGGCGGTAAGCTGGCCCTGACGCGCTTCGTCGAAAGTCAGGTAGTGATAAAGCAGCCAGCTTTTGCCATAAAAGGCATCGTATCCTTTGACCTTCTTCTGCTCGTAAATTGCCGGGTCGAGCAATTCGCGCACGTGGACCGGATCGGAAAAGGCGAGGTCGCCCGCGCGGTGCATTGCCGGACGACCGATCCACACGCCGCCATCGGATTCGAACGTCGCCGCTGCATAGAACTCGGCCGCGCCTTCGTTGAACCAGCGCGGCTTGGCGATGCGCGAGGAGGACATCAGGAAGTGGTGGGCGTATTCGTGCAGCAGGATGATGGTCGAGAAGTCGGGGTAGCCGCCCTTCTGGTTGCGGATGTCCTGCACAAAGGCACGGCTGCCGCCCGCTCGCGGGATGTAGAAGCCGCCAATGGTGCGATCGCCCGATAGCCTCCGCATCGCCCGGTCACCGCCCACGACGTAGATGACGACGCGGTTGGAGGGGCTGGGCACATCGGCCTTGCGCCCGGTCACGAACACCATCGCGCTGTGATAGCGTTCGAGATTGGCGGCAAAGGTGCGGATATCGGCGGCCTTGTCGTCGGCGTAGATGACAAAGTGCTCACTGGTGGCTTCGTGCCATTCGGCTGCGGCGGATGTTCCCGCGACGGCCAGCATGGTCACGAGGGCAAGGCGAAATAGCGTGGCGATCATGTCCGGCGTCCCCCCGCCGCGCGCGACAGCGACCGTGCGCGCAGGCAGTTGGAAGTTACAGTTTTTTCGGGGCAATGCCAGAGGCTTGCGACAAACCGTGTCGCCCTGAATCAGGTCGGGCGCGCCCGCCCATCCTCAAGATATTGCCAGATCCGGCTGACCACCACCGATCCTTCGCCCACCGCGCTGGCGACGCGTTTGACCGATCCGGCGCGCACGTCGCCCACCGCGAAGATGCCCGGCGCGGTGGTGGCGTAATCGTCCGCCTGCCCCGCCGCCGCGCCGGTGAGAACGAAGCCCTTGCTGTCGGTCTCGGCAAGGCCCGAAAGCCAGCCGGTGTTGGGTGCCGCGCCGATCATGATGAAGAGCGCGCGGGTATCGATGCGCTGCTCGCTCTCGCCCGTTTTGAGCGTGATCGCCTCCAGCCAGCTATCGCCATGCAGGCCCGTCACTTCGGAATGGTAGTGGATGGTGACGCGCGGATCGGCCTCCAGCCGCTGCGAGAGGTAGCTCGACATCGAGGCCGCAAGGCTCCCCGATCGCACCACCAGATGCACATGCGCGGCTGCGCGGCTGAGATACATCGCCGCTTGCCCGGCCGAATTGCCGCCGCCGATCACCACCGCTTCGGTCCTGGCGCAGAAGCGCGCCTCCATCTCGGTCGCCGAGTAGAACACGCCTGCGCCTTCCAGCGATTCGAGGTTGTCGATCGGCAGGCGGCGGTATTGCACCCCCGTCGCCACCAGCACCGCGCGGGCGCACAATTCGTCGTCATCCCCGTCGAGCGTGAGGCAATAGGCCCCGTCGTCCCGGCGCGCCATCGCTTGCACGCGGCGCGGCATCACGAAGCGGGTGCCGAACTTCATCGCCTGCACCTGACCGCGCCAGGTGAGGTCGGTGCCGCTGATCCCGGTGGGAAAGCCCATGTAATTCTCGATCCGGCTCGACGTGCCCGCCTGCCCGCCGACAGCGGTATCCTCCACCACCAGCGCCTCGATCCCCTCGGAGCCCGCATAGACCGCCGCCGCCACGCCCGCAGGCCCACCGCCGACGATCACCAGATCATAGGTCCGCCGCGAACAGATATCGAGATCAAGGCCGAGATACTGCGCCACCTTGCGCGGGGTCGGGTCGTCCAGCCGGGTATCCACCCCCAGGATCACCGATGGTTCGTGCCGGATCAGCGTGCACACCTGCACCGTTTCAGGGTCGGCCCCGTCAAGGTCGTAGGACTGGAAGGGGATGCGGTTCCGCGACAGGAAGCGTTCCACCGCCTGCACCTTGGCATCGCGATCAGCGCCGATCACCTTGACCGCGCTGTTCCTGATTTCGAACTGCTTGCGCCGCCGCGCGGCAAAGACGGTGATAATGTGGTCGGAAAGCTCGGGGATGCGGCTCATCAGCGCCAGCATCTCTGCACGCGGAGCCTCGATCACCCGCGTATCCAGCCTCGCGCGCATCTTCATGTAATTGGCCGCGCCGCTCAAAAACCCGATCTCGCCCATGAACTGCGTCGGGCCGAGCGCGTGTTCGAACATCCGCTCGCCGGTGTAGGGATTGACGACCTCGATCTCGCCATCGAGCACGTAGACGAAGCGGTCGAACGGATCGCCGATGTCCATCACAATGCTGCCGGCGGCGTAGACCCGCTCCCCGCCGATGGCACAGATGGCATCGACATGCTCGGGCGCGAGCGGCACCCGGCGCATGGTTTCGAGTTCCTGTCCCAGTGTTTCCATGACGCCCTCCTGCCTGATGCGGGTTGCAAGATGGGGTCAGGGGCGGGGGTTGGGAAGGGGGGGGGGTGTCCTGCGCCCCCTGTCCGGCCGCCTGGCCGGGCGATCAGTCCTTCAGCATGCCGCCAACCTTGCCGCCTTCCATCGCCAGCAGGTTCATCACCGCGTGGTGGAGCGCGATGTTCTGTTCCGCCGTGCCTTCGTAGTCGGTCATGCCCAGTTCCTCGGCCAGTTCCTTGCGGTTGGCAAAGCTCGGATCAATGCCGACCAGCTTCATCAGATCGACGATCGAGGTGCGCCAGTTGTAGTTGGCCGCTTCGGGCATGGCGGCGATGCGGGCGGCCATTTCGTCTTCGCTGATCGGTGTCGGGGCAGCGGGCGTGGCGGGTGCAGGGGCGGGCGCCGCAGGGGCGCGGGCCGGAGCAGGCGCGGGCTCGGGCGCGGCGACTTTCCTGTCGCCTTCGTCCGAACCCCAGATCGCATTCTTGATCGACGAAAAAATACCCATCATAGCCTCCTTTGGCAGCATCCCTGCTACCAAGGCTAGGCGCGCGATGTTCCAGCGGCGTGTCGCCTTTTTCGCCGTTTGCTGACAATGGAAGCCCGATGACCGATATCGTCCTGTCGATCGTGATGCTCGCCGCGCTGGCGCTGCTGGCCGGGGCCTTCGTCTTGTGGCGGCGGACCGGCGAGGTCAGGAACCCTGCGCTGATGGTGCTGCTGGCGGCAATCGCGGTGGCGAACGTGCTGATCTGGACCGTGCCGGACACCAGCGGACGCGCCCCGGTCGAGCAGATTGACGCAGCCGCGAACCAATAGGCTGTCCCCGCCCCGGCAGGGATCACCGGCCTACTTGATCGGGCAATCCGGCGAGAGGCGGAAATCGAGATAATTGTCGACCGAGCGCATCATTTCCTCGATCTCGTTCTCGAAGAAGTGATTGGCGCGCGGGATTTCCTCGTGATGGATGGTGATGTGCTTCTGGGTGCGCAGCTTGTCGACCAGTTTCTGCACCGCGCCCGGCTGCACCACCGTGTCCGCCGCGCCCTGCACGAAGATGCCGCTGGCCGGGCAGGGGGCGAGGAAGCTGAAATCATACATGTTGGCGGGCGGTGCGACCGAGATGAAGCCGCGCACTTCGGGGCGGCGCATCAGCAATTGCATGCCGATCAGCGCGCCAAAGCTGTAACCCGCAATCCAGGTGCTCTGCGCTTCGGGGTGGATCGACTGCACCCAGTCGAGCGCGGAGGCCGCGTCGGACAATTCACCCACGCCGCTATCGAAGCTGCCTTGCGAGCGCCCCACGCCGCGGAAGTTGAAACGCAGCGTGGCAAAGCCGCGGTCGGCAAAGGTCTTGTAGAGCCGCTGCACGATCCGGTCGTTCATCGTCCCCCCGCCTTCGGGATGCGGATGGAGGATCATCGCCACCGGCGCACGCGGGCGCGGGGGCGGGGAGAAACGGCCTTCGAGGCGGCCTTCCGGGCCGGGAAAGATGACTGAGGGCATTGATCGACCTTAGGCGTGAGGGATCGCGAGCCGCCGGGTGGCGCTCGCCATTGGGGGCCTATATAGGCGGAGGCGCACAAATCGCAATTTTTTCACGAGGACACGCACCATTCCCGAACGGGTCTATCTCGACCACGCCGCCACCTCGCCTTTGCGCCCCGAGGCGAAGGCGGCGATGGCAGAGGGGTTTGCGCTGTGGGCCAACCCGTCCAGCCCCCATGCGGAAGGGCGCCGCGCGAAGGCCGCCCTGGAAGATGCGCGCGAGCGGGTGAAGCGGGCGCTGGGGTGGAGCGGAGAGGTGATCTTCACGAGCGGCGCGAGCGAGGCGCTATGGATTGGGCTCAACCGGGCGAAGGCGAGCCGCCGGATCGTCAGCGCGGTGGAGCATGACGCTGTGTTCCGGGCCGCGCCGGATGCTGCGGTGTTCTCCGGCAACGAGGTCATTGGCACGGGGACGCTCCTTGCCGTGCAGCACGTCAATTCCGAAACCGGCACGATCAACCCGGTCGGCGACATGGCCTCCACGCTTGCCGATGCGGGGGCGCTGCTGCTGTCCGACTGCGCCCAGAGCGCGGGCAAGCTGGCGTTGCCGGATGCGGACATGCTGGTGGTCAGCGCGCACAAATTCGGCGGGCCGATCGGGATCGGCGCGCTGCTGGTGCGGGACTTTGCGATGCTCGAACCTTCGGGCGGGCATGAGCGTGGCTATCGGCAGGGCACGGAAAACCTCCCCGGCGCGCTGGGCATGGCAGCGGCGCTGGAAGCGGGCGGGCTGGACAGCTGGGCCACTGACGAGGGGGCGCGGCAGGATTTCCGGCAAGCGATCTGGGCGGCGGGAGAGGCGATTGCCGTCGGCCCGCAGTGCTCTCACATCTTCGCCGTCGCCCACCCCACCATGAGCGCGCAGGCATTGCTCATCCGGTTGGACGCCATGGGCTTTGCGGTGTCGGCTGGGAGTGCCTGTTCTTCGGGCACGCTCAAGAAAAGCCGGGTGCTCGATGCCTTCGGGGTGCCCGATGACGTCGCGGCGCGGACAATCCGGGTCAGCCTGGGGTGGTCGACCACGCCGGAGGAGCTGGAGCGGTTTGCGGCAACTTGGGCGTCGCTATGCTAATTCGTCATTGCGAGGAGCCGAAGGCGACGTGGCAATCCATGGACGGGAGTTGCGACTGTTTGCAACGGTGGGCCATGGATTGCTTCGCTTCGCTCGCAATGACGCAGGTGGGGGCGTAAACCCATGATCTACCTCGATTACCAGGCCACCACCCCGCTCGCTCCCGAAGCGCGCGAGGCTATGCTGCGCTGGCTCGGCGGGCCGGACAGCGACACCTTCGGCAATCCCCACAGCCCCCACCGCATGGGCCGCATGGCCGCCGCCGCCGTGGAAACCGCGCGCGAACGGGTGGCGGCGCTGCTGCCGGCCGGGGGCCGGGTGATATTCACCTCCGGCGCGACCGAGGCGATCAACACCGTTATCCTCGGCACCCCCGGCGATGTCGTCACCTTTGCGACCGAGCATGCGGCGGTGCTCGATTGTCGACGCGCCGTGGAAGCGCAGGGGCGGCGCTTCACTGTGCTGCCGGCGGGGCCCGATGGCCGCGCCGATGTCGAGGCGTTGTCGGTTCATGTCACGTCATCGACAGGTCTTGTCGCGGTCATGGCGGTCAATAACGAGATCGGGGTGCGCAATCCGCTCACCCCCGTGGTCGAGATTGCGCGCCGGGTCGGGGCGAGGGTGCTGGTCGATGCGGTGCAGGCCTATGGCCGGGTGCCGGTCGAGGTTGCGGCGGATTTTATCGCTATCTCCGCCCACAAGGCGCATGGCCCCAAGGGGATCGGGGCGTTGTGGGTGCGTCAGGGGGCCGTTGTCGGTCCGTTGCTGCATGGCGGCGGGCAGGAGGGCGGCCTGCGCTCGGGCACGCTTTCGCCCGCCCTGTGCGCCGGGTTCGGCGCGGCGGCGCAGGTGGCCGAGGAGCAGATGGCGGAGCAAATGTTTCACGTGAAACATTTGTGGAACATCGCCCGGGCGGCCTTCCCCGGGTGGGACTTGAACGGGAACGCCGAGCACCGCTGGCACGGCAACCTCAACATCCGCAAAGAGGGTCTGGACGTGGCCCGGCTGATGAGCGATTGCCGTCAGATCATGTTTTCCGCCGGCAGCGCCTGCGCCAGCGGATCGGGGCGGCCCAGCCATGTGCTGAAAGCGATCGGCCTTGACGATGCGCAGGCCAAATCCTCTATCCGCCTCGGGTTCGGGCGCTATACCACGGCGCAGGACATCCAGACTGCCGCCGCCATGATCAACGCCGCCGCAAGGGAGCAGGGCCTGTGAGCGTTACCGTCACCTTCCTCGATCCGCGCGGCAAGACCGTTGCGGCGATCGCCGAGCCGGGCGATAATCTGCTGCGCGTGGGCCAGGCGGCGGGCCTGCCGCTGGAGGGCACGTGCGAGGGGCAGATGGCGTGTTCCACCTGCCACGTGGTCGTCGCGCCCGAATGGTTCGACCGCCTCCCTGCGGCGAGCGAGGAGGAGGAAGACATGCTCGATTTCGCCGCCGGGGCGCGGCGCACCTCGCGCCTGTCATGCCAGATCGAGCTGACGGCGGAGCTGGACGGGCTGACCGTCACCGTGCCCGCCACCAGCAGCGACGCGCGGGCGATGTGACGGGCTAATCCGATGCGCCGATGTTGACCGCTGCCATCAGCGCGGCGGTGAACTGGGGGATGTCATCGGGCTTGCGGCTGGTGATGAGATTGCCGTCGATCGCGACCGGCTCGTCGATTACTGCTGCCCCGGCATTGGCAAGGTCGGTGCGGATCGAAGGCCAGCCGGTCACCGTGCGCCCTTCGATCAGCTTGGCCTCGGCCAGCAGCCAGGGCGCATGGCAGATCGCGGCGATCGGCTTTTGTGCGGCGTCGAAGGCGCGGATCAGATCGATCACCTTCCGGTTCATGCGCAGCACATCGGGGTTCATCTGTCCGCCCGGCAGCAGCAGCGCATCGTAATCTTCGGCGGAAACCTCGCCGATGGTCTTGTCGACCGCGACGCGCTCCCCCCAATCGTTCTTGTCCCACCCGCGAATGTCTCCCGCCTCCAGGCTGGCGACCGTGACAGACGCTCCCGCTTCTTCCAGCAGCCGCTTGGGCTCGGTCAGTTCCGATTGTTCGAAGCCGTCAGTGGCGATGATCAGGATAGGGGTCATGGGGGCGTCTCCAGCTTGCCGTTTCATGGGCCAACGGCACCGCCCGCGGCCCTGTTCCGGGCCGCGGGGCAGGGCGTCCCGGCGGCGCGGCAGGCCGTTTTCCTTGTGGAAAGCCCTCTCCCTCGCAGGCGAGCGGGTTGCTAGAGGGATGGTATGTCCGCACCCCCCACCACCGACGAACCCGACAGTGGCTTTGACGCGATCGTCGATGCGCCCTTCGATGCCGCCCTGTCCGAACGGTATCTGGTCTATGCCCTGTCAACCATCACCGCGCGGTCCTTGCCCGATCTGCGCGACGGCTTGAAGCCGGTGCACCGCCGCCTGCTGTGGGCGATGCGGCAGTTGAAGCTGAACCCCAGCGATGCCTTCAAGAAATCGGCGCGCGTGGTCGGCGATGTCATCGGCAAGTATCACCCCCACGGGGATGCATCGGTCTATGACGCGATGGTCCGCCTCGCTCAGGATTTCAGCCTGCGCTACCCGCTGGTCGAAGGGCAGGGGAACTTCGGCAATGTCGATGGCGATAACGCCGCCGCCTACCGCTACACCGAAGCGCGGCTGACCAAAACCGCGCTGCAACTGATGGCGGGGCTGGATGAAGGCACGGTCGATTTCATCCCCACCTACAACGGCGAAGAGATCGAGCCCGAGATATTCCCCGGCCTGTTCCCCAACCTGCTGGCGAACGGGGCGAGCGGGATTGCGGTTGGCATGGCGACCAGCATCCCCAGCCACAATGTCGCCGAGATCATCGATGCGACCCTCGCCCTGATCGACAATCCCGGCATCACGCATGAAGAGCTGATGCAGACCTTTCGCGGCCCCGATTTCGCCACCGGCGGCCATGTCATCGATAACCCCGCGATGATCGCCGAGGCCTATCGCACCGGGCGCGGGAGCTTCCGCCTGCGCGGCCGCTTCCTCGCGCCCGAGGCGAAGGACGAAGCTGACAGGGCTGCGGGGATCGAGCGGCTGGGCGGGGGCCAATGGCAGCTCGTCATCAGCGAGATTCCCTATCAGGTGCCCAAGGGCAAGCTGATCGAACAGATCGCGCAAGCCATTGCCGACCGCAAGCTCCCCATCCTCGAAGACGTCCGCGACGAAAGCGACGCGGCGATCCGCATCGTGCTGGTGCCCAAGAGCCGCAATATCGATCCTGAGCTGCTCAAGGAAAGCCTGTTCAAGCTGACCGATCTGGAAACCCGCTTCGGCCTCAACTTGAACGTGCTGGACGCGCGGCCGGGGTTCGGGCGCACGCCGATGGTGATGGGGCTGAAGGAGCTGCTGGAAAGCTGGACCTTCGCTCAGATCGACATCCTCCAGCGCCGCGCGAAGCACCGGCTGGATCAGATCGCGAACCGGCTGGAACTGGTGCGCGGCTACATCATCGCCTTCCTGAACCTCGACCGGGTGATCGAAATCATCCGCACCGAGGATGAGCCCAAGCCGGTGATGATGGCCGAATTCGGCCTCACCGACCGGCAGGCCGAGGCGATCCTCAACATGCGGCTGCGGTCTTTGCGCAAGCTGGAGGAGATGCAGCTGCGCAAGGAACAGGACGAGCTGCTGGCCGAGGAGGCGGACCTCAAGGCCCTGCTGGACAGCCCGGCCAAGCAGCGCACCCGGCTGAAGCGCGATCTGCGAAACTTACGCAAGGACTATGCCGAGGACACCCCGCTCGGCCGCCGCCGGACGCTGATTGCCGAGGCTGCCGCCACGGTCGAATTCTCGATGGACGCGATGATCGAGAAGGCGCCGGTAACGGTGATCCTGTCGCAGAAGGGCTGGATCAGGGCGGCGAGTGGCCACGTGCCGCTCGATCAGGAATTCAAATACAAGGAGGGCGATGGCCTCGCCTTCATCGCCCACGCCCAGACGACCGACAAGCTGCTGCTCGCCGCCAGCGACGGGCGGTTCTTCACGCTCGGCTGCGACAAGCTGCCCGGCGCGCGGGGGTTCGGGGAGCCGGTGCGCACCATGATCGACCTCGAAAGCGAGGCCAGCGTCAGTGCGCTGATGGTGCACCGGCCCGGTGGGCGCCTGCTGCTGGCGTCCAGCCACGGCAAGGGCTTCGTTGCTGAGATGAACGAGCTGCTGGCCGAAACACGCAAGGGGCGGCAGGTGGTCAACCTGAAAGACGGTGCAAAGCTCGCCGTGATCCGGCCGATCGGGGATGCCCACGATCATGTCGCCTGCGTCGGTGACAACCGCAAGCTGGTGGTCTTCAACCTTGAAGAACTTCCCGTCATGTCGCGGGGGCAGGGTGTGCAGTTGCAACGCTACCGCGACGGGGGGCTGTCGGACGCGACCACATTTGTGCTGGCCGACGGGCTCAGCTGGCAAATGGGCGGATCGGGTGAGCGGATGCGGACCGAAACCGAAATCCGCATGTGGAAGGTTGCCCGCGGCGCGGCCGGGCGCATGCCGCCGCAGGGGTTCCCGCGCTCAAACCGCTTCACCGCATGAAAAAGGGGGCCGCGGACCTTGCAATGTCCGCGGCCCCGGCGATGGCAAACAAAGGCTTTTACAGCGCCCCGCCAGCCGGTGCCTTGGCCCCTTCGGCGGCGCTGGCGAGCTGGTCGGCGCTGTAAAGCACGGTCAGCTTGCCCTCCGGGCTCATCGCGAAATGCTCTTTCTTGAGCATCAGAGCACCTTGCTCGCCTTCGAGCGTGATCTTGTCAGCGGCCAGATCAACCGTGGCAAGGGTGCCGACGGGCTCCCCGCCGACCGAGACTACCGCAGCGCCCTGGACCAGCGCGGCATCGCGCTTGGCGTTGGCGGCGGCGACCTGCTCGGCCATCATTGTATCGACCTGCGCCTTGGTGGCGTTGACGCTCTTGCCAGCGTCGCCGTCATAAAGCTGGGCGACCGGCACGGGGGCCTTGTGGGTGCCAGTGTCGATGACGACGACCTCTCCGGTCACTTCCGCAACGGTGCCCACCGGGCTGCCGTCACTACCGTAGATGGTGGCGCCCACTTCCTGGGCGGAGACGACTGCGGGGGTGGCAGCCAGAACCGATGCGAGCAGCGCAATCTTGACGCTTTTCATCACTAAACTCCCTTATTTCAAAGCTGGACGACGCACCTGGGGGCGGTGCGGGTCCGCGTGGGGTGTGCAGGCGATGGCGGCCTTGCAATGCCGCTGCCGGGGCCGAAGAGGTGGCCTTCCGGTGAGGGCCGGGGCGCTTTTGCAACAGCGACCGGTCCTGCCTGCCTCACGATCGTAACGGCACCATCATGCCGCTGACAACCGGGGCAGGGTCCGCCCATCGCCCTTTCGGCGCGGTTCGCCCCGCTGGCGCGTTACGATCCGGCGCGGGCCAGCTCTTCGGCGAGCAGCGCGTCGACCCGCTGCGAATCGGGAAAACCTTCGGCGATCCAACGCGCTTCGACAGCCTGAAGGATGCGCGCGACGGATGGTCCGGCGGTGATCCCGCGGGCGACGATAGCGCCGCCCTTGAGCGGGAACGGCGGTGCGCTCCATCCGCCAAGCTCGCGCGCATCGCCGCCCGCCAGCAGCAGGCGGTCGATGGCGAGGGGGGCGGTCAGATGATAGGCAAGCGCCTTGGGCTGCTGGGCATCCTCGCTCTCGCGCTCGGCTGCGGTGACGAGCCGGGTACGCTGGGCCTTGGACAGCCGCAGGCGCGCGGCCACAGTCTCGGCCACTGCGGGCGAGGGCGGGAGCAGCGCGGCCAGCCGCCGCACCGGATCGGGTGCAAAGCCCTGCGCGGCCTCCGCTGCGATAAGCCGGGCGAGGGCGGCGAGCTGGGCGGCGCAGGCCTCGGGCAGGATCACCCCGAGCACACCACGCTCCCGCATCCGCGCAAGGGTGGCGTGCGGATCGGGCAGGGCGAGAAGGTGCAGCAGCTCTGCCGCGATACGCTCGCGGCTGAGGCCCTTCAGCGTGTGGGCCAGATCGGCGCAGGCATCCTCGGCCTCGGCATCAAGGTCCGCTCCGAAGCGGGTCTGAAAGCGGTAATAGCGCAGGATCCTCAGGTGATCTTCGGCAATCCGCTGGCGCGCATCGCCGATGAACCGCACCCGGCCATTGCGCAGATCGTCCAGCCCGCCGAAGAAATCGGCGATCTCCAGCGTTTCGGGGTGGGCATAGAGCGCGTTGATGGTGAAATCGCGCCGGGCTGCATCCTCGTGCCAGTCTTGCGCGAAGGCAATGGTGGCGCGCCTGCCATCGGTGGCGACATCGCGGCGCAGGGTGGTGACTTCGACCGGGCCGTCCTTGAGGATCGCGGTGACCGTGCCGTGGTCGATCCCGGTGGGCACGGTGCGGATGCCTGCGCGCCCGCACTGCGCGATCACCTCGGCTGGCATGAGCGTGGTTGCGCAATCGACATCGTTGACGGGCACGCCGAGCAGCCCATCGCGCACTGCCCCCCCGACCCAGCGGATATTGTCGGCCCCCAGCGCTGCGGTGAGCGCGGCCAGCCCGGCGCGGCGCGGCCATTCGGCCTCAAGCAGGTCATGCCGCATCGGAAAGGCCTTCCCAGGCGAGCCGCCGCGACAGGTTGGCGATGATCGCCGCGGTCACGCCCCAGATGCGAAAGCCGTCCCACTCCATTTCGAGATAGCGCCGCATCGCCCCGCGCCACAGCACTTCGTGCGCAGTCCAGTTGGCGGGATCGAGCAGCACGCCAAGCGGGGCCTCGAACCAGCTTTCGACTTCGCGCGGATCGGGCCGGAGGTCGAGCCCGGAAGGCACTATCCCCACCACCGGGGTCACCAGAAATCCGGTGCCGGTGTGATAAAGATCGCTGGTGCCGATCACCCGCACGGCGGCGCGCGGCAGGGCAAGCTCCTCCTCGGCCTCGCGCAGGGCGGCGGTGATGGCATCCTCGCCCGGGTCGATCTTGCCGCCGGGAAAGGCGACCTGCCCGGGATGATCGCGCATCCCGTGCGGCCGCTGGGTAAGGATCACCTGCGGATCGCCGGGCACATCGGTGATCGCGATCAGCACAGCGGCGGGGGTCACACGGCCCTCGGTCGCGAATGCGGCATCGCTGAGCAGATCGGGAATGTCGCGCGCATGGCCTTGCGTAAAGGCCCGTGCCAGCGTGTCGTGGAAGCTCGGGATCGGCGTCATGGCGTCAGGCGAAAGGTCGCGCCCTGGCTCGCGATCTGCCAGCCGTTCGCATCCGCGCCCTCGGCCAGTGCGATCTCGGCGAGCTGCGCCCAGGTGGAGCGGTTGAGCCGCGCTTCGCACCCGCGCCGCACGTGGAGATACAGCGCCGGAGTGTCCGGCGATCCGGCCGCGCGCAAGGGGTGGTCCGGCCCGGCGATAACGATGTCGTCGGTATTGAGCCGGAAGGCCAGCGCATCGTCCCGCCGCACGCAATCGGTCGCCACGAAGGCTGCATCCTCGACTTCGATGGCGAGCTTTTCGAACGGGGTGACAAGCCAGTGGTGGCCCGCATCATCGCGGGTCAGCAGGCCCGCAAAGGCGCGCACCATCGCCTCACGGCGGATCGGGCCGCCCTCGTGGAACCAGGTGCCGTCAGCCGCGATGCGCATCGCGCTGTCGCCCACCTGCTGCGGCGCCCAGCCTTCGACAGGGGGCAATTTGCGCTGAGCGACCAGATCGGCGATTTCGGCGAGCGTCAGGCCGGCGAGGTAGGGGGGCGGTTCGTAGGGCATGGCTGCGGGTCTGCGATGCCAGAATGACGGGGCGAGGTGAACCCTCAATTCGTCATTGCGAGCGACCGCAGGGCGCGCGGCAATCCACGGCCTGCCATCGCCGCACCGGACAGCGGTGCAAAACATGACCACGGATTGCTTCGTCGCTGACGCTCCTCGCAATGACGAGGGTTCGGCGCTAACCCTCCCACGGGCCCAGCATCCCCTCGGCCGGCATGGCGGCCAGCGCCGTGCCGCGGGCGAGCAGCCGGTGCGCATCGTACGGGCCGGGGCAGCGCCAGCCGCCGGTCATGGCGGCGGAAAAGCCCCAGCGGCCGTAATAGTCCGCATCGCCGATCAGCACCTGCGGCAGCGCGCGGCCACCGGCGGCGGCAAGGCGCGCGTCTTCGGCGATCATTGCGCTCATCAGGCCCACGCCAAAGCCTTCGCCCTGCCGTTCGGGCACCACCGCAACCGGGCCGACCATCACCAGCGGCACCTGCCCTTGCTGCGTCTGCAAGCCCACCGGCCAGCACTGGATCGTGGCGACCAGCATTTCATCCTCGTCCAGCGCAGCAAGGCTGAGGCCCGGCAGCCATGCCATCCCCTCGCGGATGCGATAGGCGGTGCGGGCGTGGCGATCGGTCCCAAAGGCGCGGTCGAGCACCTCCTCGACCATCGCCGGGTCGACCGCTTCGAGCGGGATCAGGGTTGCGGCCATCGTTGCCATCAGCGGGCCGTCAGCTTCAGCAGCCGCCCGCCCTCGCCATCCTCGGCGATCCAGAGCGCCCCGTCCGGCCCCTCGGCAATTGCGCGCAGCCGCTTGTCGAATGCGTAGCGCGCGGTTTCGCGCGCTTGCTCACCGTCGATGGCGACCGCGACCAGCGCCTCCGAACCGAGGCCGGGCATCAGAACATGGCCCTGCCACGCAGCGAAGGCGGTGCCCCGGTAAATCAGCATGTCGCCCGGCGCGATCACCGGGTTCCAGCTGGCCGCAGGCTGGGCAAAACCATCATCGGCGGCGTGATCGGGGATCGGATCGCCGTTGTAATGCTCGCCGTTGGAGCGCAGCGGCCAGCCGTAATTGGCGGCGCGCTTCACGAGGTTAAGCTCATCGCCGCCAGCGGGGCCGTGCTCGACCTCCCACAGCCGCCCTTGCGCATCCCAGTCCATCCCGAGGATGTTGCGGTGCCCCCACGACCAGATCTCGGCCGACGCCCCGCCCTTGTCCGCCAGCGGGTTGCCTGCGGCAGGCGTGCCGTCAAGATTGAGGCGCACGATCGTGCCGAGGGTGTTTCCCGTGTCCTGCGCGGGCTGCATCTTCTGCCGGTCGCCGCTGGCAATGAACAGGTGCTGCCCGTCGGGCGACACGGCGAGGCGGTGGGAATAGTGGCCCTTGCCCGTTACCTTGGGCGTCTGGCGCCAGATGATCTTGAGGCCTTCGATGGTGCACGCAGTCGCCTGAGCGCAGGTCAGGGTGCCGCGCCCCACCGCCGCGCCGCGCGTGTCGCCGTCACCGGCTTCTGCCCAACTGAGGTAGATCGTCCGCCCGCCAAGCCTGTCCGAAGCCTCGGCCGGGAGAAAGGCAATATCGCCAAGACCGCCTTGGCCGCCATAGGCAACTTCCGGCACGCCGCTGACAGTGCCGACCGCGCCGCTGGCGGTATCGACGAATTTCAGGCTGCCCGCTTTCTCGGTGACGAACAGCACGCCTGTGCCGGGCGCGAAGGCCAGCGCCCAGGGTTCATCGAAGGTCGCTACTTCGGTCGTCGCGTAAGGCGCGTTTTCGGCGGCGGCTGCGGGTGCGCTTTCCCCCGTTTCGGCATTGGCGCAGCTTGCCAGCATCAGCGCGGCTGGCAACAAAGCGGTGAGGGAACGGGCGGAACGGATCATGATAGGGCTCACTCCGGGTTTTGCGGATAGCGGCGAGGCGATCGTCATCGGCGTCGACGAAGCCGGCCGCGGGCCGCTTGCCGGGCCGGTGGTGGCCGCGGCAGTGGTGCTGAGGGCGGCGATACCGGCAGGGCTCGATGATTCCAAGCGCCTTTCGCCGACCCGCCGCGCCGTTCTCGACTCAGCGATCCGGCAAAGCTGCTGCTGGGCCGTGGCGGTGGTCGATACGGACGAGATCGACCGGCTGAACATCTTCATGGCGACCATGCACGCGATGACCCGCGCTGTCTCCCGCCTCACCGCCGCGCTGGGGTGCGAAGCGCGCGAGGTGCTGATCGACGGCAATCTCACACCCGCCGGTCGCTGCGAGGCGTGGCGCTGGCCGGCCCGCGCGATCGTGGGCGGGGACGGGATCGAACCGGCGATTTCCGCGGCCTCGATCATCGCCAAGGAATGGCGCGACCGGATCATGCTGGATGCGGCAAGGGCGCACCCGCATTACGGGTGGGAGCGCAACAAGGGCTATGGCACTGCCGAGCACATGGAAGCTCTGCGGCTCCACGGACCAAGCCCGCTGCACCGCCGCAGCTTTGCGCCGGTCGCGCAGTTGGTGCTGATCTAGGCCGCGATTGCAGCGGGCACTGAGTCCGCCCCGCCACACCCCCGCATCTGGAGTCCCGCCGGGCCGGGCGGACTCAACATCTTGTGCCGGACTCGTTTCGTTCCGCCCCTGCTGATGCTGCCCCCCACAAGCCGCGTAAAATTAGACGCTTGACGCGGACTCTTCAAAGACTCATGCCTGTGGATAAGTGCGGGCCGAGCAAGCGGGGCGATCAGCGGTGAGTGTGATAGACAAGGTGAAGTCGCGTGCCAAACGCGTTGTAACAGCGCAGGAACCTGCGCTCGATTTGCCGCTCGGCCGGATTCTGCCGGACGACTGCATCGCCGCGATGCGTTCGCTCCCGCCCGCCAGCGTCGATCTTGTCTTCGCTGATCCGCCTTACAACCTGCAACTGGGCGGCGATCTCAACCGGCCCGACGGCAGCCATGTCGATGCCGTGACCGATCATTGGGACCGCTTCGACAGCATGGCCGCCTACGACGCCTTTACCCGCGCATGGCTGGCCGAGGCGCGCAGGGTGCTCAAACCCGACGGGTCGCTGTGGGTGATCGGCAGCTATCACAACATCTTCCGCGTCGGGGCGATCCTGCAGGATCTGGGGTTCTGGATCCTCAACGACATCATCTGGCGCAAGACCAATCCCATGCCCAATTTCAAGGGCACCCGCTTCACCAATGCGCATGAAACGCTGATCTGGGCGAGCATGGGGGAAAAGGCGCGCTATCACTTCAATTACCGCGCAATGAAGACCTTGAATGATGAACTTCAGATGCGGTCTGACTGGGTGATGCCGATCTGCGCCGGGGCCGAGCGGCTGAAGGAAAACGGGAAGAAGGCCCACCCGACCCAAAAGCCCGAGGCGCTGCTCTACCGCGTGCTGCTGGCGACCACCGAAAAGGGCGACGTTGTGCTCGATCCCTTCTTCGGCACCGGCACCACCGGCGCGGTCGCCAAGCGGTTGGGGCGCCAGTGGATCGGGTGCGAGCGGGAGGATTTCTACCGCGCTGTCGCCGAAAAGCGCATTGCCAGGGAACTGCCGCTGGATGAAAGCGCGCTCACCACGATGCAATCCCCCCGCACCGCGCCTAAAGTGGCGTTCGGCGCGGTGGTGGAGAACGGGCTGATCCCGCCCGGCAGCCAGCTGTTCGACAACAAGCGCCGCTGGATCGCCACGGTGCGCACCGATGGCTCGCTGGAATGCGGCGGCAAGACGGGCTCGATCCATGGCCTCGGCAAGGAATTGCAAGGCGCGCCGAGCTGCAATGGCTGGGCCTTCTGGCACTACGAGCAGGGCGGCCCCGGCGGCGCAAACGTCCAGCCGATCGACGCCGCGCGCCAGCTCTATCTGCTGGCCGCCGAGGACTGATTCGCCCATGGGTGCGAGCGTCTATCTCCACCCGCTCACGCTCGTCTCCGGCCCGCAGGCGGTGGACGGCGGGGCGGTGCGTCTCGGCGGCTCGATGGCCTATGCCCGCGAATTTGCGCTGGTGGTGCGCGAGGGCGGCATGGTGGCGGAGCGGATCGTCGGCCCGCGCGATGTGATCGAGGGGGCGCTCGCGCGGCTTTCCGGTGCTCTGGCGCAGGATGCGGCGGCGCAATGGGTGAACCTTGCCAGGGTGCATCCGCCGCTGCAATTGGGCGTCCGCACCGTCCGGCTCGATCAGCCGCAGGTGATGGGCATCCTCAATGTCACCCCCGACAGCTTTTCCGACGGCGGCCAGCACACTCAGGCCGAGGCAGGCCGCGCCCACGCCGCCGCCATGCTCGAAGCGGGGGCGGCGATCATCGACATCGGCGGGGAAAGCACCCGCCCGGGCGCGGCGGCAACCTTCGAGGATGAGGAGATCGCCCGCGTCGTCCCGGCGATCGAATATTGCGCGCAGATGGGCGCTGCGATCAGCCTCGACACCCGGCGCGCGGGCGTGCTGGCGGCGGGGCTGGCGGCGGGGGCACACATGGCCAACGACGTCTCGGCGCTGCGTTACGATCCGCGCATGATCGAAGTGGTGTCGGGCGCCGCCTGCCCGGTGGTGCTGATGCACGCGCCCGGCGCCGGGGAGGATCTGCACAAGGGTCCGGGGTATGCCGATATCGTGAGCGAGGTGTTCGACTTTCTCAAGCACGCCCGCGCCCGCGCCATGGCCGCAGGAGTGCCCGAAGAGCATATTGTGCTCGACCCCGGCATCGGCTTCGGCAAGTCGCTGGCCGAGAACCTCGCCCTCATCAACGCCCTGCCGCTGTTCCATGCGCTCGGCAGTCCGCTGATGCTGGGGGCCAGCCGCAAGCGGATGATCGGCGCGCTTTCGGCCGAGGAGGACGCGGATCGGCGGCTGGCAGGCTCGCTGGCGCTGGCGGTCAAGGGGATGGAGGCGGGCGTCCACCTGCTGCGCGTTCACGATGTCGCCGAGACGGTGCAGGCACGCAATGTGTGGCGCGGCCTCAGGGATGCCGCCTTGACCGATTTCAGCCAGCTCCCGCCGCTCTGAACCGTGACGCCGCCGTGCCACACGGCTGTCATCCAGCCCGGCCAAGAGGTGCGCAACACCGGTCTGACCTCACCCAAGGAGCCCCCGATGCGCCTGTCCCTGCTTGCCGCCGCCGCTCTCGCCGCCGCCTCCGCGCCCGTGCTGGGCGAGACCCCGCAGCCGGTGAGCCTCACGCCCGACGCGCTGCTGGAGCCCTATTACACCGCCCTGCGCGGGCAGGTGACGATGCCGGTCGCGGGGCCGAATCCGGCGCTTGCCCCCGGAGCGACACTGACCCGCATCGCCCTCGGCAGCTGCAACCACCAGAGCGCGCCGCAGCATATGTGGGCTGAGATAGCGGCGCAGAACCCGCAGCTGTTCCTGATGATCGGCGACAATGTCTATGGTGACAACGGCTGGGATGCCGATGCCGGGCTGGAGAGCCTGCGCAAGGCCTATGCGCTGCAAGCCTCGCACCCCGAATTCCGCGATTTCCGCGCCCGTGTGCCGATGATGGCGATGTGGGACGACCATGATTTCGGCCTCAATGATGCCGGCGCCAGCTTCCCCTTCCGCCGCTGGGGCGAGGCGCTGTTCGAGGAATTCTGGGGCTCGTCGGACGCGGTCCGGTCACGCCCCGGGGTTTACGAGAGCACCATCACCGGGCCGGAGGGGCGGCGGGTGCAGGTGATCCTGCTCGATACCCGCTTCTTCCGCTCAGACCTGAAACGCGCGCCCTGGACCAAGGAGCGACCGTCGCTCGGCAGCTACCTTCCCGATCCCGATCCGGACAAGACCATGCTCGGCGCGGCGCAGTGGGACTGGCTGGCGCAGGAGCTGGCCAAGCCCGCCGATCTCAGGATCGTGGTCTCCTCTACGCAGGTCATCACCCAGGCCCACCAGTTTGAAGGCTGGACCAATTTCCCGGCCGAGCGCGCCCGGCTGCTCGACATGCTGAACGCCCGCGAGGCCAGCGGGCTGGTGATCCTTACCGGCGATCGCCATTCGGGCGGCATCTACCGGCTCGATCACGGGGGCGAAACCTTCTGGGAGCTGACCAGTTCCTCGCTCAATCTCACCTGGGGCGATGTCGCGAAGAACACCGAGCGCGAGCCCGATCCCGCCCGCGTCTCGCCCTTCTTCGGGATCGAGAATTACGGGCTGGTCGATATCGACTGGAAGGCGAAGCGGTTGACCATGACGCTCAAGGGCAACGACAGCACCGCCCTTGCCGAGCAGGCGTTCAGCTGGTGACGTTCTGCAAATGTTTCACGTGAAACATTTTGGCGCGGGTTGGATCGGCGCGCAAAGCTCCAATAGAATCAGAGGGTAAAGCCGCCGTCTGAAACCATCACATGGCCCGTAATGTTGGAAGCGGCGTCTGACAGCAGGTAACAGATGCTGTCCGCCATCTCTTCCGAGGAGGCAAAGCGGCCCAGCGGGGTCGTCTTGGCCATGGCCTTGATGGTCGCCTCGCGGCCAATGGCGGCGACCGAGGCCTGGAAGTCCGGGCCGCTTTCCCAGATCGCCGTGTCCACGCCGCCGGGAGCTATCGCATTGACCCGGATGCCTTTTTTCGCGTTCTCGGCAGCGGCAATCCGGGCCATGTGGGCGACCGCCGCCTTGGAGACGCCATAGGGGCCGATGCCGGGAACGGGCTTGATACCAGTGGTCGACGACACGACAACGACCGAGCCATGCCTGCCCTCCATCGCCCGCAAGGCGGTGGCCAGCGTCATGAACGCCCCGTCGAGGTTGACCGCCATCACCCGCCGCCATTCGGCAAGGGTCAGCGATGCGATCGGCCCGCCCGAACCGATGCCGGCATTGACAACGGCATGGTCAAGACCCGCTAACGACCCCGCAATGCCCTGCCACAGACCCTCATCGGCAACGCTGCCGGTGATGCGCTGCACATCGCAAGCCCCAAGATCGAGCGCATCGAGGCCCGCTGCATCGACATCGACAAGGAACAGCCGCGCCGCCCCCCGCGCCGCCAGCGCCCGCGCACAGGCCGCCCCGATGCCCGAGGCCGCCCCGGTAACGAGCGCGCTGCGCCCGGCGAAATCCTGAAGTGTGGTCATGCCTTTGGGGTATAGCCAGCCGGGCCGCCGATCAAGCCATCCCGTCAGGCCGCCCTGTTACGCTGCCCTGTTACGCCGCGTTATCGATCCCGAGATCGGAGAGCTTGCGATAAAGCGTCGAACGCCCGATCCCCAACCGCCGGGCCACTTCGGTCATCCGCCCGCGGTAATGGCCGATGGCGAGGCGGATCACGTCGGCTTCGATTTCTTCCAGCGGGCGCAGGTTGCCGTCGGGGGTGTAGAGCATGATGCCCACGCCTTCATGCGTGCTCGCAGCGGTGACGCTCCCCTGCTCGCCCAGCATTTCGGACAATTGCGGGAAGCTGTCGGCGGTGAGCGAGTTGCCTTCGCAATAGACTGCGGCGCGGAACAGCACCGATTGCAGCTGGCGGACATTGCCCGGCCAATCATACGCCGCCAGCAGCGCCAGCGCGGAATCGCTGACGGACAGGTGGTTGAGGCCCGGCTGCTCCCCGATCCGGGCAAGGAAGTGGCGGGTGAGGGCGGGGATATCGCCGGTGCGGTCACGCAAGGCGGGCAGCACAATGCGGGTTGCGGCGAGCCGCGCGGCGAGGGCGGCGTCGAACTGTCCTGCCGCCACCAGACGGTCGATCGCGATGTTGCTGGTGACCAGCAGCCGCACGTCCACCCGGAAACCGTAGCTGGCGCCCACGGGGCGGATGATCCCGGTCTCCAGCGCCTCGGCGAGGCGCTGTTGCAGGATCGGGGAAAGGCGGTCGACCTCGTCAAGGATCAGCGTGCCGCCGTCGCTGTGCTGGAACGCGCCGATCTGTCGGTCGAAGGCGCCGGGGAAACTGCCGGGTTCATGCCCGAACAGCACCGAATCGACCGAGGCTGGGGGAATGCTGGCGAGGTTGATGATCCGCAGGGATTCCTTGGCGCGCGGGGATGCGCCGTGCATCGCGCGCATCAGCATTTCCTTGCCGGTGCCGGTTTCGCCTTCGATCAGCACGTGGCCATGCCCGCGCGCCGCCTTGGCCGCCTGAGCAAGCGCGGCGCGGAATGGCGGGGCGGTGCCGATCATCGCGTCAAAATCGAGCGTGGCCGACATCTTCTCGGTCAGCGGGGCAAGCTCGTCGCGCGGGGTCTGGCGGGTGGTGACCTGGCGCAGCGCCTCCATCAGGCGGTCGGGCGAGACGGGCTTGACCAGATAATCGCTCGCACCCGCGCGCATCGCTTCGACCGCCAGCAGCGGCGAGGCGCTGGTGGTCAGCATCAGGATCGGCAGGGCCGGGCGGCGCGATTTCAGCTCGGCGATCAGGGTGCAGGCATCATCGCCCGGCACCCATTGATCAAGCAGGATCGCGCTCAATTGCATTCCTTCGCGCGTGCCCAGCATAGCGATGGCGGTTTCGGCATCGGGCGCGACGATGGTGCGCCAGCCATCGCGCGCGGCGATCGCGGTGACAAGGCGGCCTTGCGCAGGCTCATCGTCGATGAGCATAACGATTCGCGCGTCGTCCTGCGTCTGGGGGAGGCTTTCGGTATCAGCCATCGTCGTGCCGTTCGCTTTCCCTTGTCCTGCGGCTGGACATTCCGGGCCGCGCCTGTCGGCCATGAATAGGACGGGGAGGTAAAGACCCGATTAAGGCTGTGCCGGGGCGGGACAGTTCGGGCAGGGCGGGCCGCCGATATTGGTGACTTGAGATAGGCGGCCTGCTTCGATACGGGAGAGCAATGGGGCCGCCCGGCCCGGTTATTGGCAATCATCCGGCAACCAATCGCGCACCTGCGCGTTTGAGCGCCCAAGGGGAACCAGACAGCATGACTGTGCACGACATGGAAAAGGCAGAAGCGACCTATGGTGGCTTCATGGCAACGCTGAAGTGGGCGGTGCCGGTGATCGCGGTGATCGTGTTCATCGTCGTCGCAATGATCGCCGGCTAAGCGCGCCCTCGTGAAAATCGCCATCCTGAAGGAGCGCGCCTCGGGCGAGACGCGCGTCGCCGCCACGCCGGAAACGGTGAAGAAGTTTGCTGCCCTCGGGCTGGATGTCGCGGTCGAGGCCGGGGCGGGCGTGATCGCTTCGATCCCCGATGCCGCCTATGCCGAAGCAGGCGCGAGCGTCGCCGACGCAGCAGGGGCGGTCAAGGATGCCGACATCGTGCTGGGTATTCAGGCCCCCGATGTGGGCCTGCTGGCGGGGGCGAAGCCCGGCGCATGGGTGGCGGCATTGTTCGATCCGTTCACCGCGCGCGACCGGGTCGACGCCTATGCCGCCGCCGGATTTGAGGCGCTGTCGATGGAATTCATGCCGCGCATCACCCGCGCGCAGAGCATGGACGTGCTGTCCTCGCAATCGAACCTTGCCGGTTACAAGGCAGTGCTGGCGGCAGCGGATACTTATGGCCGCGCCTTCCCGATGATGATGACGGCGGCCGGCACGGTGCAGGCCGCGCGCGCGTTCATCATGGGCGTGGGCGTGGCGGGGCTTCAGGCGATCGCCACCGCGCGGCGTCTGGGCGCGCAGGTTTCGGCGACCGATGTGCGAAGCGCGACCAAGGAGCAGATCCAGTCGCTGGGCGCCAAAGCGATCTTCGTCGAGAACGTGGCGGGGATCGAGGGCGAAGGTTCGGGCGGCTATGCCACCGAAATGAGCGAGGAATACCAGAAGGCGCAAGCTGAACTGGTCTCCAGCCACATCGCCAAGCAGGACATCGTCATCACCACCGCGCTGATCCCTGGCCGCGCCGCCCCGCGCCTTGTCACCGACGCGCAGATCGCAACGATGAAGCCCGGCAGCGTGATCTATGATCTCGCGGTGGCGCAGGGCGGGAATGTGGAGGGTTCGGTGGCGGATCAGGTGGTCGAGCGGCACGGCGTCAAGATCATCGGCTACGCCAACACCCCCGCCGCGCTCCCCGCCGACGCCTCGGCGCTGTTTGCTAGGAACCACTACAACTTCCTCAGCGCCTTTTGGGACAAGGAGGCGGGCAAGCCGGTGCTGGATGACGAAATCGGCAACGCGATCCGGCTGACGCAGGGCGGCAAGGTTGTGAACGAAAGGCTGCTCGCTTGAACGCAGGGCACGCCAATCCTCCCCGGCACGGGGAGGGGGACCGCGCGCAGCGCGGTGGTGGGGATTCGCGGTTCGTCGCGCGGCCCGAAGTCGTGCTCGCCCGCAAGTTGCGCAAGGACATGTCGTTGCCCGAACGGATGCTGTGGCAATTGCTTCGCCAGCGTCCCGGCGGTTTCAAGTTTCGCAGGCAACATCCGATCGGGCCCTACGTGGTCGATTTCTGCTGCCTGTCCGAGCGTTTTGTCGTCGAGGTTGATGGCAGCGCGCATGACACTGTCGATCGCGCAAAGTTTGATGATCGGCGCGTTTCATTCTTGAAGGAAAACGGGTTCAGGGTTCTGAGGGTCTCGGCGCAGCGGGTGCTGCGCGATTGTGTCGACACGGCAGACGCCATTGTCGCGCGCACGGCGAGTCCCCTCCACCAGCCTGCGGCTGGTCCCCCTCCCCGTGCCGGGGAGGCTATCTAGTGGACTTCATTTCAATCCTGTCGATCTTCGTACTGGCCTGCTTTGTGGGCTATTATGTCGTCTGGTCGGTGACCCCGGCGCTGCATACGCCGCTGATGGCGGTGACCAATGCGATCTCCTCAGTGATTATCGTCGGCGCGCTGATTGCTGCGGCCGAGGCGGAGAACCCGGTGGCGAAGTATCTCGCGCTGGCGGGCGTGGTGATGGCGAGCATCAACATCTTCGGCGGCTTTGCCGTGACCGAGCGCATGCTCGCGATGTACAAGAAGAAGGAGAAGTGAGGATGAGCTTCGCCCTTCCCCTTTCGTCATTGCGAGGAGCCGCAGGCGACGCGGCAATCCAGAGACGCAAGCGCCCGACCGCTCTGGATTGCTTCGCTGCGCTCGCAATGACGATCTTTTTCGCTTCCCCGGCCCATGCCGCCGGGGCCGAAGGCGCGACGCCTGCCTGGGCGATGCTGGCCTATCTGGTTGCGGGCGTGTTCTTCATCCTTGCGCTGCGGGGGCTTTCCAGCCCGGCGACCTCGCGCACCGGCAACCGCAACGGCATGATCGGCATGGCGATTGCGGTCGGCACCACGCTGGTGATGCACGGCACCAATCTTGTCGAGATCGGCATTGCCATCGCCATCGGCGCGATCCTTGGCGTGACCATCGCGCGGCGCATCGCCATGACCGCGATGCCCGAACTGGTGGCGGGCTTCCACAGCCTTGTCGGCCTTGCCGCGGTGGTGGTGGGGCTGGCCGCGTGGCTCAACCCTGCCGCTTTCGGGATCACCGATGCGCTGGGGCAGATCAACCCGGTCAGCCGGGTCGAACTCGGCCTCGGCATCGCCATCGGGGCTATCACCTTCTCGGGGAGCGTGATCGCCTTCCTCAAGCTGTCTGGCCGGATGAGCGGTTCGCCAATCATGCTGCCGGGGCGGCACGTGATCAACCTCGGCACGCTTGCCGCGATCCTCATCCTGATCGGGCTCTACACCGTCTCTCCGCAAGGCGGTGCGGGTGAGGGGTGGATGGTCATTGCCGTGACGGTGCTGGCCTTCGCCATCGGCTTCCTGCTGATCATCCCGATCGGCGGAGCGGATATGCCGGTCGTCGTGTCGATGCTGAACTCCTATTCCGGCTGGGCAGCAGCGGCGATGGGCTTCACGCTGGGCAACTCGGCGATGATTATCACCGGGGCGCTGGTGGGAAGCTCGGGCGCGATCCTCAGCTACATCATGTGCCGCGCGATGAACCGCAGCTTCATCAGCGTGATCGCGGGAGGCTTTGGTGCTGACGCGGGCGCAGGCGGCGGCGCAGGCGGCGCGCGCGAGCAGCGGCCCTACAAGCAGGGCAGCGCGGAAGATGCCGCCTACATGCTCGAACAGGCCGAGAAGGTCATCATCATCCCCGGCTACGGGATGGCGGTGGCGCAGGCCCAGCATGCCTTGCGCGAAATGGGCGACAAGCTGCGCGAAAAGGGTGTGGAGGTGAAGTACGCCATCCACCCCGTCGCAGGCCGCATGCCGGGGCACATGAACGTGCTGCTCGCCGAAGCATCCGTGCCCTATGACGAGGTGTTCGAACTGGAGGACATCAACTCCGAATTCGCGCAGGCCGATGTCGCCTTCATCATCGGCGCCAATGACGTGGTGAACCCGGCGGCCAAGACCGACAAGTCCAGCCCCATCTACGGGATGCCGGTGTTCGATGTAGACAAGGCCAAGCAGGTGTTCTTCATCAAGCGTTCGATGGGCGGCGTCGGCTATGCCGGGGTCGACAACGACGTGTTCTACATGAACCAGACCGTCATGCTCCTCGCGGATGCGAAGAAGATGGTCGAGGAAATCGTCAAGTCGCTGGACTGAGACGGGATCGGCCATGAGGAAGCTCATCATCGGCGTGCTGCTGGTGCTGCTGCTGGCGGGCGGGGCGCTTTACACCGGGCTCGCCAATCCGCTGGTCGCCTGGCAGGTCAAGGGCGCGCTGGTGGAATCCGGCATCGGCGAGGAACGCGCCGCCTGCATGGCAGAACGGATGGTCGATCGCCTGACCCTGCGCCAGCTGTGGAAGCTGCGTCAGGGCATGGCCCCGCAGGAGGGCGAGCCCGAGGGCGGCTATGGCCTTGGCGAGCTGGTCAAGCGATTGGACCGGGTGAATGACGGCGAGGCGGTGGCGGTGCTGACCACCTCTGCCGGGCTGTGCGCGCTGGGACTGGGGTAAGGTTCGATCTGTTCCGCTCCCCTAGCCCTTCCCCTTGGGGAAGGGCTGGGATGGGGGCTCCCCCGCCGATAGGGCAGTTCCCCCCACCACCAGCCCCTCCCCAAGGGGAGGGGAGCAAAGGGGCGCTTGCCATCCCTCCCCCCAATGCGCCACACTGCGCGCACGGAGAGGGAGAGAACCATGAACCGCATCGCCCTGGCTGCCGCGCTGCTGGCATCCGCCGCGCCGCTGGCCGCCGAAACCCGCCGCATCGAACCGGGCGAAGGCGCGGCAGAGCGGTTGCAGGAGGCGCTGATCCTTGCAGCGCCGGGCGATGTGGTCCAACTCGGCGCGGGGCGCTTCACTCTCACCGACGGACTCAGCCTTGATAGCGACGGGGTGACGGTGCTGGGCGAGGGGATGATGAAGACCATCCTCGATTTCACCGGCCAGCAAGGCGCGGGCGAAGGGCTGCTGGTCACTTCGGACAATGTCACCCTGCGCGGCTTTGCGGTGGAAAACCCCAAGGGCGACGGGATCAAGTCCAAGGGCGCGGACAATATCGTGATCGACGGCGTCCGGGTGGAATGGACCGGCGGGCCCAAGGCAAGCAATGGCGCTTACGGCATCTACCCGGTCGAAAGCACCGGGGTGCTGGTGGTGCGATCGAAGGTATCGGGCGCGTCCGACGCCGGGATCTATGTCGGCCAGAGCCGCGACATCACCGTGCGCGGCAACCTCGTCGAATTCAACGTCGCCGGGATCGAGATCGAGAACAGCCGGGGCGCGCTGGTCACCGAGAACATCGCCACTCACAACACCGGCGGGATACTGGTGTTCGATCTGCCGGGCCTGCCGGTGATGGGCGGGGGTGACGTGATCCTGCGCAAGAATGTGGTGAAGGACAACGACACCCCCAACTTCGCCCCGCCGGGCAATATCGTGGCGAGCGTCCGGCGCGGCACGGGTGTTCTGGTGATGGCGAATGACGGCGTGCTGATCGAAGACAACGCGATGGAAGGCAACGCCACCGCGCATGTGATGGTGATCGCCTATACCCAGCCCTTCACGGATACGCGCTACAACCCGCATGCCCGCAACGTCATCGTCGGCCGCAATGCCTTCGGGCGCGGCGGGGATGATCCGCAGCTTGAGGGCAGGGACATGCTGCTCGCAGCCTTCGGCGGCGCGCTGCCGCCGGTGCTGTGGGATGGGCTGGCCGAAAGCCCCGACAGCGCCTTGAAGATCGCGCCCGGGGTGACCGGGTGGAGCCTCAACCTCGCCCGCGTCGGCCAGAGCCTCGCCGAAGCGCAGCCCGGGCCGCTGACCTTGGCTCCGACCGAACTCTGGACCTTCCCCGCAGTCGGCGCGCCCGCGGCGCTGGAGGCGCGGCTGAAGTGAGGCGCGGGCTGGGCCTTCTTGCGTTCGCCTGCACCGCGCTCGGCGCGGCGCTCGGCCATGCCTCCGGGATCGAGCCGCCGCCGGTCAATAACCGGGCGATCATGGACCCGGCCTATCCGCGCAGCCTCTTCGATTTCCGATTGGTCGTGCTGGACGGCCCCGGCAGGATCAGGCCCAATGCGCGGGTCATGCCCTACGAACTCAACACCCCCCTGTGGTCGGACGGGGCGGAGAAGCTGCGCTACATCTACCTGCCCGAAGGCACGCAGCTGACCGCCGATGGAGCGGGCTTGCCGCAATTCCCCGTGGGTGCGGCGATCATCAAGACCTTTGCCTTTGGTGACGGTGAGGCGCGCCGGTTGATCGAAACCCGCGTGCTGCTGCACCGCGCCGATGGCTGGGTCGCGCTGCCCTATCGCTGGAATGCCGAGCAGACCGACGCCGCGCTGGCGCTGGCGGGCGGGCGGGTGGACCTTACGACGCCTGCGGGCGAGGCGATTTCCTACGCGATCCCCAACAAGAACCAGTGCAAATCCTGCCACGGCAAGGATGGCGCAGTGATCCCGATCGGGCCCAAGGCGCGCAATCTGTCGGTCCGGTGGATGGCCGACATGCTGCGCCGGGGCGCGCTGGATCGTCTGCCGCCGGGCGGAGCGACCATGCCGGTGTGGGCCGGTTACAGCGAACAGACCCCTGCGGAACCCTTCGCCCGCGCCTATCTCGATGTGAACTGCGCCCATTGCCACCAGCCCGGCGGGGGCGCGTCGAACAGCGGGCTCGATCTTCGCTGGGAGCAGGCCGATCCTCATGCGCTGGGCATCATGAAGCGCCCGGTGGCGGCGGGGCGCGGGGCGGGGGGGCATGAATTCTCGTTGCTGCCGGGCCAGCCCGATGCCTCGATCCTGCTCTACCGGATGGACAGCGCCGAACCCGGCATCGCCATGCCCGAACTCGGCAAGGCGAGCGTGGACAAGCAAGGCGTTGCAGTGGTGCGGCGCTGGATTGCGGAGATGAAATGATCAGGTGGCTGATGCGCGGCGGGCTGGCGCTGCTGGCGATACTGGTGATCGCCTTTCTGGCGCTGCGCACCCCCGATACCGATCCGGCCGCGATGCGCGCCAAGTATGGCGGGCCGCCGTCGCAATTCGTGGATATCGGCGGCGGGCTTGCCGTCCACCTGCGGGATGAGGGGCCGAAAGATGCGCCTGCGATCATGCTGCTCCACGGCTCCAACGCCGATCTGCACACCTGGGAGCCGTGGGCGGCGGCGCTGAAGGACCGGTATCGGGTGATCCGCTTCGATCAGGTCGGCCATGGCCTGACCGGCCCCGATCCGGCGGAGGATTACTCCACCGCAGGCTTCGTCGCCGATATCGATGCGGTGGCGGACAAGCTGGGCCTTGCGCGGTTCTTCCTCGGCGGCAATTCGATGGGCGGCAAGCACGCTCTGGCCTATGCCATCGCGCATCCCGATCGGGTCGCGGGGCTGGTGCTGGTCGACGCCAGCGGCGGGCCGATGCTCCAGCTCGACAGGAAGGGGGACGAGGGCGACAAGGACGATGGCGGCAATATCGGCTTCGCCATCGCCCGCATGCCCGGTGTCAACCGGCTGGCCGAACAGATCACACCGCGTTCCCTGATCCAGCAGAGCCTCGAACAATCGGTTTCGGTGAAGTCGGTCGTCACCGAAACGGCGGTGGACCGTTACTGGGAGCTGCTGCGCTACCCCGGCAACCGCCGCGCGACGCTCACCCGGTTCAGCCAGCCCTATGATCCGCTCGCCGCAGCCGACATTGCCGGGGTGAGCGCCCCCACGCTGATCCTGTGGGGCCAAGAGGATCGGATCATCCCGGTGGAGGCCGGGCAATGGCTCGCCCGCACGATCCCGGGCAGCACGCTGGTGGTCTACCCCCGGATCGGGCATCTGCCGCAGGAAGAGGCCGTGTCGGCGACGCTCGGCGATCTCCAACCGTGGCTTGCGCAGCACGCTTCGCCTGCAAAACCGGAGTAATCGCCGCGTCGGCCATAAGCCCACTGGACGCGCGGAACGCGGCTGTCTTACAGCCGTTCGCATCTGCAAACCGAATGAAGAAGGGACACCCGGCTTTGCGCAAACTCGGGATCATTGGCGGCATGAGCTGGGTGTCGACCGCGACCTATTACGATCACATCAACCGCATCGTCCAACGCCGCGCCGCGCCGATGGCAAGCGCGCCGCTGCTGATCGAGAGCCTCGATTTCTGCCAGCTCTACGCCCTCGTCGAGGAACGCGACTGGCAGCGCGCGGCAAGCGTGCTGGTGGACAGCGCCCGGCGGCTGGAAGGCGCGGGCGCGGAGGGGCTTATCATCGGCGCCAATTCGATGCACCGCCTGCATGACGATGTCGCCGCAGCCATCGGCATCCCGATCCTGCACATCGCCGAATATGTGGGCCTCGCCATGAAGCGCGCCGGCAAGACCAGCGCCGCCCTGCTGGGCAGTCGCAACGTGATGACCGAGAGCTTCTACAGAAAGCGCCTCGTCGCGCACGGGATCGACCTGTTGCCGCCCAACCTTGCCTATGTCGAGATGCTCGACCGGATCATCTATGACGAGCTGATGGTCGGCAAGGTCACGCGCGAGGCTGAGCGGACGTTGAAGACGATCATCACCAACACCGCGCAGGAAGGCGCGCAGGCGGTGGTGCTGGCCTGCACCGAGCTTGATCTGGTGGTCGATGTCGATGCCAACGTCCTGCCGATCTTCGACAGCACCCGCATCCATTGCGAGGCGGCGGCGGACTGGATCCTCGATCAGGAACAGGAAAACACCTCCGCCGTCGGCTCGTCCGTTGCGTTGGGCAACTCATCGCAAGGCTAGTCGCTGGCGGGGTGCAACCCTGCGCCTGACTATCTATGCAGGGCGGTGGAAAGTGTCATCGCAATGTCTTTGGCATCGTCCGGGTCTTCGGGTCGCACCGAGAGGCCCTTGGGGCCGCTCTCCTTCCCCCCCAATCATGGGAGGGCGGCCCCAAAATTGCCCCGGCATCGACCGGCGGCCCGCTTGCCGGGTTTTTGTTCACGTTCCGCCTGTGTTCCCGTTGAGCAGCGCGTGGGCGTGCTCTAATCGCGGGCACCGTGATGACCCGCGCGCCCTATGCTGCCGATCCCGACGCACACGGCCCGCGCGAGTTTGGCGGGCCTGCGGGGGCCGAACGGCGCGGGCCGCGCAGCGCCTTCCAGCGTGACCGTGACCGCATCGTTCATTCGATGAGCTTCCGGCGGTTGAAGTCCAAGACGCAGGTGTTCATCGCCCCCGATGGTGATCACTACCGCACCCGCCTGACTCACAGCCTCGAAGTCGCGCAGATCGGCCGGGTGATCGCCCGCGCGCTCGGCCTTGATGAGGATCTGACCGAGGCGCTGTGCCTTGCCCATGATCTCGGCCACCCGCCCTTCGGCCATGCGGGGGAGGCCGCCTTGGCCGATGCGATGGCGCGGCACGGCGGGTTCGATCACAACGCGCAGGCGCTGCGCACGGTGATGCGGATCGAATGCCCCTATCCCGAGCATGACGGGCTGAACCTCACCTGGGATCTGCTCGAAGGGCTTGCCAAGCACAATGGCCCGGCGCTCGCCCCCGGCTGGGCGCTGGCCGAGCTTGATGCGGACTTCCCGCTCGATCTCGCCACCTGGCCTTCGCTGGAAGCGCAGGTGGCGGCGGTGGCGGACGACATTGCCTATGACAACCACGACATTGACGATGGCCTGCGCGCCGGGTTCCTGCAACTCGATGACCTGCTGAGCCTCGATTTCCTCGCAGACCAGTGGCGGGCGGTCGAAAAACGCTTTCCCCGCGCGCCCCGCGAGCGTCTGCTGCGCGAGATGATACGCGATCAGATCGGGCTGATGGTCAATGATGTGCTGGAGCACACCGCTGATCAGGTAAAGGGCATCGGCTCGGTGGCAGAGGTGCGCGCGGCGGGGCGGCAGCTGGCCGGGTTCTCGCCCGCGATGGCCGCGCAGGAACGCCGTCTGAAGGCCTTCATGTACGAACGGCTCTATTACCATCCCGAACAGATCGCCGCGGCTGAGCGTGCGCGCGATGTGGTGGCGCGGTTGTTTGCCGCCTATGCGCAGGATGCGACCCTGATGCCCGATGACTGGCAGGCGCGCCTGCCGCTGCGCGATCCGCAGCGCGCCCGGGTGATCGCCGACTTTCTCGCCGGGATGACTGATCGCTTCGCCATGCAGGCGGTAAGCGCGATCTATGGTGAGCGGCCGGTGGGGCTGATCAATGTCTGATCCGCGCATTATGGCCCCCCAGCGGGTGGCGCTGGTGGGGGCGACTGGCTTGATCGGGCGGCAGGTCATCACCATCGCCAGCCGCGGCGACGCCGCGCGCATCCTCGGCATCGCCCGGCGCGAAGCTCCGCTGCCGCCCGGCGCGCGGATGGAGATGTTCGTCGCCGAGCCTGCCAAGTGGGGCGAAGTGCTCGCCGCGCTGCGCCCGCGCGCGCTGATCTGCGCGCTTGGCACCACCTGGAAGAAAGCCGGGCGCGATGCGGCGGCGTTTCGCGCGGTCGATCACGATCTGGTGCTGGCGGCGGCCGAAGCGGCGCTGCGGGCGGGCGTCACCAATCTGGTGCTGGTGAGCGCCGCCGGGGCCGATGCGCGTGCGAAGAACTTTTATCTGCGGGTGAAGGGTGAGACCGAGGAGGCGGTGTCGTGCGCCGGGTTCAAGCGGCTCGATATTCTCCGCCCCGGTCTGCTGCGCGGCGAGCGCGGCAACGACCGTCGGCTCGGGGAACGGCTCGGCATTCTCGCTGCGCCTTTGATCGACCCGCTGCTGAGGGGCAAGTCGGAACGGTTTCGTTCCATCGACGCAGGCCTCGTCGCCGAGGCCGCGCTGGGCCTTGCGCTGCGCCGTGCCGGAGGGCGCTTCACCCACGATAACGAGGCGATGCGCCGCGCCGCGCGCGAGTGGCGCCGGGCGCACGAGTTGGGAGATGCGGCGTGAACGCCTGGGAATTCGTCTTCAACGCGGTCAACCTGCTGGCGCTGATCGGCTGGGCGGCGCTGATTCTGCTGCCACGCTGGCCGGCGCTGCTTTCGGCCGTGCTTTACCTTGGCGTGGGGCTGCTGTGCGTGGTCTATGCCTGCGGGCTGATCGGCGTGGTGAGCGGGCTGTTGCCGACCGGCGGGGGCGCGGGCGCGGGCGGGGCCGATTTTTCCACCATCGCAGGCGTGCGTGCGATCTTTGCCAGCGATGCGGGAGTGACGATCGGCTGGACGCATTACCTCGCCTTCGATCTGTTCGTCGGCCTGTGGATTGCGCGCGATGGCGATGCCAAGGGCATTTCGCGGTTCGTTCAGGCTCCGATCCTGTTTGCGACCCTGATGGCGGGGCCGCTGGGCCTGCTGGTGTGGCTGGCCTTGCGTGAGCCGATTGCGCGGCGGCAGGGGCGGTTTCGCTGACCAAGCAGCACGCCCCGGCCACGCTTCGCAACCGCGATCCCATCGCCGCCGTGCTGGCGCGCGAACTGCCGCGAGCGGGCACGGTGCTGGAAGTGGCGAGCGGGACCGGCGAACACGCGCCGTTCTTCGCCGCGCGCTTCCCGGCGCTGCGCTGGCAGCCGACTGACGCATTCCCCGACGCAGTGCAATCCATCGCGGCCTATCGCGAAGACTACGCGGGCAGCAATTGTGCAGAGCCGCTGCTGCTGGATGCGGCAGACCCGGCGCGCTGGCCGATCCAGCAGGCTGATGCGATTGTGTGCATCAACATGGTCCACATCAGCCCGTGGGAGGCGACCCTGGGGTTGTTCCGGGGTGCTGCCCGTTTGTTGGGCACAAGCGGCGGGCCGTTGATCCTCTACGGTCCGTTTATCGAGCAAGGGGTGGCCACCGCGCCTTCCAACCTTGCCTTCGATGAAAGCCTCAAGGCGCGCGATCCGCGGTGGGGGCTGCGCGATGCCGGGGAGTTGGACGCGATCGCGCACCACCACGGCATGACGCGCACCGCGCGCCATGCGTTACCGGCCAATAATCTGGTGCTTGTCTTCCGGCCCTGACCGTTCCGGAGGCACGCTGCGCGATCAGTCGATGGCGCGTTCCCCCGCCCGCCCGACCGACTTGATATCCTCGCCCACGCCCTTCACGGTATTGCAGGCGGCGGCACCAAGGGTAAGCGCGGCGAGGGCGGCAGCGGCAAGCACATTGCGAATCATCATGCAGTTCCTTTCGGTCAATCGTGAACGATCAACGCGCGGCCCTGCATAAGTATTCCTGTCAGTTGCGTGAAGCGGCCTCCTCGCCCGCGGTGTCAGATTTCTTCCTTCACATCCTGCGAGGCCGATTGCAGGTCTTCGCCCGCGCCTGACACGGTGTTGCAGGCGGCGGTGGCGGCGGCCAGCGTGCCGGCGGCGATGATGGCGAGGAGGTTACGGGTGTTCATGGCAGGGTGCTCCTTTGCATATGTCCCTGCCCAATCTACCTGCGAAGGCTGTCGCCGGGTCCGTCTCATTCGCCGGAATGCACCCGGGATCGGGCGAGTTGCCGTTCGCGCCAGGCGATCAGCAGCCCGGCAGCGATAATCAGCGGCGCGCCCAGCCACAGATTGGCAGGCGGGGCGCGGTCGAAAATGGTGTAGCCGTAAAAGCTCGCCCACAGCAGCGCGGTGTAATCCATCAGCAGGATCACCGCCGCAGAGCCAAACCGCAGCGACGTCGTCAGCAGGATTTGGCCGAGCGCGCCGCAGGCGGCCATCGCGACGATAATGCCCCACGTGGCGGCATCGTGCGGCCCGATCACGAATGGCAGGGCCAACGCCATCGCCGGGGCGGTGAGTGCGGCGAACCAGAACACGATGGCCCACGGTGCCTCGGTCTTGTTGAGATCCTGAATCTGGAAACTGATGACGGCGACGAAGAGCGCAGCGATCAGGCCGACGGCCAGACCCAGCGGATCGATGGCAAGGTTGCCCGGCTGGACGATCACGATCACCCCGGCAAAACCCAGCGCGACCGCGCTCCAGCGATAGATGCCGATCTTCTCCTTGAACAGGACAACCGCGAGCATCACCGCGAAGAACGGCGTGGTGAAACTGATCGCAGTCGCTTCGGCAAGTGGCAGCAGGATGACCGCGCCGTAGACGAAGAACATGCTCACAATGCCGGTCATCGCGCGCCGCGTCTGTGCGCCGAGGCGCTTGGTCCTGACCGTATGGAGCTTGCCCATCAGCGTCAGCAGGGCGACCACAATCACCAGAGTGATCGCCTGCCGCCAGAACACCAGTTCGGCCAGATGCACACCGCGCATTCCGGCGAGCTTGACGAGCATCGCCATGGTCGCCAGCGCGCCCGCCGTTCCCAGACGAAACAGCAACGCCAGCAGCGGCCGGGGGCGGGCGATCGAGCCATCCATCGCGCGCGGGCTTGGCCCAGCGGCGGGGATTGCGCAAGCAGCGCGCGCGCCTACTTGACGAGCCATGGAACTGATCGCGCAATTCGGCCTGATGAGCGATGCGGCACAGCTGGCGTGGACAGGCGCGGCGCTGTGGCTGGTTGCCGGGCTCGCCGCTCTGATGGAGCGTCGCCGCAACACGCGGCGCGACCTTGCGCGGCTGGAGCAGGTGGGCTGGGTGCCGTGGACCGGCCTGTTTTTGCTTACCGCGATGCTGGGCGGCGGGTGTCTGGCGATGGGATTGCCCGCGGTGCTGACGGGGTAAGGCGAGCGCCAGCCCCGCAATCGTGCCTGCCCTAACTAAAGGCCTCCAAGTCGAACCCGAAGGGTTCGCAAGCGCGAATGCGCGCCGGCCGGTTAGGCCGCACAGCCTGCCTTACAGGCAGGCCTCCAAATACGCCTGATCGAACCCGAATTGCCGCGCCTTTTCCAGCGTATAAGGGCGCAGGCCCGACGAGCGGAATTCCCCGAGGATCTTGCCGTCCTCACTCTCGTCGAGATACTCGAACTTGAACAATTCCTGCGTCACGATCACGTCGCCTTCCATTCCGATCACCTCGGTGATGTTGGTGGTGCGACGCGAACCATCGCGCAGACGCTTCACCTGCACGATCAGATCGACCGATTCGGCGATCTGGCGGCTGATGGCTTCCTTGGGGATCTTGATGTCGCCCATCAGGATCATGTTTTCCATACGGCCAAGGCATTCGCGAGGGGAATTGGCGTGGAGCGTACACATCGACCCATCGTGACCGGTGTTCATCGCCGCGAGGAGATCGAAACACTCCGCGCCGCGAATTTCCCCGAGGATGATGCGGTCAGGCCGCATACGCAGCGCGTTCTTCACAAGGTCGCCGATGGTAATCGCGCCCTGTCCTTCGAGGTTCGGCGGACGGGTTTCCAGCGGCAGCCAGTGCGGCTGTTGCAGGCGAAGTTCGGCCGCGTCTTCGATGGTCAGCACGCGCTCGCCCGGGTCGATCATCTTCGACAGGGCGTTGAGCATCGTCGTTTTACCCGAACCGGTACCGCCCGAGATAACGATGTTCATCCGGCACGCGCCCGCGATTTTCAGCGCGGTCGCCATCTTGTCGCTCATGCTGCCGAAGTCGCGCAGCATGTCGATCGTGATCGGCTTTTCGGAAAACTTACGAATCGAGATCGCGGTGCCGCGCAGCGAAAGCGGCGGCACGATCACGTTCACACGGCTGCCGTCCTTGAGGCGCGCGTCGGCGAGCGGCGTGGTCTGGTCGACGCGGCGGCCGACCTGGTTCACGATGCGCTGGGCGATCTGGAACAGGTGCTGTTCATCGCGGAACCGGATCGGGGCGAGTTGCAGCTTGCCCTTCTTTTCGATGTAGGTCTGGTCCGGCCCGTTGACCATGATATCGGTCACGTCGGGATCGCCAAGCAATTCTTCGAGCGGGCCAAAGCCAAGCAGCTCGTCGATCAGCACCTTTTCCAGCGCAAACTGCTCGCGCCGGTTCAGGGTGACCTTCAGTTCGGCCAGCACTTCAAGGATGATCGGGCGGAATTCTTCCGACAGCTCTTCCTTGGACAGGGTCGCCGCTGCTTCGGGATCGACCCGTTCCAGCAGGCGCGGCAGCACCTGTTCCTTGATCTTGTGGACGCTGGCTTCAAAGCCGCCGACTTCGGAATCGCCGGTGTTGACGGCGGCCATGCGTTCATTGAGGCGGTCGATCGCTTCGGACGTCGTCGCCGGGCGCGCCGGGGCGGCCTGCGGCACCGGGGCGGGGCGGGCTGCGGCGCCTTCGCCCGGGATCGGCGGGAACTGCTCGCCACCGCGCGGGGCCGCGCCTGCGCCCTTCATGGGGCGGGCGACACCGAAGGCCGGGCGCGATCCCGGCTTCATCCCGCCTGCGTTGCCCTTTTTGCCGAATGCGCTCATTCCCAGCCCCCGAGGCTCACTATCTGTCACCACCTCACCGCAATGTTGCGAAGAGGGCGTCTCGAAGAATGGTGAATAAGAGGGAAAGGTTGTTTCTTTCTTAAGCGCACCGGGCTGTTCACGGGGTCGCATGCGGGGGGCTTGCCGTTAACCGGCAGGCGATTACAGCGGCATCGCAAGCAGCAAGGAAAGAGCCAGGGCAATGTGCGGGATCATCGGAATCGTGGGGGGCAGCAGCGTCGCGGACCGGCTGGTCGATGGTCTGCGGCGCATGGAATATCGCGGTTATGACAGTGCCGGAATCTGCACGCTGCATGGCGGTGCGCTGGTGCGGCGGCGGGCCGAAGGGCGGCTCGCCAATCTGGTGAGCGTTCTGGCGGCGGACCCGGCACCGGGCGATGTCGGCATCGCGCACACCCGCTGGGCCACCCACGGCGCGCCGACCGCCGCCAACGCGCACCCCCACGCCACGGGAGAGGTAGCGATCGTCCACAACGGCATTATCGAAAACTTCCGCGAACTGCGCGCCGAACTTGCCGCCAGGGGCCGCGTGTTCGAAAGCGAGACTGACAGCGAAGTCGTCGCTCACCTTATCTCCGCCGAGGTTGAGGCCGGGGCCGATCCGGTCGCGGCGGTCCGCGCCGTCCTGCCCCGGCTGCGCGGCGCTTTCGCGCTCGCCATCGCCTTTCGCGCGCATCCCGATCTGCTGATCGGCGCGCGATTGGGCTCGCCGCTGGTGCTCGGTTATGGGCCTGAAGGCGAGGGGGCGGAGATGTATCTGGGGTCTGATGCCCTCGCGCTCGCGCCGCTCACGCAGCGCATCGCCTATCTGGAGGAAGGCGATTGGGTGGTGCTGCGGCGCGACGGGGCGCAGGTGTTCGATGCTGATGGCGCGCCCGTCACGCGCGCGATCCAGGCCTCGGGCGCTTCGGCTGCGGCGGTGGAGAAGGGCAATTACCGCCACTTCATGCAGAAGGAGATCTTCGAACAGCCCACCGTGGTGGCGCAGACGCTCGCTTCCTATCTGCGCCGGTCGGACAATTCGGTCGCGCTGCCGCAGATTGATTTCGACCTGTCCGTCATCCGCCGCCTCACCATCGTCGCCTGCGGCACCAGCTTCTATGCCGGGATGGTGGCGAAATACTGGTTTGAACAATTCGCCCGCGTGCCGGTGGACATCGATGTCGCTTCGGAATTTCGCTATCGCAACCCGGTCCTCGAAGATGGCGGGCTGGCGCTGTTTATTTCGCAAAGCGGGGAGACCGCCGATACCCTCGCCGCGCTTCGGCACTGCAAGGCCAATGGCCAGACCATCGGCGTCGTGGTTAACGTGCCCACCAGCACCATGGCGCGCGAGGCGGACCTGCTGCTGCCGACCCATGCCGGGCCGGAAATCGGCGTCGCTTCGACCAAGGCGTTCACCTGCCAGCTTGCCGTGCTGGCCGCGCTGGCCGCGCACATGGCGGTGAAAAAGGGCCGCCTGTCGCGCGAGGAGGAGGCCGAGATTGTGCGCCATCTGCTCGAAGTCCCGGCCGCGCTCAATGCCGCGCTGGCGCATGATGAGGACATTGCAGCCATGGCCCCCCTTATCGCGCCTGCACGCGATGTGCTGTATCTGGGGCGCGGGCAGGATTACCCGCTGGCGCTGGAAGGCGCGCTGAAATTGAAGGAAATCAGCTATATCCACGCCGAAGGCTACGCTGCGGGCGAAATGAAGCACGGGCCGATCGCATTGATTGACGATGCGGTGCCGGTGGTGGTGATCGCGCCTTCGGGGCCTTTGTTCGAAAAGACCGTCTCCAACATGGAAGAAGTGCGCGCGCGCGGCGGACAGGTGGTGCTGATTTCCGACGCCGCAGGGATCGCCGCGGCGGGGGAGGGCTGCATCGCGACCATCGAAATGCCGGTAGTCCACCCGCTGATCGTGCCGCTGGTCTATGCCGTGCCGGTGCAGCTGCTCGCCTATCATGTGGCGGTGGTGAAGGGCACGGATGTCGATCAGCCCCGCAACCTCGCCAAATCGGTGACGGTGGAGTAGCCTCTTTCAGTCCGGTGGGATCACGCCCTTGTCGCGCAGTGCATCAAGGTAGGCGGGTGACAGGCTGAGTCGCTCGGCCAGCACCTCGGCGGTATCGGCCCCCAGCACCGGCGCGGGCCGGGCGGGGGTGCGGGGGGTTCCGGGCGCGTTGAGGAACGCCGCTGCCGCCGGATAGCGCGCCTCGCTGGGATTGTCCGGCTGCGAGAACATCGAATTGCCTGCGACCAAACCCTCGGTCTGCGCCGCTTCCGTGACGCTCCGGTAGAGAGAGAAGCAACATCCCTGCCGCTCCAGCGCCTCCAGCAATTCGCCCGATTGCCGCAGCGCCGTCGCCGCCTCGACAATCGGGAACAGCGCGTCACGGTGCTGGAAGCGCGTCCCCTCGCTCGCCGCAAAGCTCACGCCGCGTGACCGTTCGATCCCAGCGACCGCCTCGGCAATGCCGAGCACGGTAACAAGGCCCGCCCACTGGCGCGGCGTGATCGCCATGAGCATCACCCGCCGCCCATCGGCGGTCACGAAATCGCGGCCAAAGGCGCCGAACACATCATTGCCAAGCCGCTCCCGCTCGCGTCCCGAAAGCACCGCCTCGGCCACCATGCCGAGATTGGCGACGCTGCCGATGGCGACGTCCTGCAAGGCGATCCGCAGTTCCCCGCCTTCGCCGGTCGCCTCGCGGCGGCGCAGGCCCGCCAGCAGGGCAAAGGCGGCATAGGCCCCCGTCAGCAAATCCCAGGCTGGCAGCACATGGTTGACCGGCGCATCGCCGAGCGCGGCAGGGCCGGTGACCTGCGGGATGCCGACGGCGGCATTGACGGTGTAATCCAGCGCCGACCCGCCATCGGCCGTCCCCATCACCCGCACCGTAATCATGTCGGCGCGCAGCCCCGCAAGCCGCCCATGCGCGAGGAAGCCGTCCACCGGCAGGTTGGTGACGAGCTGCCCGGTCTCGGCCGCCAGCGCCCGCAGCAGTTCGCGCCCCTCGTCTTGCCGCAAGTCCAGCGCGACCGAGCGTTTGGCCCGGTTCAAGTTCTCCCAATAAAGGCTCGCGCCGTTCTCGGCGAGCGGCCAGCGCCCGAAATCCGGCCCGCCGCCGATCTGATCGACCCGGATGACGTCGGCCCCCAACTGAGCCAGATAAAGCGCGGCGCTGGGGGCGGCGACGAATGACGCGGCCTCGATGATGCGAACACCGCTGAGCAGATCGGGCATGGGATTTATCTCCGCAAGTTTCAGGCCTTGAGCAGCGCGCGGGCGATGACGTGGGCCTGGATTTCGGCCGCGCCTTCGAAGATGCTGAAAATGCGCGCATCGCACAGCACCCGGCTCGCCTCGAATTCCAGCGCATAGCCGTTGCCGCCGTGGATTTGCACGCATTGGTCCGCGCTGGTCCAGGCGCAGCGTGCGGCGAGCAATTTTGCCATACCCGCCTCGACATCGCAGCGCCGCCCTTCGTCCTTGGCGCGCGCTGCATCATGGGTGAGTTCGCGCGCGATGACGGTTTCGGCGCAGATCAGCGCGATCTTGTCGGCCACCCGGGGGAAGGCGGCGAGGCTGCGGCCGAACTGGCGGCGCTCACCGGCATAGCGCAGGGCGAGATCGAACGCGTTCCACGCCACCCCCACGGCGCGCGCTGCGGTCTGGATGCGGGCGGCCTCGAAGGTGCGCATCAATTGCTTGAAGCCCTGACCTTGGGCCCCGCCGAGCAGCGCATCGGCAGGCGCGCGAAACCCGTCGAACGACAGCGCATATTCGCGCATCCCGCGATAGCCGAGCACCGGGATTTCCGATCCGCTGAGCCCCGCATCGGGAAAGTCGCAGCCGTCCTGCATCGCGGCCTTGGGGACCAGGAGCATCGACAGGCCATCGTGCCCCGGCCGGGCCGGATCGGTGCGCGCCAGCAGCGTCATCAGATCGGCGCGGGCGGCGTGGGTGATCCAGGTCTTGGCCCCCGTGATCGACCACGCCCCGTGTGCCGCGCGCACCGCGCGGGTGGCGACGCGGGCGAGGTCCGAACCGCAATCGGGCTCGGTGAAGACGGCGGTGGGCAGCACCTCCCCGCTGGCCAGCCGGGGCAACCAGTGCCGCTTTTGCGCTTCGGTCCCGTTCTCCGCGATCAGTTCAGCGGCGATTTCGGAACGGGTGCCGAGCGATCCGGCGCAGATCCACGCCCGGCTCAGTTCCTCTGAAACGACCGCCATGGCCAGCTTGCCGAGGCCGAGACCGCCATATTCGGTCGGCATCGCCACCCCGAACAGGCCCAGCGCGCCCATCGCGTCGATGACCTCGCGCGGAATCAGGTCGTCGGCAAGGTGCCAGCGGTGCGCGTGCGGCGCGATGCGGTCTGCGGCAAAGGCGCGCACCGTCGCCCGGATGGCATCGAGCGCCCCGTCGTCCAAAGTCTCGTCTGGGCGCTGACCGGCCAACAGCAGCGCAGCCAGCTCACCCCGCGCCGCAGCGGCATCAGGGCCGGGGATCAGCTGGCGGACCGCATCGTCCTGCAACATCGCCTCGGCCGCCGGTGTGAGGCCAAGCTCTGCGGGGCGCGCATATTCGGCCGCGCTCATGGCGATCCCCGATCCGAGCGCCGCCAGCGCCTCGCCCGCGCCGATCTGGAGCACCAGTGCATCAATCCGTCCGCGGCGCCCGGCATCGCGCCCGCGCCGCGCCCACCCGACCAGCGATTCCAGACCCGCCACCGTCGTCGCAATCCACGCCAGCGCATGGGTCGCGTGCTGCGCGGCATCCGGATGGCCGGGACAGGCGGCGAGCGCCTGCGCGGCGGCACCGCATGCTTCGTCGCGAAACCGGCGAGCAGGGGCCAGCGCGGCTTCGGCGAGCTTGAGGGTGTCTGTGTCTTCCATCATCACCGCGCTATAGCCCGCGCCGGACGTGTGCACATCAGCCGGTTTGACGTCGGCTGCCAAGCGCCGCAGTGGTGATTCTGTCGACCTTCCGATGATAGCGCCCGGCAAAAACACCTTAACCATTTTTCGCAAGGATTGGCGGCGCAGCTTTACTGTGCCCTAACCATTCCCGGCTAAGGCCCCAAAGGTGCATAAGCATCCCGCCTCCCCTCCGCTCGCGCTGCCACCCGATCTTCCGATCGCGGATGTGCTCGGCTTGTCGCACAATCCGGCGTTCGATCCGAGCCGGCTGCGCGGCGACGAATATGGCGAACTGGCCCAGGCGAGCCGGCACCGGGTGCTTGCGAACGCGCTGGTGGCAGTCTTCGTTGCGGCGATCTTCGCGCCGCTGATCGGCTTTGGGGTTGTCGGGCCGTGGTTGGCGGGGCTTGCCGTCATCCTTTACCGCTCGCGCCAGACCGACCTGCTGCTTGCCGAACCGAACCAGCGCGCCGAGCCTGCAACGCTGGCGCGCAGTCAGAACCTCAACGCCATTGCTGCGGCGCTGTGGTGGGTGGGGGCGCTGCTGGCCTTTCCGTTTCTGGCAGACGGCGCGCAGCAAATAGCACTGCTTCTGATCGTCCTGGTGCTGATGCTCTGTTCGACCTTCGTGTTTTCCACCTCGCCGTTGAGCGTGCTGCTTTACATCGGTATTCTCGGCCTCGGCGCGATGGGCGCGCTGGCGATCACCGGGCAATGGCACGCGCTGTGCGCAGCGATCCTGTTCACTATCGCATGCCTCGTCGGCACCATTCAGGTGCGCGCGATCTTCCTCAAGGCACGGCTCGCCGAGGCGAGGGTGAGCGAGAAAGAGGCAGTGGTCTCGCTGCTGCTGCGCGAGTTCGAGGAAAACGAGGCCGACTGGCTGTGGGAGGTCGATCCTGCCCGCAGGCTGCGCTCGGTTTCCCCGCGCTTTGCCTTTGCGCTCGGCCGTTCGCAGGCCGACGTCGAGGGCAAGCCGCTGCTGGAGATGATCGCCGGGCGCCGCTGGGAAAGCGGGCAGTTCCCCGCCAGCCTCCACGATCTGGCCGAACGGCTGAAGAACCGCGAGAACTTCTCGACCCTGCTGGTGCAGGTCTCGATCCTTGGCGAGGAACGCTGGTGGGAGCTGTCCGGCACCCCGATGCGCGACGAACAGGGGCGCTTCACGGGCTTTCGCGGGGTTGGTTCCGACGTCACCGAACAGCGCAAGTCGTCCGAGAAGATCGCCTATCTTGCGCGTTATGACACTCTGACCCAGCTCCCCAACCGCCTGCACCTGACCGAGGCGCTGGGTGAGGCGCTGCGCTATGCCAGCCAGTGGCGCACCCGCTGCGCGCTGTTGATGGTGGATCTCGACCGGTTCAAGGCGGTCAACGATTCGCTGGGCCACATGACGGGCGACAAGCTGCTGGCGCAGGTATCCGCGCGGTTGCAATCGCTGATGGGCGAGAACCAGCTATGCGGGCGGCTGGGCGGTGACGAATTCGCCATCGTGATCCGCGACGCCAGCCAGGCTGGCACGATCCGCGATCTTGCCCAGCGGGTGATCGAGCGATTGTCGGAGCCCTATCAGGTCGATCATCACACGCTGTATGTCGGGGCGAGCGTTGGCTCTGCCGAAGGCCCGCGCGATGGGCGCAGCGTGGAAGAGATGATGCGCAACGCCGACCTTGCACTTTACCGCGCCAAGGATTCGGGCGGGGGCGAGCACTGCCGGTTCGAACCCGTGCTCCACGCCTCGGCCGAGGAACGCAGGCAGCTTGAATTTGCGTTGCGCAACGCGCTCGGCCGCGATGAAATGGTGCTGCATTATCAGCCGGTTGTCGATGCGCACAGCGAAAGCGTGGTCAGTTTCGAGGCGCTGGTGCGCTGGAACAGCGCCGAACACGGCTTCGTCAGCCCCGGCAAGTTCATCCCGCTGGCCGAAGACACGCGCCTGATTGTGCCAATCGGCCAGTGGGTGATGCGCAAAGCCTGTGAGGAAGCGCGCAATTGGCCCGATCACGTCAAGGTCAACGTCAACGTGTCGCCCGAACAGCTGCTGGAACCCGGCTTCCACGAAGAGGTGGTTCAGGCCCTCGCGGCGACCGGGCTGAGGCCCGAACGGCTTGAGGTGGAGGTGACCGAAAGCATCTTCCTGCGCGATGCGAGCGTGGCGCGCAATGCGCTGGAACAGGTGATGGCGCTGGGCTGTTCGGTGGCGCTCGACGATTTCGGGACGGGCTATTCCTCGCTCGGCTATCTGCGCAAGCTGAAATTCTCGACCATCAAGGTCGATCGCACCTTCGTGCAGGGCGCGGCGCAGGGCAGCGCGGAAAGCCTCGCCATCATCAACGCGGTGGTGGCGATGGCCAAAAGCCTCAAGATGACGACGACGGCCGAAGGGGTCGAAACCGTAGAAGAGGCCGAACTGATCCGCACCCTTGGCTGCGACAAGATCCAGGGCTTTTATTTCGGACGGCCGATGACCGCCGAGGATGCCAGCTGCCTGTTCAGCGTGATGCGGGAACGCCGCGCCTAGCGTGGCGGCAGCGGGTCGACCTCAGGCGGCGGCGAAGCTCGCCAGAATGCTCTCGAACAGCCGGCGACCATCGGCCCCGCCCAGTGCGGGGTGCGCGGCCGGTTCGATCGCGCGTTCGGGGTGCGGCATCATCCCCAGCACCCGCCCGTTCGCGCTCAGCACCCCGGCGATGTCGCGTGCGGAGCCGTTGCAGCCTTCGGCATAACGGAACGCGACGCGCCCTTCGCCCTCCAGCCGATCAAGCGTTTCGGCATCGGCGTAGTAATTGCCGTCATGATGGGCGACCGGAATCCGGATCGTCTCACCTTGCGTATAGCCTGCCGTGAAGAGCGATGCTGCGTTCTCGACCCTGAGCGGCACGGTGCGGCATACGAACCGTTGCCCGGCATTGCGCAGCAGCGCGCCGGGCAGCAGGCGCGCTTCGGTGAGCACCTGAAAGCCGTTGCACACGCCCAGCACCGGCACGCCGCGGTCCGCGGCCGCGATCACCGCCCGCATGATCGGGCTGGTCGCCGCCATCGCGCCTGAACGCAGGTAATCGCCGTAAGAAAAGCCGCCGGGCAGGGCGATCAGATCGAGCCGCTCCGGCAGGTCGGCATCCCCGTGCCATACCCTCACCGCCGGTTCGCCCGAAACCGCCTCCAGCGCGGTGGCCATGTCCCGGTCACAGTTGGAGCCGGGGAAGGTGACGACAGCGGCGCGAAAGCCCATCAATCTGCCCCTTCGATGGTGAAGCTCTCGATCACTGTGTTGGCGAGCAGCTTTTCGCACATGGCCCGGACGGTGGCCGCGTCCGTGCCGTCGGCCACATCGAGTTCGATCAGGCGGCCGATGCGGACATCCGCGACCCCGGCAAAGCCCAGCCCTTCTAACGCATGGTGCACCGCACGGCCCTGCGGGTCGAGCACGCCGGGCTTCAATCGGACGAGGACGCGCACTTGCATGGCCGGGGCTCCGTTGTCGTAAGGATATGGCGCGGCGCTATAGCGCGCCGGGGGCGCGGTGCAATCGCGGTGATCGGGTTTGTGCACCAGCGTGACTGTCATGTGAGGGTCACGGATGAGGCAAAGCCAACCCATGATTGTAACTTTAATGCAACATGCGTCGCAAGTTCGCCGCTGATCAGCCGCTTTCGCGCAATAATTGCCGCGCGGTGTCTCGTGCGAATCGCGCGAAAATGTCACGGCCCTCGGCGCATTCGCGCTCCAACGCTCCGCAACCAGGGGGTTTCATTCATGCCACGCCGTTTCGCCAGTCTTCGTGCCGTCTGGGCCGGTTCAACCGTGCTTGCCGCCGCTGCCGCCTTTGGTGCTGCCACCCCTGCCATGGCGCAGGATGCGATGGCGACCGAGAACGAGGGCCAGCTTGCCACCATCATCGTCACCGCCAACCGGCGCGAGGAAAACCTTCAGGACGTGCCGGTCTCGGCCGAAATCCTCGATCAGGAGCGGATCGGCGCGGTGTTCAGCGCCGCAGCCGATATCACCGCTCTGGCGGGAACCGTGCCGGGCCTCAACGTGGAAAGCTCCAACGGCCGCGTCGCGCCGCGCTTTTACATTCGCGGGCTGGGCAACACCGATTTCGATCTGGCCGCCTCGCAGCCTGTCTCGGTGATCCTCGATGATGTCGTGATGGAGAACGTGACGCTGAAGAGCTTCCCGATCTTCGATGTCGAACGGGTCGAAGTGCTGCGCGGGCCGCAGGGCACGCTGTTCGGGCGCAACACCCCGGCGGGGATCGTGAAGATCGATTCGATCAAGCCCTCGTTCGAACGCGACATCCGCTTTTCGGCGAGCCTGGGTTCCTATGAAACCTTCGCCCTCAACGCGGCCGCTGGCGGGGCGCTGGTCGAGGATCTGATCGCGGTGCGTGTCGCCGTGCAATCGCAGAGCCGGCAGGACTGGATCGACAACGGTTTCAGCGGGCAGAACGACGCGCTGGGCGGCTTTCATGACTTTGCTGTGCGCGGGCAGGTGCTGCTGACCCCGGGTGAGCGCACCAGCATCCTTGCCGCCATCAACTTCCGCGAGCTTGACGGCACATCGACCATCTTCCGCGCCAACGCGATCGGGCCGGGCAACAACAACCTGAACGCCAATTACGACCGCGACCGGGTGTTCCACGATGGCGGCAACGGCACGGTCGCCAGCTACGAACAGCTGGGCGGGACGCTGACCCTCACCCACGAATTCGACGGCGCCACGCTGACCTCGATCACCAGCCGCTGGACCAGCAAGGGTTCGAGCCGGGGCGACATCGACGGCGGGTTTGGCTCCGCGTTCACCCCGGACCTGCCGATGGGCCCCGGGATGATCGCCCTTCCGTCGGATACGCAGGACACGATTGACCTTGAGCAGACGACGCAGGAAGTCCGCCTTGCCTCGAACGGCGATGGCCCGCTTTCCTGGCAGGTCGGCGGGTTCTACTTCGAAAGCGATTTCGACGTGACGACGCAGGGTTTCACCTTCCCGCCGCCAACCACCGTCAACCACACCAACGAGGCCTGGGCGCTGTTCGGCCAGCTCGGCTATCAGCTGACCGAGAGCCTGCGCGTCACCGGGGGCCTGCGCTATACCGACGATCAAAAGGACTTTTTCGTCCGCACCGGCGCCCCGCAGGCGCGCAGCGTGCAGGACGATCAGTTCGACTGGGATCTCAGCGTATTTGCCGATCTGTCGGATGATGCGAGCGTTTATGCCCGGGTCGCCAACTCGTTCCGCGGGCCGAGCATCCAGGGCCGTGATGTCGCTTTCTTCGAGCCGCCTTCGACCGCTCAATCCGAAAACATCACCTCCTATGAAGTCGGGTTCAAGACTGAGCTGGCCGATCGCCGTGTGCGCCTGAACGGTGCGGTGTATTACTACACGGTCGAAGACCCGCAGTTCACCGCTGTGGGCGGCGGCGGCAATACCGTCCGGCTGATCAACGCCGCGAAGGGCGAAGCATGGGGTGTCGAGCTTGACGGCGCCTTTCAGGTCACGCCCAACTTCGTCCTCACGCTCGGAGTCGCTTACAACAACACCGAGATCAAGGACAGCGACCTTCAGGTGGGTATCTGCCGCGCCTGCACCGTCACCGATCCGGTCGAGACGGTCATCATCGGCGGCTCGCCAAGGCCGGTCGCCTCGATCAACGGCAACCCTTTCCCCAACGCACCCGAATGGAGCGGGGACTTCACCGCGCGTTATGGCGTTCCGGTTGGCACTGATGGCGAATTCTTCGTCTTCACCGATTGGGTCTATCTCGGCCAGACCAACTTCTTCCTCTACGAAAGCCGCGAATTCAATGCCGACAGCCGCTTTGAAGGCGGTTTGAAGGTCGGCTATGCGGGCGGCAACGGACAGTGGGAAGTTGCTGCCTTCGCGCGCAACATCACCGATGAGGACAATGTGCTGGGCGGTATCGACTTCAGCAACAACACCATCTTCGTCAACGAACCGCGCATCATCGGGGCGATGTTCAGCCTGAACTACTGACGCTGCGCCCGCCCGTGACGGGCGGTGCAGCCATCTTCCGGGGACCGGCGGGATAGCCTGCCGGTCCCTTTTTCATGGGGCAGTCGGCGCGCCCCCTGCCGCCGGGGCCGCCGCTTCGGGCACCACGACAAAGGCCACCGCTGCGTCAGGATCGAGATATCGCAGCGCGGTGCGGTGCAAGTCCTCAGGGCTGATCCCTGCCATCACCGCAGGCACGGCAAAGTGGCGATCAATCCGCGCAGGCTCGCTCTGCGCCCGCGCGGCGAGGCCTAGCCAGCCGCCGATGTCCTTGAGGAGGTTGGCATATTCCTCAAGAAAAGGCTTGCGCGCCCGCTCAACGAGATCGGCGTCGACCGGCCCGGCGCGCAGCTCCGCCACCAGCGCCGTGACCGCCGCGCGGGTTGCCGCGGCCTCGCTCGCAGCCACTGAACTGGTGATCGCGAAGGTGCCGTAGCCGCGATAATGGTGACTGTTCACCGCCCCGGCTGAGGGCGAATAGGCCTGCCCCAGCTCCTCACGCAGCCGGTCGGTCAGCTCCAGCCGCACGATCCGCGCGAGCAGATCGAGCCGCAGGGTTTCCGTAAGGTCGCTGTCGTCGGTGGTCGGCCAGATCCAGTGCAGCAGCGCCTGATCGGGCTCGCCCTTGTGGGTCAGCACCGTCTCGCCGCGTGTGGCGGTGAAGGGGCGGGTGCGGCGCTCCTCGCGCGGGTTGAAATCTGCTTCGCGCGGCGGCAGCGCGCCGAGCGTTGCGGCAACCGCGTCGATGGCCGCCGTCTCATCCATATCGCCGACCACCGCCAGCTCGATCGCGCCCTGCGCCAGCCGGTCGCTGATCACCTGCCGCAGCCCCGCGTAATCGAGCGCAAGGTAAGCCTCCTTGGGTTGCAGGCTGAAGCGCGGATCGCCGCCGGATACGATCCGCCCGCTGGCTGCCCCCAGCGCGCGGGCGGGCGTGGCGTCGAGCGTGGCAAAGAAGTTGTCGATCCCCTTGCGGAAGCGTTCGACCCCCTCAGGGCGGTAGCCGGGATCGGTCAGGGTGGCGGCCAACACCTGCAATTGCATCGCCAGATCGCGCGGCGTGGTAACGGCCGAGGCGGTGAAGGCATCGGTGCTGCTCGCCAGTTCAAAGCTGACGCTGCGCCCGGCAAGCACAGTCGTAAGATCATCCTGGCTGTGCTTGCCGAGCCCGCCTGCCGTAAGCGACCCGGCAAGGTAGGTCGCCAGCGGCGCTTCGGGCGTGTTCATCAGGTCGCCCCCGTCAACCGCCATGGCAAAGGCGATGCGATCCTTGCGCACGTCGGTGGTCTTGAGGGTCAGGCGCAAGCCGTTGGCAAAGCGGATGAAGCGCAGGCCCAGCCGGGGCTCGCTGGTGTCGGCAATCACACTGCCGGCGGGGCCGAAATCGGTGTAAGCGAAGGTGGCAGGCCCGGTGTCGGCCGGTGCGGCGACCGGCAGGGCCAGCGCCTCGTCAAAGGCCGCGCGCAAGCCCGCCTCGCCGCTTTCTGGCGCGGTGCGGCCGGTGAAGCGGATCAGCGGTTCGGCAAGCGGCGCGGCATCGGCCCGCAGCGCCTGCCACACCGCGTCCGGTGTGATCGCGGGGGCGCGGTCTTCGAAGGCGGCAAGCTGCCATTCGGGCGTGGTCGGCACCCGTTCATCGCTCACCACCGCCAGCGCCGCGCTGACGAACACCGCATTGCCGCGCGTGTCGGCAGACTTGACGGCGTTCTCCAGCCCGGTGCGGATATTGGCGAGCTGTTCGTCCACTTCGGCCTGGGTGAACCCGTGGGTGAGCGCCGCGTTGACCTCGCGCACGGCAGCCAGCACGCCCTTGCGCCACTCCCCATCGGCGCTGGCGATGCCGAGGCTGGTGATGCGCGCGTCTTCGAAGATGTCGCTCGTGCCATAACTGGCGCTGCGGAACGGCGCATCGGCCCCTCGGGCAAGCCGGGCGAGGCGGCGGTTGACGATGGCGTAGCCGATCCCGCGCAGCCGCGCTGCATTGCGGTTGGCGATGGTATCGGGTTGGTCGCGCCATGGTGTGAAGCGGCTGATCGTGACGCTTTCCGACAGGGCTGGGTCGAGATGGACGTCGGTCAGGCCGCGGCGCGCGGTGTCGATCGGCCCCGCGGCCGGGGCGAGCGGGACAGGGGCAGGCTGCCACCCGGCAAAGCGCGCCCGGATCGCCTGCTCCACCGTTTCGACCGGGTAGTCGCCGATCACCACCAGCACCGTGTTGGCCGGGGTATAGGTGCGCTGGTAAAGGGCGCGGATCTGCGCCGCCGTGGCCTGTTCCAGCACCTCCAGCGTGCCGATCGGATTGCGCGCCCCGTAACGCGCTGCGGGGGCGAGGAAGGCGACATTGTCCTCGTAATTACGCTGCTGGTAGCCCGCCCGGTCGCGCCGTTCGGCAAGGATCACCCCGCGTTCGCGCGCGACCGCATCGTCGGAAATCGTCAGCTCGCTTGCGGTTTCGCGCATCAGCATCAGCGCGGTGCCCAGCAGCGCCTCGTCGTTGCGCGGCAGGTTGAGCATATAGGTGATGTTCTCGAACCCGGTCGCGGCATTGGTGTCCGCCCCGAAGGCAAGCCCCTCGCGTTCGAGTAGCTTGATCATCTCGCCTTCCGGGATGCCGGTCGATCCGTTGAAGGCCATGTGTTCGAGATAGTGCGAAAGGCCGCGCTCGGTGTCAGTCTCTTCCAGCGCGCCCGAGTGCACCCGCATCCGCACCAGCGCGGTCCCGGCCGGGGTGGCGTTGCGGCGGATGATGTAGCGCATCCCGTTATCGAGCTGGCCGAAGGTGTAGCCGGGATCAAGCGGGACATCGCTGGCGGCGAAGGGCCAGACTGGCGCGGGGGCCTGGGCGGGCGCGGCAGGGGCGGCGGCGGGCGCACGCTCCTGCGCAACGAGGGCCGCGGGAGGGGTGATCGGGGCAAGCGCCAGCAGCAGGCTGACAGCCACGGCGCGGGCGCAGTTGGGCATAATCATGTCGGAAAAGGGTCCGATGGCAATCGCATGGATACAGCAGACTAAAGCAACGCGCCGCCATGTCAGCCCCTTCCCTTCACGGGCGCGTGGGGCGCGCTACTCCTCGTCCGGTGGTGTGTCCTGCGGCAGGCAGGGCGGGTTGGGGCCGGTCCAGTCGATTTCGGCGATCGCAGGAACCTTGGTCAGATGGCCCCAAGGCTCGGCCACCTCGCCGGGCTGATAGGAAAGGATCGCCATCGAATTGTCGAACCGCGCCAGCCGGCCATTGTCGCGCGCGGCATTTTCCGGAGCGATTTCAATTTCTTCAACCCGGTTGCCGCGCACCAGCCGCAGGGTGCGGTCTTCCTTGCGCAGCTCCATCATGCGATAGAACAGCTCGCCATAGAGCATGGTGTCAAACACGGTATTGAACGCCCAGTAGTTCACGTCGGTATCCTGCGGCAGGCGGACGGTGGTGACGTGGCAGCTGTACTCGGGCGGCTGGTAGAACGGCACCGCGTCCGCACTGCCGGTGCTGCGCTGTCGGCGCTGGGGCGGGCTGAACCCGCCGCCGGGCAGACGCAGGAAGCGCCCTTGCTCGCCCTCCTCCTCCCAATCGACCGGGCCGGTCCCGCTGATGGTGAGGATCGCCGCCTGGGTGGCGCGGTCGAAGCGGTACGCGACACTCTCGACCGTATCCCACGATGATGACCCGGCCAGCTGGCTCTTGAACGCTTCTTCCAGCTGCCCGGCGCTGACGGAGGAAAACTGCACATGCTGCTGCAACCCCGCCACGCCGCGCAACACGGTGGTGCGCGTCCAGCGGGCGGAGGCATCGAACCCGGCGCGCGCATCGATATCATGAAGCTCCACCACCTGCGGCATGGCGAAAGGCTTGTCGGCCAGCCGTTCAAGTGCGCTGCCTCGGGCGCTGAGGGGCAGCACCCACTGATAGGGCAGGAACGGTTCGGCGCGGGCTTCGATGACGTCGGGCAAGGTGCCGTCAAGCCAGTAGGTCGTGCCATTGATGATCGCGCGGACCACCACGTGATCGAACATCCCCGGATTGGCGAGCCGCTGACCAAGCCCGTCAGTGGAACCGCTGTTGCTGACCAGCACCGCTTCGGCCGGGATATCGAGCGCGCCAAGCAGGGCGAGCAGCATCGCGGTCTTGCCCTTGCAATCGCCGTAACGCCGCTCCCACGTGATCTCGGCGCTGGAGGGGGTGAAGTTGCCGCCATTCAGCCCGACATAGACGTAGCGCACCTGCTGCTGCACCAGTTGCAGGGCGGCTTGTGCCCGGGCCAGCGGATCGGTGCTGGAACGCGCGATCAGTGCCGCTTCGTCACGCAGCATCGATCCCGGCGCGAGCGTGCTGGCTAACGCGAACAGACCGTGGAAGCGGCGCGAGACGGCTTGCCAATCGGGAAAGTCGGAGAATTCGATGACCCGGTTCCACGCAAAACGCGGCGGCGCATCGCGCGGCGGGGCAAGGGTTGGCGGATGGTCAAGGGCCACGGCGATATGGTTGGCGCCGCGCTGGGCCACGGCGGTCAGATCGGGGGTGATCCGGGTGGGCGGTTCCTGCCCCTTGTCCCACGACAGTTCGAGCCGGTAGCGCCCAGGTGGCGGGGCCTCGCCGAAAAATAGCAACCCGTGGCTTGTTTCACGCAGGGTAGGATCGTGCAGCGGGATGGTGTATTCGATTTCCAGATCGTCACCCACCCTCAGATCCGGGACGCGCAGGATCGCGGTGAGCGTCCCGTCCAGCATGGCGGCTTCGAGCTGATCCTCGCGGCGCAGGATTTCGAACGCGGTCTTGGCGAGCACGTCGATCTGCTCTGTGCGGCGATGGATGATCAGCTTGTGCACCCGCGCCTCGCCCGCGGCCGGGTTCCAGGCGATCGCGACATTGCCGATTTCCAGCGCCTGCGGCTGGAGGATGCGGATCATCTGACTGCTGAAGTAATCATGGCCCGTGGCGGTCAGCCGCACGGCGGAATCCTGTCGGCGCAGGAACACCGGGCCCTGCACGCTGTCGGGCACGGCGAGGGGTTCGGACGGCGTAGCCCATGCGGGTGCGGGCTGCTGCGTGATCGCGGGCGCGTCCTGCGCGTGGGCCAGGCTGGTCTGCGCCAGCAGCGCCGCCACAGTCACGGATTTCCAATGCATCGACAGCGGCCCCATCCTGACGCTTTGGCGGCGCACAATGTGCCGTAATGCCAAAGGTTTCGTCAGACTAGGCGAGGATCAGCCGCGTGTGAAGGGGCCTGCGTGCTGCCCGCCTCACTTCTTCAGCGGCGGCGGCCCGCGCAGGCGGGAGCGGGCGTGGGAGAGGTCGAACACCTCGCCCGGGCCGTTATCCTCGCCATTGAGCAGGCCGAGGCGGCGGGCGACTTCGCGGTAGGCCTCTTCCTCACCGCCAAGATCGCGGCGGAACCGGTCCTTGTCGAGCTTTTCGCCGGTCGCCATGTCCCACAACCGGCAGCCATCCGGGCTGATCTCGTCGGCAAGGATCACGCGGCTGTAATCGCCATCGTAAAGCCGCCCGAATTCCAGCTTGAAATCGACCAGGCGGATGTCGATCGCGGCGAACAGGCCGCACAGGAAATCATTGATGCGGATCGCCATCGAGGAAATGTCGTGCATTTCCTCGTTGCTGCACCAGTTGAAGCAGGCGATGTGTTCTTCCGCCACCAGCGGATCGCCCAGCGCATCATCCTTGTAGTAATATTCGATCAGCGTGTGCGGCAGCGGCTCGCCTTCCTCGATCCCGAGGCGCTTGCTGATGGAGCCGGCGGCGACATTGCGCACCACCACTTCGAGCGGGATGATCTCGACCTGCCGGATCAGCTGCTCGCGCATGTTGAGGCGGCGGATGAAGTGCGTCGGGATGCCGATGTGAGCAAGGCGGGTGAAGACGTGTTCGCTGATGCGGTTGTTGATCACGCCCTTGCCGTTGATCGTGCCCTTCTTCTCGGCGTTGAAGGCGGTCGCATCATCCTTGAAATACTGGATCAGCGTGCCCGGCTCCGGCCCTTCGTAAAGGATCTTGGCCTTGCCTTCATAAAGCTTGGTGCGGCGGGACATCGGCAGTTTCCCCTTGGGCGTTTGGCCCTTTCAGCGAATGGTGCCCGAGGGCGGATTTGAACCACCGACACGCGGATTTTCAATCCGCTGCTCTACCCCTGAGCTACTCGGGCATTCGCTGCGAGCGACGGGCGTTGGCGGCCCGGCGAGCAAATGAGAGCGGCCCTATGGCGAAGGCGCGACGGGTTGGCAAGGGGTTTTGCATGGTCCCCAACCACGCGCGATCAATCCTGGTCGCGCCAGTCTTCGCGGGTGAGTTCCTCGGGATCGGCAGGCGGGCCGGGGACGGCGTAGCTGTCGGAGAACCAGCGTGCCAGATCACGGTCGCGGCAGCGTTCGGAACAGAACGGGGCGTGCTCGGCGCGGCGCGGCTTGCGGCAGATCGGGCAGGGTTTGGCGGAGGTCGTCATGCCCCGACAAGCTGGGCATTTGCGCCCTCTATGGCAAGGGCAGGATCGACCGCGATGTCCAACATGCGGCCGGTGCGGCGGGCCAGTTCGTCGAGCCACGCCTGCTTCAGCTTCGCCTTGAGCGCCGGGTGCACAGTGAGTTGAAGCGACCGCCCGGTGCCCGCGTCCGCCGCCAGCTCAGCCCGGCGCAGCGTCATGCGCGCCGCCATGCCGAGCCGCCCGCCTGCGAATCGGTGGAGCAGCGAAGGGCCGGTCAGCCGCGCGACCAGCTGGACGAAGCCGAACCCGTTCATCGCGGTCGCCTCATGCGGCCAATCGGCCAGCGCCGCCGCCAGCGCCGCATCGACCGCGCGGCGATCGTCCTTCGTCTGAAGGGTGGGAAAGTCGATGCCGATATTCCCGGCCAGGTCAAACCACGCCAGCGCCCGGGCGATCGCGGGCACGGCGGCGAGCGCGACGTCGCGGGGCGCGCCGATCCCGTCGATATCGATCACCGTCATGGCGGGGGTAACGCTGACAAGCACCTCGCCGCCCGGAAAATCGAGGCTGGCCGATGACGCCGCGTGCCACACCTCCTCCCACAGCCCGGGGGGAAAGCGCCGAACGATCCGGCCATCGGGCAAGGCGGCAGCGGGGGAGGGGGAGGTGGCGCCCGAGGGGGTATCCGCCCCTGCCACCCGGGCCTGTGCGCGCTTCAACCGCCCGCGCTCTGCCAGCGCAGCGCGGGTGATGACGAGGTCGAGGCTCTGCCCCTCGGTAACGCTCTGCGGCAGGTGATCGACCAGGGCTTCGGTCCCGCCGTCAAGCAGCGCGAGTCCCCGCCGGGTGCCCTTGAGCTTGGCGGTGAGCTTGCCGGTGGTGCGGGTGCCTGCGGCCAGTTCACCCGGCCGCAGCAGCTTCGCCGCGCGGACCTGCTCGCCTTCGACCAGCAGTGCGCGGGTCTCGCCGATGCCTTGCTCGATCAGCCACTCAGCCAATGGCAAACCCCGCCGCCTTGAGCAGCGCGCGGGTGTCATAAAGCGGCAGGCCCATTACGCCCGAATGGCTGCCCCTGATCCACCGCACCAGCCCTTCGGCCGCGCCCTGAATGGCATAACCGCCCGCCTTGCCGCGCCATTCGCCGCCCGCAAGATAGGCGGCGATCTCCTCCGGGGAGAGCCGTTTGAAGCACACCACGGTTTCATCCAGCCGCTCCCGCAACGTGCCGTCGGGCGCGCGCAGCACCACGCTCGAGAGCACCTGATGCCGCCGCCCGCTCATCAGTTCCAGACAGGCGCGGGCGGAGGCTTCATCCTCGGTCTTGGGCAGGATGCGCCGCCCCACTGCCACCACCGTATCGCCCGCCAGCACAAAGCCGGGCGCGTCAACGGCACGGGCTTTCTCACGCCCCATCCGCAGCGCGTAGGCGCGCGGCAGCTCGCCCTTCAGCGGGGTCTCGTCAATGTCGGCAGGCACCACGGCATCGGGCACCACGCCCAGCCGCGCGAGCAATTCGCGCCGCCGGGGCGATGCCGATGCCAATGTCAGATGAAGCGCGCTCACCGGCGCACAGGCTTACTGCGGTCCGGGGCCGCCGCGACCCGGCATGAAGCGGTAGGTGATCCGTGCCTTGGTCAGATCATAAGGCGTCAGTTCGCACAGCACTTCATCGCCCACCAGCACGCGGATGCGGTTCTTGCGCATCTTGCCCGCCGTGTGCCCGAGCACCTCATGACCATTTTCAAGCTCCACCCGGAACATCGCATTGGGCAGCAGTTCAACCACGCGCCCGCGCATTTCGAGGAGTTCTTCCTTGGCCATGTAATTCCTTCAGTTTTCGCTGCGACGCACAATACGCCCGTCGATGAGTTCGCGCGCTTTAGCGATGCGGGAACCAAAAGGGAAGGCTCGTGCGTTAGGCGGCAGAGCGAAGGGCTATCGCGCAGCTTTCGTTCAGCAGGCATCGTGCAAGCCGACCTTGCCGCACTGCACCACCCGGCGCGGCGATCCTGACAAGAGCGGCGGCCGGCCGCCATGACACCCATCCGAACACAAAGGGCCTTCATGATCCTCTCCCCGCTGTCCCGTGCCCTGCTGCGCGCCGGTTCGTGCCTCGCCGGGGTGGCGCTCGCCTCGCCACTGGCCGCCGAATCAGGCGCGGCGGCCCAGCCGCAGCCCGAGATCGCTGCTCAGAACGACGACGAGGAGCCCGACAGCGCCAGCGACGTCACCCCGTCGGCGAGTGAGGAGATCATCGTGCGATCAGGGCGGCTCCGCGGCCAACTGTTCGTCGATCAGCCGCCGCTGCTGACGCTGGACGAGGAAAGCATCGCGGCCGAGGGCGTCACTTCGATCACCGATCTCATCGCCCAGATCAGCGCGCGCACCGGATCGGCGCGTGGGCGCGGGGGCGGGGACGGGCGGCCGGTGATCCTCGTCAACGGCATCCGCATCGGCTCTTTCCGCGAATTCGCCAACTACCCGCCCGAGGCGCTGGCGCGGGTCGAGGTGTTTCCCGAGGAAGTCGCCCAGCGGTTCGGCTTTCCGCCTGACCGGCGCGTGATCAACCTGATCCTCAAGGACAATTATTCCAACCGCCAGCTCGATTTCGAGTTCGAGGCACCTTCGCGCGGGGGCTACAGCCGCAACGAGCAGGGGATCGGCATCCTGAAAATTGCCGATGGGGGGCGGATCAATGCCAGCGTTCAGGTGGAAGATGCCACCCTCCTGACCGAGGCCGCGCGCGACATTCCGCAGACCGACGGATCGTTCTCGCTCGTCCCGGGCGATCCCGACCCGGCGGATTTCCGCAGCCTGCTGGCCGATACCTTCAATCTGGAAGCGAATGTTTCGTGGGCCAAGGCGATCATCGCCAGCGGCACCTCGCTCAGCGCCAACCTCAATTACGAGCGCAGCGAAAGCCGCAGCCTTGACGGGCTGAACACCGTGACGCTGATTTCGCCGACAGGCACCACGGCGCTGCGCACCTTCGGGGCGGATACCCCGCTTGCCCGGCGCACGGCGAGCGACACGGTTTCGGCGGCAGGCTCGATCAACCAGCCGATCAATGCCTTCCGCCTCACCACCACTTTCGATGGCGTCTTCAGTGAGAGCGAGACGAGGATCGACCGGCGTCTGCGGCCCGATCAGCTTCAGGTGTTCCGCGATGCCGCGACGGCCGGCACGCTGGCGATCACCGGCCCGCTGCCGACTGACACCGACAACGGCTTTGACACCGCGCGCAGCAGGATCATCACCACCGAAACACAGACGACGCTGGAAGGACCGCTTGGTACACTGCCCGCAGGCGAGGTGCTGGCGACCTTCGACCTCGGCTTCGACTGGAAGCGGATCGAGAGCAACGATACACGCTCGGCAACCGGCGCGCAGCTGACCCGCCGACGCCTGTCGACCGGCACGAACCTAGTGGTGCCGCTGACCAGCACGCGCGAGGAATTTCTCGATGCGCTGGGCGATTTCACGCTCAACCTTCAGGCCGGGCTTGAGAACCTCAGCGATTTCGGAACGCTGGGAGATTGGAACGCCGGTATCACCTGGCAGCCGGTTGACGGCCTTGATCTGTCGGCGACCTATATCTGGCGCGAATCCGCGCCTTCGATTTCGGCACTGGGCAATCCACAGGTCGACAATCTCAACGTCCCGGTGTTCGATTTCGTGCGCGGCGAGACGGTGCTGGCAACGGTGCGGACCGGCGGCAACCCCGATCTTCCGGCCGAGACCCAGCGCGACTGGAAATTCGCGGCGACCTGGGACTTGCCCTTCTGGGACGACACCCGGCTGACGGTGGAGTATATCCGCAACCGTTCCGACAATGTGGTGAGCGCCTTCCCGCAGGTTACGGCCGAGATCGAGGCAGCTTTCCCCGACCGGGTCACGCGCGATGCGGATGGGCGGCTGGTCGCGCTTGACCGGCGCTCGGTCAGTTTTGCCGAAACGCGGGCGGATCGGTTGCAGTTCACGCTTTCGACCAGCGGCAGCATCGGCGCGCCTGCGGAAGGTGAGGGCGGACCGTTTGGAGGTGGACGGTTCGGCAGTGGCCGGAACGCGCCAGCCCCGCAACCCGCCCCGCCAACCACCGGCGCGGCCCCGGTCGCAGGCCCGCAAGGCGGCCTTCCCGGCAGCGGATTTGCCCCGACGGCAGAACAGCGCGAACAATTCATGGCCTTCCGCACCCGGCTGTGCGCGGAGGACGGGCTGGACTTCCTCTCCCGGCTGGCCGCGGCGATCGGCAGCGGGGCGGATATCTCGGCCGAGTTCCCCGGGGTCGATCCGGCGCGGCTGGCGCCGATGCTGGCGCGGGTGCGGGGCGCTGACGGGACGGTCGATCCCGCCCGGCTGGCACAGGTCCGCACCGGCATCTGCGCGATCGACCCGGCGCTGATCGGCGGCGGCCCCGGCAGCGGCGGTCCTGCGGCCAGCGGCAGCGCGCCAGCGGGCGCTCCGGCCTTCAACCCGCTGGCCGCGCGCAGTTTCCCGGGGTGGCGTTACTTTGCCAACCTGACCCACACCATCGAGCTCGACAATCAGATCCTGATCGCCCCCGGGCTCCAACCGCTTGATCAGCTCGATGGCGATGCGACCGGCGCCTTCGGCCTGCCGCGCCATTCGAGCCGGCTGGAGGCGGGCCTGTTCGGCAAGGGATATGGCCTGCGCCTGTCAGGCATCTACACCGGGGAGACGCGGCTGGACGGTTCCGGCCTTGCGGGCAGCACCGACTTGTTGTTCGACGATATCGTCACCTTCAACCTGCGCGTCTTTGCCAATATGGGCGAGGTGACGGGGAAGAACGAAGGGCTGTGGAAGGATTTCCGCATCAGCCTGGTCGCCGACAATCTGTTCGATGCCCAGCGCCGGGTGCGGGATTCAAACGGCGATACGCCCATCGCCTACGAGCCTTTCGTGATTGATCCCTTGGGGCTTTACCTTGGGCTTGACCTCAGGAAGCTGTTTTAAGGACCAATCCGAGAATCTAACTCACCTCCGTTCGTCCTGAGCTTGTCGAAGGACCGCTTTTCTTCAGGCTGTTAGTGCAAATTCCAAGGGGAAGAACAGCCCTTCGACAAGCTCGGGGCGAACGGAAAGGGAAGGGCAAGGCTCAACCGCGCGCCTCGGCCAAGGCCTCGGCGCAGGCGTGTCCGCTGGCCCAGGCCCATTGGAAGTTGTAGCCGCCGAGCCAGCCCGTCACGTCAACCGCCTCGCCGATGGCATAGAGGCCGGGCACCCGTGTGGCCTCCATCGTCCGGCTGGACAGTTCGGCGGTGGCGATACCCCCGGCGGTGACTTCGGCCTTGGCATAGCCTTCGGTGCCGTTCGGGGCGAAACGCCAGTCGGCCAGCCGGCCTTGCGCGGCGCGCAAATCCTTGTCGCCGATGTTGCCCAACTCGCGTTCAAGACCCAGCCGGTCGGCCAAGGCATCAGCCAGCCGGTCCGGCAGGCGTTCGCGCAGCAATGTGCGCAGATGGGCGCGGGGGCGATCACGCTTCGCGGCGATCAGCCAGTCGCTTGCCGCATCGGGCAGGAAGGTCACGCCGACCGGCTCGCCATGCCGCCAATAGGACGAGACTTGCAGGATCGCCGGGCCGGAAAGGCCTTTGTGGGTGAACAGCGCGGCTTCCGCGAATTCGGCCGTCCCGGCGCGCGCGAGCACGGGCGCGGCGACGCCCGAAAGCTCGCGGAACAGCGCATCCTCGCCCCCCAGCGTCAGCGGCACGAGGGCAGGGCGGGGCTCGACCACCTTGAGGCCGAACTGGCGGGCGAGGCGATAGGCAAAGTCGCTCGCGCCCATTTTCGGAATGGAAGGCCCGCCGGTGGCGATCACCAGCGCGGGGGCCTGCCATGCGCGGCCATCGGTGGAGGTGACGGTGAAAGTGCCGTCCTCGCCTCGCGCGACGTCGGCCACATCCACCCCGCAAGTCAGCGCCACCCTGTCAGGCGGGCATTCATCCATGAGCATCGCCACAATCTGCCGGGCCGAGCCGTCGCAGAACAGCTGCCCCAGCGTCTTTTCGTGCCACGCGATCCCATATCGCTCCACCAGCGCGACAAAGTCGGCCGGGGTATAGCGGGCCAGCGCGCTCTTGGCGAAGTGGGGGTTGGCGCTGAGATAGTTCGCCGGCCCCGCGCCAAGGTTGGTGAAATTGCACCGCCCGCCGCCGGAGATCAGGATCTTCTTCCCCGGCGCATCAGCCTTTTCCAGCAGCGCCACGGTGAGGCCCCGCTGGCCCGCCTGCCCGGCCGCGAACAGCCCGGCCGCGCCTGCGCCGAGGATGATGACGTCGCTGTGTTCCACAAGCCTGCCGATAGGGACCGGCGAGGGAATTGCCAATCGCCCCCCGCAGTCCCTATCTGACCGCCATGTCACGAACCCCCGCAGGCACCCCCAATGATCCGCGCGGCGGCGATCGCTTCAACGAGGCGCGCGCCGCGCAGACCGTCGCCAGTGCCCAGCCTGATCTGGAAGGCGGGGTCGAAGCGATCCGCAACACGGTGAAGGTGCTGAAGCCCGTCCCCGGCGTCTACCGCATGCTCGATGCACGGGGCGAAGTGCTCTATGTCGGCAAGGCTCGCAGTCTGAAGGCCCGCGTCGCCAACTACACCCAGGTCGCGCAGCTTTCCGGGCGGCTCCAACGCATGGTCAGCCAGACCCGCAGCATGGAGATCATCACCACCAATTCGGAAGCCGAGGCGCTGCTACTGGAAGCGCAGCTGATCAAGCGGTTCCGCCCGCCGTTCAATGTGCTGCTAAGGGATGACAAGAGCTTCCCCTTCATCCTGCTGCGCGCCGATCACGCCTACCCGCGTATCCAGAAGCACCGCGGCGCGCGGCGGGCCAAGGGCAATTACTATGGGCCGTTTGCCAGCGCGGGGAGCGTCAATACGACGCTGAATGCGCTACAAAAGCTGTTCCTGCTGAGGAGTTGCACCGACAGCTTCTTCAACAACCGTGATCGGCCTTGCCTGCTTTATCAGATCAAGCGTTGTTCGGCGCCCTGCGTCGGGCGGATCGACGAGCCGGGCTATGACGCGCTGGTGCGGCAGGCGAAGGACTTCCTCTCGGGCAAATCGGGCGCGGTGCAGGCTGATCTGGAGCGGCAGATGGCTGAGGCCGCGACCAATCTCGATTTCGAGACGGCGGCGATGCTGCGCGACCGGCTGCGGGCGGCGACCTTCATTCAGGGCTCACAGGCGATCAACGCCGCCGGGTTGGGCGACGCCGATGTCTTCGCGCTGGCGGCCAAGAACGGGCAGATGAGCGTGCAGTCCTTCTTCATCCGCGGCGGCCAGAACTGGGGCCACCGCGCGCTGTTCCCACGCCACACGGCCGAGGTGGACGAGGCGCAGGTGCTCGCCGACGTCATGCTGCAATTCTACGAGGAAGTGCCCCCGCCGCCGACCATTCTGGTGGACCGCGAACTGCCCGAGAGCGAGTTGATCGAAGCCGCGCTGTCAGAGGTGGCGGGCCGCAAGGTGAGGCTCTCGGTCCCCGAGCGCGGCGACCGGCGCAAGCTGATGGCGCAGGCGCAGCGCAATGCCATCGAGGCGCTGGAACGGCGGCTGGCCGAGACGGGAACTAAGGCGCGCCTTAACCGCGAGCTGGCCGATTTTCTGGAGCTGGATGCGCCGCCGCAGCGGATCGAGGTTTACGACAACAGCCATATCCAGGGCACCAAGGCCGTGGGGGCGATGGTGGTTGCCGGGCCGGAGGGCTTCGAGAAGGGCCAATACCGCAAGTTCAATATCCGCGAGGCGCAGACCAATGATGACTTCGCGATGATGCGCGAGGTGATCGCGCGGCGGTTCCGGGCTTGGGGTGATCCTCCCCAGAATGGGGAGGGGGACCATCCGAAGGACGGTGGAGGGGCAGGTGCGGCTGCTCCGGACATCGACAGAGGGGAACAGCGGCCCGTGCCCCTCCACCCCGACCCTGCGGGTCGCGGTCCCCCTCCCCGTACCGGGGAGGATTTGCCCGACCTTATCCTGATCGACGGCGGCAAGGGGCAGCTTTCCAGCGTGATGCGGGTGCTTGAGGAGATCGGCATCGCCGACGACATCGCAGTCATCGGCGTCGCCAAGGGGCCTCATCACGGCCGGGAGGGCCGGGAGGTGTTCCACTTCCCCGACGGGCGCGAGAAGATGCTCCCCGTCAATTCGCCCCTCTTGTTCCACTTGCAGAACCTGCGCGACGAAGTGCACCGCTATGTCATCGGCGCGCACCGGGCCAAGCGGTCCAAGGCGATCACCGCGAGCCCGCTGGACGAAATCCCCGGCATCGGACCCGCGAGGAAGCGCGCGTTGCTGCTGCATTTCGGCACTGCGAGTAAAGTCCGCGCCGCCGCGCTCGAAGACCTGCAACGCGCCCCCGGCGTCAGCGCGGCGGTGGCGCGCAAGGTTTATGATTTCTACCACGCGGGGGGATAGCAAAAGGGCGGACCCGCAGGCCCGCCCTTCCTATTCCGCGATGCGCTGGCTTACTGCCCGTCGAGCGCCTTGCTCACCAGCACGTTGACCGACACCCGGCGGTTCTGCGCCCGGCCAGCGGCCGAGGTGTTGTCGGCGGCGGGATCAGCGGTCGCCATGCCCGTCGGGGTCAGCATGCGGTAAGGCTTCCACTTGCACACCTGCTGCAAGTGGTTGACGACCGCGGCGGCGCGCTTTTCCGACAGCGTCTGATTGACTTCCTGCGAGCCGGTAGAATCGGTGTAGCCCAGGACCAGCATCAGCGAATTCTCGTTGGCATCGGCTTGCTGGGCCGCGGCGCAAAGCTCGCTCTTGTAGCGCGGCGAAAGCGCCGCCTTGCCGGTGTCGAAATAGACGTTGGTCGTGCTCTTGAGGTTATACTTGTCGATATCGCCAAGGCGGCCGCGCAGGGCTTCGGTGGCGGCGGCGTTGGCCTGGATCGCCGCGCCCTGTTCGCCGAACTGCTGCTGGGTGCCGCCGCGGATCATCCGCGCGATCTGCGCATCGTCGCTGGTGAAACGCACTTCGCTGGCGACCAGGCCCTGACCATATTGCGAGGTCTTGACGATCACCGGCATGCCGTTGAGCAGCGCCGTCTGATCGAAGGTCTTGTTGCCGATACCCAGGAACCCGCCGCGCGTGCGAATCTCGGTTTCGGGGTGCAGCGTGATCGTGGTGGTGGTGCCGTCATCGGCGGTTACCTCAAGGCGCTGACCCTTGCGTGCGGAGATGATGCCCGTAACCTTCGGCCCTTCGGACATTTCGGCCAGCGGCGGCAACGCGCCATAGACAGTGGTCAGCACCTCCTGGTTCTCGCCGGTGGCCTGCGCCTGATTTTGCGCTGCCAGGCCCAGCGGGGCGGCAGCCAGTGCCGGGCCCAGCAGGGCGAGAGCCGCACGCTTTCGCGGATTACGGATAGAATGGATCACAGCGTTTCGCTCCTCGTTCATGGGCCACCATCCCGGTGCGGTGGCCCCATTGTTGGCGTTGTGCGCAACGGGTGGTTGTTGAGCAGCACCTTGCTGGCAAATGAACGCCCAGCGCCCGATCCCCGCAGGAGCGGGCAACCGGGGCCGGGTATGCGGTGAAACGAGTTGGCAGACGGGCGGTGACGCGGCGTTCAGCGGGCCGCCTGGGTTGCGATCCAGCGGCCGATCTTCTCCTCAAGGATCGTCAGCGGCAGCCCGCCGGTGTTCAGCACCTGTTCGTGGAACGCCTTGATGTCGAACTTCGCGCCCAACTGGCTCTCGGCCCGCTTGCGCAGCTCCTGGATCTTCAGCGCGCCGATCTTGTAAGCCACCGCCTGACTGGGAATGGCGATGTAGCGGTCCACCTCGGCCACCACTTCGGTGCGGGTCATGCCGGAGTTATCCATCATGAAGGTGATCGCCTGATCGCGGGTCCAGCCCTTGGCGTGGATGCCCGTATCCACCACCAGCCGCATCGCCCGCAGCTGTTCGTCCTGCAAGGTGCCGTAACGGTTCCAGGGGTCTTTATAGAAGCCCATCTCGTAACCCAGCGTTTCGGCATACAGCGCCCAGCCTTCGACATAGGCGGTGGTCCCGCCAAAGCGCATGAAGGCGGGCAGCGCCTCGTTTTCCTGCGCCAGGCTGATCTGGAAATGGTGCCCCGGCGCGCCTTCGTGCAGATATAGCGTGACATTGCCGGGGGTCAGGCGGCTGGGGAGGTCATAGGCGTTGAAATAGAACACGCCCGGCCGCGCGCCATCGGGCGATCCCGACTGATAGGAACCGCCCGCCTCGAATTGCTCCGTCGAAGGGTCATAAGGGCGGATTTCCAGCGGCGACTTGGGCACCAGCGAGAAATAATCGCCGATCTTGGCATCGACCTCGCGCCCGATGCGGTAATAATCCTCCGTCAGCGCCTCGCGGGTCTTGGGCTGGAATTTGGGATCGGTGCGGGCATAGTCGAAGAACTGCGTCAGCGTGCCCTTGAACTTCACTTCCTTTTTCAGCTTTTCGAGGTCCGCCTTGATCCGCGCGACCTCCTTGAGGCCGAGCTGGTGGATTGCCTCCGGCGTGAGCGGCAGCGTGGTCGAATCTTCGACCAGCCGGGCATAGAGCTTTTCCCCGCCCTTCATTTGCGACAAGCCGATACTGTCGCGCGCGACCGGCAGATATTCGTCGCGCAGGAAGTCCCTGAGGCGGGTGTGGGCGGCGTAGAGATCGCGGGTCTTGGCCTCGTAGGCGGCGGCAAGGCGCGCACGGTCAGCCTCCCCGATGGCGTCGGGGAAGGCCTTGGTGGGGGCCATGAACGGCGAATCCGCAAGCTGCATGCCCAGCTGCGTTTCAAGCTGGGTGATCATGATCTCGGTCGTGAGGCGGGTTTCCACCACGCCGCTTTTCATCCCCTCACGGAACCGGCCAATCGCGCGGTCGATGAAGGCGATGTAATCATCGTGCCGCGACAGGTTGTCTTCATAATGGGCGAGGGTCTTGAACGGCGCGACCCCGGTGCCACTGGCGAAGGTGGGGTAGAAGGTGTGAAGCCCGAAGAAATGGTTCAGCGGGCGCACCTCGGTCAGCGCGCGCATTTCATCGCTGTAGCCTTCTAGCGCGCGTTCCTGCGTGTATTTGAACACGTCGTAAGCGAGCTGGTCGGTCTCGGAGAGCTTCGCCCGGTCAATCTGGGCAAGCAGCGCGAGGTTCAGCTTGAGGTCGGTGCGCAGCGCGAGGAAGTTCGCATCGGTCAGCAAGTCGCCGAGCCGCCCGGCATTCTGGTCATCGCCCCGGAACAGCCGGTTGAGCGGGTTCAGCGCCAGTTCGCGCGCGTCGGCATCGGCGAAAAGGGCAAACAGCCGGTCATGCTCGGACTGGGGGGCGGCGGTCGCTGCGGGAGCGGCGGCGGTGGTGGCGGTGGAAACGGCGGGCTGCGCGTGATTGGTGTGCGCAAGCACGGGCGCGGCCGTCAGCAGCAGCGCGCTTGAAGCGGCAAGGGCAAGGCGCAAGGTCAAGATGGGTGTCCCCCGGCAAAGTGTCAGACTGCCTTTAAGGCTACGGCGCGCGCCAGCGGGGTGCAACCGGCGCGGCGACGAGCGACGCAGGAGGGTCGACCGGGGTCGTTGCGGCGCGCGTGTCAGGCGGGGGCGAGGCGGCCCGCATGAAAGGCCGCATCGGCGCGCAGCTGCGCATGTTCGACCCACACCGAGTGCGTCCCCGAACAGATCTTGTGCGGCAGGGCAAGGCGGCAGATCGGGCCTTCGGTGATGTCAGAGGCATCGAGGATCGCGCACTCGGAGGTGCCGGTGTTCTCGTCGATCAGGAAGGTGACGAGATAGCCATCGTCCTCGGATGTTGCTCCCTTGCGCGGGATCATCGGACTTTCGCTGGCGTAGACGCCTTCGGGCAGCCGGTAGACCTGTTCCGCGCCCGTCAGCGTGTCATGGCGGACATAGCCGTTGAACAGGAACCAGCCGGGCCGGGTGGTGGTGGACCAGACATAGCGGCTTTTCCTCATCGCATAGGCCGGATTGATCATCCCGAATTCGACGATCCGGTCGGTCAGGCGTTCCTCGCGGGTCTCGCCGGTGACGAGGTTGAAGCGCCAGCGGTGCAGGCGCGACTGGAAGCTGTGTTCGTCCACGTAAGCCATCATGTGGCTGTAACGGCCCATTTCTGCCAGCGGATCGGGCATGGGCTTGGCCTGATGATAGCCTTCGAGGATCACCTCGTCGCCTTCCTCCCACGCGTTGGTCCAGTGGAGCACATAGGTCGGCGATGCCTCGAACCAGCGGATGTCCTCCGGCTGGCCGTGCCGGGGGATCAGGGCGAAGCGGGTGGGGATGCCGTCGTGCAGGCGGGCGGCGTGGATGTTGCGCCCGAGCAATTCCTCGTCCCAGAACAGCGGCATGTCGCTGAGGATCGACCAGTTCGGGGTGATCGCCATGTCATGCGGCAGGCGCGGGCCGGGCAGGGGGACGGGGACGTAGTGCACCAGCGCGCCCGTCCGGTCGACAACGCCGTAATGCATGAAAGGGGCATGCTTGGAATAGTTGAAGAACATCAGCTCGCCCGTGCTCTCGTCCACCTTGGGGTGGGCGGAAATGCCGTCCAAGGGCACCCACGGCGCCTTCCCCCGGCTGCCGAGCGTCACCGGATCGAGCATCCACGCCTCCCCGCACTGGTAGAGCGTCGCATAGGCCGTGCCCGCATGGACGATGATGTCGGTGGAGCCGGTATCCTTCAGCCCCCCATGCGCGCCGAAGCCGGGGCGCTTGCTCGTCCCCCACGGGTCCATCAGCCCGCCCCACAGACTGCGGCCCGCGATCTGCTCCGCCTCGAAACAATGGGTGCGCACAAAGCGGTTGCGATAGCTCGCCTTGCCGCCGCTGATATTGACCTGATGGATCATCGCATCGCCATCAAAAGGGTGATGACGACCCAAGGGCTGGTGCACCTGATTCTCGGTGTTGCGCAGGTAGATGCCGTCAATGTCCGCCGGGATCGCGCCTTCAAGCACCGGCAGTTCGGCGACGTCGACCTCCTCGTGGAGCGGCGTCCAGGGCCCGGTCAGATAGGGGTGGTTCGAAGGCTCCAGCGTGTGTTTGACCGGGGGGTGGCGCGTGATCTGCATGGTGTCTCTCCCGCCCGGCAGGATGATCGCGCGCGGCCGCTCTGGCAAGGGGTGGGTGGGCGCGCGTTTTTTTGATCCCGATCAAGGTCGCGCGTGCGGGATGCGGCGATAAGGGGGGCCGGACAAGGGAGAACCGCCATGAAATCGATCCTGCTGCACGTCGATCACGACCGCGCCATGAAGGCCCGCCTGCAGGTGGCGCTGGATATTGCGCGGGCCACCAACGGCCACCTCACCTGCCTTCAGGCGGTCAATTACGAGGTCTTCATGCCGGGCGATTTCTCCGGCGCGGCGATCGCGACCACCATTCCGCTCATCCGCGAAAATGCTGAAAAGCTGCGCGCCGAGATCGAGGCCGAGCTTGATCATGAAGGCGTGCCGTGGGACTGGCGCGCCGAATACGGAGTCGCCCAGCACCGCCTGATCGAAGCAACGCCGCTTGCCGATCTGGTGGTGCTTGGCCCGGCGGATGCGGGCGCCGGCGCGGGCGGGCGCGGGCCTTCGGGACTGGTCGGCGATGTGGCGCTGAAGGCGCAGGTGCCGGTGCTGGTTGTGCCCGCAGACACGAAAGGCCTCGATATCGGCGCGCCGATGCTGGTCGCCTGGAACGGTTCGGCCGAAGCCTGCAACGCGCTGCGCGCCGCACTGCCGCTGCTGGCCTGTTCGTGCAAGGTGACGCTCGCCAGCGTCGTCGAGGACAAAGAGCGCGAACGGTTCGACGTTCCTTCGACCGAGGGCGCGAAATACCTGAGCCGCCACGGGATCGCCTGCGAGATGGTGGAAATCCCGCGCGGCGAAGCGGGGATTGCCGACACGCTGTTTTCAGCCGCGCAGCTTCGTGAGTGCAGCCTGATGGTGATGGGTGCCTACGGCCATTCCCGGCTGGCGGAATTGCTGCTGGGCGGAGTGACCCGGCAGATGCTGAGCGAACCGCAGATGCCCATCCTGCTGGCGCATTGATCGCGCAGGTCAGGCAGGCCGGTCATCCGCGCCAGGATCGGCCGGGGAGGAGCCGGGCGCGGCATAGGCCGCTGCAAGATCGCGGTAGGCGCGTGAGGCGAAGGCGGCCAGTGTCAGCCCGACGCCCAGCACGCCGGTCAGGCAGAACACCAGCGCCATGCCGCGATCCGGCCCGACGCCGAACCAGTCGCCAATCAGGCCCACGCCTGCGCCGGTGGTCATGAACGGGATCGCGACGAACTGCGTGAAGGGCCCGATCAGGAACGCGGTCAAAGGCGCGGCGGCCTGTTCGACCGACTGGGCAAAGCCGAACACGCGGCCCTGGCGTTCGTAAGGCACCACCTTCTGCAAGGTGGTCTGCTCGGCCGCTTCGGCGATGGGGCCGAAAAACATCCACACCACGCTGCCGATCACCAGCAACAAAATCGAAGGCTGGACCGTGAACAGGCTCGCGGTCAGCCAGATCACGAGGTTGACGAGCAACAGCATCCGCAGCGGCCTTGCCCCCAGCCCGAAGCGCGCGATCACCGCGCCGCTGGCAATGAACGCGCTCGACGCCATCGCCCACATCAGGCCCCATTCCCGCACCCCCATCAGCGACAGGCCGTATCCATCCATCAGCGCCATGAACACGCCGCCGAGCAGATTGTTGAAGGTCGCAAAGATGATGAGCGCAAACAGGCCCGGCACTGCGGCAATGACCCGCACCGTGCCGCGCAGGTCGATCCTGTTGCGGCTCTCGGGCGTGTCCGACGGCGCGCGCGTTTCATCAATCCTGATCGTCAGCATGTGCAGGAAAGCCAGCACGGTGCCGCCGATGGCGAGGATAAGCGTGCCGCGCATCCCGTCCCACGCGACCAGAAAGCCGCTGATCGCCGAAGTGAGTAGAAATCCGATCCCGCCGACCATCCCGACCAGGCCGTTGGCCTTGTCGCGCCCTTCCTCGGCGATCAGCAGCGTGACCAGCGTGGGCAGGGCGATCATCCGCAGGTTGCCGGCAATCACGCCCAGCATGGTAAGGATAATCAGCAGCCACAACGGTGCCCCTGCGGTGCGGGTCAGCGCCTCGGCAGGGGTCAGCAGGCACACCGCCAGCGCAGCGCCGAAGAACACCAGCGAGCCGAGGCTTGATGCCAGCATCACCCGCTGCTTGCGGTGATGATCGACCAGGCTGCCGAACCAGATCGCAAAGCCGCCGGTGAACAGCAGATGGACCCCGCCGATCATGCCGGTCACGAACACCGAACGGGTTTCGAGAAAGGCCCAGAACACCAGCGCAAACCAGACCGTGAAATTGATCACGTTCTGTAACAGGTTGTTGGCGAGGATCAGGTGAAAGGGGACTGGGCGGGACACAAGGTTCCCTATCGGCCACTGCTTCGCGCGGTGCAAGCGGGGCTTGGTTACGCCTTCACCCGCTTTCGCATCATCCCTTCCTGCGCGACGCTCGCCACCAACTCGCCTGCGCGGTTGAAGATGCGCCCGCGATTGAAGCCGCGCCCGCCGCCGCTCCACGGCGCGTCGGTGGCATAGAGCAGCCATTCATCCGCCCGTGCATCGCGGTGGAACCACAGCGCGTGATCGAGGCTGGCCCCCACAATCTCGCCCCGCATCCACGAAATGCCGTGCGGCAAGGCGCTGGTGCCGAGCAGGGTGTAATCGCTTGCATAGGTGATGATTGCGCGGTGCAGTTCGGGCGTGTCGTGCCCCCCGGTGATCGGCGCGCAGACCCGGAACCAGGTATGCGCCCGCGGCTCGCGCGGCTCGCTGCTCATCCAGTGGAGGCGATCGACGCTGCGCATCTCGATCGGGCGCGGGCGCAGCATGAAGCGGCGCTGATCGGGGGGGAGCCGGTCGCCCAGCGTCTCGGCGATCTCGCGGCGTTGCTCCATGTCGGGGCGCAGGTCTTCGGGCGCGGGAACATCGGGCATCGGCGAATCGACGTGCTCAAGACCCTGTTCGGGCAGCTGAAAGCTGGCGGTGAGGTTGAGGATCGGCACCGGCGTGCCGTCTTCACCCGGCTGACTGGCGACCACGCGGCGGTTGGCAAAGCTGCGCCCGTCGAAATCGCGTTCGATCCGGTATTCGATCCCCTCCCCCTCGCGCCCGCCGCGCAGGAAATAGGCGTGCAGCGAATGGGCGCGCTTGCCGTTGGTGACGCTGGCCTGCGCCGCCTGCAACGCCTGCGCGAGCACTTGCCCGCCGAACACCCGCCCGATCCCGTCTTTCTGCGGCGTGCCGGCATAGATGTCGGCAGCGCGCTTTTCGACAGTCAGCAGGCGGATGAGATCGGCGACGAGTTCGTCGTTGGTGGGCATGTCAGTCATGGCGCAGGGCCATGCGGCCGGTTTACGCCCCCGTCAACCCGAGCTTGCGCATCAGCCGGAAAGCATAGGCCCGGGCATAATTCTGCTGCGGCCAGCGCCCCGGTGCGCGCGGGCTGAACCCGCGCGCGCGCAGGATCGCGTTGAAGATGCGCGCGTCGCTTTCGCGGTAGCTCCATTCCGAGCGCCAGGTGATCGACAGCGACACCGACGGGGCGGGGCCGTTCTGCACGAAATGCGGTGCCATCACCGGCACGAACAGCGCCTCGCCCGGCGCGAGCGGGAAGGCGGTGCCGTGGGGGAGGAAGCTGTCGTCCCACTGCAATTCGCGCGGGCCGCCTGAATGGTAGGTCTCATGCGCCGTGTGCGGCACGAAGCGCGTGTCGCCCGCCGGGAACTGGGTCATCACCTTGGAGCCCCGGATCTGAAGCAGGATGTTGTGCTCGGGATCGAAGTGGTAGGGCGTGACTGCGTTCGGGCTGGAAATGAAGATGAACCCCTGCGGGGTCAGCATCGCGCCGGTTGCGGCTTCGATTTCCGGCCGGATTTCGTCGAGCAGGCCAATCAGCAGCGCCTCGTAAGCGGGCACCTGTTCGATGTTCTTGAGCACCGCCCAGCTTTGCGCGTCGGCGACGCGGCGGATCGTTTCGGCGATGGTCAGGCCGTTGGGGCCGGGCTTGCCATCGACCCCGATGGGCAGATCGCCGCGGTTATATTCGACCGAGGCTGGCGGAAGCTGGTCGGCCAGCTGGGCCAGCGCCTCGATCTCCAGCAGCGGGTGAGTGGTGAGGGCGTGCTTCAGGGTGTGGGGCTTTTCCGGGTATTGCGCGGCAAAACGCACGCGGGCCGGGCCGTCGAACACGGCCGCAGGCGCGGTGTCGGCAAAGTTGGCGGGGGCGTTCATGCGCGTCTCCTCGTTCGGGTTTCCCAGGCCATCAGCATCCGGAAGGCGGCGCGCCGCACCGGCCCGCCGATGGCGATGTTGCGGCTGATCATCAGGCGCTGCCCGCGCCACAGGCGTTCGATCATCGGGTGGCCTTGGGCCGCGCAGCTATCGGCCCATTGCACGTCTGCGCGTTCCAGCAGCGCGAGGTTTTCGAGTTGCAGCAGCATCCCGGGTGAGAACCGGGCATAGGCCTCGTCATAGGCGGTCTTGAAGCTGTAGGCCCCCGGCGGCGTGATGAAGTTCGCCAGCATTGCGATGGCGCGGCCATCCAGCCGCAGCGCCAACCGCTCCAGCCGCCCCGCCGCCGCCGCGCCCGTCAGCGCCTGATCGAACAGCGCCCGCGTGGCCGGGGCGCTGGCGAGGGCGGAACCGGCCTCACCCTTCCATCCGGCGGCTTCGAGCGCGAGGAACTCGGCGATCCATGCCGCAAGCCCCGCGTCATTCTCCAGCCGCTCAAAGATCAGCGTGCCTTCTTCTGCGAGGCGGCTGCGCTGGCGGCGCAGTTCTTTGCGCTTCTTCGCGCTCATCGCGCCTGCGAGATAGGCCTCGGCCGAAGTCTCGCCGGCCAGCAGCGCGCGGCGCTCCTCGGCGACGCGGTAATGGGCGCGGCCATCGCCAGCCAGCACCCGTTCGAGCGCGGCGTTGGCGGGGCCGTCGGCAGGCATCGCAGGCAGGTGCCAGAACAGCGCGCGCCGGGCACGGCGGTCGAAATGGGCGAGCATCGCGCGCCAGAAGGCCTCCTCATGCCCGGCGGCGATCAGAGGCACGCCGCAGAAGGCGTTGGGATGCAGCCAGCCCTTGGCGTGGGTGACACCGTGGCCATAATATCTGGCGCTGCGGACCACCGGCAGCAGCCCGGCGAGCCGTCCGGCGTGGAACCACGCCTTGGTGACGACCCGCTCAGGCTCGCCCCACTGGCGCAGGGCGGGGAGCAGAAACCATGGCTCGAAGAACGGGTTCGGCTCGGCTGCGCGGGCGGCGAGGCGTTCCCACGCGGCAACGAAGGCGGGTTCGGCCATTTCAGCGGCGGTGAGCAGGCGCAGCTGACCTTGCGGCAAAGCAGTCGCGGCGTCGCCCGCTTCGCCGGTGCGAAAGCTCGCCGCGCGTGCCATCTCCATGATCGTGAAGCCCCGCCTTGCCGCGCCGATCCGGGCGCCCGGTGGGGTGATGACACAGGGCGATTAAGAAAGCCTCAGCGGGAGCGGGGCCTGTCCGAGCCGGGGACAGCGGTGCGGGCAAAGATAAACCCCGCCGGACCTGCGCGCGGCGGGGTTGAGTCTTTGCGGCCCTACCGCTTCGCTACTTGAGGGCCATTGTGTTCACCGATTGAGGCAGGTGTTACGCCGCTCCGTGCGCCAGCGCGGCCAGCAGCAGCAGCGCGACGATGTTGGTGATCTTGATCATCGGATTGACGGCAGGCCCGGCAGTATCCTTGTAAGGATCGCCGACCGTATCGCCCGTCACCGCAGCCTTGTGGGCTTCGGAGCCCTTGCCGCCGTGGTTGCCGTCCTCGATATACTTCTTGGCGTTGTCCCACGCCCCGCCGCCCGCCGTCATCGACAGCGCGACGAACAGCCCGCTCACGATCACGCCGAGCAGCAGAGCGCCCAATGCCGCAAAGCCGTTGTCCTGCCCGGCGATGGCGGTGATGACGAAATACACCACCACCGGCGCCAGCACCGGCAGCAGCGAGGGGATGATCATCTCCTTGATCGCCGCCTTGGTGACGAGGTCTACGGTGCGGGCATAGTCGGGCTTGGAAGTGCCCGCCATGATCCCCGGGTTGGTGCGGAACTGCTCGCGCACGTCCACCACCACGTCGCCCGCCGCACGGCCCACGGCCGTCATGCCCATCGCCCCGAACAGGTAGGGCAGCAGCGCCCCCAGCAGGAGGCCGACGATCACGAACGGATTTTCAAGGCTGAAATCGACATTCGCATCCGGGAAGAAGGTGCGAAGGTCGGTGGTATAGGCCGCGAACAGCACCAGCGCGCCAAGGCCCGCCGAACCGATGGCATAGCCCTTGGTCACCGCCTTGGTGGTGTTGCCGACGGCGTCCAGAAGGTCGGTCTTCTCGCGCACGCTATCGTCCAGCCCCGCCATTTCGGCGATGCCGCCTGCGTTGTCGGTGACCGGGCCATAGGCGTCCAATGCCACAACCATCCCTGCCAGCGCCAGCATTGCGGTGGCCGCATAGGCAATGCCCATCAACCCCGCGAGGCCATAGGCGATGATGATCCCCGCCACGATCACCAGTGTCGGCAGCGCGGTCGCTTCAAGGCTGATGGCAAGGCCCTGAATCACGTTGGTGCCATGGCCCGTTTCCGAAGCCTTGGCGATCGAGCGCACCGGGCGGTAGGCGGTGCCGGTGTAATACTCGGTGATCCAGATAATCAGGCCGGTGATGACGAGGCCCAGCAGCGCGCAATAGAACAGCGTGCGGCCGGTAAACTCAACCATGCCCTGATCCGGGTTGATCACCGTGTTCATGTCCATGCCGACCGTGCCAAGCGCATATTGCGTGACCAGCCAGATCAGCGGGATCGAGGTGACGGCGGTGACGATGAAGCCCTTGTACATGGCCCCCATCACATTCGTGCCGCCGCCTAGGCGCACGAAATAGGTGCCAAGGATCGAGGTGGCAATGCACGCGCCCCCGATCAGCAGCGGCAGCGCCATCATCGGCAGCAGCAGATCGCCAAGCTGGGTCAGCAGCAGCGCGGTCAGCACCATGGTGGCGCCGACGGTGACGACGTAGGTTTCGAACAGGTCGGCGGCCATGCCCGCACAGTCGCCCACGTTGTCGCCCACGTTGTCGGCGATCACGGCAGGATTGCGGGGATCATCCTCGGGGATGCCTGCTTCCACCTTGCCGACAAGGTCCGCGCCGACGTCCGCCGCCTTGGTGAAGATCCCGCCGCCCAGACGCGCGAAGATCGAGATCAGTGAAGCCCCGAAGGCAAGGCCGACGAGGCCATCGATCACTTCGCGGCTTGACGGCGACAGGCCCATCGGCCCGATCATCGCGGCAAAGAACACCGCAATCGCCAGCAGCGCGAGGCCCGCCACCAGCATCCCGGTAATCGCACCTGCACGGAACGCGAGCGTCAGGCCCGCCTGCAATCCGGTCGAAGCCGCCTCAGCCGTGCGCACGTTGGCGCGCACCGAGATATTCATCCCGATATAGCCCGCCACGCCCGATAGCACCGCGCCGGTGACAAAGCCGATCACCGCCGTGGTGCCAAGCGCGAAGGCGACAATCGCGGCGACGACGACGCCAACGATGGCGATGGTGGTATACTGGCGGTTCAGATAGGCCTGCGCGCCTTCCTGAATGGCGGCGGCGATTTCCTGCATGCGTGCATTACCGGGGCTCGCGCTGAGCACCTGGCTGCTGGTGAAGATGCCATAGGCAATGGCAAGCACCCCCAGCCCAATTGAAATGAGCAATAGATTCACGAGCAATCCCCTCTCGTCTTATGTTGCTTCCCCCTTGCAGGGGCGCTTGCGCCTCTTTCGTGATCCCTCGGGCGCAAGGTGCATAGTCATACGGGCTTGCCGAAGGCTGGCAAGCCCGTATCACGGCGGGCCTTGCGCCTTGATGCGCGGGGTTTTTGCCGCAATTTGCCCGGCTGTGCGAAAGTGCCGAAGGCGACAGGCAGGATCAGCCGTGGCGATAGCCAAGGCTGGCGGGATTGTGCAGCGCCTCGCCGCCCAGCACCAGGGGCGCGGCGTTGCGTTCGGTCACGGTGCCGATGCGATACACCGCAACGGGCAGATCGGCGTCCGCAGGGGCGGCGAACAGCAATTCGTAATCATCGCCCCAGCGCATGCACTCGCCCGCGCGCACCGTATCGGCGACGGGGACCGCCGCCGGGTCGATGGCGAAGGTCGTGCCGCTGGCGTCAGCCATTCGCCAGCAATCGAGCAGGAGCCCGTCCGATACGTCCATCATCGCGTTGGCGATGGGGGCGAGCGCGATCCCCTCAGCCACGCGGGGAAGCGGGCGATTGAACGCGGCCCGGTGCGCCGCCACACCTTCAAAGCCGAGCATCGCCCGCCCGACCGGGCCGGTGACGAACACCGCGTCCCCGACCCGCGCTCCGCTGCGCGACGGCACCGGCTGGCAGGTTGCGCGGCCCAGCGCGGCCATGGCGAAGGTGCTCGCGCCGGTCGCAGCGATGGTGTCGCCCCCCAGAAGCGGCACCGCAAAGGCGGTGAGCGCATCGCGCAGCCCTGCCAGAAACCGCGCATCGCCATTGCCGAGCGAATGGCCCAGCAGCACGCCGATCGGCTGTGCGCCTTTGGCGGCAAGATCGGAAAGGTTCGCCGCGACCAGTTTCCACGCGACATCCGCCATATCGGCATCGGGCAGAAAATGCGTATCCTCCGCCATCATGTCGAGCGTGATGACCAGCGTTTCGTTGCCGAACGGAATGATCGCGCAGTCATCGTCAAGATTGCGCGCTCCGGGGTGGAGCGGCAGGCTGCGCAGTGCGGCGACGAAATCGGTCTCGTTCATGCGTTCCTACCACTATCCGTTCGCCCTGAGCTTGTCGAAGGGCCGCCCTTCTTTTGGCGAACACAGGAAGAAGAAATACACGGCTTCGACAAGCTCAGCCCGAACGGAATCAAGGCCTAGGCACGCACATCCTTCGCCACCGCATCCAGAATGCCGTTCACGAATTTTGCCTGCCCATCATCGAAAAACGCCTTGGCGACTTCGACATATTCGTTGATCGCGACCGCTGCGGGCACATCGGCCCGGGCGATGATTTCATAGGTGCCTGCGCGCAGGATTTGCAGCATCGTCTTGTCGAGCCGCGTCACGGCCCACCCGGCGGCGAGCTTGCTGGCGACCAGTGCGTCGATCTCGTCACGCCGCGCATCCACGCCGCGCACCACATCGTCGAAGAACGGCACTTCGGCCTCGGCATATTCTGCTTCGTCGAACGCGTCTTCATCGATCGTGCGGCCCAGCCGGTGCTGGTGGAATTCATCGAGCAGCCGGGCAAGGGCGGTGCCCTCCATGTGCTGCTGATAGAGCGCCTGCACAGCGGCAAGCCGCGCGGCCGAGCGGGCTTTTGAACGGGCGGGCTGGTTCATCTGATCCTCAGTTCCACGGACTTGGCGTGGGCAGGCAGCCCCTCGGCATGGGCGAGGGTGGCAGCGGCAGGGCCGATCGCATTGAACGACGCCTGATCCAGCCCCAGAAAGCTGGTGCGCTTCATGAAATCGAGCACCGACAGCCCGCTGGAAAAGCGCGCGCGCCTGCCCGTTGGCAACACGTGGTTCGGCCCGGCGACATAATCGCCGACCGCCTCGGGCGTCATCCGGCCAAGGAATATGCTGCCCGCATGGCGGATCGCCTTCAGGTAGGGTTCGGGATCATCGACCGCGATCTCGACATGCTCTGCCGCCAGCCGGTTGGCGAGCGCAGGGGCCTCGGCGAGGAGATCGTTGACGACGATGATGACCCCGTGCGAATCCCAGCTCGTCCGTGCAGTCTTGGCGGTCGAAAGCTGGGTGATCTGCAAGTCGATGCAGTCCTCCACCTGCCGCGCGAAGCCCGCATCGTCGGTGATCAGGATTGATTGCGAGGTCGGGTCGTGTTCGGCCTGCGATAGCAAGTCGGCGGCGATCCAGTCGGGATCGTTTGTGCCATCGGCGATCACGAGGATTTCCGAAGGGCCCGCCACCATGTCGATCCCGACCACGCCGTAAAGCTGGCGCTTGGCTTCGGCCACCCAGGCATTGCCGGGGCCGGTGATGACATCGACCGGGCGGATGCGCTGAGTGCCATAGGCGAGCGCCCCGACAGCCTGCGCGCCGCCGACGCGCCAGATCTCGTCGACCCCCGCGATGTGCGCAGCGGCGAGCACCAGCGGGTTCGACTGGCCCTTGGGCGTCGGGGTCACAACCACCAGCCGCTCGACCCCCGCAACCCGCGCCGGGATGGCATTCATCAGCAGCGAGGAGGGATAGGCCGCGCGCCCGCCGGGGACATAGAGCCCCGCCGCATCCACCGGCCGCCAGATCGCACCGAGCCTGACGCCCGCCGCGTCCACATAGTCACGATCCTGCGGCAATTGCGCTTCGTGATAGGCGCGGATGCGCGCGGCGGCCAAGTCCAGCGCATCGCGCAGATCGGGGGCAAGGTCCGCATAGGCCTGCGCGCACCGGTCACGCGGGATCGACCAGTCGCCGTCGTCCGACAGGGCATAGCCATCGAACCGCCGCGTGTATTCCACCAGCGCGCCATCGCCGCGCAGCTTCACGGTCTGCAAGATGTCGGCGACCTGCCCGGCGACATCGCTGTCGGACTCGCGCCGCGCCTCGACGATCCGGTCGAACTTCGCAGCGAAATCGGGTTGGAGGGTGGAAAGGATGTTCATCATGCAGCCGCCGGAGCCTTGCGTTCGCGCTCCTGCACCTCGCGGCGGAAGGCATCGACCAGCGCGGATACGCGGGGGTCGGTTTTCAGGGCGGTGCGATTGACGATCAGGCGGGCGGAAATCTCAAGGATAACATCGGTTTCGACCAGGCCGTTCTCCGCCAGCGTCCGCCCGCTCGAAACCAGGTCGACGATCTGGCGCGCAAGGCCGAGCGAAGGCGCAAGCTCCATCGCGCCGTTCAGCTTCACACATTCGGCCTGAATGCCCGCGGCCTCGAAATGGCGGCGGGTGAGGCTGGGGTATTTTGTGGCGACCCGCAGGTGGCTGATGCTGCCAGCGGTATCCGTATCGCTCGCCAGCCGCGCCACCGAAAGGCGGCACAGCCCGATTCCGAGATCTACGGGCGCATAAAGATCGGCGTAATCGAACTCCTCGATCACGTCCGAACCGACGATCCCCACCTGTGCCGCGCCGTGGGCAACGAAGGTCGCGACATCGAAGGCGCGTACGCGGATCATGCGCAGGTCGTTGCGGGTGCATGCGAAGGCGAGCGCGCGGCTGGCGGGATCGTGGAAATCGGCGGAAGGCTCCACCCCGGCGCGCGCCATCACCGGCAGCGCCTCGTCGAGAATGCGCCCCTTCGGAACGGCGAAGGTCAGCTGTCCGGGCCGGAAGAAGCTGTTGTCGGGAGGGCCAATGCTGGTCATGATCGGGGGCGCACTTAAGGGCGGGAGGCGGAAAGGGCAATGGGAATGGGGTCATCCGACGTTCGGCCAGCCTATGAATTTGTCGACATGAATACCGCCGGGCCGGGCGCGGTGGCGACCGCCTTTGCCAATCAGGTCGCCTATTGCGAACACGCCGGTGCCCACATCACCGCCCGGATTGTCGGCGGGATCGCGGCGGTGCTGGCGTCGGATGCACGAAGCACGCTGCTCGATCAGCTGCGCGGCTGGCCGGGCGCGCCGCTCGCCGACGCGCTGCCTTTGCGGGTGGCGGGAGGGCTGCACGCGCTTCACCTCAGCGCAGCGGCACCGGCGCTGGCTCCGATCTATCGCGGCGAAGCGGCGGACGACGCGCGGATTATCGGGGATGTCATGGCGGCGCACGAGGCAGCGTTGCTGCCGTGGCTCGATGGTCCGCCGCAGACCAACGAGGCGGGGCGTTCGGCCAATTTCATTGCTGCGATGCTGTGGCTGGCCGACCGCGGCTGTCCAGCGCGGTTCGATTGCCTTGAGATCGGATCGAGCGCCGGGATCAACCTGATGCTGGATCGGTATGCCTATGACCTTGCCGGCGTGAAGGTAGGGCCAGAGGCGGCAGTGATGCACTTCGCCCCGCTCTGGCAGGGTAACCGGCCGCCTGCGCGCGGCATTGCTATCGCCAGCACGAGGGGCTGCGATGTCGCCCCGGTCGATCTCACCGATCCCGCCCAGGCGCTGCGCCTGAAAGCCTATGTCTGGCCCGAGCATACCATCCGCTTCGAGCGGCTGGACGCCGCGATCCGTGCCGCCGCCGCGCAAAAGCCCGATCTGGTCACCGCCAGCGCCGCCGACTTTGTCGAAGCCGAACTTGCAAAGCCGCAGGCGAGCGCCACGACCCGCATCCTGATGCACTCGATCGTCTGGCAATATGTCCCCGCCGATCAGCAGGCGCGTGTAAAGGCAGCGATGGCGGCAGCGGGGGCAAGGGCGACGGACGAGCGCCCGCTTGCCTGGGTCATGGTCGAGGCCGACCGCACGGTGCATCGCCACAGGCTGACGGTGCGCTTGTGGCCCGGCGGGGGCGAGGAAGTGCAGCTCGCCTGGTCGCACCCGCACGGGGCCGATGTGGAGTGGCTTGTTTAGAGCCTCTTCCGTTCGCCCTGAGCTTGTCGAAGGACTGTCCTCATCTTCCGAAGAGAAGTGCAGTGCTTCGACAGGCTCACCACGAACGGGGAGGGGCTAGCTAGCGAGAAACGCCTCCATCGCCGCGTTCACCGCATCCGGCGCTTCCCACGGCACGAAATGCCCGCAATCCGGCACGCGGGCGATGGTCAGCGGGTCAATGATGTCTTCCAGCCCGTCAAGATTTTCGGGCGGCAGGGCGAGATCGTCCAGCGCCCAGATCACCAGAGTCGGGATGGTCAGCTTAGGCAGGGCCGGGGGCGTCCAGCCTTCGGGAACCGCGAAAGGCGCATCCATGTCCGGCACGTCGATGGGACTGGCGCGGTAGTAATTGAGCATCCCGAAGGCCGCGTCGCGGTTCTGCCAGTCGCGCAGCAGCAGATCGCGCTCGGCCGGCTCCATCGCGGCAGGCCGGTCCCACTTGACCTCTTTCAGCAGCAGCCCGGTCAACCCGTGATCCTTCACCAGCGCATCATTGGCCGGATCGCGGAAGCCGCGGATATACTGGCTCGCCTCGCGCTGGACGCGGTTGGTGTAGAGCAGGCGCTGGAAGATTGCCGGGTGCGGCGCGTTGGCGATGATTGCGCGCGTCACCCGCGCATGCTGCCCGGCTATCGCCACGCCCCACGCAATCGCCCCGCCCCAATCGTGCCCGACGATGGTGAACTGCGCGATCCCCAGCGCATCGGCCAGCGCAAAGACATCGCCGATCAGCCTGTCCGGGGTATAGGCCTCCATCGCCTGCGGTTTCGACGATCCGCGATAGCCGCGCTGGTCGGGCGCGATGCACCGGAACCGGCCCGAAAGATGCCGGATCTGGTGCCGCCAGGTGCGGTGGTTCTCCGGAAAGCCGTGGAGGAAGATCAGCGCGGGCGCATCGACCGGGCCTTCATCGACGATGTCGAGGTGGATGCCATTGGCCAGCGCCACCCGCTTCAGTTCGAGGTCCATTGACTTTCCTCCCCCGCATCACCGCATGCGCTCGCGCCGAAGCCTAGCGGTGCGAGTGGGCAAGGGCAATCAGGTTGCGATTGCGGACCGGATCATCGCGGCCAGTTCCACCGGATAGACCGCCTCGGGCCAGGCCTCCAGCTCGGCGAGGGTGAACCAGCGGTGCTGCGTCATCAGCGCCTGTTCGGTGGCGGTGTGGCCCGCCGTGTCGATCCGCGCTTCGCTGACACGGACGAGGAAGAAGCGTTCGTCCGCCTGCACCGGCTCGCCTTCGACCGTGATGAATTGCGGCGTCATCCGGGCGATTTGCGGCCCCGGATCAGCGGCGATGCCGGTCTCCTCGAACAGTTCGCGGCGGGCGGCATCCTCGAAACTCTCGCCCGGATTGCACTCGCCGCCGGCCGTCACCCAGAATGGCGCCCGGCCCGGCACGTCATAGCGGAACATCAGCGCGCGCCCCGCCGGATCGAGCACGATCAGCCGCGCCGCCGGACGCAGGCGCAAAGCGGCGTCAGGCATCCGGCACGCTAGCCTTGATCGCCACCGCGTGCACCCGCCGGCCGACGATATCGCCAAGCGCGGCAATCACCGCGCGCTGGCGGGCAAGGCGGTTCAAGGGCGCAAAGGCCGCCGCCTCGATCTCGACGGTGAAGTGCGATTCGCCCGAGCCGTCGTCACCCATGTGGCCTGAATGTTTGGCGCTGTCGTTGATGATGGCAAGGCGCGTCGGCGCAAAAGCCTGGGTCAGAAGGGCGTGCATTTCCTCGGCGACGGACATCGGGTCTTTCCTTCTTTGCAAGCATAGAACGGCATATCGGGGCTTGGAACTTTGGAGCCCGATTGCCATTCTTGGACGCTCATGTCTTCACCACGATTCCACGGCCGCGTCGAGAGCACGGGGCGCAATTGCGAAGCACCCGGCTGCCGCGAGGCGGGGGAATTCCGCGCGCCCGGGCGGCGGCCGCACGGGTTTGACGGGCCGGGCGAATGGCGCTGGTTCTGCCTTGCCCATGTGCGCGAATTCAACACCGGGTATGACTGGTTCGAAGGCATGAGCGCCGAGGATATCCTGCGCGCGCAATCGCCGGTTGCCGGGTGGCAGACCGAAAGCCGCGTGTTCCGCCCCACCGCGGGCATCGCCGATGGCCCGCGCTGGGCCGATTATGCCGATCCCCTCGACGCGATTGCCGCGCGTGCACGCGGGATCAAGTCACGCGCCGAGCGGGAGGGGCAGGCGGCCGCAGGCGCCATGCGCGCGGCCCGCTTTTCCCACGAAGAGGCGCAGGCGCTGGAGGTGATGGGCCTTGGTTCCGACACCGATCGCGCGCGGCTCAGGCGCCGCTATTCGGAACTCGTGCGCCGCTATCATCCCGACCGCAACGGCGGGGATCGCAAGCACGAAAGCCAGCTGAGCGCGGTGGTCGAAGCCTATCAGCTGCTCAGGAAAAGCGCTGCGCTGGCTTGAATAGGCAAGGCGGATCAGGGCTTTGCGGTGGGCTGGCGGAAAGCCCAGCGCAGCGTCCGGCCCATGCCCCAGGTCGCCGCGCGCGCGGGCAGGGCGGCGAGCATCGGGCGTTGCAGGTGGAGCATCGTGCGCGCCCAATCGGGCAGCATGGCGACAGCATCGGCGGTAATCATCGTCTGGACGCTGCGCGGCGTGCCCTTGGGCCGCTGGCTCAGCACCAGCTGCGCCACCTCGCGCGCTGGCGCGGAGGTGGCAAGATCATGGCGCAACTCGCGGAAGATCCGGTCCGCCTCGGCGCGGGTCTCGGGCACGGGATCGGCCCCCAGCGCGCGGGCGATGACGGCGAACTGACGGTAATATTCGTCCTGCTCGGCCACCGGCATGCCGGGGCGGACATGGCGCAGATAGCCCGCCAGGAAGCTCTGCGCTTCAGTCACATGCACCCAGGCAAGCGTGCGCGGATTGGTTGCGGCATAGGGCGTGCCATCAGGCAGGGTGCCGCCGACCGCGGCGTGGATGCGGTTCACCCGGTCGATCGCCTTCATCGCCTCGTCGCGGTGCCCGAAGGTCGTCACCGCGATGAAGCGCGCGGTGCGCCGCAGCCGCCCGTGCATGTCCTCGCGGAAGTTGGAATGATCCAGCACCCCTTGCAGCGCGTGCGGGTGGAGCATTTGCAGCAGCAGCGCGCGCACCCCGCCGGTCATCATGCCGACGATGTCCGCATGCACCAGCCGGATCGGCGAATCGCGCGTGAACAGCGCCTCATCCGACGGCGGGGTGGGGGTCTGCCCGGCGCTGGCATCGTGAAACACGCCGCGCACCTGGGACACCAATCGTGTTCGCAGCGATTCGACGGGATCGGGCATCGCCGCCTGATATAGGGGCAAGTCGCTCAAGAGGGAAATGCGCTCCCGAAAAGGGGGGCGGCGCGGGGCAAAGCATCGCTTGCAGGCGCGCGTCTTGCGTTCTAACCGAACCCCACGATGACTGCACCCTCCAAGAACAATGTCACCGGCGATAGCGCCATGCCCACCCAGCCCGACACCACGGTCGATGTCCGCGAGGTCTTCGGCATTGATGTCGACTGGCAGGTGCCCGCCTTCAGCAGCCGCGATGAACACGTGCCCGAAACCGATGGCGCCTATGTGTTCGATCCCGATACCACGTTGGCGATCCTCGCCGGCTTTGCCCACAACCGCCGCGTGATGGTGCAGGGCTATCACGGCACCGGCAAATCGACCCACATCGAACAGGTCGCCGCCCGCCTCAACTGGCCGAGCGTGCGCGTGAACCTCGACGCGCATATCAGCCGCATTGACCTCGTCGGGCGCGATGCGATCGTGCTGAAGGACGGGCTTCAGGTCACCGAGTTCAAGGAAGGCATCCTGCCGTGGGCCTTGCAGCACCCGGTGGCGCTGACCTTCGACGAATATGACGCGGGCCGCCCCGACGTGATGTTCGTGATCCAGCGCGTGCTGGAGTTTGATGGCCGGTTGACGCTGCTCGATCAGAACAGGGTGATTACGCCCAACCCGTGGTTCCGCCTGTTTGCCACCACCAACACCGTGGGCCTTGGCGATACGAGCGGGCTCTATCACGGCACGCAGGCGATCAACCAGGCGCAGATGGACCGCTGGAACATCGTGGTGGCGCTGAATTACCTCGCGCCGCACGTGGAGCAGCAGATCGTCAAGTCCAAGACGCCCGAGGCCGACGACAAGCTGATCGCCGACATGGTGAAGGTGGCCGAACTGACCCGGGCGGGATTCATCAATGGCGATATCTCCACCGTGATGAGCCCCCGCACGGTCATCACCTGGGCGCAGAACGCGGCGATCTTCGGGTCGACCGGCTTTGCCTTCCGCCTTAGCTTCCTCAACAAGTGCGACGAGGCCGAGCGCACGCTGGTGGCGGAGTATTATCAGCGGGTGTTCGGCGAGGATCTGCCCGAAGGCACGGCAAAGAAGCGGTAACCATCCCGCTTGCTCCTTACTGTCCTAGGCTGGTAACACAGCCTTCACCATGGCGCTGTTCGACCGATTCTGGAAAGGCTCGCGGGCCGATACGCCGGGCGGCGATGGCATGCCTGCGGGCTTCTATCCGCTCTACGAATCGACCCGTCCCCTCGATGACGACGACGAGGACGAACCCCGCCCGCGCCCTTCGGCTGCGCCTGATTACGAAGCATGGGACGCAAAGCTCGCCGATGTCGATGAGGCGCTGGTCGCTAGGGAAAGGCGCCGGCTGCGCTGGTGGCAGCGCGATTACTGGCGCGCGCGCAGCAGACTGTGGTGGGCGGGGCGCGGGGCGCTTGCCGTTCTGGCGGCCTTCGTCTTGTTGGTCGGCTGGCTGACTGTCACCGCGCCGCTTTCCAAGAGCCTTGAACCCATCGCCCCGCCGCAAGTGACGCTGCTCGCCAGCGATGGCACGCCGATCGCGCGGCAGGGGGCCATCGTCGAAGCGCCGGTCAAGGTCGCCGACCTGCCGCCGCACGTCATTCAGGCCTTCCTCGCGATCGAGGACCGGCGGTTCTACACCCATTGGGGCATCGATCCGCGCGGCATCGCCCGGGCGGCATGGACGGGATATGGCGGGGGATCGACGATCACCCAGCAGCTCGCCAAATTCACCTTCCTGACGCCCGAACAAAGCCTCAGCCGCAAGGCGCGGGAGGCGTTGATCGCGCTGTGGCTGGAAAGCTGGCTGACCAAGGACGAAATCCTCGAACGCTACCTCTCGAACGCTTATTTCGGCGACAACCAGTATGGCCTTCGCGCCGCCTCGCTCCATTACTTTTACCGCCAGCCCGAAAAGCTGCGGCCCGAACAGGCGGCGATGCTGGCGGGGCTGCTTCAAGCGCCGTCACGCTATGCCCCCACAAAGCACTATGCCAAGGCGAAGAAGCGGATGGAGCTGGTGATCGGCGCGATGGTCGAGGTCGGCTACCTCGCCCCGGCCGAGGCCGCTGCGCTGCCCGATCCGCGCATCGATGTGCGCACCCGCGACGATAACCTGCCGACCGGCACCTATTTCGCCGATTGGGCCCTGCCGCTGGCGCGCGAGGGGATGGAGGCGAGCTATTCCGAAGTCGTGCTTGCCACGACGCTGGATTCGCGGCTGCAGACGCTGGCGAACCGGATCGTCGCGCGCGCGCCATTGGGGGGCGCGCAGGTCGCGCTGGTGGCGATGCGGCGCAATGGCGAAGTGGTGGCGATGGTGGGGGGGCGGGATTACGCCAAGTCGCCTTTCAACCGGGTGACGCAGGCCCGGCGGCAACCCGGTTCGACCTTCAAGACCTTCGTCTATCTCACCGCGCTTGAAGAAGGCTGGGAGCCTGACGACACGATCCCCAACACCCCGATCACGCAAGGCAGTTACCGCCCGAAAAACGCGCGCGAGCAATATTCCGCCACGATCAGCCTCGAAAATGCGTTCGCGCAATCGAGCAACGTTGCCGCGGTGCGCCTGTTGCAAGCGGTGGGGAGCGACCGGGTGATCGCGACCGCGCGCCGCCTCGGCATCACCGCGCCGATGGCCGAGGGCGACCCCAGCCTCGCGCTCGGCACCTCGGCGATGACGCTGATGGAACTGACCGCCGCCTATGCCGGGATCGCGGCCAATGACTACCCGGTCGAACCCCACGCCTTTGCGCGCGGCGAGCCGGGGTGGTGGGAATGGCTGACGACGCGCCGGGGCTCTATGTCATCGGGCACGCATGAGGATCTGGAAGGGATGCTGCGCGCCGCGATCAACCGGGGCACCGGGCGCAATGCGGTGCTGCCGATCGCGAACTACGGCAAGACCGGCACCACCCAGGATTACCGCGATGCGCTGTTCGTGGGTTATGCGGGCGATCTGGTGGTCGGCGTGTGGATCGGCAATGACGACAACACGCCCCTGAACGGCGTCACCGGCGGCAGCACGCCGGCGCGCATCTGGCGCGATTTTCTGCGCGGTGCGCTGAAGATCGAAGCCGCGCCCGCGCCCAAAGCGGACACCGCGCCCGATCCCGAAGGCCCGGTCCAGCCGCTCGATGTGATTGAAGGCGAGGCAATTCCGCTAGGGCAGGAAGGCACCAGCCTCAGGATCGACGGCGAGGGCGTGACGATTGCGCAGGAGGGCCTGCCGGTGGAGTTGCGGGTCGACGGGCAGGGCGTGGCGGTGCAACCGTCGGCCGCACCATCGCCGCCGCCATAAAGCAGTTTCCGGTCACACCATCAGAATGTTCATCACCGCCGTTGCGATGGGGCGGGAGCGGTCGCTTTGCCAAGCCTCCACTGTAACATTGGCGTTGCGCCGCCCCAGCCGGGTGATGCGCCCCACCGCAAAGCTCGCCTGCGATTTGCCTGCGGCAAGATACTGGACGGTAATGTTAATCGGCTTGAGCTGCGGATCGCGTCCCGCCGCGATCAACGCCGTGCGCAGCGCGGCATAGCCCGCCGTTTCCAGCAGGCCAGCAGTTGCTCCGCCGTGGAAGTGCTGCGGGCGGCCTTCGACATTTGCGCCGTAGGGCACCGTCAGCACCGGCATCCCGCCTTCCTGATCGCCGGTCGGCGCGATCCCGAGCGAGCGGGCATAGGCGGGCAGTTCGTGCAGCTCAGGCATCCCCGCGCTCCGGGATTGTCCGGCTCGGGTCGGGCCCGATCGTCATGAACACCCCGGCGACATGGGCGACCGGATCGGCTGGATCGCCATCATGCGCGATCCCGCGCACGAACGCGGCCGAGCGTGTGCGGCGATAACATTCGACCCGCCCGCGCACACTCGCCCGCTCGCGCGCGGAGCGCTGGTAATCGACCCTGAGGTCGAGCGTTGCGACCGGATCGAAGCGCCCGCATGCCTGCCAGATCGCCATCCCGCTGGCCATGTCCATGAGGCTGACAATCGGACCCGAGGCAAGCACAGGGCGGCCCACATCGCCGAGCAGGTCTTCACGCCACGGCAGTTCGATCTCGACCCAATCGGCGCCCTGATCGACGAACCGGAGGCCAAGCCAACCGGAATGGCCGTTGCGGAAGAAGAACGGCGCGGCGGTGCGCGCGTCGAAGCGGGCGGGGGCGGTGGTCATCGCGCGGATGCATAGAGACGGGTGCGGGGCGGTTCCAACGATTTCATTCCGCTTGCTCAGATAATGCCCCCGGCGAGCCGGTCGATCGCGCCTTGCAGGATCACTGCGGCAGCGTGGCTATCAATCGCGGCGGCGCGTTTGGCGCGGCTCATGTCCATGCCGATCATCGCCGCCTCGGCCGCCTGGGTTGACCAGCGTTCGTCCCACAGCAGGATCGGCAGGGCAAAGGCTTCGGCGCAGTTGCGGGCGTAGGCGCGGCTGGCCTGAGCGCGCGGGCCTTCCGATCCGTCCATGTTGCGCGGCAGGCCGAGCACGATGCCGCGCACGCCCCGGCCTGCGATCAGCGCCGCCAGCGTCTCGCGGTCGCGGCCCCACTTGCCGCGCGCGATGGTGGTGCCGTTGGTGGCAAAGCGCCAGCCGGCATCGCAGGTGGCGGTGCCGATGGTTCTGGTGCCGAGATCGAGCCCGAGCAGCACGCCGCCCGCTTCGCCGTGCCCGTCGCCAACCGCCGCCGCAAAGCCGCGCGCATCCTCGAAGATCAGCGTGCGCTCGCCCATGCCGCCACCCGCCGCGCCGCATCCGCCCGGGTGTTCGCCCAGAACAGCGGGATATCGTAGACGTGGTAATTGTTGCCCGGCAGCACGTAGCTACCCATCTCCGGCGGCGGGCCGATCAGCAACAGCCCGCGCCGGTCGCAGCGCGCCGGGACAAGGCCGGTGACCAGCGCGCCTTTCTCCAGACTGCCCTCGGGCACCAGCGTGCCCCGGTTGGCGCTGGCCGGGGCCGCGCCGCCGGGGGTGCCGGTGAGGGGATTGGTGCACAGGATCGGGCTTGATCCCGGCGCGGCCCCGTCAAGCGCCGGGGTGCGGGCGTAGAGCGCGAGCAGGCTGGCCGGATCGGCGGGTTCGGCGAAGCTCGACCAGCTCAGGATGCACCCGGCCTGCATCGCCGTGGCGCAGGCGGGCAGGCCCATCGCGGGCAGATCATGTTCGGTCGAGAGCGGCCAGCCGATGAGATAGGCCGCCGCCACCCGCGCGGCGGCGGGCGAGCCCTTCACTTCCTCGGCGATCAGGCGCTTCAGGTGCAGCGCCCCTTGCGAGTGCCCGGCCAGCACGATCGGCGTGTCCGGCGCGACCGAAGAGAGGAAATAGCGGTAGGCCTCGCGCACATCGGCATAGGCGGCATCCAGCGCCCGCTTGCCCTCCGGCGCATCGGTGAGGAAGGCACCCATCGTCGCCTGACGGTAACGCGGCGCCCAGATTTCGGACGCGGCGTTAAAGGCGCTCGCCATGCCGCGCAGGTAGATGCGCGCGATCCGCTCGGCCTCGGCATCGCCGCCATTTTCGACCGGCGCGTTCCAGCTGGCGCGGTTGAGGTAGCTCGTCGGGTGGACGAAGAACACCGCGAAGGGCGGCGCGGGTTCGGACGTGGCGGGCGGGGGCGGCGGGGATTCGGCAGCATAGGCCGGTTGCCAGCGGGCCGGATCGCGCGTGCCGATGCCGGGGCGCGAATACCACAATGCTGAATCTTCGTAGGCATTGGCCGCCAGCGGTTTGACCGGGGTGAAATCGGCCGAGGGCACCAGCGCAATCGCTGCCAGTTCCTCTTCGAACAAGGCGTAGACGATCCTGCCGGTTATCACCAGCACGATGCAGAAAGCGACGAAATAGAGGAACTTGCGGGCCATTGCTTGCACTGCCTCTTGCGGTGTTATCGCGCCGCTGCCCCTTCGGCCAGCGGCGGGCGCAGGGTCGTCCACGCACGGTCGCCGCGCAGGCTCGAAATCCACGAGGCCGGGTTCCAGGTGGTCGATCCATCGAGGCTGAAGGTGATGAACTCCGCCCGCCCGCCGATATTGGCCATCGGCACCGCATCGCCAAGCCCGTTCTCGATCGCCGGAGCCCGGCTGTCGGCGCTCTGGTCGCGGTTGTCGCCCATCACGAAAACGGAGTCCTCGGGCACGGTGTAGGGCCCGTAATTGTCGAGCGGCTGATCGGTGTAGTCGATGGTGAGATAGGTCGCGCCGTTGGGCAGGGTTTCGCGCCAGGTGGGCGGAGCGAAGATGTCCTGCCCGTCGGGGCCGGTTTCGCGGAACTGCTCGAACGCGTCGAGGCAGGGGCTGCCCTTGCACAGCAGCTCGGGCTCGAACGGCAGGCGCACCGGGGGCACCACCTCGCGGCGGATCGGCGTGCCGTTGAGGATGATCTGCCCGCCGCGCACTTCGATGGTATCGCCCGGCAAGGCGACCACGCGCTTGATATAATCCTCATCCCGGATCGGGTGGACGGGGATCACCACGTCGCCATATTCGGGGGTCGCCGGCAGCACCCGCCATTGTCCGCGCGGCAGCAGGTGAAAGCTCGCCGAGGCCCATGACCAGCCGTAAGGATACTTGCTCACCACCAGCCGGTCACCCACCCACAGGGTCGGCATCATCGAGGTGGAAGGGATGTAGAACGGCTTGGCGACGAGGCTGTGGAACGCCAGCACCGCCAGCAGCATCAGCGCCAGGCCGCGGATTTCGGCGAGCCAGTTGACCTTGTCCGGAGCGGCGCTGTCAGTCACTTGCGGGCTTTCGGTGGTTGCCATGAAGGGGGGCCTAGCGCAGGGGGATGGCTTCGATGATCACGAAGGCCTGCGCCCAGGGGTGATCATCGGTGAGGGTGAGGTGAATGCGCGCCTCATGGCCGTTTGGGCAAATTTCTTCAAGCCGCAAAGCCGCCCCGCCGGTCAGCGCCAGCGTCGGCGCGCCGGAGGGCGCGTTGACGACGCCGATGTCCTTCATGAAGACGCCGCGCCGGAAGCCGGTGCCGACCGCCTTGCTGAACGCCTCCTTGGCGGCGAAGCGTTTGGCGTAGGTGCCGGCACTAGTGAAAGGGCGGCGACGGGCCTTGGCGATTTCGGTGGCGGTGAAAACGCGGTTCTCGAACCGCTCGCCATAGCGGGCGAGGGAACCCGCGATCCGCTCGATATTGCAGAGGTCGCTGCCCATGCCGATGATCACGACGGTTCTCCCAAACCGTCGCCCGGGACTTGATACGGGGTGAGGCTTTTCTTGCCGAGGTTCATTTGAACGCCCTGATCATCACCGCCACCAGCAGACCGACGGCGACCACATGGAGCATTACCTGCGCCTTGAACAGCGGATGCGCAAAATCCCCTCCGGCAACGCGGCCCGCACCGACGAAACCGAAGATCATCAGCGCCAGCCAGCCGACCGCGAAGACCTGCATCACCCCGGCGCTCAAGGAAAAGCCGAGGAACCCCACTGCCAGCAGGAACAGGCCGGCCGCGCCCAAGGCCCAGCGTTTCTGCTCGCCGGTCAGGGGGGGAAGATCGCGCTTCGCCACTCTTATCGCGCCTCATCCATCAGCGCGCGCATCCGGCGGATGGCGTTTTCGAGGCCGACGAACACCGCTTCGCCGATCAGATAGTGGCCGATGTTCAGTTCCGCGATCTGCGGGATGGCGGCGATCGGTTGCACATTCTCGAAGGTGAGGCCGTGGCCCGCGTGCGGCTCGATCCCGTTCTTGGCGGCCAGCGCGGCCATGTCGGTGATGCGGCGCAATTCGCGCGCCAACCTTTCGCCATCGCCGTCGAGAAAGGCGTGGGCATATTCGCCGGTATGAAACTCCACCACCGGCGCGCCGAGGCGCAGGGCGGCGTCGAGCTGCCGCTCATCCGCCTCGATGAACAGCGAGACGCGGATGCCTTCGCTGCGCAGTTCCTCGACAATCGGCACCAGCGTGTTGTGCATCCCCGCCGCATCAAGCCCGCCTTCGGTGGTGCGCTCCTCGCGCTTTTCGGGGACGATGCAGGCAGCGTGGGGCTTGTGCTTGAGGGCGATGGCGAGCATCTCGGGCGTGGCCGCCATCTCGAGGTTGAGCGGCAGGTCGGTCGCCGCCTGAATCCGCGCCAGATCCTCGTCGCGGATATGGCGGCGGTCTTCGCGCAGGTGCGCGGTGATCCCGTCGCCGCCCACCGCCGCGACGATTTCCGCCGCGCGCACCGGATCGGGATGCTCTCCGCCGCGCGCGTTCCTGATGGTGGCGACATGATCGATGTTCACGCCGAGACGGAGGTAGGAGGGGGACAGGGTCATTCCTTTCGGCTGCCGGGCTTCGTCACCTCTACGGCGGCGAGGGCCGCCGGGATGTCGGTTTCGTCATAGGTCGGAAAATCGATGGCGAGCAGCGGGTAGAACGGCACGCCGAGATCGACCGACCCGCAGGAGCGGTCGATGATCGCACATTCCGCGATCACTTCACCGCCTTCGCGCGCCACGGCCGCGATGGCTTCACGGCTGGAGAGGCCGGTGGTGACCACATCCTCGACCATCAGCACCCTGGCGCCCGGTTCGAGCGCGAAGCCGCGGCGCAGGTGAAAGACGCCGTCGGGCCGTTCAAGGAACAGCGCGTCCCGGCCCAGCGCGCGGCCGACTTCGTGACCGATGATGATGCCGCCCATCGCCGGGGAGACGACCACGTCGATCCGGTCCCTCACGTCGTGCGGGATACCGGCCACCACCGCCTCGGCCAGCCGGGCCGCGCGGGCGGGGTTCATCAGCACTCTGGCGCATTGCAGGTAATGCCCGCTATGCCGCCCCGAAGACAGCTTGAAATGCCCTTCCAGCAGAGCCCCGGAGCTGCGGAACTCGGCCAGAACTTCCTCTTGTGTCACGTGGCAACTCCATGAAAGATATAGAAGAATATTTCGGCTTGCGCCGCGAACATGCTGCCTTGCATAATTTTCTCCCTAGAACCGCTTGAGGCCCCCGGCAAGCGCGGCTAAGGCGCAGGTAAGGCTGGCCTGCGGGTCGGCCAATAGCTGTCTGGCATGGGCCTGAAGGTCTGAAACCGGGCAGCATGGGATCAGATACGAAGCATTTGGGCACATGATGATGGGTCAAAGGGACACCCGTATGAAGAAGGCTATTCTGGCGGCGCTGGCTGCCGGGCTCGCGGCGCTGATGCCTGCGGGCGTCGCGGCGCAGGATGCGGCCGCACCCGGCCAGACGGCGACCGAGCCGACCAGCGCGGCCGGTGCCGTCGCCGGGGCGCAGGCCGCGCCCGGGCCTGAGGCGCTGCCGGGCAACCTCACTCCTGCCGAAGCTGCCGCCGCGCCTGCTGGAGAGGGTGCCTACACCCCGATGGCCCCGACCGAGGGCAAGGGCATGCCGACGTCCTATCAGGACGATCCGATCAAAAGCCTGACTTTTCAGGATCAGTATTCGGACAATGGTGAATATGCGTTGTGGATGCATGATGTCATCCTGATGCCGGTGATCACCGCGATCAGCCTGCTGGTGCTCGGCCTGCTGCTGTGGGTGGTATTCCGCTTCAACCGTCGCCGCAATCCGGTCGCCTCGAAGACGACGCACAACACGATGATCGAAGTGGTGTGGACGATCGTTCCGGTGATCATTCTGGTGGTGATTGCGGTGCCCTCGATCACGTTGCTGGCGCGCCAGTACGAAACCCCGCCCGCCGATGCCGTCACTATCAAGGCGACCGGTTATCAGTGGTACTGGGGCTACACCTATCCCGACCATGGCGAGATCGAAGTCATCTCGAACATGCTCGAAGAGGCGGAAGCCGTGAAGCGCGGGGAGCCGGGGCAGCTCGCAGTCGATAACCGCATGGTGGTGCCTGCTGGCGTTCCGCTCCGCATCCAGACCACGGCGAGCGACGTGATCCACGCCTTTGCCGTGCCCTCGCTGTGGTTCAAGATGGACGCGGTGCCGGGCCGCCTCAATGAAAAGATGCTGACCATCAAGGAGCCGGGCGTCTATTACGGCCAGTGTTCCGAACTGTGCGGCGCGCGTCATGCCTACATGCCAATCGTGGTCGAGGCGCTGCCGCCTGCCGAATTTGCAGCCTGGGTGCGCGCCAATGGCGGGGCAATGCCCGGCGAGGAAGCGGCCGCACCGGCTGTCGCGCCTGCCGCACCCGCCGCCACGCCCGAACCCGCTCCGGCGGCGTGAAACCACACATACGTTTTGAAGCAGAAGAGTAGCTGATCATGGCAACCACCGCAGAAGGCTTCGACATCCATAACGATCATGCGCATGGTGCGCATGATCACGCGGACCACAAGCCGGGCTTCTTCGCCCGCTGGTTCATGTCGACCAACCACAAGGACATCGGCACGATGTACCTGATCTTCGCGATCATCGCGGGGATCGTGGGCGGTGCGATTTCGGGCATCATGCGGGTTGAGCTTGCAGAGCCCGGTATTCAGTATCTGCAATGGTGGGCCCAGTTCATGGGCGGCGGCAATGATCTGAACACGGCGCTCCACATGTGGAACGTGTTCATCACCGCGCACGGCCTGATCATGGTGTTCTTCATGGTGATGCCCGCGATGATCGGCGGCTTCGGCAACTGGTTCGTGCCGCTGATGATCGGCGCGCCGGACATGGCCTTCCCGCGCATGAACAATGTCAGCTTCTGGCTGACGGTGGCGGGCTTCTTCTCGCTGCTGTTCTCGCTCTTCGTGCCCGGCGGCACCGGCCCCGGCGCGGGCACCGGCTGGACGGTCTATGCGCCGCTTTCCACCAGCGGTTCGGTCGGCCCGGCTGTCGATTTCGCGATCTTCTCGCTGCACCTTGCGGGCGCGGGTTCGATCCTGGGGGCGACCAACTTCATCACCACCATCTTCAACATGCGCGCGCCGGGGATGACCCTGCACAAGATGCCGCTGTTCGTGTGGTCGGTGCTGGTCACCGCCTTCCTGCTGCTGCTGGCGCTGCCGGTGCTTGCGGCGGCGATCACCATGCTGCTGACCGACCGCAACTTCGGCACCACCTTCTTCAACCCGGCGGGCGGCGGCGATCCGGTGCTGTATCAGCACCTGTTCTGGTTCTTCGGCCACCCCGAGGTTTACATCATGATCCTGCCGGGCTTCGGCATGATCAGCCAGATCGTGGCGACCTTCAGCCGCAAGCCGGTGTTCGGTTATCTCGGCATGGCCTATGCCATGGTAGCGATCGGCGTGGTCGGCTTCATCGTCTGGGCGCACCACATGTATACCGTGGGCCTCGACGTGAACACGAAGATGTATTTCACCGCCGCCACGATGGTGATCGCGGTGCCGACGGGTGTGAAGATCTTCTCGTGGATCGCGACGATGTGGGGCGGCAGCCTTGAATTCAAGTCGCCGATGGTGTGGTCGCTTGGCTTCATCTTCCTGTTCACCGTGGGCGGCGTCACAGGTGTGGTGCTGGCCAATGGCGGGATCGACGACAACCTGCATGACACCTACTATGTGGTCGCTCACTTCCACTACGTACTGTCGATGGGCGCGGTGTTCTCGATGTTCGCCGGGTTCTACTACTGGTTCCCGAAGATGAGCGGGCGGATGCACAGCGAATTGCTGAGCCACCTCCACTTCTGGACCTTTTTCATCGGCGTGAACGTGATCTTCTTCCCGCAGCACTTCCTGGGGATGCAGGGGATGCCGCGCCGTTATCCCGATTACCCGGAAGCCTACACCTTCTGGCACGAGATCAGCACGCTGGGCTATTACATCATGGCCGGGTCGATGATCTTCTTCTTCGTCAACATCCTCTACGCGCTGGCCGCCGGCAAGAAGGCTGCTGCCAACCCGTGGGGCGAAGGCGCGACGACGCTCGAATGGACTCTGCCGAGCCCGCCGCCTTACCACCAGTTCGAAACGCTCCCCGTGATCACGGATGCGCATGATTACCACGATCACCGCCCGGTGACGGCCTGATCGGCTCCCTTGCCGGAGCACAGCACAAGGGGGAGCGCGGGCAGAGGTCCGCGCTCCTTCGCAATGGAACTGACGTAACGATGGCCAGCACCGCACCCTCGACTGTCACGATGATGCCGACGGAGTGGCGTGACTTCTTCACGCTGACGAAGCCGCGCGTCATGACGCTGGTGATCTTCACCGCGATCTGCGGCGTGCTGGCCGCGCCCGGCACCATCCACCCGGTGCTCGGGTTCACCGCGATCCTCGCCATTGCGATGGGCGCGGGCGGCTCTGCGGCTTTGAACCACTGGTGGGAAGCCGATCTTGACGCCGGGATGAAGCGGACCATGAACCGCCCTCTGCCCGGCGGGCGGATGCGGCGCGAGGATGCGCGCGATTTCGGCATGTTCCTCTCGGGCGTGTCGGTGGCCCTGATGGGCGTGGCGATCGGCTGGCTGGCGGCTGCGTTGCTGCTGGGCGCGATCATCTATTACGCGGTCATCTACACCATGTGGCTGAAGCCGCGCACCCCGCAGAACATCGTCATCGGCGGCGGCGCGGGCGCGTTTCCGCCGCTGATCGGCTGGGTGGCGGTGACGGGCGACATTACCGCGATGCCGCTGCTGCTGTTCGCGATCATCTTCTTCTGGACCCCGCCGCATTTCTGGGCGCTCGCGCTATTCGTGCAGACTGATTACGCCAAGGTCGGCATCCCGATGCTGCCCGTTGTCGCGGGCGAGAAGGTCACGCGCAACCAGATCATGGGCTACACACTGCTGCTCGCCCCGATCGCCATCGCGCCGTGGTATATCGGCGGCGCGGGCTGGATTTACGGTTCGTGCGCGGTGGTGCTTTCCGCGCTGTTCGTGGTGCTGGCGATGCCGGTCTTCACCCGCATGCGCGCCGAGACGGACGCGATGCTGCCGGAAAAGCGGCTGTTCAAGTTCTCGATCGTCTATCTCTTCGTCCTGTTCGCTGCGCTAGTGGCGGACCGGGTGGCGGCCTATCAGGGGCTCATCGCGTGACGCCTGAAGACGAGAAGGAATTCATCCGCCGCCGCAAGGCGAGGAACCTCGTGGTCGCAGGGACGCTGCTGTTCTTCGTGGTGCTGTTCTACGCCATCACCATGGTCCGCATCGGAGGGCAGGGCTGATGGCGACCATGCCGCCGCTTGCCAAGGATACCGCCCGGAGCAACCTTCGCGTGGGCGCGATGGCCTTTGCCTTTGCGCTGGCGATGCTGGGGCTGGGCTATGCTGCGGTGCCGCTCTATCAGATGTTCTGCCAGGTCACGGGCTTTGGCGGCACCACGCAGAAGGCGACCGAGAGCGACGCGGCCCGTGCCGCCCAGCTAGCGACAGGTCAGAAAATCTCGATCCGCTTCGATGCGACGGCCGCGATGGGCATGCCCTGGACCTTCCGCCCCAGCCAAGCGACCGACACCGTCACCATCGGTGAGCGTGACATCGCGACCTACGTGGCACGCAACGACAGCGATCAGCCCATCACCGGCATGGCGACCTTCAACGTCGAGCCGGAGCAGGCGGGCAAGTATTTCAACAAGATCCAGTGCTTCTGTTTCACCGAACAGACATTGCAGCCCGGCGAGGAAGTGACCATGCCGGTGCTCTACTATGTCGATCCGGCGGCGCTTGATGATCCCAACATGCAGGGCGTGGAGCAGATCACGCTCAGCTACACTTTCCACCGCGCGAAGGATCCGGCCACACCGGTGTCCTCCGTCAACCAATGATCCGCTAACCCCAGGGACGGGAACGACCACATGGCTGGCAAGGCAAACCACGATTACCACATTCTCGAACCCGATATCTGGCCGCTGATCGGCTCGATCTCGGCGCTGACCTTCACGAGCGGCATGGTGCTTTCGTGGCACCCGGACCTGTTCGGTGCCGCATCAAGCATCGTGATGTGGGCAGGGCTCGCCGGGCTGATCGCGACCTTCTTCATGTGGTTCAAGAACATCGTGGTCGAAGCCCAACGCGGTGACCACACTCCGGTGGTGCAACTGCACATGCGTTACGGCATGATCCTGTTCATTGCATCCGAAGTGATGTTCTTCGTGGGCTGGTTCTGGAGCTTCTTCGATTTCGCGCTGTTCCCGACTGCGCTCGAATATGACGCGGCGACCGGCGCGACCACCAGCCTGTTCGGCACCGAGGGCGCAGTGGCGGCCTTCATCCCTGAAGGCATGGAGGTGCTCGACCCGTTCGCGCTGCCGCTGCTCAACACGCTGATCCTGCTGTGTTCGGGCACCACGGTGACCTGGGCGCACCATTCGCTGATCCACGGCGACCGTCAGGGTCTGAAGCAGGGCCTGTGGGCCACCATCGCGCTGGGCGCGCTGTTCAGCTGCATTCAAGCCTACGAATATGCGGTCGCGCCGTTCGGCTTTGGCGGTAACACCTATTCGAGCGCCTTCTACATGGCGACCGGGTTCCACGGTTTCCACGTGCTGATCGGGACGATCTTCCTCAGCGTCTGCCTCTACCGCGCATACCTTGGCCACTTCACCCCGCGCCAGCACTTCGGCTTTGAAGCGGCGGCATGGTATTGGCACTTTGTCGATGTGGTGTGGCTGTTCCTGTTTGTCGCCATCTACGTGTGGGGCGGCTGGGGCGCTGAATACCACTGATGCGCCCGGACGAGAGTCCGAGTGAACAGAAGGGGCAGCCGGGACTCGTCTCGGCTGCCCTTTCCGGTTTGTGCCCCCGCTGCGGCGGGGGGACGTTGTTTGCGGGGACGGCGCAGCTGGCGGATGAGTGCGCGAAGTGCGGGCTCGATATTCTCAGCCTCGAGCGCGGCGGGCGGTTCGTCGGCGTGGTGACGATGCTGCTGGCGCTGGTGCTGATCCTCGCCGCGCTCGGGGTGGACGAATGGCTGCGGCCGCCCTTGTGGGCGAGCTTCCTGTTCTGGGCGCCGGTGACAGTGGGGAGCGTGATTTTCGCGCTTCGGTTCTACAAGACCATGTGGGTCTATCACCAATACGAGGAACGCCAGCCGTGACCGCCCGCCGTGTGCCGATCATCCCGACGATCATCGTGGCCGCCGCCGTTGCCACCATGATCGCACTCGGCATCTGGCAGCTGGGCCGCCGCGCCGAGAAGGAGGCCCTGATCGCCCGGTATGAGGCGGCAGCGGGAGCGGGTGATCCGGTTGTCTTTCCAACAGAAGGCGAAGGTGAGGCCCTGCTATTCCGCCGCAGCCGGATCGACTGCCAGAGCGTGACCAGGATCGAGGCCGTGTCCGGCACTTCGGCCACCGGTCAGAAGGGCTGGGTACAACGCGCGACCTGCACTTCGGGCGTGATCGTCGACCTTGGCTATAGCCGCGATCTTGCCAAGCCCGATTTCAGCGGCGGCGAAGTGACCGGGATCATCGCGCCCGGCCCGCGCCTTGTCGTCGATCCGCCGCTTGCGGGCCTCCAGCCCATGGCCAAGCCCGATCCCGGCGACCTGCCCAACAACCATCTCGCCTATGCCGGGCAGTGGTTCTTCTTCGCGCTGACCGCGCTCGTCATCTACGTGCTGGCAATCCGCCGCCGCGCCCGCTAACCGGCGCGCCATGCAATACGTCTCGACACGCGGGAGCGCACCGGCGCTCGATTTCGAAGGGGTGACGCTCGCAGGGCTCGCCAGCGACGGGGGGCTGTATGTGCCCGCCGAATGGCCGCGTTTCAGTGCGGACGACATCCGGGCGATGCGCGGCCTCGCCTACCCCGATCTCGCCGCGCGGATCATGGCGCCTTTCGTCACGCCCAGCCTCACCGAGGATGAGCTGCTGGCGATCTGCCACGCGGTCTATGGCGATTTCGGCCACGCCGCCGTCACCCCGCTGGTGCAGCTCGACAGCCAACACTGGCTGCTCGAACTGTTCCACGGGCCGACGCTGGCGTTCAAGGATGTCGCGCTGCAACTGCTTGGCCGGTTTTTCGAAACCTTCCTCGAACGCCGGGGGGAGCGCCTCACCATCGTCGGCGCGACCAGCGGGGATACGGGCTCTGCCGCGATCCAGGCGGTGGCGGGGCTGGAGCGGGTGGAGATCTTCATGCTCCACCCCGATGGCCGGGTCAGCGATGTGCAGCGCCGCCAGATGACCACGGTGCGCGCGCCCAACGTCCACAACCTTGCGATCGGCGGCAGCTTCGATGATGCGCAGGCCCATGTGAAACGCATGTTCACCGATGCGGATGTGACGGCCACGCTCAACCTTGGCGCGGTCAATTCGATCAACTGGGCGCGGCTGATGGCGCAGGTGGTCTATTACTTCGCCAGCGCCCTGCAACTCGGCGCGCCGGAGCGGAGGGTGGCCTATTCCGTCCCCACCGGCAATTTCGGCGACGTCTTTGCCGGATACGTCGCGGCGAAGATGGGCCTGCCGATCGAACGGCTGATCGTTGCCACCAACATCAACGATATCCTCCACCGCGCATTGTCGAGCGGGGATTACTCCGCAGGCGGGGTCACGCCCACGATCACGCCGTCGATGGACATTCAGGTGTCCTCCAATTTCGAACGCCTGCTGTTCGATTGCGGCGGCCGCGACGGGATGGCGATGGCCGCGCAGATGCGCGCGTTCGAAGCCTCCAAGGCGATGCAATTGACCAATGCGCAGGCACAGGGCGCGCGCGCGCTGTTCGCCAGCGCACGGGCCGATCAGGTCGAGACCGCGCAGGCGCTGCAATGGGCTTATCGCGAGGCCGGGCAGGTCATTGATCCGCATACCGGCGTCGGTCTGCACGGCGCACGCGCGCTGACGGCGCGCGGGGCGATCGCGGCCGAGGTTCCGCTCGTCACCCTCGCCACCGCACACCCCGCCAAGTTCCCCGACGCGGTGGAGCGCGCCATCGGCGTGCGCCCGGCGCTGCCCGCGCGGGTCGGCGACCTGTTCGGCCGGGCGGAGAGCTATGCCGCCATCGCCGGCGATTACGCCGCATCGCGCGATTATGTGCTGGGGCATGCGGCGGGCGCACAGGAGTAATGGCACGGCTGATCCAGCAACCGCTGGTGATGGAATGTGGCGGCTGGGATTCCTATCGCCTGCGCGACAGCGGGGCGGGGCGCAAGTGGGAGGCGTTCGGCCGCTTCAGCTTCATCCGCCCCGAACCGCAGGCCCTGTGGCAGCCACGCCATGACAACTGGCAGGCAGAGGGCGAGTTCATCCCCGGCTCGGACGAGGACGGCGGCGGGCGTTGGCAGTTTACCGGCCGCTTGCCCGACGAGGGCTGGGAGATGGCGTGGAACGAGGTCCGCTTCACCGCCCGCCCCACGCCCTTTCGCCACTTGCAATTCTTCCCCGACATGGCGCCGGTATGGGACTGGATGCGGGAGCAGCTCGGTCCTCCCCGGAATGGGGAGGGGGACCATCCGCAGGATGGTGGAGGGGCAGGCGCCGCTTTCGAAACCCTCAACCTGTTCGGCTATACCGGCCTCGGAACGCTGGCGCTGTCGCGGCATGGCCGGGTGACGCATGTGGACGCGTCGAAGAAGTCGGTCGCTCAGGCGCGCGAGAACGCTGCGCTGTCGGGCATGGAGGATCGCCCGATCCGCTGGCTCACCGACGACGCGGCCAAATTCACCGCGCGCGAGGTGCGCCGGGGGCGGCGCTATGACGGGATCATCCTCGATCCCCCCAAATTCGGCCGCGGGCCGGAGGGCGAGGTGTGGCGGCTGGAGGAGCATCTCCCCGGCCTGATCGCCGACTGCGCGAGGCTGCTGGATGACGGCAGCCGCTTCCTGTTCCTCACCGTCTATGCCGTGCGCATGAGCAGCCTTGCGATTGCGGGCCTGCTGGAAGAGGCGCTGAGCCATCTGCCGGGCCGGATCGAACACGGCGACCTTGCCGTGCGCGAGGAAGGGGAGGGGGGGCGGCTGTTGCCGACGGCGATCTTCGCGCGGTGGAGCAACACCTGACTTGCCCACCCCTAACCCCTCCCGCAAGCGGGAGGGGGATTGGTCGCGCCGTTACTCCCCTCCCGCAAGCGGGGTGGGCCTGCGGGCGCTCACCGCAACACTGGACTTACGCCCCCCATCCTGCCAACGGGCCTCGCAAATGACCGATACCCTCACCCTTGAAGTCAACGATCTCGTCGTCGATGTCCTGACCGGCATCTATTCCGAGGAGACCGGCAAGCCCCAGCCGCTGCGCATCTCGGTGGCCGCGCGCTATGCTGTGGCCGATCGCTACGATCCCGACACGCCGCTCGAAGCCTCGAAGAACTACATGGACCTGAAGTTCGCCGCTTCGGAAGGCCTGCCCGCGGGCGTCCACTTCAAGCTGATCGAGGCGGTGGCCGATCACATCTGCGAAACGCTGTTCGTGCAGGACGCGCGGGTTCAGGCGGTGACGGTCAAGATCGTCAAGCTGGCGATTGCCGAGGCGGGCGAGCAGATCGGCATCACGCTCCACCGCACCCGCCGGCCCGAACACGGGGGCTGACCGGGTGCAGCGACGACACGACGTCGGATTGCTGCCGGATGGGGCGCTGGATGCGGCCACCGCTTTCATGGCGCTCCACCTCGAAGCCGCGCGTGCGATCCTTGCCGATCCGGCCACCAGCGCGCTTGCCATCGTCCTGCCGCCCGCGCCGCACGACCACCGCGATTGGCGCCGCGCGCTCGCCCGCGATCTGGCGCGCGAGGCGGCGGCGCGGGAGGTTCCGGGGCGGGTCAATGTCGTCGCCGGAACGCCCGGCGCGGCGCTTTCGGAGGTGCTGCAATTTCTGGATGACGCGCCGGGGGTGACAGGCCAGTATCTGTCATGCGATGACTGATCCGATGGAGACGCCTGCGCCTCGCACGCCTGACCGGATCGCGCTGCCCGCCGCGCCGCTGGTCGATGCCTTTCACCGCCGCATCACCTATCTGCGCCTGTCGGTGACGGATCGCTGCGATCTGCGCTGCGCCTATTGCATGCCCGAACGCATGACCTTCCTGCCCAAGAAGGATGTGCTGAGCCTTGAAGAGCTGCACGATCTCGCCACGGGCTTCATCGCGCGCGGGGTGACGAAAATCCGCATCACCGGGGGGGAGCCGCTGGTGCGGCGCGACATCATCGATCTGTTCACCGCCCTGGGCCGCCGCATCGGCCACGATCTTGACGAACTGACCCTGACCACCAACGGCACCCAGCTCGCAACCCACGCCGAGGCGCTGGCCCGCGCCGGGGTGCGGCGGGTCAACGTGTCGCTCGACACGCTTGATCGTGCGCGGTTCGCCGCGCTGACCCGGCGCGACATGCTGCCGCAGGTGCTGGAAGGGATCGCCGCGGCCAAGGCGGCGGGGCTCAGGGTCAAGCTCAACGCGGTGGCGCTGAAGGGCGTCAACGCGGATGAACTGCCCGATCTCATCGCCTGGGGCCATGCCGAGGGCCATGACGTGACCCTGATCGAGGTGATGCCGCTGGGCGATGTCGAGGAAGAGCGGCTTGACCAGTATCTCCCGCTCGATACCGTGCGCAGCGCACTGGCGGCGCGCTGGACGCTGAGCGACAGCGCGCACAGGACCGGCGGCCCTTCGGCTTACGTCGATATCGCCGAAACCGGCGGGCGGCTGGGCTTCATCACGCCGCACACCGGCAATTTCTGCGAAGGCTGCAATCGCCTGCGGGTTACCGCCACCGGCCAGCTCTACCCCTGCCTTGGCGGGGGCGAGCGGGTGGACCTGCGCGCCGCGCTGCGCTCCGATGATCCCGAAGCCCAGCTTGCCGCCGCCCTCGACGAGGCGCTGCGGATCAAGCCGGAAAAGCACAATTTCCGCATGGACCAGCGCGGGGCTGCCCCGGCGCTGGCGCGGCACATGTCGATGACGGGGGGGTGAGACCCATGCTTCGTCGTTGCGAGGAGCCGAAGGCGACGTGGCAATCCATGGACTGCTGCTGCGCCTTTGGGATACAGTCGGTCGATGGATTGCTTCGCTGCGCTCGCAATGACGAAGGAATATGCAGGTGATCACCGTCGTGTTCCTCGGCAAGCTTGCTGATCTGGCGGGCGCGCCGTCGCTGCAACTTGCCGGCCCGCTGGATTGGGCGGGGCTCAAGGCTGCGCTGCCTGACGCCGTGGCTCAGGCTATCGAAGATCCCCGCAACCGCGTGGCGCTGAACGGTGCGCTGCTGGCGGACAAAGCGGCTTTGCGGGCGGCAGACCGTGACGAAATTGCGCTGCTGCCGCCGGTCTCGGGGGGCTGATGCGCGACATCCGCCTGCTCAATCAAATGTTCCTGCCGGGCGCGCTGGTCGGCCCGTTCGCTCAGGCCAATCCCGGGCTCGGGGGCGTGTGCAGCTTCGTGGGCGAAGTGCGCGCGGACACGGATGTCGAGGCGCTCGAACTGACCTGTTACGAGCCGCTGACCCTGCCGGGGATGCACGATCTGGCTGACAGGGCCTTCGCGCGCTTTGATCTGATGGGCTTGCTGATGGTCCACCGGGTCGGGCTGATGCGCCCGGGCGAGGCGATTGTGTGCGTCGCCGCCGCCGCGCTCCACCGCCGGGACGCGATCGGTGCGACCGACTTCTGCATGGATCATCTGAAGAGCGCCGCGTGGTTCTGGAAGCGCGAGTGTCGCGCTGGCACATGGCACTGGATCGAGCCGCGCGAACAGGATCACAGCGATCTGGCGCGCTGGTAACCAAAGCTCGATGAGCTTTGGTCAAGCCCGTGCGGCGCCTGAGCAAATCCAGCGCGTGATGCGATAGCATCTGGCGCGCTGCAAAAAAGCTGATTTGATCGGCGTCAAAGCGGGCGCGCCGGCCGCCGGGTAAAGCCCTTTCCAACAGAGGAAAGGATCATCCCATGAGCCACATCGTCCACGATCTTCTCGCCCGCGGCGATGCCCGCATCGTCGCCCAGCCTGAGGCCGCGCCTCGCCACCAAGTCGAGACGGATCGCAATTTCGGCCTGCCGACCGCGCTCTACGGGGCGACCGTGGGGGGCTATCTCGGCTTTCTGGTGATCGTCGGCAGCGCCTTTGCCAATCCGGCGCTGGCGATCCCCATGGCGATCTTCGTGCTGTTCATCATCGCAGGCTTCGGCATTCCGGCGCTGTGGACCCGGCTTGCGGGCAACACCTCCGAGCCGCAGACCCTGGGCGAATTCGAAGCGCGCGGGATCATGACCGCGACCGGGCGGCTGGCGGCGCGGGATGCGACCATTCAGGTGCTGATCCTCCCGGTGCTGCTGGTGTGCTGGGGCCTTGCTGTCGCGGTGATCGCGGCGGTGGCGGCGTAGCAGGCTCTCCCCTGGGGGCGGCGGCTCGTGTTCCCCGCTGCCGCCCCGACTTTTGTTGCAACGACCACCCAACCTCCGTTCGCCCTGAGCTTGTCGAAGGGCTGTCTTTCACTTGCATGGCTCGAAGCTGAGTTCAAAGAAAAGAGCGACCCTTCGACAAGCTCAGGGCGAACGGGGAATGGATATTCGGGGCGGGCGCTTACCGCCCCGAGATATCCTGCAAAAGCTCGGCATCCAGCAGCGCGATGCCGCGCTTGCCTTCGCGCCGGATCGCGCCGCTCTCTTCCAGCTCGCCGAGCTTGCGGCTGACCGTCTCGATCGTGAGGCCGAGCATGTTGCCGATCTCGCCGCGGGTCAGCGGCAGTTCGAAATGCTGCGCGAGGTGGCACGAGCTTTCGCTCGCGGCGGCGGCAAAATCGTGGAGCAGGGCGGCGAGCCGCGCTTCGGCGCTGGCGTGGCCGGTCAGTTCGAGCAGATTGCGCGTCGCCAGCAGGTCCGCCTGGCTGCGGCGCAGCAGCGCGCGGGCAAGCGCGGGGTAATCCTCGATCGCGCGTTCGATGTCGCGGCGGGCGAAGGTGCACAGCCGGCTATCGGTCAGCGCGACGACATCGTGGTGGGCAAAGGGCGCAAACAATTCGCCGATGAAGCCTGCCGGGTGGACGAGAGCGAGGATTTGTTCGTTGCCGTCCTGATCCACCGCCGACACCTTGAGCGCGCCGGTGAGCAGCGTGGCGCAGGCCGCTTCCTCGTCGCCCGCGGCAAACAGCATCTCGCCGCGCTTCAACGTGCGGGTGCGCCCGGCTGCGGCCATGGCGTCGCGTTCCTCCGGGGTCAGCACCGCGCAGGCGGCGGTCTCCTTCACCGGACAGGTGGCGCAGGCGAGGTTCATGATCCCGTTACCCTCCCAATGCCGACCACACCCGCGCGATCCCTGCATCCTGACGGGCGAGCAACGCGGCGATTTCGGCTTGCGCGGCGGCAAGCGCCGGATCGGGGCTCAGCGTCGTTGCCGCGGCGACTGCGCGGCCATCGACCGCTGCAAGCACGCTCGCCGTTCTGGCGCGCTGCGCATCGAGATCGGCCAGCGCCACCATCGCTGCGGCGTGCGGGGCGCTGTCGAACGGCTGACCGGCGGCGGCGGCGGCAAGGCGCGCGGCGGCCGTTTCCTGCGCGATGAAGGTGGTGTGAAGGGCCTGCGCCGCCGCGCGCTGATCGGCCAGCCAGCCCGGAGCGGGCAGGGCTTCGGCCAGCGGCACCGGGGCGGGGCGAATCGGTTGAGCGGCGGGCGGGGTGGAGGACGACGGGGCCGCGCCGCTTTCAACCGGGCGCATGGCGAGCGAGGGATAGGTACCGCTCCCCCCCGCACAGCCGACCGCCAGCACCGCAAGGCCTGCCGAAACCGCGAATTGTGTCAGATTTGCGCGCATAGGATCCCATGTCCTGTTAGCATGACACTTGTCACTGGCAAAGACGCCCAACAGCTCAGCTCGTCCGACTTTGGTGCCGCTTTTCCCGTCACGCAGGCGTTGACTTGACCCAGCCTTTCCCCTAACGGCACGCATCTTTCCGGGGCTGCACCTTCTGGCCGCCTCGCATTGCCGTTCGGTTGGCGTGGCATCAGCTGCCCTGTCCGGATCTGCACAGACACGAGAGTATAAAGCCATGTTCGCTGTAGTGCGCACGGGCGGCAAGCAATATCGGGTTGCCGCCGGAGACAAGATTGCCGTTGAAAAGCTCGCAGGCGAAGCCGGCGACACGATCACGCTGGGCGATGTCCTGCTGGCCGGCGAAGGCGAAACCCTCGCCGATGTCGCTGCGGTGACCGTCTCGGCCGAGATCATCGCTCAGGCGAAGAGCGAAAAGGTGGTCGTCTTCAAGAAGCGCCGCCGCCACAACTATCGCCGCAAGAACGGCCATCGCCAGCAGATGACCTTGCTGCGCATTACCGCCGTTGGCGCGGCTGCCGCCGAAAAGCCGGCCAAGAAGGCCGCCGCCAAGAAGACCAAGACCGAAGATGCGCTGGCTGCTGAAGCCGCTGCCTCGGCCGAATAAGGAGCGAGTCGAACCATGGCACACAAGAAAGCAGGCGGTTCGTCGCGTAACGGTCGTGATTCGGCCGGTCGTCGCCTTGGCGTGAAGAAGTTCGGCGGTCAGGAAGTGATCGGCGGCAACATCATCATCCGTCAGCGCGGCACCCGCGTCTATCCGGGCGTGAACGTGGGCATGGGCAAGGACCACACCCTCTATTCGCTGACCGAAGGCGTGGTGCGATTCCATGCAGGCAAGCTCGGCCGCAAATACGTCAGCGTAGACGCGATGGCCGAAGCCGCCGAATAAGCGGACGATTCGCTAAAGGGATCGTCCGGCAAGGATGGTCCCGGCGGGTGAAGCCCCGCCTGATGAGGGAGATGGGACCATCCTCGATCGAGGGGGTCCGTCTCCCTTTTCGCATTCTCCCTCGCAAACCTGCGAAATCATGCGGTTTCGCGGCCTTAAAATTGTCACGCCTTCGCCGTAAGGGCGGGCGCGGGGCGAGAAAGGGAGAATGCGTGTTCCATCGCAGCCAGAACCTGTTTCTCAGGCCCGCCTTCCCCGAGGACGCCGCAGCGATCCTGGCCGGGATCGGCGAAGAAGCGATCGTGCGCAATCTTGCCCGGGCGCCCTGGCCCTATACGCTGGCCGATGCGCGCGCCTTTGCCGCCCAGCCGCAAGACCCGCGCCTGCCGCATTTCCTCGTCACGCTCCCCGGCCACGGGGTGATCGGCAGCGCGGGACTGGGCGAGCATGAGGGCGAGCCCGAACTCGGTTACTGGATCGCGCGCGCGCACTGGGGGCGCGGCTATGCCACCGAAGCGGCAGGCGCGGTGCTGCGGATTGCGCGCACGCTGGGCCACACCCGGCTGACGGCGGGGCACTTTGCCGACAATCCTGCGTCGGGCCGGGTGCTCCGCAAGCTCGGCTTCGTGCCCACCGGGCGGATCGCCAAGCGGCCCTGCCGGGCGCGCGGTGCGGTGGTGGATTCGGTGGAATATGCGCTCGATTGCGATGCGGGGATGGCACCGGACAGCGAGCGCCGCGCCGCTTGACGGCCAGCCGCCCGTCTTGTTCGTTGCGGCGAAACCCGTTACCGCCTGCAAGATCATGAACAAACGCAGGCGCCTCACCCCCGAACAATCCCGCGCGTCCGCGCTTGAAGCGGCGCGGGCGCTGCTGATTGAAACCGGGCCGCAGGCGGTGACGCTGAAGGCGGTCTCGGCCCGCATCGGGCGCACGCATGCCAATCTGCTCCACCATTTCGGCTCGGCCTCGGGCTTGCAGAAGGCGCTGGCCGAACATCTTGCCCGCACCGTCTGCGAAACGATCCGCGAAGCGGTGCATGCCAGCCGCGCCGGGCTGGGTAGCCCGCGCGAGGTGGTCGACCTCGCCTTCGATGCCTTCGACCGGGAAGGCGCGGGCGCGCTTACCAGCTGGATGCTGCTGACAGGCAACGAGGACGCGCTCGACCCGATCATCTCGACCATCCACGACCTGCTGGACGAGCTTGCGCCCGATGAGCCGCCGCAGCACATCGCCGAGCGGCGGCTGCAGCGCGATACGCTCAGCCTCGTGTTGCTGGCGCTGGGTGATGCCCTGATCGGCGCGGCGCTGGCGAAGTCGCTGGGCCTGCCGCGCGATGCGGCGCGAGACCGGGCGACGGCGATGCTGGAATTGAGCTTCGCCGAGCATCAGCCGGGCTAGATTTACGGCGCGGCGAGCCCGGCACGCTGCCATTCCGGCAGGGCGGCGGGATCAAGGCTGTCGACCCTCAGGTGATCCACCGCAAGACCAAGCTCTGGATAGGCTACCACGCGCCGCGCCTCGTCCGACTGGCCAAGCGGCACCACCACTAACCGGCGATTGACCTTCTGCCGCCAGTTCATCCGCGCGGTGTTCTCCTGCCCGACATAGCAGCCCTTGGTGAAGCTGACGCCGTTCAGTTCGACGGCGTTGGTTTCCAGCCACAGGATGTCGCCCATCTCGGCGCGCCCCTCAGGCACGCCCAGCGCGAGGCGGTGAGCGAGCCACGCGGCGTTCGCGCTTTCGCCACCGGGCGGGGCGAGCCAGCGGTGGCCGAGCGCGGGCAGGCGCGGGTCTTGTGCTGCACCATCGCGCAGGTCAGGCGACCAGTGGACCGCCAGCCCTTCCTCGCGCGCGATGGCGATCTTGCGGCGCAGGCGGTACATCGACAGGCGCTTGACCAGATCATCGGCCAGCGCCGCTTCGCAATCGAGCAGCAGCCCCGCCGCATCGCTCCACACCAGAAAATCGAACAGGTGCTTGCCCTGCGCGCTCAGCAGTGCAGCATAGCAGGGGAGCGGCCCGGTTACATCATTGGTGACGAGGCCTTGCAGGAAAGCGGCGACATCCTCGCCCTCGTCGAGCGGTGAGAGGCGGATCAGCGCGCGGGTGGTGAGCATTGTTGGAACCATGTTTATGAGATAGGCGCGGGGCCGAGCAGAGTCACCACTCCCCGTTCACCCTGAGCTTGTCGGAAGCGAAGCTGTCCCAAAGGGACAACGGACGCATTTCTTCTTGAGCGGGCAAGAAAAAAGCAGTGCTTCGACAGGCTCAGCACGAACGGAGTTTTTTGCATGGCGCACGTTGACCGCCTCACCATCCGCCGCCCCGATGACTGGCACCTGCATTTCCGCGACGGGGCGATCATGCGCGAAGTGGTGCCCTATACCGCGCGGCAGTTTGCCCGGGCGATCGTGATGCCCAACCTCTCCCCGCCGGTGACGACCACGGCGCTCGGCGCGGCCTATCGGGAGCGGATTCGCGCGGCCGTGCCTGCGGGCGTGCGGTTCGAGCCGCTGATGACATGCTACCTTACCGACAACACCGATGCCGACGATCTGGCGCGCGGCGCGGCGGACGGTGTGTTCACCGCGGCCAAGATGTATCCCGCCAACGCCACCACCAATTCCGCCGCCGGTGTCACCAATGTCGAAAAGCTCTATCCCGTCCTCGCCCGGATGGAGGCCGAAGATATCGTGCTGTGCATCCATGGCGAGGTGACGGACCATTCGGTCGACGTGTTCGACCGTGAGAAGGCATTCATCGACAGGCACTTGCGCGCCATTGTTGCAACCTTCCCAAAGCTGCGCGTGGTGTTCGAGCATATCACGACAAGCGACGCGGTCGACTTCGTGATGGCAGCCGGGCCGCAGGTTGCCGCGACCATCACGCCGCAGCATCTCCACATCAACCGCAATGCGATGCTCGTGGGCGGTATCCAGCCGCACAATTACTGCCTGCCCGTCGCCAAGCGCGAGGAGCACCGGCTGGCCCTGCGCCGCGCGGCCACGGGCGGCTCGCCGAAGTTCTTCCTCGGCACCGACAGCGCGCCGCACCTGCGCAGCGCCAAGGAGAGCGCCTGCGGCTGCGCGGGGATATTCGGCGCGCCCTATGCTTTGGAAAGCTACCTCACGGTGTTCGACCAGGAAGGCGCGCTTGGCACCTTTGAGGGCTTCGCCTCACTCCACGGTCCGGCGTTTTACAAGCTGCCGGTCAACGAGGAGGTTGTGACGCTGGAGCGCGCCGAAGTGGCGGTTCCGCGCTGTCTTCACGTCACTGGCGAGGAAATCGTCCCCTGGCATGGCGGGCAGACTTTGGGGTGGCGGTTCCTAGGCTGAGGCGGCCTTGCGCTTGGCCCACAAGTCCCAGCTGAACACCCCCACCGCGATCCAGATCAGCACGAAGCTCGCCAGCTTCGCGGGGGCCAGCGGCTGTTCGAACACGGTCAGCCCGAGGATGAAGACGATGGTCGGCGCGACATACTGGATGAAGCCGAGCGTCGAATAATCCATCCGCCGCGCGGCGATGGCGAACAGCAGCAGCGGCACGGCCGTGACCACGCCCGAGACAATGATGAGGCCGGTCATCCACGCATCCTGCCCGAACGCCGATCCGGCCGGACTGGCGGCATACCACCCCGCAACGGCGGCAGCCGGGGTGAGCAGGATCGCGCTTTCGATCGTCAGGCCGGGAAGCGATCCCACCGCAACCTGTTTGCGCACAAGGCCATACAAAGCGAAGCTGAAGCCCAGTGTGAGGCTGATCCACAGGCTCGTCTGCGCGCCCGCCGCCAACATCGCCACCGCCGCCGCCGCAATCGCAACCGCCAGCCACTGCCGCCGCGACAGCCGCTCGCCCAGCACCAGCGTGCCCAGCAGCACATTGAGCAGCGGGTTGAGATAATATCCGATTGAGGTCGCATAGACCTCGCCCGCCATGATCGCCCAGGTGTAGACGAACCAGTTGAGGCCGATCAGCACCGCCGATCCCAGCAGCGCGAGCAGACTGCGGGGGGATCGCAGCGCGCCGAGCAATTCGGGAAACTGCCGCCGATAGGCGACGATGGCGAGGCACAGCGGCAAGGTCCAGATGATCCGCCAGCCGACGAATTCGAAGGCGGGCACAGTGCTCACCAGCATCAGGTAGAGCGGCAGGAACCCCCAGATAACATAGGCACCCAGCGCCGGGGCAAGGCCCGAAGCGGGAGGCGCGGCGGCGCTGGCAGGGGCGGAAAGGCCGGACGGGGCAGGTGTGGACATGCCCGCGCGGCGTTACGGGCGGCGGCCGGGACACGCAAGCAGTTGTGCGGTGAGCGCCCGGCGAATGAACTGCGGCTGACAGATGGGCTGCGAATTTGTTCATATTCACACCACTAAAGATGAACGGCATCGGACGAATCGCGCGGCGCCTTCCTGAACAGACTTCGCGCACCTCGTCTGAGCCCACCTTGCGGCCATTCCCACCAAATGGTCGCCGGCACGCGGGGCTTGCGAGCGTCGCGTGGGAAGCGCCTCCGACGCCTGCGGGTGTTCGGGGGCGCTTCCAGTTGTGCAGAAGCAGGAAGTTAACCGCCGCGTGGCACAGTTGCCGGATGCTCCGGCGTGCGATCCTGCCTGTCTGCCTGCTGCCCCTGCTTGCCGCCTGCGGTGAGCGGGCGGCGCGCGCGCCGGTCGACCCTGCGCCGATCACGCCGGACCCGCTGCTGGCGGCGGCGCTCCATGATCCGCTGCTGAGCGATCCCGATCTGGCCAGCCGCAATGCCGCCAATGCGGCGATCGGTTTTGCCGAGCAGACCGGCCTCCCGGTGTTCGCCGCTACCCCGGCCGATTCCCGCGCCGCGCGTGAGGCGCTGCGGCTGGAACTGCTGGAGGCAGGGCCGATCCCCGATCTGCCGCTGCCGCGCGCGGACGCGCTCGGCACGGTGCTGGGACCGATGACCGGGCCGATGGAACTGCTCGCCGCGGTTGGTGCGCCGCAGAGCTGCGCGGCGCGGCTGGAGGAGGATTTTGCCCGCGCCGCCAACCTGCCCTCCGCCGCGACGATCCCGCGTGAGGCCATGGTGGTGCAGGCAGGCGGGGCCGACAGCGCGGGGTGCCGGATCAGGATCGTGCGCTACACCAGCGCCGCCGCACCGGAGGATGTGCTGCAATATCACTACGCCCGGGCGGTCCGGGCCGGGCTGAAGGGGCAGCGCCATGAGCGGCCGGGCGCCAGCCTTGCCGCAGCGGGCCAGCGAGGCGAGCGGCTTGCCGTCCACGCCCGCGCCGCACCGCATGGTCGCAGCGGCGTGACCCTCGTCTACCGCGCAAACTAGGGCCTGTCCTGGTTAGGTGGAAACATTCGCATCGCACCGGGAAGCCCGCTGGCTGCGTCGCGGCTCTTGCAGGGGCAACCAGCCCCTGCTGCGCGCCGCTCCTGTCCAGCGGGTTTCCCGGTGCGACCCTGAAGGGGCGGGCCGCTTTTGGCCCAGCGCCACGTCGCTCGTCGGTCACGATGGGCAAGCATCGTTCCCTCCTCGCTTCTCGCGCTGGGCCAAAATCGGCTCCGTGCCAATGCCTCCACCTAACCAGGACAGGCTCTAGGGCCTGAGGCCGATGTTAAGCTGCGCGCGGGGTTGATCCATTTCCGTGCTGGCGACGGGGTAGGCGCAGTTGTCGGCGGCGTAATAGGCGGCCGGGCGGTGATTGCCCGACAGGCCGATCCCGCCGAACGGGGCCTTGGCCGATGCACCGATGGTGGGCGCGTTCCAGTTGATGATCCCGGCGCGGATATTGGCCCAGAAGCGCCCGTAATCCTCCGGCCCGCCCCCGATCAGCGAGGCCGAGAGGCCAAAGCGGGTGTTGTTCGCCTCGGCAATCCCGGCATCCAGATCGGGCACCCGGATCACTTGCAGCACCGGACCGAACAGCTCGATGTCAGGCCGTTCGGGCACGTCGGTGACATCGACGATCCCCGGCGTGACGAACGGCAGATCGGGCACCGTGCGGCGCATGTGGAGCAGCGGCCGCCCCCCAGCGGTGACCAGCGCAAGGAAGCTCTCGGTCAGGCGGTCGGCGGTGTCATTGTCGATCACCGGGCCCATGAAGGGCTGCGGCTCTCCCAGCGGATCGCCCACCATCAGCTTGCGCGTCAGCGGCACCAGCGCGGCCATCAGATCTTCATAGATGCTGTCCTTGACGATCAGCCGCCGCGCCGCGGTGCATCGCTGCCCGGCGGTGGTGAAGGCGCTCTGGATGATCAGCGCCGAGGCTTCGGCAAGGCGGGGGGTGTCGATCACCACCACCGGGTTGTTGCCGCCCATTTCCAGCGCGAGGATCTTGCCCGGATTGGCCCCCAGCTTGCGATTGATCGCAAGCCCCGCCTGCGCCGAGCCGGTGAACAGCACGCCGTCGATCCCGGGATGGGCGACCAGCGCCTTGCCCTGCTGCGGCCCGCCGACGACGCACTGGATCACCTCTTCGGGCACGCCGCCGCGATGCATGGCGGCAACCAGGGCCTCGCCGGTTGCCGGGGTCTTTTCCGATGGCTTGAAGATCACCGCATTGCCCGCCAGCAGCGCGGGCACGATATGGCCGTTGGGCAGATGCGCGGGGTGGTTGAACGGGCCGATCACCGCCATCACGCCGTGCGGCTTATGGCGCACCGCGGCGCTGGCGTGGAGCCCGGCGTCGAATTTCTTGCGGCCCGTCCGCTCGGCATAGGCCTGCACCGCGATATCGACCGCCGCGACCACCGCGTCGATCTCCTCGCGCGCTTCCCACAGCGGCTTGCCGGCTTCGCGCGCGATCAGTTCCGACAGCACCTCGCCATCGCGGCGCACGATGTTGGAATAGGCGCGCAGCACCTCGATCCGTTCGGTGATCGAGCGCGCGGCCCATCCGGCCCAGGCCCGCCGCGCGGCCGAAACTGCCGCTTCGACATCGCCAATCGGAGCGCGCCACAATTCCTCACCGCTCGCCGGTGCGTGGGAGATGAGGATGGTGTCGTCGCTCATGTGCCCCCTTGATATGCCTGCGGCTGGCTGCTGCCGTTGTTGTGACGTCCCGCGCTGCGCAGTAATGCGGAAAGGGCTGAAAAGATAGGGGCTAAGCCCTAGGCATGCCCTGCCGGCGTCGGCGCAGGTCCGTGTGCCTCGCCCATGCGGCGCAGGGCGGCGACCTTGGCGTGGAGCGGTGCCCAGTCATCACCCTGTGCGATCGCATCCCAGATCGCTTCGACCTCTTCGATCAGCAGGGATTGCGGGCCAGGGTCCGACCAGTAGGGGTGATCGAACGGGATGGGGGTGTAATCCGCCAGCGCCTCGGCCAGCGCGCCGCCGCCGTCTGCCGCGCCGCGCCCGCCCCGGTGGCGGAAGAAAAAGGCGTCGGGCTGGGCGGCATTGGCGCGCATCGCGGCCTCGCAGGCGGCGACGAGCTGCGTGTCGGCCTCCACCCCCCGGCTCTCCACCCCCAGCCGCCAGCACCACCGCCGCGCGGTCGCCGCCATGTAAAGCGGCCCGAAGCGTTCGAGCGCGGCCACCAGCGGCGCGGTGTCCGCGTGCAGGCGCAGGGCGACGGCCAGCTGCCCGCAATTCCAGTGCAGCGCCTCGGGCTGGCGGCCGAACGCGTAAAGGCCCGCGTGGTCGAAATAGGCGGCGGTAAAGCTCGGCTCCCACGCGGGCAGCCAGCGCCATGGGCCATAATCGAAGCTCTCGCCCGTCACGTTCATGTTATCGGTGTTGAGCACCCCGTGCACGAAGCCTGCCACCATGTAGCTGGCGGCGAGATCGGCCATGCGCTCCACCACCAGATGCATCAGCCGGATCGCGGGTTCACCGCGCTGCGGGGCGCCCTCGGGCGGGGGCGGGCCGGGGAAGTGGGCGGCGCAGTAGTCGATAAGCGCGGCCATCTCGTCCGCCTGCTCCAGCGCCAGCAGCCGCTGGAAGGTGCCAATGCGGATATGCGAATGGCTGAGGCGCACCAGCACCGCCGCGCGGGTGGGCGATGGCTCGTCACCGCGCCACAGGCTCTCGCCGGTTTCGATCACGCTGAAAGTCTTCGATGTGTTGACGCCCAGCGCCTCCAGCATTTCGGTCGCCAGGATCTCGCGCACCGCGCCCTTCAGCGTCAGGCGGCCATCGCCGCTGCGGCTCCACGGGGTCTGGCCCGAACCCTTGGTGCCAAGGTCCATCAGCCGCCCGGACGCATCGCGCATCTGGGCGTAAAGGAACCCGCGCCCGTCGCCGATCTCGGGATTGTATACGCGGAACTGGTGCCCGTGATACCGCAGCGCAAGCGGGTGGGGCAGGTTGCCGGGGAGCGGGGCGAAGCGCCCGAAATGCGCTGTCCATTCCGCGTCGGTCAGCCCCGCCAGCCCGACGCTCGCCGCCGCGCGGTCATTGCGCCAGCGCAGGTGCGTTTCGGGAAAGTCGGCCGCCGCCACGGGGTCGCCCAGCCACTCGGCCAGCGTCAGGATCGCGGGATCGGCTTGGTAGTTGCCCGGCGCATCCGGGTGTTGCATGGCCTCGTTCATCCCGCGATAGTGGGAGCATCCCTGGCGGCGCGCAAGGCGCGTGCTGCAACGGCAAGGAATACCGCCGCACATGGCCGCCAACTACGAAGACCGCTACTGGACCAGCAGCGACGGTCTGACCCTGCATTACCGCAATTATCCGGGGCCCGAAGGCGCCGCGAAGCTGCCGGTGCTGTGTCTTCACGGCCTCACCCGCAACGCCCGCGATTTCGCCGCGCTGGCCGAGGCGCTGAGCGCCACGCGCCGGGTGATCGTGCCCGAAATGCGCGGCCGGGGCCTGTCGGACTATGCCCCCGATTCCGACAGTTACACGCCTGTCACCTATGTCGATGATGTCGAACGGCTGCTGGCCGAACAGGGGATTGAACGGTTCGTGGTGATCGGCACGTCGATGGGCGGGCTTATGACCATGCTGATGGCCGCCGCCCGGCCGGGGCGCATCGCGGCGGTGGTGATGAACGATATCGGTCCGGTGGTCGATCCGGCGGGGCTGGCGCGGATTGCGGGCTATGTCGGGCAGGGGCGCAGCTATCCCACCTGGGTCCACGCCGCGCGCGGGCTGGCCGACACGCAAGCGGCGGCCTTTCCCGACTATGATCTCGACCAGTGGCTCGATCTCGCCAAGCGCACCATGGTCGTCACCCAGAACGGGCGGATCGGGTTCGACTACGACATGGCGATTGCCGAGCCTTTCGCCAAACCCGGCAATGCCGCGCCGCCCAACCTGTGGCTCGCCTATGAGGCGCTGCGGGGCGTGCCGATGCTGCTGGTGCGCGGGGAATTGTCCGATCTGCTCGCGCCCGACACGGTCAAGCAGATGAAGGCCCGCAACCCGGCGATGCGCACCATCGTGGTCCCGCGCGTCGGCCATGCCCCGACGCTGGACGAGCCTGAGGTGCGCGCGGGCGTAGCGGACCTGCTGGACGGGATCGCGTGACTGCGCCACCCCCCGGCGGCGTGCCGCATATCCTGCACCTCCATTCCACCTTCGCGGCCGGGGGCAAGGAGGTGCGTTCGGCGCGGCTGATCAACGCCTGGGGGCCGCGCCTTGCGCACAGCATCGTCTCGGCCGAGCCGCAGGCGATGGCGGCCGCCGCGCTGATCGATCCGGGCGCGGCGGTGCTCTACCCCGGGGATTTCCCCCCTCTCAAAGGCCGCCCCACGCCTGCGCGCCTCGGCGCGCTGGCGCGGGCGATGCAGGGGTTTGATCTGGTGTGCACCTACAACTGGGGCGCGATGGACGCGGTGCTGGCCCACCGCCTGTTCGCGCGAGCCCTCGCCCTGCCGCCGCTGGTCCACCACGAGGACGGCTTCAACGAGGACGAGGCCGCCCGCCTCAACCCCGCGCGCAACCGTTATCGCCGCGTCGCGCTGAAGGGGGCGGCGCGGGTGATCGTGCCTTCAACCGGGCTTGAGGCCATCGCCCGCGAGGTCTGGCGTCAGCCGGACGCCCGCGTGCTGCGCATCCCCAACGGGATCGACACCGCCGCCTTTGCCGCTCCGTCCGATCCTGCCGCGCTGCCGCTGACGAAGGGCGAGGGCGAGTGCTGGGTCGGCACGCTCGCCGGCCTGCGCGCGGTCAAGCGGCTGCCCGCGCTGGTGGAGGCCTGCGCCGCGCTCCCGCCGGAATGGCACCTTGTTATCTGCGGGGAGGGGCCGGAACGCCCCGCGATCCTCGCCGCCGCTGCCGCCTGCGGGCTGGCCGCGCGCGTCCACCTGCCCGGCAATGTCGATCCGGCGCGGGTGGCGGGGCTATTCGATATCTTCGCGCTGTCCTCTGCCTCGGAGCAATTCCCGCTCTCGGTGGTCGAGGCGATGGCGGCCGGCCTGCCGGTTGCCGCGCCCGATGTGGGCGACATCCGCCATATCCTCAGCGCGCCCAACCTGCCCTTCGTGACGCCGCCGGGCGATGCCGCCGCGCTGGGCCGGGCGCTGGCGCAGCTTGCCGCCGATGCACCGGCGCGCGCACGGATTGGTGCAGCCAACCGCGCCCGCGCCCGCGCCACCTTCGATCTTGCCGCCATGCGCGCCGCGTACGAGGCCGCATACGGCGCGGCGATGGGCCGCGCGTTCTGATATCTTCCAATCCGCGCAGATTCGCTTCATCCTGCGTTCAAACCGCCCGCGCCATGCCCCGCCGGTGATGTGCCCGCCATTGCGCAGCGCCCTTCACCTGCCTAAAGAGCGCCGCACCACGACGAGGACACACGACAAGCCCATGGCGCGCACTCCCACGACCCCCAACCCGGCCATCAATCCCGAGGACGAGGTGCTGATCCGCGAGATCGACGAGGCCGTGCGCGAGGATGCCCTGCTCGAATTCCTGCGCCTGCACGGGATCAAGGTGCTCGGCGTGATCCTCGCGGCGCTGGCGGCGCTGGGCGGATGGCTGATCTGGGATCACTATGCCCAAGCCGCGCTGGAAGAGCAGTCCGAGACGCTGATCTCCTCGCTCGACTATGCCGAACAGGCCGATTTCCCGAGTGCGAGCAAGATCGTCGCTCCGCTGATCGCGGGCGACGATACCGGCCCGGCGGCGCGGGCGGCGGCGCGGTTCATGCAGGCCGGGGCGGCCATCGAACAGGGCGAGATGGCCAAAGCCGCCGGGCTCTACAAGGAAGTCGCCGCCGATGCCGATGCGCCCCCGGCGCTGCGTGATCTGGCCCGGATTCGCGAAGTCAGCCTGGATTTCGACAAGATGAAGCCCGCTGACGTGATTGCGAAGCTCGGCAGCCTCGCCCGGCCCGGTCACCCCTATTTCGGCTCGGCCGGGGAACTGGCGGCGATGGCGCATCTGGAAGCGGGCAACAATGCCGAAGCGGGGCGGCTGTTCGCCGCCATCGCCAAGGATGAAAGCCTGCCCGAAACGCTGCGCAGCCGCGCGCGGCAGATGGCGGGCCTGCTGGGGGTGGACGCCGTGGTGGATGTCGGCAAGTTGCTCAAGGATCAGGGCGTCGACACGGCGGCAGGGGCCGGCGGCGGCGCGGCTGCGGCGGCCGAATAGAGCCGGGATGACAACGGACGGGAATGATTGACATGACATATGCACGTGCCGCCCTGTTGGCGGGCCTGATCGCCGTGGGGCTGACCGGCTGCAAGGGCGGCCTGTTCGGCGGCAAGGACGACAAGACCACGCCAACCATCGGCAACCGCATGCCGATCCTCTCACGGATCGAAAGCGGGGCCGAGGTCGATCCGGCGCTGGCTTCGGTCAGCGTCATCCTGCCGCCGGCGCGCGCGAATTCCGAATGGTCCCAGCCGGGCGGTTCGGCGAGCAAGTCCTACGGCCACCTTGCTCTGGCAGAGAACCTGCAAAAGGTCTGGACGGCTAAGGTCGCAGGCGCGACCAACCGGATGCGCCTCGCCGCCGCGCCGGTGGTCGGCGGCAACAAGCTGTTTGCCGAGGGCACCGACGGGGTGATCCACGCCTTCGACAAGAAAACCGGCGCGCGGCTGTGGACCCGCGACGATGAGGAGATGACCAAGGATCAGGCGCCGTCCGCCTTTGGCGGCGGGGTGAGCTTTGATGGCGGGCGGGTCTATGCCACTAACGGGGTGGGCGAGGCGAAGGCGGTCAATGCCGATACCGGCGAGGTGATTTGGAAGGTCAAGCCCGCCGGTCCCTTGCGCGGATCGCCGACCGTCGCCTTTGGGCAATTGTTTGTCATGACACAGGACAATCAGCTGATTTCGCTCAATATCACTGATGGCTCGCTGGTATGGGACGAAAGCGGATCGAACACCCAATCGGGTGTGTTCGGCGTGGCGGCACCGTCGGCCGGGCAGGGCACGATCGTGGCGGGCTATTCGAGCGGGGAACTCAGCGCCTATCGTTACGAAAACGGCCGCACGCTGTGGTCCGACGCGCTGGCACGCACCAACATCTCCACCACGGTAGGCACGATCACCGATATCGACGCTGATCCGATCATCGATTCGGGCCGCGTCTATGCGCTGGGACAGGGTGGGCGCATGGCCGCCTATGAACTCGCCACCGGCCAGCGCATCTGGGAACTGAACCTTGCAGGCATTTCCACCCCGGCGATCGCGGGCGAGTGGATCTTCACCCTGACCGACGATGCGCGCCTGCTCGCCATCGCCCGGTCAAGCGGGCGGGTGCGGTGGATTTCGCAGCTGCGCCGTTACAAGGACGAAGAGGACAAGGAAGGCCCGATCTTCTGGACCGGCCCGGTGCTGGCCGGCGGGCAATTGTGGGTCGCCAGCTCTGAGGGCGAGGTGTGGAAGGTGAGCGCGGGAGAGGGTTCGGCCAGCCTGTTTGCAGATATCGACCAGCCGGTCAGCCTGCCGCCGGTTGTGGCGGATGGGTTCCTGTATGTGTTGGATGACAGCGGCACCATCCACGCCTGGAAGTAACGTCCAACCGGGGGCCGCGCGGTGCGGGGCCGGTGGTGCGGTGCATTGACGTTTGAACCGCGTGTTTCCCCCGGTCATTGCCGGGTCATTGACAGGTCGTTGCCGGGTCGTTGCACAGTCTTTTGCCGGTCCGGGGCAGCGTTGCCGGGGTATTAACCTGTGCCTTGTAGGGTGGGACGGCCATGACTGCGGTGCCTCATCCCGATCCTATCGCGCGATCCGCCGCGTGCGCCCCCGTGCCTGAGCGCCGCCCGGTGAGCGACGTGTCGACCGGGGTCGGGCTGGTTGGACTTGCGGGCCTGATTGTATGGATCGCCTTCTGCCGATCCTACCCCGAAATCGCCGCGATGCTCGGCCTTGGGGGCGGATTGGCGGCGGAGCGCGGGGTGCTGTCCGGGCCTTATGCTGCGCTGGCCGGGATGCTGTTCACCGCGCTGCCGATGGCATTGTGGTCGGTTGTGGTCGACAAGGTCCACCTGCGTGCATCGACCGGCATCGACTGGTCGAACCCCCGCCCTCTGGCAGTCTCGCTGCCGGTCTCAGTCATCAAGCTGGTCGGCCTGTGGGCGACCTGGGCGCTGCTCGCGGGCTTCTATGCGCTGGGCCGGTGGTATTGGGACGGCAATTACCTTTTCGCGATGGAGGTGTTGGCCTTTGCTGCGTTTCCGCTGGTGATTCTGTCGGTTCCCTACGTCATCTGGCTCGACCGCTACCTGCTCGATCCGCACGAGGGCACCTACGCCTTCGGCGCGCTGCTGCTGGGCGGCGGGGTGGACGGCGCAGCGATCGCGAGGCACTGGCGGGCATGGGCGATCAAGGGCTTTTTCGGGGCCTTCATGATTTCGATCCTGCCACCCGGATTCGCGCAGATTGTCGCAGCACAGCCGCAGCAAATGCTTGGCAATCCTGTGGAATTCATCGGCTTTCTGGTGACGCTGCTGTTCGTGGTCGATGTCCAGATCGGCACGGTGGGATACCTTCTGACCCTGCGTCCGCTCGATTCGCACATCCGTTCAGGCAACCCCCTGCTGGCGGGCTGGCTGGCGGCGCTGCTGTGCTATCCGCCCTTCGTGTGGGGGATCATCGGGCCGGACAATTCGGTGCTGAGCTATGAATTCGCCACCCCCGGCTGGGCGCACTGGATGGGCGCAAACCCCGCGCTGCTGTGGGCGTGGGGCGGGGTTCTGGTATTTCTTACAGGCATTTACGCCTGGGCGACGGTGGTGTTCGGCATCCGCTTTTCCAACCTCACCTATCGCGGCGTGCTGACCCACGGCCCTTACCGCTTCACCCGCCACCCGGCCTATCTGTCAAAAAACCTGTTCTGGTGGGCGAGCGTGCTGCCCTTCCTCGTCACCAGCGGTTCGCCGCTGGAGGCGCTGCGAAACTGCGTTTTCCTGCTGGTGGTGAACGCCATCTATTACTGGCGCGCCCGGACCGAGGAGGCGCATCTGCTGGCCGAGGATGCGAAATATCGCGACTATCACGCCTGGATGGAACAGCGCGGCGTGATCACCGCACCGCTCGCCCGGCTCCAGCGGATGCTGATGCGCAGGCCGCCGAACACGCCTGCCGCAGTCGGCCCCTTTCCCGCGGAATAGCCTGCAATATCAGAAGGATTGTTCGTAGACGCGGCTGATGTCGCCGTTCCATTCGCCGTGGTAGGCATCAAGCAACCGCTGCGCCGGAACCTTGCCGCTCGCCACAATCTCGTCGAGCGTGTCGAGGAACCCGGTTTCATTGTCGCCCGAGGAATTGAGCCGCGCCCGCGCCGCCAACCCCTTGTGCGCGATGGCCAGCGCCTCGCGCGCGATGTCGCGCAGGGTGTGGCCGCCGGGGACCGGGCTATCGAGCGCAAGGCGCGGGGCGGCGGAGCGCAGCGCCTCGCGTTCTTGCATCGTCCAGTGCTTCACCAGATCCCAGGCGGCATCGAGCGCGCCTTGGTCATACAGCAGCCCGACCCAGAAGGCGGGCAGCGCGCAGATGCGGTTCCACGGACCGCCATCCGCGCCGCGCATTTCAAGGAAGCTCTTGAGGCGCACCTCGGGAAAGGCGGTGGAGAGGTGGTCCCACCAGTCGCTTTGCGTCGGGCGCTCGCCGGGGAGCACGCTGAGCTTCCCATCGAGAAAATCGCGGAAGGATAGCCCGGCAGCGTCGATGTATTTCCCGTCGCGGAATACGAAATACATCGGTACATCAAGCATGTAACGCGCCCAGCGTTCATAACCGAAACCGTCTTCGAAGACGAAGGGCAGCATCCCCGTCCGCGCGCTATCGGTATCGGACCAGATGTGTGAGCGGTAGCTGAGGAACCCGTTGGGCTTGCCTTCGGTAAAAGGCGAGTTGGCGAACAGCGCAGTCGCCAGCGGTTGCAGCGCAAGGCCGACGCGGAACTTCTTCACCATGTCGGCTTCGCTGCTGTAGTCGAGATTGACCTGAATGGTGCAGGTGCGCAGCATCATGTCGAGGCCCATGGTGCCCACCCGCGGCATGTGGCGCAGCATGATGTCGTAGCGGCCCTTGGGCATGATCGGCAGCTCTGCGCGGGTCTTGTCGGGCCACATGCCAAGGCCGAGATAGCCTACGCCGCACTTTTCGCCCACCTGCTTGACCTGCGCCAGATGCCGGCCGGTTTCCGCGCAGGTCTGGTGCAGGTTTTCCAGCGGCGCGCCCGACAGTTCAAGCTGGCCTGCCGGTTCAAGGCTCACCGCCCCGTCAGCACCCTTGAGCGCGATCACATTGCCGCCCTCCTCGACCGGTGCCCAGCCGAATTGTTCGAGCCCTTTCAACAGATCGCGGATGCCGCAGGGTTCATCATAGGATGGCGCGCGATGGTCGGCGTGCTTGTAGACCAGCTTTTCATGCTCGGTGCCGATGCGCCAGGCTTCGGGCGGCTTTTCGCCCTTGATCATGGGGGTCAACAACTGCTCGAAGCTCTCGATGACCGGATCGTCGGCGGTGGATGCTTCGCGTGTGCTCATCAAGGGGGCCTTTCTGGCCGGTGGCCTTAGAAAACCGGTTTGCCGGTGGAAAGGCAAATTCGCGTTTGTGGCGCGATAGGCGGATTGTCTTGCAATATCGGATGCGGCTGGGGGTGGATTACCAGTCGCCGGCGATCCCCATCCACAGCGCAAGGGCGGCGATGGCGGCGGTCTCACCGCGCAGGATGCGAGGGCCAAGCGAGATCGGGCGGGCGGACGGATGCGCGCGGATGGCGGTGCGTTCCGCCTCGTCAAAGCCGCCTTCGGGGCCGGTGAGGATCGCCGCGGGACCGGGAGGACCGGCGAAGGCCGCGGCAGCAGGCTCGCCCCCGGCTTCGTCGGCGAAAAACAGCGCGCGGCCCTGCGGCCAGCCTGCCAGCAGGGCATCGAGCTTCACCGGCTCTGCCAGCGCGGGCAGGGCGGTGCGGGCGCATTGCTCGGCGGCTTCGGTGGTGATCGCGCGGGCACGTTCGCCGTTGAGCTTGTCGGCCACACACCGCCGGGTGACGATCGGCTGGATGCGGCCCACGCCCAGTTCGGTCGCCTTTTCGAGGATGAGGTCAAAGCGGTCCTTCTTGAGCAGCGCCGCGCACAGCCACAGATCGGGCACCGTCTCGCGCGGGCGAAGCATTGCATCGACAACCAGGCTGACCTGCCGCTTTGCCACAGCCACCACCCGCGCGGCCCATTCGCCGGTTCTGTCGTCGCACAGGATGACGACATCGCCACCATCAACCCGCATGACGCGAGCGAGGTAGTGCGCATGGGGGCCTTCAAGATCGACGCGGGTGCCTGCGCCAAGCTCGTGTTCTACGAACAGGCGTGGGGCGCTTCTCGGGGGCCAGGCTGGTGTGGCGGGCATCGGGCGCTCCTAGCCGCCATTCCTCACCTCGTCATCCCCGCGCAGGCGGGGATCTGGCTCGCTCTCGACAATTAAGCTGGATCCCCGCCTTCGCGGGGATGACGAAATTGGCTAGGGCTTCGAGCGATGACAGAAGGAATCGTCCCCGATACCGAACACCGCGGGCTCTTCGCCCGCCTGCCGCAGCTTCCGCGCGATCTGGCGCTGCTGGCGCGGTTTGATCGGCCGATCGGGTGGTGGCTGCTGTTCTGGCCCTGCGTGTTCGGGGTATGGCTGGCGGGCGCGGGCTGGCAGCCGGTGCTGCTGGGCTGGCTGGTGCTGGGCAGTATTGCCATGCGCGGGGCGGGGTGCGTCTACAACGATCTTGTCGATGCCGATCTCGACGCGCAGGTGGCGCGCACGGCCCTGCGCCCTGTGGCGAGCGGACGGGTGTCGAAGAAAGCCGCTTGGGCTTGGCTGCTGGCGCTGTGCCTCATCGGCCTGGTGGTGCTGCTGCAACTGCGCTGGCAGGCGCAAGTGGTGGCGCTCGGCAGTCTGGCGCTGGTCGCCGCCTATCCCTTCATGAAGCGCATCACCTGGTGGCCGCAGGCGTGGCTGGGGATGGTGTTCACCTGGGGCCTGCTGGTCGGCTGGGCGGAGCTGCGCTGGGACAACTGGGATGCGCTCGCGGCGGTCTATGCCGGGTCGATCTGCTGGGTGATCGGTTACGACACGATCTATGCCCTCCAGGACCGTGAGGATGATGCGATGGTCGGCATCCGATCATCCGCCTTGGCGATGGGCGCGCGGGTGCGGGGCGGGATCGCGGCGTTCTATGCGGGCGCGGTGGGCCTGTGGGGGCTGGGGTTCTGGCTCTACCGCCCCGATCCGCTGGTGCTGGCGGCCTTGCTGCCGGTTGCGGGGCATCTGGCATGGCAGGTGGCGACGCTCGATCCGGGCGATCCGGCCAACCCGCTCGCCCGGTTTCGCGCCAATCGCTGGGCGGGCGCGCTGATGGCGGCGGCGTGTTTCGTGGTCGGCAACGCCGGGGCCTGAGGGGGGGCTCTAGGCGTAGCTCACCATTTCGAACTCGATCCCGTCCCAGTCGAAGAAGTAGAACCGCTTGCCCGGTTCGTAATCGGCGTGGTTGAAGGGGTCGAGCCCGGCGGCCACGACCACCGCCTCGGCCGCCGTAAGGTCATCCACCACCAGCCCGACATGATTGAGCGGCAGGCCCTTGGCGAACCGATCCACGGCTGCGCCCTTGGTGTAGACCGCGATGTAATCCGTGTCGCTGCCGACATGGATCGTCTCGCCCCCCAGTTGCGAGGGGCCGCGCCAGCGGATGTGCCAACCCATCAGGCGGGCCAGCAGATCGGCGCTCCGCTCGATGTTGCTGACGGTGATGTTGATGTGTTCGAGACGGCCGCTGGGCATGGGCATGTTCCTTGGTCTGGGGGCGATCCACACCCCGCCACGGGGCTGCGAATCGGTGCGCTTGTGGATCATGCAATCTCAACCTAACTTGAGATCAAGCCCTATCGACTGGACCCGCGCATCATGGCCGCCCGCCGTCTCAAACCGTCCGATTTCCTCACCATCGGCGAGGTCGCCCGCCGCACCGGGCTCAGCGTGTCCGCCATCCGGTTCTACGAGGATCAGCGGCTCATCGCGCCGGTGCGCACCAGCGGCAATCAGCGGCGCTTCCTGCGGTCCGACATCCGGCGGTTGAGCTTCATCCTGATAGCCCAGCGCCTCGGCCTGTCGCTGACGGACATCCGCGCCGCGCTCGCCGGCCTGCCGCATGGCCGCACGCCAACCTCGCGCGACTGGGAGGCGATCAGCGCCGCGATCCGCACCCGGCTGGACCAGCAGATCGCCGACCTCACCCGCACCCGCGAACGGCTGGACGGTTGCATCGGCTGCGGGTGCCTCAGCCTTGCGCATTGCGCGATCTGGAACCGCGATGACGTGCTGGCCGAACAGGGGCCGGGACCGCGCAAGTTGCTGGCGTGACCGGACAGGTGGCCGATCCGTGTCGATGAACGACACCGGCGTCGATCAATCGCCGCTCCCGCTCCACCAACATGCCTTTATCGCGGCCGGGCCGATGCTAAGGTGCGAGGTATTGCAAGTCTTTGCATCAGGGGACCATCATGCTCGAACTCAGCGGCGTCAGCCACGTCTATCCCAACGGCACCCATGCGCTTGACGATGTGACGCTGACCATCCCCAAGGGCATGTTCGGGCTGCTGGGGCCGAACGGGGCGGGCAAGTCGACGCTGATGCGCACCATCGCCACGCTGCAGGCGCCCACGGCAGGCACGATCCGCTTCGGCGATATCGACGTGCTGGCCGAGCCTGACCGGCTGCGCCGCACGCTGGGTTATCTGCCGCAGGATTTCGGCGTCTATCCCCGCATCTCGGCCTATCGGCTGCTGGATCACATGGCGGTGCTGAAGGGCGTGGGCCACGCGTCCGAGCGCAAGGCGATGGTTGAACACCTGCTCGCCCAGACCAACCTGTGGGCGGTGCGCGGCAAGGCGATTGCGGGCTTTTCGGGCGGGATGCGCCAGCGGTTCGGGATCGCCCAGGCGCTGATCGGCGATCCGCAGCTGATCATCGTCGATGAACCCACCGCCGGGCTCGACCCGGAAGAACGCAACCGGTTCCTCAACCTCCTGGCCGGGATCGGCGAGAATGTGGTGGTGATCCTGTCGACCCACATCGTCGATGACGTTGCTGATCTGTGCCCGCGCATGGCGGTGCTGGCCGGGGGCAAGCTGCGGCTGGAGGGCGCGCCGCGTGAATTGATCCGCGCAGCGCAGGGGCGGGTGTGGCAGCGCACCGTGCCGCACACCGCGCTCGAAGCGATGCAGGCCGCGCACGAGGTCATCTCGCACCGCTTCTTTGCAGGCGAGATCGTGGTCCATGTGCTTGCCGACAGCCAGCCCGAAGGCTTCGCCCCGGTCAGCGGCGGGCTGGAGGACGTCTATTTCGCCACGCTTGCCGAAACCCGCCGCGCCGCCGCCGCCGCCGCGCCTGCGCAAGCCGCGTAAGGGGAGGGCGGACCATGCTGACCGCAAGCCTTGCCGCGTTCGAAATCCGCTACCAGCTCAGAAACCCGGTGTTCTGGGTGGCGGCGGCGATCTTCTTCCTGCTGGGGTTCGGCCTGTCCGCCAGCGACAACGTGAACTTTGGCGCGCCCGGGGCCGTCCACGAAAACTCCCCCTTCACGATCACGCTGGTGATGGGGGTGTTCACCACCTTCTACCTGTTCGTCATCACCTCGTTCGTCGCCAATGCCGTGGTGCGCGACGATGTGAGCGGGTTCGGCCCGATGGTCCGCGCAACGCCGGTGGGGCGGACCAGTTTTCTCGCCGGGCGATTTCTGGGCGGGCTTGCCATCGCGATCCTCGGCTATCTGGCGGTTCCGCTTGGCATTGCAGTCGGCGCGGCGATGCCGTGGGTCGATCCCGAGACGATCGGACCGGGCGGGTTTGCAACCTACGCGTGGCCGTTCCTGATCATCGCTATCCCCAACGTCATGCTGGCCTCGGCGCTATTGTTCAGCCTCGCCACCGTCACCCGTTCGATGCTGGCGAGCTATATCGGCGTGCTGGTGCTGGTGATGGGATACCTGTCGGTCAATGCGATCATCAGTTCCGATCCGTCGCTGCAAGGCACAGTGGCCCGCTTCGAGCCGCTCGGCATTGGTGCCATTTCCGAAATCACGCGATATTGGACCGCGGCGGAAATGAACAGCAGCGCCTTGCCGCTGGAAGGCAACCTGCTGTTCAACCGGTTGTTCACGCTCGGCCTCGCGGCGCTGTTCATCCTGATCGCCTGGCTGCGGTTCAGCATGACCGAGCGCGCCCCTTCGCGCTGGCGGCAGCGGCGGCTGGCGAAACGCGCGGCGCGGCTGGCGAAAGCGGAAGGCGCGGCGCCGCTGCGGCTGGAGGCGCCGGTTGGCCGCGAATTCGGCTTCGGCCATGCGTTGGCGGTATTCCGCAGCCGGCTTGCGGCCGAGGTGCTGCTGGTCATCAGAAGTCCCGGCCTGATCGTGCTGCTGCTGATCGCACTGGCGAACACCATCCTCAATCTCGCCTTCTCCGAAACGGTGTTCGGCACGCCTTCCTATCCGCTCACCGCCAATGTCATCGAGACGGTGCTTGTCGGCATGTTCCTCTACTGCGTGATTGTCGCGGTGTTCTATGGCGGCGAACTGGTGTGGCGCGAACGCGATGTGAAGATCGCCGAGATCGTCGATGTCACCCCCGTGCCGGCCTGGGCGATGTTCGTGCCCAAGATCCTCGCGATTCTGGTGGTGCTTATGGCCATGTCGCTGACCGGGATGGCGACCGGCATCGTCACCCAGATCATCAAGGGCGCGCCCAGCATCGATGCCGGGCTGTATCTCTCGGCCTATGTGCTGCCGCAGAGCATCGACCTGCTGCTGCTGGCGGTGCTGTCGGTGTTCTTTCAGGTGCTCAGCCCCAACAAATATGTCGGCTGGGGGCTGTTTCTGGCGTGGTTTCTGGCGCGCATCTTCCTGTCGAACCTTGGTTATGACAGTCTTCTCTACGACTATGGCGGCACCCCGGAAGAGCCGCTGTCGGACATGAACGGCACCGGCGGGTTCTGGGTCGGCGGGATGATTGCGCGGGCCTATTGGGCGTGCTTCGGGGTGCTGCTGCTGGTGTTTGCCCACTGGGCCTGGCCGCGCGGGACGGTGGTGGCGGTGTGGCCGCGCCTCAAGGGGGTGGCGCGCCGCATCACCCCGGCTTCGGCGGGCATCGCACTCGCCGCGATTGCCGGGATGATCGGCACTGGCCTCGTGATCCACCACAACATCAAGGTGCTGAACACCTACGAAACGTCCGACGATGCCGAAGCGCGCACCGCCGAATATGAGCGCCGTTTCCTGAAATACGAAGCTCTGCCGCGTCCGGTGATTACCGATGTCGTTTTCGATGTGGCGATCTACCCCGAACAGCGGCGGTTGACGGTCCAGGGTCGCTATACCTTGCGCAACGACAGCGGTGTGCCGATCCGCGAACTGCATGTCCGGCAGGGTGACCCGGACGTCCGCTTCACGACCCTTGCCGTCGCCGCAGCCCGGCTCGCCAGCCATGACACGCGCCACGGCTACCGCATCTATCGCTTCGATACCCCGCTTGCCCCGGGGGCGACCACCCGGCTCGATTTCGCCTCCGACGTGTGGCGGCAGGGCTTTGCCAACAACGGCGCGGCGACCGACATCGTCGACAATGGCACCTTCGTGAACAACGGCGTGTTCGCACCGATCATCGGCATGGACCGATCGCGTCTGTTGCAGGATCGCACCGCGCGCCGGCGCCAGGGCCTGCCGCCCGAACTGCGCACGGCGCGGCTTGAGGACACAGCAGCGCAAGGCCGGAACTATATCCGCGCTGACTGGGTCAATTCCCGCATCACCATCAGCACCGCGGCCAATCAGGTTCCGATCGCGCCGGGCGACAAGGTTTCGGATCGGGTGAAGGATGGCCGCCGCATCGCGGTGTTCGCCAGCCCCGCGCCGATCCTCAACTTCTTCTCGGTGCAATCGGCCCGCTATGCCGTGGCCGAAGAACGCGCAGGCGATATCCTGCTGTCCGTCTATCACGACCCGCGCCACACCTGGAACGTGCCCGCGATGCTGACCGCGATGAAGACCTCGCTCGGCTATTACGAGCGCAACTTCGGGCCCTACCAGTTCGGCTATGCGCGGATCATCGAGTTTCCCGGTTACCAGAGCTTTGCACAGGCCTTTGCCGGGACCATGCCCTATTCGGAAAGGATCGGCTTTGCCGCCGACGTGCGCGATCCCGATACGATCGACTACGTCACCTATGTCACCGCGCACGAGGTGGCGCACCAGTATTGGGCGCATCAGGTGGTGGGCGGCGACATGCAGGGCGCGACGCTGTTGTCGGAAACGCTGGCGCAATACAGCGCGCTGATGGTGATGAAGGAGCTGTATGGCGAGGACAAGATCCGCCGCTTCCTGAAGTTCGAGCTCGATCAGTATCTTGCGGGCCGCAAGGGCGATGTGCTCGACGAACAGCCGCTGATGAGGGTCGAGAACCAGCAGCACATCCATTACAACAAGGGCAGCCTTGCGATGTATCTGCTCCAGCAGCGGATCGGTGAGGATGTGGTGAACCGGGCGCTGGCGCGGGTGGTGGCGCAATACCGCTTCAAGCCTGCGCCCTATCCGCGCAGCGTCGATCTGGTGGCCGAACTGCGGCGCGAGGCGGCCACGCCCGAGCATCAGGCCCTGATTACCGACCTGTTCGAGCGGATCACGATCTACGATCTGAAGGCAAGGGAGGCGGTCAGCACCCGGCGCGCAGATGGCAAGTGGGTGACGCGGATCACAATAGAGGCGGGCAAGGCCTATGCTGACGGCAAGGGCATCGAACGCCCGGTGCCGCTGGCCGAGACGATCGAGATCGGGCTGTTCACCGCCCGCCCGGGCGAGGGGGCCTTCGACAAGGCCGATGTGGTGGCGATCAGGCGCATGCCGGTGCGCGCGGGCCGGCAGGTGATCGAGATGGTGACCGCAACAAAGCCGACCGTGGCCGGGATCGATCCCTACAATTTCTACATCGACCGGGATTCCGATGACAATCTGGTGGACGTCATATGAATTCTCCTTCCCCAGGGAAGGCAGATTGCGGCGTCGGCTATCAGCCCTCAGGCCCCAGCTGCGGGTCGAAGTCGCGGGGGCGGGCGAAGTGGACCAGCTCGGCGCAATACCGCTTCAGCTCGCTCCAGTGGGCGATGTCACATTCGAGCACGGCATAGGCCGCGGTCGGAAACTTGACGACCGCCTCCTTGAACAGCGCGTTCTCCTTGCCCGGCGCGACCAGTTCGAGCAGCACGTCCTGAAGACCGGGGTTGTGCCCGGAAATGAGGATCGTCTGGGCTTCCTCGTCGCCCGAGCCAGCATGGGCCTCGATCACTTCGACGATGGTATCGAAGCTGGCAAGATAGAGGCGCTCGTCATAGATCGGCGTGACTTCGGGCAGTGCGCCCTCCAGCGTCAGCCGAACGCGCGCCGCAGGGCTGGCGAGCAGCCGGTCCCACCTGATGCCATGATCGCGGATATGCTGCCCGATGATGCCCGCGCCCTTCTTCCCCCGCGCGTTCAGCCCGCGGTCGAAATCGCGCTGATTGGTGTCGTCCCAATCGGACTTGGCGTGGCGCAGGAGGCCCAGAATCTTCATCGCTGCAAGGCTCCTCCCGCATGCTCGCTCAGCCGATGCACAACACCAGCGGCGAGGCGTTGTAAAGCCTGATCGAGCGTCACCCGCAGCACCGGGGTGCCGGGCGGGAAGGCCGACAGCAGCCGCGAGGGGAAGGCGGGGGAGAGGACGATGAAGTGCCCCGCATCATCCTTGGAGCGGATGAGGCGGCCGAAGGCCTGCGCCAGCCGGGCGCGGATGATGCGATCATCATAGGTGCTGCCACCCCCGGCCAGCCGCCGCGCCTTGTGGAGGATATCGGGGCGGGGCCAGGGCACCTGCTCCATCACCACACACCGGAGGGAGTGGCCCGGCACATCCACGCCATCCCGAAGCGCATCGGTGCCGATCAGGCTGGCGCGCGGATCATCGCGGAAGATGTCGACCAGCGTGCCGGTGTCGATCGGGTCGACATGCTGGGCATAGACCGGCAGGCCGGCCCGCGCGAGGCGGTCAGCGATGCGGCCATGCACGGCGCGCAGGCGGCGGATCGCGGTGAACAGGCCGAGCACCCCGCCGCCTGACGCCTCGATGATCCGCGCATAGGCTCCGGCCAGCGCGGGCAGATCGCCCTTGGCGATATCGGTGACGATCAGCACCTCGGCCCGCGCCGCATAGTCGAAGGGGCTTTCGGCAGCGGAGAGCAGCGGGGCAACCTCGACATGGGCCGCGCCTGACCGTGCAACGGCAGAAGCCCAGCGGTCGTCATCCCCCATGTTATCGGCGCTGCGGTCGGTCAGGGTCGCGCTGGTCAGCAGCACGCCGTGCGCGGGTTCGAGCACCACCCGGGCGAAGGGCTTCATCGGATCGAGCCAGCGGCGGTGGATCGCCACATCGAACTCGCGCGCGTCGGAGCGGTCGACCGCCAGCCAGTCGACGAATTCGGGGTCCGCCGGGCCGCCGAGCCGGTCCAGCAACGCCTCCCACGCGCTGAGCAGATCGATCCGCCAAGAAAGCGCGAACCGCGCGCCCTCAATCCGCGCACGGCCTTGCGCGTCGAGCCAGTCGGGCGGTTCGGCAAGGATTGCCTCCAGCCGCCCGCCCAGCCGGATCAGCGGCACGCGGATCGAGGCAAGCGCCTGCGAAGCCGCACCTGCCGCTTCGATCACTTCGCCCGGCAGGCCCGCCGCCTCGGTCTCGATCCCGTAGCCTGCCTCCTGCCCGCCGCTTTCGTCGCGGGCATAGGTCGCGGTGCGCACCGCCGCGAGCAGGGCTTCGAGCGGGCCGAAGGGGCTGTTTTCGGCAAGGCGTTGCAGCCAGCCGTCAGACGGGAGCAGCTGCCCCGCCTTGCAGGCCGCCGCTATCGCCTCTGCCCCGGCTTCGTCATAGCTGGCAATATCGGCGAGCCGCGCGGAAAGGCCCCGGCGGCGACCGCGCGATTCCTTTTCCGGCCCCATGATCCAGCGCCGCAGTTCAATCGTCTCCTGCGCTGACAGGGTGGCGGCAAAGGTTGAATCGGCAGCATCGAAGACATGGTGGCCTTCGTCGAAGATCAGCCGGGTCGGGCGCTGGTTGGGATCGCGGGCGCGGGCGGCATTGACCATCACCAGCGCATGATTGGCGATCACCAGATCGGCCTGCGCGCTATCGCGCGCCGCGCGTTCGATGAAGCATTTGCGGTAATGCGGGCACCCGGCATAGATGCACTCGCCGCGCTGGTCGGTCAGCGCCGCGATCCCCCGCTTCCTGAACAGCGTGCCCAGCCAGCCCGGCAGATCGCCCCCCACCATGTCACCATCGCGGGTGTAGGCCCCCCAGCGCGCCACCAGCTGCGCCAGCACCGCAGGCCGCCCGGCAAAGCCGCCTTGCAGCGCGTCCTCAAGGTTGAGCAGGCAGAGGTAATTCTCCCGCCCCTTGCGCACCACCACCGGGGGCGAGCCATCGGGCCGCTTCACCGGCCACGCCCGGCGGCTTTCGGCGCGCAGCTGGCGTTGCAGGTTCTTGGTGAAGGTCGAAACCCAGACCGTCCCCCCGCTCAAGGCCGACCACACCGAAGCCGGGGCGAGATAGCCCAGCGTCTTGCCGATCCCCGTTCCCGCCTGCGCCAGCGCCAGATGCGGCCTGCCCGGGGCCGAGCGCGGCGCGAAGATGCGGGCGACGTCAGCGGCATAGGCGCGCTGGCCCTCGCGGCTCTCGGCGCCCTCGCCGGTCAGGCGGGCAAGCTGCGCCTGCACAGCCTCGGCGGAGAGTTCGACCTGCCGGGGCGCGGGCCGCTCCCCCGTCTCCTCCCATTCGGGCAAGCGCGCGAACAGCCAGCGTTCGGCGCGCTCGGGCTTGGCGATGTGGGGTTTGAGCACCTGCGCCCAGGGCCAGCGCAGGCGCTCCAGCGATTGCACCGCGCTCCACGCGCCTTCGCGCTCGAACCATTCGGGGTTCTTGCAGGCGGCGATCAACGCCCCGGCCGCGCGCTGGAGCAGTTCGGGCACGGCCGCGTCGTTCTCGGGCTGGGGAAGGCCCAAAGCCTCGGCCAGCCCGCGCGGCGTCGGCACGCAGAAGCGCGCAGGGTGGACGAAGGCGAAGGCCTCCAGCAGGTCGAGGCCCGAAAGGTCCGGGTATCCCAACCGGCTCGCCACCAGCGGCGCGTTGAGCATCAGCACCGGGGTATCGGCCGCAGCCATGATCGCATCGCCCTTGGACACCGCCTGCGTGCCCCCGCTTGCCGGGCGCAGCCAATGGCCGCCGTGGCTGGCGTGCAGCGCGGGCAGCGCAAGCGGATCGGGCAGAATGGCCGGGGACGTCACGCCAGCTTGAATGGCGGAGGGCGAGGGCGATGTAAACGCCAGCAGTCCGGCTGTGCCCCGCCTGCTATCCTACAGCGGCAAGCCGGCGTAAAAGCGTGCCATGCCGATGCCCCAAGCCTTGCATGTTGCGCCAAACATATGTGTCCGTCCGGGGCCGAATTCTATTCCAAATACACGAAAAGAAAAGGAAATTAAGGTTGTAGGCAAGTTGACACGCTGTAACTTTTGTCACCTTCCCAACAACCATTCTCGCTTGCAAGCCGCCCCCGGCCCCGTAATAGCCGCGCGGTCATGACGATAACCCAAGATGCCCTCATCGCCGCTGCACAAAGCTCCAAGGCCTGGCCCTTTCAGGAGGCGCAGCGCCTTGCCAAGCGCCTGCCGCAAGGCAAGCCCGGCGGCGTGCTGTTCGAAACCGGCTATGGCCCCTCAGGGCTACCGCATATCGGCACCTTTCAGGAAGTGCTGCGCACCAGCCTTGTGCGGCGCGCTTATGAGACGTTGACGGGCGGCGCGCCGACGCGGCTGGTGGCGTTTTCGGATGACATGGACGGCCTGCGCAAGGTGCCCGACAATGTGCCGAACCGCGAGATGCTGGCGCAGCACCTCGGCAAGCCGCTGTCGCGCATCCCCGATCCGTTCGAAAAGTTCGAAAGTTTCGCCGCCCACAACAACGCCATGCTGCGCGATTTTCTGGACCGCTTCGGGTTCGAATATGAATTCGTCAGTTCATCCGATTGCTACAATGGCGGCCGGTTCGATGATGCGCTGAAGGGCGTGCTCGCCAATTTCGGCGCAATCCTCGACATCATGCTGCCGACGCTTGGGGAGGAACGTCGCCGCACCTATTCCCCCGTCATGCCGATTTCGCCCACCACCGGGGCGGTGCTTCAGGTGCCGGTCGAAGTGGTAGACGCGGCGCAAGGGATCATCCGTTTCACCGACGAGGACGGCTCTGTGGTCGAACAATCGGCGCTGGGCGGGATGGCCAAGTGCCAGTGGAAGGTCGACTGGGCGATGCGCTGGGTGGCGCTGGGCGTCGATTACGAGATGTATGGGAAAGACTTGACCGACTCTGGCATCCAGTCGGGCAAGATCGCCCGCGTATTGGGCGGGCACAAGCCCGAAGGCCTGATCTACGAGCTGTTCCTTGACGCCAGGGGCGAGAAGATTTCCAAGTCCAAGGGCAATGGCCTCTCGATCGAGGAATGGCTGCACTATGGCAGTCCGGAAAGCCTTGGCTTCTACATCTTCGCCAATCCGCGCAGCGCCAAGCAGCTGCATGCGGGAGTGATCCCCAAGGCGGTGGACGATTACTGGCAGTTCCGCGCCGCCATTCCCGGTCAGGACGTGGACAAGCGGCTCGGCAATCCGGTGTGGCATCTGCTGCGCGCCAATGAGCGCCGCGACGGGGCGGAAGCGCCGGGCGAGGGCGAGGCCCTGCCGGTGCCCTTCAGCCTGCTGCTGAACCTTGTCGGCGTGCTCGGTGCGGGCGCGACGCGCGAGGCGGTGTGGTCCTATCTCGGCAATTATGTTGCGGATGCCACCCCCGCGGCGCACCCCGCGCTTGATGCGCTGGTGGGGCGTGCGCTGGCCTATAATCGCGACTTCGTGGCGCCGACCTTGGAAAAGCGCGCGCCCGTGGGCGGCGAGGCGGGGGCGCTGAAGGCGCTCGACGCGGCGCTCGCAGCGGCAGACCCGGCGATGAGCGCGGAGGATTTGCAGACCATCGTCTATGAAATCGGCAAGATCGAGGAGTTCGGGTTCGAATCCCTGCGCGACTGGTTCAAGGCGCTCTACGAAACGCTGCTGGGTAGCGAGCAGGGCCCGCGCATGGGCAGCTTCATCGCGCTCTATGGGATCGCGCCGACCCGCCAGCTGATCGCCGAGGCGCTGGCGAAGGGTTGATCGCGCTTTCCTACCGCCACCGGTGCATTTAGCAAAACCCCGCCGGATCGCTCCGACGGGGTCTTGTTGTGCAGACGATGGGCTTACCAGAAGAAATCGTGGATCACGTCAACCACTTCGCCGGAGTAGATATCGACCAGCACGACATCGTCGTAATAGCGAACCCACTGATACGGCCCGTAGACCGGCGGCAGGCGGTAGGCCCAGGGATCGTTGATGAAAAAGCGCGGCTGGAAGAACAGGCTGTCGAGGAAAAAGCCCGTGTTCAAGCGGCTGTAGCGGTGGGCGCGGAAGGGGGCAAAGTAGGGGCCGGGGCTGAACAGGAAGCGGTTGCTGCGCCGCCAGTCGTGCCAGCCGAAGCGGCGGTCGCCGCGCCATCCGTGGTTCCAGCGGCGGAAGTCGCGGTTGTCCCAGCCCGGACGGCCGTTCCAGCCATGACGCCAGTCATCGCGGCGCCAGCGCCTGCGATCATCGCGCCAGTCGCCCCGGCGACCATCGCGCCAACCGTCGCGGCGATCATCGCGCCACTCGCCGCGCCGGTCATCGCGCCATTCGCCGCGCCGTTCGGCCTGACGCACATCGCGGCGGATGTCCCTGACGCGGTCTTCGATGGCGTTGCCGCTGCTGCCCCGCCAATTGTCGCGGCGTCCGTCAATCCGCTCTGCCCGGCGGTCACCGCGATCTTCGACCCGGTCCGCGCGGCGATCACCACGATCTTCGATCCGGTCGGCGCGGCGGTCGCCGCGGTCCTCCACCCGGTCGGCACGCCATTCGCTGCGGCGATCGACCCGGGCGGCGGCATTGTCGCGGCCGCGCCAGTCGAGCCGTCCGGCGCGCTCATCGCCGCGCTGTTCGATGCGCTCGGCGCGCTGCTCGCTGCGCCGGTCGACCCGGTCGGCTCGCACTTCGCTGCGGCGGTCGATCTGTTCGGCGCGGCGTTCGGCGCGGCGGTCCACCCGTTCGGCGCGCTGGAGCGACGGCGGCTGGGCCCTGACCCGCTGCGGGGCGGGACGTTCGATCCGGGCGCGCTCCGGCCTGCCGCCATCGGCATTGCGGATCTGCGCACGCTGCGAGCGTGCCTCGGCGCGGCCATTGCCGATATCCTGCGCTGCGGCAGGGAGGGCGGGAACGAGCAGGGCCAGCGCAGCGGCCAGCGCCGCGAGCGATCCCCCGCGCGACAAGAGGTTCATCATCCTTATGCCTCCAGTGTCGCCCACCCACCACAAGCGGCTTGTTGAGATGACCCGATTAGAACCCGCAGACTGTCGCAAGGATGAACCGACTGGCCGGTGTTCATAAAAAATGCGCTGCGAATGAACAGGCGTGCGCCGCGCTTGACGCTGGCCTCGGTGCCGCCGAAGGGGCAGAGCATGTTCGAAACGCTCGACGCCTGCCTCGCCGACTGCCGCAACCGCCTGATTCGCGCGCCGCGCGACCGCCGCTCACCGATGCATACCCCGGTCATCGTCACCGCCGATGTCGATGCCCGGGTGATGGTGCTGCGGGCTTTCGATGCGCAAGACTGGCGGCTGCGGCTCCACACCGACGCCCGCGCGCCCAAGGCGGGCGTGATCGCCGCCGATCCGCGCTTGGCGGTGCTGCTTTACGACAAGGGCGCCAAGATCCAGATCCGCGCGCGCGGGCAGGGGGCGATCGTGACTGATGGGCCGGAGGTCGATGCGGCTTGGGCGGCAAGCACCAACTTTGCCCGGCGCTGCTATCTGGGCGAGGGGCCGGGCGCGGTGTCGGATGGGCCGACCTCGGGCCTGCCGCCGGAGTTTGAGCGCGTTGAGCCGGACGAGGCGCAGCTAGTCCCCGCGCGCGCCAATTTCGCGTTGCTGTGGATCACGCTCGATGCGCTGGACTGGCTCTACCTCGCGCATACCGGCCATGTCCGCGCGCAGTTCGTGCGAAATGCCGCAGGAGAGGCCTGGGAAGGGTGTTGGGCCGCGCCCTGACAGGTTCAGGCGGCAGACGCCGCCGTCGCTGCGGGAGGCGGGAGCATGATCACCTCTTCGATCTGGCTCGCCGGCACCACATGATCCGCGCCGCGGGCCATGGCCGCATCAAGCGCACGCCGCGCCCGCGCATCACGCCCGTCATCGGTTTCGCCGCGGCGGCCTGCCGCGACGCCGAACCGGGCAGTGAGGCCGACATCGCCGCCGATCTGCGGCAGGCGCAGTTGTGCGAGACGACGGCGAAGCCGGTCGGCAATGCGAACCGCCGCGCGTTCATCGACCCCCGGAATGACAATAGTGAAGCGGTCCTCGCTTGCATCTTCGACCAGCGTAAGGCGGTCCCCGCGCCGCAGCCCTGCACGCATGACCGCCGCGACATGGGCGCGCACCTCGTCGCGGGCACCGGCCTGCCCGGCGGCCCCGGAATGCGCAAATCCGTCGATCCGGCCGTGCAACACGGCGTTCGCTCCGGCGCGCAGCGCATCGCGGCGCGCGGTGAGGTCGATCGCCTGGACCAGCGTTTCCGGCTTCATAAGCGCGCCAAGCGGGCTGCGCTCTGGGTCGCGTTGCCGACTGGCGCGAAGCTGCCCGGCCCATGCCCCCGCCGCCGCGCATCCGGCGCTCAGCATCGCCGCCAGTTCGAGCGGCACTTCGATCCCCGTCATCACGCCCGTGTTGTCCTTACGCCGCCCTGTTTCTACCGCGCAGAGTGACGCAAGGCCGCTTAAGGGATCGTAAACCTGCCGGGGACGGCTCGTCAGCGCGTCAGCTTCTTGTAGGCGAGGCGCGTCGGGCGGTCGGCTGCATCGCCCAACCGGCGGCGCTTGTCTTCCTCGTAGGCTTCGAAGTTGCCTTCGAACCATTCGACATGGCTGTTGCCCTCGAAGGCGAGGATGTGGGTGGCGAGGCGATCGAGGAAAAAGCGGTCGTGGCTGATGACCACGGCGCAGCCTGCAAAGTTCTCGATCGCGTCTTCGAGCGCCGCCAGCGTTTCGACGTCGAGATCGTTGGTCGGCTCGTCGAGCAGCAGCACGTTGCCGCCCTGCTTCAGCATCTTGGCCATGTGCACGCGGTTACGCTCACCGCCGGATAGCTTGCCGACGTTCTTCTGCTGGTCCGCGCCCTTGAAGTTGAACGCGCCCACATAGGCACGGGTGCTCATATCCTGCCCGTTGACCTTCATGTAATCCAGCCCGTCGGAGATTTCCTCCCAGACGTTCTTCTTGGGATCGAGATGGTCACGGCTCTGGTCAACAAAGCCCAGCCGCACGGTCGAACCGATTTCAATCGTGCCGCTATCGGGCGTTTCCTTGCCGGTAAGGATTTTGAACAACGTCGATTTGCCCGCGCCGTTCGGCCCGATCACGCCGACGATCCCGCCCGGCGGGAGCATGAAAGAGAGGTTCTCGAACAGCAGCTTGTCGCCATAGGCCTTGGTGATGCCCTTGGCCTCGATCACCTTGCCGCCCAGACGCTCGGGCACCTGGATCACGATCTGCGCCTTGCCGACCATGCGGCTGTCCTGGCTGTTCTGGAGTTCTTCGAACTTGCGGATGCGCGCCTTGGACTTGGTCTGGCGCGCAGCCGGGGTCTGGCGGATCCATTCCAGCTCGCGTTGCAGCGCTTTCTGCTTGCCGCTTTCCTCGCGGCTTTCCTGCTCCAGACGCTTGGCCTTCTTTTCGAGGTAGGTCGAATAATTGCCTTCATAGGGGTAATACGAACCACGATCGAGTTCGAGGATCCATTCGACCACGTTATCAAGGAAATAGCGGTCGTGGGTGATCATCAGCACCGCGCCGGCATAGTCCTTGAGGTGGTTTTCGAGCCATTGGACGGACTCCGCATCCAAGTGGTTGGTCGGCTCGTCCAGCAGCAGGATCGAAGGCTTCTGGATCAGCAGCCGGGTAAGCGCCACGCGGCGCTTTTCACCGCCCGACAGATCCTTGACCGGCCAGTCGCCCGGCGGGCAGCGCAGGGCCTCCATCGCCACCTCGAGCTGGTTGTCGAGCGTCCAGCCATCGACCGCGTCGATCTTGTCCTGAAGTTCGCCCATTTCCGCGCCCAATGTGTCGAAATCGGCATCGGGCTCGCACATCAGCGCGCTGACTTCGTTGAAGCGCGCGACCAGATCGGCGGTTTCCTTCGCGCCTTCGCGCACATTCTCGAGCACGGTCTTGGTCGGATCGAGTTCCGGCTCCTGCTCTAGATAGCCGACGGTGATGTTCTCGCCCGGCCAGGCCTCGCCCGTGTAATCCTTGTCGATCCCGGCCATGATCTTGATCAGGGTGGACTTGCCCGCGCCGTTGGGGCCGACGATGCCGATCTTCGCGCCCTGATAGAACTGGAGCGAGATGTTGCTGAGCACCGGCTTTTGCGCGCCGGGAAAGGTCTTGGTCATGCCCTTCATGACATAGGCGTATTGGGCGGCCATCGGTTCAGTCCTTGTGGGGGTCGGGAGATTGGGCGTGCAGATAGGGAAGGGCAGGGGCAAGGGCAAGCGGCTAGACAGGCCAGCGGGCGCGGCTTAGCACCTGCCATCATGAACCGTTTCCTGCCCGCGCTCGTCGCATTCGCCTTCGCCGTCCCCGCCGCCGCCACCCCGCCGCCGCTGACATTGGAAGAGGTGGCCGACAATGCTCTTGCTGGCGACACGGCTGCGTGGGACTTCGTCGAAGGGATCACCACCGAAGTCGGCCAGCGACAGGCGGGGACAGAGGCCGAGGCACGCGGGCGGGCATGGGCGGTTCAGTGGCTCAAGGCGCAGGGTTTCCGCAATGTCGCCGATGAGCCATTCCTGATGCCCACGTGGGTGCCGGGCGAACCGGGCAAGGCCGAGATCGTCAGCCCCTTCCCGCAGAGCTTTGTCATCGCGCCGCTAGGCGATACCGCCTCGACAGGGCCGGAGGGGATCACCGCCGAGGTGGTGATGTTCCGCAGTGTCGCCGAGCTTGAGGCAGCGCCCGACAGCAGCCTCAAGGGCAAGATCGCCTATGTCAGCAACGCCATGACCCGCACGCAGGACGGCAGCCAATATGGCTTTGCCGGGCCGACGCGCTGGGTAGCGGCGGGCATAGCGGCAAAGAAGGGCGCGCTGGCGACCGTCATCAAGTCGGTTGGCACCGACGAACATCGCAACCCGCATACCGGCGGCACGGACTTTCCCGAGGGCGTGAAGCCCACGCCTGCGGGTGCATTGAGCAACCCCGATGCCGCGAATCTCGAACGCATGTTCGCTCGTGCGAGCGGCAGACCGATCACCATGAAACTCGTGCTGACCCCGCGTTTTCTCGGTGAGACGCAGAGCGGCAATGTGGTGGGCGAGATCGTGGGCCGCAATCCGAAACTGCCGCCGGTGCTGCTTGCCTGCCACCTCGACAGCTGGTGGATGGGAACGGGCGCGGTGGATGACGGGGCGGGCTGCGCGATCATTGCGGCGGCAGCACTCAATGTGGCGCGGGTGAGCCAGCCGCTGCGCACCATCCGCGTGCTGTTGGCGGGCGCGGAGGAAACCGGGCTGTGGGGCAGCGCGGCCTACAGCAAGGCGCATCTCAACGAACCGATCGCAGTGGGCCTTGAAAGCGATTTCGGCGCGGACCGCATCTGGCGCTTTGACAGCAATTTTCGCGAATCGAACCCCTCGCTACACAAGAAGATCGCCGCCGCCATCGCGCGCTTTGGTGTTTCAAGCGGCACTGACGTTGCGGGCGGCGGGGCCGATCTCAACATCGTGCGCGATCAGAAGGGCGCGCTGGTCGATTTGCAGCAGGACGGCACGCGCTATTTCGACCTGCACCATACGCCCGACGACACGCTCGACAAGATTGACCCGGCGCAGCTGAGGCAGAATGTCGCGGTGTGGACTCAGGTTGTCGGCATTCTGGCCAATGAAAGCACGTCGATCCTGACCGGAGGGCCTATTCCCTCGGCCCCTGCGATCATGCAGGGCGAATAGCCCCCGGCGGCAACCGAGCAGCCGCGCTCAGCGAGTCCGCCGGGCGAGCGCGTCGGCGCGGGCTTTGCGCGACAGGGCCGTCAGCCGCGCCTTGCTCGCCGCAGGGCCAGACAACGCAGCGACCAGTTCGGCGCTGCGGGTCGTGCCGCGCAGGTAATTGACGCTGACCCGGCGGACATAGTGGCCAAGCTCCGGCGCATAATCCCACTCGCGCCTTTCGAGCAGCCGCATGGTGGTGGGCGAATAGCGGTCGCATAGCACCGGGACGGCATTGTAAGTGCCCGCAGCAACGGTGAAGTCGCGCGGCTTGCCGGTTTTGCACACCCACAGGCTGACCGAGCGTTTCTTCCCCGATTGCGGTGTCGCGCGGGTTTCGCTGATGACCCGGAAGCGCGCCGAGCGGCCCTTGGTGATGGGCCACAGCGCATCGGGATTGCCGCGCACCTCGCGCCGCCCGGTCCCGCGTCCGCTGCGCCATTGCAGCACCGGGACAACGAAATTGCGGCTGCGGCGGTAGCTCGATCCCGAGATGCCGGCCCAGGTCAGTTGCGCGCCGTTATCGGCGATCACCCGTTCGACCCGGCCGTCGGAAAAGACGAAGGCATCGCCCGGTGTGTAGCGCGGCAGATCGGCGGCTGCGGCGGCCACGGCGGTTGCGGTGAGCAGCGCCAGCATCACGGCGTCTCCCCGATCAAGCCCGCGCCGTAGATCGGATCGCGCCCGCGCGGGCCGAGATCGCGTGCCTCGGCCTCCATGGCCCGCACGGCGGCGGTGGCTGCGGCAGTATCGGGGCGCCGCATCCGGGCGGCAAGCCGTGCCGCGATGACCGGGGCGGCAAAGGAGGTGCCGGTGGCGTCGCGTACCTCGCCCTTGGCGTCGATTGCCGCGACTGCAACGCCGCGCGCCGCAAAATCGACGTGCTGGCCGCGATTGGCATAGCGATAGACGCGGTTCTGCGCGTCGACCGCAGTCACGCCGAGCACACCGTCATAGGCGCCCGGGAACACCGGCGGGGCGGCCGGGCCGTCGTTTCCGGCGGCAGCGACAATCACATGGCCGCGCTTCGTTACCCGGGCGATGGCGCTTGCCACGGCGGGGTTGCGGGGGCCGGAAAGGCTGATGTTGATCACCGGCACGTTCTGCGCGGCAAGCCAGTCGAGCGCCTTGATCAGCGCAAAGCTCGATCCCGCCGTCTCGCGCGGGCCGCTGAAGATGTCGGCGACGAAGATCTTCGTGGCGCGGGCAGGATTGCCTCTGGTGCCTGCCATCAGGTGCGCGACGGCCGTGCCGTGCAGGCGCGGCTGCGCAGTCTTGCCGTTGAAGGCGCGCTGGGTCAGCGTGACGTGCTTGAAGAACGCAAGCCCGGTCGCGACCCCGGTGTCGATCAAACCGATTTCGCAGCCACAGGCCTGCCGCTGGGGCAGGGCCGCATCGCGCTTGCGGGTGGTCTGCACAGCCGAGCTGTCGAACAGGTGATTGTAGCCGATCGTGTCGGGATCGGCGATCGTATCGAGTGCGTCGAGCGCCGCAGCGTCGGTCAGCTGCGCTGGCCCGCGCAGCAGCAGCAGCGTGCCATCGACCGCAGCCAGCCGCTCACGCGCGAGCACTTCAAAACCGCCGCGCCGCAGTTCGGCAAGGTCGTCTTCCCCAAGGTCAAGCGCGACGAATTCGCCGCGGCGATAGCGGAAACCATCACCGTCGGTGTCGATGCGGTCGCGTTCGTCGAGCGCGGTACGATCGGCCTCGCTGTCGCCAACGATGATTTCCCACGAGACCGGATCGTCATCGACACCATCGTCAGCATCGTCGGTGTCGCCGCGATCATCGGTTATGTCGTCATTGCCGCCGTCGTCATCATCGCCATCCGCGCCGCCGGGGCCATCGTCATCATCCCCGCCGCCCCCGGCACCGCCATCATCGGCATCATCTCCGCCGCTGGCGCCATCATCATCCCCGCCCGCGTCGTCTCCACCGGCGCCGTCTCCACCGGAAGCATCGTCGTCTCCGCCCGCGTCATCTCCGCCCGCGTCATCTCCGCCCGCGTCATCTCCGCCAGCGTCGTCGCCCCCGACATCATCGCCGCCCCCGATATCATCGCCGCCCCCGACATCATCGTCGCCGCCGACGTCATCACCGGCAGGGTCCGCTTCGTCCGGGTCGGCGACGTCGGCATCGTCATCGCCGCCAGTCGATGCGTCATCGTCGTCATCATCGTCGTCGTCGTTGTCCTGCGCCGCGAGCGGCGTCACGAGCGGATCGACCACAGGTGCCAACCCCATCGCCACCATCAGCAGACCTGCCATCGCTATTCGTGCACGCATTGCAGTTCCCCTTGATCCCCCCACGAAACAAATGAAGCCGCTACCCGTTTCCTAACTTAAGACATAAAGGAATGCGTGTTTTGCTGTCGCCCCGTTCCGTGTAGGGGCGGAATATTGCCACTCCCTGAACCGTTGGATGCATGAACCGTCCCGTGACCCTGGACCCGAACACCCGGCAGGCGCTGATCGAGCTGATCCCGCGACTGCGTCGTTTCGCTCGGGTGCTGACCGGCAACCAGGCCGATGCGGACGATGTCGTGCAAGCGTGTCTGGAGAAAGCGATGGCGAATTTTGATCAATGGCAGCCCGGCACCCGGCTGGACAGCTGGCTGCTGCGGATTGCCCGCAACACCTGGATCGACGATCGTCGCCGCGCCCACAACAGCAAGGGCCATGACGATATCGGTGAGATGATCGATCTTGCCGGGGACGATGGCGTGGCGCTCGTCGAGGCGAGCGACGAGGCCCGCATGGTGCGCGCCGCAGTTGACCGCCTGCCGCCCGAACAGCGCGATGTCGTCGCGCTGGTGATGCTCGAAGAGATGAGCTACCGCGATGCCGCAGACGCGCTCGGCGTGCCGATCGGCACGGTGATGAGCCGTCTGTCGCGCGCCAAGGCGGCGCTGGCCAAGCAGATCCGGGGCACGGAGACAGTGCAATGAGCGGCCCCTTCACCGACGCCGAACTGCGTGCCTTTCTGGCCGGGACACTGGCGGATGAGGCCCGGCTGGACGCAATTGCGACCGCGATCGAGGATGATCCCGCCCTAGCCGAACGTGCCGAGGCGCTTGCATCCGAGGATGACCCGCGCCTGACCGCAGCGGTGCAGAGCGCCTTCGCCCCGGTGCTGGACGCGCCGGTGCCCGAGCGTCTGACGCAGATCATTGCCCCGCCCGGGGCAGCGGTGGTCAATCTAGCCGAAGCACGCGCAGCCGCGCTCCCCGCGCCTGCCAATGACAATCGCGGCACCTGGCGCTGGCCGCAATTCGGGGCGATGGCGGCGAGCCTTGCGCTGGGCGTGATGATTGGCGGGCCGCTTCTGACGGGCGGGGGCGGCAATGCTCCGGCCACACAGGGCCTGGTGCTGGCGAGCGCCGATCTCGGCACGATGCTCGATACCGCGCCCAGCGGTCAGAAGGTCGATCTCGCCAGCCTCGGCACGGGCGAGGTGGTGCTGACATTCCGCGATACCGAAGGCCGCCTGTGCCGCCAGTTCATGCTGGAAGGCAGCGGCGGAACCAGCGATGCGCTCGCCTGTGCCCATGGGACTGCGGGTGGTGACTGGCAGGTCGAAGCCTATGGCCGCAGGGCCGCACCGGCGGGCGAAATGAAGCTCGCAGGCGGCGACGCTGCCCCGGCGGTGGTCGCCGCGGTCGACGCGATGATCGGCAGCGATCCGGTGGTGGGCGCGGACGAGATCGCCGAACTCGGCAAGAAGTGACCGCGCCAGCCGGGCTCGGCTCTCCCCGTCTCGCAGAAAGGGGAGGGGCCTGAGCCGGGCGGTTCAGATCGTCAATTGCACCTCGATGACGCTGGCAATTCCGTCGTTCACGCCCACAGCGAAGCGGTCCTCGCGGAACGAGACGACGTCGGCGCGCAGTTCGATATTGGGGTGGATGCGGTAGAAGCCGCCCACGCCGATCAGCCGGTTTTCACGGTCCGATGCCCGGGTCAGCGCGGCGCTGCCCGCGACGCCCCATTCGGGCGTCACCCAGCCCACCCCGCCGTTGATCTCCCACTGGTCGAACCCCCGGTCGAGCCGGTTGGAATCGCCGCGATCGACGTAGGCTGCGCCGATCCGCAAGGGACCGCGCCGCGCTTCTGCCCCTACGCTCCAGCTGTTGAGATCCGCGCGGGTGGTGACCGGATCGGCCTCGCCCGTGGCATAGCCACCGCTTGCGCCAAGGATCCAGTCGCCGACGACCTGCTGATATTGCAGGCCGAATTCGAACGCATCGTCGACCTCGATCCGCTCGCGCGAATCCACAGCGGCCGGATTGCGGCGTACCTTGGGTGAATAGGACACCCCGCCGCGCAGGCCTGCGATGGGAGGCGAGAGGTAGATCACCTTGAAGGCATCCTGCGTGTCCAGCGCCCGCAGCAGCGCCTGGGTGCCGGCATAGCGCGAGAACTCGCCGCGCACCTGCCCCAGCGCCACCAGCGGCGCGGCAAAGGCCAGGGTGTCGGCCGGGCCGTCCTGAAGCCCCACTTCGACGCGCCCGTAATCGCTGGCGACAAAGCCGTAGATTTCGCCCGCTTCAAGCACTTCGGAAGCGCGGCGGCGGCTGTTCTGTTCGGCGTTGACGCCGATGATGATCCCCCCCGGCGATGTCCACTGGGCGTTGATGCGGGCGAAGAAATCGGCCTTGGCATCGGGCGAATCCGTGGTCGGATCGTCATCCTCGAAGATCGCAGCCTGTGTTGCCGCACCGCCGGTCAGACGGATGTCGAACCCCTCCCACTGCACCTCCAGCCGGGGCAGCCCCTCGTCCGCCTGCGCGGTGGCGGCGCCAGCCAGCGCCACAGCGGCGCAAGCGGTGCGCATCATCATGCGCAACTTCATCGGTTTCTGCATCTTCAACTCTTCAGCTATTGCCCGGCCGAGCCTGATATATGTTAGAAAACCGGCGGAGCAATGCTTTCTTGCCCGCTGGCGACCGGCCAAGCCTTCGGCAGTCAGCCGATCTGCATCCCGCGCCCGGTGCCAGCGCCCTTGCGGGGCGGCGCGGGCAGGCGGGCGATGCGCATGGTGCGGACCAGCATCCGCGTCATGCGCCGATCGCCGTATTCGGGCCACGCCTGTCGCACAGCCCGCACCAGAGCCTCGGGCGAAGGTTCACCCCGTGCCCCCCGCAGGCGGAGCGATGCCTGCGCCCATCGCGAGGCCGAGGCCCATGCCCGGCCCCACCAGGACAGCACCTTATCGAGCGGGCGGGAGGTTTCGCGGAAGGTCATGGCGGCGGCTCCTGATTGTGGTCGTCTGCGGGGCTAACGCGCCAGCGGGGCCGCTTTATTCCCGGTCCTGCGACCGGGCGGGCAGCGCGCTGCGTGCGCGGCGCGATATTTTCTGGCGGCCGGGAATAAGCGCGCGCGCCGCTGCGTTCTCCTCATGCCAGCCGGCCACCATCCCCCGCGCTCGGCATTGCCCCGGCGCTGATGGACGGCGGGGTGCCCATCCCCCTTGTCGAGGAGACCCCCGTGCATGACACGCCGAGCCCCCATGCCCTGCGCCCTGCCGCTGGCCCACCACCCGTTCGGAAGCCGCGCCGCCGGATGCCGACGATGACGCGCGCCGATGCCGCGATCCTCGCCGCGATGAGCCTGTGGGCCGCCGCCTTCGGCGTGCTGACCGCCGACGGCACCGCCGCTGCGCCGCCCGGTCACTGGCGCTACTGGGCGCTGGCGGCGGCGCTGCATGTGCCCTTTCTTGCGATCCTTTCATTCCTCGTTTTCGGGCTGATCGAACGCTTCGACTATTTCCGCATCGCCGCCCGCGCGCCGCGCGCCGGGGCCTTGCCAAGCCGCACGCCCAAGGTCTGCGTGCAGCTGCCGATGTTCAATGAGGATGCCGTCGCCGAACGCATCATCACCGCCGCCTGCGCGCTGGAATGGCCGCGCGAGGCGCTGGTGGTGCAGGTGCTGGACGATTCCACAGATGCGGAAACCGCGCGCCGGGTGCGCGAATTCTGCCAGTGGATCGCGGCCGACACCGGCGTCGATTGTCGCTGGATTCACCGCACCGACCGGCAGGGTTACAAGGCCGGGGCACTGGAGGCCGGGCGTCACCAGACCGATGCCGAATTCTTCGCGATCTTCGATGCCGATTTCATCCCGCCGCGCGATTTCCTCACCCGGGCGGTTCCGCATTTCTACGACATCACCGGCAGGCCGATTGCCGATCTCGCAGTCGTTCAGGCGCAGTGGGGGCACCTTAACGACGACGAGAGCTTCCTCACCTGCGCACAGGCGCTGTGGGTGGACGATCACCACACCTTGCAGAAAACCTGGCGCAGCGGGGTGATCGGCTTCGTCAACTTCACCGGCACCGCCGGAGTGTGGCGCGCGGAGGCAATCGAGGCTGCCGGAGGCTGGCGCGCGGCAAGCCTTGTGGAAGACTGCGAGCTGTCAATCCGCGCGCTGTTTGCAGGCTATCGCACGCGCTTTGTCGGGAGCATCGTCGCCCCTGCCGAACTGCCTTCCACCATCACTGCCTACCGTTCGCAGCAGAAACGCTGGACGCAAGGGTGGGCGCAGCTTCAGCGGCTCCACATGCCGACCTTGCTGACGCGCTATCCCACCCCCTTCGCCAGGCGGCTGTATCTGGCCTATTTCGCCGGGATTTCATGGCAGTGGTTCCTGTGGACCGTCTGGATCATGGTGCTGCCCTTCCTGATCGCCAGCGGGCTGTGGATCGGCGCGCTGAGCATGCCGGCGGCGATTGCGGTCTATGTCTTCCCGCCGCTGTTCTTCGCCGTCTTTGCCGGGACCATCGCCGCCAACGAGGCGCGTCCGACCTATGCCCTTCAGGGCCGCAACGGATGGCGCGCGCGGGGCGTGCGGATGCTGCGGGTGGTGCCATACATGATCCTCAACACCGGGATGATGCCGCACCATTTCTGCGCCTTTCTTGAAGGCATGTTCGGCCCGCTGCATGCCGAATTCGTGCGCACCCCCAAGACCGCGTCGACCGGAGCGGCGGCAGGCGCGGCCCGGCCCATGGCGTCGCGGCCGAAGCGCCCGGCCGTCAAGGACGCAAGCTACCTCAAGTTCGAAATCTTCTTCTGCCTCACGCTGATCGCCTGGACGGGATTCTTCATCCATGCCGATCAGGTTTTCGCCGCCTTCTGGTCGGTGTGGATCCTCGCCTGCGTGGCGGGCCTGCGCGCCGCTCCTGCCGCCTCAGCCCTGCTTGCCAAGGATAGTCATGATGCCACTTGATCATATCACCCGCCTGATGCTCGGTGCGGCGCTTGCCGTGGCGGTGCTGCCGATTGCGCCGCTCCATGCACAAGACAGCGCCGAGGCCGTTCTGGCCGAAGCCCGCCGCGCTGCCGATGCCGGGCGCAATGCCGATGCGATTGCCCCTTACCGCGAGGCGCTGCGGCTGGCGGGGGAGGAGCGACCGGACTGGCGGCTCGAACTTGCCGACCAGCTGACGTGGGCGGGCGATCCCGCCGGAGCGGTGGCGGAATATCGCGCGGTGATTGCCAGCGGGCGGGCCGATCTGCTGCGCAAGGCGCATACCGGGCTTGGTCGGGCGCTGGCACGCAGCGGAGCCTATGCCGCCGCGATTCCCGCCTTTGATGCCGCTCTTGCGATTGATCCCGAAGACCGTGAGGCCGCGCTTCTGCGGGCGCAGGCGCTGTCGTGGGATAACCGTCAGGCCGAGGCGGAGGCCGCCTATGTCGCCCTGCTGGAACGCGGCCCTTCCGATGAACGCGCCCTGCTCGGCCTTGCGCGCGTGCAAAGCTGGCGCGGCCGCCAGCGCGCCGCGCTTGCCACGCTTGCGCGCCTGTCCGCGTCCCCCGCCGATCCGCAGGAGGCCGTCACCATCACCGCCGAGGCACAGCAATGGCTGGGCCGCCCGGACCGCGCCGCTGCGACCCTGCGCTCCCGCCTCGCCGCCGCGCCTGATGACACGCGTGCGCGATACCTGCTCGACCGGCTGGAGCGCGATACCCGCCACGAGCTGCGCTTCGATGCCCGCCGCTTCGACCAGTCGGACGGGCTCGATATCGAGCAGTTCAATCTCGGCGGGGACTACCGCATCGCCGATGGGCGCGGGCGGATCGGGCCGCGGCTTGCACGCGCCGCCTTTGACCCCTTTGCAGGGCCGGGGGACGTCATCACCGTCACCCGCATCGGCGCAAGCGGCGGCTGGCGGGTCAGCGACGCGCTGGATGTCAACGCCACCATCGGTGTCGATACGATCGACGATCCCGGCCCGGGAGGCAGCGACGATTACCTCACCTACGATGCCTATCTGACCGTCTTTCCCGATGATCGCTGGCGGATCGACCTCGGCGCGCAGCGGTTCACCTTCGATAGCGAGCCGACACTGCGCAACCGGTTGGTGGCCGATCAGATCAAGGCCTCGGCCGATTTCCTGCCGACGGAGCGCACCCGGCTGAGCCTGCGGGCCGCCTATGCCGACTATTCGGACGGCAACCGTCAGGCGTGGTGGCAGGCCGAATTCGAGCAGCGCGTGGCGCTGGCCCCGCGCCTTTACGTCGGGCTGCGCTACACCGGCACCGATTTCCGCCTGGTCAATCAGGAGGGCTATTTCAGCCCCGACGAATATCATTCGCTGGAGGCGACTTTGCGGCTGGATGGGCAGTTGGGCGCGCGCACAGCGTATGGCCTGCGCGCCAGTCTGGGCGGGGAGCGGGACGTGGCTGGGGCGGATCGCTTTATCGTCGGCGGTTCGGCCTATGTCCGCCAGCAGATCGGCCCGGCGCTCGATCTGGAGGCGGCCTATGATTTCACCTCGTCACGCGCGGGATCATCGACCGGGTTCGAACGCGGCATTGCCCGCCTCAGCCTGATCGCGCGGTTCTGAAGCGGGGCGGGAAAGCCGCACACTGCGGCCGTTAATTGCCGTTATTGGCGACCACATTGCCGATTGTCAGGACCGAGAACGCGAGGCTGGTCACCGTCTGCAGGAACTCCCGCGCCTCCGCACCGGGCGCCGTTGACACATAAACGACATCCTGATCCCGGATCTGGAATTCCTGCGCGACGAAGAACCCGCGCGCGTCGGACAGGTCAAGCCGGTAGACGACCGGAACTCTGCCATCCCCAAGCGCCTGGGTCATCCCACGATCTGCGGGATCAAGCGCCTCGGGTTGTTCAAGGCGGAACACGAAGACGCCGCGGATATTGGCCTGATCTGGGCGCAGGCCGCCCACCCGTGCCAGCGCCTGTGCCAGCGATATGCCGCGCCCTTCGAACGGGATTTCCGCGCTGCTTGCGACTGCGCCCATGGCGATGAAGCTGTATGGCTGATGCAGCACCGTAACCACGTCGGCGGGCGACATCCTGATGTTTTGGGCCGGCTGGGCGATGATCGCTTCGAGCGGCATTGTTGCCGAAGCGCCCCCGCGGCTGACCTGCACGGTGGTCTGATGCACAGGCTTGCGCGGGCCACCGGCGCTTGCGATGATGTCAAGCAGCCGCTCTCCGCGCGGTCCGAGCGGAACACGGCGGCTGGCGGCAACTTCGCCCAACACCGTGACGTTGCGGGAGTCGTTCAGCGTCAGCATGACGCTGACCTGCGGATCGTTTGCGCGGCCGGTGAGCCGGGCAACGATCATCCGCTCTACCGCAGCAGGCGTGCGCCCGCCCGCTTGTATCTGTCCGACAAATGGTACGCTGATCATGCCGGTGCCGTCGACCTGTTGTTGCACGACGGCGCGGTTCTGCGCGCCTGCGTCCATGCCCAGCAATACCCCACCGCTTCCGAAAAGCACGGCAGGCGGTGCCTCCCACATGGCGATGTTGAGCACGTCACCGGGGCCGATCAGCACTTCGTCTGCCCCGCCTTCACCCAATACCTGCATCAAGCCAAGGGACTGTTCGAACGCAGCAACGCGTTTCTGGGAATCGGGATTAAGCTCGACCAGCGCGACCTGTGTGGTCGAATAATCCTTGCCCTCAGCCTTGCGGATCTGGCCTGACGAAGGCCCCGCTGCGCCAAGTGTCGTGCACGCGCCGGCCATGACGGCCAGCAGCAGTGCAAGCAGGGGCCGCGCAAGTGCTCCGGTTGCGGGGGTGTGGCGGATCATGCTGATTTTGCCTCTGTTATCGTGACAGGCGGTGAGGGCGGGGCGTCCCGCAGAACCGGTGATGTCGTGCCGGTAAACCGCGCATAGAATTCGGCGAGGCGCTGATGGTAAGCGTCTGCGCTGAAGCGTTCGGCTTGCACCAGGCCGCGCTGCCCCAGCTCTGCCACCGCGCTATCATCGTCGTCGAGCGCGTTGATCGCGCGCGATATCGACCGCACATCATAGGGATCGACCATCAACGCCGCATCCCCCGCCACTTCAGGCAGCGACGATGTGTTGCTGGTAATCACCGGGGTGCCAAGCGACATCCCCTCCAGCACCGGCAGCCCGAACCCTTCGTAAAGCGAGGGAAACATCACCGCCCGCGCCCCGGCAATCGCTGTGGCCAGGGTCTGGCGCGGAAGATATCCCAACCACTTGATGCGGTTTGCGGTGTCCAGTTCGGCGAGTTGCTTGAGCAGCGTGACATCACGCTCGCTCCCCCAGCCGGGGGCGCCGACAATCACCAGGCGGTGCCGTGAGCGGCTCATCAGATGCGCTTCGAGCAGGCGTGCGAGGTTCTTCTTCGGTTCAAGCGCGCCGAAGAACAGGTAATAGCTGCGCATGCCAATGCCGAACAGCCCTTCCACTTCCTGCGCGATCTGTTCGGGCGATATGCCTTCGATCAATTTGGCAATGTCGGTCGACTGGTAAAGATTGGTGACCCGGTGCTGGTCAACACCCAGAATGCGGATGATGTCGGCGCGCGAATGTTCGGATACGGTGAGGATGTGATCCGCATCGCGCCCGATCCGCTGGGCCAGGGCGAGGTAGGCCTTCTTCAGATCGGCGGTGGTGTAGGGCAGGCGCAGCGGCACCAGATCGTGGAGGGTGTAAATGTTCGCCGCCCCCGGAATCTTGAGCGGCAGGGGATAGGTCCAGTGGGCGATATCAACCTGCGGCCCTGCCACGCGCGTCATCCGGCCCGAAACCTCGAAGGCCGCATGCGCAAGGGTGTAGAGTTGCGCGGCGTTCCAGTAACTTGCGCCCGAAACCCCGATTGCCTGCGGCAGGATAACCTCACCGGTCAAAGGGATTTCATGTGCCCGGCGCGCGGCAAGGATGCCGCCGGTTGCCGCAGCTATCTGCCACGGCAAAGCGCGCCTGCGACGTTTGCGGGGCAAGGTGTCGTCGTCGTCGTCGCCGTCGGCCAGCATCACCTCGTTGAGCAGTGGATCGCGGGAATGTCCCGTAAAAGTGCCGAACAACAGGCTGACGTCATGCCCCAGTCCGACAACGGCCCGCGCAAGGTTACGCCCATAGGTGGCAACCCCGGTGCCGCGCGACCGGGCAATGTTATAGGCATCGACAAGAGTTTTCATGATGGGCTGCTCATAACGTTACTGGCGCCCGACAGCGTTACGGGCGGCAGAAAATCCCGCGTTCGTTGATGCGTCATCATAGTCGACGCACACCAGCCAGTCCTCCCCCAACTGCTGGGTCTCGGTCATTTCGCGGGTGAGCTTCTTTACGGTGCCGTCGAAATCGAGGAACGAAAGCGCCTTGGTGCCGAAGGCGGCGGTGACGTCGTCCCAGTTGTACCCGCGCGCGAAGTTGATTTCGCATACGATCCTGGGGCGGAACCGCTGGATCACCGGACGAAGGTGGTCCAGCACCGCCAACTCGGCGCCTTCGACATCGATCTTGATGAAGTCGACCCGTTCGAATTCGTCGGGATCAATCTGGCCAAGGGTGACGTCGCTCACCGTTCCGGCGGCGGCCAGATGTTCCACGCTTTCCGTCTCGGCGACGAAACGCCCGTTCTTGGGTTCGCCCGATGGCACGAAGAACGCGCGCGTCCCGCTCTCCCCGGAACCCGACAGCGCAACATTGCGGGCACTCACGCGGCTGTTGAACCCGTTCACGGCGATGCTTGCGGCGAGGCGGCGAAAGACCTCAGGATTGGGCTCGATCGCCACCACCTTGCCTTGCGGCCCCACCAGATCACCGGCCAGCAGGGTATAGTATCCCAAGTTCGCGCCGATATCGAGAACCGTGTCGCCCGGACGAACCACATTGGCGAAATGGAGCGTAAGCCAAAACTCCCAATATCCATCGAAAATCATGTGCGGCGAAAAGCCAACGTCTTCGCCGATGACAAACAGTTTCAACCCGCCCAGCACTTGGCACAGCAATGTGCCATTTCCCAGATACTGGCTGCGGGTATGCGCAGTGAAGTGCCGTTCGGCTTCCGTGCGGCCTTGGTTGAGCAGGATTGATCGGAGCTGGTTCATGCGCTTGTCGTCTCCACCGGATTATTGATCGGCAGCGCCCAGCCTTCCAGCCCGCCTGCGCAGCGCAGCGCCGCCAGCGGCGTTTCGCCCTGAGCCAACGCCTGTTCGAGTTCGTCGTGCCGCGCGCCCGCAAGCCGCGCCAGATCTTCGCCCCACTCACGGCGCAGCGGGGCATCGCCTGGCACCACGGCAATCGCGCCGGGCAGGGCGACCGCGGGGCCGACCCCGCCACGATCCATCAGCATCCGCGCCAGCATATCTTCAATGGCTGCGGGTTCACGCAGCAGCGCAAGCGCCGCGTCATCGGCGAGCCGCTCCCCGCCGCCGACAAGCGCCGACAACACCGCGAGGTCGGGATAGCCCGGTGGCTGCCGCCGCGTTTCGCCGTCGTCCGGTGCCGCGGCGGGGGTTGCGCGGCTAATGCTGCCCGGATCTTCGACCGCGGCGATGAACGGTGCCAGCACCCGCACCGATTCCCCGAAGGCGCAGGCGGTGCGATAGGCGATCTCGGCTCGCAACAGTCGCCCCTGTTCGCGCGCGACGTGACCCAACTGGACCCAATAGCTGCGTTCGTAGGGATGCAGGCTGAGCGCGGCGGCATAGCCGGCTTCGGCAACCGCCCAGTCGTGCCGGTCGCGCGCGGCATCCGCCTGGCGCACCAGCGCCATGAAATACTCGTCCTCGTGCGCGATACGGCGCAGCGAATCGATCGCCGCCATCCGCCGCGAAAACGGCTGGACCACAGCACGCGCGATCTCGCCGACCCGCATCTGCGCAAGAAAGTGGTCGTGGGCGGCTTCGAAATCGTCGAACGCGGTCAATTGTCCTGCGTCAAGCAACGCCCAGCGGTTGCAATGATCGCGCAGATAGACGGGATCATGAGAGATGATCATCATCGCCCGGTCACCCCGCTTGTCGAACAATTCGTAATTGCACCGTTCGTGAAAGCGGGCATCGCCAACGGCGGCGATTTCATCGATCAGAAAACAGTCAAATTCAATGATCATCGATATCGCAAATGCGAGCCGCGCGCGCATTCCCGAGGAATAGTTCATGATCGGCTCGCGCAGATACTGTCCCAGCTCGGCGAAGTCCTCGACGAAGGCGAGATTGCGATCGGGATCCTGTGCGTAAAGGCGGCTGATGAAACGGACGTTATCGACGCCGGTCAACTGCGGCTGGAACGCACCGCCGAAGGCCAGCGGCCAGGAAACGGACATGTCGCGGGTGATCCTGCCCGAGGTTGCCCGCTCGGCCCCGCTCACCAGCCGGATCAACGTGGATTTGCCCGCTCCGTTGCGGCCCAGCACGCCCAGCCTTTCACCCTTGTCGAGCGTGAAGCTGACATTGTCGAGCACGCGCTTCAACCCCGAGCGCGTGCGGTATTGCTTGGAAACCCGGTCCACGACGATCATTTCGGAGTCAGCCGCTTTTCGACCCAGCGCACCAAAATCAGCGCCGCGACAGACAGGACCAGCGAGCAGGTCAACACATAGCCGGGATCGTAGATCGCTTCGACCTTCGATCCGAAAAAGCCTTCGCGGATCATCTCCACACCATGCACCATGGGGATGTAAAGGATGATCTCGCGCGCGAACGGCGGCAATGCCGATACGAGGAACGCCGCGCCCGACACCGGGAACAACAGGTAGGATGCCGGGTGCCAGAACTTGTCGATCAACTCATATTCGTAACTCAGCGCACCGAGCGTGATTGCCAGCACCCCGCCGAACCACGCGATCATCATCCAACCAGCCGCGATCTTGAGAAAATCTTCGGGGCGTTCGATCCAGCCGCTGAGAACAAACAGTATCGTCAACGTGAAGAACGAGATCGTGGCGCCGGAGAATTCGATCACGATCCGCGCAATATAGATATCCAGCGCGCGGATATTGCGGTGGTACATCAGCGACAGATTGGCTTCCAGCGCGCCAATGCAGCGGCCCGGCATGTTGCGCCACAGCAGCACACTGGAATACCCAGTCAACGCGAAGGCGACGATTGGCAGATCGCTGCCGTGCGCCGACTTGGTTGCCGTCCATATCGCCGTCACCCCCAGGGTGAACATCATCGGTTCGACGAACAACCACAGGAAGCCGATGTTATGACGCCCGTAACGCGTCAGCAGTTCGCGCACCAGCAGTGCTGCAAGCACCCGGCGCTGCACGTTGAGGCTGGTCAGAAGCGTAGGCTGCGGCACGCTTGCCATGCGCCTATTCCTTGTGCTCACGGATGCCGACCAGCAGCATCGAGACCACGCCCCACGTCAGCAGCGCCAGCACAAAGGCAGCAAGGATATGGCGCAGCGGGCGGGGATAGGCGGCGTCGTCGGGCAGGCTGGGCTCTGAGATCCGTTCGACATAGGCCTGCTTGCGACGCGCCTCGGCCTGGGCCTCCTGATAGGCCGACAGCGTGATGCCAAGTTGCTTTTCGGCAAACGTCGATGCCAGCTTCAGCTCCTGATATCGGGCCGAGGCCGAGGACAGCGATCCGCTGCCGCCAGCCAGCAGCCGGGTCTGTTCCGCGATTTCGCGGTTCAGACTGCGTATCTGGGTCTGCAGAAACGGGATTTGCGAGGCCTGCGGCGTGTAGGTTTGCAATTGCCGCAGCTGGGTCTGTGATGCGATCAACTGGTCTTGCAGTTTCGAGATCATCTGCAACCCGGCGCTGGCCTGCAATTCCGGGTCGATCACACCCTCACGGTCGCGGAACGCCGCCAGCGCGAGCGCGGCCTTTTGCGCCTGCTGCCTTGCCTCGACGACTTCGGCCTCTGCAAAAGCGATGGAATCGCGCCGGGCCCGGTCCGACAATTTGTTGACCAGATCCTCGGACGTTTCCAGCAATCGCCGGTTGATTGTCTGTGCGGTCTGCGGGTCAAAGGCCTGGACCGACAGCACCGTGACCATTGTGGTGGTGGAATCTTCTGCCGAGACCTTGTCGAGATAATATTCGAACAGGTCTTCGCGTGTGTCCGCGCCAAGCCCGCCGAAACGGTCAAACCAGAAGATCGATGGGTTACCCCATGCACGCGTCGCATAGCCATCACCGTTGATGGCCGCGAGGCCCTGGCGCGAGCTGAGAAACTCGGTCACCGCTTCGCTTTCCTCGCTCCCGCCCACCAGACTGCCGCCGCCCAGCACCGCGCCCAGAGGCGTGAGGTTGGGTTTCGATGGGCTGCGCACGATAAAGCGGCTTTCCGAGACGTAGACATCGCTGGCGAAGATGCCGAAATAGAAGACCGCGATCACAGTCGGCAGGATAACCAGCGCCGCGAACAGCCGATCGACGGCTTTCAGCCGCGTCAGCAAGCTGCGCCAGCCGCTTGGGGCTTGACTGCTGCCGGGTTGGTCATGCGCTATCGCCGGGTGATCCAGCATCGGATCGGGAATGGGCTTCATCTCGGTCACGCGAGGCCTCCCGCCAGCGCCGGGCGCGGTGCACCTTCGGCCTGAAGCGGCGCAGACACACTGCCGCGGCGCGCAGGCAAGGTCTGGAACCAGTCTTCCACCAAAGCGAAATGATCGCGCCAGTCGGGCGCTGTCCAGCCTGCCAGCGCGGAAAGCTGGCGCTCCCGCTCTGCCCCATCGGTCATGAAGTCCGCAATTGTGCGCAGCCACGCCTCCGGCGCATCACGATCAAGGAAGGTCGGCACACCGCCGCCAACCTCGCGAAACACGGGCAGATCGCTGGCGATAACAGGGACGCCGAGATTCAGCGCCTCCACCACCGGCAGGCCGAACCCCTCGGCCCGCGAGGGTGCCAGCATCGCGCGGGCCGTGCTCAGATGATGGACCACTTCGGCATCGCTGCAATCGGTGCGGATGGTGACAAAGCGGCGCAACTGCGGATCGGACCAATACCGCTTGCGCACCGCCTGCGAGTGCACACCCCAACGCCCGATCAGCACGAGCCGCGGGGCATTTTCGCCCAACCGCGCAACAAGGCTCTGCCACACGTCAAGCAGCAACATATGGTTCTTGCGCTGCTCAATGGTGCTGACACAGACAAAGGTTGGCCGCGGCGGCACCGCATGAGCAGTGGGCAACGGCAGAGGCGGGGCACCCAGCGGGGCGCCAAGGATCGGCGGTGTGTTCAGCCCTTTGCTGCGGGCAAAGGCGGCGATGGCGCTTGCGGTGGTGCGGGAATTGGCAATGATCCCCGTTGCCGCTTCAAGCGCCTGATGAACGCGCCGGCTGTGACGGGCGACCTTGTGCGGCGTGGTGAACTGCGGATGCTCGATCGGGATAAGGTCGTGCAGCAGATAGACCGGCCGCAGGTCGTTCGACCGCAGCCACGCAACATGGTGTGCGAGGTCGAAGTCGGTGTGGGTCACGTTGAGGTAGAGCGCACCGGCGCGCGCGCGCGGATCGTGCCCGTCGTCTTCAAACACGGCTGCAAGACCGCGAACCAGCATGGCGAAGCGTTGACGCAGTGCCGTGCCGGGGGTGTCGAGCAGGGCAAACAGCCGTTCAGACTGCGCCCGGCTGAGCACCCGAGCGCGGCCGCGCACCTGGATGACCGCCTGGGCGTGCGCAGCGAAATGCGTGCGATAAGCGTCGGCGACACGGTCAATCCCTGTCGGCCTTGCGCCCGACAAGTGCCGCGCCACCATGCGCGTGCAATCAAGCAGCACAGGCTGGGCAGTGCTCATGCCGCCGCCCGACCCGAACGCGGATTGGGCACGCCAAGATGCAGGATGCCGGGTGCCATCGCTTCTGCCAGAGCGTGCATCGCCGGGTCGTCCACATCGATCCACGGTTCGCCGGTGACGTCGACAGTTTCTGCCTGCCCGCGATCGGCAAGGCGCTGCATGCCTTGCGACAGGCTTCCGCTTGCGCCTTCGGCAATTGTCTCCGCAATCGCTTCAGCAAGATCGGGCGTGGCTATGAAGGCGCCGCAATCGACAGCGTCATACGCGGTCAGGTGCTTGCCGATCTGCGCGATGTGGCCGTTCGCATGGCAACGCACCCAGGTTGCGTCGGCAGGATCGATGGCTGGCCCGTCGGTCTGGCGATCAATGGCCAGAGCCGCGCCGCCGCTGCGGTCAAAATCTGCGACAAGACGCTGTAGCAAGGTTGCGCTGAACAGATGATCGGCCATCACCAGCAGATAATTGCCGCTGACCCGCGACGCGCCGGCGATGACGGAATGACCATTGGCGCAGGACCAGTCGGTCAACCGGCAAGGTTCGAGCACCACGCCTGTCGCCGCAGCGATCCCGGGCAAAGGCGCTTCGATCTGTTCGGCGCAGTGCCCGGTGACAATCACCGCCCGCCTGATCCCGGCAGCGGCCATTTGCCGGACCGACCATTCAAGCAGACAGACGCCCGCCACTTCGACAAGCGGCTTGGGAGCCTGCATCCCGGCCAGCCGACTACCGTAACCAGCGGCAAGAATAACTGCATTCATGACGTGCTGCCTCGGGCGAAAGAGGATGATAGGCCGGGAAGCGAACAGGCAGCGAGAGTTCTACGGAGACCTCGGCTGCAGAGGCCCCGCATTACTCGGCTGCATCCAGCCTTGGCCGCGCGCGTGCATCAAGCAGGCCGAAGGCCACATCTTCCGCCATCTGCAGCGGGGGGTGCTTGCAGTAATAGGCGCTCTCGGCCGTCAGAACCCCGCCTTCGCCGCGATCGCGCGCGACCTGGCAGAACCGGATGGCGTCCATCGCGCAGGCCGCAGCATTGGGGCTGTCTTCTACCGACAGGCGCAGTTCAAGATGGACCGGAACCCCGCCCCACTGGGTGCCCTCGATCCGCAAGAAACAGATCTTGTTATCTTTTTGCCAAGGCACGTATTCGGAAGGGCCGATCCGGATGTTCTCGTCATCAAGCCGCTCGGCCAAAGCCGCCTGCACCGCTTCGGTCTTGGAAAGTTTTTTGTGGGTGAGGCGGTCGCGATCCAGCATGTTCATGAAATCGGTGTTGCCACCGGTGTTCAACTGGTACGTCCGCTCGACGTTCACACCCCGTGTGACAAACAGGCTCGACAGGGTGCGGTGGATGATGGTCGCGCCGACCTGGGCCTTGATATCATCGCCCACGATTGGCAGGCCGCGCTGACGGAAGCGTGCCTCCCATTCTGCGTTGCTGGCAATGAACACGGGAATGGCGTTGACCACGCCGACGCCCGCTTCGAGCGCGCATTCCATGTAGAATTCGCTGGCGCTCTGCGAGCCGACCGGCAGGAAATTGATCAGCACGTCGACCCGTTCGCGCCGCAACGCGGCCACGATGTCGTCCTGGGTCGGTTCAGGGCATTCGGCGATCTGGAAGCCGCGCTCACCAGCCTGCAACATATGCGACGCAACGCCGTCCAGCACGCGGCCCATGATGACCTGCGCAGACGTTGCCTCAATATCGGCTTCGAACACTTGCGTGTTGTTGGGGTTTGCGAAAATCGCGTCAACCAGCGATTTACCGACTTTTCGCCGATCAATATCGATCCCGAGTACAAAATCGACGTCACTGGCTTGGTAAGGCCCCACTAAAGGATGGATTAGCCCGCCGGTTGAATTTGTTCGCCGGTAGTAGGCAGCACCTTGCACCAGTGAGCAAGCACAGTTGCCCACGCCTACGATTGCGACTCGTACACGTTTCATCAATTGACCCCGATATGAAGATTATTTTATCTGCGCGCTGAGCGTCCTCGTCAACCCTAACGCTGATTACTGTCATACCCTTCTTTTAAAAACATCCTTGCGTAAAAAGGCCGCTTGCAGACACCGTTCGGGCCGCAACTGGTGCCATCCAGTCGCTGCGAATGTTGGAAATCTGCCAAATTTTCGCCATCTTTCGTGAAGTGGCCACGGTGCCGGACCGCCCGGCGAGGCGCTCTATCGGCCACCGATCAATGCGACAAACTGCGCTGGAATTCAGATAATCCGAATAGGATCAGATCGTTACACAATGCTGAAAGTTCCGCCTGCTGCACCGCTGCACATTGCGCTGGATTGTCGATACCTAGGCCCGCGTCCAAGCGGTATCGGCGAGGTTGTCGCGGCCCTGGTGCGGTATCTGCCAAGCCTTGGGCCGGATTGCCGGTTCACCTTTCTTCGGCATCCTTCGCGCGATGAACCGCTGAGTGATGCGCCGAACGTGAGGGAGGTTGCCGTGCACGCGGCGGCAAACGGCCCTGTCACGCTGCTGCACTTGCCGCTCGCCGTCGATCTGCACGGGATCGATCTGTTTCATGCGCCGGCCAACATCCTGCCGGGCGGGCTGACGATGCCCGCCATAACCACCGTCCACGATGTGATGTGGTTGACGCATCCACAATGGTGCAATCCCGCGCCGTGGGGCAGGATCGAGCGCCACTTTTACCGCCACGGCATCTTGCGCGCGCTCAAGCAGTCAGCACTGGTTGCCACCGTCAGCGAGGCAAGCCGCGCCGAGATCGCGCGGATAGCGCCCGCAGCAGGCAAGCGCTTGGTTGTGACGCGGTCAGGGGTGGCTGAGGATTTCCACCCGGCTCCGCCTGATGCGGCCGCGCGGGCGCGGATGGGGCTTGCGCCTGCCAAACGCTATGTCCTGATCGTGGGGCAGGGCGCCCCGTACAAGAACCACGAAGGCGCGCTCAGGGCGTTTGCGATGGCCTGCGGCGCATCGCCTGACATCGATCTTGTGCTGGTGCAGCGGCGCGGCGGCAAGCGGCAGGGGCTGGCAGAACTGACACGCGCGTTGGGCCTGGAAAGCCGGGTTCATGTGCTTGAGCCGATCGACCGCGCGGCCCTGGTGCAACTGTATAGCGGGGCGGCAGTCCTGCTGCATCCTTCGTTTGCCGAAGGCTTCGGCAACCCCGTAGCCGAGGCGATGTCCTGCGGCTGCCCGGTCGTGACAAGCGATTGCTCGGCAATGCCGGAGGTGGCTGGCGGCGCGGCCCTGTTGGTCGATCCGCATGATCCGGCTTCCATCGCGGCCGCGCTGCGGCAGGTGACGAACGACCCAGCGCTGGCCGCGGCGCTGCGCAAGCGTGGTCTGGCACGTAGCGCCGAGCTGGACTGGCGCGCCTTTGCTGCTGCCAATCTGGCACTTTATCGCAAGGTGCTGGAAGCCCCTGCCTGAGCCAACACCGTTGCAGTCACCCGGCGCACCTGCGCAAGTGAGGCGATCAGGACGCTGCCCAGCACGAGGATCTCGAAGAGGAAATACCAGTGCGGCCGCCCCGCCAGCATCGCGGCACCCACCGCCAATGTGCGATAATTGGCGCTAAGCACGCCGCTGCGAGCAAGCAGAGCCTTGCCATGCTGCGACATCGCATCTCGCAAAAGCGGGCGTGTCGTCGGACTTTGCGCTGCCGATTGCACAGCGGCGCCGTGCGGCACGATCAGGCCGGTCAGCCACAGATAATAGGCGACGAAAGGATGCCGCCGTCCCTTGGCGTTGGTGATGGGGGCCTCGCTCCCCAGCCACGGTGTCCCATAAACCGCCAGCTGATATTGACGCCGGGTGCCTTCGTAATGCGCGGCTTGCACCACGCGGCTGGCGCCCGCTGCCCACATCAACGCCCAGCCCATCGCGCCGATCTGATCTGCCGCCATCGCCCCCATCGTTACATAAAGCACGATATGCCCTGCGTAATCGCAGATGCCATCAACCAGTTCGCCATGCGCAGAGCTGCGCCTCGTCAGCCGGGCAAGATCGCCATCCGCCCCGTCCAGCACGTGCCAGCACATGTGGAGCAGCAGGCCCAGCGCCACCCCCCAGGGCGCAGCAACCAGCCCATAGCTCGCGGCGGCCAACATGATCGCGGCGGCACCGGCTGCCGAAACCATGTCCGGCGTCACCCGTGTCGAAGCAAGCCGGAGCGCCAATCGCCAGGAAAGCGGGTGATAAAGCTGACGATTCAGCCAGTCCTCCAGTTCCTCCGGACGCGATGATCGCGCAGGGCGGGGGGAGGACGGCGCAAGGGGCATAGTGTATCACCGGGTCCGCGGCAGGACGGAGTTGCCCTGCAGGGGATCGCCGTTGCATATAGCCTGTTGTTACGCAGCGCAATTCCGCCCCGCCATGAGGCCGCATGTCTTCCCCCATCGGGTATCGTTTCTTATCGTCTCGCACCGCTGACCAGCTGGTTGCCGGGGTTCCAGCCGCCGCGCGTGTGGCGCGAGCGCACGGCGCAGCCCTGCCGGGCATGCCACTTGTGCTGGAACTGGGAGGCTCGGGCACGATTGCCCCGTTCACCAGCGCCGAAATTCTGCGCCTTGCTCCGGGCCTTGTGGTTGAAACCGCCAGCACCGGCGGGGCCACCATGCTGCCCGGTGAGGCACTGCCAGATGCCGCGACAATCCGCGCGGTGCACGCCGGGCTGGCGGCCGCCCCAGCGCAACCTCATGATCCCGAGCTGGCTTTGCGGGCTGCGGCACGGGCGATTGTGCGCGCCACTGCGAAGCCCGGCGATGGCCTCATCTCGCGCCATTGCAACCGCCCCTTGTCTCAAGCCGCCTCGGCCGCCCTGCTCAAGTATCCCTGGATACGCCCGGGCCATGCCAGCCTGCTGACATTGCTGGCTGCATTGATGATGCTGGCCAGCTTGATGACGGGGACACCGACCGGGTTGGTGCTTGGGGCCGTGCTGTTCAACGTCGCTTCGATTGTTGACGGGATCGACGGCGAGATCGCCCGGGCAAGCTTCCGGTCCTCCAAGACAGGGGCCTCGCTTGACAGCCTTATCGACGCATTCACCAATGTCGCCTTTCTGGCCGGAGCCGCGACAAATTACTGGATGCAGGGGCGCGCCGGGGATGCGATGGTGGGCATGGGCTCAGCAGCCGTCATGGCGACCGGCCTTGCGATATTGGGAACGATGGCCTTCCGGCGTGAAGGCATCGTCCATTTCGATAGCGCCAAACGCATCCAGGAACAGGCCGGCGGCCGAGGCGCGCGTCTGTTGAAAGACCTGACCAGCCGTGATTTCTATTGCTTTGCGCTGCTTGTGGCTGCGCTCGCCGGGGTGTTGGACGTTGCGCTGAAGGTGTTTCTTGCAGCTGTGATGGCATGGCTGGTGGCGATCATCTGGCTCCACCGGCCGCGGTTCGCGCGCACAGAATGACGCTGCCCTAGCAGATCGGCCCGCCTACCCTGACAAGTCGACGCAAGATTGAAAACCGACGGGGCAGGGAAAGTGGTCGGGGAGACAGGATTCGAACCTGCGACATCTTGCTCCCAAAGCAAGCGCGCTACCGGACTGCGCCACTCCCCGACGCCCTTTCGATCCGCCCCTCGGTGCCCGCCTCCGGTGGGCCCGGCAGGATTCGAACCCGCGACCTAGCCGTTATGAGCGGCCAGCTCTAACCGCTGAGCTACAGGCCCCCGGAAAACAGGGCACCGCAAAGCAGGGCGAGCCGCGCCCCTACTCCGGAGCAGGCGGCGATACAAGCGTTGACGCATGCCTGTTTATCCACCGGCAGCGGCGACAATCTCGGCGACTGTGCAGCTGTTCACGCCGCGGCGCGAAAGTTCGCCGTAAATCGTCTCGAACCACGCATACAGCGCCTCCACCCCCGCCTCGGTCTTGACATAGGGGGTATGGCCGGGCGCCAGGCTCGGGCTGTGGAATGAAAGCACCGTCACCGGCAGGCCGCTCGCCAACGCGATGTCGAGCCCGCGCAGCGCCTCGGGGGCAGAAACGCCTTCGGGGGTGAGCGCAATCCGTTCCAGCAGCTTGAACCGCGCGAAACCCGAAAAGAAGGTCGGCATGCTGCGCTGGGCGCGGTGCAGGGCCGGACCGAAGCGGGCAAGAGTGCCGGCATAGGCACTCGTCACTGGCAGTTCCAGCAGGCGCGATGCCTCGTCGATCCAATAGGGCGCGAGCGGATGACGCGAATAATCAGGGCCGGTCTGATGGGAATAATCGAACAGCGGACGCACCGAGGTGTCGAGCCTGATGCCCGCACGGGTCAGCATTGCCGCAGTGTGCGGCCCCAGCCCATAGCGCCCCGCCCGGTAGATCAGCGGAGCGGTGCCGAAAGCGGCTTCGATGGTATCGCGCAGCCGTTCGAACTTGGCAGCCTCAAGCATCGGCGGCAGGTTGCCGGCAAAGGAATTGCGCTCGTTCACCTCCTCCTCGAACGGGGGATTGACCCAGGGGTGCAGCTGCACGCCAATATCGGCCCGCCCGCGCCGCACCGCATCGCCGATGATCGCGACGGCGCGGTCGTCTGTGGCAATCGACCAGTCGACGAGATAGGCGGGATGCGCATCCAGTTTCTCGCAGAATGCCTGAAAGCGCGGAATCGCGGCGACGTGGCTAAGGCCGTGCCCTTCGCGCCGGAACGGCCCGTTCCAGTCGAATTCCTCTTCGGTGTCGACGGTCAGCAGCACGCGCTGGCCGAAACCATGCGCGAAGGCCGCGGTGCGGCCGGCGGGCGGCACCGCAAGCATCGATCCTGTCGTCATCGCTCCGATCCCCCGGTGCCCCCCAAGCCTGAACAGGCGCTAGGCCCGGTTGGCGCTAGGTTCGCGTGCGTGCGCGGTCAAGAGTGGGAGGGTCAGCAGCACCGCCGCACCATCGCGCCGCAACGTGCCGCCCGCCGCGCGCGCCTCTGCCCGGGCAAGCCGCAGGGCAAAGCCGGTGCCGAATAGCCCGGCGGCAATCGCGCTGTCTTCGGTCGGCACTGCGGCGGCGAAAAGGTTGTCAGCATGCACGAGCGCGGCAGGCAGAGCGCATTCCAGCCGCGCGCCCGCCGCGCCGTCGCTGATCAGCGGGGCGAGCCGCACCGCGATCCGCTCTCCCGGCGCGCAGGCTGCGGCAAGGCTTGCCAGCACCCGCCATACCAGCGCCTCGGCATCCTCGGGATCGAGCGCGATCAGCATCGCCACCGCTTCGCCGAATTCGACCGCAAGGCCGCGATCCGCCGGATCGAGCACCGGGGCAAGCTGCGCGGCCGTGCGACGGACCAGCGCGGCCAGATCGCTCTCCCCCGGCTCCATGACGATTGCTCCGGTTTCGAGCCGGGCAAGCCGGTCAAGCTCCTCGAAGCCTGCAAGGATGCGTGCAGCATCAGCGGCGATGGCGGCGGCGAGCGCGCGATATTCATGCGGGGCGGGGCCGAACAGCTGTTGCTGGATGACCTCGGCATAGCCTTGTACGGCGGTGATCGGAGTGCGCAGTTCGTGAAGCAGCTGGCGGATCCGGTCAGCCTCGCGCGCCTCGGGGCCGGACGGGGACGTATGGGCTGACGGCGCGCGGCGGAAGCGGCCGTGATAGCCGGTGAAATGCCCCGCCTCACTGAAACGGGGCTCAGCATCGACGATCCACACCCCGGTAATCGCTGGCGCGCCTGTGAGAGTGACGGACGCGCCGATGATCGGCTGGCGGCGCGCGAAGGTGCGGGCGAGGTCCGCATCAGCGGGTTGCGCTTCCGCGCCCGGATGGGCCGCAAACAGGCGTATCCCGATCACCATCGGGGCGACGTCGCTGATTGCCCAGGCGATACGCCCCGTAGTATCGGCGGCGAAGCCGAAGCTGGAAACCGCGCGCTCGGCCCGCTGTGGCAGCTCGCCAAGCGGCAGGCGGGGCGAGCTTTCGGTATCGAGCGGGCTTTCCCCCCGCGTCCGCCGGAACTGCGCGATCCGTTCGACGAGCGCGGAAATCTCGGTGCGGCCGGTATCGTCGCGGTCGCGCGTTGGCGCGGGATCGCGGGCAATCGGGCGCAGCGGGATTGGGGCGCTGCTGCGGTCCGGCAGGGGAGCGGCAGCTTCCGGGTGCATGGCAGCGGGCTTTGGCTCAGGCGCAGGCAGCCCGCGATCATGCACGCCGAGCCGATCAAGCAGCGCGGTGACATCGACCGGGAGGTCGCGGCGCAGGCGCAGGAACCCGCGCGCACGCACCGGAAGGCGAGCGATCAGGGCGGTCCAGTCCTCCGGCTCAAGATCGGCGCGGGCCAGCGCGGCGGCGGCAACCTCGGGTTCGTGATCGGCAAGGTGGGCGGCCAGATCGGGGCTGCGGAAGCGCCAGCCGGGCTCGCGGATCATGCGCGCCCGCTCGGCCCCCGGGATCGCCTCGGCCAAGGCATCCATGCGCAGCCAGGCAGCGGCAAGCAGGCTGTGATCAGCGCCCGGACGGTGGGTGCGATCCTTGCCGAGCAGATCAAGCAGCTGCCGGAACTGCGTGCGCAAGCTGGCCTCGCCAGTGGCGCGCTGGCGCAGCACGGTGGCAAGGCGATCATCGAAAAACAACCCGGTCTCCTCAAGCGCGGCAAGGCGCCGCGAATCGCGCAACGCCGCCGCTGTGCAGGGCAGGATAGCCTGTGCCAGCCTGCACGTCTTATCAGGCGCGCAGGTTTGTCACAGTCTGCCGCGCCAGACGCGTTGCAAAGCGGGACGATTGCTGGCAGACCTAATAATATTAGTCTGACGTGCCATTCAGCGCACGACTTGTTTCTTTATCCAGTTACAGCATACGCACAGGCAGCAGATAAATGCGGCTGTGCGCAAGGAGTGTCCGCCACGTGGCCAATCTCGATGATATCGACCGCCGTCTGCTTGCCGAATTGCAGGCGGAAGGGCGTGTGACCAATGTCGAACTCGCGCAGCGCGTCGGCCTGACCGCGCCGCCATGCCTGCGCCGGGTGCGCGGGCTGGAGGAGGACGGGGTGATCCGCGGTTACCACGCAGATCTCGACCCGTCCAAGCTGGGCTTTGCGATCACCGTCTTTGCGATGGTCAGCCTGAAGAGCCAGGCCGAAACCAGTCTGCGTGAATTCGAGGAGCATATGCGCGCCCTGCCCGAAGTGCGTGAATGTCACATGCTCAACGGCGAGATTGACTTCATTCTCAAGATCGTGAGCAAGGATCTTCAGAGCTTCCAGGAATTCCTGACCGGCAAGCTGACGCCCGCGCCCAATGTGGAAAGCGTCAAGACGTCGCTCACCATCCGCACCGCAAAACAGGAGCCCGGGGTGCCCCTCTAGGAGCAACTGGGCCGGGTAGTGGCGCGTCAGTGCAGCTTCAGCTTGGGCCGAACGATACGGTTCACCCGGCCGACCGCCATCAGAAACGTCGCCTTCACCCAGCCGTGAATGCCGATCAGGTGCATGCGGTAAAGCGAGGTGTAGATGAACCGCGCCAGCCGCCCTTCAATCGCCATGCTGCCGCCGATCAGGTTGCCCATCAGACTGCCCACGGTCGAGAACCGGCTGAGCGAGACCAGCGAGCCCTTGTCGCGGTAGACGAAGTGGCGGAGCGGCTTGCCCTTCTGCATCCGCACGATGTTGTCGAACACCACTTCGGCCATCTGATGCGCGGCCTGCGCGCGGGGGGGAACGGGGCGGTCCTCGCCCGGCGGAGTGTAGCTGGCGCAATCGCCCAATGCATAGACGCAGGGGTCGACCGTCGTCTGGAGCGTATCGGTGACGATGATCTGATTCCGCGGATTGGTTTCCAGCCCGAGGCCCGAGAGGAACTCTGCGCCCTTGACCCCGGCCGCCCAGACGATGAGATCAGCCTCGATCACCTCGCCGGTCCTGGTGACAAGCTGGCGCGGGCGGGCTTCGACCACCTGCACTTGCGGCCGCACCTGCACGCCCAGCACCTCAAGTTCATGCTTGGCGGCCGCTGCGAGCTTTTCAGGCAGGGCGGGCAGAATGCGCGGCCCGGCTTCGAGCAGGGTGACATGCATCCGGCTTTCGTCGAACACCTCAAGCCCGTAATGCCGCAATGCGCCTGCCGCGTTGTAAAGCTCGGCCGCCAGCTCCACCCCCGTCGCCCCGCCGCCGACGATCGCGACGCGCACCTGTTCGTTGGCCGTCGGGTCTTTCATCATAGCCCGGCTGACGCGCAGGCAGTGGTTGAGCAGGCGTGTGCGGAACCGGTCGGCCTGTTCGCGGCTGTCGAGGTAGAGGCAATGCTCGCGCACCCCCGGCACCCCGAAATCGTTGGAGACCGACCCCAGCGCCAGCGCCAGAATATCATAGCGGATGGTGTGTCCCGCGATCAGTTCGCTGCCGTCCTCGTCCCGGACGGGGGCAAGGCTGATGGTTCTGGCGTCGCGGTCGATCCCGTCGAGGCTGCCCTGAAAGAAGCGGTATCCCCAGCGGTAGCAATGCCCGCGATAGCCGACCTCATCGAGATTGGCATCGAGCGACCCGGCGGCGACCTCGTGCAGCAGCGGCTTCCAGATGTGGCTGAGGTTCTTGTCGACAAGGATGATGTCGTGATGCCGACGCCCGTATTTCGCGCCAAGTCTGCGGACCAGTTCCAACCCGCCCGCGCCCCCGCCGACAACGACAATCTGGGTCTTGCGGTTCATTCAACGCTCCTTCGCATCACGGCGCAACGCAATCCCGGCGGTGCGATAGCCGGTCTGCACAACTATTTCGCGTCAAATCATGCCGCTGTCAGACTGCATGACCGTTCTCAACGGGGAGGTTGGCCGGGCAATAGCGAAGCGGGCGGGAGGGGCCAAGCCTTCCTGCCGCCCTGCCGGTCATTTCTTTCCGCGATGCAGCATTATTGCGCCGGGTTGTGGCGTGGCCGGGGTGCGCTCAGCCCTCGCGCTGTTCCAGCCACTGTTCCAGCCACTTGATCGAATAGTCGCCATTCAGCACGTCATCCTGCCGCAGCAGTTCCTGATGCAGCGGGATGTTGGTCTTGACCCCTTCGACCACCATTTCCTCCAGCGCGCGCCGCAGGCGCATGATGCAGCCTTCGCGGTTGCGGCCGTAGACGATCAGCTTGGCGATCATGCTGTCGTAGTAAGGCGGAATCTTGTAACCCGCATACAGCCCTGAATCCACACGCACATGCATCCCGCCCGCCGGGTGGTAATAGGTAACGAGGCCGGGCGATGGCGCGAAGTTGAAGGGGTCTTCGGCGTTGATGCGGCATTCGATCGCATGGCCGAGGAATTCGATCTCGTCCTGCGCCACCGACAGCGGCTTGCCCTCGGCGATGCGGATCTGTTCGCGCACCAGATCGACGCCCGTGATCGCTTCAGTGACGGGGTGTTCAACCTGAAGGCGGGTGTTCATTTCGATGAAGTAGAACTCGCCGCCTTCCCACAGGAATTCGATCGTGCCCGCGCCGCGATAGGCCATGTCGCGCATCGCCTTGGAGCAGACTTCACCCATCCGCATCCGCTCCTCGTGCGAGATGACGGGGGAGGGGGCTTCCTCCAGCACCTTCTGGTGGCGGCGCTGGAGCGAGCAATCGCGCTCGCCCAAATGGATCGCATTGCCGTTGCCGTCGCCGAAGACCTGGAATTCGATGTGGCGCGGGTTGCCGAGGTACTTTTCGATATAGACCGTGGCATCGCCAAATGCGGCCTTCGCCTCGCTGCCGGCCTGCTGGATCAGCGTTTCGAGCTGATCCGGGCCATTGCACACCTTCATGCCGCGCCCGCCGCCCCCCGAAGCGGCTTTGATGATAACCGGATAGCCAGCGGCTTCGGCAATCGCCTTGGCTTCGGCGATATCGGAAACCGCGCCGTCCGATCCGGGGACCAGCGGCAGGCCGAGCGCGCCCGCAGTGCGCTTGGCCTCGATCTTGTCGCCCATGGTGCGGATATGTTCGGGCTTGGGGCCGATCCAGATGATGTCATGCGCTTCGACGATATCGGCGAACTTGGCGTTCTCCGACAGGAAGCCATAGCCCGGATGGATCGCATCGCACTGCGCGATTTCTGCGGCCGAGATGATGTTGGCGATGTTGAGATAGCTCTCGGATGCAGGCGGCGGGCCGATGCACACGGCATGGTCAGCCAGCCGCACATGCATCGCATCGGCATCGGCGGTGGAGTGCACCGCCACCGTCTCGATCCCCATTTCATGCGCCGCGCGGTGGATGCGCAAGGCGATCTCGCCGCGATTGGCGATCAGGATGCGTTTGATGCCCATGATCTTAGGAGATGACCACCAGAGGCTGGTCGAATTCGACCGGCTGAGCGTTCTCGATCAGGATCGCCGCGACCGTGCCGGACTTGGGCGCGGTGATCGGGTTCATCACCTTCATCGCTTCGACGATCAGCAGCGTGTCGCCTTCCTTCACCGGCTTGCCGACCGCAATGAAGTTGGCTGCCCCCGGTTCGGGCGAGAGGTAGCACGTGCCGACCATGGGTGATTTGACCGCACCGGCAAGGTCTGGTTCGGCCGGTTCGTTCGCTGCCGCAGGAGCAGCGGCTGGAGCGGCGACGGCTGCCGATGGCGCGGCGCTGTAGACCGGCGCAGCAACGCTGACACTGGCGCGCGAAACGCGGATCTTGCGGTCGTCATCTTCGACCTCGATTTCGGTCAGGCCGGTTTCGTTGAGCAGTTCGGCCAGCTCGCGCACCAGCGCGGTGTCGATGTTCATCCCGGACCTGCGCTTGCCCGCCTCTTTGCCGTGTCCGTCGTCGTTCGACATGAAAGCCCCTTGGTGAATGGTATGCCCGTAAGTCGGAGCGACCTATTCACGCCAATTGCGGCTGGCAAGTGGCAAGGGTGCAAAATGTGAAAGTCTGGTGACGATTTCAAACTTGCCCTGACGCCACGGCTTCAAGTGCGATCAGATAGGAGCGTGCGCCGTGTCCCTCGACAGTCATCACCGCGGCCATGCCGACGTAAGAGAGGTGGCGGAACGCCTCGCGGGTCTTGGGATCGGAAAGGTGGACCTCGATCACCGGCGTCTTGATAGCCTTGATCGCATCAAGCAGCGCGACCGAGGTGTGGGTATAGGCCGCAGCATTCAGCAGCACCGCCCGCGCGGCTTCGGCCTGCGCTTCGTGCAGCCAGTCGACCAGCATCCCTTCGTGATTGGTCTGGCGCATGTCGATTTCGAGCCCGAGTTCGCGGGCGCGGTCTTCCAGCATGCCTGCAATATCATCAAGCGTGGTGGTGCCGTAGATCTCCGGCTCGCGGAGCCCAAGGAGATTAAGGTTGGGGCCGTTGAGGACGTAGACGAGGTTGGACATGGGGTTAGTAGTGCTCGCGGCACTGCGCGATTTCAAGCCGCTGATCGCCATCCATGCCAATCACTCGATACACGAGCCGGTCACGCTGGTTGATCCGGCGCGACCACAGACCCGCCAGTTCACCCCGCAAAGGCTCGGGCTTCCCAGTGCCCTTGAAGGGATGACGGCGGCATTCCTCGATCAGTTTGTTCAGTCGTAGCAGGGTCTTGCGGTCAGTTTCGCACCAATGTTGGTAATCCTCCCAAGCAAGGGCCGAAAACACCACGTTCACGGCTGGATCAGTTCGCGCGCCACGCCTTCGCCGCGATCAAGCTGCGCGATGCTCTCACGCAGCCGCCGCGCATTTTCCGGGCTGGCAAGGAGATGTTCCGTCTCCAGAATGGAGTTCCACTCCGACAGCGACACCATCACCACCGCTTCGCCGTTGCGGCGGGTGATGATGGCTTCGGAACGATCCTCAACCACCTTGTCCATCACGGACTTAAGGTTTTTGCGCGCGTCGCTGTAACTGAGGACTTCCATGGGTGATCTCCTTGCGTGTAGCATTGTACACTTACTTGTACAAACGCAAGGTGAATGACGGCCTACCGATCCACGCCCTTGACCTTCCCCCACTGCCGCGCTGCTGTGTAACCCAGATACCCGGTGCCAAACAGCGCATAGAGCGGCTCGGGCAGGCCGTTCAGATAGGCGTTCATCCCTGCTGAAATGTTGCGCGCGGCCATGGGGTGGAAGGCGCTCAGCACCCCCATTGGCAGCGCCGTCAGCAGCAGGATATACATGACATAGAGAAAGCTCGGCCGGGCGCGGCTGGTCCAGGGGTCTGTGGAATTCGCCTCGGCGACGATCGCCTGCAATTGCGCTTCGATCATGCGCATTTCCTGAGTGCCTTCGAGCGCGATCAGTTCGAGCTTGGCCTTGGCCTGGGCTTCTTTATCCGGGATGATCTTGTCGATGATCGAGGCGAGGGGTCCGATAAGGACGTCGACGAGGGACATAAGGGCGCGCTCCTGCTGCGTGAGTCGCGCACAGAAATGACCAAATAGGTTCAAGTAGGAAACTAATTTAACCTAATTTGCGCCCGCTTCGGCCAGCAACCGCTGGGCCAGCACCAGATGCGGGCGGTCGAGCATCGCGCCGTCAAGCGCCACCACACCCGCGCCGGGGTGATCGGCAAAGGCCTGCACCACGACGCGGGCATAGGCGATTTCCTCGGCGCTCGGGGTGAAGGCGGCGTTGATCGGATCGACCTGTGCCGGATGGATCGCCAGCATCCCCCGAAACCCCTGCGCACGCACTCGCTGCGCGCGGGCCGCCAGCGCGTCCAGATCGCGGAATTCGGGCTGCACCGTCTCGATCGCTGCAACGCCCGCTGCCGCCGCGCCGATCAGGCACAGGCTGCGCGCCATCTCATAGGTGTGGGCATATTCGCCGTCGGGCCCGCGCTGCTCGCGCGCGCCCAGCGCCGAGGACAGGTCTTCGGCCCCCCAGCTCATCGCAACCAGCCGCGCCTTGCCGGGATAGTCGCCCGCATAATCGCCGGTGCGGAACATCGCCGCCGCAGTCTCCGTCACCAGCGCCGCGACCCGTGTCGCCCCCCGCGCAACACCGTGCGCCGCTTCAAGTGCGGTGAGGTAGTGGTGCAGCTGGCTGACATCCGCCGCGCCTTCGGCTTTGGGTAGCAGGATGCCGCCTGGCCGCGCCGGCATGACCGCCACCAGATCGGCGACCGCATCGGGGGTGGTGAGCGGGTTGATCCGCACCCATAACCTTGCACGGCTATCGGCGGCGCCGATCAATTCGGCCACCATTGCGCGCGCGGCGGCCTTGTTCTCGGGCGAGACCGAATCTTCAAGGTCGAGCAATACGATGTCGGCTGCACCGGCGGCGGCCTTGTGCATCTTCTTCTCGCTGTCGCCCGGCGCAAACAGCCAGGAACGCATACGCAAGGCAGCAGGGGGCACAGGGGCCATAACACGATCTCCTCCTCAGCCGCTCGCGATAGGCAGCCCGGTAATCGCCCGCAAGCCCCGCGCGGCACGACGACCCACGGGGGTGGGGTGTCTTTCCGATGGCCGGGTGCCGAGCGGGTTGCTATGCAGGACCGGATATTCCTAGCCAGCAGGGGAGCGCGTGGTGGCAATCGCATTCATGGTGAACGGCAAGGCAGTGAGCGTGGAGGCCGAGCCCGATACGCCGCTGCTGTGGGTGCTGCGCGACGATCTCGGCATGACCGGCACCAAGTTTGGCTGCGGGGTTGCGGCGTGCGGCGCGTGTTCGGTGCATGTCGAAGGCGCAGTGACGCGCTCATGCAGCGTGCCGGTGAGCGACATCGCCGGCAAGGCAGTGACCACGATCGAAGGGCTGAAGGGCGCTGACGGCACGCTCCATAAGGTGCAAGCGGCGTGGATCGCGGCGCAGGTGCCGCAATGCGGCTATTGCCAGTCGGGCCAGATTATGGCCGCTGCGGCGCTGATCGAGCAGGTCGGCACGCCATCCGATGAACAGATCGACGCGGCGATGACCAATATCTGCCGCTGCGGCACCTATCCGCGTATCCGCAAGGCGATCCTCGCCGCGACTGGCGCTGCCGCCGCTCAGCAGGGAGAGGCATGATGGCCGACAATCCCAATCCCGAACTCGATTACCCCGAAACCGAGGCCCCGGCGCAAAAGCCCAAAAGGAAAGGCGTGAAGCGCCGCATCTTCCTTGCGGGCAGTGCGCTTATCGTCGGCGGCGGGATTTTCGGCGTGTGGTGGACCGACCGCGGGGTCAAGGCCAAGGCCGCCGAACTGACCGTGGGCGAGGGCGAGCATGGCTTCCAGACCTGGATGAAGATCGGCGAGGATGACGCCGTCACCCTCTATTCGCCGCATATCGACATGGGGCAGGGATCGCAGACGGCGCTGGCCCAGATGCTGGCGGACGAGCTGGATGCCGCGTGGGACAAGGTCCGGATCGAACAGGCCCCGGCAGACCTCAGCTTTGCCAATGCCGCGCTCGGCAAGGGCTTCCTGCCGGAGATGGTGGGGCAGACCGTCGCGGGCCTGCTGCCCGATGCCGTGATCGGCATGATGGTGCGATCAATGCCGCTCCAGATCACCGGCGGCTCCTCGGCGATCCGCTTCACCGGGGAGGTCGGGATGCGCAAGACCGGCGCGGCAGTGCGCGCGGCGCTGGTCGCCGAGGCGGCTGACCGGCTGGGCGTGCCCGCCAGCGAACTGACCACGGCGGATTCTGTCGTCACCCATGCCAAATCGGGCCGCAGCCTGCGTTACGGCGAGCTGGCGGCAGGCGCGGCCGGGCGGTCGCTCGCCAGCGATCCGGTGCTGAAGACGCGCGATCAGTGGAAGCTGATCGGCCAGCCCATCGCCCGGCGCGACATTCCCGCCAAGGTCGATGGCAGCGCGGTCTACGGGATCGACTTTACGCTCCCTGACATGCGGGTCGCCACCATCGCCATGGCCCCGGTGCGCGGCGGCAAGCTGGAAGGCGTGGACGAGGCCCCGGCGCTTGCCGTCAAGGGCGTGGAGAAGGTGGTGCGGCTGGATGACGCGGTCATCGTCGTCGCCAAGGGCTATTGGCAGGCGAGCAAGGGCCTCGCCGCGCTCGCCCCGCAGTGGAGCGACGGCGGGAACGCCGCTGTCTCCACTCCCGCGATCTACGCCGCGCAAGGCCGGCTGCGCCAGACCGCCGAAAAGCCCGACAACGAGGGCGGTGCAGGCGATGTCGATGCCGCCTTCGGCGCAGGCGATGCCAAGGTGATCGAGGCTGAATACCGCGTGCCCTTCCTCCACCATGCGATGATGGAGCCCTTCGCGCTGACCGGCCATTACAAGGACGGCATGCTGCACCTGTGGGGCGGTATGCAAGACCCGCTCAGCACCCGCGCCAAGGCTGCGAAGGCGGCCGGGCTGGAGGTCGATCAGGTGGTCTTCACCCCCATGATCATGGGCGGCGGCTTCGGGCGGCGCTTCCCCGATCTGGTCGAGATCATCGATCAGGTGGCGGTGCTGGCCAAACAGGTGCCCTATCCCGTCAAGCTCATCTGGAGCCGCGAGGAGGAACTGCGCCACGGCACCTACCGCCCGCAATCCTCCGCCGCGCTGAAAGCCTCGCTCAAGGACGGCGCAATCATCGCCATGCGCATCGACTATGCCCAAAGCGGCAATGCCGAGGGCGAGGTGCCTTTCATCTACGCCATCCCGGCGACATCGCGGCGGCATTTCGCCTATCAGTCGAACCAGATCGACGGGCCGTGGCGCTCGGTCAATGCGACCCAGCTGGGGTTCTACACCGAGAGCTTCATGGACGAACTGGCCGCGGCTGCGGGGGAGGAGCCCTATCGCTTCCGGCGCAGGCACCTTGCCCCCGGCTCGCGGCATCTGGCCGCGCTCGATCTGGTGGCCCGGCGGTCGAACTGGGACAGCCCGCTGCCTGACGGGGTGGGGCGCGGGATCGCGATTGTCGAGAGCTTCGGCACGATCGTTGCCGAAGTGGTTGAAGCGACCGTCAATCCGGACGGCAGCCCCAGGGTGCTCAAGGCCTTCGCGGTGGTCGATTGCGGCACCACGGTGAACCCGCTCAACGCCGAAGCGCAGATTGCAGGCGGGCTCATCATGGGGCTGTCATCGGCGATCGGGGAGCAGATCACGATCGACAAGGGCGCCGTGGTAGAGAGCAATTTCACCGACTATCCGATCCTGAAGCTCGCCGATGCGCCGCCAGTGATCGACGTGCATTTCATCGAAAGCGGGGCCAGGACCGGCGGGATCGGCGAGCCCGGCCTGCCGCCTGCCTCGCCCGCGCTCGCCAACGCGCTGGCGGCGGCGACGGGCAAGCGCATCCGCACCCTGCCGCTCTTGACCCAGGCGAAAGCGTGACGTGATCGGCTGGTCGGCGCTGATCCTCGCTGGCGGGGCGGGGCGGCGTTTCGGCGGAGGGAAACTGCTGGCGGACCTTGCCGGAGCGCCGGTGATCCAGCGGGTGGCCGATGCGGTACTTGCGGGCGGCTTTGACGAGGTTCTGGCCGTGACCGGGGCCGATGATGCGGCCCTGCGCGCGGCACTTGAAGGAACGGCGCTGCGGCTGCTTCACGCGGTCGACTGGGCCGAAGGCATGGCCGCCAGCCTTCGCACCGGGATCGCCGCGCTGGCTCCCGCATCGCGCGGGGTGTGCATCTTCCTCGGCGACATGCCGCTGGTGCCGGTGGAGCTTGCCCCGGCGCTCGCCGAGGCTGCGGAGCACGCCGGCTACGCCGCGCGCGTCCGCTATCGGGGTGAGCCCGGCCACCCGGTCGCCTTCACCCGCGCCGCCTTTGCCGACCTCGCCCGGCTGACCGGCGATCAGGGGGCGGCAACGCTGCTCAAGGCGCGCGCCGACATCGCCTATTGCGACACGGCCGATGCTGGCGCGCTGCTCGATATCGACACGCCCACCGATCTTGCCGCCGCCGCACGCGCCTGGAAGGCCTGCGCCACCTCCGCCACCAGCGAAAGCGCCACCTCGCGCGGGGCCTTGCCAAAGCCGTAGAGCCCGATCGGCGCGCGCAGCCGGGCAATCTGCACCTCGCTCACCCCGTGCCCGCGCAGCCGCGCATGCCGCCGATCCAGCCGCGCCCGCGCGCCGATCGCACCGACATAGAAGGCCGGGCTCTCCAGCGCCGCGGCAAGGCCCGCTTCGTCATCCTCGCGGTCGTGCGAGAGCACCGCGACCGCCGTCCAGCGGTCCACGCCGATGGCGGCCAGCGCGCTCGCCGGATCGCCGCGGTGATAGGCAATATCGGGGAAGGGCGGCGCTTCAGGCCCGCCCGGCGCGATCACCGCGACCTGCCAGCCCATCTCGCGCGCCAGCGCAGCGGCGGGCAGGACCGCGCCGTCCGCGCCGATCAGCACCAGCTGCAAGGGCGGGAGGAACAGGCGGGTATAGCGCGCGCCGTCCCAGCGTGCAGCATCGCTCTCCTCCCCCGGCGCGGTGCGGCGATCCGCCCCGTTGCTTGACCACAGCACCGGACGGCGCGCGTGCCATCCGTCCACCAGCGCGGTCACCGCAGGCTCATCCGCCGCGACCGGCTCGACCAGCACGCTGATGCCCGAGCCGCAGGCCAGCCGGATATCGATCCACGGGCTCCCCTCGCCATAGCGCAGCATCCGCGCCTGCCCCTCGGCGATGGCGGCGCGGGCGTGGCGGGCAACGTCATCCTCGATGCAGCCGCCCGACAGGAAGCCCCAATGCTCGGCCTCAGTGACGAGCATCTGCGCCCCGACATCGCGCGGGGCCGACCCTTCGGTCGCAACCAGCGTGGCGATGGCGAAGCGCGCGGGCACCCTGTCTCTGGTCAGGAGCGCGGCGCGGATATCGTCGATCGGGGCGGCGTGGCGCCAGCGGCTCATCAGGCGGGGAGCTTTCGTGAAGGCAGTCCCGGCTGATACATCGCGCACCCGGCGCAGGCAATCGCGCCGCACCCGCACGGACATCATCGAATTTTCGTTGCCTCGCAATCGACGCATGGCTAAAGCGCCCCCCGGCCCGGGGCCTGAAACCACGGGGCGCGCCGCTTTAGCTCAGTCGGTAGAGCACATCATTCGTAATGATGGGGTCACGTGTTCGAGTCACGTAAGCGGCACCACCTCTGTTCCAACCCCTTGATCCCCGGATTGTCTCGGGCGCGTGCGGTGCACTGTCGGGATGCGCCCGCATCTGCGGATGGGCCGGATGGGGCAGCGCCGAAGACCGCCGGTCAATCGCACCCTGCCTCCGGGACCGGCGGAGCTTGATCAACATCGGCCGGCACCGCCCCCCCGGGGCCAGTATCGGCTGGCGCGATCATGCTGGCTTATCAGGCCATCGATCTTGCTGAAAACCACTGGTCGGGACGAGAGGATTCGAACCTCCGACCCCCACACCCCCAGTGTCGCGGAGCCGTCCTTTACGTAGCTTTACGCCGCTTTATGTGGCTTTACAAAGAAAGCAAAAACAGAGGGTTGAATTCATTTGTAGCTTTACGTGGTTTGCCGTAGCTTTACGCGCATTGCTTACGAGTTGCTTATGAGGGCTCAAAATGACCACTGTTCCGAAGCGCGCCAAGTTCACCAAGGGTTATGTCGATAAGGTTCGTCCAGCTTCGAAGGACGACTTTCATTGGGATACCGATGTGAAGGGGTTCGGGCTGCGCATTACGCCTACCGGAAAGATCACCTTCATCGTGCAGGGTCGGGTTGAGGGTAGCGGCAAGGAAGCCCGCATCACAATCGGTGCCTACGGGGTCTTCACTGTTGACCAAGCCCGCGACGTTGCCCGCGAGCACCTGCGCACCATGCGGATGGGCACCGACCCGCGCGAAGCGAAAAAGCAGGATGAAGCGATGAAGGTAACTTTGCGCCAGGTCGCAGATGCCTATTTCGACCGCCCCGGTCAGCCGCTTCGCGATAGCACGAAGGCGGAAATGAACCGGCACATCGACAAGGTGTTTGCCGACTGGAAGGACAAGCCCATCGCGTCCATCACCGTTGAAGCTTGCCGCAAGCGTCACCGCGAAATGTGCGAGAAGGGTTTGAACGGTAAGCCCGCTCCCGGTCAGGCGCAGATTGCACTGGTCACGCTCCGCACCCTCATTAACTTCGCCAACCGCCGCTTCGCGCGACCCGATGGTTCGCCGCTCCTGCCGGTCAACCCTGTGAAGGTTCTATCGCAGGACGATTGGAAGCCCTTTGAGCCGCGTGACCGCCGCATTGAACTGCACGATGTTGGCAAAGCTTGGAATGTTCTCAATGAGATGCGGACAGCCCCGAAAAATCAGGATGCGAAGGCAGCTATTGACGCTGTCCGGTTCCTGCTTCTGACAGGTGCCCGCCGCAGCGAAGCTGCTGCGCTGACATGGGACCGCGTGCATTTGGACGACGACCCTGCCAAGTGCTGGTGGCACCTGCGCGAGGAGGACAACAAGACCGGCAATCCGGTCTGGCTCCCCCTGTCCAGCCAAGCGGTTGAGTTGCTGAAAGCGCGCAAGCCTGCCGACGATGACCACAATGCCAGCAAGTTCGTGTTCCCGTCGCGCGCCAAGTGTGGTCACGTGAAGGACACACGCGCCCCCTTCGAGCGCATCTGTAAGGCGCTAGGCATCAGCGGTCTGTCCAGCCACGACCTTCGCCGCACGCTCATCACCATCGGGTTCTCTGCCTGCAACATCGAGCTTTTCAAGATGGAACTGCTCACGAACCATGTCCCCGAGGGGGTGACCGCGCGCCACTACATTCAGACCTCGCGCCTCCAATATCTGCACCCCGAGATTCAGCGCATCGGCGATTGGGTCGAGCAGCAGGCGGCGATTGCAAAGGCGCAAGCGGACGGTGGCAACGTGGTGCAGCTTCCCCAGCGCGCTTGAACCCCGACAGGGGCAGCGCACAGGCGGCTAGGGTTGCTGGCAGCGCTGTCCCGCCGGGGTAGGGGCGGCTGCACCCCTTTCGCGCCCCACGCGGCCCCACAGAGAGAGCGGCATTAGGTCGCGTTTTTCGAATAAAATGCGACCCTTCGGCGGATTGCTCGGTCCCCTGCCACCGCCGCCCCCGTGAGGGGTATTTTGGAAGAAAAATTGGGGTCGGCGCTGTCCATGAACCCCTTTCGTTCTTGAGCGAAACGACTGTTGCGCAACGAAAAAACTGCTTGCACGACCTTCACCGAGTAACGTAAAGCGCTGCTTGCCACCGCTTTATGGTGGCACCGCTATCGGGTTCGGGTTGCCGAACCGTTCACCCCTTGATCGTCCGGGTTAGTGACGCAGCTTCGCCTGCTGCGCATGACCATGCTTGCAGGCTCAATGGAGTAGCCTGTCATGGCATCCATCAACTTTGACGATTTGCTCACGACCGAGGAAGCTGCCGCGCTCCTTGGCATCAGGCCAAACACATTAGAAATCTGGCGCTGCAAGGGGAAGAAAGGTCCGCCGTTCATTAAGCTCGGCACGCACCCCTCGTCGCCCATCCGCTACCAGCGCTCGCGCGTGATGGCGTGGATTGAGGCGAACACTCACAACAGCACCAGCAGCTACAGCGCGGCAAATCTGCACGCAGTCTGACCCTCACAAGTAGCGGCAGGGGTGCGACCCTGCCGCCGGAGTAATCAACGTGATCTGCAATACATACGAAAAAAGCGGCTCGGTCCGCAACCCGGCGCAGTGGCAATCGCCCCTCGCGCAATTCGGCAAAAATCGCCCCGCAATGAAAATCGGCCGGATGCGACCCGCATCCCCTGAATTGGTGACATACCGGGAGGTGGCGCGCCATGGATGATGAACATCCAGAACGTGCTTGCACGTTCGACCCCGCCTTCTTCGCCAACGCCGACAAGGTCGCATCGCAAGCGCAAGCCCATCAACGGGAGGAGCTTCAACAGCAACTCCGTGAGGGTGCCGCTGACGGTGCGCCCCAGCCAACCGCAGACGGTGCGCTGCCCTTTCCGCCGGGGTTGGTCGGTGACGTTGCGCGTTTCGTCTATCAGTCAGCGCCGCTCCCGGTTCGGGAGGTGGCAATCACCGCGGCGCTGGGCTTGATGGCGGGGCTTTGCGGGAGGGCTTGGCATACTCCCACGCCTGCATCGGGACTGAATCTTTACATCGTTCTTGTCGGGCAGTCGGGTATCGGCAAGGAGGCGATGCACTCCGGTATCAGCAAGATTATGAGTGTAGGCATCCAAGCATTCCCGCAGTTTGGCAACTTCGTCGACTTTACCGATTACGTGTCTGGACCAGCCTTGATTAAAGCTTGCTCACAGAACACGTCTTTTGTGAACGTGGCGGGCGAAATTGGTCACAAGTTCGTGGAGATGTCTGACGCTAAGTCAGGAAGCCCGATGCGCAATTATCGCAAGCAGCTGACCACGCTGTATTCCAAATCAGGGCCTGGCAATATCATGGGCGGATTGGGATACAGCTCTCAAGAAAATAACATTGAGGCGCTACAGTCGGTCGCTTACAGCCTTATTGGTGAGACCACGCCCGGCACCTTCTATGAGTCAATCACTGACTCGATGCTAGCGGACGGGTTCATGTCTCGGTTCTGCATCATCGAATACACCGGCGACCGACCACATAAAAACCGCGCACCGCTTGGGCGTCCCGATCAGGGCATGGTTGACAGATTGCTCGCAATTGCTTGGCAAGCGGATGTGTTCATTGGGAACGGCCATTTTCAAGAGGTGTCGCTCAGCCCAACCGCGTGGGATATGCTCGACCGCTTCGATCTTGAATGCTCAGATGGGGTTCGAGCAGCTGGGGACGATGAGCGCCTGCGGGCGGTGTGGAACCGCGCTCACCTAAATGCGCTGCGCGTAGCGTGCCTCCTCGCGGTTGGTGATAACCACATGTTTCCTGTGGTGACCGACGAACAAGCAGCTTGGGCAATTACGCTCATGCGGCATAGCACCTCATCGCTTCTCAAGCGCATCGGTGCGGGCGAGGTTGGCGAGGGCAGCGACGGTGGGCGCGAGGCGAAGGTGCTGAACCTTTGCAAGGAGTTTCTGAACCTGCCAGCAGGGCACAAGAAGCTAGCTGATTACAAGCGCGGGGAGGAAATGAAGCAGGCAAACATTGTGCCACGACGGTTCCTGCAACAACGCACCCAGCGCATGTCCGCGTTCGAGAAGCACAAGCTGGGGCACACGGCAGCGCTCGACATGGCGATCAAGACAGCCATCGGGAACGGCAACCTCATCGAAGTTAAGAGGGAGGCGCTGGTGGAACAGTATGACACCTTTGGAAAGGCGTATCGGGTGGTGAACCTGTTTTGGTGACCACACAGGCAGGGCTACAGGCGTGCGGTTCTGTTAGCCCTGCAAGCCCTGCCAGCAATCAGAGCGAGGCTACCAGCAGCCCCTTTTAGCGCCGCCGAGGCTACAGCGATTTACCGAAGAAAACCAAGGGTTTCTATATGAAATATAGTATGTGTTAGTGTGTTAGCCTTAGCTGCCGGTTGGTTGTTATCTCGGGGGTGCAGATAAGGTGCTTTAGTGGTGTGGTGATAAAGGGGGCGAGGCTAACCGCTAACAGGCTACAGGCGCTGGTGCTCTGCTCACGTGGTCATTGCGGGCTCAGAAGCGGTGCAGCGTAACCAGATCGGCTAGCTTACCTAGCTTCAAGAAAATCGGTGCAGGCACAGGCTCAAATACAGGTTCCGCTGGTGCCGTCTGTATGGTCAGCCCGACGTTCTCTACATCCATGGTGTTCCGCGTGCCTATTGCGATGCGAAATTCGTCTTGCCACGCAAAGCTCTCTGGCTTGATCAGAACGAGCCTTTCAGGAAGTGCCCAGTCAGCGCCCGGCTCCCTGCTATGCTCTCGATAATCGACTTTGCCGCACACGATCTGCTCATAGTCGAATAGGGACGTTGGATGGGCGCGCAGCTTCAACCGGCGCACCAGAATATCGGGATCAGGTATCTCGACGCAATATGCGCCAAACTTTGCGGCTAGTTCGGCGGATAGCTGATTGCTCGCGCAATACACGAATATGTCGTTGTGATTGACCGACGAGTTGAAGCTGCCCCCTTCAAGCGTGATGACGCGCCCGTCCGCGATGTTCATCACCAGCCCGCCCGCTGGGGCGTAGGTCAGAATGCCGTCGCGCGGATCACCGCGAACGCCGTCTGCTTCTCGACCTCTGAAATGGGACAGCGGTTGCATCATCAACTCGCCTTTGTTGATGAGCGCCAGCGCGTGCACTTCCTCGGTGAAGTATTTGTAGATCGCCATGCCGTGCATAATGCCATGACCTTACCTTGTGGTCATCACCCGAAATTGTCGAACAACAAATATGCAATTTGCTGTTCCCTGCCAGCAGATGCGACCTAAGTATATGAAATAACATATTTTTACTAGCGGACCTACGCAGAGATAAGCTACACTGTAGCCAGTCGTAAGCCTTATCAGAGAAAGTAAGTCCATCATGTCGGAAAGTATCGACACCAGAATTACACCTGCTCTGCACCCGATCAACGTGCAGAAGTTGGAAAGCTACAGCGACGAGACTGCTGGCGTGCTTGCCAAGACTGAAAGTGCCTTCGCTCATGCTTACGAGCAGCTGGGCAAGGTATTCGACGCTAGCGAAACGGTCCGCGCTGACCCCACTCTCACGGAAGCCGCTGCCGTGCTGAGGATTGCGGACTACGGCGACAAAGCGTTCACCGGCATGGCGAAGCGGTTTGATGATGCAGCCGCGAACCTCAAGACCATTGTGGCCAGCATCGAAACGGAACTGACCGCGCCCGTCGAGAGCAAGGCTTCCAGCACCCTGTCCGCTGAAATTCGCGCGTTCGCTGCCAAGCTGCCGGACGGCGAGCGCATCTCGTTTGTGCGCAAGGCGATCACTGATAGCGATGTTCGAACCGCATCCGCAATCCTCGGTGCGCCCGCATACCTGTCAGGTCTGACCGGCGACATGCAGGCCGTCCTGACGCGCCAGTTCCACGAGCACAGCAACCCCTTGCAGGCGAAGCGGCTGAAGGCGGCGCAGGCTGGTCTCGATCTGCTCGGGGAGCGTGCAGGTTTGGTTTTTTCGCAAATTGCCAAGGCAGTCGGCACCGACCCCAAGAAGGTGGCTCGCTACCGTGCCGCCGCAGCCAAGACCGCCAAAGCGTTCGCACCCGACACCTGATCTAATCAATCGAGATAGACCATGACCGAACCCATCAAAGCGCCTTGGGAAGCGGGTTGGAAGCCCGCGCCACCGCCACCGCCCAAGCCCGAACCTGCGCCCAAGCGCCCGGTTGGTAATCCCGAATGGGTCGCAGGCGGGCCAAGCCCCAACCCAAGCGGTCGTCCCCCAGGTATCCCCGACCGCCGCTTACTCGCCACCCAGCAGATGCTCGACGAGATGCGAAATATCGTGGCGGTTCTGGTCGGCAAGGCGCTGGAGGGCGATACCGGGGCCATCAGCGTGGTCCTCTCGAAGGTTATGCCCAGCCTCAAAGCGCAGGCCGAGAAGGTCAACTTCGACCTCGATACTGATGCACCTGCCAGCGAGCAGGTGGGGCAGGTGCTTGACGCAATCGCGCAGGGAAGGCTCGCGCCCGATGTGGGCAGGCTCATCATCGACAGCGTGAAGGCGCTCGCGGAGGTGAAGGCGACCGAGCAGCTGGAAGCCCGAATTGCCGCTCTTGAAGAGGCGAGGGTCGCATGACGCACTTTCGGCAAAACACCGCGTTGGTTCAAAATCGGCCCGATGCGAACCCATTCACCCGAATTACCACACTAGGGGCAGGAGGCTCAATCACATGACTAGCTGGCAATCTTGGAGACCCGTCTATCGCGCCATGTGCCCGGAACCGGGACCGCGTGACCTATTCCTCATCGTGCTGGTGAATGGCAAGCGCGTCAGCCTTCAGCCCGTCACGGACTACGAACGTCTGCGCCCGGTGCTCGAAACCTTCGCCCGCGAGGAGGAGTGCCAAGTGAAGCTGCTCCCCATGACGAGCAGCGAACTGTTTGCATTCTGCGGCATTGAACCGAGCGAGCCGCAACCGATGGACGCGCTGGAACCGGCGTTCAAGGCGCAGGCGGTGCGGAACTGCGTGGATCTGTTGCGCGCTAGCAAGGAGCCGCGCGAGTGCGACGAGGCATTGGACCTGATGCGGAAGCTGGGGGTGCTCAATGCCTGACCAGCGCACCGCCATTCGCTATGGTATGCCCGCCGCGCTTAGTCAGCGCTACGAGGCAACGCAGACCGCAATCGCCTTCGAGCGGGTCATCCTCAAGGAGCTGCACTTCCTCCACGCCTTGGCGGTCGGACCTAGCTTGCGGGCTGCGCTCGATGCGCTGGCGGGGCAGGGTGTAGCGCCCGAACCCATGCCTGCGACTGCTCCGCTTAGTGTGGTTATCGCCGCACCTGCTGCGCCCGAGCCTGTCGATCTGCGCGCTGCGCTGGGGCTTAGGTGACCACGTGCGGGCGGTCAGGGCACTACAGAAGCGGGTGGCGCGCATCGAGCGGGCAGCACTGCCGAAGCCGTCGCCGTTCGTGCTGGCGTATGGTTCTTTCGACCAGTTCGTTGAGCGCGAGGTGCTACCCGGCATTGAGGCGGGGCTGCTCGCCCGTGACGACATGATTGAAGTGGTCGCTGCGCTCAGGTCTTGGGAGCAGGACGGCACATGGGAGCGGGCACTTGTCTGACCATGCTCGCCGTGACCACAAGCCAACCATGCTGGGTCTCATGGAACCGGCGCGCTGGGATTATGACGGCGGTGTGCGGCGCGAGGCTGTGAGGGACGAAACCTTCACCCCGCCGCGAGTGGTGCGAAAGGTTGGCTGGCAGCACTGCCTACGGTGCCGGAAGCCCTTCTTCAGCGAGGACGTGACGCGGCTCCGCTTGTGCGACGACAACGGGAACGGTTGTCGCTCCGACGAAACGAGGTTCGTATAGAATTGCGCGGGTGCCCGACCATTTCCCGCGCCGAGGTCAAGGCAACCGACCCTCGTTAATCGATCGGAGCCAGCAGCGGGGCATACTTCTCCTTGCCTGACGCTGTCAGCGCCCTGCACCTCACGGTGTGGGGCGCTGCTATGAGCGCGGCGATAAGGGGTGCCCGCTTATGGTCTGCTTATTCCGGCGCACGCTTACGCAAACGGGTGGCTTTCGCCACCCGCTTAACGTGTTGTTTTTGTTTGAAAACCACTGGTCGGGACGAGAGGATTCGAACCTCCGACCCCCACACCCCCAGTGTGATGCGCTACCAGGCTGCGCTACGTCCCGTCACCAGTGGAGCGGGGCCTATAGGGGGGTGGGCGCAGGGTTGCAAGGTGTGTTTGCTTGCGCTCGCGCCGACGCGTGATGCAGATGTCCTTGCCCTTTGGCCGCCGCACCTCCCGCGTCCGGAAGGCGGGGCGGGGCGGGTGGTCTGCGCCGCTGAAAGGTGGCCCCGGAGCCTGTCCGATTGCCGCGCGCTTGCATTGCTGCTAGGCGCGCCCACTTGAACGGGAGGGCAGGTCGCCCCGCCGCGCTTTGTGGGCGTGGGGGCAGGTTACTCCCGATACGTCACACACCGGATTCCGACAGGCTTAACGCATGACATTCGATCTTCTCGCCGCCACCGGAGCAGGGGCCGCCGCAGCGCCGCCCGCGTGGCTCAGCTTTCTGCCGATCGTCGGCATGATCGCGATCTTCTGGTTCCTGATCATCCGCCCGCAGATGAAGCGCCAGAAGGAGCATCAGGCGAAGATTGCCGCGGTCAAGAAGGGCGATCAGGTCGTCACCGCGGGCGGGCTTGTGGGCAAGGTCATCAAGGTTGACGACACCTATGCCGAACTCGAACTCGGCCCCAATGTCCGCGTCAAGGCGATCAAGGCGACGCTGGGCGACATCATTGCGCCGGGCGGTTCGCCCGCCAACGACTGACCGGGCGGGCACCGCCCGGCCCTTTCCCTTGCGCGTGTGAGACCCTGACGCAATGCTCGACTTTCCCCTCTGGAAAAAGCTCAGCCTGTGGGCGGTGACGCTGGCGGCCTCGCTGCTGGCGCTGCCCTCGCTGTTCAATGTCGCGGGGCTGGACTGGCCCTCGGCGCTGCCTGACCCGCAGGTCAATCTCGGGCTCGATCTTGCGGGCGGTTCGCACCTGCTGCTCGAGGCCAAGGCCGATGACGTGCGCGCCCAGCGGCTGGTGAACATGGAGGAGAACGTCCGCCAGCTGATGCGCAACGCCAAGCCGCGCATCCGCATCGGCGACGTGTCGACCGCGAATAATGAGCTGTCTTTTATCCTCGATAACGCCGCCGATATTGACCGTGCGCGCGGGCTGATCGAACCTGCAATGCAGGGCGCGAGCACCACCCGCGAGTGGGAGCTTCAGGTCGTTGACGGGCAGCGCATCGTGCTCAGCCCGACCGATGCGGGCGTCAGTCAGGCGATCGATACAGCGATGAACAGCGCGGTCGAAGTGGTGCGCGTCCGTATCGACAAGCTCGGCACGCGTGAGCCCACGATCATCCGTCAGGGCGACACGCGCATCGTGGTGCAGGTGCCCGGGCTTCAGGACCCGGAAGCCCTGAAGGACCTGGTCGGCAAGACGGCGGTGCTGGAATTCAAGCTCGTTGATCTCAACGCGCTGCAAAGCAACATCGAGGCCGGCATCGCGCCTCCGGGCAGCGAGATCGTGCCCTTTGCCGATGACGCCGGCGACAGTGCCGGCGGGGCCATCGCTGTGCGGCGTTTGGGGGGCATCCGCGGCGACAACCTCACCAACGCACAAGCCGGGAAGGACCCGCAAACCAACGAGAATGTCGTCACCATTTCGTTCGACGGGCAGGGCGGCGCCAAGTTCGCCAAGCTGACCACCGAAAACGTCGGCAAGCGCTTTGCGATCATTCTTGACGGCGAAGTGCTCTCCGCGCCCAACATTAATGAACCGATTATCGGCGGCGCGGCGCAAATTTCGGGCAGCTTCACGCCAGAAAGCGCCAACACGCTGGCGATCGCGCTGGGATCAGGCGCGTTGCCGGTGGAATTGTCGGTGGTGGAAGAGCGTACCGTTGGGCCGGATCTTGGCGCGGATTCGATCCGCAAGGGCCTGCTGGCGATGGGGATCGGCAGTCTGGCGGTGATCGCGCTGATGATCGCCACCTATGGCCGCTTCGGGGCCTATGCCACCGGCGCGCTGGTGTTCAACGTGTTGATGCTGCTGGGGATCATGGCGCTGGGCGGGTTCACGCTGACCCTGCCGGGGATCGCCGGCTTTGTCATCACCATCGGCGCCGCGGTCGATGCCAACGTGCTGATCAACGAGCGTATCCGTGAAGAACGCGCGCGCGGGCGGCGCGTGGTGGCGGCGGTGGAGAGCGGTTACAAGGAAGCCAGCCGCGCGATCTTCGATGCGAACCTTACCAACGTCATTTCGGGCGTGGCGCTGTTTGCCTTCGGGTCGGGGCCGGTCAAGGGCTTTGCGGTGGTGCTGGTGATCGGCATCGCCACCTCGGTCTTCACCGGGGTCACGCTGACACGCATGTTCGTCGCCGGGTGGCTGCGCAAGGCGCGCCCCAACGACATCCAGATTTGAGGAGCGCGGAACCATGAAACTCCTTAAGCTCGTCCCCGACAACACCAACATCAAATTCCTGAAACTGCGGGTGCCGTTCTTCGTGCTCAGCTTGGTGCTGATCTTCGGCAGCTGGACGGCGGTGGCGGTGAACGGGCTCAACTTCGGCGTCGATTTTGCCGGCGGGCAGGAAGTGCGCATGACCTTCGCCGGGCGCGAGACTGCGCCGATTCCGTCCCTGCGCGAGCTGGTGGGCGGGCTGGGCTATGGCGAGCCGGTGGTGCAGGAATTCGGCGCGCCCAACCAGGTCTCGATCCGGGTCGCTCTGCCCGAAGGGACCGAGGACACCCCCGGCGCGGCAACGGCGATCGGCGACAAGGTGATCGCGGCGATCGCGGCGGAATATCCCGATGCGCGCCAGGACGGGAATGATACCGTGTCCGGCAAGGTCGCGGGCGAGTTCCGCAATTCGGCGATCCTCGCGCTGCTGGCGGCGATGGCGGCGGTGTCGGTCTATATCTGGGTGCGGTTCGAATGGCAGTTCGGCGTGGGCGCGATGTTCGCGCTGGTGCACGACGTGTCGGTGACGCTGGGCCTGTTCGCGCTCACGCAGATGGAGTTCAGCTTGCAGATCGTCGCCGCGATCCTGGCGATCATCGGCTATTCGCTCAACGATACCATCGTGGTCTATGACCGTATCCGCGAAAACCTGAAGAAATACCGCAAGATGGAGATGGGCGCGCTGCTCGATCTGTCGGTCAACGAAACGCTGGCGCGCACGGTGATGACGTCGCTGACGCTGTTCATCGCGCTGATCCCGCTGCTGATCTTCGGCCCACCGAGCCTGTTTGGCATGGTCGCGGCGATCACCGTGGGCCTGTTCATCGGCACCTATTCGAGCGTCTACATGGCAGGCCCACTGCTGATCTGGATGGGGGTGACGTCAAACAGCTTTGTCCCCACCGAAAGCGCCGCCGACCGGCAGGAGAAGCTCGCGCGCGGGGAGGGGTAGACTTTCCGTCGCCCCTGCGCAGGCAGGGGCCTATCTGACCCTTGCTGTGCGACTATAGGCCCGTGATGGATCCCCGCCTTCGCGGGGATGACGGCTCAGGGCGGCGTAGGGCTACTCCGCCAGCCGCTCCCAATGCTCCGCCAGCGCGGCGGCGTTCGCATCCCAGCTGAAGGCTTCCGTCAGCGCCGCCACCGCCTCGCGCGCGGGCGGGTTGTTGAGCACCGCGTTGATCCCGGCCGCCACCGCTTCGGGCGTGCGCTCCACCAGCCGCCCGGCCGTATCGCAGGCGATCAGCTCGCGCGCGCCGCCGACATCGCAGGTCACCACCGGCGTCCCGCAGGCGAGCGCCTCCACCCAGGCATTGGCGAGGCCCTCGTTCGCGGTCGGCAGAACCATCGCATCGGCCGCCGACAGGATCAGCGGCATGAGATCATGATCGAGCGACCCGGCAAACAGCACCCGCTCGCCCACGCCTTCGCTCGCCGCCTGCGCGCGCAGGGCACCCTCGTCCTCGCCCGTGCCCACCAGCACCAGCCGCGCCCCCGGCACATCGCGCAGCGCGGCGATGGCGATGGCCTGCCCCTTGCGCGCAATCAACGCGCCCACACACACCAGCAGCGGCGCGTTGTCGGGCATGGCAAAGCCCAGTTCCCGGCTCAGCTGGCTGCGCAACTGGGTGTGGTCGAGCGGGCGAAACCGGTCGCGGTCAAGCCCGGTGTAGTGGACGGTGATCCGCGCCGAATCCATCCCCATCCCCGCCATCTGCCCGGCCAGTTCATGGCTCACGGCCAGCAGGCCGTTAGCCGCGCGGGCCGCGTCCAGCATCTGGCGACGGGCGAAATCCTGCCTGCCCCAGAAGGTGATGTCGCTTCCGCGCGCCTTGATCGACAGCGGCAGGGCGAGCGCGGAGGCAATGGCGGCGGCGGCGGGACCATCGGGAAAGAAGAACTGCGCGTCCACCACATCGATGGGGTGTTCGGCATGCAACCGCCGCGCCAGCGGCAGCACCGCCCGGGCGATGGCGCCGGCATTGCGCCGCGCCCCGATGCGCGGGACCAGCGTGAAGCGCGGGCGGTGGACCGTGATCCCGCCTTCCTCGCTCACCTCGGGCAGCTCGGCGAGCGGACGGTAACGCCCCAGCGCCAGCGGCGGCAGGCCGAGGGGGTTCACCACCGTCACCCGCCAGTCCCCACGCTTCGCCAGCGCCTCCAGCGAGCGGGCGACGAAGGTTCCGAACCGGGGGGTCACCGGATTGGGATAAAGCGTCGAGAGGACGAGGGCGTGTTTCACCGGGACAGGTTCTAGGACGGCCGAGGTTAAAGCGGCCTGACCAGCATGAAGGCCAGCGCGATCCACGGCGGATTGTCGACCACCACCTGCTTCTGCCCCGCGCCGGGCGGGAGCAGGCCCACAAGGCTGCCGCGCCGGTCGATCAGCCGCCCGAAGGCAAAGCGCCCGCCGGGGCGCGGGACGAGGCAATCCCGGTTCATGGCGCTCGCCGCATCCTCAGGCGCGATCGGGCGCAGCCACAGCATGTCGCCGGGGCGATATTCCCCGACGCTCGCGGTGACGGCAAGCACCAGCGGGGCGGGGCCATCGGCCAGCGCGCTTGGCAGAAGCGCCTCGCGCGGGTGGGTGAGAGCGTCCGCGCCCGCCGCGCCAAGCTCGGCCACGATCTGCACGGGCGCGGCGGCTTCGGCGCGCATCAGCTGCGCCGGATCGACACCAAGCGCGGCGGCAATGCGGTTCATCCAGCCCAGCGACAATTGCCGCATCCCCGTCTCCAGCCGCCCGATGGTCTGCGCGGTGGTCGGCGGGGAGCAGGCGGCGGCCAGATCGGCAAGGGTCAGGCCCTTGGCCTTGCGGATGTCGCGGATGCGGTTGGTCATGTCACGCCCTCAAGTAGCGAAGCAGTAGGGCAACAAAAACGCCCTTAGGTAGCGAAGCGGTAAGGCATACAGAGAAACACGGCTCGATTAACCGGAATGGTTCCCTCTTTCCTACAGATACACCCTCTTGGCAAGTCTCGCCGTCCATCAAGCGGAGGAAAAACCATGGCACGCGATCTTGTCGAACGTGAACTCACCCCTGAAGGCCCGCGCCGCAAGCGCCCCATCCCCGGTGCGCGGCGTCCGGCGCGGACCGTCACCGTCAACATCGCCGAAAGCCCGCTCGCGTGGCTGCATGCGCGCGGACACCTCAATGACCGGCTGTTCGATGCGGGCGAGGCGCTGCGCGGCGATTACGAGCGCGCGCAGCTATCGGCCAGCATCACCATGCGCTGGGACGCGGTGCGAGTGGCATCGACCGGCGAGCGCGGCCTTGCCCCGACCGAACGCCAGATCGCCGCGCGCCAGCGGTTCGACGGGGCGATCCGGGCAGCGGGGCGGGGTCTGGAGGACATCCTGTGGCGCGTCGTCTGCGCCGGGGAGGCGCTGCCGGACGCGGAGAAAACCCTCGGCTGGCCCGCCCGCAGCGGCAAGCTGGTGCTGCGCATCGCGCTGGAACGGGTGGCGGAGTTTTACCGGATCACGTGAGCGAGCCGCGCGGCGATCATGGCGCGCAAGGGCGGCAGCACCTCGGCGGCGAACCACGGATGCTTTGCCATGAACAGGCGGGATCGCCACGCGGGGTGGGGGAGGGCGATGAAGGGCAGGTCCAGTCCGAAGCGCCGCACCCGTTCGGTGAGAGTGAGGCGCTTCAATTGCGGGAGGTAACGCGCCTGAGCGTGGACGCCGACCAGCAGGGTCAGGCGGTCTGGCGGCAGCACGTCCAGCACCGCATCGTGCCAGAGCGGCGCACATTCCGGGCGCGGAGGGGCATCGCCGCCTGCCGCCTTGCCGGGGTAGCAGAACCCCATCGGCATCTGCGCGACGAGGGCCTCGTCGTAGAAGGTTTCCCGGTCGATCCCGAGCCAGTCGCGCAGGCGATCTCCGCTGTCGTCGTCCCACGGGATGCCGCTGGCGTGGACCTTGGTGCCGGGGGCCTGACCGATGATGAGCAGCCGGGCGGTGGCGGAAAAGCGCGCGACCGGGCGCGGGCCGAGCGGCAGGTGCGCGGCGCAAGCGGTGCAGGCGGCGATCCGGCGGCGCAGCGCGTCAATGGTGTCGTGCCCCGGTTTCGGGACGCTCACCCCTCGACCAGTTCCGCCAGCATCAGCCAGCGTTCCTCTGCCGCGTCCTTCTCGGCCCGGGCGTTCGCTATGCCTTGGCTGATGGCGGCGAAACGGGCGGGGTCTTTGGTGTAAAGTTCGGGATCATTCAGCAGCGCCTCACCCCGCTTTATGGCAGCGTCGAGTTCGGCGATGCGGGCCGGCAGGATTTCGTAATCGCGTTGATCCTTGTAGGAAAGTTTGGCGGATGCACGCGGGCTGATCGCGGTTTCGGCGCGGTTGCCGGCCTGTGGCGCGGTCCCGTCCCGGTCGTTGCGGGGGCGTTGCGCAGTCGTTGCGCGGTCATTGCCGGGTCGTCGCCGCGCCTCCCAATCGGCATATCCGCCCGCCACGATATCGACCTTGCCCGATCCGTCGAGGCCCAGCGTGATGGTGACGGTGCGGTCCAGAAAGTCGCGGTCGTGGCTGACGATCAGCACGGTGCCGTCGAAATCGGCGATGACTTCCTGAAGCAGATCAAGGGTTTCAAGGTCGAGATCATTGGTCGGCTCGTCAAGCACCAGCAGATTGGCGGTGCGCGCAAATTCGCGGGCGAGCAGCAACCGGGAGCGTTCGCCGCCCGACAGAATGCCGACCTTGGTGTCGACCAGGCCGGGATCGAACAGGAAGTCCTTGAGATAGGCCTGAACGTGCTTTCTAACCCCCCGCACATCGATCCAGTCGCCCCCTTCGGCGAGGATCTGGCGGACTGTGGCGTTGGGTTCGAGCAGTTTCCTTTGCTGGTCGATCATCACCCCCGAAAGGGTGCGGGCATGGGTGATGGTGCCGGTATCGGGTTCAAGCTCTTTCGTCAGCAATTTCAAAAGGGTGGTCTTGCCCGCGCCGTTCGCGCCGACGATCCCGATGCGGTCGCCGTTCTGGATGCGCAAGGAGAACGGCTTGATGATCGGGCGGTCACCGTAAGTCTTTGAAATCCCTTCCGCGACGATCACGGATTTGGACTTGAAATCATCGTCGCTGGCGAGCTTCAGCTTGGCCGTTCCCGCGCCCGAAATCATCGACGCCCGCACCGCGCGCATCTGGTGGAGTTTTTCCAGCCGCCCCTGATTGCGCTTGCGCCTTGCAGTGACCCCGCGCTCCAGCCAGTGCGCTTCGATTTTCAGTTTCGCATCAAGGCGTTCGGCCGCGCGGGCTTCTTCGGCATAGACGCTTTCCTCCCACGCTTCGTAGCCGCCAAAGCCCACCTCCTTCCGTCTGAGGGTGCCCCGGTCGAGCCACAGGGTCGCGCGGGTCAGGCGGGTGAGGAAGGTGCGGTCGTGGGAAATGGTGATGAACGCCCCTCGGTAGCGCGAGAGCCAGTCCTCCAGCCAGTCGATCGCGCCGAGGTCGAGGTGGTTGGTCGGCTCGTCCAGCAGGATCAGATCCGGCTCCTGCGCCAGCGCCCGGGCGATCGCCGCCCGGCGCCTCTCGCCGCCGCTGGCGGTGGCGCAGGTGCGGCTCATATCGATGCCAAGCTGGCCAGCGATGGCGTCGACCGCATGGGCAGGCGGTGCGTCATCGCCGCCGAGCGCGAATTCCATCAGCGTGGAAAAGGGCGTGAAATCAGGTTCCTGCTCAAGGAACACGATCTTCGTCCCCGGCTTCACCCGGCGCTGTCCCCGGTCTGCTTCGATCCGGCCGGTGATGAGCCGCAGCAGCGTGGTCTTGCCCGCGCCATTGCGCCCGATCAGCGCCAGCCGGTCGCCGGGCAGCACGTGCAGGTCAATCGGGTCCGCGCCGCTCGCGGGCGAGGGGCCGCCGAACAGCCAGCGCCCGCCCTGTTGCAGGGCAAGGCCTTCGAGCGAGAGGATCGGGGGCTGGGCCATGGGACGAGCCACCTAGGCGCTCACCTCTCGCCGGGCAAGCCCACGCGCGGCGCGCGGCGCGGTTCAGTTGCGCGAAAGGCCCGACGGTCCAAGGCGCGCCAACCAAGGAGGAAACCTGCCATGCTGCGTCCCGCTGTGATCGCCATTCTTGCCGCCGCGTCGGCCATTCCGGCGCAGGCTCTTGCCGCCGCCGAGGTCGATATCGCCGCGACCGGTCCGGTGATCGAACTCAACGTCAACGAAAGCGTCGAAGTCGCCCCCGATATCGCCACGATCGGTGCCGGGGTGACGACCGACGCGGCCACCGCAACCGCTGCGATGGAGCAGAATTCGCAGGCGATGCAGCAGGTTGTCGCGCGCATCAAGGCGCTGGGGATCGCGCCCAAGGACATCCAGACGACGGGTATCAACCTCAACCCGCGTTACGATTACGACCAGACCACCCAGCGTCAGGTGTTTCGCGGGTATCAGGCGCAGAACCGGGTGAGCGTGATCCTGCGCAATATCGACGCGGCAGGCCGGGTGCTTGACGCGCTGGTCGCGGCCGGGGCGACCGACCTCAGCGGCCCGAGCTTCGGGATTGACGATGACGAGCCCGCCAAGGCCGAAGCCCGCAAGCGCGCCGTCGCCCGCGCCGATGCGCAGGCGCGGTCCTACGCGGCGATGCTCGGCTATCAGAACGTCAAGGTGCTGGCGATCAGCGAAAGCATGAATGGCAGTGGGCCGGTGATGCCGATGAGCAAGATGCGCGGCGTTGCAGAGATGCAGGCCGCCGCGCCGCCGGTGGAGCCCGGCATGGTGTGGACCGGGATCAGCGTGGCGATCACCTATGAACTGGTGGGCAAGACCGGCGCAGGTGCCGGGCAGTGACGCCATTCACGGCTTGTTCAATGGATTGCGGCTAGACCGAGCCCCATCATGGTTCGCTATTCTGCCTTGTTGACCCCTGTGCTTGCCGCGGCGGCGCTGGCCGTTGTGCCGGTGGTCGCTGCGGGGCAGGAGCTTGCGCGCGGTGAGCAGGGCGCGGCCCGGCGCGAGGCGCAGGCGGGCATGATCATGCGATCGGGCGAAATCGAAGCCCGCATCCTGCCCACCATGCGCGGCGCGGAATATCTCGGCTTTGCGTATGATTCGACCGCGCGGGCCTATCGCCTCAAGTTCATCAGGGACGGGCGCGTCACCTATGTCGATGTCGACGCCCGCACGGGCCGCGTCATCGGCCGTTCGCGCTGACCGGCGCGGGGCGATTGCGGTGCGGGCAAGGCGCGTTCAACCGGGGAAAGCCATGCCGTGCAACCGCTGCGCTTGCTTGACGCATCGCTCCCGAAAGCGCACCACCCGGCGCGACGCAACGCTTCAAAATGGTGGACCATGCGCATTCTGATCGTCGAAGACGAACCGACCCTCGGCGCGCAGCTCAAGGCGACGCTGGAGGGGCAAGGCTATGCGGTCGACCTGTCGACCGATGGCGAGGACGGGCATTTCATGGGCTCGACCGAGGATTATGACGCGGTCGTGCTCGACCTCGGCCTGCCGGAGATTGACGGGCTGACCGTGCTCGGCATGTGGCGGCGCGAAGGGCGCAGCTTTCCGGTGCTGGTGCTGACCGCGCGTGACAGCTGGAGCGACAAGGTCGCAGGGCTTGATGCAGGGGCGGATGATTACCTTGCCAAGCCGTTCCAGACCGAAGAGCTGATCGCGCGGCTGCGGGCGCTGATCCGGCGGGCTTCGGGCAACACGTCTTCCGAGCTGACGGCGGGCGATGTGCGGCTGGATACCCGCTCGGGCCGGGTGACGCTGGCGGGCGAGCCGGTGAAGCTGACCGCGCAGGAATACAAGCTGTTGAGCTATCTGATGCACCACAAGGGCAAGGTGGTAAGCCGCACCGAATTGATCGAGCATATCTATGATCAGGATTTCGACAGGGATTCCAATACGATCGAAGTGTTCGTCACCCGCATCCGCAAGAAACTTGGCGCAGACGTGATAACGACCATCCGTGGCCTCGGTTACAGCCTCGACGACCCCGCCGACGCACCCCGCGCCTGAGGCGGCGGGGCTGACGGCTGGCGCGTTGGCGCAGGCGCCCGAGGCTGCCGCCGCGCCGTCGCCGCCGCGCCCCCGGGCCAGCCTTGCCCGGCGCATGGGGCTGATTGCGGCAGGCTGGATTTTCGTGCTGCTGCTGGGCGGCGGCATCGCGCTGGAGCGCACCCTTACCGGCCAGGTCGAAGCCAATTTCGACGAGCAGCTCGACTACATCCTGACCGCCATGATCGCCTCGGCCGAGATCGATGCAAGCGGCGAGGTCTATTTCTATCGCACGCTGGGCGATCAGCGGTTCCTGGAACCCGGGAGCGGGCTTTACTGGCAGATTTCCGGCGGGAATTTCGAGCCCTGGCCCTCGCGCAGCCTGTGGGACCGGACGCTGGTGCTGCAAGGGGTCGAGGCCGAGGGCGACCATTTCGACAGCGATGTCCATTTCTACAATTCCGATCAGTTTAAGGGCGAGCCGCTGCGCATTGCCGAGCGCACCGTGATCCTGCCGGGCAGCGAGACGCGCTGGACCTTTGCCGTGGCCAGCGCCACCGAACAGCTCGACACCCAGATTGGCCGGGTGCGGCTGATCCTGGTGTGGAGCTTTGCGGTGCTGGGGCTGGGGCTGCTGGTGATGGCGCTGGTGCAGGTGCGCTATGGCCTCTCCCCGCTCAGGCGCGTGCGCGCGGCGATCCAGAAGCTGCGCACCACCGGCACCAACCGTATCGCCGATCCCCTGCCGCTGGAAGTGCAGCCGCTGGTGGAGGAGCTGAACGCGCTGCTCGAACATTCCGAACGTCAGGCGGAAGAAGCGCGGCGGCATGCGGGCAATCTCGCCCATGCTTTGAAGACCCCGCTCACCGTGCTCACCAACGCTGCCACTGCGCGCGCGCCGGATCTGGGCGAGGCGGTGATGCGTGAAACCCGCACGATGCAGCGCCATGTCGACCACCACCTCGCCCGCGCCCGCGCGGTGGGCCGCCGGGCGGTCGGCCATGCGCGCACCAATGTGATGGCCAGCGCCGAGGCGGTCCGCCGGGCGGTGGAACGGCTTTATCCGCAAGGCCGGCTCGATATCGCCGGCAGCCGCGAGGCCAATGTCGCGATCGAGCGGCAGGATCTCGACGAACTGCTCGGCAATCTCATCGAGAACGCGGCCAAGTATGGCGGCGGGAGCGTGTTTGTCACCATCGATCCGGATGACGAGGCCGCCGTCGCGCAGCCGGGCGAGTGCCTGATCTGGATCGAGGATGACGGCGCGGGCATCCCCGAGGCCGAGCGCACCCGCATCTTCGACCGCGGCGTCCGGCTGGATACCGACAAGCCGGGCACCGGTCTTGGCCTTGCGATCGTGCGCGACGTGGCGGAGATCTATGGCGGCAGCGTCCAGCTGGGCACCAGCGAGGATCTGGGCGGGCTGCTGGTCGAACTGCGCCTGCCGCGCGCGGATTGACGAACGCTTTGCGCGAACACCGCGAAGGGTTTCGGAAAGCCCGGCGTTGTAGAGGCAAGGGTTCGATCCCATCACGCAAACGGGGCCATTTGCGCGCAACATGAAAGTCGGCGGTACGCCATCCGCTTCTGCCTTGTCTGGCGCCGCTGGAACCGGCGGCGATGCGGCATTGGCCGAGCGGCTGGCCGCGCGCGATCCGGCCGCCTTGCGCGCGGCCATCGCGGACCATGCCGCCATGCTTCACCGTATCGCCTGGCGCATGACCGGCGATGCTCAAGAGGCTGAGGATATCGTGCAAGAAGCCATGCTGAGATTGTGGGACCAGGCCCCGACCATCGCCGCCCGCCATCCGGCCGGGAGCCCTGCGGGCGCCGCGCTGCGCCTCGGCGGGTGGCTGACGCGAGTGGTGACCAATCTCGCGATTGACCGGCTCCGGCGCACCCGGCGACGGTCTGGCGAGGAGGTGCCCGACCGTGCCGATGAGGCCCCGCTGGCCGACGCGGTGATCGAAGCGCACGAGCGTGAGGGGATGGCCCGCAGGCTGGTGATGGCCTTGCCTGATCGGCAGCGCGCCGCGATCGTGCTGACCTATTTCGAAGAACTGCCCAATGCCGAGGCGGCCGCGGTGCTGGACATGAACATCAAGGCCTTCGAAAGCCTGCTGCACCGCGCCCGGGCGGGCTTGCGGCAGGCCTTCGCAGCGCAAGGAGGCGCAGCATGAGCGGCAGCGAACCTGAAGCGGGCGGCGGCCCGATCGCTGCGGGCAGTTCGCTTGCCCGGGCGCTGGGCGACACTGCCCCGCCGCGCCTCTCCGCCGATTTCGCCGATCGCGTGCTTGCCGCCGCCGAGACCCGGGCTGGCGCGTCCCTCACCCCGCTGCCCCCGCTGCGCCGCCGTGCGGCACGAGGAGGCAGCTGGCGGATGGCGCGGCGCTTTGCCATCGGCGCGCTCGGCGTCGGCGCATTGGCGAGCGCGGCGGCGGCGACGGGCTTGCTGGAGCGCCTCGATCTGCCCGTCCCTTCGGCAAAGACCGTCTGGGCGAGCATCACCGGCAGCGCGCCTGCGCCCGCGCCCGCCCCGCGGGCTCCGGCCCCGTCTGCCGCTGCGAGCGCGGCGCTCGCTCCTCTCGCTCCTCTCGCTCCGGTCGAGATCGTCGGCCCGATCGACACGCCCGAGGAACTGGGTGAGGCCTTCCGCCGGATTGACGAGGTCCGTCAGGGCCGCCGCGAAGCCCGCCGCGACGTGATAGATCAGCGCATCACCGCCGAGCTTGAACGCCGCCGGGCGGCTGGCCTGCCGGTGCCGAGCGCCGAGGAAGAAGCGCGCCTGCGCCAGCGGATCGAAGCGGCGCAGACCCGTCGCCAGCAGCGCGTCGATGCGCGCGTCGAAGCGCAGCGCGAGGAGCTGGAGCGCAAGATCGGCGCGGGCGAAACGCTGACCCGAGCCGATATTGTGCGGCCTCAGCGTCAGGATACAGGCGTACCCGACCAGCGCGACCATGCCGAACGCCTGCGCCGCATGACGCCCGACGAACGTCGCCGCGCGCTCCGGCAGCTCCCGCCCGAGGAGCGCCGCGCGTTGATCGAGGCGTGGCGCCAGCGCCGGGCGCAGCGTGATGCGGCCGGTGCTGCGGCCTCGCCCGCCCAGCCTGCGGCAACCGCATCGCCAGCGACAGCGGCAGCGCCCGCCGCTCAGCCGCAGGAATAGCGGGAAAGTTTGCGGCAGCGCGAAGGGTGCGGCGCGCGTCGGCGTTTTCTCCTTGTCCCCGGCAGCGATCAGCCCGCTCGCAGCCGAACCCCGCAGGGACACGGTCTGCCGAGGAGAAACACGCCATGATCACACCCCGCATGATGATTGCCCCGCTCGCCGCTCTGACGCTTGCGATCCCCGCTGGCGCGCAGGAGCAGACCCGCACCAGAACCTATGACGGCCCGAACGTGAGCGCCGTCCAGACCACCACGGTCAATCCTGAAACCGGCACGGCCACCCGCGATCGGGACGTGACCAATCTGAACACCGGCAACACCGCGAGCAGCAGCGCGGTGCGCCAGCGGACCGATAGCGGCACCGCCATCGAAGTCGCCAAGACCGGCCCGCAAGGCAATTCGCGCAGCCTGTCGGGTGAGCGCACCCGCACCGCCAACGGTTCCACTTTCTCCGACGGAGCGACCGGCGCTGGCGGCGAGACCTACGGCCTGCAGGGCAGCCGCAGCCGCGATGGCCGGGGCAATTCGCAGGCCAGCCAGAGCATCACCAACAGCGCGGGCGACGTGCTGGCCTCGCGCAGCCGCTCGACCACCCGCGCGCCGGGACAGGTCAACCGCAGCGTTGCACGCAGCCGCCGCCCGCGCGGCTGATCGCCCGGGCCCCTGCGCGACTTCCGGCAGGCGGTGCGGCCCTGCATCCCTGCCATCCCGATGGAGCGCGCAACGGGGCGGGGGCGTGGCGGACCCGACGGGCCGAGACGCCTCTCCCGGAGGGGCACGCGGTCTGACCCGGCCGCGTGCCCCTCATCCCCATCGCCCGGCGTCAGCCGGCCTGCGCACGTTCGTGGTGACGGATCACCTCGTCGATGATGAAGCGCAGGAATTTCTCCGAGAATTCCGGATCGAGATCGGCCTCTTCCGACAATTTGCGCAGCCGCGCGATCTGGCGCGCCTCGCGGTCGGGATCGGCCGGAGGCAGGGTCGCCTTGGCCTTGTATTCGCCCACCGCCTGCGTGATCCGGAACCGCTCGGCGAGCATGTGGATCAGCGCGGCATCGATATTGTCGATGCTCTTGCGAAAAGCGGCAAGCACCGGATCGGGCTCGGTCGAGAGTTGCGTAATGTGCGCCATCGGGCGCGAAACTAGCAGCAATTCTGCGCTTGCCAAGCACGCGCGCGCCGCCCTAGAGCCGTGGCAGCATGAGTGCTGACATCGTCCCCTTGCCGCGCAAGACGCCGACGCTCGATCCCATGCTGTCGTTGACGGCGGCGGGGATGAATTCCGTGAACGCCGTGATCCTGGAACGGATGCAGAGCGAGATTCCGCTGATTCCACGCCTCGCCGGGCACCTCATCAGCGGTGGGGGCAAGCGGCTGCGGCCGATGCTGACTTTGGCGGGCGCGGAGCTGGTCGGCTACAAGGGCACGCGCCATCACAAGCTCGCCGCCGCGGTCGAATTCATTCACACCGCGACGCTGCTGCATGACGATGTGGTCGACGGCAGCGAACTGCGGCGCGGGAAGGCGGCGGCCAATATCGTCTTCGGCAATCCCGCGACCGTGCTGGTCGGCGATTTCCTGTTCAGCCGCGCCTTTGAACTGATGACCGAGGATGGCTCGCTCCGCGTGCTCTCGATCCTGTCGCGCGCGAGCGCGGTGATCGCGGAAGGAGAGGTTTCCCAGCTTTCCGCCCAGCGCCAGATCACCACCAGCGAGGAGCAATATCTCCACATCATCGGCGCCAAGACCGCCGCGCTCTTTGCTGCCGCCAGCCAGATCGCGGCCGTGGTGGCGGAATGTTCGGAGGAACAGGAACACGCGCTTGAGGCCTATGGCCGCAATCTTGGCGTTGCCTTTCAGCTGGTCGATGATGCGATCGACTATTCGTCCGACGCTGCCGAAATGGGCAAGGACCAGGGCGATGATTTCCGCGAAGGCAAGATGACCCTGCCGGTGATCCTCGCCTATGCGCGCGGGGGTGAGGATGAGCGCAAGTTCTGGAAGGACGCGATCATCGGCCACCGCACGTCGGATGATGACCTTGCTCATGCGATCGGCTTGATCGGCAAGCACAATGCGCTGGAAGACACCCGCGAGCGTGCCCGCCACTTCGCGCACCGGGCGATCGACGCGATCTCGATCTTCCCCGACGGCAAGGCCCGTCAGGCGATGGCGGAAGCGGCGCAATTCGCGGTCGCGCGCGGGCATTAGTATGCAATTCCGTTCGTCCTGAGCTTGTCGAAGGGCCGTCCTTCTTCTGACAAGGCGATGAGAAGAAAAGCGGTGCTTCGACAAGCTCAGCACGAACGGTTTGGATTTTGATGCCCGACCTTCCGGTCACAGCTGTCCTTCCCCAAGTCCGCGCCGCGCTTGCGGGCGAAGGCGCGGGTGTGCTGATCGCGCCGCCGGGGGCGGGCAAGACCACGGCGGTTGCGCCCGCGCTGCTGGGCGAGGCGTGGTGCAGCGGGCAGATCATCGTGACCTCGCCGCGCCGCGTCGCCGCCCGCGCCGCGGCCGAGCGCATGGCCGAGATGCTGGGCGAGAAGCCGGGTGAGACCGTCGGCTACATGACCCGGCTCGACAGCAAGACCTCCGCGCGCACGCGTATTCTGGTGGTGACCGAGGCGATCCTGGTGAACCGGCTGGTGGCAGACCCGGAGCTTCCCGGCGTCTCGGCGTTGCTCTTCGACGAGGCGCATGAACGTGCGCTCGACAGCGATCTGGGGCTCGCGCTGGCCTTGGAGACCCGCGCCGTGCTGCGCGAGGATCTGCGCGTGCTGGTGATGTCGGCGACGATTGACGGTGCGCGCTTTGCCCGGCTGCTGGGCGAGGGCGCGGCGATCATCGAGAGCGAAGGGCGAAATTTTCCTCTGAAGCTAAAGTGGTTTGGCGGCGATGCCTCGCGGGGAATCGAGGATCGGATGGCCGCTGCTATCCTCACCGCATGGTACGAGGAAGCGGGCGACATCCTCGCCTTCCTGCCCGGCGTGCGCGAGATCGAGCGGGTGCGCGAACGTCTGGAGCCGCGCTTGCCCGATACCCCGATCCATGCGCTCCACGGCCAGATCGAACCCGCCGCCCAGCGCGCCGCGATCCGCCGCGATCCCGAAGGCCGCCGCCGGATCGTGCTGGCAACCGCGATTGCCGAAACCTCGCTGACGCTCGACGGCGTAAGCGTGGCGGTCGACAGCGGCCTCGCGCGGCTTGCCGAATTTGACCGCGCTGCGGGCACTACCCACCTAGTCACCCGCCGCGCTAGCCAAGCCTCGGCGACGCAGCGCGCGGGGCGGGCGGCGCGGCAGGGGCCAGGCGTGGCTTACCGGTTGTGGGAGGAGGCCGGGCACGCCGGGCGCCCGGAATTCACCCCCGCCGAGATTTTGCAGGCAGACCTCGCCCCGCTGCTGCTGCGGCTGGCGCAGTGGGGCGCGGCCGACCCCGCGGGCCTGCCCTGGCTCGACCCGCCGCCCGCCGCCTCGGTCGCCGCGGCGCGAGGGGCGCTGGAGGCTTTGGGTGCGCTTGACGCAGGGGGTCGGATCACGCCGCTGGGCGAAGCGATTGCCAGCCTGCCGATGGCGCCCGATCAGGCCGCCGCCGTGCTTCACGGGGCAGCCGCGGGCGTGGGTGAAGAGGCAGCGCGGCTGGTGATGCTGTTGCAGGAGCGCGGCCTTGGCGGGCGGGGCGAAGACCTGACCCAACGCCTTGCGCGCTGGCGCAGCGACCGCGCCCCGCGCAGCACGGCCGCAGCGGGGATCGCCAAGGGCTGGGCGGGGCAGGCGGCAAAGCTCGCGCGGGCGATCGGCCAGAGCCCGGCCACGGACGCTGCCGAGGCGCTCGCGCTTGCCCGCCCCGATTTTGTCGCGCGCCGCCGCGATCCTGCGGGCGAACACTGGATCAGCGCCGGGGGCAGGGGCTACATCCTTGATCCCGCCTCGCCGCTCGCCCGCGCCGAGTGGATCGTGATCGGCGATGCGCAAGGGCAGGCCAAGGGCGCGCGCATCACGGCCGGGGCGGAACTGGCCTCAGAGCGGATCGCAGCCCTGTTTGCCAAGGCGCTGGCAGAACGCATCACAACCCGCTGGAACAACGAGAAATCCCGGGTCGAAGCCCGCCGTGAGCGGCGGCTGGGCGCGATTGTGCTGGCAAGCGTCCCCGAACCCGCGCCCGATCCCGCGATGCTTGTGGATATCCTTGTGGAGAAGGCGCTGGAGAAGCTGGGGGAACTGCTGCCCGATGGCTTCCTCGCCCGGGCGCGCTTTGCCGGGGTCGAGGCGCTCTTGCCCGAGGCGCTGCGCGACCGCGCTGGCGATTGGCTCGCTCCTCTGCTAGCCGGGCGGCGCGATCTTGATCTGCCGCCACACCGCCTCGCGGAAGCGGCGCTCGGCCTGCTCGACTGGAACGCGAGGGCGGCGTTCGACCGCGCAGCGCCCACCCACTTCACCTCGCCCGCCGATACGCGCCATCCGATCGACTATGCCGGCGACGATGCGCCCAGTGTCGAAGTGCGGGTGCAGGCGTTGTTCGGGCTCGATACCCAGCCGATGATCGGCCGCACCCCGCTGCTGCTCAAGCTCACCAGCCCGGCCGGTCGCCCGATCCAGTCGACCCGCGATCTGCCCGGCTTCTGGCGCGGCAGCTGGCGCGATGTGGCAAAGGACATGAAGGGCCGCTACCCCAGACACCGCTGGCCCGATCAGCCGTGGCTGGAGAAGCCGAGCATGAAGACCAAAAACGCCTTCAACCGAAGCGATTCGTGATCTAAGGGGCGGGCCATGAGCGCACGGATCTATCAAAAGCCCAAGCACGCCATGCAGTCAGGCAAGGCCCATACCGACGAATGGGTGCTCGAATTCGCCCAGTCCGAAGCGCGCTTTGCCGATCCGCTGATGGGCTGGACAGGCTCGGCCGATACGCAGTCACAGGTCCGGCTGACGTTCCCTGACAAGGATGCAGCCAAGGCCTATGCCGAGAAATACGGCATTCCCGCGCGTGTTCTTGCCGCCCCGCCCAGGCGGCTGAAGCTGCAGGCCTACGCTGACAACTTCCGCTGAGTTGACGTTTCGCATCGGCACCGCCATATCCCGCTCTGGGAGTCGGGTGGACGTTTGCGTCCGCTCACCGGGTCAGGGCCGGAAGGCAGCAGCCCAGGTGGATTGCGGCGGGTCGCCCGGCTCCTTCCTGCCCATCGCCAGCGTCTTTGCCCGATCGGGCCGCACAACAAATGCGGCAGAACGCTTCCCCATGTCCGGAACAGGCTCTAGCGTAGCGGTATGAGCGATTCCGATCCCGAACTGCCTGAAGACGACGCCCAGGGCCCCTCGGCAGCCGAGCTTGAGGCGGCTGGGCAGTCGGCGCTGTTCGGTGATCCAGCGCCGCCCTCGGATGCGCCGCCGGCTGCCAGCACCCCGGCACAGCCTGTGCCAGCAGCGCCCGCCCAGCCGTCCGGGCAGGCCTATCGCGTGCTCGCGCGCAAATACCGTCCGCAGACCTTCTCCGAGCTGATCGGGCAGGAGGCGATGGTGCGGACCCTCGCCAATGCCATCGCCCGCGGCCGGCTGGCCCATGCCTTCCTGATGACCGGGGTGAGGGGGGTCGGCAAGACCTCGACCGCGCGGCTGATCGCCAAGGCGCTCAACTGTGTCGGGCCGGACGGAAGCGGCGGGCCGACGATCGATCCATGCGGGGTGTGCGAATTTTGCACCGCCATTGCGGAAGGGCGCCATATCGACGTTATCGAAATGGACGCCGCGTCGAACACCGGCATCGACAATATCCGCGAGATCATCGAGCAGGTGCGCTATGCCGCCGTCTCGGCGCGTTACAAGATCTACATCATCGACGAGGTGCACATGCTGTCGAACGCGGCCTTCAACGGGCTGCTGAAGACGCTTGAAGAGCCGCCGCCGCATGTCAAGTTCCTGTTCGCCACCACCGAGGTCGACAAGCTCCCCGTGACGGTGCTGAGCCGCACCCAGCGGTTCGATCTGCGACGCATCCCGGCCGCGCTGCTGGCGGAGCATTTTGCCCGGGTGTGCAGCCTTGAAGGGGTCGAGGCCGAGGGCGAGGCGCTGGCCATTGTCGCGGCCGCCGCCGAAGGCTCGGTGCGCGACGGGCTCTCGCTGCTCGATCAGGCGATCGCCCATGCCGATCTCGACGGGGAGGGCAAGGTTTCGGCAAGCCGGGTGCGCGACATGCTGGGGCTCGCCGACAAGAGCGCGCAGCGGCGTCTGTTCGGGCACCTGCTCGAAGGCGATGCCAAGGCGCTGCTGGCGGCGGTCGATGAACAATATGCCCTCGGGGTCGAACCGCTCGCGCTGATGCGGGCGCTGATGGACCTCACGCACCGGATCACGCTGGCGCAGGTCGCAGGCAGCGCGCCCGACGCCCCGACCGAGGCGGAACGCGCTGCGCTTGGCGATCTCGCAGGCCGGATGGGGGCGGCAGAGCTGCACCGGCTGTGGCAATTGCTGCTCAAGGGTCACGACGAAGTGCGCGCCGCGCCCGATCCGCTGGTGGCGCTGCAGATGACCCTGCTGCGTATCCTTCACGCTGCGCAGATGCCCGATCCGGGCAAGCTGGCGCGGCGGATCGAGGAATTGGCGGCGGGCGGCGGGGTTGCTGCGGCAGCACCCGTGCCGGCGGGGTCAGGAGCGGCGTCTGCGCCAGCGCCGGTCGCAGCCGCGCCCGCACAGGACTGGGCGGCGCTGGTCGCGGCGGTCGATGCCGCAGGCCAGTTGCGCGTCGCCCAGATCATGCGTGACCGGGTGCGGGTGATTGAGCTGGCGTCCGAGCGGCTCGTCTACGAACCGGCCGACCGCTTTCCCGATGATCCCGCGCCCGACATCCGCGAGGCGCTGTTCAAGCTGACGGGCAAGCGGTGGCAGGTCGAACGCGGCACTGGCCCGGCCCAGCCGAGCCTGCGCGAAACCGCCGAAGCCGAAGCCGCCGCCCGCGACGAGCGCATCCGCTCCGACCCGCTGGTCAAGGCCGCGTTCGAGGCCTTTCCCGATGCCGAACTGATCGACGCCCCCGCCAAGGTCGCCGGCGGCGGCAGCCCCCCCTGGAATTGAGGAGTACCCCCCGATGAAGTCGATGGAAGAGATGATGGCCGCCGCCCAGAAGGCCGCGGAGACCATCCAGAAGCAGATGAACGAGATGCAGGTGAAGCTCGACTCGATTGAGGTTGAGGGGCAGGCTGGCGGCGGCCTTGTGAAGGTCCGCGCCAGCGCCAAGGGCCGCATCCTTGGTGTTGCCATCGACGACAGCCTGATGGTGCCGGACGACAAGCAGATCCTCGAAGACCTCGTCGCTGCCGCCTTCAACGACGCGCGCGACCGGGCGGATCGTGTGTCGGAACAGCAGATGCGTGACATGCAGGGATCGATGGGCCTGCCGCCGGGGTTCAATCTGCCCGGGCTGGGGTGAGATCACCGATCCACTCCGTCCACAACCTGAGCGGCTGCCCCCATTGCGGCCCGGCGCACCGCTTCCCATATCTCGGCCATGACCCAGACTTTCCCCCTGCTCCCCCTTCGTGACATCGTCGTTTTTCCCGGCATGGTCGTCCCGCTGTTTGTCGGCCGTGACAAGTCTGTGGCGGCGCTCGAAGCCGCGATGGAGGCTTCCAAGGACATCGTGCTCTTGGCGCAGCTCGATCCGGGCTGCGATGATCCCGATGGCGATGACCTCTACGATGTCGGCGTGATCGCGCAGGTGCTTCAGCTGCTGAAGCTGCCCGACGGCACGGTGCGGGTGCTGGTCGAGGGCAAGGATCGCGCCCGGCTTTCGGCGTTGGAGAATGTCGGCGCATATCTGCTGGCAGAGGTCGATTTGGTCGAACCAGAAACTGTCTCTGGCAGCGAAGTCACCGCGCTGATGCGGCAGGTGACGGAGCAGTTCGGCGAATACGTCAAGCTCAACAAGAAGATGGGTGAGGATTCGGGTGTTGACCTCAGCGAGGTTGACGATGCCGGCCAGCTTGCCGACACTATCGCGGCCGCAATCAGCGCCAAGGTGGCCGACAAGCAGAGCCTGCTTACCGAAAGCAACCCGTTGAAGCGGCTGGAACTCGTCATGGCCTTCATGGAAGGCGAGCTTTCGGTGCTTCAGGTCGAACGCCGCATCCGCGGGCGCGTGAAGCGCCAGATGGAAAAGACGCAGCGCGAATATTACCTCAACGAACAGCTGAAGGCGATCCAGTCGGAACTTGGCGGCGGGGACGATGGCGAAGGCAACGAGATTGCCGAGCTGACCGAGAAGATCGAGAAAACCAAGCTCTCCCAGGAGGCCAAGGCCAAGGCGCTGGCGGAACTGAAGAAGCTGCGCTCGATGCAGCCGATGAGCGCCGAAGCGACCGTTATCCGCAACTACCTCGATGTGCTGCTCGGCCTGCCGTGGGGCAAGAAGTCGAAGCTGAAGAAGGATATCGCGCGCGCGCAGGGCGTGCTTGATGCCGATCACTATGCGCTGGAAAAGGTCAAGGATCGCATCGTCGAATATCTTGCGGTCCAGGCGCGCACCAACAAGCTGAAGGGGCCGATCCTGTGCCTCGTTGGCCCTCCGGGGGTAGGTAAAACGTCGCTCGGCAAGTCGATCGCCAAGGCAACCGGGCGCGAATTTGTCCGGCAGTCGCTGGGCGGGGTGCGTGACGAGGCCGAGATTCGCGGCCACCGGCGCACGTATATCGGCTCCATGCCCGGCAAGATCGTCACCAACCTGCGCAAGGCTGGTGCGTCAAACCCGCTGTTCCTGCTCGACGAGATTGACAAGCTGGGGCAGGACTTCCGCGGCGATCCCGCCTCGGCGTTGCTCGAAGTGCTCGATCCTGAACAGAACGCCAAGTTCCAGGACCACTATCTGGAGCTCGACCTCGACCTCAGCGACATCATGTTCGTGTGCACCGCGAACAGCCTGAACCTGCCGCAGCCGCTGCTCGACCGGATGGAGATCATCCGCCTTGAAGGCTACACCGAGGATGAGAAGGTCGAAATCGCCCAGCGCCATCTGATTGAAAAGCAGATCGAGGCCCACGGGCTCAAGAAGGGCGAATTCACCCTCACCGAAGAGGGTTTGCGCGACCTTATCCGCTACTACACCCGCGAGGCAGGTGTGCGAACGCTGGAGCGGGAGATCGCAAAGCTGGCGCGCAAATCGCTGCGCCAGATCCTTGAGAAGAAGGTGGACACGGTCACCATAACACCCGAAAATCTGGGCGATTATTCCGGCGTGCGCAAATTCAAGCACGGCGTTTCGGAGGAAGAACCGCAGGTCGGCGCGGTGACGGGGCTCGCGTGGACGTCGGTGGGCGGCGAACTGCTCACCATCGAAAGCGTCACCACCCCCGGCAAGGGCGAGGTCAAGACCACCGGCAAGCTCGGTGAAGTCATGAACGAAAGCGTTGCGGCGGCCTTCAGCTTCGTCAAGGCGCGCGCACCGGCCTATGGGATCAAGCCCTCTCTCTTCAACCGCAAGAATGTCCACATTCACCTGCCCGAAGGCGCGGTGCCCAAGGATGGGCCGAGCGCGGGCATCGGCATGGTCACTTCGATCATCTCGACGCTCACCGGGATCGCCGTGCGTCCAGATGTGGCGATGACGGGCGAGGTCACGCTCAGAGGCCGGGTGCTGGCGATCGGCGGGCTCAAAGAGAAACTGCTGGCCGCTCTGCGCGGCGGGATCACGACCGTCCTTATCCCGGAGGAAAACGTGAAAGACCTCGCCGAAATCCCTGCCAATGCCAAGGAAGGGTTGAACATTGTGCCGGTGGCCCACGTTGACGAGGTGCTGGCCCATGCGTTGACCGGGCCGCTGGAACCGATCGAGTGGACCGAAGCAGACGACCTTGCCAGCCAACCGGCTGGCCCCGGAACCGGCGCAACTTCGGCAAGCACAGAGGTGCCAACCGCGCATTGAGCCGCTAGAAGCGCAGCACTTGCCGTGATTCGCGGCACGGTCGCTGCTTTTCCGGAGACGGTCATATCATGGCAAACCGCACGCCCGACCAAGGTTAGGCGCGCGGTCTACCGCGGCTTTTGCGCAGGGTGCGCTGTCAGGGGGCGATTGCCTTTGACAGCCTTTGCAAAAAGGGCTCAATTTGCCGGCTTTCGACAAGCGCGATTCACACCGATCAACGCTATCCTGACGCGAGGGGGTTCCCAGATGAACAAGAACGACCTGATCAGCGCCGTTGCCGACGCCAGCGGTCTGTCCAAAAACGATGCTTCGAACGCCGTCGAAAGCGTATTTGACTCCATTACCAAGGCGCTTTCGGGCGGCAACGAAGTGCGGTTGGTCGGCTTCGGCACCTTCTCGGTCGCCAAGCGGAAGGCTTCCACCGGGCGCAACCCGCGCACGGGCGAGCCGATGAAGATCAAGGCATCGAATCAGCCGAAGTTCAAGGCCGGCAAGGGGTTGAAGGACGCGGTCAACTGATTCCCGTCTGACCTCGCTGCAATGCGCCTGAAAGGCTTATGAAAAACCCCGTCGGCCATCGCGGTCGGCGGGGTTTTTGTCTCGCGCATGCCGCCGGTTCAAGGTGCAGCGGCGATCAGCGCAGTGGGCGCCTGCGCTGTACGGGCAGTGATGCGCCAGGTCAGCATCTCGCCGGGGGCTTCGGCGGAAGGGCCTTCGTCGGTGTTGTTGGCCAGAATCCGCATGCCGGGCGCGGTTCGGATGGTGAACGTGCCGTCCATCATCGGCACGCCGGGCATAGCGGCCGGGTCTTCCCCCGCCTTGCGTGCCTCTTCTGCTGCGCCCATCGCGGCCAGCCCGGCAAATGATCCTGCACCCAGCATCGGCCCCAGTCCGCCGCTGTCGCCGTTCTGTGCGGCAAAGCCGGGCGCGTTGATGCGCACCTGCCCGCCTTTCCTCAGGAAGACCTGAACGAAGGGGTTGGTGGCGGGAAATCCCTCAATCGCGGGAAAGCTGAAATCGTGGCCCATGGTCCCGGTGATGCGGTAGCTGACATCGAACAACCCGTCGCCCTTGTGCACCACCCGCTCCCAGCCTTTCTGACGCTGGAGCAGCCGCACCAGTTCCTCGGCGGCTTCGGGGTTCGACGGGTCGATCCCGCCCATCAGCGCGGCCATTTGCTGGGCCTGCTTTTTGGCTTCCTCGGCCCGCCGACCAGCGTCCGCTTCCCATTCCTCGCGCTGGACGGCTTCTTCCTCGGCAGTGCAGGCGCGGCTCTCGAAGGTCTGATCGTCATAGCAGCTGGCGGTGAAGGTTTCCGCAGCGGCGCCCATCTGCGCCAGCTTGGACAGGCCGAGAAAGAAGATCTCGCCCTCATAGCTGAAGGTGAAGCTGTCCGGCCCGGTGATTGCGAGTTCTGAGGTAAACTTGCCCGGCGACATGAAACAGCCCGTGAGCAGCAGGGCAAAGGCCCCCAGCACCGCAGCGGTGCGCAGGCGAATGGCAGTGCAGATGGTCATGACGCTTTCCCCCTCGTCAGCGTGAGCCCTCGCCGCGTCTTCTACGCCCGTGTGGCGGCCGCATAAAGCGCAATCGCCGCCGCGTTCGAGACATTGAGGCTCTCGATGGCCGAGGCGATCGGGAGCTTTGCCAGCACGTCGCAATGCGCGGCGATATTGTGCCTCAGCCCCTCACCTTCCGCGCCGAGCACGATGGCGAGCGGCCCGGTCGGCATGATGTCGGCGAGCACCGCCTGGGCCTCGCCCGCCAGCCCGATCCGCCAGTAACCGGCCTCGGCCAGCTCCTCCAGCGCGCGCGCGAGGTTCACAACGCGGACCCAGGGCACCGTCTCCAGAGCGCCCGAGGCGGCCTTGGCAAGAACGCCGCCTTCGGCCGGGGCGTGGCGATCCTGCGTGACGATGGCGGCGGCGTTGAAGGCTGCGGCCGAGCGCAGGATCGCACCGACATTGTGCGGATCGGTGACCTGGTCGAGCACCACCACCGGTCGCCCCGCTTCGCCCAGCGCCACTTCATCGAGGAACACATCCTCCAATGGCGCACATTCCAGCACCAGCCCCTGATGCGGCGCGTCTTTCGCCACAAGCCGGGCGAGGTCCGCCGCCTGCGCGTGCTCGATCGGGAAATCGGCGGGCAGCTCACCGTCGAGGCTTTCGATCCCTTCAGGGGTCGCCCACAGCTTGCGGTGCTGGCGTTCAGGGTTCTTCAGCGCCGCTTCGACGGCGTGACGGCCCCACAGGCGCACTTGCCCGGTGCCGGCACGCCCTGAACCGCGCCCGCCTTTCATCCGGCCAGCCCGGCCCCTGAGGGCGCGTTTGCGTTCAACTTTGCTCATTTCGGTTCCCGCCAGTTCACGCCAATCAGGCGCGCTCCCCTGCCAGCAGAGCCATTGACAGGCAAGCACCGCTTCGCCAAAGGGGCGCCTCTCGGCAGCGGGGCCCTGTGGGACTCGCGCAATTTCAGGGGCCCCGCGCCCCGGATCGCCCCCCTTCGCAAGCAGGGGACTGTGTGGACAGGTGGCCGAGTGGTTAAAGGCAGCAGACTGTAAATCTGCCCGCGCAAGCGTACGCTGGTTCGAATCCAGCCCTGTCCACCAACCCCCTCATGGGCTGCAAGAGCTTACGGTTCGCCGGGGTCATTGTCTTTCGGCAGCACGAAAGCGTGCGGTGCGTGGGACGCGGGAACTGCTCGCGCTGCCCGGTTGCGTCGGCTCTGCGTGGTATTCAGGCGGCATGATCGCTGCGGCGGCGACCAGGCAGTCGTTGCCGAGCGGTCGGCGTAATCTGCGCAAAACGATCGGTCGGGAGACTGGCTGGGGCGGAAGGATTCGAACCTTCGCATGGCGGTACCAAAAACCGCTGCCTTACCGCTTGGCTACGCCCCAGCAAGAGCGGCGTCCTATAGCGGCTGGTGCGCGGTTGTGAAGGGGGCGAAGACGCCGCTTTGCCCCCTTTTTCTGTATCCTGCGTCAATCGAGCCGCTTGCCATCGAAATCGGCCGGAGAGTGGCGTTCGCGCAGCTGGGTGTCGTCATCGCCCCAGGTCTTGTTGACGATCCGCCCGCGCCTCACCGCCGGGCGCGCGGCGATCTCTGCGACCCAGCGCGCGACGTTGCTGTATTCGTCGATCGACAGGAAGGTTCTGGCGTCATTGTAGATCGTGCCCGCGACAAAGGGCGCGAGCCACGGGAAATTGGCGATGTCGGCGATGGTGTAGTCCTCGCCCGCTAGGAAGCGGCTTTCGGCCAAGCGGCGGTCGGCGACGTCGAAGATGCGCTTCGTCTCCATCGCATAGCGGTTGATCGGGTATTCGTATTTCTCGGGCGCATAGGCGTAGAAATGGCCGAAACCGCCGCCCATGAAGGGGCCGCTGGCGACCTGCCAGAACACCCACGACAGCACCTCAGCGCGGGCGGCGGGATCGGTCGGCAGGAAGGCGCCGAACTTTTCGGCAAGGTGGACCAGGATCGCACCGCTCTCGAACACGCGCATGGGCGCAGGGCCGCTGCGATCGAGCAGTGCCGGGATCTTGGAATTGGGATTGATCGCAACGAAGCCGCTTGCGAACTGGTCGCCGGCGGAGATGTCGATGGTCCAGGCGTCATATTCCGCGCCGCTGTGCCCCGCTTCAAGCAGCTCCTCCAGCATGACGCTGACCTTGACCCCGTTGGGGGTCGCCAGCGAATAGAGCTGAAAGGGATGCGCGCCCCGGGGCAGCTCGCGCTCCTCCCGCGCGCCTGCGGTGGGGCGGTTGATGCTGGCGAAGCGCCCGCCTGACACGGTGTCGGCGTTCCAGACCTTGGGCGGGGTGTAGGTGGCATCGGCCATCGGCAAAGCTCCTTTCGGCGCAGCAAAAGCGCGCGTTGTCGTGAATGGATAGCTGGCGCGGGGCGCGGCAGTCTGCAAGGCGGAACATGGGGCGGGCGGGGCGCATTTCCTTGCCGATGGAAAAGCTGGTCTATGTTGATGATGACCTGCCCGGCATTACCCGGCGGCGGGCGGGCAGGGGCTGGGCCTATTACGATCCGCAGGGTGAGCTGATCCGCGATCCTGACGAACGTCGGCGGCTTACCGCGATCGCGCTGCCGCCTGCCTATCGCGATGCGTGGTTCTGCCCCGCGCCCAACGGCCACATCCTTGCCACCGGCTATGACGATGCGGGGCGCAAGCAATACCGCTATCACCCGCAATTCCGGCTGCACCGCGAGAGCGCGAAATACGATGCCTGCGCCGCCTTCGGCAAGCTGCTGCCGCTGGTGCGCAAGCGGGTGGATGAAGACCTGCGCCAGCCCGGCGTCACCCGCGAACGGGCGCTGGCGGCGGTGGTCCGGCTGCTCGACCTGTCGGCGATCCGGATCGGTAACGAGCATTATGCCAGGGCCAACGAAAGCTACGGCGCAACCACCTTGCGCGCCGATCATGCCGAGGTGGGGGGCCGGCGGATCGCACTGCAATTCGTCGGCAAGGGCGGCAAGGAGCATGCGCTTGATGTCAGCGATGCAAGGCTGGCCCGGGCTGTCGCGCGGATGCAGGACATTGGCGAGGACGGGGCCGATGACCACCTGTTCCGCTATGAAGGCGAGGCGGGCGAGATCCGCCCCGTCAACGCCGCAGAGGTCAACGCCTATCTGCGCGAGACGATGGGCGCCGATTTCAGCGCCAAGCATTTCCGCACCTTTCACGCCAGCAGCCTGGCCTTTGAAAAGCTCGCCAGCGGGCCGGGGCGGGTGCGGCTGAAGGCAATGCTCGATCATGTGGCCGAGCGGCTCGGCAATACCCCGGCGATTGCGCGCAGTTCCTATGTCCACCCGGCCGTGATCGCGCGGATCGAGGGGCAGGAGGCATGGCGCGCCGCGCTGAAGCTGCCGCGCCAGACGCGCTGGCTTTCCCGCGCGGAACGCGGCCTCATCGCATTTCTGGAAGACTGCGGCGCGGCCAGCGACTACCTCGCAGACGACGCGGCCTAGGCAGCGCGCCCGGCGCGCGTTACAGGCGCGGCGAGCAGGAGACGCGCGAGGATGAGCGAAGCCCACCCCTTTTTCGACATGCATCGGCACGGCTTCGTGCGGGTTGCCTGCGCGACACCGCATGGTCGCACCGCCGATGTCGCGGTGAACACGGCCGGTGTCCTTGAAGAGGCGCGCAAGGCGCATGACGCCCATGTCGATCTCGTGGTCTTTCCCGAGCTGACCCTGTCATCCTACGCCATCGACGATCTGCTGCTCCAGAATGCGCTGATCGAACGGGTCGAGGCGGCGCTGGCCGAGGTTGTCGCGGCCTCCGCCGCCCTGACGCCGGTGCTGGTGCTGGGCGCGCCGCTCAGGCGGGGGGACAAGCTCTACAACTGCGCGGTGGTGGTCGCGCACGGGCAAGCCCTCGGCGTGGTGCCCAAGAGCTTCCTGCCCAATTACCGCGAGTTCTACGAAAAGCGCCACTTTGCGCATGGTCGCGGGTGCACCGATTTGTGGATCGACCTGGGCGGGGCGCAAGTGCCCTTCGGCACGGACCTCGTCTTTGCCGCGGCGAACCTGCCCGGCTTCCGCTTCGGCATTGAAATCTGCGAGGATTTCTGGGCTCCGATCCCGCCGGGGATGCAGGCGGCGATGGCGGGCGCGCTGATCCTGTGCAACCTCTCCGCCTCGCCTGTCACCATCGGGCGCGCGGATGATAGGCACCTCCACTGCCGCTCCAGCGCCAGCCGCGCGATTGCCGCCTATGTCTATTCGGCCAGCGGCCACGGGGAGAGCACCACCGACCTTTCGTGGGACGGGCAGGGGGTGGTCTACGAGATGGGCAGCCTGCTCGCCCAGTCCGAACGCTTTGACCGTTCAGGGGAGCTGACCATCGTCGATGTCGACACCGAACGGCTCGCCGCCGAGCGCATGCGCAACCAGACCTTCGCCGACGCCGCCGAATGGGCCGGGCGGCCGGAGGACACCTATCGCAAGGTGATGTTCGAACACGCCCATTCGGCGGGCGACATCGGCCTCAGACGCCCCGTCGCGCGCTTTCCCTTCGTGCCCGACCGGCCCGAAAAGCTCGACGAGGATTGCTACGAGGCGTTCAACATCCAGGTCGATGCGCTGATGCGGCGGATGGAATCGACCGGCAGCAAGAGCCTGGTGATCGGCATATCGGGCGGTCTCGACAGCACCCATGCGCTGATCGTCGCGGCCAAGGCCTGCGACCGGCTCGGCCTGCCGCGCAGCACCATCCGGGGCTACACCATGCCCGGCTTTGGCACATCGGACGGCACAAGGACCAACGCCCTGCGCCTCATGCAGGCGATGGAGATCACCGCGGGCGAGATCGACATCCGCCCGGCGGCAACGAAAATGCTGGAAGATATCGGCCATCCCTTCGCCGCTGGCGAACCCGTCCACGATGTCACCTTCGAGAACGTGCAGGCAGGCCTCAGGACCGATTACCTCTTCCGCCTCGCCGGGCAGCACAAGGGTTTCGTGGTCGGCACTGGCGACCTTTCCGAGCTGGCGCTGGGCTGGTGCACCTACGGCGTGGGTGACCACATGAGCCATTACGGGGTCAATGCGGGCGTGCCCAAGACCTTGATTCAATACCTCATTCGCTGGGTGATCCGCACCGGGCAGTTCACCGATGCCTGCGGTGAGGTGCTGGGCGCAGTGCTGGAGACCGAGATCAGCCCCGAGCTGGTGCCGCCCGGCGCGGACGGGGCGATGCAATCGACCGAGAGCCTGGTCGGCCCCTACGAGCTCAACGACTTCTTCCTCCACCACATCATCCGCTTCGGCCAGCGGCCTTCCAAGGTTGCTTTCCTTGCCTGGCATGCATGGAAGGACGCCGAAGCAGGCATGTGGCCTGCGGGCTTCCCCGACAGCGGGCGCAATGCCTATGATCTGGCGACGATCGCCCACTGGCTCGACCGGTTCTGCGCGCGGTTCTTCGGCTTTTCGCAGTTCAAGCGGTCGGCTCTGCCCAACGGGCCGAAGGTGTCGTCTGCCGGGGCGCTGAGCCCCCGGGGCGACTGGCGCGCGCCGTCCGATGCGGTGGCCGACGTGTGGCGCGAGGAGCTGCGCGCGGGGCTGCCGCAGGATGTGGTCCACAAGGTGCTCGGCCCGCCCGACAGCTGATGCCCCGGAGCCTGCCTCTCTCCGCGCTCGGGATCATGCTGTTCTGCAATGTCGCCTGGGCGCTCAATGTCGTGATCAGCAAGATCGCGGTGTCGACGCTCGGCCTGCCGCCGCTGTTCTACACCGTGCTGCGTTCGGCGACGGTGCTGGTGGTGCTGTTCCCGCTGCTGCTGCGCGGCCGGCCCGACCGCCTGCCGCTGGTGCTGGCGACCGGCTTTGCCGTCACCGGGGGGAGCTTCGGCCTGCAATTCATCGGATTGCAGACTGCCAGCCCTTCGGCGGTGGGGATCGTCAATCTTGCAGGAGCGCCGCTTACCGTGCTGTTTGCGATCATCTTTCTGGGCGAAGAGGTGCGCTGGCGGCGTGGGCTCGGCATGGCGCTGGCGCTGGGAGGCGTGGGGCTGGCGATTGGCGCGCCTTCCGGGGCGGGTGATCCGGCGGGCCTTGGCTTTGCCTTTGCCGGGGTGCTGATCGGTGCCTTCGCCTCGGTTTTCGTCAAGCGGCTGGAGGTCGGCGCGGTCACCTTGCAGGCCTGGGCCGGGCTTGCCTCGCTGGCGGTGATGCTGCCTGCGACGCTGGCGCTCGAAACCGGGCAGATCGCCGCTTTCACGGCTGCCCCGCTGGCGGTGGCGGGATGCGTTCTGTTTGCTGGCGTGGTGGTGTCGGTCGGCGCGCATTCGGCCTATTTCCGCCTGTTTCAGAGCTATGATGCGAACATGATCGTGCCGCTGACCTTGCTGACGCCGCTGCTTACCATCGCATTTGGCGCATGGCTGACGGGGGATGCGATTGGCTGGCCCCTGATCGTCGGGGGGACGATGGCGCTGATCGGGGTCGCCATCATCGTGGTCCGGCCGAGCCGCACCATCTTCAAATGGCAGTTGATGCGGCCCAAGCTGTAGCGGGCGGCGAATGTTTCACGTGAAACATTTGCAGAACATTGGCGGGTCGCTGCTGCAAGCGCATGCAACGACCCGCCAACGAACCGACAACGACCGCGCAACGCGCCGGGGCCGGCTGGCCTATGCCGCGAGCTTGCCCGCGCTCTCCTGCGCAGCGGCGATCTTGGCCTCGCCGTCTGCGCCCATGATCCCGTCAGCGGCGACCATGGTGACATCGGTGATGCCGATGAAGCCGAGGAAGAACGTCAGCCAGCGGCTCATGAAGTCGAAGTCGGCTCCGACCGGGGTGCCGCCGCTGGCGATGGCGAGGTAGGCTTTCTTGCCCTTGAGCAGACCTTCCGGCCCGTTGGCGGTGTAGCGGAAGGTGGTGCCTGCCCGCGCGACCAGATCGGCCCACGCCTTGAGGCTGGCGGGCGGGCCGAAATTGTAGACCGGCGAGGCGATGACGATGGTGTCGGCCGCCTGCAATTCGGCAATCAGGGTATCGGCGATGGCGGCCAGCTGTGCCTGTTCCGGGGTCCGCTCGGCCGCGGGGGTGAGGTTGGCGGCCAAGCGTTCGGCGCTGACGAAGGGCAAGTCGTTCGCGGCCAGATCGCGGGTGGTGACGTGCGCGCCGGTGCTGGCGACCAGTCCGTCAAGGATGCGCTGGCCGAGCCCGCGCGAGACGCTCTCGGCATCCGAACGGATGCTGGCGGTGATATAGAGGATGTTGCTCATGGTGTTACCTTTCATGTCTCCCCTTGCCTTCAGGGGAGGGCCGGGGGTGGGGGTTACGCGTTTGTGAGGGAGGGGAGCCCCCACCCCCAACCCCCTCCCTTTCGGGGGAGGGGGCTATTTGGGCTCATGCCGCGTCGACCAGCACGACCTCGCTGTCTTCGAGCGCGGTGATGGTCACTTGCGCGAGGGCGGTGATCGCCACCCCGTCGCGAGCGTTCGCTTCGATGTCCGCGATCCGCACCTTGCCGGTGGCGGGCACGAGATAGAGATGGCGGTCGGCGCTGCGGGGCGTGTAGGTCACGCTCTCACCCGCCCTGATCGTCGCCCCCAGCACCCGCGCATCGGCGCGGATCGCCAAAGCCCCCTGCGCTGCGTCGTCATAATTCGCCGTGCCGCTCGCCAGCGGGACAAAGGCACCGGCACGGCTTTCCCTGGGAAACTGGCGCGCCCCCCAGCTTGGGCTCCCGCCGCGTTCGTCGGGGATGATCCAGATCTGGAACAACGTGGTCTCGCCGCCTTCGAGATTGTATTCCGAATGGCGCACGCCGCTGCCTGCGCTCATCACCTGCACATCGCCCGCTTCGGTGCGGCCTTCGTTGCCCAGCGAATCGCGGTGGGTGATCGCGCCGGTGCGGACATAGGTGATGATCTCCATGTCGCTGTGCGGGTGCGTGGGAAAGCCCGTGCCCGGCGCGATCGCATCATCATTCCAGACCCTGAGCGCCCCCCAATGGACGCGGGCCGGATCGTGGTAATTGGCAAAGGAAAAGTGGTGATGCGCATCAAGCCAGCCGTGGTTGGCGGCGCCGAGGGTGTTGAAGGCGCGCAGTTCGATCATGGCGTATCTCCCTTTGATGGAGTGTCTGACTGACGCCCAGATAGGCGCAGGGTTCCCTTCGGATAACTGCGATAAAACTTGCCAAGATGTTTGGAAAATCCGAACAGAGCGCCATGAAACTCGGCGAGCCTACCCTTGATCAGCTGCGCATTTTCATCGCGGTGGCCGAACACGGCAGCTTCGGACGCGCGGCGAGCGTCATGGGGCGCACGATCTCGGCGGTGTCCTACGGCATCGCGCAGCTCGAAGCGCAGCTCGCGCTCAGCCTGTTCGACCGCGAAGGTTCGCGCCGCCCGGTGCTGACGCCAGCGGGGGAGGGGCTGCTGGCCGAAGCGCGCAGCATCGCCGATGGAGCGGACGCGCTGCTGGCCAAGGCGCGCTCGCTCCATGCCGGGCAGGAGCCTTCGCTGACGCTGGTGATCGACGTGATGGTGCCTGGCGACGTGACGGCGCAGGTGCTGGGAGCGTTTCGCCGGACGTTTCCCACCTGCGCGCTGACCTTGCGGATCGAGGGGCTGGGCGCGGTCGCCGCCTGCCTGATCGAGGGCGGGGCGGACCTTGCCATCGGCGGCCCGGTGATCGGTGAGCACCCGGGGATGGAGCGGCAGGCCGTGGGCGAGATCGCGCTGGTGCCGGTCGCCGCGCCCTCTCACCCCCTCGCGCAGCCAGACATCGCACCGGGTGAAAGCCGCCGCCACCTGCAACTGGTGCTGACCGACCGTTCGCCGCTGACCGAGGGGCGCGAGTTTTCGGTGCTCTCCCCGCTGACATGGCGGCTGGGCGATCTGGGGGCCAAGCACGCGCTGCTGCGCGAGGGGCTGGGCTGGGGCAACATGCCGCGCGCGATGGTGGCGGGGGATCTTGCGTCGGGGGCGCTGGTGGAGCTGGACCTGCCTGAACGGCCGGGCGCGCATTACCGCCTCAGCGCGCTGTGGCGGCGCGACACGCGGCTCGGCCCGGCGGCAAGCTGGCTGGTCGATGCCTTCCGGGAGGGGTTGGGGGGTTAGTTCACCCCCAAATCCCCGTTCGCCCTGAGCTTGTCGAAGGGCTGCATTTTCTGGCGGATTGGTCTGAAAGTCTAAAGAAGAAGAACGGCCCTTCGACAAGCTCAGGGCGAACGGTGTGAGTGCCTAGGCCTCACACACAGGACAGCTCTCACCCACCGGCAAAGGCCGCCCGCAAGGCTGGCAGCACGTATGGGTGCCCGGCGCAAGCCCGTGGCCGAGGCTCACCCGCTCATCGAACACGAAGCATTCGCCCTGCCAAAGACTAGCCTCTTGAGGCACTTCCTCCAGATACTTCAGAATCCCTCCATGCAGGTGATAGACCGCCTCCACCCCTTCTGCGCGCAGCAAGGCGGTTGATTTCTCGCAGCGGATGCCCCCGGTGCAGAACATCGCGACCTTCGTCTTACCCGCCAGCAAGGTGTCGCGGTTGGCGCGGAACCAGGCGGGAAAATCGCGGAAGGTCGGCGTTTGCGGATCGACCGCTCCGGCAAAGCTGCCGATCGCGGTTTCGTAAGCATTGCGGGTGTCGATGACGAGGGTTTCGGGATCGGCGATCAGCGCGTTCCAGTCTGCCGGATCGACATAATGGCCGACGCTGCGCGACGGGTCGATGCCGGGCTCGCCCATGGTCACGATCTCGCGTTTGACCCGCACCTTCATCCGGCCAAACGGCATGACGGGCGCGGCGGAGAACTTCACGTCGAGCGCATCGCACCCCGGCAGGGCGCGGATGTGGGTGAGCACCGCCTCCACCCCTTCGCGCGGGGCCGCGATGGTGCCGTTGATGCCCTCGGGCGCGATCAGCAGCGTGCCCTTTACCCCGGCCGCCTCGCACACCGCCAGCAACGGCGCGGTGAGGGCGGCGGGATCGGGGAAGGGCGCGAACTGGTAAAGTGCCGCGACCGCAATCAGAGCCGCATCACCCAGCCGTGGGTGTCGGGAATCTGCCCGTTCTGGATGCCCACAAGCGTCTCGCGCATCTTGGCGGTGATCTGCCCGATCCCGCCTGCACCGATGTGAAATTCTCCTGCGGGTGAGGCGACTGTGCCGATCGGCGTGACCACCGCCGCCGTGCCGCAGGCAAAGCATTCGATCAGCGTGCCATCGGCCGCTTCGCCGCGCCACTGGTCGATCGCATACGGCTCCTCGCGCACGGTCAGCCCCTCTTCGCGCAGCATCGCGATCAGGCTGTCGCGGGTGATGCCGGGCAGGATCGTGCCGGTCAGCGGCGGGGTGATGACGGTGCCGTCGGCGCGGACGAAGAACAGGTTCATGCCGCCCAGCTCCTCGACATAGCGGTGCTCGGCCGCATCGAGGAATACCACCTGATCGCAGCCATGCGCTGTCGCTTCGGCCTGGGGCACCAGCGAGGCGGCGTAGTTGCCGCCGGTCTTGGCCGCCCCGGTGCCGCCGGGTGCGGCGCGGACATAGTCCTGGCTGACCCAGATCTTCACCGGGCTCACGCCCTTGCGGAAATAGTTGCCCGACGCCGCGATGATGACAACGAACTTGTATTGCTTGGCCGGACGCACGCCGAGGAAGGCTTCGGAGGCGAACATGAAGGGCCGGATATAGAGCGATCCGCCCTCGATCGGGGGGAGCCAGGCGGCATCGGCAATCACCGCTTCGCGCACGGCGGCGATGAACAGCGCCTCCGGGATTTCGGGCATTGCCATGCGCCGCGCGCTGGCGTTGAAGCGGCGGGCGTTGGCTTCGGGCCGGAACAGCGACAGGCCACCTTCGGGGTGGGCATAGGCCTTCATCCCCTCGAAGATTTCCTGCGCATAATGCAGCACGCTCGCCGCCGGATCGAGCGGGATGGGCTGGCGCGGTCCGATGGTGGGCGTCTGCCAGCCGCCAAGGTCCGCATCGTAATCAATGACGACCATATGATCGGTGAACACCGTGCCAAAGCCCGGATCGGCGATCAGCGCGGCGCGGGTGTGGTCGGGCGTGGGCGAGGGATGGGGAAGGCGGGTGAATTGCATGCCGACGCGCCTAATACCGCGAAGAGCGAAGGGCAAGCATCCTGCCCTTCAGGGGGATGGGCGGGTGCGGGTGATCTGCAAATCCACCTACGGAAAACCGCACCTGCCCCTCCACCATCCTGCGGATGGTCCCCCTCCCCGTTCCGGGGAGGATTATTCAAATGAAAAGGGCGCTTCCAGCCCGTCGGTGGAAACGCCCTTTCATGGTCAGCGGCCGGAAGTGCCGCTCACGTAGCCTTACTCAGGCGGATAATTACCGAGTATGCTCCGTAGGGATCTTCACCGACCTCGCTACTGAACCATGAGACATCGGATCACCTCCTTTCGCGCTTGTGAGCCAGACCCGCGTTTCACCGGGGGCCGAGAGCCGCGTTCGCCGCTGGCCTCGGGACTATATGTGAATCATGGGAGGGCCAAGGACAAGACTTGTATAAATCTTTTCCGGCGTCATACTCTCCCTTCGCCGCACGACGCGGGCCAGGCAGCGCCAGCGGGAAACCGCGGGCGCTCTTTTCTTGTCCGGGCCGGATGTGGACAGGCTGGGCACAAGCCTGTGGATAAGCCCGGGAGAATCAGCGCGCCGGACGCTCGGGCATGCGGGCCCTGATCATCACCGGCAATCCTCGATCACCCGGCTGACTTCGGCCCAGCTCGGCAGATAGAGCGGGGGCAAGCCTTCGGTCTCCACCGCGAAGCGCCCCTTGCTCAAGGCCATCGCGTCCAGCAACGGATCGCCCGGCGTCAGCGCCACGGTCATCTCGCGGTCGGCCAGCATGGCTTCGAATGTGCGGGCGGCGGTTTCGGCGCGGATTGTCACCAGCGGTCGGCGCGCGCCGCTTTCGGGGAACGAGAGCACCACCATCCGGGCATCGCCCATGCACCGCAGCCGGGCCATGGGCGCGCCCGCCGGGCTCCAGAAGCTCGCCTCGGTATTGTTCCCCCGCGCGCCATAACGCCAGTCGCCCGGGGTGGCGGGCGCGTCCATCCAGCTGGTTTGAGGCGGTGGCGGCGATACGGGCGGCGGAGCCGGGCGAGGGGGTGCGGGTGCAGGGCGCGCGACCGGCGGCGGGGCGGGCGCCGGGGCTTGGCTGGATGGCACACAGGCCGCCAGCGCAAGCATGGCAGCGATAACGGGGAGAGCGGCTTTCATGCCTGCACTTTGGCCGCTACAGCCGCGTCTTGTCCATGCCCGAACATTCGCCCCGCCCCGCAAAAGCGCACAAACGCCGCGTCGATCAACTGCTGGTCGAGCGCGGGCTCGCCGAAAGCCGTGCCCGCGCGCAGGCGCTGGTGATGGCGGGGCTGGTGTTTGCGGGCGAGAGCAAGATCGACAAGCCGGGCCAGCAACTCGCCGCCGATGCGCCACTGGAGGTGCGCGGGCGCGATCATCCGTGGGTCAGCCGCGGCGGGATCAAGCTCGCTCACGCACTTGAGCATTTCAGCCTCGACCCGGCAGGTGCGGCGGCTATGGATATCGGCTCTTCCACCGGCGGCTTTACCGATGTGCTGCTGACCCACGGGGCCGCGCATGTCTTTGCGGTGGACAGCGGGACCAATCAGCTCGCATGGAAACTGCGGGAAGATCCGCGCGTCACCGTGCTCGAACAATGTTCCGCCCGGCTGCTGGCCCGCGATCACATCACGCGCGAGTGCGACTGGGTGGTGTGCGATGCGAGTTTCATCAGCCTCGCCAAGGTGCTGGAGGTGCCGTTGCAACTGGCGGCCCCGCAATGCCAACTCGTCGCGCTCATAAAGCCGCAATTCGAAGTCGGGCGCGAGGAAGTCGGCAAGGGCGGGGTGGTGCGCGATCCCGCACTGCACGCGCGGGTGTGCGGGGAGGTGCGGGCGTGGCTCGAAGGGCTCGGCTGGCAGGTTCAGGGAATTGTGGAAAGCCCCATCACCGGGCCGCAGGGCAATATCGAATTCCTGATCAGCGCGCGGCGGGGTTGATCGGCCCAACAAAAAACCGGCAGCAACCCGAAGGTCGCTGCCGGTCTTCTGATCCGTGCCTCGGCAGAGCCGGGGCCGGAACGGCTATTACATGGCCGGGGTTTCGGTGGCGGCCGGGGTTTCGGCGGCCATCGCGTCAGCGGCCGGGGTTTCGGTCGCCATGGCGTCAACAGCCGGGGTTTCGACAGCCATCGGCTCTTCGGTGGCGGTCATGGCGTCGGCTTCGGTGTTGGCTTCTTCAGCCGGCTTCGAGCAAGCGGCGGCGGTCAGAGCGAGGCCGGCGACGGCGACGAGAGCGATCTTCTTCATGGTCATTTCCCCTTCGGCCCAAAGGCCGGTGATGAGCAAAAGCGCGGTTTGTTTATCTTCCCGCCGTTACCGCGCTTTCGAATCGCGGCAGGAATGTGGCAACGCCTAGCAGACGATTTCGCAGACCCCAAAGCCTTTCGTGCACCTCTGCCCAATTTTCACCACATTTTGCCGTGTCGCCGCCTTGGGCAAGGCCGGGCTGGCTCATCGCGGGGCGGCGGCGTGGGCAAAGGTTGGCGCAGGCGCGGGGCTCTGGTATCGCCCTGACTTGCCTTGCGGGCTACCCGCAGACCACTGGAGAGTGCATGAACGTTCTCGCTTCCTCCGCCCAGCTTCGTGCGAGTTTCCTGCGCTGGGCGCTGTTCATGGTGCCGCTGGTGCTGCTGATCGGCTTTGCCGCCGGGCAGTTGGGCAGTCCCGATACTGCGTGGTTCGCGGGGCTCGCCAAGCCTTCGATCTACCCGCCGCCGATGATCTTCGGGATCGTATGGACCGCGCTCTTCATCCTGATCGGTCTGGCGCTGGCACTGGTGGCGAGCGCCTGGGGCGCGCCGGGCCGGGGCGCGGCGCTGATCGTGTTCGGGGTGCATTTCGTCATCACGCAAGGTTGGACTGCGGTGTTCTTCGGGATGCAGGAGATGGTCGGCGGGCTGATCGTGCTCGGCATCGGGATCGCCAGCCTGCTGCCCGCGCTGGCGCTGGTTGTCAGGGTGCGGCGCGCGGCGGGGCTGCTGCTGCTGCCCTATCTGGCGTGGCTGTGCTTTGCCGCGGCGCTCAACTACCAGTTCATCGCCGCCAATCCCGACGGCGGCGATCATAGTGCGGACGGCGCTGCGACGCGGGTGGAATTGTAGCCCTTCGCACACTGGACAAGGGCCGGTCGCCTCGCCACATAGGCGTTATGCAAAGCCAGAACCCGATCATCGCCGACCTCGTCAAACTCGCCAACAGCGCCGCTGGCACCATGGCTGGCATGAGCCGCGAAGCCCGCGACAGCGCGCGTGAACGCCTGCGCGAAGCGTTCGGCGGGATCGACTTTGTCAGCCGTGAGGAATTCGACACGGTCAAGGCCATGGCCCAGAAGGCCCGCGAACAGGCGGACGCACTCGAAGCGCGGCTGGCGGCGCTGGAAGCGAAGTCTGCTGGTCAGTAAGCGGGCGGCGCGAGGGTGAACCCGCGCGCCTCGGCCATCCTGCTCGGCTCGCGCCCTCAGGGGGAGACTGGCGCGATCGCGCGGTTGCTTACGGCCGAAAACGGCCTCATCGCCGCCTATGTCGCAGGCGGGCGCGGGCGGCAGATGCGCGCAGTGATGGTGCCGGGCAACAGCGTGGCTGCCGAATTCACCCTTCGGCCCGGCACGCAGCTTCCCTTCGCCCGGCTGGAGCTGGAGCAATCCCGCGCCGCGCTGATGACCGAGCCTTTGCCCGCCGCCGCGATCCAGTGGGTGTGTGCGCTTGCTGCCGCAGTCCTGCCCGAACGCCAGCCATACCCCGCTATCCATGCGGCGCTTGACGGGCTGCTTGCCGCCATCGCCGCCGCCCCTTCGGCGCGGGGGTGGGTAGGCGGGCTGATTGCCTTTGAAACGCTGCTGCTGTCCGAGCTTGGCTATGGCGGCGCGCCCCTGCCGCCCGCTGCCGATTGGCCTGCGCAGATGGTACTGCTGGAGAACCTCGAAAGCCGGATCGCGCACTACCTGCTTGCAGGCGACCGGCGCGATGTTATGGGCGCGCGAGCACGCCTGACCGAGCGGCTGGCACGCATGGCATAGGGGAACGCCCAAGTGAAGATTGCAGTCCTGCCCGGCGACGGGATCGGCCCCGAGGTCACCGCCGAGGCGGTCGCGGTGCTCGAAAGCCTGGCTCTGCCGGGGCTGACGCTGTTCACCGGCGATGTCGGCGGCGCGGCCTATCACCGCCATGGCCACCCGCTTCCGCCGGAGACGCTGGCGATGGCGCGCGCGGCTGATGCGGTGCTGTTCGGCGCGGTGGGCGATCCGTCGTGCGACACGCTCGAACGGCATCTGCGGCCCGAGCAGGCGATCCTGGGGCTGCGCAAGGAACTGGGCCTGTTCGCCAACCTGCGCCCGGCGCGGGTGTTTGCGGGGCTGGAGCGCCTCTCGCCGCTGCGGGGGGACATTGCTGCCGGGCTCGACATGCTGATCGTGCGTGAGCTGACGGGGGATGTCTATTTCGGCGCCAAGGGCCAGCGCGTGACTGACAATGGCGAACGTGAGGGGTGGGACGCGATGTCCTATGCCGAAAGCGAGGTGCGCCGCATCGCCCACATCGCCTTCCGCGCCGCGGCGGCTTCGGGGCAGAGGCTCACCAGCGTCGACAAGGCCAATGTGCTCGAAACCAGCCAGCTGTGGCGTGATGTGGTGGTGGAGGTTTCCGCCGAATACCCCGCAGTCGCGCTCGACCACATGTATGTCGATAACGCCGCGATGCAGGTGGTGAGCCACCCGGACCGTTTCGGCGTGGTGCTGACGGGCAACCTGTTCGGCGACATTCTGAGCGATCTGGCGAGCGCGGCGGTCGGCTCGATCGGCCTTTTGCCGAGCGCCTCGCTGGGTGAGCGGCAGACTGCGCATGGCACCTTCGGCCTCTACGAACCGATCCACGGCAGCGCCCCCGACATTGCCGGGCAGGGCAAGGCCAATCCGATGGCGACGATCCTGTCGGCGGCGATGATGCTGCGCCATTCTTTCGGGCGTGAGGCCGAGGCGGCGCGGATCGAGCAGGCCGTGGCGGCTGCGCTGGCGGATGGCGTCCTTGGCGGCGATCTCGGCGGCAGTCACGGCACGGCGGCGATTGGCGCTGCGGTGCGCGAACGGCTCTGACGCTGCCATTGCCGCCGGGTTATGGTTTCTAAAGAATTATCGTGCATCAGGGGGCAATGAACCATGGACCGCTTCCCGGCACAGCCAGCATTGTCGCGCCGCCTCCCGGTGCGGCCATGAGCCTGGATCTCGCGATCATCCTGCCGACGCTGAACGAGCGCGGCAACCTCGCGCCGCTGGTGGAGCGGATCGACCGCGCCATCGGGACAGCGGCGGTGTGGGAGGTTATCATCGTCGATGACGACAGCCGCGACGGCACCGCGGACGAGGCGCGCGCGCTGGCGCTCACCGACCCGCGCGTGCGGGTGATCCAGCGGATCGGGCGGCGCGGCCTCGCCAGCGCCGCCATCGAAGGCTTCTGCGCCACCGCCGCGCCGCATGTGGCGGTGATGGACGCCGACCACCAGCACGATCCCGCGCTGCTCCCCGGCATGCTCGCCGCCCTGAAAGGCGGGGAGGCCGAAATCTGCGTCGCCAGCCGCTTTGCCGAGGGGGCGAGCACCGCCGAATGGGCCGCGCCCGAGCGTGAGCGGCTCTCCACCTATGCCAATGCGCTCGCCCGCCGGATCACCGGGGTTGACCTCAGCGATCCGATGAGCGGCTATTTCATGCTCCCCGCCGCCACCGCGCGCGCGCTGGTGCCGCGCTTGTCGGGGATCGGGTTCAAGATCCTGCTCGATCTGCTCGCCACCGCCGATGCGCCGATGCGGGTGAAGGAATTTCCGTTGAATTTCGCGGCAAGACGCGAAGGAGAAAGCAAGCTGGACCGCGCCATTCTGTTCGATTTCCTCGCCGGGCTTTACGACAAGACCTTCGGCAAGGTGATCCCGACCCGTTTCGCCCTGTTCGGCACCGTCGGCGCGTTCGGGGTGGTGGTGCATTTCGCGGTGCTGAGCGTGCTGCTGTTCACACTGGGAGAACGGTTCGCCATCGCCCAGACGGCGGCCGTGCTGGTGGCGATGAGCTTCAACTTCTGGCTCAACAACTGGCTGACCTACCGCGACAAGCGCCTGACCGGCTGGGGCGCGGTGCTGCGCGGCTGGCTAGGCTTTATCGCCACCTGCGCCGTCGGGGCCTTCGCCAACGTCGCGATCGCCACCTTCATGGAAGGGCAGGGCGTGTTCTGGGCGCTCGCCGCGCTGGCGGGGATCGTGGTGGGATCGGTGTGGAACTACGCGTTGTCGAGCCGGTTTGTGTGGGGGAGGTTCTGACCTAGCGTTCGTCATTGCGAGCGAAGCGAAGCAATCCATGGACCGGAACCGGCATTTCCAGCCTGCCGTCTACATGATGGCAAACCACAAGGGCGGCACCATCTACGTTGGCGTGACGTCCGACCTGCCACAGCGGGCATGGCAGCATCGGGAAGGTGTCGCTGGAGGATTTACCAAACGATACGGCTGCAAGCGGCTGGTATGGTTCGAGCTTCACGCCACGATGGAGCACGCGATCACGCGTGAAAAGCAGATCAAGGGCGGTTCAAGGGCGAAAAAGATGGCCCTGATCGAGGCTGCAAATCCGGAGTGGCGAGATTTGTTCTTCGACCTTGGCGTTTAGGCCATGGATTGCTTCGCTGCGCTCGCAATGACGAAACTTAACGCCACCCGTCCAGCCACATCCACGTCTCGTAACTGCCCGGGCCTTTCAGCGGCAGGGCGGCGATGATCGGGAAGAACCACGCGAACACCGCGACTGACGCCGCCGGGATGCCGAAGGCGAGCCACCCGCCCGACCGCACCCGGCGCAGGTCGCTGCACGCCAGCGCAAGCGCGGCGAGCAGGAAGAAATGCGGCACGAAATAGTGGTAATAGAACTGCACCGGCTTGGGCGCGACGATCCAGAAGCCGAGGCTGACCGCATAGCCGATTGCCGCGCCCAGCCGCGCCCAACCGCCTGTTTTTCGGCCGCGCACCCACACCCCGCGCGCAAAGCACCACGCCAGCGCCGGCAGGCCAAGCAGCATGGTCAGCGGATTGCCGATCAGCAGCACCCCGCGCTGCGCCCCGTCGATGGGTTCGTAAAGATACCAGATCCCCCGCAGGTTCAGCACCCATTGCGGCCAAGTGCTCATGTAGCGGTGCTGCGTCATCAGCCCGCTTTGCAGGTCAAAGATTTCGCGGTGGAAGCCGATCAGGCCTGCTTCCGCCAGCGGGGAGGGGCGCAGATATTCGCTCAGCCAGTAACCGGGAAGGAAGGTGGTGGCATAAACGCCGAGCGGCACGATCCCCAGCCACACGAAGGCCTCCACCAGCGTCACGCCCGGCACTGGCGCACCCCGGCGGCTGAGCAGCAGGCGGCGCCGTCCGGCAAAAGCGCGGGCGATGAAGAAGGTGAGGCCCGGCAGCACTGCCAGCGGTATCGCATTCCACTTGGCCCCCAGCGCGCAGCCGATCGCCGCCCCGCACGCAGCCAGCCGCCAGCGCCCTTTCTCGGGCTCGGCACAGGCCCCCGCGAACTGCCACGCCGCCGCCGCCAGCGCGGCCACCATCACAATGTCGAGCATGGCGATGCGGGCGTGGATGAAGAGGTGAAAACCGCTCCCCAGCAGCACCGCGAAGGCGAGGGTCGCAAAGCGGTCACCGCTGACATGCCACAACGCGCGCACGGCGGCGAAGAAGGCCAGCACCCCGCACAGCCACGGCATCACCCGCCAGCCCAGCGCATTGTCCCCCAGCAGCGCCATGCCCAGCGCGATCAGCTCCTTGGCCAGCAGCGGATGCTCGCGGTTGGGGTAGCCGCCGTGCCCTTCGGTGAACAACGCCAGCATCTCGCGCGCTGCGGGGAGGTAATGGACCTCGTCGAAATAGGCGATCGAGGGGGTCGCCAGCCGCCACCCGGCAAGCAGCGCGAACACCCCGGTCAGCGCGGCGACCCACGCCAGCGGATCGCGCGGGCGGGCCGGGGGCAGGGCGGCGGAAGAGGAGGGCGCTTGCGCATCGGCCATATGGCCCGCGCGATTAGCAGCGCCCGGGCGCAGAGCAAGCGGGGATTGTCAGGCTGCCTGGCTCGCCCGATTCTCCAGCCAGAACAGCCGTGCGCACATGGCAAGCAGCCCGATGCTGGCAGTGGCCCCGGCCAGCAGCGCCCAAAGCGTCACATTCATCCCCTGCGCCCGGGCACGCGGCGCGATCAGGAACAGGGCGACGATCAGGCACATGATCAGATCCCACCACACCTGAAGCCCGGTCAGATTGCCGGTATGATTGGTGAAGAAGCCCATGATGCCCTCCTGCGCGATCTGGACGGCGGTGAAGCCTCCGAAGGCCGCGCACAGCACCGCCGCCAGCACCGCGCTGCCAGTCTCGCGCTTTGCGACAATGATGGTAATGAGGGCAACAAGCCCACCGGCCAATGCGGCGAGCCAGACAGTTTGCAGTATGGTCATTGGCGTATCTCCCGAGGATGTAGCAGTTGCTACACCGACGCGTTAAACCCTTGTAGCACCCGCTACAAGAGCAAAGTGCAGGAAGCCCGCTTGTCACGTGAAAAGTTCTTGCCCCGGCTTGCCGCCCACGTGCTCGAACACGGGCTGGGCGGGGCGAGCCTGCGTCCGCTGGCCAAGGCGGCGGGCACGTCGGACCGGATGCTGATCTACCACTTCGGCAACAAGGAGACGCTGGTGACCGAACTGCTCGGCTATATCGCCGGGCTCTATGCAGGCGCGCTCGATACAGCGCTGGGCAGCGCGCGGGCCGCGACGCGGGAGGAGTGCCTCGCGCGGATTCTGGCGGAGGGCTCCAAGCCCGCGATGCAGGCGTTTCTGGTGCTGTGGTGGGACATTGTTGCGGGCGCGGCGCGCGGCGTGCCGGGCTATCGCGAGGCTGCCGAACGGATGATGACGCAGCAGCTCGCTTGGCTGGAGCGGCAGATGCCGGAGGGCGATCCCGATCCCGCCGGGGGCGCGCGATACCTGATGACGGTGATCGAAGGCACTCTGATGCTGTCGGCCGTCGGCCATGCGGATACCGCGCGCGACGGCCTGCTTGCGGGCGGGCTCGCGCCGTCCTAGAGGCGGGCGCATGAAGAAGACCACCGGCATGGACCGCGCCGCCACAGCCCAATGGCGCCCCGCAACCCGCGCGCTGCGCGGCGGCACCTGGCGCTCCGAACACGGCGAGACGAGCGAGGCGCTGTTCCTCACCTCGGGCTATACCTATGATGACGCGCAGACCGTTGCTGACCGGTTTGCAGGCACGGCGCAGGGGATGACCTATTCGCGCCTCCAGAACCCGACCGTCGCCATGCTCGAAGAACGCATCGCGTTGATGGAGGGGGCCGAGGCCTGCCGCGCCCAGGCGAGCGGCATGGCGGCGATGACCACCGCGCTGTTGTGCCAGCTCAAGACCGGCGATCACGTGGTCGCCGCGCGCGCGGCTTTCGGGAGCTGCCGCTGGCTGTGTGACCAGTTGCTCCCCAAATTCGGGATCGACGTCACCATCATCGACAGCGCCGACAACGCCGCGTGGGAGGCGGCGATCCGGCCCAATACCCGCGTGTTCTTCTTTGAGACTCCGGCCAACCCCACGCTCGACATTGTCGATCTCGCTCACGTTTGCGGGCTGGCGCGGGCGCACGGGATCACCAGCGTGGTCGACAACGCCTTCGCCTCGCCGGTGCTGCAACGCCCGATGGAATTCGGCGCGGACGTGGTCGCCTATTCCGCCACCAAGCTGATGGACGGGCAGGGCCGGGTGCTGGCGGGCGCGGTGTGCGGGTCGCAAGCGTGGATCGACGAGGTGCTCCTGCCCTTCCAGCGCAACACCGGTCCGAACCTCTCGCCCTTCAACGCCTGGGTGGTGATGAAGGGGCTGGAGACGCTGCCCCTGCGTGCCCACGCGCAAAGCCGCAGCGCGGTGACGCTGGGTGAATTTCTCGAACCGCGCGTGACCAGGGCGGGCGGGCACATGCTCCACCCGGGCCTGCCCAGCCACCCGCGCCACAATCTTGCGGTTGCGCAGATGGAGGCGACGGGGCCGATCTTCGCCTTCGATGTGGGCACCCGGGCGCGGGCCTTTGCGGTGCTCGACGCGCTGCAACTGATCGACATCTCGAACAATATCGGCGACGCGCGCAGCCTGATGTGCCACCCGGCCTCGACCACCCACGCCAACATGGGCGAGGAAGCCCGCGCGGCGATGGGCGTGACCGAGGGCCTGCTGCGGATCAACGTGGGCCTCGAAGATATCGAAGACCTGATCGAAGACATTGATCAGGCGCTCGCCGCGGCGGGGATGTGAGGGGCGGGCGGGGTCTCCTGATCGGGCTTGCGGCGCTGGCGCTGGCGGCTTGCAGCGACACCGCTGATCGTGCGGCGGCAGAGCCTGCTGCGCCTGCCACAACGCCCGCGCCTTCGCCCAGTGTCGCCTCAGTCGCCGCCGCGCTGGGCGGGGGAGGCGGGGCAACGCCGACCGAACAGGCCTTCGCCGATGCCGTCACTGCCGTCGCCCGCAGTCTGGGCAGCGACGAAGCGGACGCGCCCTCGGCCAACCCTGACGATGTGTTCGCGCCGCTGCGTCAGGCAGGGCTGGCGGGCGCGGGCTTTGATGGCAAGGCGGATTACTATGCCTGGATTACCCCGCGCGGCCCCCTGCGGTTCCTCGGCCACAATGTCGCGCTGGTGATCGCCGAGGAGATGCGCGCCGGGTTCATCGGGTGCTGCGTCGATGATGGCGTGACGCTGGTGCTGCGCGCGGGGGGTGATCGCGCCGCCCTGCGCCAATTCGCCGAAAAACGTCGTTGCAAGCTGGAGCCCGCCAGCACCAATATCCGTTTCGGCCTGATCACGGAGCAGGGCCTGTCGCTGAAGGACAGCGCCAATTTGATCGCGTTAAGCTGCCACGCAGGAGACATGACAGAATGACTAAACGCGTCGAACTGGTCTTCGATTTCGTCTCCCCCAATGCCTATCTGATCTGGTGGCCGCTGCGCGAACTGGTGGACCGTTACGAGGCCGAGCTTGACGTGATCCCCGCCTTCCTTGGCGGGATCATGAAGCTCACCGGCAATGCCCCGCCGCTTGCCCGCAATGCCGGAGTGAAGGGCAAGAATGCCTACATGATGCTCGAAATCCGCCGGTTCGCGGCGCAGCATGGGCTCGACCGGTTCCGGATGCCGGCGCAGTTCCCGTTCAATACCATCACCTTGCAGCGCATGCTTTACGCCGCCGATGAAGATGGGCGCGGGGTGCAGTTTGCCGAAAGCCTGCTCCGCCCGATCTGGGAGGAGGGCCTTGACGTGACCTCGCCCGATGCCGTTGCCGCCGCTGTGACCGCCGCAGGGTTCGATGCCGCAGACCTTTTGGCCCGCGCTCAGACCGATGCGGTCAAGCAGGGGCTGGCCGCCAACACCGATGCGGTGGTCGCGCGCGGGGCCTTCGGCATACCGACGATGTTCGTGGGACGAAAAGGGGCGGGCGAGATGTTCTTCGGCAAGGAACGCCTCGCCCAGATCGAGGCTTTGCTCGCCGCACCCGGAACCTTTCTACCGGGCGCTCGCAGTTGAGGTGTGCCGCGCGGGATACAGGTGGGGTTAAGCGCGTTGTCCCTCTTGTGACCCGGCGAAGAATCGCTAACCTGTGAGGCGACATGAAAGAGTTCTTCCAGCACGCCGCCACGACCGACGGGGTCACCGTGAGGGTCGCCGTCAATTACCTGCCGGAGCAGTCGCATCCGGAGGCGGGCAAGTGGTTCTGGGTCTATCACATCCGCATCGAAAACGCCTCGCATGAGGCACTGCGCCTGCGCACCCGGCACTGGCGCATCACCGACGGGCGCGGGATGGTGAACCATGTCGATGGCGAAGGCGTGGTGGGCGAACAGCCGTTGCTGACGCCCGGCCAAAGCCATGACTATGTGTCCGGCTGCCCGCTGACAACGCCGTTCGGGTCGATGGAAGGCTTCTACACCTTCGAACGCGCCGATGGCTCGCCTGCCGAAGTGCGCATCCCGTTCTTCCCGCTCGCCGCGCCCGAGACCGCCGAGGGCCGCAGCGCGCGCTGATACTTGCAGCGCGGCGCGTGCGGGCCTAATCGGACGCCCGTGAAGCGCACCCACCTGCCCCTCAACGCCTTGCGCGTGTTCGATGCTGCCGCCCGGCACCTGTCCTTCACGCGCGCGGCCGACGAACTTGCCGTCACGCCTGCCGCGGTCGGCCAGCAGATCCGCGCGCTGGAGGATGTGCTCGGCGTCGTCCTGTTCCGCCGCACCTCCAAGGGCCTCGAACTCACGCCGGAGGGCGAGGCCGGGCTCGATCCCTTGCGCGAAGGGTTTTTGCGCTTCGAGGAGAGCGTCGCCGCGATGCAGGCCGGGCAGGCCTCGGATCGTTATACCATCGCCGTCCCGCGTGAATTCTACGCCGAATGGCTCGCCCCGCGCCTAGCGGTGTTCCAGGCGGGCACCCCCGGCGTGCAATATATCTTCGCGCCTGATGAGCACGCCGATTTCACCGAAGCGAACCTCGATCTTGCGATCCGGCTGGCTGATGGGCCGGGCGAACTTCAGGGCGTCCAGCTTGCGCCTGCGATGCGCGTCACCGTCGCCGCGCCCGAGCACCGCGATGCGTGGATCGACTGGCCCGGCATGGCCCTGCCTGATGGCGTCAATCCCTGCATCAAGGCGGGCAGCCCGGGGCAGGCGCTTGCCTCGGCGCTGGCCGGAATGGGTCGCACGATCCTGCCGCTGGCGCTGGCGCAAGGGGCGATCGCGCGGGGCCAGTTGGTGGCGCAGGCCGACCCTGAACCTGCCACCCGCGCCTACTGGCTGCTCGCGCCCGCCCCGCAATGGCGCAGCAAGAAGGTGCGCGCGCTGGTAAGCTATCTCAGCGCCTGAGGAGCGCGCGCCTTAAACACCCGCCCTTGACCCCCCGTCCAAACTCTCCTAAGGGCGCGCATCCTCCGCGGGGCATTCCCCTCGGAAAGAGCTGAACATTGGCGGCCTGGTCTGTCCCTTTTGGACAGGCAGTCGTCAAAGTAACCCGGTGGCCGAAGGGCCGTTCGATACGGGTGGAGCGTTTCGGCCTGACCTTGCTGCGAGGCAAGGGGTGTTCGCGCTACGTGATGTGGCGCTTGCCGCCAGCGGTCCCGGGTCAAGCCCGGGATGACGGGCTCAGGGTATGATCCTCTCCCCTCCATCGTCCGGCACCCGTGTCACTCCCATCTGGTGAAGTGAGAACTTAATGCCGACGATCAACCAGCTGGTCCGCAAGGGCCGCGTTCCGCAGAAGGCCAAGTCCAAGGTCCCTGCGATGGAGCAGAACCCGCAGAAGCGCGGCGTTTGCACCCGCGTCTACACGACGACCCCGAAGAAGCCGAACTCGGCGCTGCGCAAGGTGGCCAAGGTCCGCCTGACCAACCAGCGCGAAGTCATCAGCTACATCCCGGGCGAGGGCCACAACCTGCAGGAGCACTCGGTGGTGCTGATCCGCGGCGGGCGTGTGCGCGATCTTCCGGGCGTGCGCTATCACGTGCTGCGCGGCGTCCTCGACACGCAGGGCGTGAAGGACCGCAAGCAGAGCCGCTCGAAGTACGGCGCCAAGCGTCCGAAATAATCGGTTTTTCCCGTCGCCCCGCACGTGATGCGGGGCTTGGCTCTCTTCCGGCGCGCTGCGTGAAAAAGGAAGCCTAGGCCCGGATCAAGTCCGGGCTGACGATTTAGGATTTTGGAGACAAAGCAATGTCACGTCGTCGTCGTCCCGAAAAGCGGGTCATCCTGCCCGATCCCCAGTACGGGGATCAGATCCTGTCGAAGTTCATGAACAACCTCATGCTCGACGGTAAAAAGGCTGTTGCCGAAAAGATCGTCTATGGCGCGCTCGCCACTGTGGAAGCCAAGGCCAAGGCCGATCCCATCCAGCTGTTCCATGATGCGCTCAACAATGTGAAGCCGCAGGTCGAAGTGCGCAGCCGCCGCGTGGGCGGTGCGACCTATCAGGTGCCGGTGGAAGTGCGTCCCGAGCGTGCCCAGGCGCTGGCGATCCGCTGGCTGATCACGGCTGCGCGCGGTCGTCCGGAAACCACCATGTCGGCGCGCCTGTCGGGCGAGCTGCTCGATGCGGCCAACAATCGCGGCAACGCGGTGAAGAAGCGCGAAGACACGCACCGCATGGCGGACGCGAACCGCGCCTTCTCGCACTACCGCTGGTAAAACTCGCGGATTGTGGGCAGCCGGGGGAACAGGTCTTCCGGCTGTCACAATCTTCCCTATATGGGGCCCTGACCGCACCCCGGCGGCCCCCCACAGTCAAGGAACCTGATATGGCCCGCGAGTATCCGCTGGAGCGTTATCGCAACATCGGCATCATGGCGCACATCGATGCCGGCAAGACCACCACGACCGAGCGTATTCTCTATTACACCGGCAAGTCCTACAAGATCGGCGAAGTGCACGATGGCGCGGCGACGATGGACTGGATGGAGCAGGAGCAGGAGCGCGGGATCACCATCACCTCGGCCGCGACCACAACCTTCTGGACCGCCGAAGACAGCTCGATGGACCCGATGAGCGATCCTGACGCGCTGCGCGACAACAGCCCCAAGCACCGCATCAACATCATCGACACCCCCGGCCACGTCGACTTCACCATCGAAGTCGAACGCAGCTTGCGCGTGCTCGACGGTGCGGTGGCCGTGTTCGACGGTGTGGCCGGCGTTGAGCCGCAGTCCGAAACCGTGTGGCGTCAGGCCGACAAGTACGGCGTGCCGCGGATGTGCTTCATCAACAAGCTCGACCGCACCGGCGCCGATTTCTACTATTGCGTCCAGTCGATCATCGATCGTCTGGGTGCCAAGCCGCTGGTGCTCTATCTCCCGATCGGGGCCGAAAGCCAGCTTCAGGGCGTGGTCGACCTCGTCAACAACCGCGGCATCGTCTGGAAGGACGAAAGCCTCGGCGCGAAGTATGAATTCATCCCGGTGCCGGCCGACATGGCCGACAAGGCGGCCGAATATCGTGAGCGCCTGATCGAACTCGTCGTCGAACAGGACGATGCGATCATGGAAGCCTACCTCGAAGGCAACGAACCCGATGTCCCGACGATCAAGAAACTGATCCGCCAGGGCACCATCGCGCGCAAGTTTGTGCCGGTGACCTGTGGTTCGGCCTTCAAGAACAAGGGCGTGCAGCCCCTGCTCGACGCTGTGGTCGATTACATGCCTTCGCCGCTCGACATTCCGCCGATCAAGGGCGTGCTGCCCGACAGCGACGAGGAAGCCGAGCGTCCTTCGAGCGACGATCAGCCGTTCGCCGCGCTGGCGTTCAAGATCATGAACGATCCCTTCGTCGGCTCGCTCACCTTCACCCGCATCTATTCGGGCAAGCTCACCAAGGGCCAGGTTCTGAACTCGGTGAAGGACAAGAAGGAAAAGATCGGCCGCATGCTGCTGATGCACTCGAACAACCGCGAGGACATCGATGAGGCGTTTGCGGGCGACATCGTCGCGCTTGCTGGCATGAAGGACACCACCACGGGCGATACCCTGTGCGATGCCGCCAAGCCGATCATCCTTGAGCGCATGGAATTCCCCGAGCCCGTGATCGAGCTTTCGGTGGAACCCAAGACCAAGGCCGACCAGGAAAAGATGGGCATCGCGCTCAATCGTCTGGCGCAGGAAGATCCCAGCTTCCGCGTGTCGACCGACCACGAAAGCGGTCAGACGATCATCAAGGGCATGGGCGAACTGCACCTCGACATCATCGTCGATCGCATGAAGCGCGAGTTCAAGGTCGAAGCCAACGTCGGCGCGCCGCAGGTGGCTTACCGCGAATACCTCGCCCGCGAAGTCGAAGTCGATTACACCCACAAGAAGCAGTCGGGCGGCTCGGGCCAGTTCGGCCGCGTCAAGGTTACGGTCACCCCGGGTGAACGCGGCCAGGGCGTTGTGTTCGATGACCAGATCAAGGGCGGCAATATTCCGCGCGAATACATCCCGGCGATTGAAAAGGGCTTCCGCGAGCAGGCGTCCAGCGGTCACCTGGTCGGCTTCCCGATCATCGACTTCTCGATCAAGCTGACCGATGGCGCCTACCACGACGTCGACTCGAGCGCGATCGCGTTCGAAATCGCCGCGCGCGGTGCCATGCGTGAAGTCGCGCAGAAGGCGGGTATCAAGCTGCTTGAGCCGATCATGAAGGTCGAAGTGGTGACCCCGGACGATTATCTGGGCGACGTCATCGGCGACCTGAACTCGCGGCGCGGCCAGATCCAGGGCACCGACACGCGGGGCAATGCCCAAGCGGTCGAAGCCATGGTGCCGCTCGCCAACATGTTCGGCTACGTCAACGAACTGCGCTCGTTCACGCAAGGGCGTGCGCAGTACACCATGCAGTTCTCGCACTATGACGAGGTTCCGGCCAACGTCGCAGCCGAGGTCAAGGAGAAACTTGCCTAAGCTGCCACGGCAGTCTAGGGGCGGCGCCTGATTCTGCGGGCGCTGCCGTTCTCCCGCGAACACATCATATTCATCCAAGAAGGTACACCAGAGAAATGGCCAAGGAAAAGTTCCAGCGGAATAAGCCGCACTGCAACATCGGCACCATCGGTCACGTCGACCATGGCAAGACCACCCTGACGGCGGCGATCACCAAGGTGATGGCTGAAACCTACGGCGGCAGCGCCGTGGACTTCGCCAACATCGACAAGGCCCCGGAAGAGCGTGAGCGCGGCATCACCATCTCGACCGCGCACGTCGAGTACGAATCGGCTGCGCGTCACTACGCCCACGTCGACTGCCCGGGTCACGCTGACTACGTGAAGAACATGATCACCGGTGCCGCCCAGATGGACGGCGCGATCCTGGTGGTGAACGCCGCTGACGGCCCGATGCCCCAGACCCGTGAGCACATCCTGCTCGCCCGTCAGGTCGGCGTGCCTGCGCTGGTCGTGTACATGAACAAGGTCGATCAGGTCGACGACGAGGAAATCCTCGAACTGGTCGAACTGGAAGTGCGCGAGCTGCTGAGCTCGTACGACTTTGACGGTGACAACATTCCGATCGTCAAGGGTTCGGCTCTGGCCGCTCTCGAAGGCCGCGATGACAACATCGGCAAGGATTCGGTCATCGCTCTGATCGAAGCCGTCGACAGCTTCATCCCGCAGCCCGACCGTCCGGTCGACAAGCCGTTCCTGATGCCGATCGAAGACGTGTTCTCGATCTCGGGTCGCGGCACCGTGGTGACCGGCCGTATCGAAACCGGCATCGTGAACGTCGGCGACGAAGTCGAAATCGTCGGCATCAAGGACACCCGCAAGACCACCGTCACCGGCGTGGAAATGTTCCGCAAGCTGCTCGATCGCGGTGAAGCTGGCGACAACGTCGGCGCCCTGATCCGCGGCGTGGCCCGTGAAGACGTGGAGCGCGGCCAGGTGCTCTGCAAGCCCGGTTCGGTCAGCCCGCACACCGAGTTCAGCGCCGAAGTCTACGTGCTGTCGAAGGACGAAGGTGGCCGTCACACGCCGTTCTTCGCCAACTACCGCCCGCAGTTCTACTTCCGCACCACCGACGTGACCGGTGAAGTGGTCCTCCCCGAAGGCACCGAAATGGTGATGCCGGGCGACAACGTGACCATCGGCGTCAAGCTGATCGCTCCGATCGCCATGGACGAAGGTCTGCGCTTCGCAATCCGCGAAGGCGGCCGCACCGTCGGTTCGGGCGTCGTTGCCAAGATCACCAAGTAAGATCCGGCCCCTTTCCGGGGGCTGATTGAACACAACAAAGGCCCGGCCGCTCGGATGAGCTGCCGGGCCTTTTTGTGTGAGGGCAGGGCGCTTTTGCGGCACGGGGTCATGGTCGTTTCACGGTCATGTAATTTCCTATCCGAGGCCCCTTGCTTTGATGGGGCGCTCCCCGTATAGGCGCGCATCCCCGGACGAGATTCGTCTCCAAGGGCACGAGTTTTGAAGAAGGCCGCCCGCTCACGGGAAACCGAAGCAAGCGGGGCGGTCTTTGTTTTTGGGAAATGCCGGCTCGCCGGTTGCTCCTTGGCTCTTTCGCATCGGTAGTAGGACATGGAAGCTCAGAATATCCGTATTCGCCTCAAGGCGTTCGACCACCGCGTTCTCGACCAGGCCACTGGTGAGATCGCTGATACGGCCCGCCGCACTGGCGCTCTTATTCGTGGCCCCATTCCCCTGCCGACGCGTATCGAGAAGTTTACCGTGAACCGCGGCCCGCACGTCGACAAGAAGTCGCGCGAGCAGTTCGAGGTGCGCACCTACAAGCGGCTGCTCGACATCGTGCAGCCCAACGCCCAGACCGTGGACGCGCTGATGAAGCTCGATCTGGCTGCCGGCGTGAATGTGGAAATCAAGCTGGCCTAAGCGGCTAGCCGAAATGCCCCTGTCTTCGGATGGGGGCCTCTATCGTTGGAGCGACCCTGATTTTGAGGGGCGGCGCTCCGCCTGACGATAGGGTGGATACCGCCGGAGAAAAACTCCGGGCTGCGTCCCCCGTCTCGCTCCCGAGGCCATCTGGCCGGCAGGAGCACTCAGCCCGGACGGGGCGATGCATGAAAATTCGGGCTGAACGGGGCCGCGATGCCATTTCGGTGTCGCGGTCTCACACGCACCTTGCGGATGGTCTGCAAGGTGCCTCTGTTGAGGAGTAACTGACGATGCGCACCGGCGTTATCGCAAAGAAAGTCGGGATGACCCGCCTCTTTCAGGAGGATGGACGGCACGTTCCCGTGACCGTTCTGTCGCTGGAAGATTGCCAGGTAGTCTCGCACCGGACGGAAGACCGCGATGGCTATTTCGCGGTCCAGCTCGGTGCGGGCGAAGCCAAGCACAAGAACGTTGCCAAGCCGCAGCGTGAGCAATTCGCCAAGGCCGATGTCGGTCTGAAGAAGCAGGTCGCCGAATTCCGCGTGGGCGGGGCCGATGCGCTCGTCCCGGTTGGCGCCACCATCAGCGCCGAGCACTTCATTGCTGGCCAGATGGTCGACATCACCGGCCACACGCAGGGCAAGGGCTTTGCCGGTGCCATGAAGCGCTGGGGTTTCGGCGGTATGCGCGCCACACACGGCGTTTCGATCTCGCACCGTGCCCATGGTTCGACCGGTAACCGTCAGGATCCGGGCCGCGTGTTCAAGGGCAAGAAGATGGCCGGCCACATGGGCGACCGTCAGCGCACCCAGCAGAACCTCGAAATCGTCCGCACCGATGCGACCCGCGGTCTCCTTTTCGTCAAGGGCTCTGTGCCGGGCGCGAAGAATGGCTGGCTGCTCGTGCGTGACGCGGTGAAGCTGAAGGCTCCGGCTGATCTGCCGTTCCCGGGCGCGGTTCTCGACAAGAACAAGGCCCCCGTGGCCGACGAGACCCCTGTTGCTGTGGAAGCCGTCGAAATCGACGCGACCGCCGCGACCGAAGAAAAGGAAGGCTGAGCCATGAAGATCAAGGTTCAGAACATCGAGGGCGCCGCTGCTGGCGACATCGAGCTGTCGGATGACGTGTTCGGCATCGAGCCGCGCGCTGACATCCTCCACCGCGTGGTGACCTGGCAGCTCGAGAACCGCCGCGGCACCGCCCGCCCGACGCGTGAGCGTTCGGACGTTGCGCGCACCGGCAAGAAGTTCGGCAAGCAGAAGGGCGGCGGCACCGCCCGTCACGGCGACCGCGCGGCCCCGATCTTCATCGGCGGCGGCAAGGCCCACGGCGCGCGCAAGCGTGACTTCGAGCAGTCGCTCAACAAGAAGGTCCGTGCGCTTGGCCTCAAGATGGCGCTTTCGACCAAGGCGAAGGCCGGTCTGATCGTCGTCGACAGCCTCGAACTGGCAGATGCCAAGACCAAGGCGCTCAAGGGCCACCTCACCAAGGCCGGGCTGACCGGCAAGGTGCTGGTGATCGACGGCGAAAGCGTTGACGCGGGCTTCAAGAAGGCCGCTGGCAACCTGCCGGGCATCAACGTGCTCCCGGCGATCGGTGCCAATGTCTACGACATCCTCAACCACGACACGCTGGTGCTGACCAAGGCCGCCGTCGAAAAGCTGGAGGCCCGTTTCAATGGCTAAGAAGCAGACCGTCGACGCGCGTCACTACGACGTGATCATCGCGCCGCACATCACCGAAAAGTCGACCCTCGCGTCCGAAAACAACGCCGTGGTCTTCAAGGTCGCCAAGGATGCGACCAAGCCGCAGATCAAGGAAGCGATCGAGGCGATCTACGACAAGAAGGTCGTCGCCGTGAACACCCTGGTCCAGAAGGGCAAGACCAAGCGTTGGAAGGGCAAGGCCTACCAGCGCAGCGACGTGAAGAAGGCCATTGTCACCCTCGTCGAGGGTGAAATGATCGACATCACCAGCGGTATCTGAGGCCAGGGACGGAGACACGAACAATGGCACTCAAGAATTACAAGCCGACCAGTCCCGCTCGCCGCGGTCTGATCCTGGTCGACAAGTCGGCGCTCTACAAGGGCAAGCCGGTCAAGGCGCTGACCGAAGGCAAGCGCAAGACCGGTGGCCGCAACAACAAGGGCCACGTCACCTCGCGCGGGATCGCCGGGGGCCACAAGCAGAAGTATCGCTTCATCGACTTCAAGCGTCGCAAGTGGGACATGCCGGCCACCGTCGAGCGTCTGGAATATGACCCCAACCGCACCGCCTTCATCGCGCTGGTGAAGTACGAAGACGGCGAGCAGGCCTACATCATCGCGCCGCAGCGTCTGGCTGTGGGTGACATGGTGGTGGCGGGCGAGAAGACCGACACCAAGCCGGGCAACGCGATGCTGCTCGGCCAGATGCCGGTCGGCACGATCTGCCACAATGTCGAGATGAAGCCGGGCAAGGGCGGCCAGATCGCCCGTTCGGCCGGCACCTATGTCCAGGTCGTCGGTCGTGACCGCGCTTTCGTGATCGTCCGCTTGAACTCGGGTGAGCAGCGTTACCTGCGCGCCGATTGCATGGGCACGGTGGGTGCGGTGTCGAACCCTGACAATGGCAACCAGAACTTTGCCAAGGCCGGCCGTTCGCGCTGGATGGGCAAGCGTCCGCTGACCCGCGGTGTGGCGAAGAACCCGGTCGACCACCCGCACGGTGGTGGTGAAGGCCGGACCTCGGGCGGTCGCCATCCGGTGACCCCGTGGGGCAAGCCGACCAAGGGTGCCCGCACGCGCCACAACAAGCAGACGGACAAGATGATCATCCGTTCGCGTCACGCGAAGAAGAAGAGGTAAGAGACGATGGCACGTTCCGTCTGGAAAGGTCCGTTTGTCGAGCTGAGCCTGTTGAAGAAGGCTGAGACCGCGCAGGAAGCGAGCAACACCAAGCCGATCAAGACCTGGTCGCGGCGTTCGACGATCCTGCCGCAGTTCGTCGGGCTCACCTTCAATGTCTATAACGGGCACAAGTTCATTCCCGTTTCGGTTTCGGAAGAAATGGTCGGCCACAAGCTCGGCGAATTTGCGCCCACGCGCACCTTCCCGGGTCACGCTGCCGACAAGAAGGGCAAGCGCTGATGAGCAAGGCAAAGGCACCCCGCCGCGTTGCGGACAATGAGGCGCTGGCCGTCGGCACCACGATCCGTGGTTCGGCGCAGAAGCTCAATCTCGTTGCGGCGCTTATCCGTGGCAAGAAGGCCGAAGAGGCGCTGAACATTCTCGCCTTTTCGAAGCGGGCAATGGCGCGCGATGCGAGCAAGGTGCTCGCTTCGGCGATCGCCAATGCGGAAAACAACCACAACCTCGATGTCGATGCGCTGGTCGTGGCGGAAGCGAGCGTGGGCAAGTCGGTGACGATGAAGCGGTTCCACACCCGCGGTCGCGGCAAGTCGACGCGGATCCTGAAGCCGTTCTCGCGTCTGCGGATCGTCGTTCGCGAAGTAGAGGAAGCGTAAGATGGGTCAGAAGAGCAATCCGATCGGTCTGCGTCTGCAGATCAACCGCACCTGGGACAGCCGCTGGTACGCCGAAGGGCGTGACTATGCGCAGCTGCTCAAGGAAGATGTCGCGATCCGCAAGTACATCATGAAGAACCTGCCGCAGGCGGCGGTTTCCAAGGTGGTGATCGAACGTCCGGCCAAGCTGTGCCGCGTATCGATCTATGCGGCGCGTCCCGGGGTCATCATCGGCAAGAAGGGCGCAGACATCGAAAAACTGCGTTCGAAGCTCGCGACCATGACCGCGAGCGACGTGAAGCTGAACATCGTCGAAATCCGCAAGCCGGAAATCGATTCCAAGCTCGTGGCGCAGGGCATTGCCGATCAGCTGGTTCGCCGCGTGGCGTTCCGCCGGGCGATGAAGCGCGCGGTGCAGTCGGCGCTGCGTCTGGGTGCTGAAGGCATCAAGATCGTGTGCGGTGGCCGTTTGGGCGGGGCGGAAATCGCCCGCGTCGAATGGTATCGCGAAGGCCGCGTGCCGCTTCACACCCTGCGTGCGAACATCGATTACGCCGAGACCGAGGCGCTCACCGCCTACGGGATCATCGGGATCAAGGTGTGGATCTTCAAGGGCGAGATCCTCGCTCACGATCCGACCGCGCAGGACCGCCTGATGATGGAAGCCCAGACTTCCGGCGTAAGGCCGGCCCGCTAATTGGCGGCTCGCAGAGGTAAATAGCCATGTTGCAACCGAAAAAGACCAAGTTCCGCAAGCAGTTCAAGGGCCGGATCAAGGGCGATGCCAAGGGCGGCACCACCCTGAACTTCGGCTCCTACGGGCTGAAGGCGCTGGAACCCGAGCGGGTCACCGCGCGCCAGATCGAAGCCGCGCGTCGTGCGATCACCCGTCACATCAAGCGCCAGGGTCGCCTCTGGATCCGCGTGTTCCCCGATGTGCCGGTGTCGAAGAAGCCTGCCGAAGTCCGTCAGGGTAAGGGCAAGGGTTCGGTCGAATACTGGGCAGCCAAGGTGAAGCCGGGCCGCATCCTGTTCGAACTCGATGGCGTGGCCGGCCCGCTGGCCGCTGAAGCGTTCGAGCGTGCAGCCATGAAGCTGCCGATCAAGACCAAGGTTGTCGCCCGTCTGGGTGACACCAGCCACCTGGGAGGCGAATAATGGCCGATATCGCGGACCTTCGCACCAAGACCGATGACCAGCTGACGGCCGAGCTCACCGAGCTGAAGCGTGAGCAGTACAATCTTCGGTTCCAGGCTGCGACCAACCAGCTCGAAGCCCCGTCGCGTATCCGTCAGGTGCGCCGGGCCATCGCGCAGATCAAGACGCTGCAGAGCGAGCGTGCGGTGAAAGCCGTCGCCGCCAAGGCGTAAGGAGAAAGCACATGCCCAAGCGCATCCTCGTCGGGACTGTGACCTCCGACAAGACCGACAAGACCGTGACCGTGCTGGTCGAACGCAAGGTGAAGCACCCGCTCTACGGGAAGATCATCCGTCGTTCGAAGAAGTATCACGCGCACGACGAGACGAACGAATACACCGTGGGTGACGTAGTGCGGATCGAAGAGACCCGCCCGATGTCCAAGACCAAGACCTGGATCGTCAAGGACCGGGTCGTGGCAGGCGGCGTGCAGGCGGTGGAAGCCGACCTCGACGTTGCGGCTGCGGGTAACTGAATTCAGCGTAATCGGAACTGTCAGGCCCCGGTCGGATCGGGTGTCCTGGTAAGCCAACCGGGAAGTTTGCAGGGAAAAGTGGGAACCGGTTTTCCCGCCTGCAAAATGACCCACGAGAGTGAAGGAAGACGGATCAATGATCCAGATGCAATCCAATCTCGACGTCGCGGACAATAGCGGCGCCAAGCGCGTCCAGTGCATCAAGGTGCTGGGCGGGTCGAAGCGTCGTACCGCGGGCGTCGGCGACGTGATCGTCGTCTCCATCAAGGAGGCGCAGCCGCGCACCAAGGTCAAGAAGGGCGACGTTCACCGCGCCGTGATCGTGCGGACCAAGAAGGACGTTCGTCGTCCCGATGGCACCGTGATCCGGTTTGACAGCAATGCTGCCGTGCTCGTGAACAAGAACGAGGAGCCGATTGGCACCCGTATCTTTGGCCCCGTGGTGCGCGAACTGCGCGGCCGCGGCTTCATGAAGATCATCAGCCTCGCGCCGGAGGTGCTGTAATGGCTTCCGCAAAGATCAAGAAGGGTGACAGCGTCGTCGTGCTGTCGGGCAAGGACAAGGGCCGCACCGGTACGGTCGCTCAGGTCATGCCCAAGGACGGCAAGGTCGTCGTCGATGGCGTGAACATCGCTGCCCGTCACCGCAAGCCCAGCCAGACCAACCCGCAAGGTGGCATCGACCGGTTCCCGGCCCCGATGCACATCTCCAAGGTTGCGCTCGCTGATCCCAAGACCGGCAAGGCCACCCGCGTCCGCTTCGAAGTGAAGGACGGCAAGAAGGTGCGCGTTGCAGTCAAGAGTGGGGAGACCATCGATGGCTGATTACACCGCCCGTCTGAAGGCCAAGTACGACAACGAAATCGTCAAGGCCATGACCGAGAAGTTCGGCTACAAGAACCGCATGGAAGTGCCCAAGCTCGAAAAGATCACGCTCAACATGGGCGTGGGCGAGGCGAGCCAGGACAAGAAGAAGGTTCAGACCGCCGCGGAAGAAATGGCGCTGATCGCCGGCCAGAAGCCGGTCATCACCATCGCCAAGAAGTCGATCGCGCAGTTCAAGCTGCGTGAAGGCATGCCGATCGGCTGCAAGGTGACGCTGCGCCGTGAGCGGATGTACGAATTTCTCGACCGTCTCGTCACCGTCGCCATGCCGCGCATCCGCGACTTCCGCGGGCTCAATGCCAGGTCGTTCGACGGCCGCGGCAACTACGCGATGGGGCTGAAGGAACAGATCGTGTTCCCCGAAATCAGCTACGACAAGATCGAGAAGGTGCGGGGGATGGACATCATCGTGACCACCACCGCCAAGACCGACGAAGAGGCGCGCGAGCTGCTGCGCCTGTTCGGCTTCCCCTTCGCGGGCGAAGCCAAGACCGAACAGAAGGAAGCGGCGTGAGCCGTCTCCTGTTAGCGACACGAAAGCAGAGAGCTTAAGTCCATGGCGAAACTGAGTTCCATCAACAAGAATGAGCGGCGCAAGAAGCTCGTCAAGCAGTATGCTGCGAAGTACGAGAAGCTGAAGGCGATTGCTGCCGACGAATCCCTCGACGAGACCGAGCGCCTGGTGGCCCGGCTCAAGATGGCCGAGCTTCCGCGCAATGCGAACCCCACCCGGGTGCGCAATCGTTGCGCCACCACCGGCCGCCCGCGCGGCTATTACCGCAAGTTCGGCATCAACCGCATCGAACTGCGCCAACTCGGTAACAGCGGGATGATCCCCGGTCTGACCAAGTCGAGCTGGTGAGGACTGAACAATGGCAATGACCGATCCTCTGGGTGACATGCTCACCCGCATCCGCAACGGCCAGCGCGCCAAGAAGGACTCTGTCCTGACCCCGGCGAGCAACCTGCGTGCAAGCGTGCTCGAAGTGCTTCAGCGTGAAGGCTACATCCGTGGCTACACCGAAGACACCTCGGGCAAGCACAAGGCGCTGCGGATCGAACTGAAGTATTTCGAAGGCGAGCCTGCGATCAAGCATGTGGCCCGCGTGTCGAAGCCTGGCCGCCGCGTCTATTCGGGTTCCAAGGAACTGCCGACCATCCGCAATGGCCTGGGCATCACCATCGTCTCGACCCCGCGCGGTGTGCTTTCGGATGCTGAAGCGCGCACCCACAATGTCGGCGGCGAAGTGCTGGCGGAGGTGTTCTGATGAGCCGCATCGGTAAAAAGCCGGTGGCGATCCCTGGCGGGGTCACGGCCACCATCGAAAACGGCACGCTCAGCGTGAAGGGGCCGAAGGGCACCTTGACACTCGGTCTGTCGGACCTGATCGACTACAAGCTCGAAGACGGCGCAATTTCCGTGAAGCCGGCCAACGACACGCGTCAGGCTCGCGCTTTCTGGGGCATGCAGCGTACGCTGGTCTCGAACCTGGTCGAAGGCGTCACCGACGGCTTCACCAAGGTGCTCGTGATCAAGGGCGTCGGTTACCGCGCCAATGCGCAGGGTCGCACGCTCAAGCTGCAGCTTGGCTACAGCCACGATGTCGACCTGCCGGTGCCCGAGGGTCTTGAAGTCAAGACTCCGGATCAGACCACGGTCGAGATTTCCGGCATCGACAAGCAGGCCGTGGGCCAGTTCGCCGCCGAAATCCGCCGCTGGCGCAAGCCCGAGCCCTACAAGGGCAAGGGTATCGCCTATCGCGGCGAGTTTATCTTCCGCAAGGAAGGGAAGAAGAGGTAACATGGCAAAGCTATCCCTGTTCGAACGGCGCCGGCGCCGCGTTCGCACCGCGCTGCGTGCGCGTGCCGGTGGCAAGCCCCGCCTGTCGGTGCACCGCACTGGCCGTCACATCTACGCCCAGATCATCGACGATGCCGCTGGCCGCACGGTCGCGGCAGCCTCGACGCTTGGTGCCAAGGCGAGCGGCGCGAATGTCGATGCCGCTGCCGAAGTCGGCAAGCAGATCGCCGAGGCCGCCAAGCAGGCGGGTGTGACCACTGTCGTGTTCGATCGCGGCGGGTTCCTGTTCCATGGCCGCGTCAAGGCGCTGGCCGATGCCGCCCGTGAAGGCGGGCTGGAGTTCTGATTATGGCTGATGAAAACACCATCGACACGCCTGACGTGGCCGTTGAGGCTGGCGGCGACGCCGGTGAAGCCCAGGGTCGTCGCGGCCGGGGCCGGGGCGGCAACCGCGAAGGCGGTGATCGCGGGCGCGGGCGGGGCGGTCGTGATGACCGTCGCGGCGGCAAGCAGGAAGAAGATGACGGCATCATCGAAAAGCTGGTGCACATCAACCGCGTCTCCAAGACTGTGAAGGGCGGCAAGCGTTTCGGCTTTGCGGCGCTGGTCGTGGTCGGCGACGGTCAGGGCCGCGTCGGCTTCGGCCACGGCAAGGCCCGCGAAGTGCCGGAAGCCATCACCAAGGCGACCGCTGCTGCCCGCAAGAAGATGATCCGCGTTCCGCTCAAGGAAGGCCGCACCCTGCACCATGACGGCAATGGCCGTTTCGGCGCGGGCAAGGTGACCCTGCGCACCGCGCCCCCGGGGACTGGCATCATCGCCGGTGGTCCGATGCGCGCTGTGTTCGAGAGCCTCGGCGTGGCCGACGTGGTGACCAAGTCGGTCGGCACCTCGAACCCCTACAACATGATCCGCGCCACCTTTGACGCGCTGACTGAGCAGACTTCGCCGAAGTCGGTCGCTCAGCGTCGCGGCAAGAAGGTTGCCGACCTCCTGGGTCGCGGCGGGGCCAGCGCAGCCGAGGCGGAAGCCGATGCTGCCGCGATTGCGGAGTAATCGAAGATGGCTACCATCAAGATCAAGCAGGTGGGTTCGCCCATCCGTCGTCCCGCTGCCCAGCGCCAGATCCTCATCGGTCTGGGGCTGAACAAGATGCACAAGATCGTCGAGCGTCAGGACACCCCCGAGGTGCGCGGCGCAATCGCCAAGATCCCGCATCTGGTGCAGGTAGTGGACTAAGACACTGTGACAGGGAGGAGTTCGTCCTCCCCGGTCATCCCGACGAAGGCCGGGATCCAGAGCGGTCAGCGCGTCCTCTCTGTGGCAGAGCTAACCTCAGGTCCCAGCTTTCGCTGGGATAAACTTCAGCGAGTGCACACAATGAAACTGAATGACATCCGCGACAATGCCGGTGCCCGCAAGGGCCGCGTCCGCGTGGGCCGTGGTATCGGCTCGGGCAAGGGCAAGACCTCGGCGCGCGGCCAGAAGGGCCAGAAGGCCCGTTCGGGCGTGGCGATCAAGGGCTTCGAAGGCGGCCAGATGCCGCTCCACATGCGCCTGCCGAAGCGCGGCTTCAACAACCCCTTCGCCAAGGACTATGCCGAGGTGAACGTGGGCATGATCCAGAAGTTTATCGACGCTGGCAAGCTCGATGCCAAGGCCACCATTACCGAAGACGCGCTGCGCGCTGCGGGCCTCGTGCGCGGCGGCAAGGATGGCGTGCGGCTGCTCGGCAAGGGTGAGATCACCGCCAAGGCGAGTTTCGCCGTGACCGGCGCGACCAAGGGCGCGATCGCCGCGGTCGAAAAGGCCGGCGGCAAGGTGGAAGTGGCCCCTGAGCCGACCCCCGAGCACGAAAAGAAGCTCGCCCGGCGCGACGCCAACAGGGCTGCGAAGGCCAAGTAATCGACAAAAGCGGGAGCGCGGGGGTTCGACAAGAGCCCCCGCGCTCCCTATTTACGCTCTCGCACGCCCCGGCGGCCCTTAGCGAAGGGCTCACAATACCAGGGCGCGCCCGGATCAAGAGCTAGGATCGACCCGTCCCCATGGCATCACGCGCCGACAATATCGCGAGCAACCTGAGCTTCGGCAATTTCGCCAAGGCGACCGAGCTCAAGCAGCGCATCTGGTTTACCATTGGCGCGCTGATCGTGTTCCGGTTCCTCAGCTTCGTGCCGCTCCCCGGCGTCAACCCGCTGGTGCTGGGCGAGCTGTATGATCAGACGCGCGGCGGGGTGCTGGACCTGTTCAACGCCTTTTCGGGTGGCAGTCTGGAACGCATGAGCCTGATTGCGCTCGGCGTGATGCCCTACATCACCGCCTCGATCGTGGTGCAGATGGCCTCGGCGCTGCATCCGGCGCTCTCGGCGCTGAAGAAGGAAGGCGCGAGCGGGCGGCAGAAACTGAACCAGTACACCCGTTACGGCGCGGTGGCGCTGTGCGCGATCCAGGGCTATTTCCTCGCCGTCGGGCTGGAGGCGTTCGCCGCGCAGAACGGCCTTCAGGCCGTGGTCGATCCGGGCTACATGTTCCGCATCGTTGCGGTCATCAACCTGGTCGGCGGCACCATGTTCCTGCTGTGGCTGGGTGAGCAGATCACCAGCCGCGGCATCGGCAACGGCATCTCGCTCATCATCATGGCGGGTATCGTCGCCCAGTTCCCGAGCTTTGCCACCAACCTGTTCGAAGGCGGCCGCACCGGCTCTATCGCCCCGTGGATCATCATCGCTTTCCTGCTGATGGTGGTCGCACTGATCCTGCTGATCTCCTTCATGGAGCGCGCCCAGCGCCGCTTGACGATCCAGTATCCCAAGCGTGCGACCCAGCGCGGGATGATGCAGGCGGAGCGTTCTTACCTGCCGCTCAAGATCAACACGGCGGGCGTGATCCCGCCGATCTTCGCCAGCTCGCTGCTGCTGCTGCCGCTGACGATCACGCAGTTCGCGGGCAATTCGGTCGATACCGAAAGCCAGTTCTACACCGTGCTTCAGGCGCTCAACCAGTATCTTGCGCATGGCCAGCCGCTTTACATGACGCTGTATGCGATCGGGATCATCTTCTTCTGCTTCTTCTACACGGCGGTTGTGTTCAACCCGGAAGAGACGGCGGACAACCTGAAGAAGAACGGCGGCTCGATCCCCGGTATCCGCCCGGGCAAGCGCACGGCGGACTATCTCGAATATGTCCTCACCCGCATCACCGTGGTCGGCGCGCTCTATCTGACGGTTGTTTGCGTGGTGCCCGAATACATGATCGCGCAGACCGGTATCCCGCTGTTCCTCGGCGGCACCAGCCTGCTGATCGTGGTCAACGTCACGGTCGACACCATCAGCCAGATCCAGTCGCATCTGCTGGCGCTGCAATATGGCGATCTGATCAAGAAAGCGAAGCTCAAGGGCCGAATGCGCTGATATCACTTTAGTCGGCTTGACGCTGCGGCGTGGTTGAACCCATAGGTCTGAAACAACGCATCGGGCGGCGACCCGTGGCGGTATTGGGGGACGGTTCGTGAACATCATTCTTCTTGGTCCCCCGGGCGCCGGCAAGGGCACGCAAAGCGCCGGGCTGGTGGAGCGGCACGGGATGCGCCAGCTTTCCACCGGTGACATGCTGCGCGCCGCGGTCAGGGCGGGCACTCCGGTGGGGCTGCGCGCCAAGGCAGTGATGGAACGCGGCGAGCTGGTGTCGGACGAAATCGTCTCCGACCTGATCGATGCCGAATTGGCGGGCATGTCGGGCGAGACCGGGGCGATCTTCGATGGCTACCCCCGCACCGCCGCGCAGGCCGATGCCCTTGATGCAATCCTGGCGCGCAATGGCCGCGTGCTCGACCACGTGATCGAGCTCGAAGTGGACGAGGACGCGCTGGTTGAACGGATCACGGGCCGCTTTTCCTGCGCCAATTGCGGCACGCTCTATCACGATACCGCCAACCCGCCGAAGACCGCGGGCGTGTGCGACACCTGCGGCAGCACCGAATTCAAGCGCCGTCCTGACGATAACGAGGATACCGTGCGCACCCGCATGGCCGAATACCGCGCAAAGACCGCGCCGATCCTGCCGGGCTATGAAGCGCGCGGGATTGTCAGCCGGATTGACGGGATGGGGCAGATCGACGCGGTGGCAGGGCAGATCGACGCGATCCTTGCGCGCTGAACGGGCCCGCCGGGGCGCGGGCGGGCCACGGCGGGCCTTGCAGGCCGCGCGCCTTTGCCTCACCCTGCGCCGCTGATCGCAAGGGAGGTCGTATGATGTTCAACGCGAGGATACCCGGGCTGGCGTCCGCCGTGGGCGCGATGGCGCTGGCCGTGCCTGCCGCTGCCGAGGTCACGCGGGCAACCGATAATGGCTTCGTCTCGCGCCACGAAGTGGTGGTCGAAGCTACGCCGAAAGACGTGTGGCTTGCGCTGATCTCGCCCGGAGAGTGGTGGCGGTCCGAACACACTTGGTCGGGTGATGCCAAGAACCTCACCCTGACCCCGCAGGCAGGCGGGTGCTTTTGCGAGACCATCCCGGAATCCGACGAACCGGGCCGCATCACGCTGGAAGGCAGTGTCGAGCATATGCGGGTGGTGCAGGCCTATCCCGAAAGCGCGCTGCGGATGGTGGGCGCACTTGGCCCGCTGCAGAGCGAGCCGGTCATGGGCGTGCTGACAATCGCGATCAGCAAGGTCGACAAGGGCACCCGGATCGTGTGGGAGTATAATGTCGGCGGTTCGATGCGGTACGAGGTGCCGGTGATTTCCAAGGCGGTGGACGGGGTGATGGGCGCGCAGCTTGCCGCGCTTGCCAAGCCGCTGAAGGTGGTGGCGGTGCCGCCAGCCGCGCCTCCGCCAGTCGAGACACCGCCTGCGGGTGCGGGTGCGCCGGACGCAGGCGCCAGTGCGCCGGCCAAGCCGGAGGCCAAATCTGCTTCGGTCGACGAGGCATTTGGCGAATTTGAAGAGAACCCGCCGCGATAGGCCGCGGGTTCAAGACAAGCCGCAGCAGGTGCCATTGGCGCGCGGCCCCGATCCGATGGCCGCTTCGGGAGATACCTCGCGCACCGGCGGCTTGCAGTTGACCTTGCAGGCGAATCATCCTATGCGCGCGGCTCATTCGACACGTTCGAAGCAAGTTCGGCAGGCATCGCCCTTGCGCGTGCCGACCGGACTTTTTGTTGTTTGTGATCTGGCCACCAGTGCCGATCCCTGCCGCAAAACGAACGCAAGGATGAATGAGCGTTGAGATAGGGGTGGCCTCAAAGCCTGCAAGCCCCTGTGGAGCATGGAGAAATAAGTGGCTCGTATTGCCGGGGTCAATATCCCCACCAACAAGCGCGTGATCATTGCGCTGACCTATATTCACGGTATCGGTCGTACCACCGCCGTCCGGATCGCTGACAAGCTTGGCATTGCGCACAGCGCGCGCGTGCAGGATCTCTCGGACGAGGAAATCCTGCGTATCCGCGAAACCATTGACGCCGATTTCACCGTGGAAGGCGACCTTCGCCGCAACACAGCGATGAACATCAAGCGCCTGATGGACCTGCGCGCCTATCGCGGCCTGCGTCATCGCAGCGGTCTGCCCGTTCGCGGCCAGCGCACCCACACCAATGCCCGCACCCGCAAGGGCAAGGCCAAGCCCATCGCGGGCAAGAAGAAGTAAGCGAGCGGGGGTAACCCCTTTGCACGCTTTTTCCTTCTGACGAGCTAGAGGAATTCAGACAATGGCACGCGAACCAGGCCGTATCCGGCGCCGTGACAAGAAGAACATCACCAGCGGCGTTGCGCATATCAACGCCAGCTTCAACAACACCATGATCACCATCACCGATGCGCAGGGCAATGCGATCAGCTGGTCCAGCGCCGGCATGATGGGCTTCAAGGGCAGCCGCAAGTCGACGCCTTATGCCGCGCAGGTGGCTGCGGACGATGCGGGCAAGAAGGCCGCCGAACATGGCGTGCGCACGCTCGAAGTCGAAGTGAAGGGGCCTGGATCTGGCCGTGAAAGCGCACTGCGCGGTCTTGCGGCGGTCGGTTTCAACATTACCTCGATCCGCGACGTCACCCCGATCCCGCACAACGGGGTCCGTCCCTCCAAGCGTCGCCGCGTCTGATCCGCCGGGATGGCGGGGGCGCGTTTCGCCTCCGCCGCCCGATCGGGTCTGATGCCGCGCTTCTCGCGCCCCCGCGTCCGGCCCACCCAAATTTGAACCGCCCACAAGGCGAATTAGGGGAAATCCATGTCCGTCAACACCAAGAACTGGCAGGAACTCAAGAAACCCAACTCCCTGGAAATCAAGGATGGCGGCGATCGTCAGCGCAAGGCGACTTTCGTGGCCGAACCGCTTGAGCGGGGCTTCGGCCTGACGCTCGGCAATGCGCTGCGCCGGGTGCTGCTCTCCAGCCTTCAGGGCGCCGCGATCACCTCGATCAAGATCGAGAACGTGCTGCACGAATTCTCGTCGCTCGCGGGCGTGCGTGAAGACGTGACCGACATCGTCCTCAACGTGAAGCAGATTGCGCTGCGCATGGAAGGCGAAGGGCCCAAGCGGCTCCAGCTTTCGGCGACCGGCCCGGGCGAAGTGCGCGCGGGCGATATCGCTGTCACCGGCGATATCGAGGTGATGAACAAGGATCTGGTGATCTGCCACCTCGATGAAGGCGCGACGCTCAACATGGAGCTGACCGCTGATACGGGCAAGGGCTACAGCCCGGCCGTGCAGAACCGCCCGGCCGACGCGCCGATCGGGCTGATCCCGGTCGACTCGCTCTATTCGCCCGTGCGTCAGGTGAGCTACAAGGTCGAAAACGCCCGCGTCGGGCAGGAGCTTGACTACGACAAGCTCTCGCTCACCGTCGAAACCGATGGCACTGTCACCCCGGAAGACGCCGTGGCCTATGCCGCGCGCATCCTTCAGGACCAGCTGACGCTGTTCGTCCACTTCGAGGACGGCATCCCGCAGCCGGTCGGCCAGATGATCGGCCACGCCGTGCAGCCGGAAGAAAGCGACGCCAACCAGCTCAACCGCTACCTCCTCAAAAAGGTGGACGAGCTGGAGCTGTCGGTGCGTTCGGCCAACTGCCTCAAGAACGACAACATCATCTACATCGGCGATCTGGTCCAGAAGACCGAAGCCGAGATGCTGCGCACGCCGAACTTCGGCCGCAAGTCCTTGAACGAGATCAAGGAAGTGCTTTCCAGCATGGGCCTGCGCCTCGGCATGGATATCCCCGGCTGGCCGCCGGAGAACATCGAAGAGATGGCGAAGAAGCTGGAACAGGAGCTTTTGGGCTAAGCCCAAAAGCAGCCGCCTGAGGCAACCGCAGGTTGCCGACGGACGGCGGCCTGCCGGCCGGCGGGCGAAGCCCGTTCGACGTCATGGGATTTACTCCCATGACGGCTGGGCCTTAAGAAGGGCAGGTCGGACCCTTTCCGACCGGGATGGAGCTACCTTGCACGGGCTCCCTACGAACGAAGGACTACTACAATGCGTCATGGTATTTCGGGCCGCAAGCTGGGCCGCCGCACGGGTCACCGCAACGCCCTGTTCCGCAACATGGCCGCCGCGCTGATCAAGCACGAGCAGATCAAGACCACGCTGCCCAAGGCCAAGGAACTGCGCCCCTACATCGAAAAGCTGATCACGCTGGCGAAGCGCGGCGGGCTGTCGAACCGTCGCCTCGCCATGAGCCGTCTGGGTGACGATGTGCAGCTGAAGAAGCTCTTCGAAGTGCTGGCCGAGCGTTATGCCGACCGCGAAGGCGGCTACACCCGCGTCCTGCGCGCCGGGGTGCGCGCGGGTGACGCGGTGCAGATGGCGATCATCGAACTGGTCGACCGCGATGAGGACGCCCGTGGACAGGATTCCGGTCCGGTGCAGTCGGAAGAAGATTACGAAGACGCCTGATCGCTCGGTCTGTCGTCTCATGGGGGCCGCCGGAGCAATCCGGCGGCCCTCTTTCGTTCATGTTGACGGCCATCAGGATTAACAGATCCTGTCACGACGATTCAGCTACGCCACACCCCGAATCGCGCAGAACACTCCTCGACACCCGGGCAATTCCGCCAGAGGTGCCACACGAGGATTGCTTTCGATGACCACCAAGACCAACCGGCTGGCCTCCGGCACATGGGCCAGGCTGTCGCTCGGCGCGGTCGCTGCCACTGCGCTGACCGCGGCCTCCACCACCCCCGCAATGGCCAACGACTTCTTCGAGCGTGACGGCATCAGCGCGGGCGAGATCATCGCCGGTGCGGTGGTGATCGGCGGCATCGCCGCACTCGCGGGCGCGTTCGACGGCGACCGTGACCGCTGGGACCGGGGCGAGCGGTGGGATCGCGGCGATCGCTGGGGCTTCCGCGGCGGTCCGCGCGCGGCGGTTGATCGCTGCGTGCGGGGGGCCGAAAATCAGGCCCGGCGCTTTGGCGGATATCGCTATGCCGACGTGATCGACGTGCGCGACGTCGATCGCACGCGGGACGGGTTCCGGGTGCGCGGCCGGATCGATGTCGGCGGCGGCTGGAACCGCCGCGGCAATGATCGCGGCAACTTCACCTGCCGGATCGATGGTCGCGGCGCGCCGTTCATCGACTTTGACGGTGTGCGCGGTTTGCGCTGACCTTCTCCTGACGCGCGCGCCTAGTCCCCTTATGGCGCGCGCGACACTCTGCCGCCTCGCCGCCCGTCACAGGGTGCGCGAGGCGGACTTGTGTCCGGGATCGGCGCGCGCGGCGTTCAGCCCAGCGCAAGCCTAGCACGGTTAATCCCCTGCGCATTGGGGCGTTGGTGGGCGCTCGCACTGTAACAGGAGAGAGCCATGGCTCCGATGTTCCGCGCGCTTGCCGTGGCAGGCGCGCTTGCCGGCACCACCATCCTTGCCGCCCCTGCCGCCGCCGCCAGCACCGTAGAGGGCAGCGTCTCGCCGATTTTCGATGTCAGCCGTCCGGACATTGCCGACGCAGGCGCGGACTGGGGCTGCCGGGGATGGCGGTGCGGCGGATGGGGCGGCGGCTGGCGCGGGCGCGGCTGGCGGCGCAACCGGATCGACGGCGGCGACATTCTGATCGGCGCCGCGATCATCGGCGGGGCGATCGCCATCGCCAATTCCAACAACCGCCGCCGCGAGCGCGAGCGCGATGTGGTGATCGTCGAGCGTGACGTGCGCGATCAGACCTGGCGCGACGAACCCCGCCGCTATGACGATCGCCGCGCCAGCCCGCGCGGGACCGGCGCTTCGGGGCTGGACAATGCGGTGAACCAGTGCCTTGACCGGATCGAGCGTGATGTCAGGGTCGACAATGTCGAGCGCACCGGTGCAGGCTGGCGGGTGAGCGGGGTGCTGTTCAACGGATCGCCGTTCCAGTGCCGGATCGGCAATGGCGGGCAGATCGACGGGATCGATTACGGTGGCGGCTTCGGGGGCGTCGGCTTCGATGCTGCGCCTGCGTCAGGCCAGTGGGACGACAGCCGTTACAGCGCCGCGCGCGCCGGGATCGGCGGAACGGTGCGGCCCGACATGGCGGTGCAGGAGGTATCGATGCGCACAGCGTCCCCTGACCCCCAGATCACGGCGAGCGGCGCAATGCCAGCCTATCCCGGCGGGCCGATCCCCGGAGAGGCCATTCCCGAAACGATGCCCGAACCTGTCGACGGCGATCTTTAGGGTTCTCCGGCGCTCCCGCCGTAGCTCGGCAAGCCCCATTCCCAGCGGATCGCTGCGGCGCGCAGGGTGAAGGCGCAGGCGAAAGCGACGCCCCATGCCCAGCCTTCTGGCAGGCCCAGCCACGCGGAAGCGAGGATCCCCCCGACGGTCAACACCGAAGCCAGCGCAGCGGGCGTGACGTAAAGCTCCGGGCTCATGATGATCGAGGGGCGGCCCGCCACAACGTCGCGGATGATCCCGCCGACGCACCCCGTTATGATCCCCATCAGCGCCGCCGGCACCGGCGGGATACCATAGGCGAGCGCCTTGGCGCTGCCGAGCACGGCATAGGCGGCAAGCCCCGCGCCGTCGGCGTAATCGAACCCCTTGCCCTCCCACCAGCGCACCGGCGTGAACCACGCGATCAACGCTATCACGAGGCACACGGCGGCAACCCGTGGATCGTCGATCCAGAACACTGGCGCGCGGATCAGCAGGTCGCGCACCGTGCCTCCGCCGACGCCCGTCACCAGCGCGAAGAAGGCCATGGTGACGAAAGTCTGCCGCAGCCGCGCCGCCAGCACCGCGCCGGACAGCGCAAACAGCGCAATCCCGGCAAGGTCGAGCAGGTCGAGAATCGGGGTGAGGACGGTGGGGGTCATCGGCCGTGACGCGCCTCAGCCGTGGAGGAGCTTGCCGATCGCCTCGGCAGCGGCGAGGCAATCGAGATCGGCCCAGCGCCGCCCGATCACCTGCATCCCGCACGGCAACTGCGCGCCCAGATAGGTGCCGCTTCCGATCGGCAGCACCGTGGCGGGCAGGCCGGGGAAGGTCGCCAGCCCCGCCCAGGCGAGCCCGCTGCTGCCCGGCTGCTCCGCGCCGTCAATGGTCAGCGTGCCGCGGAACACCGCCTCCTCGCGGTGCGGGAAGGCGAGCACCGGCGCAGGCGGGGCGAGCACGAAATCATGTTCGCCCAGCAGCGCCTCCCACTGCGCCGCAAAGGCCGCTTGCGCATCGAGCAGGTCGAACCAGTCGCGCGCCGATGCCTGGGTGCCGTCAGGCGCGGGTGCGCCGCGCGCCAGCACGATGTTCATCATCTTGAGATAAAGGCGATATTGCTGCGCCTGATCGGGCAGCAACGCGCTTGCCCGGTCGATCCTGATGCCGGCCCGGGCGAGGGTTTCAAGCGCCGCTTCCAGCGGTTCGCTCACGCTCGCATCCACCGGGGCGCCCGGCAATGCGGTGATCGCCAGCAGGCGGCAGTCCTTGAGGGGCTTGGCGCGGCGGCGCAGCGGCACCTCGGCGCCGATTTCGGTGAGCACCGCCAGATCGGCAGCGTTGCGGGCAAGCGGCCCGGCCACGCTGAGCGGGCTGTCATGCGCAGCGATAAAGCCATCGCGGCGGCTCATCGCAGGGTGATCGTGGCCGTGCTTGGGAACGAGGCCCCAGGTCGGCTTGTGCCCCCAAACCCCGCAGAAATGCGCGGGAACCCGCACCGAACCGCCGATGTCGGTGCCATAATCGCAAGGGACCATCCCGCTCGCCACGGCGGCCGCGCTGCCGCCCGATGATCCGCCGGGGGAGCGCGTCAGATCGTGCGGGTTGCTGGTGCGGCCATAGACCGGGTTGACGCTCTGCCAGTCGGTCAGGTCGACCGGCACGTTGGTCTTGCCGATGATGATCGCGCCCGCCGCCTTCAGCCGCTGGACCAGCAGCGCGTCCTTCGAGGCGATGTGGTCCTTGAAACGCGCATGGCCCCAGGTGGTAGGGAGCCCGGCGACATCGAAGCTCTCCTTGATGGTCATCGGCACGCCGAACAGCGGCTGGTCAAGCCGCCGGGGCGCGGCGTCCATCGCCTTGGCTGCGGCATAGGCGGCCTCGAAATTCGGCACCGCGAGGGCATCGATGGTGCAATCGCGTTCCTCGACCCGGGTGATTGCCGCGTCGACTGCCTCCGCCACGCCGAGCTTGCGCGTGCGGATTGCCAGCGCGGTGGCAAGGGCGCCCGCCTCGTCGGTGAGTTGCGGATAGGCCATGCGTGAAATTCTCCCCTCGCGGAAAGGTCTAGGCAAAGCCGGGCGAGGGATCAATTCACGCTTCGCGCGCTGTCCCCGCCGCGCTCAGCGCCAGCGCGAAGCCGAGGATTGGCGAGGCGCCGTAGCCGATCAGCGGGAAGGGGAAGGGCGCAAGGCAGGCCATGGCGCCGAGCGTCACCAGCAGTGCGGCGAGCGCAAGGGCCTCGGCACGCGGGATATGCGGCGCGCGCAGCAGCAGCGCGGGCGCGGCGAGGAACAGCATCGCGCCCAGAGCCAGCGCGGCGAGCGGGGCGCTGTGCCACACCTGCGCCAGCACGCCCTCGGTAAAGACCTGCGGCTCCAGCGTCCCGCGCCCGATGGTTCCGATGGCAAGGACGAGCGCGCCAAGTGCGACCGCGGCATAGGCTTTGCCGCGCCGCTCGGCGGCCAGCACGCCGCTGGCACACCCAAGCGCGGCAAGGCCCGCAGCGTCAGGCTGTCCGACCAGACCGAGAGCGGCTAGCGCCAGCACCCCGGCGCCCGCTGCGCGCGGCGCCCTTGCGACCAGCACCACGATGAACGGCAGCAACAGCGGCCCCGATTGCAGCGCCACCGGACCCGCCGGAAACCACCGCGTGACGCCGCCAACCACCGGGCCGATCATGTTCGGAAGCAGCAGTGCAAGCGCGGCAAGGCCTGCGAGCGCAAGGCGCGGGTTCGTGTCCGACGGCGCGCGTCCGAACCGCACCCACAGCACCGCCGCCGCTAGCGCGCCCGCGTTGACGGCGATCAGCCGTGCGGGCGCTTCGAAGGTGTAGAGATAAGCGAGCCCACCCAGCGCGGGCACGGCGAGGAGCAGGGTGAGCCGCCAGCGATCCCGAAAAGGCGCGCTCACCCTTGCCGCATCACATGTGGATCGGCTTGCCCGTCACCGCCATCGCCGCTTCCTTGAAGGCTTCGGCGTGGGTGGGGTGGGCGTGGCAGGTGTAGGCGATGTCTTCGCTGGTCGCGCCGAACTCCATTGCCTGCGCGGCCTGCGCGATCATGGTGCCCGCGAGGGAGTTGATCATCCACACGCCGAGGACGCGGTCGGTTTCAGCATCGGCGATCACCTTGACGAAGCCGTCGGTGTCGCGGTTGGCCTTGGCGCGGCTGTTGGCCATCATCGGGAACTTGCCGACCTTCACGCTGAGGCCCTTGTCCTTGGCCTGTTCCTCGGAGATGCCCACGCCCGCGATTTCCGGTGCGGTGTAGACGACGTTGGGGATCACATCGTGGTTCACGATGCCGGTCAGCCCGGCGATATTCTCGGCGACGGCGATGCCCTCATCCTCGGCCTTGTGCGCGAGCATCGGGCCGGGGACGACATCGCCGATGGCCCAGATGCCTTCGACAGACGTGCGGAAGTCGTGGTCGATCTCGATCTGGCCGCGGTTGTTGAGCGTGAGGCCCGCCTTGTCGAGCGCGAGGCCTTCGGTGTTGGGGCGGCGACCGATCGAGACGAGCACATGGCTGGCGGTGATGGTCTGCGCCGCGCCCCCTGCGGCGGGTTCGACGGTGAGGGTGACGGTTGTGCCGTCCACCTGTGCCCCGGTGACCTTGTGGCCGAGCATCATCGCCATGCCCTGCTTCTTGAAGATCTTGCCCGCCTCCTTGCGCACCTCGCCGTCCATGCCGGGGAGCAGCTGGTCGAGGAACTCGACCACGGTGACCTTGGCGCCCAAACGCCGCCACACCGAGCCCAGTTCAAGGCCGATCACGCCGCCGCCGATCACCACGAGGTGCTCGGGCACTTCATCGAGATCGAGCGCGCCGGTGCTGTCGACGATGCGCTTGCCCGCATTGTCGACGGTGACGCCGGGCAGCGGAGTGACGCTGGAGCCGGTGGCGATGACGATGTCCTTGGCGGTGACCTTCTCGCCCGCCACGTCCACGGTATGCGCGTCCGCGAAGGCGGCGTGGCCCTTGAGCCAGGTGACCTTGTTCTTCTTGAACAGGAACTCGATCCCGCCCGTCAGCTCGCTCACGGCCTTGGTCTTTTCGGCCATCATCTTGCCGAGATCGAGCGTCGGGGTGGCGGTGATGCCCCAGGTGGCAAAGTGGCCGTTATTGGCCTCGTCGAACAGTTCCGATCCGTGCAGCAGCGCCTTCGACGGAATGCACCCGACATTCAGGCAGGTGCCGCCGAGCGTCTCGCGCGATTCCACGCAGGCGGTCTTCAGCCCGAGCTGTGCGGCGCGGATCGCCGCGACATAGCCGCCGGGTCCGGCACCGATGACAAGGACGTCGTAATCGTAGGAATGGTCAGCCATTATTTTCTCCGTCGCCCCAGCGAAAGCTGGGGTCTCAGGCCGCAAGGGTCAAGCGTGCCGCCCTGGGCCCCAGCTTTCGCTGGGGTGACGAAGGGCGGGGAAAATCACAAATCAATCAGCATCCGCGTCGGATCCTCGATCGCGTCCTTGATGATCTTGAGCGCCGTCACCGCCTCACGTCCGTCGATCAGGCGGTGGTCATAGGACAGGGCGAGATACATCATCGGGCGGATCACGATCTGGCCGCCGCGCACCACGGGGCGATCCTCGATGCGATGGAGGCCCAGCACCGCGCTCTGCGGCGGGTTGATGATCGGGGTGCTCATCAGCGAGCCGAACACGCCGCCGTTCGAGATCGTGAAGGTCCCGCCGGTCATGTCCTCCATCGTCAGCGTGCCCGCCTTGGCGCGTGCGCCGAAATCGGCGATGTCCTGCTCGATCCGGGCAAAGCCCTTCTTGTCGGCATCGCGGATGACAGGGACGACCAGACCGTTGGGCGCGGACACGGCCACCGAGATGTCGACGTAATCGTGATAGATGATCTCGTCGCCGTCGATATAGGCGTTGGCGGCGGGCACGTCCTTCAGCGCAAGGCAGGCGGCTTTGGCGAAGAAGCCCATGAAACCCAGGCGAATGTCATGCTTCTTGGCGAACAGATCCTTGTACTTGTCGCGCGCTTCCATGACGGCGCTCATGTCGACATCATTGAAGGTGGTCAGCAGCGCCGCATTGTCCTGCGCGGCCTTCAGACGCTTGGCGATGGTCTGGCGCATGCGGGTCATCTTGACGCGCTCGGTGCCCCTGATTCCGGTGGGCGCGCCGCCGCTCGCCACCGGGGCGGCGGGTGCCGGGGCGGCGGGTGCCGGGGCAGCCGCAGGGGCCGGACCCTTGGCCCTGGCTTCGGCGGCGGCGAGGACGTCTTCCTTGGTCAGGCGCCCATCCTTGCCGGTGCCCTTGATGGTCGAGGGGTCGACGCCGTGTTCGAGCACCGCGCGGCGCACCGCGGGCGACATCGTCTGCGCGGGGGTGAGCAGCTCTTCCGACGCCGCAGGGGCAGGCGCGGCATCAGCCTTCGCTGCCGCAGAAGCCGGGGCGGGAGCCGAAGCGCCGTCTTCGATGATCGCGATCACCGCACCCACTTCCACCGTGTCGCCGACTGCGACGACGTGCTGGCTCATCACGCCCGCCACCGGCGAGGGCACGTCAACCGCGACCTTGTCGGTCTCAAGGCTGGCGATGGGTTCATCCACCGCAACCGCTTCGCCCGGCTGCTTGAGCCATTCGGCAATCGTGCCTTCGGTAACGGATTCGCCGAGGACGGGAACTTTGATTTCGGTAGCCATTGGAATGGGTTCCTACGCAATCTTGAATACTTGTGTGAAGAAGGGCGGGGCGCTTACATCCCCAGCGCGGCAGCGACGAGCGCCTCCTGCTGCGCCTTGTGGCGGCTGGCGAGACCCGTGGCGGGCGAGGCGGCGGCATCGCGCCCGGCATAGGCAGGGCGCATGCCCGCATGCCCGGCCTTGGCGAGCGAAGCCTCGATCCGTTCGTTGACGAAGAACCACGCCCCGTTGTTGCGCGGCTCTTCCTGGCACCACACGACCTCCTTGAGGCCGGTCATGCGCTCCAGCCGCAAGGCCAGCGGATCGCCGGGGAAGGGGAAGAGCTGCTCGATCCGGACGATCGAGACGTCCTCCAGTCCCGCATTATCGCGCGCCTCGATCAGGTCATAGGCGACCTTGCCCGAACACAGCACCAGACGCCGCACCTTCTCGTCGGCGATGGGCTTCGTGTCGGACAGGATGCGCCGGAACTGCCGGTCGCCGAGGAAGGAATCGCGGCTGGACTTCGCCATCGGGTGGCGCAGCAGCGACTTGGGGCTCATGATGACCAGCGGCTTGCGGAAGCTCCGCAGCATCTGGCGGCGCAGCAGGTGGAAGTAATTCGCCGGGGTGGTGACGTTGCACACGCACATGTTGTCGTCCGCGCACAGTTGCAGGAACCGCTCCAGCCGCGCCGAAGAGTGCTCCGGCCCCTGTCCTTCATAGCCGTGCGGCAGCAGCATCACGAGGCCGTTGGCGCGCAGCCACTTGCTCTCGCCGCTGGCGACGAACTGGTCGATCATGATCTGCGCGCCGTTGGCAAAGTCGCCGAACTGGCCTTCCCACAGCACCAGGCTCTTGGGATCGGCCATCGCGAAGCCGTATTCAAAGCCGAGCACGCCGTATTCGGACAGCGTCGAATCGTGCACTTCGAACTTGCCGTGCGGCAGGGTTTTCAGGGGGACATATTTGCGCTCGGTCTTCTGATCGACCCATACCGCATGGCGCTGCGAGAAGGTGCCGCGCCCGGAGTCCTGCCCCGAGAGGCGCACGCCGTAGCCTTCCATCACGAGGCTGCCGAAAGCGAGCGCCTCGGCGGTCGCCCAGTCAAAGCCTTCACCGGTTGCGAACATCTCGCGCTTGGCGGCGAGCACGCGGTCCAATGTCTTGTGGATGTCGAGATCGTCGGGGACTTCAGTCAGCACGCGGCCCAGCGCCTCGAAGGTCTTGGGCTCGATCGCGGTCTCGACGCTGCGGCGCGCCGTTTCGGGGTCGGCAGGCTTGTTGAGCCCGGCCCAGCGGCCGCCGAACCAGTCGGCCTCGTTGGCCTTGTAGCTCTTGCCCGCTTCGAATTCCGCTTCGAGCAGCGCGGTGAATTCGCCCGCGATCTTGTCGCGCGTGCCCGGCTCGACCACGCCCTCGCGCACCAGCCGCGCTTCATAGGACACGCTTACCTTGGGGTGGGCGCGGATCTTCTCATACATCACCGGCTGGGTGAACTTGGGCTCGTCCCCCTCGTTGTGGCCGAAGCGGCGGTAGCACCACATGTCGATCACGACATCGCGGTGGAAGGTTTGGCGATATTCGACCGCGAGCTTGCAGGCGAAGGTCACGGCTTCGGGATCATCGCCGTTGACGTGGAGGATCGGCGCCATCACGCCCTTGGCCACATCGCTGGGGTAGGGCGAGGACCGTGCGAACTTGGGCGAGGTGGTGAAGCCGATCTGGTTGTTGATGATGAAATGGATGCAGCCGCCGGTGTCATAGCCGGGGACGCCCGAGAGCGAGAGGCTCTCCCACACCACGCCCTGCCCAGCGAAGGCGGCATCGCCGTGGATGAGCACGGGGAGCACCTGATCCTTGTTCTTCAGGTCATCGCGGATCGCCTGCTGCGCGCGCGCCTTGCCGAGCACCACCGGGTTCACTGCCTCGAGGTGCGAGGGGTTGGGCACGAGGCTCATGTGGACGCTGATGCCGTCGAACTCGCGGTCGGTCGAGGTGCCGAGGTGATACTTCACGTCGCCGCTGCCGCCAACATCATCGGGGTTGGCCGAGCCGCCGGAAAATTCGTGGAAGATCACGCGGTAGGGCTTGCCCATCACGTTGGCGAGCACGTTGAGACGGCCCCGGTGGGCCATGCCGTAGATGATCTCGCGCACGCCCGCGCTGCCGCCGTGCTTGATCACGGCTTCCAGCGCCGGGATCATGGATTCGCCGCCATCAAGGCCGAACCGCTTTGTGCCGACATACTTCTTGGCGAGGAATTCCTCGTAGCCTTCCCCGCGCAGCACCGCAGCGAGGATCGCCTTCTTGCCTTCAGGCGTGAACTGGATCGTCTCGCCCGGCTTTTCGAACTTGTCCTGAAGGAAGCGGCGTTCCTCGGTGTCGGCGATGTGCATGTATTCAAGGCCGACCTTGCCGCAATAGACCTCGCGCAACCGCTGGTGGAGCTTGCCGACCGTGGTCCACTCCATGCCGAGCACGCCGCCGACATAGACGTCCTCATTCTCCTTGCCCGCAAGGCCGTGCCATTCGAGCGTCAGGTCCGCCGGGCCTTCGCGGTTGCTGAGCCCCAGCGGATCGAGGTCGGCGGCCATGTGCCCGCGCACGCGGTAGAGCCGAACGAGCTGCATCGCTGCGATGGAGAGCTTGGCCGCTTTCTCAATCGCCGCGGGGTCAAACGCCTTGCCCGAATCCTTCGCCGCCTTGGCGACCGCGAGCTTCATCTCGGTCGGGTCCATCGCGGCCACAAGGTCCGCGCCGCTATCCGCCAGCGTGTCGAGCCAGCCGCGCTTCGCCCACGAGGGGCCGGGCTGCGGGCCTTCCTGATCGGTGAAGGCGGGGATGAAGTTGGTCGGTTCGTTGCCCATCGGGGGACTCCTGGGGAGGAGAAAAAGGTGGTCCCCGGCTAGAACGCCGGGGGCCGATAGTCGTTAACTCAAGCGTTCTCTTTCAGCATTGCCGCCAGCGTTTCGCCGAGCAGCGAGGGCGAGGGCGAGACGCGGATGCCCGCATCCTCCATCGCCGCGATCTTGTCTTCCGCGCCGCCCTGACCGCCGCTGACGATCGCGCCCGCGTGGCCCATGCGGCGGCCCGGAGGGGCGGTGCGCCCGGCGATGAAGCCGACCATCGGCTTCTTGCGGCCTTTGGCGGCTTCGGCCTTGATGAAGGCGGCGGCTTCTTCTTCGGCCGAACCGCCGATTTCGCCGATCATGATGATCGACTCGGTCTCGGGATCGTCGAGGAACAGGTCGAGCACGTCGATGAAGTTCGTGCCATTGACCGGATCGCCGCCAATGCCGACCGCGGTGGTCTGGCCGAGGCCCGCCATGGTAGTCTGGTGCACGGCCTCATAGGTGAGCGTGCCCGAACGCGAGACGATGCCGACCGAGCCCTTCTTGAAGATGTTGGCCGGCATGATGCCGATCTTGCACTCATTCGGGGTCAGCACGCCGGGGCAGTTGGGGCCGATGAGCCGCGACTTCGAGCCTGCGAGCGCACGCTTGGCGCGGACCATGTCGAGCACCGGGATGCCTTCGGTGATGCAGATGATGAGCTCGATCTCGGCATCGATGGCTTCGCAGATCGCGTCAGCGGCGAACGGCGGCGGGACGTAGATGCACGATGCGGTCGCGCCGGTCGCGGCCTTGGCCTCGCGCACAGTGTCGAACTGCGGCAGGCCGATATGGGTGGTGCCGCCCTTGCCCGGCGTCACGCCCGCAACCATCTGCGTCCCGTAATCGAGCGCGGCCTGCGTGTGGAAGGTGCCGGTGTTGCCGGTCATCCCCTGGGTGATGACCTTGGTATCTTTGTTTACGAGGATGGACATAGGGTTCTTCCTTGTTCGTCATGCCAGCGAAAGCTGGCACCTAGAGCCCCTAGGCCCCAGCTTTCGCTGGGGTGACGGAGTTGAAAATCATGCGAGCGAGCTATCCAGCGCCTTGCACGCCTCGAGCAGTTCCTTCACCGCATCTACGCTGACCTGGAGGTTGGCCTTCTCCTCGTCCGAGAGGCTGATCTCGATCACGTCCTCTGCGCCGCCCGCGCCGATTACCACCGGGACGCCGACATAGAGGCCGTCAACGCCGTAATGGCCGTTTACCTCGACCGCGCAGGGCAGGATGCGCTTCTGGTCGTAGAGGTAGGCTTCGGCCATCGAAATGGCGCTGGTGGCGGGCGCGTAGAAGGCCGAGCCGGTCTTGAGCAGCGCGACGATCTCGCCGCCGCCCGAGCGGGTGCGCTGGACGATTTCGCCCAAGCGGTCTTCGGAGATGCCCTTGATCTTGGCCATGTCCGCAACCGGGATGCCGTTGATCGTCGAGTAGCTCAGCACCGGCACCATGGTATCGCCGTGGCCGCCGAGCACGAAAGCGTTCACGTCCTTGACGCTTACGCCGAATTCCCACGCGAGGAAGGTGGCGAAGCGCGCCGAGTCCAAGACGCCCGCCATGCCGACGACCTTGTTCGCCGGAAGCCCCGAGAATTCGCGCAGCGCCCACACCATCGCATCGAGCGGGTTGGTGATGCAGATGACGAAAGCATCCGGGCAGTTGTCGCGGATGCCTTCGCCGACCGCCTTCATCACCTTCAGGTTGATGCCGAGCAGGTCATCGCGGCTCATGCCGGGCTTGCGCGCGACGCCCGCGGTGACGATCACGACGTCAGCGCCCGCGATATCGGCATAATCATTGGAACCGGTGATCGAAGCGTCAAAGCCTTCGACCGGGCCGCATTGCGACAGGTCCAAAGCCTTGCCCTGCGGAATGCCCTCAGCCACGTCGAACAGGACGATGTCGCCAAGGCCCTTCAGCGCGGCGAGGTGAGCGAGCGTGCCGCCGATATTGCCGGCGCCGACGAGGGCGATCTTCTTGCGGGCCATGTTACGGACTTCCTTCCCTGATCCTCGGGACGAAGCGATGAAGCGCGCATGAACAAGCCTGGCGCCGGTGCCAACCCCCGTCCCAAGCGGTTGGGCACCCGTTACGAGAGGCGCGGTAGGCTGCTCGAAATGGGATTGCAACCGGCAAAAGCCCTGATACGGCAACAATCTTTGCAATCAGTTCGCAATTGCATTAAAGCGGCAACCCGTCCCGCCAAAGCCACCCTCCGTCCCGCTGCCGTAGGGTCAGGTAAGCGCCGGTTCGCGTGCTGCCAGACGGCGGTCGAACATCCGGGTGATCGCCAGCCAATGCTCCTGCCCGGCTGCATCGCCCCGGCCGCGTGCCTCTGCCGCCGCACTGCGCGCCGCCTCCGCCGAGGCGAGGCCGTGGACCGCGAAGTGACGCAGCGCCGCTGTCAGCAGGGGATCGAGCGGGAGGGGGGCGGCGTGGCCATGCCCACCGGCATCGCCGTTGTCGTTGCACGCCCGCGCCAGCGCCGGAGCGATCAATCCGCGCCCGGCTGCCCGCCAGCCGAGCCGGCGGACGGGATGATTGGCGGACGCAAAGCGGACAGTCATGGCGCGCGGGTTCCCGTGGTGGTGCCCCCGCCGCTCAGCCGCCGGGTGCCTGCCGCGTCATAGCCACAGGGCCGCTAAGGCTTGATGAGACAACAGGGTTTCGCGCGCCTTAACCCTGTTGCACAGGCGCGGGTTATTCCGCCGATGGGGAAGGCGCAGCGCCGCCGGGCCGGGCCTTCCATTGCCCTGCGCGCGCATATTCGGGCTTGACCGCGCCAGTCCCGGCCCCGGGCTCCACAGGCGGCGCGGCAGGGGGCGCAAGAGCCGGGGGGCTGCCGGTCTCGCCGCGCTTGAGATGACGGGCACCGGGCGTAGGATCGAACTGGTAGGCGATCGTCGGACGGGCCGCCGCATCCGCCCCCGCCGTCCCCGCATCCGCCGCTGCCAACACCGCCGCCGCCGACACGCTGGCGGAATGACCCGCCGCCCCTGCCGATGCGCTGACCGGGAAGGTCCGCCCGGTCACCAACGGCTCAAGCCCGGCATAACCGCTGGTGAAGGCGCCCGCCATGCCGCTCGCCCCGCGATTGCGATAGAACCGATGCGCGCCAATCGTGCCGAGATGATCGAGCGTGCCCGCCCAATAGGGATTGACCCAGAGCGTGTGGTAATGCGTCGCCAGCCCGACCGGCGCATAGACGCTGCCCGACAGCGCGTCGGCCGCGATCCGCTGCGCCCGCGCCCAGCTTGGCCCCGATGGCCTGCGGGCAAGGCTGCCATCGCAGGTGAAGGTGAACTGGCACCCGGTGCTGCGCTCGGACCCCTGATAGACCACGCCGCACACGCTTGACGGCCAGGCGGGATGGGCGACCCGGTTAAGCACCACCTGCGCCACCGCACGCTGGCCCGCCTCGCTCTCGCTCGCGGCTTCGTACCACACGGCCTGCGCCAGACATTCCTGCGCGCGGGCATGGGTGATTCCGCTGCCGGGGGTGAAGAACGGCCGCGCCGCCGCGCCCACATCGATCAGCGCGCCAAGCGCGCGGCCACCTTCGGCGCTGCCGTGGCCCAGCGGATCGTCAGTGGGCAGGGCCACCAGCGCGCTGCCCGCTGGATCGGCCATGTAGTAGAACGCCGATCCCGGAAAGCTCATCCCGGGACGTTCGAACGGCAGGGCCGCTTCGGCTGCCTGCCGGGTGGCGAGCGCGGCCGTGCTTTCGACCGCGGGTCCGGGCAGGGTGCCGACGCCGCCGGTGGCCGCCATCGCCGGAACGGTGATCGCCGCAAACAGCACCGCCAGCCGCTTGCGCCATGGGCGGACGGGCGGGGTCCGCTCCGCTTCGGGAGCGATGAAGGCGAAGCGGATGGGGGTGCGGGCGCGGATCATGTGCCCCGGCCCTTACCCGCTGGGGCCGCGCGGGGCGAGGGCGCGCGGCCCCCGCGTCCCGTTTCCGCACAGGTGCAGCGCCCCGCGTGAACGTCTGCCTTAGAGGCAGGCGCGGCGGGAGCGGCGGGTGCGTCACCGCCCGGTCATCATCGTGCGAAAAAGGGGGGGGAGGGCATGTGCAGGACGGGGAGAGGGCCGTCCTGCTGGGGACACAGAACCGGAACCTGGCCAGCGCGGCTTCAGGACAAGCCTTGCTACCGGGTTCCGGCCCCGAGCATGTCTCTTGCAAAGAGGCCAGGTTGCGACCCTGAAGGCCCCGGCCGAAAGCGGCGAAGAGGATTTTTGTGTCGCCGAAAGACCCGCGTTTGGCGACTTGAGATTTTCTGTAGGGTGCCCTTAAGGCATATTAAAGAATTGAAATATGGCTTGAAAGAAAGCGGTGTTGCAGCATGGCGACGGGTCCGGGATGCGGCATCCGGGGGCCATGGCGCGCCGGAATTCGGCGCCAGTGCGAAACCGCAGCCGTCTTCGCCCGTTGCATCGTCCGGAGCCCGTCGCCATGTGGGGACAGATGGCCCGGCCCACCGCCACGCCGCCTTGACCTTTGCGAACATTTCCGGAACACATCCCGCCCATGAGCCTTACGACCATCAGCGTGCGCGGCGCGCGCGAGCATAACCTCAAGGGTATCGACATTGATCTGCCGCGCGATGCGCTGATCGTGGTGACGGGCCTGTCGGGCAGCGGCAAGTCCAGCCTCGCCTTCGACACCATCTATGCCGAGGGGCAGCGGCGCTATGTCGAGAGTCTGAGCGCCTATGCGCGCCAGTTCCTCGAAATGATGCAGAAGCCCGATGTCGAGCATATTGACGGGCTCAGCCCGGCGATCTCCATCGAGCAGAAGACGACGAGCCGCAACCCGCGCTCGACCGTGGCGACCGTCACCGAAATCTACGACTACATGCGCCTGCTGTGGGCGCGGGTCGGCACGCCCTATTCGCCTGCCACCGGCCTGCCGATTTCGGCGCAGACCGTCAGCCAGATGGTCGACCGGGTGATGGACCTGCCGGAAGGCACGCGGCTGTTCCTGCTCGCGCCGGCGGTGCGCGGGCGCAAGGGGGAATATCGCAAGGAGCTGGCCGAATGGCAGCGCGCCGGCTTCACCCGCGTGCGGATCGACGGCGAGATTTACGCCATTGAAGATGCCCCCGCGCTCGACAAGAAGTTCAAGCATGACATCGAGGTTGTGGTCGATCGGATCGCGGTGAAGGATGGCTTGCAGACTCGTCTGGCTGAGAGTTTCGAGCAAGCGTTGAAGCTGGCCGAGGGGCTGGCGTATGTCGATCTGGCGGATGGGACCGTGGCAGAGGCGATGGCCAAAGCCCCCACCCCTTCAGGGGAGGGGGTTGGGGGAGGGGGCGTGCCGACGGGGCGACGCTCTCCGGAGAGGGGG